>PJUL01000005.1_pt1 | contig 582291 bp, 465 predicted proteins | sample 1512221 | NCBI WGS metagenome assembly PJUL01 (sample SAMN08177667, study PRJNA422409) | Feces metagenome, whole genome shotgun sequencing project.
ACCGGTGAACCGTTATCTGGATAATGTCTTAGCCGAGTATTGGGTCTATGGCGAGGCGCATCCTGCTGCGGTTACTTACAACATGCGGGGCGCTTTATGGCTGCATTATGACCAAAGCGGTAAGCAGATGGTGGTACGCTATGACTTCAAGGGCGCGGTACGCCAGAGCCTGCAACAACTACGGAGTGATCCTACGGTGAACCTGAATACCGCAGAAGGCGCCATCAACTGGAGCGGTCTGCCGGAAGCTACCCTCTTAAGCGCAGAAGTCTTTGAAACCGAGGTACAGTACGATGGCCTGGGAAGGCCGGTGCTGACCACCGATCCCGGTGGCAATATCCAGCGTATGCAGTACAACCGCAGCGGGGCTTTGCAAAAGCTATGGCTCAACGGCAGTATTTATGTACAGGACATCCATCATGATGCCAAGGGCCAGCGCCTGGCCATCTGGTATGGCAATAGCAGCAAGACTTCCTATACTTATGATCCGCTCACTTACCGCCTGCGCCGGATGCTGACCGTAAGGCTCCGTGATCATGTGATCCTACAGGACCTGAACTATACCTATGATCCTTCAGGTAATATCACGCAGATAAAGGATGATGCCCAGCAGACTTTGTTTTATGCCAATGCCATTATAGCCCCGGTGCAGCGTTTTACCTATGATGCTTTGTATCGATTGATAGAGGCCAGCGGCCGCGAGCAGATCAGCAGTAACAATACGGAGAGTTTTGATGATGCGGAACGGATGACCACCTTTGCCAGTGATGCCTGCCGGAACTATACCCAAAAGTACACTTATGATGCGGTGGGCAATATCCTTGAACTGCAGCATATCGCTGCGGGGGGTAACTATACCCGTACCTACGATTATAGCGTGGGGGCGAACAACCAGTTGGACAATACGACCATGGCTGGCGTGACGTATAACTACCTCTACGATGCCCGGGGTAATATGGTAGCCCTGCCGCATTTGCACCAGATGGGCTGGAACGCGCACAATGAGCTGGCTTATATCCAAAAGACCAATAGCACGAGCTCGGAGAAAGCCTGGTACCAGTACGGGGGTGGCGAGCGTATCCGCAAATACGTGGATAAGGGCAACATCAAGGAGGAAAGAATCTATTTGGGTAGCTTTGAAATCTACCGTAAATTTGATACGTCTTCGGGCACTAGTTCTTTGATTTTAGAAAGGCAAACCGTACATATCTCGGATGACTCTGGAAGGATAGCGATGCTCGAAAAGCGCACCATTGGTACCGATGATAGTGCACCTATTTTAACCAGGTATGTTTACTCCAATCACCTGCAGTCGGCTTCTTTAGAGTTAGACGAAAATGCAAACATTATCTCTTACGAGGAGTACCATCCATATGGCACTACCGCGTTCCAGGCTAAGAATGAAAGCATTAATGCCGTAGCTAAGCGATATCGTTATACCGGTAAGGAGCGGGATGAAGAATCCGGTTTGTACTATCATGGAGCAAGGTATTACATCCCATGGTTGGCAAGATGGACAGCGAACGATCCATTGGAAAATGAGTATGCTGGGCTATCTCCTTATAATTACGCCAACTGTAATCCTATTACTTTTAATGATCCTAGCGGAATGAGTGGGGAGGATACGATACAAGGGCTTTGGGTTAAGCATAAAACCGAAACTGGCACAGGATATAAATACATTTCAGGTGCACAGAATTATGAAGAAGCAAAAAGTAGCAGCCAGGCCAAAGGGTTGGATCTAACAGGAGATTTTTATACTTCACATGATTATACAGATACAGATGATAAACGTACTTATTTATTTCCAGACGGTACTTTCTCCCAAAGAGAATTAACATGGAATGAATCAATTGGCTTTAACTCCAATGGATATGTTGAGAGAGGGGAAATATCTAAAGGTGGTTTTTCAGATCCAATGAACTATTTACGTTTTGGTGGTAATGCAGCAGCGTCTATTTGGAATTTTGGTGCAGATATGGTTCACTCTGCTAGAAATTTTAGTTTGGGAGGATTGAAAAATGAATTTGTTTCTTTTTCCATGGATTATGGTATTGGTTTACCGAATAGTGGTAGTAATTTCTTCTCATGGGAAGCTACAAAAAAAGAAGCTGCAGATATTAGAACTTATGAAAATTTTGTTGGAGCTCTCGCGATAACATTTATGCCTAAAATTGCAAATGCAGCTGTTTCAGCAACTACCCCACAAAGACTCTCATTTTATACTGTTCAAAGTGCTGAAGATGCAGCACGTCTTAGAACTACAGGAACCCCTTGGCCAAGTAGTCCAACAAGAGGTCATCTGGGCGAAGGTGTTTATTCTTGGGGCAGTAAGTCCGAAGCAAATGCATATTTTGAAATGTCTAAAAGCTTAGGAAAAGAGAATTTGGAAATTGTTGAATTTTCAATTAGTAAAAGGCAGTTTAATAAACTCAATTCAATCATATTAGAAGAGGGGCCAATTGCAGAAGAATTTATTTCAAAGCATAGTAGACTTTACGGAGAGGGGTTACCTCATAATTTTGATTATATTAGAGGATTGACAAATGTTGGTAATGAACATTATTTTAATAAACTTATTTTCAAAAAATTAAAATTTAAATAATAATATGCAAATTAATTTCAGAACATCTGATAAAGGCTTTGGTCTTTTCTTAGATATAAACATAGAAATTTTCACCGATACAATAGTTGGTGAAAAAATAGATACTGACATATATTTTACTTTTGAGGATTCTGTTGCTAAAGGATTTGAACCTGGATTTTACTTTCTAAAAAAAGCAATTTTAGATAATATTCGACAAGTTAAAAATGCCATTAAACATCCTGCCGTTATAAAATTAATAAGTGTAGATAGTAACCCTGCTCATTATCAAGATGAAGCTTTTTATGGTGCAACGATTTTATGGCTTAATCAACTTTACAACATGAATATTAAGACTCCTATATATCTATACGAAACTGCAAACAAAAGGTTTAAAATAATGACTTCATAAAGTAATATATCAAAGTTAGTCACATTTATATTTTTTGATTAATTATAAAAATTTCAAAAGCCAGGATGCATAAGCGTCCTGGCTTTATTCTGGGTGTAGGCGGCTTTGAAATCTACCGTAAATTTGAGGGAAGTTCTTTGACTATTGAGCGCACAACGGTGCATGTCTCTGATGATGTCGGGCGTATTGCTATGCTCGAAAAGCGTACTATTGGTACGGATGATGCGGAGGAAGTACTGACAAGATATGTTTACTCCAATCACCTGCAGTCGGCTTCTTTAGAGTTGGACGGGATAGGTGATATCATCAGCTACGAGGAGTATCATCCTTATGGTACTACGGCCTTCCAGGCTAAGAATGCTTCCATTAACGCGGTAGCCAAGCGATATCGCTATACCGGTAAGGAAAGGGATGAGGAATCCGGGCTCTACTACCATGGGGCAAGGTATTATATACCCTGGCTGTGCAGATGGACGGCCATTGATCCATTGGAAAGTAAGTATGCGGGTATGAGTCCGTATAACTACTCCTTCAATAACCCAATCATCTGGAATGATCCTAGTGGGGCGGATCCAAAGGAGGGGGGAGATAATTCTTTTGAAGGCTTTCCTCAAAACCCAAAAGATGAAGAAATTCATACAAAAGAGAACGGGGATAAATATATTTATTACTCGGGTGTTGGATGGTCGGGATCAGCGGACGGAGCCACAGTAATTGGTAGAAGAAAAGGAGGAGTTACTGATGGTGTATTAGCAAATTATGGTCGTTTATCTAGTACACAGTATATTGAAGAAACCGAAGCAGGATTTAGTAAAGCAGCAGCTATTCAAAGATTTGAAGAACAGAAAAGATTCGAAGAACAAGTTCGCTTAAATACACGTTTCATTGGCCAAGATAGAATAACTGGAAAAGCTTTTAATGTTTCTGTTAGACAAATTGAACAGGCGAGATACGAAATGAATGAATCAGGCGGAGCTGCAATTAGAAATGGTCCATTTGCGGCTGGTATTTCTTTATTGTATAATGCACTTGGAAATGACCCAATGAGGGGTGCTTTGGTGGGATCTGTAGTAGATGGTGTCGCAATGTCTTTTTCTGGAGTGGGAACACCTTATGGGAAACCTACTCTAATGTATGAACAAATGCCATCTCAGAGTGCAAAAGGGAGAAATATGCCATACATTCCCGTTGTAAAGAGTGATGCAACGATAATGAACTTTGCTGGAAGATTTAGTGTAGGAACTAATCGTGCGCTGGAAGTATCTTCTCCAAATAGTACTTATGTTCAGAAAAATAATAGTGGAGAGATAACAGGAATGTATTTTTACAATTCTAAAGGAGAAAATTTTTCAATGTTTCACTTTAAACAAGGAGCATCACATAAAGTAAGATTTGATGGACAAAGATTTGATTTAAAAAATCATCCACATGAACATCAGACAAGATGGTTAACAGCACCTAATGGGAATCTTTATCAGAAGGAACAAGTAAGGCTCATTAGCCCCACAGGAAAGCCATCAAGCATTTGGGTAAATTCTAGATAATTATAAAATACAAAACATTAAAACTTAAAAATATGAACAGGGAAATTTTTGAAAAGCTTAAAGAACTTTATGAGTTAATAAAAAAATCAAACATTCCAAATGATGATTGTATCATTTTGGGAGAAGAAAGTATTGAAACTAATATCATTGGTAATGAAAATGCATACTTAAGATTAATAAGTTCTTTTGCAGAATTGTTATTATGTTCAAAACAAATGATACCTCAAAGCGATGAATATGAAAATGATGAGGATGGATTTTGGACAAGCGAAATTAAACAATATTTAGATGAGTATTCTGATTTCAATATCGTAGCTTCTGTTTTACAAACGGATGAACATTTTGCAAAGACCGTTAAAGAAACATTTGATAAATTTCAAAACAGAAGAGGATATAGTAATGGTATAAAAATGGTTTAAATCTCGTTCGGCAGTTTCCAAATTACGTTACTGCGGTTGAGGTGTCTGACACCTCAAAATATACAAAGCCAGGATTTATCTATCCTGGCTTTGTTATGTTATTAGTCTTTGAAATCTACCGTAAATTTGATACGTCTTCGGGCACAAGTTCTTTGATTTTAGAAAGGCAGACGATCCACGTCTCTGATGACTCTGGTCGAATCGCCATGCTCGAAAAGCGGACCATCGGTACCGATGATGCAGCGGAAACTTTAACGCGTTATGTGTACAGCAATCACCTGCAATCCGCTTCTCTAGAGTTGGACGGGATAGGTGATATCATCAGCTACGAGGAGTATCATCCTTATGGTACGACCGCATTCCAGGCCAAGAATGCAAGCATTAATGCTGTAGCCAAGAGATACCGCTACACCGGCAAGGAAAGGGATGAAGAATCGGGCCTCTACTACCATGGTGCGAGGTATTACATACCATGGCTATGTAGGTGGACGGCGATCGATCCCATGGAGAGTAAGTATGCAGTCTGGTCGCCCTACCACTATGTTAAATGTAACCCTATTATGGATACAGACAGTACTGGTATGGGCGGTGATAAAGACTTAAATACACCCAAGGGTGTAAGGAATGGAGGGGTTGCTGGTGGTTACAACGGAGGATCGGAAGCAGCTCTACATAAAGCTTCTCCTCGCTCTATTAAGAAATCTGTGTCTGCTGCAAAACAGCTTGAATTTAGGCTTCCTACTGAAAAGGAATGGGAAAAAGTGTCTCCAACACCTAAAGAATATAAACTCGTCGATTCTTATGATAGCAGACCAAACTACGTTCCTTCGGAAAAAAATAATGAAATGAGTACAGCTGATATTTTTAAATATGGCACAATTGAGGACTTCTCAGCTACTCCCTTCGTAGCATTAGAAAACACTATGAGGAAAGCTGCAGCTATGCTTAAAAATGAGCCTACATATAATAGATACATTGTAGAAGAAATAATGAATGATGGAGAGTATCGTTATTTTAATCATCGTTATATAAAAGCTTCTATACATGATGAAGCAAAACAAGTTCTGAATAATCTTGATGCTATTGGTATAATGGGAGGGTCTAGTTCTGCCGGTACATTGCTTGCTAAGCCATTTACAGTCATACCACCGTCAACTGTTGTTGAACAAATGATCCGATTAAGGCACTATATGTCAAACAAAGGCTTAGAAGGGATAGAAACAACAATGGAAATAATAGTATATGATAAAAATATAGTTTTTGCCGAAAACGCTAGTAGTAAAATACTATCAGCTGCAGATGCTTCGCAGAAGTATGGGATTAGCAAATCAAGTGCTAGAAATTATATTGAATTTGAAGTTCCAAGAAGTAGTGTAAATGTCATCCAAAATGCAACCACTAAAGCTACAGAATATACAATTAAAGGAAACGTAAAACTAAATGCAGAAACAACAAAATTTTCCAAAAGAAGGTAAAATGAAAAAGATAACACCGACTATAAATGAAATTGTGGAATATGGTCTTGATACTATTGACCCTGATAAGACAATTAACGTAAATCTAAAAGATTTACTCTATATCTATAAATCTATTGAAGAATTCAATCGATTTTTCCATCAACCTATGCACTATGAAAAAGTTGAAGATATAAAAATATATATGGGTGATAAAAATGAAGGGGCTTTTTCAATAATTGGGAATATCTATTATAAAATTTTTGATAGAATAATTCCAGAATCAATAAAAGAAATTGTTGAAAGTGATGATTTTCAACATCCTGATTGTCCATTCTATTATTACGATTAAGACTGGTAATGTTAGATAGTCTTTTGTTTCGTTACTCCAACGTTTTCAGTTTAAAACATTAATAATCACAATTCATTTTCATTTATTAATTTTAAGGTAGGTGGTATAATTATACCGCCTACCTAATTTTATGCTCATAAGTAAGTAAACAGTTTATAAATCCACCATAAATTTGATACTTCTTCGGGCACTAGTTCTTTGACACATTCGACAGGCTCTTGCTTGTTTTAGAAAGGCAGGACAGTACATGCCTGTCCCAACCGCAGTTAGGGATAAGTAACGATCCACCAACTCTGTTGGGATCGACATAATTAAAATGCATTAATTGTAACCAATTAATGCCCGCTCCTATTCAAATATTCTATAAGCTTATCAGCATAAAATAATGTGCTAGTGCCTGCCAAAGATTAAATTTACAGTACGGTTGAATAATTGAATTTAAGCTACAATTTAATCATTTTAGACAATAACAATATGAGTTACCGGTTAAGCAGGACACAGCAGCTTCATTGCAATATAGATACGGCCTGGAAATTCTTTTCCTCCCCCTATAACCTTGCGCGCATCACCCCTAAAGAGATGAAATTTCTTGTCCTGAGCGACCTGCCTGATGAGCGTATTTATGAAGGCATGATCATTGATTATAAAGTCAGCCCATTACTCGGCATCCCTATGCGCTGGCGCACCCGCATTACTCATGTTGATGAAGGGCGCAGTTTTACAGACTTCCAGGAAAAAGGCCCCTACAAGCTCTGGAACCATTTCCACGAGTTCATCCCTAACGAACAAGGCGTATTGGTAAAAGATACCGTAGATTACGAACTACCTATGGGCTTCCTGGGCCAGATAGCCCACACTATGATGGTCCAAAAAAAATTGCAGCATATCTTTGACTACCGGTACCGGGTATTAGAGGGGCTATTCAATAAATAGCTATCAATAAAAAATAGCCGCTGCCGCTCTCACTGTTTGCTTTACTCTGCCAGCTGTAGCATTTTGTTTACCGTGTTCACATTCCTCCCCGTCGCTTTTAACTTCAGCTTCGATTCAAAATAAGGATTGCCCATTTTTGCTTTAGCCATCCCTTCCGGCAAATAAAAATACAACACATCCTCCCACAGTGCAAAAACTTCCTCTTTATGGTCCACCGCCTGCAAAGCGCCCAGCAAAGCCGCATCCGGCTTACGGTCCAGGAAGGTAATAAAAACCCGGTTGGGTGGGCATTCCGGTCCGTAGGGGCAATGGTCCAGCGCTTGTTGCACATGCTCCCGGCTCTTTACAAAGACCTCTATATCCAATTTGAACTCCGCGGCGATCAGCGCTTTTATTTGTTGCGTTACTCCCGGGGTTTTCAACCTGCTTTTCAAAACGATATTCCCACTTTGGATATAAGTCTGCACCCCCTCAAAACCCGCCGCCTGCAGCGCAGCTTTCAGCTCCTGCATCCTGATGATATTCTTTCCTGAAACATTCACCGCGCGTAAAAAAATAATATACTGTTGCATCCCCTTAAAACTTATTGATGAGCAAAATCTTTCCTTATCCGGGATAAAGATGTATCGGTAACCCCGAGGAAAGAAGCGATGTATTTTAAGGGTGCCGACTGCAACACCTGCGGATGTTTTTCCAATAATTGCTGGTAACGACGGAAAGCAGGTAAAGTGATCATTTCTGTCGCCCTTATTTTGCTCCGGTACAGCTCATAAGCCATCCAGTTGCGCCCCCACTCCCGCAATGCAGGGATCCGGTGAAACAATTCCTGGAACTGCTCAAAACTTATCTTCCATAAAACACAATCGGTAAGACATTGAATATAATCCTCCGTAGGTACCCGCTGAAAAAAGGAAGCTACCTCGATCACTACATCTCCTACACCCGAAAAACCTGTCGTAATATCTCTTTCCTCGTAATCAAAAAGATAACTGCGCACTAAACCGGATTCCAGGATATAGTAATCGCCGGCTACCTGGCCACGTTCCAGCAACATTGCTCCCTTCTCCATAGTAACTTTACTATGCGCCTGCATGATCTCTTCCAGGTCGCCGGGGGTAAAATTGGGATGCTGGTAGGCAATAGTCAGAATATGGTCCATTTGTCTTGTGTTTAGAAAGCGAAAATTACAACAATATGCCCGAATAAAATTCATGCGCAACATATAAAGCCGGGCAGATTTAAACTACTGTTCACAAAATTGGGCTTAAATTTGAAGCACATACTGCCAACTGCTTAAATTGCTTCGCTCATGGAATACAAAAGTCTCTTTACCGCTCAAAAAGCCTTTTTTGCCAGCCGGCAAACAAAAGACCCGGAGTTCCGCAAAGCCCGGCTCCTGGAGCTTAAAAAGCTGCTGCTCGATAATGAAGCGCTGCTCAATGAAGCCATCCTAAAGGACTTTGGCAAATCGGACTTTGAAACCTATATCACCGAGCTCTCGGGCATCATCCACGATATCGATTACTATGTCAAAAACATGCGCGCGCTTTGCCGCCCCGAAAAGGTAAGTACCAACTGGCTCAACCTGCCGGGGAAAAGCCGCATCTATACCGAGCCTTTGGGCGTCACCCTGGTTATTGGTGCCTGGAATTATCCCTACCAGCTGTCCCTTTGCCCTATGGTAGCGGCTATGGCGGCCGGCAACTGCTGTATCGTAAAGCCCAGCGAGCTGCCCGCACACACGATGCAGCTAATGGCAAAACTGGTCAATACGCATTTCGACCCGGCCTATATTCATGTTGTTGAAGGGGGAGTAGATGAAACTACAGCCCTGCTGCAATGCCCCTTTGATAAAATCTTTTTTACCGGAAGCACTAAGGTGGGTAAAATCGTCTACCAGGCTGCCGCGCAACACCTATGCCCCGTAACCCTGGAACTGGGCGGTAAGTCACCTGTTATAGTTACGGCCAGTGCCAACCTGGATGTAGCCGCCAAAAGGATCACCTGGGGCAAATTTTTAAACGCCGGGCAAACCTGTGTCGCCCCGGATTATATCCTGGTAGCAGAGCAGGTACGACAGGAATTGACCGACAAAATAAAAGCGCAGGTCCTCAAAAATGACTATCAGCCCGGTGCAGCGCATTACACCCGGATCATCAATGAACGGAATTTTGACCGCCTGCTGGCCCTGATAGACCCGGCTAAGGTGATTTTGGGCGGCAATTCCGACCGGGAAAAAAGATTTATTGCCCCTACCCTGCTTAGCGAGGTCACCACACAGGACGCGATCATGCAGGAAGAAATTTTCGGCCCGCTACTCCCTATCCTTTCTTTTACCGACTACCACCAGGCACTGGAAATGATCGCGGAAGGTGCAAAACCACTATCCGCCTATCTCTTCTCGAATAACAAAAATGAACAAGACCTCTTCCTGGAGCGGGTTTCTTTTGGCGGTGGCTGCATTAATGACGTGATCATCCACCTGACCAATGACCGACTGCCTTTCGGGGGCGTAGGCCAATCCGGTATGGGCAATTATCATGGATCCTATGGCTTCGATACTTTTTCTCATAAAAAATCAGTCCTTTACAAAGCGACCTGGGGCGAACCGGACCTGAAGTTCCCACCCTATACTGCCGCTAAAAGAAAATGGATCCGTAAGCTCCGCTAGGCAGACCCGGTCTTTACATTTCAGGCATAATATCGGGAACCGCTGAAAAAGCAGTAAATTGCGCCCAAAATTCAGTTTATATTTTGAAAAGCAGATTTATATATTTATTGCTTACAGTAGCCCTCCTTAGCGGCCTGAGCGCCTGCAATGATACTACAGGAGAAAAAAAAGTGGATGTTTCGGGTACTAAAATAAGCCTGAATGTAAAGCCTTTTTATAAAGATTTTGCGGCCCTCGACACGGGCAACTTTGGCATAGCGCTCGGCAGTCTAAAAAATAAGTACCCGGGGTTTACCGACTTTTTCCTGGATACTTTATTGCCGTTTAACAAAGTAGGTGGCGCTTATAACAACCCCGAAGCCACTGCCGCTATCAAAAACATCTTTGTATACAAAGATTATACCCATCTTACCGATACCGTATTAAAAGTATTCCCCGACACCAGGCAATACGATGACGCCATTGCCGATATGCTGCGCCATACCCGCTATTATTTCCCTAAATGGCAACTGCCTACAGAGCTGACCTATTTCGTATCCTGCCTGAACAGGTGGACCGCGTTTACTAATGAGCAGGTTTTAGGCATAGGCCTGGATATGTTCCTGGGCCCTGACTTCAAGCCTTACGAAGCGCTGGGCATGCCACAATATGCCCTGATCAACCATACCCCTGAAAATATTCCTTTATGGGCTGCGCGTGCCGTATACCAGGACAATGCTGGCAACAGCCCCTACCGGAAAGACCTGCTGGAACTCATGATCGCAAACGGTAAGGAAATCCTGTTTTTAAGAAAAGTACTGCCTGATTTTAAATTCAGCCTCATCATGGGTTATACCCCGGAGCAATTGAAATGGTGTGAAGCTAATGAAGCCCTGGTCTTTAATTTATTCCTGCAGCAAAATTTATTGTTCAACAAAGACTACCAGGCCATTATCCGTTATGTAACCCCGGGACCAAACTCTGCGGGCTTTCCGCCTGAAGCGCCTGGTAACCTGGGCACTTTCATAGGTTATAAAATTTTAAAAGCTTATGAAAATAAAACTGGAAAAACATTAGCAGAGATCCTGTCTGATGAAGATGCCAACAGCATTTTTCAACAGTCGAAATACAAGCCATAAATCAAACCAATAATTAAAACAATGAAAAAAATTTTATTCCCTGCTTTAGTACTTATGGGTAGCCTCTCCGGCTATGCACAATTGGAAAATACAGACAAGGTCTATACCGATCAGAAATACGACAGCCAGAATAAAGATACCATCGCCTGGGTAAAGAACGCGACCTTCAACCTTGGGGGTAATCAAACCTTATTGCACAACTGGGCAGCGGGCGGTGAGCTGGCTTCCCTGGTAGTCAACAGCAGGCTGGACGCCAACCTGATCCGCTACTACGGCCGCCAGGTATGGTCTAACAATTTACTGCTGGCTTATGGGGTGCAGGCTAACTACTCTACCGGATTTGAACCCCGGAAAATCGATGACCGCATTGATTTCACTTCTAAATACGGCTATCGCCTGAAACCGGAAGGTAATTGGTACCTCACTGGTTTAGTCAACGCAAGAACACAGTTTACTAAAGGCTACAGCAACTATGACATACCTAACTGGAAAGATTCCAGTTCCTCTAACTTCTTATCCCCGCTATACTTAATGGTATCTCCGGGCATTGAGTACCGCAAGGGAGAAATGTTCAGCGTATTCTTTTCCCCGGCTGCCGGCAGGATGACCTTTGTAGACCGTTATTATACTTCCCAAAGCCCTGAAGGAGCTTTCGGTGTGGAAAAAGATAAAACAACGCGTTTTGAGCTGGGCGCTTACCTCTCGGCACGGTTCAGCAAAGAGCTGGTTAAAAACCTGGAGCTGAAAAGCCGCCTGGACCTTTATTCCAACTATTTAGCCAAAGATGTAAAAGATAGCGTAGGCAATGTCGTCAAAAAAGACAATCCCGGCAATATAGACATCATGTTTGACAATTTACTGACCTACCGGTTCATGAAATATTTCAACGTCGGCTTCGCGCTCACCGCGATCTACGATAATGATATTCCCTACGTTCCGGCCTTTGATGCACAGGGCAATAAAATAAAAGAACCAATCGGCGGTTTGGGCTGGTGGCAGATCCGCCAGGGCTTTACCCTTGGCTTTACCTATAATTTTTAACCTTTCCCATCATTGATTTCACCGGAAACATTAAAGCTTTTTGCTTACTTTTGTTACAAACGATAAATACTATGAGTTATAACCTGAATTACAACAACAAGGAGAACGAAACCAACCTGGATTCCGTTTTTAATGATAGAGTGGCCGACCAGAATGTGATCGCTAAATATATTACCAAAGTATATGGATGGATGTTCCTGGCCCTTTGCCTGACCGGCATCACCGCATTTTTAGTGGCCTCGAGCGACTTCGCCCTGCAAATCATGGGCAGTTCCAGGTTTATATTTTTCGGCCTGTTCCTGTTACAGCTTTTCTTAGTGGGCTTTTTAAGCTTAAGGATTCATAAAATGAGCAGTGGTACCGCTACTGCTATATTCCTCGGCTACTCTGTACTGACCGGTATTACTTTTTCGGTTTTATTGTTAGCCTACCCTGCTACATTACTGGCGCAAACCTTCGGTATCACAGCCGGAACCTTTGCGGCGATGTCTGCCGTAGGTTATTTCACCAAGAAGGACCTTACCTCCTTTGGCCGCTTAATGATGATGGGACTGATAGGGATCATTATCGCTTCTGTCGTTAACTTTTTCACAGAAAGCGCTACTTTGTACTGGATCATTTCTTATGTAGGGGTGGCGGTATTTGTAGGCCTTATCGCTTATGACACGCAGAAGATCAAGCAATATGCCTTACTGGAAGCAGAAGAGGACCGCAAAAAGGGTGCGATAATGGGAGCTCTGGCGCTGTATTTAGATTTCATCAACCTGTTTTTGATGTTAATAAGAATCTTAGGTGGCGGTCGCAAAGACTAAAAAAATTCTTATATTTGTTGCAATAACAGCCTTTTTTTAGGCTGTTTTTTTATGAGTATAAAATAAAAATCCAACAGGAAGTGATAAAAATGAAGACGCAATTGTTAGCCCTGCCCTTTTTTATTTTTTGTTTGTTTACCGTAAGCGCCTCTGCCCAGGAGGAAAGCAAAACGCCCAAAGATGTTAAAGTAATCTCTGAAAAAAGAGATGCTGAAGGTTATATAACCAGAGTAATCCAGTACACACAGGATGGCATGCGGGTCACGAAGACGACCATTAGCCCGCCTATGCCCAGCTTCAAAGACCGCAAACCTTATAATGTCGATACGATGAATACTGACTCCATGCTGGTCTATGTCGATAAAACCAATTACCTGGTCGCCCTTATCTATAAAAGGAAAAGGATCCGGCAATACCGGGCAGTATTCGGCCCGGACCGCTTAAAGGATAAATTCCGGGAAGGAGACCGGAATACCCCGGAAGGCTGGTTCAAAGTGCTGGCAGTAAGAGATAATGCCAATTGGGGTAAATTTATCCATATCAATTACCCGAATGAAGAGTCTTTTAAAAAGCATTACGAAGCCAAAAGCAAAGGCCTGATCCCGAATAATGCAAGCATCGGCAGCGCCATAGGCATCCACGGTACCTACCCTACCGGTGCCGGTATGGTAGAAATGGGCCTGGGCTGGACAGATGGCTGTATTTCCATGACAACTACAGACATCATGGATTTTTATAAATTCATCAAACCCGGTATGCGCGTTTACATAAAACGTTAACCGCCGCACAGGTTGTACCTTATAATAAATAAAGGCTGCTATATTTTTCTAGCAGCCTTTATTAGTCATTTCACTTGCCTATTTTACAATACTCATCTTCCTGACCACCGCTCCTTTACCGGTCTCTACACGAACGAGGTAATGACCGGCAGCCAGCATACTGATATCCTGGACCAGGTACTGCTTATTTATATTTACCGTCCGTATCAGCTCCTGGCCGGACAGGCTCACAATACTTACTGACTGTATCAGCACACCGGCGGCAGGGCTCTCAATCGTAAGACTATTTTGCGCAGGTAGCGGGTACAGGTTGAGGACTACCGCATCAGCAACGGAAGCAATGCCTGTAAAGCGATCTACATGGATCTTTAAGGCAGTGTCCATACTACCGCAATCGTTAGCAACAGTGAGCCTAACTTCATAAACGCCCGTGTTGGCATAAGTATGAGTGGCATACATTTCATCAGAAGTGTGTCCATTACCAAAATCCCAATGATAATTAACAATAGCAACCGGGTTCAACGGGGCGAAGTCGACCCTTCCGGCTTCCAGGTCAAACCTGGGCACAAAGGTAAATCCAGTCACCGCTGCGGGCTCAAAAGCATCAATCAGAATCTCGTCTACAGCGGCGCAGTTATATTCATTAGTTACGGCTACCGAAAAAATAGCTGTAGGACTTACTGTTATACTCTGACTGGTGGCGCCGGTACTCCACAGGTAAGTGCTTCCTGCATTTCGCGCGTCCAGGGTCAGTACCGTACTGTCACAAACGAGCGTATCATTACCCAGGTCTACCTCGGGTACCGGGTTCAGCGTAAGTACCGCGGAGTCTCTCTTTACGCAACCATTAGGGCTCGTGACCTCTACCCAGTAGGTTTCAGGAACCCCATAACTTAAACCGGCCTGTACCGAAGAGGAAGTTCCCCCTGTATTCCACAGGTAAGTATAGGTACCGGGATAAACCGGGACTGTATTCAACTCCAGCGTAGCCTCATTAATACAATGACTGCCATCGGCAATGTCAATAGTGATTGGTACCTCTTCAATGATCAGCTCTACAGGAGTCCGCGCCGATATGCAGGAGCCGTTCTGCGCTTCTACATAAACCGTTGTATTAGCCGTGCAGACCGGCGAGGTAATGGTTGTGCCGGTGCCGATACTCGTTCCGCCCGTAGCCGCTGTCCACCAGGTAATGGTGCTGGTTGAAGGGGTCGCGCTGGCGGTTAAAGATAAGGTACCGGGGCCGCATCGCCTGAAGCTGGGGGCGACCGTAACAGTAGGTGTCGCACAGGTAAAACTGGTGGTTAACTGCCCCTGCACCCCAATAAGACTAACAGAGCGGTTCTCAAATAAATAAGTGGTATTATTTTGAATGGCAGTAGTAGGCTTAATGACCCATTCCATTTCTGTACGGGCACCTGCGGCGAGCGTCATCGACATACCGGGCAAGTTTTGCGCGACTACTTTTCCGCTGGCAAAAGTGCCGCCGGTACTGGTACCCAGCTGGTTGGTCGTAGTAGCTCCATGTGCCACTTCCGTAGTGGTTACCAGCATAAAATCATTGACCGCAGACTCGTTGATCTCTGTCCAGGTCGTGCCGCCATCTTTAGAATAAGAAAGATAATGCCCGACACTGGAACTGGCGCCGGTACAATAATACTCCCCCCGGAACCTTATAGTTTCCGTCATCGAAGTTAAAGTGATCGAGGTATTTTCTGCAGCTTTCCAGGTGGCTGTAGCTTCATTCCCATTATTATTACGCCACCTGTATTTTGACTGTTCTAATAAAGGAATTGGTGTCGCCAATAAGACACCGCTGGTGCATAAAAGCATCAATAGGATCAATAGTTTTTTCATGTTACTTTAATTTGTAAAACGTTTAATTTTAATCAGACATAAATAAATTAAGATATATAACAATGAACCAAAGATAATTATTAAGTCAACATATAAAAATATCAACCAGTAAAATATTTCATTATTTAAACCAATTGCAGAATTTTAATTTAAAAAACAGGAAAACAAAAGGTTGTATGTACAAATATTATCTGCATTTATTTAAAAAAAGCTCAAAAAATTTTACTTTATCAACATTCCTCTATACATTTAAATTTTAATTAAACTAAATCAATTACACTTACAAATACCCGATTAAATCACTTAACATTTTTTGACTGTCAACATGCCCTATCGGTACAGACTCTTTTTAGCCATTCTATCCGGCTTGCTCTTTGCACTCATTTTCATTTATATTGCCCTGCCCTGTTCTTTTATCGCACTGGCACCCCTGATCATTGCACTCAACAAGCTCCCGTTTAAGAAGTCGCTCTTACCCGGCTTACTCTGCGGCATAACCATAGGTATTTTCAGCAGTTCCTGGATGCTGGAGTCCCTCTCGGCATTTGCAAGCAGCGCTACGGCAATTTTTATTTACACCTTATCCGTTGTGCTTATAGGCCTTATGATGCTTCTGGGGTCGATAATCCTGTATCCTTTTATCAACAACCGCTTACCCTTTATCTTAAAGAGCATCGGCATCGCCAGCACCTGGACCTTGTTTGAGTGGCTCATCTGCAACAGCATTCCCGGGGCATTCTGGTTTCATCCTAATTTATTTAAAGGGGTGCTAAAAAGCGAATTGCTGGTGCAGGTAGCCGCTTTCGGCGGCGGCTGGCTAGTCTCTTTCTTTTGCGCCTGGATCAATGCCGCACTGGCTATCTTCATCTTACAAAAAAGCAAACAGACCTTTATCTGGCTGCTCGGCATTTGTTGCAGCTATTGGGGTCTTTCCTTTATCATTTCGGGCTTGTTTACTTTATCAGAAAACAATGCACCGGTCAACGTAGCCCTGATCAACGCCAACCATCCACTGCACATGCAATGGAATGAACAAACCGGCGACCGGGTCGTACAGGAAATGTTGCGGCTGAATGCTGCAGCTTACGCTACAGGCAGCAAACTGCATGTCTGGACGGAATCCATTGTGCCCTGGAGCTTCAGAAGAGATGATGATTTCCTGCAGGCATTACTTAAAAATCCCGGGAAGGAAAAGACAGGCCATATCATCGGCATGCTCACCGATTATGCCCAGGATGTCTACCACAATTCCGCCTATTATATCGAAGACCTGAATGACACCGTCCAAAGGTATGATAAGCAATTCCCTTTGATGTATTCCGAAGCGCCGCTCACCTTATTTTCCATTCCCCTGGCAGGCAGTCCGGGCTTCAATATTAAAGCCGGGCAAAAGGACGGCCTGTTCCAGACCCTGGCAGGCAAAGCCGGCATCACTATCTGCAACGAGTCTTTAATCCCTGAAGCATCCCGTAAGCTCGCCCGGGACGGGGCCGAATTTTTAGTGATCATCTCCAACGACGGCTGGATCGCGAATAGCTACCTGGCCCAACAGCATTTTTACAGTGCCCGGTTACAGGCGGTTGAAAGCCGCCGGGATGTACTCATCAACAGCAATTCGGGTTATTCCGGGGCCTTTAACAGCATGGGAAAGGAATTAGCCCGGCAAAAAGAAACGGTTGGCTTCGTGCTACCTGTAACCATCCATAAAAACACCGCTATCAGCTTTTATTCAAAAAATAATCATCTTTTCATTTACGTTTACCTGTTTCTATCTGTCTTATTATCTGTAATCCCAATAACAAAAACTTTTAAAAGAAAAACTACATGAAAAACAGCTTTATTTTACTACTCTTTATGTTGATAAGTAGTATGGCTATGGCTACCATATCGCCAATACTGGAGCAATCTAAATACCGCTGGCGGAACAACAACGGCAACGAGGCTACTGCTACCTGGAAGGCAGCGGAAAACACGGCTATTACCCTCACTGACGCGAATGAGACCCTAAGACTCCGCGCAGAATACTATAGTAGCTTTGGCACCTCTACTTTAGGCCATTTCATCGCCTATTCAAAAGATGGCGGCACAACCTGGCGAACGGTTACCGAATCGGACACCAATGATTTTATGCTTGTAGTAAGCACAGTAGTCAACCACGGAGACAATACCACGAACCAGCTGGGCGCGAGTAGCGGCGGCACCTATATTGCCGGCAAGGTCATTTCCCAGGCCAATCCGAGTATGATGATGACCATCGGGGCTGACGAAAGAATGGAAGTGGAATGGGTGATTAAACCTACGCTATTTGTACAAAACAGCACCACTTATCTCTTTGAAAACCGCTCGGTCAATGTCACCAACATGCAAGCCGTGCTGAATACCAATTTCAACTGTACGATGCCGGTACTTACGGTACCACCTTCTATTGAGCGTTGCGGGAACGGCACTGTAACGCTGACAGGTAGCCTGAACACAAGCGGCGGGGCTATTATCTGGCGCAGCGCCGCTACAGGCGGAACGCTTTTAGGCATAGGCAATTCCGTCACATCGCCATTTTATACCGGCAATACAACCGTTTATGCCAAAGGCACTAAAGATGGCTGTACCACAGCCGGCCAGGCCGTAAATATTGTTATCAAAAGTAACCCGGTAGTGGACCTGGGTAATGACCTGGACACCTGTACCTTTGCCGCACAGCCCATGACCCTGGATGCCGGGCCACAGCCTGCAGGCACCAGCTTCGCCTGGGATGATAACAGTACCGCAGCCCAAAGACAGGTGAACCAGTCCGGCACCTATTCGGTACGGGTAACCAGCCCCAATGGTTGTAAATCAGAGGACACAATAAACATCACCATGCGGGAAAAACCGGCAGTTGAGTTGAACACAGACGGCAATTCCCTTTGCATCGGCCATAGCAAAATGCTGGATGCCGGGCCCGGCGGGCAAAACGGGGGCAGCTACTACTGGAATACCGGTGACCTGAGCCAGCGTATAACAATACATAACCCCGGCACTTATATCGCACAGGTAACCGCAAGTAATCATTGCATTAATGCTGATACCATAGAAATTGTCGCTAACGGCTATGCCCCGGCTGTAGACGGGCTCCTGGCCCAGGCCCAGGGCGGCAGCACGTTTAAATTTACGGCAGTTGACCCCCAGCATGTACTGAGCTATACCTGGGACTTTGGAGATGGCAGTGGCGTTTCCAACGATCCGTCCCCTGCTTATACTTACAACAGCAATGGCGTATTTAATGCCCGCCTGAAGATCAGCAGCAGCTGTGCAGATGCCTGGGACAGTATCCAGGTGAACATCATTGGTGTAGGGATTAATGATCCGGATGCAGACAGCCGTTTATTTAACGTATACCCTAACCCGAACCGGGACGGTAACCTTAACATTGAAGTAATGGGAACAGCCAGCGTTGAAAATATTGTGGTAAGGAACCTGAGCGGGCAGGAAGTCGGCCGTTTTGAGCTCCAAAAAGGCCAGGCCAAATACCAGCTTAGCCTGCCGGCAGCCTTAAGCGGCGGCCTTTATCACCTTGTTATCCAGACAGATAAAGGTGTGGTAGTTAAAAAGATCAATTTACTGCGATAAAATAGCAGGTATAAAAAAGCCCCCGGAAGCTACTTTCCGGGGGCTTTGTATTTTCGGCCCCTTTTGTACTTGCAGCAAACGGTCTTTAAGCATAATTAAAGCCTACAACAAATGGGAGCCGGGTAACACTTATCATTATTATACTGAGATAAAAACGGTAAATGGAGTAAAAAAATAATGATGCGATCAACCACTCAAGATACACTATATTTCAATAGAACAATATAGCATTTGCCCTATAACAAACTCAAGAAATACTACAACAATCATATACCAAAAATCGTAAATGTATATTTGACAATATTTTATGTTCTTAAATACTGGCAATTGACTATATATGTATTGATTTTATGCTCTTTAATAATCAACATTACCCTTATATTTTTTACCCCTGAATTGCTTATTCCTAAAACGTCCCTACTCCAAAAGAATTTCATTTTTAACTGAATTTAAGTGAGCACTCCTCTAAAAACTAACAAAAATTAACAAAAAATGAACATGCAGCATTCTATCCCCATCAGCGCCTCATCAGGCTGGCGATGTGCATTACTCGCATTTCTGGTGCTGCTGAGCAGCACCGGCCTGGCACAACCATTGCTTACGGAAAGCTTTAATTACGCCAATACTACATTGCTCTCTTCGGCTAACTGGACAGCCCTGGCAGGTACCGGCACTAACAATATAGCCGTAACGACAGGTAATATAAGTTATGCAGGTACCATTGCCAACGGATCGGGCAATAAGACCACCCTTGTCAATAACGGCCAGGATGTGTACCGCACTTATACGGCAACAAGTACCAACCTATACTCGTCGCTCATCGTAAATGTATCAGCAGCCCAGGCAACCGGTGATTATTTTTATGCACTTATGACCGGTACTTCCCTTACTACCGGGGCAAAGCTGTATATCCGGTCTAACGGGGCCGGATTTAGCTTTGGAGTACTCAGAGGTACAGGGGGCACACCAGAATATGAAACCACTGTCCGGTCATTTGGTACCAATTACTTCCTGGTGTTAAAATACGAAGTAATCGCCGGCACTACTAATGATGTGGTTAAGCTCTTTGTCGACCCCTCGCCGGCAGCCGAGCCCGGGACAGCTACAGTGTCTTACAGTGCCGCCGCAGGTACTGATATGTCTTCCCTGAGTGCGGCAGGGCTTTTCCAGGGTACAGCAACCGATGCCCCTAGCCTTCAATTGGACGGGATAAATGTAGGTACCAGCTGGACCAGCGTGACTGGCGCCCAGTATGATTATGGTGATCTTCCTGCCAGTTACGAGCAAACGAAAGATAATACCTTTGCACCGGCGACACATGTTCCATTAGCCAATCTGGCTTTGGGTAGTGTGGCGCCTGACGCGGAGTTATCGCCCGCTTCGGTAACCACGCCGGCCGATAACAATACGCCCAACGGTGATAGTAATGATGAAGACGCGATTACCTTACCCGCAAGCGGAGTACGCAAAGGCAGTATTTATACCTTGCAGGTGCCGGTTACTAATAATGCTTTAGCTACCCGCTACCTGTATGGCTGGATTGATTTCAACAATGACGGTAGATTTCAGGTAGAAGAGTTAGCCAATGCTGTTGTTAGCTTTAGCACTAACGGCGCCTCCACCCAGGCCCTCACCTGGTCAGCAGCCAAAACGGCTACATTAGCTACCGGGATTACAAAAGTTTATTTACGCTTAAGATTATCCACCGTATCCCTGGCAGATTTTACCACTGCAGCCAGCGGGGGTGCTACCGTCGATGAACGTAGTATTGGCAATGGCGCCATCAGTACTGCTAACGCTTCCGACGCGGCCGTAGTGCCTTTTGGTGAAGTAGAAGACTATCAACTTGATGTGACCCGTACTTATGAATATGGCGATTTGCCGGAAAGCTTTGAAAATGATAAGAATAATAATTTCTTACCCGCAGCACATACTGAATTGACAGGATTTAAATTGGGCAACCTCCTGGACCTGGAAGCAGCACCCCTCTCAGTGGCAAATCCGGGCCAGAACAATACCGACGGCGACAACGAAAACCAGGATGCGGACGAAGATGGCGTAGCCGACCTGAACAGCGTGAGCCGGGGCGCCACATACCCGGTCACTGTTTCAGTAAGCAATCCAGCCGCTACTACCAAGTACTTGTTTGGCTGGTTAGATTTGAACGGCGATGGCCGTTTCCAGGCAGGCGAGGTACAATCACTCTCCTTTACAGCTACAGGTACTACTAACCAAACACTTACCTGGACCGTTGCACAGACTAACCAGATTACCGCGGGCACCAAAACCATTTATATGCGGTTAAGGTTATCCGATGTAAACCTGGCGGATTTTAACTCCGGAACAGATAATGGCATTATTGATGAGCGTAGTGTGGGTAATGGTGCCACTTCTGCTACTAATGCGACCAACGCTACAGCAGTAGCCAATGGCGAGATAGAAGACTATCAGCTACGGGTAGATGACTATGATTTTGGCGATGTGCCTATCAGCTATGAGAATGGCTTGCCTGCACGCCAAACCGCCCTGCCCACCCGGCATATCGGCAGTTTGGTAGACAATGAATCAGTCGCTGGCAGCGTACCGGCCAATACGGATAATAATGCAGATAACGGTGATGGTGCCGATGAAGATGGTTTGATGGGCTCCTTACCTGTAATAACCAAGGGAGCTCCTTTTAATTTTTCTGTGCCGGTAACCGTTTCTGTAGCCTCAAACATAATGGCCTGGATTGACTTTAATAACAACGGCTTATTCGAGTTAAATGAAGCGGCATACACCGCTGCAACGGGTACCACTACTGCTTACCAATCGGCAGCAATAGGCACCGCTTCTAAAACATTTTATTTCCGCGGATCGCAAACTAATAACATACCTGCAGGCATTAACAATGTATATGTCAGAATCCGTTTAACACAAACTGCGGGTACCGACAATGCTGCTACTACCAGTGTAGATGAGCGCAGTACGGGTGATGGCTTAAGTACCGGGATTTATGGTGCGCCTTCTATTGGAGAGATTGAAGACTACCGCTTTGCTGTAGTTACCGATATGGACTATGGTGATGCGCCCATCAGCTACGATATGGACAAAGATGGCCTGGCCAACCCGGCTAATTTTAAACCGGCCCGCAACTACACTACGGATGCACTTTATCTCGGGCAGTCTTATGTATTGGAATCAGGTCCTGCCTCTGTAACATCAGCAGCCGGGAATAACGCGCCCGATGGTGATGGGGACGAAGAAGACGGACTTGCAGCAAACCAACTACTTATCCGCACTAATGCGATTAATACATTTAATGTTTCGGTAAATAATACTACCGGTGCGGCTGCTACACTTCACGCCTGGATTGATTTGAATAATAATGGCCGTTTTGAAAGTACGGAATACCAGTCTGTATCCGTAGCCAATAATGCAACAACTGCTGCTTTCAGCTTTTCAGCAGCCAACGTGAACAGCATACCTACCACTGTAAACAAGGTGTATATGCGCCTTAGACTGGTTCAGGCAAATACGGAAATATTGGTGGGGGACCTTACCTCAGGCACCAATAATGCCGTAGTAGATGAGCGGGCTATTGCCGATGGTTTAAGCTCAGGAGTATACACCTCTGCATCTTTAGGAGAAGTAGAAGATTACCAATTGTCTATTATAAAAGATTTTGGGGATGCCCCGCTTAGTTACGAAAGTACCGACCCGGCTTCGCATAGTAATGCATCACCTCTACCAGAACTGACTATTGGCACCACTATTGATTATGAGCTGGCTAACCAGCCCGTAGCAGCCGGAGCGGATAATAACGCTACTAATGGAGATGGCACCGATGAGGATGGGATTATTACACCGCAAACAGTTACGATATCCGCACCATTTACATTAACAGTACCTATTAACACGACTCTTTCTGGTACTAAATATTTATATGGCTGGATAGACTTTAACGGGGATGGCATCTTTAACAATAATGAAGCGGTTGTAACCACTGCAACGGTAACCGCCGGTACACCCAGTAATTTTACCCTTACCTGGACTGGTACACAAACATCAGTTGCCGGTGCCGTGCTGGCAGCTGGTAAGACCTACGCAAGACTACGCTTATCCGGGACCTCTTTAGGTGCCGGAACCGGCGCTGCCACTGATATCGACAGCCGCAGTTTTGGCCGTAATACAGATGAAGGAGAAATAGAGGATTACCAGTTTTTAGTAAGCAACCTGTATGACTATGGTGATGCACCGGTTGCTTATGAGGCAAATGCGGCGGCACTTACGATTGCTGCCAGGCAGTCGCCTTCAGCCACTTTGAGGCTTGGCGCTACTGTAGATGTGGAAGGAGCCGCACAATCCGTAGCTGCCGGTACCAATAATAATGGTACTAATGGTGATGGTACGGATGAAAACGGGATCGCCCTTTTGGCACCGGTATACAGCAGCATTCCCTATCGTACCCAGGTAGTTGTGCTGAATAACTCAGGTGCAGCCCGTACTTTGTACGGTTGGATAGATTTTAATAATGATGGTCGTTTTGCAGTAGGAGAAGTAGCTACACTTACGGTAAATGCAGCTGCTACAGCGCAGACAGTTACCCTTAGCTGGCCTGCTGCCGCTGCTACCGGCAGCCAGGTGTATATGCGCCTGCGCATATCTGATGCTACCCTTACAGATCTTAGTACCACAACCGCTTTTGATGAAAGAACCATTGGAGATGGGTTGAGTACCGGTACATATGGTTCCATCGGCAATGGTGAAGTGGAAGACTACCTGCTGCCCGTAGGTACTACCTACGACTATGGTGATGCGGCGCTGGCTTTGTACGAAACCAATACTGCCGCCACCCCGGCCGTTGTTGCGGCACGCCAGGCCATTAGCCAGGGGCTATACCTGGGCCAATTGCCTGCTGACGCGGAACCAGCTAAAACAACTTCAGGAACAACAGCGGTAGGCGATGATGCTGATGCTACTGATGATGAAGACGGAGCCACCCCTGGACCGGTAACGCCCGGTGCCAGCGGCTATACGCTTAATGTAACGGCAACCAACAATAGCGGAGCTGCACGTACCCTATACGGCTGGATTGATTTCAACAACAATGGCCGCTTTGAAGCTGCTAATGAAAGAGCCTCCATCAGTGTACCTAATGGTACTAATAATAGTGTACTGACATTAACCTGGCCTACAACAGCTACGAATACGATACCTACGACCCCCACTCCGGACTCTTTATTTATGCGTTTGCGCATTTCAGAAGCCACCCTGGCCGATGCAACCGCTAATACTACTCTGGACGAGCAGGCTATTGGCGATGGAGCAAGTACCGGCATTTACGGCGCTTCCGGGTTTAACGGTGAGGTTGAAGATTATAAGATCAGGGTAACTACCGACCTGGACTATGGCGATGCTCCCGACAGTTATGACCGCCCTGTAAGTAGTACACTATTACCTGCCCGGCATATATCTTCGGCAGCATTACAGATAGGAGGCACACCCGATGCCGAGCCGGCAGCCCAGCATGTAGCTGCGGGTGCTGATAACAATAGCATCAATGGTGATGGTTCGGATGAAGATGGTATTGTACCCGCCAATTTCCCTGTAACGGTGAATACGGCATTCACACTTCCTGTGACTGTAACCAACACAACCGGAACTACCCGCACACTCTACGGCTGGCTGGACATCAATAACAATGGCATCTTCGAAGATAATGAAGTGGCGACTACTTTACCTTCTGTTGCCACTAATACAAACAACGGTACCGTAAACCTCGTATGGACCGCCGCTATTACTAATACTATCGCATCGCCTAACGTGTACCTGCGCCTGCGATTAGCCGACGCCGCTTTGGCCAACAATACCGCTACCACATATGATGAGCGGGCCTTTGCCGATGGCCTGAATACCGGCCTGAATGGTACCGCCACCCGTGGTGAAGTAGAGGATTACCGCCTTGTGGTAAACCCGACTTATGATTATGGAGATGCACCCACTACTTACGAAGCGAACAACAATAATATCAACATCCCAGCCAGGCACTTGCCTGCCGCATCCTTGTACCTGGGCACCAATTATGATATTGAAGTAACCGCACAGAGTGTGATTCCGGCGGCCAATAATAATAGCCCCAATGGTGATGCTGCCGATGAAAATGGCATCGTAACCCCATTCGCACAAATAAACCCGGGCGGCGCTTATGCAGTACCTGTAAACCTGTTTAAAAATATTGCAGGTACCGGTACCATACATGCCTGGATAGATATGAACGGGGATGGCAGATTTTCAACGGAAGAATACACTTCCACTGCGGTTACAGCTGCCACCGGTGCACAAACGGTAACTGTAAATTGGGGAGCGGTACCATATAGTGGTGGCGCCAATTATACCTATATGCGCCTACGGTTTACTACCGCTACGCTTACAGATAACGCTTCTACCATTATGGTTGACGAACGCTCTATAGGTGATGGGTTAAGCTCTGGCATTTATGCCACATCCCCAGCAAATGGAGAAGTAGAAGATTACTACGTTCCCGTAAACCTGGCAGGCACCGCGGCTGACATAGCGGCTTGTACAGGTTTGGGATCTATCAACGCAATACAAGCGGGTTTCCATGCTACCATGGTACGTCCTGCAGCCGGCGGTTATATTGTATTTGGCGAACTGGCTAATGGCAACGGAACCGCGAACCTTACTACTCCCAGCCGGTTAGAAACAGGTAGCAATGGCTTTAATTTCAGAGGCCAGGCTGTAATGGCCACCCTGGGTTCTACGAGTGCCTTTACTAACCACCAGTACTTCCTACTCTCTACTGCCGGTCTTTATGCCTGGGGACAACCGGGTACCGTTATCAGTACCGCAGCTACTACCGGCCCTGCTATGCAGCCTATCAGCATGCCGCCGGGTGTAACCCCTGCCGATATTAAAATGATTGATGCGGGTGGCTCTTACACCACGAGTGGTGGCGCCGGCGATCAGACAAATATTAGCGGCTCGCTGGCACTATTGACCAAAACCGGCCAGGTATGGATAAGGGCAAGTGTGAATGCGGCCAATACGACCAACGTATTCAACGCGGTACAGGGAGATGGTAACCTGCTTACCAATAATGGCAGTACCGACTGGCACCAGGTAGAAACTGCTGCCGGAGTGCCGCTGACAGGAATGCTGGATGTACGTACTACCGGCGCCGCTGCAATAGCTACCAACGGTACTCAATTCTATACCTGGGGACGCAATGTCTTCACAGGTAATGGTACCGATTCGGCTACGCAGTATTATGCTACCCTTATGACAAACCCCGCCACTATTAGCCTGCCCGTCAGCCAGGTAGATATAGGGTACAGCGGCAACCTGTCCGCCTCCTATTTCTTACTGGATAACCAGGGCACCGTACATGTACTGGGCAATAACAATTTTGGACAATTAGGTATTGGTAATGCTATTCCGCAAAAATCCTGGAACAGGATTACCCAGAAAAATGAAGAACCAGATGCTGCCGGTAACCAGGCCGATGTAACCAGTGCCATCGGAAGAGTATTGCAACTATCGACCAACAACCATGATGCCTATTATGGTCACCTGATACTGATTACTGATAATAAACGTGCCTATCATGCCGGTAGCAATGCAGGTGGTGGTGGCATGTCGGGCACAGTAGGGTTTACTTCTGCCGCAATTCCAACAGCGATGACTACGGGCAGTGGTGCCAGTATGTTACCCGGAAGAATAGTAATAGCTGAAGCCGGTGGGCATATTGGCATATTGGGTAAAGAAGGTAGTGACCGCTATGGCTATGTAGGCCATACCGTAAGTGGCTCTGATGGTTGTAATAGTTGTACTAATAATCCTTCTGAATACAATTTTGAAAGTACCACATCTACAGGTCCGCTTTGTGGTATTGAAGCATTTGATTTTGGCGACCTGGATGACCGCTATAATTTGGCGGATAGCGCCAAGCACCAGATCCTTTATGCCCAGGCTACCAATCCTTTAAAGCTGGGAACAACGGCTGCCGACAGTGATGACGGCCCGCAGTTTACCACAACCGGCGCAACGAACAATGCAGATGGTGATGACACAGATGGAGATGGCGATGATGAAGATGCGTTTGCTGCTGCCCTGCCGGTGAAAATCGCGGGGGCACCTTATACGCTTTCCATACCATTAACCAATAATACCGGCAATACGGCTTACCTGTATGGCTCGATTGACTGGGATAACAATGGTGTATTTACCCCGAACGAAACCGTTACCCAAACAGTCTCTTCATCAGATGTAGCGCAAATGGTAAGCCTTACCTGGGCTGACCCCGGGAACTCTGTTGGTAGTTGCGTAAGCACTTTACCCATCCGGAGTTTTGTAAGACTGCGCCTCACCAATGACGTGCTGACGGACAATACGGCAACTCTGGCTGATGAAAAAACGCATATCGCGGCAGGTAACGGTGAAGTAGAAGATTACTACCTGGACTGGACCCCACTTCCAAGCCAGGCCGATTTAGGCAACTTACCGGCTTCAGGTAGCGGTACCATCTGGACAGAAGCGAAAGCGACCATGACTGCCCTTGACCTTTCTGCTACCAGGGTATGGCTCGGTGATAACAATAGCTACCCTAACCAAGGTTGTGTATCTAATGAAGTGCGCAATGGGGGATTGATCCTGACCGAGGGAGCAAGTCCCGTATCAGGCACCGGAACAGCCGCCGATCCTTTTATGGTAAATGCTACCGCTCCTAACAACGCCTATGCGATTACCGTTAATGGCAACGGTGCTGCAGGTACACCTGTTTACTGGGGACTGTGGTTCGACGGAAACCAGAATGGATCCTTCACCGATGCGGAAGATATCTTTACCTCCGGAACAACGCCACATGGCAGCCCGGTTACCGTATCTGTGCCCTTTACGCTGTCTACCACGGGCACCAATACCGGCGCTACAGGTGGAGCGATCAGGCTCGTTGCTACCAGTACCAATACAAGCTTCTCGAAATTGCAGAACGGTATGGTTGCTGTAGAAAATGGGGAAGTAGAAGATTACTATCTGATCTATAACAATATACCGGTACCCGTTTCCCTGTTGCAGTTTACTGCCAAAAAGCAGGACAACACGGTAGTACTCGACTGGACCACCGCAACGGAAAGCGATAGTAAAGGTTTTGATATTGAACGTAGCAATGACGGTAAATCATGGAGTAATATAGGGTTTGTGCGCAGCAAGGCTGTTAATGGCAATAGCAACCTTCCGCAACAATATGCCTTCATTGATCCAACGCCTTTTGAAGGTAAAAATTTCTACCGGCTTAAGCACATTGATTTCCATGACGCGTTTGATTATAGTGATGTAAGACTGGTGACCTTCAATGATAACCTGGGTCTTATCACACTTACTCCGAACCCTATGCATGATGAATTGAATATACAAGGACTGGAAGGACGCTGCACCATTTCCGTTACGGATGCGGTAGGTCATTTAGTACAGGAATTGGTTACCGATGGTTCAAAATCCTATATCCTCAACACTTCGAAACTAGTCAGCGGTGTTTATTTTGTCAATATCCAGGATGAAGATGGACGGGTAAGCCGATATAAAGTGGTGAAATATTAAAACTCCGGGGTTTGAAAACTTCGGTTTTCAAACCCCGATAAAAAGAGGCGGTCTAAACGCTTGAAAAAAAGATCCCCGGTACTTTTTTAGTATCGGGGATTTTTGTGATTGCCCTAAAGAGCTTAATTTTAAGTTGCACCCAAATATTAATTAAGCATACTATTGGGATACTAAGCGGCCGGTAGCAATGTTTTTTTTAATTGATACTATTTTATACTATAAAGCTAAACCAATTTTAAGTGCTAATTCAGGTACGCCCGAATCAGAAAATTCTGTACGCTGGCTTTTGTAAAATGCCTTTGCTCCGTCTATTGCAAAATCATAAAGTGATTGAAGCATAAGACTATTATCTGACCTACGTACATAATTCAATTGCAGGCCATAAGATATACGGACCATTTTTGAAGAAACAGGTATACTCCTGCTGCTGCCGATATAAAGATGCCATCGCAACGCATCAGGTGTAAAGCCGTAATACCGGTTAAGATTATTTGCCTGCTGGTAAGTATAAGGCAGCATATAGCCATTCCCGTTCTGACTGATTAATAAATAATGATTCAGGTGTTCAAAACTACTAATCGTGTTGAGGTTGAAAGGAATAGAAACTCCTACCCTTGCTTCAAGTACATTTTCCCTGATGAAAAAACTTTTGCCCAGATGCAGGGAAAAGCTGAGCAAATTAAGTCTTTGATGATAAGCAAAACGTTCCGGTTCGGGGGCGAAAAATGAGGTTCTATCAGACAGGAACTTATTAAAATCATAGTCATAATATACTGTATTATTTAATGTCCTGAACTCTGCCCCAACTCCGGCAAACAGCTTTTCAGGCAACCAAAACTCGTAATCCACCCCTGCCGAAAAATTAAAATTGTTCTTTACGGATGTTATACCCGGGCTCGTGTTGGCTTTATCGGCCGAGGTTTTTTTATAAAGACTGATCCCAGCTGAATCACAGTTATCATAGACGGGTTCCTCCTTTAAACCGCTCTTATTAAAACTATATATGGGCATGATATAAGGCCGGATTGTTTTTAAAGAAAAGCTTTTTTGAGTATAGGCTATTTTACTACTCAATAGTAACGGAATTAAATAAACAATAGCCCGGCTAACGATGGCTGGCGATCTAAACCTGCTATTTATATAAAGGCGTTGAGGCATAATTATTTTTTTAGCAATATTAAAGCTTCTTAGCTCCCAAAACAGCCATAAAAAAAGAGAGCACATTACTGTGCTCTCTTTTGCTCTCCCTGCTGGACTTGAACCAGCGACCCCCTGATTAACAGTCAGGTGCTCTAACCAACTGAGCTAAGGAAGAATTTTCAATCCGTTTTTTGCTGATTGGATTGCAAATATAAGGCGCATTTTGGATTCTCCAAATATATTTTTCACTCCGCAATTTTTTTAAAGTTTCACACAAACTTGCTTCCACACTATCCTTCCAGTCTTCAAAAATCGATAAAAAAGAGTCCAAATTACTGTTCTTCCTTTTACTCTCTATCGGACGATATCTAACCTATTTCACAACTACATTGCCATCCTATAGAGACCCTTTTTGGTCCAGTTCCGCTAACACTTGTTTCAGTTCATTTTCCGTTCCTGCATATTCTTTTTCAACAAGGTTCATAAGCTCTTTGATATGCATCCCATTTGTTCCGCTATTACTATTTTCTATTTGCTCCATAATATCGCCCGGCCCGGTACACCCTATAAATCTGAAAGATCCTTTGAGTTTATGAGCCAGGAAGGCTATCCTATCCATATCATTAGCTATAACCGCATCACGAAGCAGGCGGATATCAGGACCAACAGTTTCAAGATAACTTTCTATGATCTCGATCACAAATTCATCTTCTCCATCTGCAAGCTCCATGATGTATTTAAGATCAATATGCTTATAAGTTCGCGTTGAAGCCGTTTGGGCAAGCAATTTATCCGCCCATTTTTTGATCAGTCTTTCTATATCCTGGATTTTATAGGGCTTGCTCAAATAATCGTCCATCCCCGCCTGCAACAGCTTTTCACGATCTCCAGTTAACGCGTTTGCCGTAAGCCCTATGATAATGGGGCGATCGCCATCTTTAAGATGATCTAAAATGATCCGGGTGGCTTCATAACCATCGAGCTCCGGCATCATTACATCCATAAAAATTAACTGGTATTTGTCTGCAGAGGCCTTTTCCACTGCCTCCCTGCCGTTCACTGCCAGGTCGATCGAATAACCCAGCTTTTTCATGGCCCGTATTATAAACTTTTGATTGATGTAGTCATCTTCCGCTACCAGGATACGAATGGGTAAAACCGCTGCCGTTTCTGTTACAGTTTTCGGCTGGACATTTACGCTACTGGCTCCGCTTATTATCTGGAGTAGTATTTCTTTTATCTGGTTATGCTTTGCAGGTTTATTAATTACCGCACTAAATAGTTGCTTCAGGTCTGTGTCGGAAGGTATATGCCCTGCAGAGCTAAACAGAACCAGGGGAAGTTTTTGATCCTGCTTACGGATCATTCTTGCCACTTCAACCCCATTACGGCCGGGCATCAGCAGATCGATAATCGCTACATCAAAATTCTGTTTTTCAATGATACCCAATGCATCCTCATAATTGTTGACAGTAAAGGGTTCCATACCCCAGGCGGTACATTGTTTATTCAGTATTTTAAGATTGGTTTCGTTGTCATCTAATATAAGCACCCGCTTTCCATACAATATACTTGCTGAGCACTTTTCTTCGGCCCTGAAATGGGTAACCGCTGTATTAGCTGCCGCCTTAATCGTAAAGATGAATGAAGATCCACGCCCCTCTTCACTTTCGACCTGTATCTCGCCGCCCATTAGTGCTACAAGGCGCTGACAGATAGCCAGGCCCAGACCGGTACCGCCATATTTACGCGTGGTAGAAGAGTCTACCTGCGAAAAACTATTGAATAATTTATAGAACTTTTCACGTGGGATACCAATACCCGTATCTTTTACCGTAAACTGCAGGGTGTATATCCCCTGCTCTAAACCGGTCTTCTCTACGCTTATTTCAATCTCCCCCTGTGGTGTAAACTTAATACCATTAGAGATGAGGTTCAATAATATCTGCCTGAACCGGGTGGGATCCCCAATAATAGCAGAAGGCACATCGGGCTCTATGTAATACAGGAGATCCAAACCCTTTTCATTGGCCTTTACAGTCATCAGGTCGTATGCTTCTTCAATGGCAGCACCCAGCCGGAATGGCTCAGTCTCCAGTTCCATTTTCCCCGACTCAATTTTAGAGAAATCGAGAATGTCATTAATAATGGATAGCAACGACTCTCCGCTTACGCGGATGGTATCTACATAATCCTTTTGTTCCGCATCCAGTGGTGTGAGCGCCAGCAGGCTGGTCATGCCTATTACGCCATTCATAGGCGTGCGGATCTCATGGCTCATATTAGCCAGGAAGTCAGATTTCGCTTTATTCTGATCATCAGCCAGTTGCCGCTTTTTATCAAGCTCTGCGTTCAGCACTTTGAGCTGCTCTGATGCGGCATAAATAGGGGTAATATCCGCAAACACCCACAATCTGCCTTTTATATTTTCAGATACCACAGGCACACAGGATACGTCCAGCACTTTTGATACCGGGTCTCCAAATATCCATTTCCATTCTTTAATAGTGCCTTGAGGCTTTTGAAACAGCCTGGCTGCCTCCTTTTCAATGTCCCTGGCATTAACGGCTGTCATTCTCCATTGCTGCATAGCGCGCGAGATTACCAGGGAAGCATTAGGCCCCGGGCTGATATTAAGCAAGGCAGCAGCAGCATTATTTACCCAACCATCCTGCCCGCTGTTATCTACAAATAAGATAGCTTCATCAACGGCGCTTAATATAGCATTGTAGCGGGCAGAAAGATGCTCGAAAGAGTAATAGGTTTGAACGAGCATAGTCATTCCTTTCAAACCCTCCCAGGCCCGGTATAAAAAAGTTCTGTAAGCTTCATCAACCGGCACATCCGTTGCAATAATGAAAACTCCTGTAAGCGTACCCCGGTTAACCGGAAAGACAATATTATTACCGGGAAAAAGATTCAGGGAAGGATCATCTCCTATCTTTATTTCACCTGTTTCTATAACAAGGCCGGTATACTCAGCATCAAAAAAACCTGATGAAACAGGTGTCGTGGAATAAAGTATGCGGGCCGTTACGGCATCCTCAAGTCTCACCAACGCCACTGCCTTAGCCAGAGCATATTCTTGTAAGCTACCGGCTATCTTCGCTCTAATTAAAGGAATATCCCTTTCCTCTTTTACTTTATACAGGCTCAGTAGAAAATCAAGCGCCTGTTTCTGCCAGTCGATTGTTGCAGGATCCACGGTTATTATTCAATAAATTTTTTAATCTCCCTTACAATTTCATCAGGAGCACTGATATGGGGAAAGTGTCCCTCTGCTTTTACTTTTACTAAAGTACTGTTTGGGATATGCTGGTTCAGGTATCGTGCCACGTCCCAGGGCACCGCATTGTCATGTTGCGTTTGCAGCAGCAAGGTTTCAATGTTTACTTTAGACAAATCCTTCCTATGATCAGACTGAAAAATCACGCGTGCTACTGACTGCGCAATATCGGGCCTGATGGAAACCAGCGAATGTGCAAAGCTTTCGGCCAGCTCGGGCTTGTCAGGGTTTTCCATCACCATTGGTGCAAAACCGCTTACCCAGGCATAATAATTATTAGCCATTGCAGCATACAACTGGTCCAGCGCTTCCTGGGTAAACCCGCCGGTGTATTCCTCATCATCCAGGTATCTTGGAGAGGCACCCACCAGTATCATTTTCTTAAACATACCCGGCACCTTTACAGAAGCCAGTAAACTGATCATACCGCTCACGGAATGGCCTACCATAACAGCATCTTGCAAGTTCAGGCTCCTGCAGATATCCACCAGGTCATTAGCATAAGAATGCAGGGTATCGTATTTATTGGGACTGAATGCAGCAGGGTCTGACTGGCCCGCACCCACATTATCATATAATACTAATTTATAATTGTCTGTAAAAGCTGCGGCTACTTGTTCCCATGCAGTTTGATCGGTACCAAATCCATGAGCAAACACTATCGTAGCTTTAGCATTTTCGTTCTTTACAGTAACATTATTCTTTTTAACAATATCTACAGGCATAAGAGGAAACCACTAGCTAAGTATTTGAAAAAATAAAACGATAAGATATTATAACTGTATTGATTAGGTTATTTTTTATACCGTCCGCACAGCTTATAATCATCCATTCTGTTGTACATTTACAAATATATAAAACTATAGGATAGTTAACTGTTTAAAATGCAATTGAGAATGGGAAAAGTGTTACTTATAGAGGATGATACATTAATACAGAGGGCAGTCGCTGCTAAACTGAAAAAAGAAGGCTTTGAAATGATTTGCTGTAATGATGGCAAAGAGGGGCTCGAAAAATTAGCCACTGAACTACCAGACCTGGTGCTTACCGATGTGATGTTACCGTATGTATCAGGGCTCGAAATTGTAAATGCTGTAAAGTCGCTCACCGAAAAAGCAATTAAAGTTATCGTATTCTCTACCATGGGCCAGGAGAAGATTGTACAGGAAGCTTTTGACCTTGGAGCCGATGACTATATCACTAAACCCTTTAGCCTGAACGAACTGAGTATTCGTGTCAAAAAGCAATTAACCCGCTAATTCATGCCTATGAACAACGGCGCCTTCTTTCGTCTGCTATCCCCGCAGCACCTCTATTTTAGTGCTGCCTTGTTTGGTTTACTTACCATCATACTGGTAGGCATGATCTACCTGTTTTTATACATCAAGAAAAGACGCTTCCGTGTAAAGGAAATCATCACCGATCAGCTTAATGACTGGATAGGTGAGCAAATGGCAATGGAAGAAGATGGTTCATTCGGTACGGCACCTGATTTTTCTGTGCATTTTAAGAAGAAATATGTACGGCAATTTGTTACCGAACACCTTATCAACTTTAAAAAAAGTGTAGCCGGCTATTTATCAGATAACGTTGTTCGTTTATATGAGCAGACCGGCTTGAAAAAAGATTCGGAAGCTAAAATGAAAAGTTTCCGCTGGCATTTAAGATCAAGAGGTATTTATGAGTTATACATGATGCAGCAACGGGAGTCTTTGTCGGATATTCTTGATTATACCAACAGCAACAACGAGTATGTGCGCATGGAAGCACAAACAGCCCTTGTAGGTTTCGACGGGTTTAAAGGGTTAGTCTTTCTTAACACTTTAAACTACCCGCTTTACGAATGGCAACAAATCAAATTGCTGGAACAGCTGGATGCCTTTAACAGTGAAGAAATGCCTCACCTTTCTTTCTGGCTACGGTCTCCGAATAGTTATGTGGTACAGTTCGCGCTCAAGCTTACAGAAGTATACCAGCAATTCAGGGTACACCAGGAGGTGGTACTATGCCTGCACAGCGACAACCATAAAATAAGAAATCAGGCCATCAAGACATTAGGCAGTATTAGCCATGAAGATACGGTAGCCATATTACGACAGCAATATCCTACAGAAAACACCGCTAACCAATTAGAAATATTAAAACAAACAGGTATCAACGGAACCGAAGAAGATATCGAATTTCTTAAAACCAGGCTCTATGAGGAAGACGACTCCCTTAAACTTGAAGCCGGCAGGGCTATTATAGCTATTAATCCCGGGCATATTGCAGCGCTAAACCATATTGCGGAGCATAACCCCATCATTCATTCCATTACTAATCAAATAAAGTACGAACGTGCATCATGAGTCCCTGGAATATTTTTACCATGCTGCTTACCTATGGTATATTTATTTATGCCGTTGTATTAATTTCTTTCTACTTATGGATCGGGCTATACTCCATTGGAGCCACCCGTAAGTATATGCGAAAAAACGCTATTACCGACTATCGCCTGCTGGCCTCGTCACCTCATGCTCCTTCGGTAAGCATCCTGGCGCCTGCCTATAACGAGGGGGCCAATATAGTGGAAAATGTGCGCTCCTTACTATCCCTGTATTACAGCAACCTTGAAGTGATTATTATCAATGACGGCAGCAAAGACGACAGTCTTCAAAAACTTATAGCCGCTTACAACCTCGAAAAAACACCGCACCATGTGCAATATAAAATAGCGACTAAAGAAATACGCGGCATTTATAAAAGCAAGAACCCGGCATATAAGAAACTGGTGATTGTTGACAAGGAGAACGGCGGTAAAGCTGATGCCTTAAATGTAGGCATCAATGTATCCACCAATAATTATATTGTTTGCATAGATGTAGATTGTATATTGGAGCAGGACGCCCTATTAAAAATGATCAAGCCCTTCCTGGAAGAAACAGATAAAAAAGTGATCGCTACAGGAGGTGTGGTACGGATCGCGAACTCTTGTATTATTAAAGATGGCAGGCTGATAAAGGTTAATCTCCCGGGTAATTACTGGGCAAGAATGCAGTCGCTGGAGTATATCAGGGCATTTATACTGGGGCGAATGGCATGGGCACGTATGAACGGCTTAATGTTGATATCAGGCGCTTTCGGAGCTTTCGACAAGGAAATAGCGATGAAGGCAGGTGGCTACAACCCTAAAACGGTAGGGGAAGACATGGAACTGGTAGTACGTATGCGCCGTTTTATGGAGAAAAGCAAACTAGCTTATAAAGTGAGCTATATACCGGATCCTCTTTGCTGGACGGAAGCTCCGACAAATACCCGGATACTCGGCAGGCAACGCAATCGCTGGACGCGGGGCACGATTGAAACACTCTGGATGCACCGCATCATGTTTTTTAATCCCAGGTATCATCTGCTGGGTATGGTAAGCTACCCGTACTGGTTTTTCTTTGAAATGCTTGCGCCATTGATTGAAGCCTTTGGCATTATCGTTTTTTTACTGATGGTTGTTTTCCAGCTGATCAACTGGCATGTGTTTATTGCCCTGCTCACAGTCATTATATCTTTTGGCTACCTTTATTCTGCGTTTGCGGCGTATATGGAAGTAACTACTTACAACATGTACCGGCGGCGCACCGATATGATGAAGCTATTACTCACAGGGCTTACTGAGCCCTTTGTATTTCACCCATTTGTAGTGTGGGGCGCAATCAAAGGATATATTGACTACCTGCGTAAGAAGAAAGCATGGGGGGAAATGACCCGGCAGGGATTGGGAACACCTACATTGCCAGGCAAAAACTAGAACCGGCGGATATACCCCAAGCCAAACTGCAACAGGTTACCTTTTTGTCCGGGCAAGTATTCCTGGTTTAAAATGGAAAAGTTTGCAGTAATTATGTTTAGCCGTTGTACAGAAACCCTTGCGGTAAGCTCTCCGTTATAATTACGCATTTTATAGCCACTGTTTAGCTGTACATTGCTCCTTACATCATCAGGTGATATACCCGACCCCAGCAATATGCCAATATAATCGTTGGCTCCGCCGAAATAATAACGCGCCATAATACTGTAGGTCTGTGTAAGGGTAGACGTTTGTGGTGTCAAAAAAGTTCTGGCCCCAAAAAGAAAGCGGCTATAATACTTACCGGCGTAAAAAGTGTACATAAAAACGTCCCTGTTGAAATACAGGTACCGGACGCCCAGTTCCGCTTCAAAAGCCTTGGGTAAGTTGGCAAATAGTGACGCACCTGCTTTCCATTTGGGGAATACTACCTTATTGTCTGAATAGCCAACATTTAAGTACCCATAAAATGTTTTTGAAAACCGCGGATAAGACTCCAGTTCATATTGCAGCCCCTCTTCAGAAAACCTGTTGGCATAGTTCACTCTGGCCGTAAAGGCGCCGGCCTTTGTATACCGTGTATAATCTATGGCAGCCAGGTGCCAGGGATCGGGAAATTGCTGATCAAAGTAAATATAGTCATATCTAAGGCCAATAGCATTTTTTGCAATATGATCCTGTATCTGAACAGCGAGCCTGCGCGCTTCGGCATTTTTCCGGTTTATGCGCAATAAAGAATCCAGCACCGGTATCGCTTCAGCATATGCTTTACGGGCATCCAGGAGGCGCGCTTTTCGCAACAGCAGGTCTTCTGATGCCGGGTGCACCTTCAATCCATTATTCACAATATCAAGGGCTGCTTCAAGATTTCCTGTCCAGTATTCCATATCTGCAAAGCTGGTAAGCGCATCTTCAGACAGGGGTTGCTGGCGCAATGCCTCGTTAAAATACAGGCGCGCACTATCGGGTTGTTTGTTCCAGGTATATACCCTTGCCAGGAAAATAGTGAGCTCTACATAATCAGGGTTAACCTTCAAAGCAGTTTTGGAAAGTTCTATCGCGGTTGCATAGTCCTTGCGCTCAAAGGCTGCATCACGGGCTACTGTAAACAGACTATCCACATCCTGGGCTTTGAGCCTGGAAGCAAAACTGGTCGCTATAATCAATACCAGTAAAAGGCACTTGTTTAGAATACTTTTGTTCATTAAGTTCTCGACTGAATAGAGCTATGAATCTTTTCAAAGTTGGGACAAAGATAGAATACCTTTAGATATTGCCTTCAGAATATGAAAAAAATATACAATTACCTGTCTTGCATGCCCGGCCTCAAAAATCCGGGCATAAAAAAAGAGACCACATTGCTGTGCTCTCTTTTGCTCTCCCTGCTGGACTTGAACCAGCGACCCCCTGATTAACAGTCAGGTGCTCTAACCAACTGAGCTAAGGAAGAATTTTTCAATCCGTTTTTCGTTGATTGGATTGCAAAGATAAGACGCCTTTTGGATTTGTCAAAATATTTTTTTAGAATTTTTATTTTTTTTCCCCCTAATATTTAGACTTGTAATAATCCAGGTATCCCTGCCAGTTTTTATCCGTATACAATTTCAAAATATTATCGTTTGAGATGATCAGTATTTCGTATTCATTCGCGTTCGTAAACTCCCTAAACAGCTCTTTTACCTTACTGATCTCCGCCATATATTTTTTAGCTTCAGCGGCATTTTTAAACTCCTGTACCACGATAACGCTTCTTTGTGCATCCAGCGGTGTTATAGACACTTCCAGCTGTTTGCGGGCAGGTTTGCTGCTGTTATAATCCCGGAGGCCGGCCCTTAAGCCGTTAATCTTATGATCGGTCACCGGTGTGCTTACCATTACATAATGCAGGTTGCCCGGCTTATAGCTATACTGCAGGCTGCTGTCTCCCGGCAATACCATAGGACCGCTCACCTGGCTGCTCAGGCGTGCCGAATCTTTACGCCAGGCTTCCAACTGTACCTTCACATATTGCTGCAGGTTTTTGGCCCATAAAATAGTCTCATCATTCTGGTTCTGCGCTACGAAAATCGTCAGTAAACTATCCGCTTCTTTATAATCCTTATTCCCCGCGATCGCCGCGTATTTCACCAGGGTATATTTCTTCCGGTAAGGACTGATCTCTTTTGGATATAAAGCCGGTGCCGCTTCAGCATCCCTGTAAGCTCTTGAAAAGTCCTGGGCCATCAGGGCATTATAAGCCCCCTCATAATGCTCGGCAATAGCTATCCCTCCGGTTTCCGTTCCCCCGCTTGGTTCCTGGCTGGCCGCAGTTACCATTTTCGCCCATTCCGAATTGCCGAACCGGGAGTGTAATTTAGCCAGGTATTCCGAGGCCTTAGCTTTATCATTATTATTTAAAGCGGCCAGGTAGCGGTAATAAGTGAGCTCCGCGCCATAAGCATGTTGCGGGTATTTACGGTCCAGCTCTTCAAATGTATTTAAAGCCATAGGAATATCTTCCATGTATTTATAATACCCGATACCCAGCTGGTAAAGCGCCGTTTCCAGGGCTTTGTTCACGCTATCAATGGCCGGTTTCCCTTTAGGGATCAATGCCATCAGGTCGCTTTCTGAAGGTAAAGTTGCTCTAAGCTGGTCTTCTTCTGACATAGCCAGGGCCTCTTCCCCGGAACTGCCGGATGAGCCAAACGGATTACTCCGGTTCCAGTCATCTTTCAGCTTGCGGTCGCCCCACTTCTGCTTAAAGCTCGCTATCCCTTTCTGCATGTTGGAGGGATTGGAGAAATACCAGGATTGCTTGCCCGAACTTAATGAAGTGGGTGCCGGCAAGGCCTGTGGTGCATTGGCGGCATTACGGGCCGCATAAAGGCTGTCCAGCAAATACTTTTCCATATCGCGGATCTGCCTGCGCACGATAGCCAGCTGCTCTTTTTCACTCATTTGCGCCAGTCGCAGTAAGCTATCATTATATTTCGCATCATTACCCGGCCCGGCAATATAATCCAAAGCGCCGGCTCTTTGCACCGCGATGCCATAGGTAGGATTTTGCGCCTCGGTCAGGAAGGCCAGTGCACTGTCATAGGCCGACTTAGCCGTATTATAATTATTCTGCAGGTAATAGATATTACCCATTCCGGCAAAAGCAAGCCCTTTCTGGCTTATATTTTTTGTGCTGGTACTGATCGCCTTTCTATATTCCGCGATCGCCATAGCCGTATCTTTACTAGCCTCATAAACCCTTGCCTGTGCAAAGTGGATCTTATCGTAATAATCTTTATACTTCGTTTCCCGGCTCATTTTCTGCAGGCTGGCCAGTAAAGCGCGGGTATCTGAAAAGCCCCCGTTAATGCTGTTATTGACCTTGTTCATTTTGGCATAGAAGTCCATCTCCATTTCCGGTCTTAAGGCGATCACTTTATCAAAGGCGGAGTCAGAGGCCTGGAACTTGCCTTCTTTCTGCAGCAATTGCCCGCGGATAAATGCGGCCCTTTGCCTGAGCCAATCAGGGCTGTTCTTATCTTCGGTCAGCGCGACCAGGTCATTAACAGCGGCCGGATGGTTCTTTTGCTTCAGGTCCACGAAAGACTGTACCGTAGCAAAGCGCCCATCCAGCAGGTTATTGTACTGCTTGCTGCTGCGCATCATATTCAGTACGGTCTGCGCCAGGCTCAGCTGGCTGTCCTGTGCCAGGGTCCGGGCCAGCCACATAATGGCATCATTTTTAGAAGTATGGTGTAACAGGAAATTGTTCGACTCCACATCCGGCAGCTCACCCAATGCCTGTTCCGCTTTCTTATCCTTTTTCTTTGCTTTTTCTTTCTTCTCATTTTCCGCGGTAGCCACAATATATTTAAAAGCCGCAGCCGCGTTTTTATAATCGCCTTTATAGTAATAGGCTTTACCTACAATAAGGTACATATTATCCTGCCACCTGCTTCTCGGGTCATGGATCTGTATACCTACCCCGGCCTTGCGGATCAGGGAGTCCAGGTCTACGGCATATTTGGCCGAGTCTACATCCGGGTCGAAGGGAAATAAAGGCAAGACAGAATCATATTGCGTTATGCTGTTACGCAGCATATTCTCTTCTACTTTCCGGAGCCGCTCCTCCGCGTTAAAGTGGTAATTATATTTGGTTGTGGTATTATGCCATGCCCGGCGCAGGAAAGACCATTTCTTTTTGCGCATGTCCTCGTTGGAGTAAGCGTCTCTTTTCTTTTGCTCCTTGGCCCTCATTTTAGCATTTGAAGCCTTTTGCCGGTCTTTGACCCTTTGCTTGGCCAGGGCTTCCCGTTCGGCTTTAGCTTTGGCCAGGCTGTCGGTCCTTATGGCCCGGACTGCGGCAATGCTGTCTTTCAAAGCCTGGTTACGCGCTCTCTGCGCCGTCAGGACGGTCTGGATACTATCGTTATACTGCTTCCTGACCGCTGCCAGGGAATCCTGCATATTTTTACGCACGGTGGCCAGGCTATCCTGCATTTGCTTGCGGACAACAGCCAGGCTGTCTTTTATCCTGACCCTGACTTGCGCCAGGGAGTCGGCCCTTGCCTGCCGGGCCTGGGCGATACTATCGGCCCGGGCCTGCTTGGCCGTGGCCACGCTATCTTTATAAGCTTTACTTTCCCGATAAGCTTTAATGCGGTCCAGGCTGTCTTTCCGGGCCAACTGTATAGCCTTTAAGCTATCCGCCACCCTTTGCCTTTCCTGTTTCTGGACCTCCAGCACGGTACGTATACTATCATTATAGCGTTTATTGGCCGCAGCAGTACTGTCGGCGATTCGCTGGCGTTCTTTTTTTAAACTATCCTGTAGCGCTGCCTGGGCCGACTTCATACTATCTACATAGCGCTGCCGGGCCTGCTTCATACTGTCGATGTATTCCGGGGAGCCCGGTTTTAAGCTGGCCTGCCGGATCACCTCTTTTCGCTTAATGGTATCTTCGGTATTCTTTACAGTATCCTGCTGCTGGTTATAATAAAAAGCATTACCATCCCAGTATCTGGGCTTATTTAAGGCAGACAACCGGGACAAAACAATCAGACCGATAATGGTCAATATTATATATACTACTCTTCCGTTCTTCAAACTTTATATGGAAAATAAAGATGTTACAAAGTTAATAACTACTTTAACAATAAAATATTGCGCATATTAAGACTTTTTTTACGCTTATCTTATACTATTTTGCAGTTTTATAGGTTTAAACGCATAACATGAGTAATTTCAGCATAATAAAAGCCAATCCGGACCAAATAGAAGCTATTATACAAATAGCTTATGCGACCTGGCCGGCTACTTATTCCGCTATCCTTTCCCCGGAACAACTGTCTTACATGCTGGAGCAGTTTTATAGTAAAAACCATCTCTCAGAACGGATGCAAAAAGGTAATTTATTTTATCTCGTGCAGCAAGCGGGAGCATCTTTGGGGTTCATGGAACTGGAGCCTGATGAAAAACCGGGGTATACTAAATTACATAAACTTTATGTACTCCCCGAAGCCCAGGGCTTAAAACTTGGCCGGTTACTGCTGGACGAAGCTGTTATGATCGCACAGCAGGCACAGCAGAAGGGCCTGTTTCTCAATGTAAACCGGTACAATAATGCCTTGCATTTTTATGAAAAGCTGGGTTTTGAGTGTATTGAAACGGTAGATATCCACATCGGCAATGGCTTTTATATGAATGATTTTATAATGCAGCTCAATTTTAAGTAACTTTGTAGCGGCTTTCATACAAGTTTTTATCCTTAAAAGTGAAATCATATGCTGGTACATCTTCATCCCGACAATCCACAGGAAAGAGTTTTGAATCAAATTGCGGACTTGCTGCGCAAAGGCGGGGTGATCATTTTCCCGACCGATACGATCTATGGTATCGGTTGCGATTTCAACAACACACAGGCCATTGAGCGGATCTGTAAGATCAAAAATATCCAGCCGGCCAAAGCACAATTTTCTTTTATCTGTAAAGACCTGAGTGAACTGAATGTATACGCGGCCAATATCAGCAATCCCACCTTCCGGTTCCTGAAACGCAGCATTCCTGGCCCCTATACTTTTATTTTAAACGCGACCAAGCTGGTACCCAAGCTCTTAAAAACCAAAAAAGATACAGTGGGTATCCGTGTGCCGGACCATAAGATCACTTTAGCGATCGCTGGCGCGCTCGGCAACCCGATCATGAGCACTTCACTACCCCAGAATGAATTTGTTGAATATTATACCGACCCCGAAATTATCCACGAACAGTTCGGGCACCTGGTAGATATGGTCATCGATGGGGGTATTGGCAATGCGGAAGTCTCTACAGTAATCAGCCTGATCCATGACGAGCCGGAACTGATCCGGCAGGGTGCAGGGATCTTCGAGCCTTAAAATATGGCATCAAAACCAACACTAAACCACTATACCTTGAATTTTTCTTATTGAATTTGTAAGATGTCCACAAAAATACAATCCCAAACACAGCATACACCAATGGAGGCGTACCAGCACCAGGTACATCATCATTGCGAAAGCGGCGCGGTTGCTAACCTCTTTACCAGCTATGGCCTTCCGCTTTCTGAAGAAATGGTTTTTGGTATAGGCGCCGGCCTGTACTTTGCCCATGTTACTTTTCTCAAAACTATGGGCGCCCCTACCACAACTTTCCGTTTTTTCCCGGGACAGGTATTCAAAATGGCGGCCAAAACCCTGGGCGTACAATGTACGGTACGCACTTATAAAGATGCGCAAAAAGGCATGAATGACCTGGACACGCTGCTGGCGGAACAAAAACCGGCGGGACTGTTTACCAATATGCTCCACCTGGCTTACCTGCCCGATATTTTTAAGTTTGAGTTCAGCGCGCATAATGTTATAGTCTATGGCAAGGAAGGGGAAGATTACCTCGTCAGTGACTCCATTATAGAATTCCCGGTAAAGATAAGCCGCGACGCTTTGGCCAAGGCACGTTTCGGGAAAGGCTTCCTCGGGTCAAAAGGAAGAATGTACCATGTTACGGACTTCAACCCTAAAGTGTCTTTAGATGCGGCCATCCGTACCGGTATCCGGAAGATGTGTAAAAGAATGCTGAGTAAAGTTTACCCCTGGGGAGGCTTAAGAGGAATGCGCAGGCTGGCTAAAGGGATTGGTAAATACCCTCAGAAATTCAGCGGGGAACAAGTGGCTTTTTACCTGACCAACATCGTAAGGATGCAGGAGATTGTGGGTACCGGCGGATCGGGCTTCCGGCTCATCTATGCCCGCTTCCTGGAAGAGGCCGCTGCAAAACTGGATAACCCTGAATTGAAAGGACTGGCAGAAGAGTTAAGAGCTATAGCTACGGACTGGCGTAGTTTTGCCCTGAAAGCCGGGAAGACCGCGAAAGCAAAAGATGAAGCGATGCGCTCGGGTTGCGCGCAATTGAGCGATATGCTGGCCGCGATAGCGGACAAAGAAGAACAATTGTACCTGAAGCTTTTAAAAACAGTTTAAGCCCCGAAAAATCAAAAAATCATGATAACACCGATACCGGCCGATATGCTGCTATTTTTCATCATCAGGATGGATCTCCCGATGATCGCTACCCTGCTCGATGAATCGGAAATTTACGCGGGCATGGACCACGACAGCTTTCTCCGCTTCCTGGAAGAGGGTTTTGAACGCCATCGCGCTACCGGGGATAATACCATACTGGCTTTACAAGGTAAATTTGGCCCGGATAAGCAGGTCGGTTATTCCTTTATAGGCAACAAAAGCCTGCGCCCTTTTGAACTGGTGCTGGTAGCCGATGCGCAAAAACTGGTTATCGACATAAATACAGACCCTTCCTTCGTTTTTGATGAAAACAGTTTTGTTATCCGCAAATAATTAAACTTTTAATGATGACTAAAGGACTGCAGTGGAGCGATATGAAGTATCTGATGGTATTGTCCATACCATTTGCCGTATTTAGCGCTTTATACATTGACGGTATAGGTTCTTACCTGGTGCCCATTATGAATTTTGTGGGCATTCCTTTATTGGACTACCTTTTCCCGGAGATCGGCAAAAATGAAACAGAGCAGGTCTATAATGAAAAGAAAGTACATCCTTTCTTTGACTGGCTCCTGTATATCAATGTACCGCTTCAGTATGCCTTATTATTTTACACTTTTTACATTCTCACCTATTCCGGCCTCCCTTTATGGATCCTGATCGGGAAAGTCATGAGCATGGGTATCTGTTGCGCGGTACTGGGCATTAATACGGCCCATGAACTGGGACACCGGAAGAACAAAACGGAACGCTTCCTGGCCAAGACCTTGCTGCTGAGCTCCATGTACCTACACTTTATCATTACCCATAACCGTTGGCACCACCACTATGTAGCAACACCCCTGGACCCGGCTACAGCAAAAAGAAGGGAAACCGTTTTCCACTTTTTATTCCGCTCCATATTCGGCAATTACCTGCTGGCCTGGCGACTGGAAAAAGAGCGATTGCAAAAACAGGGTTTGCCGGCATTTTCTTTCCGGAATGAAATGCTGCGTTTTACCCTGATACAATCGGCTTTTTTAATCCTTATTTATCTCATTTTTGACTGGCAATGCGTCCTTTGGTTTATCCTGATGGCCGGTATCGGCATTACCGTATTGGAAACAATTAATTATGTAGAGCATTATGGGCTTTCCAGGCAGCAGAATGAAGCCGGCAAATTTGAAAAAGTAAGGCCCTGGCATAGCTGGAATTCCGATCATATCCTGGGGCGGATCATGCTGCTGGAACTAACCCGCCATTCTGATCATCATTATAAAGCCTCGAGGAAATACCAGACCCTGCGCTCGGTGACCAACAGCCCGCAGCTGATCCTGGGATATCCGGGGTCACTGGTGGTTTCCTGGATCCCGCCACTTTGGTTCCGGATCATGGATAAGCAGCTGAAGGACTGGGAACAGCAATCGGAAGGCATTAGCCAAGATTACCAGTTTGAATATACAGAAGAAGAGGGCAATTAAGTTTCCCTATTTAAAAATCTGTAAGTCAATTCGCAATATGACAGTATAATAAAACCGGAGCGACACTCCGGTTTTATTATTTTACCTGACTAAGGCTTTATCTAGTTATTGTTTTAGGATCTTCCAGGAATACTTTATTGTACCGTCTGTTATTTTTAGGAAATAAAATCCTGTTGCAATATTATCTAGTTTTATTTTATTATCTGCAACAGTTCCATTTTTTAATTTTGCTCCCAAAGTATTATAAACTTCGAATTTCAATCCATTAAAATCTTTTCCTTTAATATTAATTACATCTGTAAAGGGCATTGGGTATAATTGTATTTCTGCTTGATCAGTTAAGTCTGCAGCTACAGCAGCATCAAGAGTCGAATAACAATTCTGTATTGTATGAGCTATTTTATTTCCTTCATTATTACAAGTTGGATTTAATATACCAAAATCTTCAAAATACAATTGCCCGATTTTATTATTGATATTTTTATAGAATACTTTATTCTGATTATTAGAGAAACAAAGTTCACCCACTACATCTGTATTACTGGTATTAAGCCCTCCTGTTTTTTGCCACTTAACTGCAATCATGTGCCATTGATTATTCATCCATTTTATTTTATATAACCTAGTATCATTACCTCTAAAATATAAAGATTTATCTTTTTCGGACCATTTAAGATTACTTGCATAAGTGCTGTTTAAATTAACATCCGGTGAACCTACAAAATTCAATTCACCAAAATCCCAAAAACCATATGGCTGGGACCAAGTGTTCCAGTATAAGTTATAAATTTTATTGTCAGTACCCTTATAAAATAGAGTATTTCTACTTTCAGCCCATGTCAGATCTCCGGCACAATTAGCAGGAGCGTCTGCTTTTACCTTACCATAAACCCAAGGAGTTCTGCCAAAAATATAGTAAATGTTATTATCGGTTCCCCTGTAAAAAAGCGCTTTTTTACCTGGAGACCATACCAGATTTCCGGCACAATTAGCAGGAGCTTCATTTTTTAGTTTTCCATAATTCCAAAAACCGTAGGACAGGGACCAGGTATCCCAGTATATGTGGTATACGTTATTATCTGTACCCTTATAAAAAAGTATATCAAATTCTTCTGACCAAACCAGATCTCCCGCACAATTTGCAGGGGCATCCCATTTTACCTTGCCATAATTCCAGAAACCATATGGTTGCGACCAGGTATCCCAATATATATTATAAATATTATTGTCTGTACCTCGATAAAAAACAGCATTCCTGTCTTCGGCCCATACCAGGCTTCCTGCACAGTTAGCTGGGGCATCCCATTTTAACTTTCCATAATTCCAAAAAGCATTAGGCTGCGACCATGTATCCCAGTAAATATTGTAAACATTATTGTCCTGGCTTACATAAAAAAGCGCATTCCGGCTATCCGACCATTGAATATTTTGCCTTACATTATTAGGTATATTACCATTGTTAAGTTCATCTACTTTTTTTGGTTTGAATATTTTTATATAGTCAATAACTAATTTTTTATAATTGTTTGTATTATCATTATACCAAACGCCTAAATTGGTTATTAAATCCATTGCGCCCCAATAGGCATGATTGCCATAGGGATTAGTTTGTGTATAAAGCTCCTTTCCGTCCAGGTAGAAGGTAATATGGGTTGGTCCCCATTTAACTGTATAAGTATGAAATCCCTGATTTAATCCACAGTTGGCTTGAAAGTGTACGCCACAACCATTGCTACCATTTACTCCATTATGAACACTAGCAAAAAAATCTCTTTTATCAGTGTAACCAACCTCAAATACATCAATTTCCGGGGGCCAGGAATGCGTACCGGCCAGCCAGAATGCTGGAGTCACACCTGCGCCATCGGGAATTTTACATCTTATTTCAAACATCCCATACAGCATTCCCCTATTGTTATTAATCGAAAGATCTGAGTTATCTACAATTTTTGACCTTAATACCCCTGTTGCGAAGAAATGTTCATTTCCTTCATAAATATATGGAGTACTTTTCCTGAACATACTTATGGTAAGATAACCTGGATTTTCAATAGAAAAGGCCTCAGGAGTAGCATAGCCAGCATGTAATATTCTCCCTTGGTCATCTTTATTGCTGAATGCGGGGCCATGAACAAAATCAAAGTCCCAGTTTGTTGACAATTGGGTAGCCAGCCCTGAATTACTATAATTGAAATTATCTTCAAAGATTGTTTCCCAATTTGAATAAGATAATGTAGATGCTTGAGAAAAGCAAAAGTTGATTGAGCTAAGAAGCAAGAATAAATAAAGTGAAATTTTTTTCATAAATGAAGCTTATAATTCCACCAAAAATATAAAAATCATTAAAAAATAATACTGCTTAAATATATTTATATTCTAACATTAGTTTATGAAAAAAAATTACATTTATAAATATTACATATGCTTCTTCCTGCTCAGATCACAGCAGCATACAGTAGCCGGGCGATAAGCTAATCGTAGAGGAAGATTCAATAAAGGAATTAATTAAACAAAAGTTCGATTACCAGCTGCTGCATAATGAAGACTACGTGGAAATTTATCATTTACTGCAGCCAAAAGCACTTAAATAGTTAATTTTGACCGCAGCGTAATCGACATGAGAAATACCATACCCAGTTTAGCCATTGTAATCCCCTGCTATAATGAACAGGAAGTATTGCCGGAAACCAGTTCCCGGCTCCTCTCTTTAATGCAATCTTACCGGGAGCAGAACCTCGTCACAGCGGATTCTTATATCCTGCTGGTTGATGATGGCAGTAAAGACAATACCTGGGAGCAGATCGAGGCGCTTAGCCGTACCCATCCTGAATTCCGGGGTTTAAAACTATCCCGTAATTTCGGCCATCAGCATGCCCTATTGGCCGGCCTGCACCAGGCTAATGATGTAACTATTACCGTTTCTGTTGATGCCGATTTGCAGGACGACCTGAATGCGATCCGGGAGATGATCCTGAAGTATCAGCAGGGCGCGGAAATCGTATATGGCGTAAGGGATGACAGGGGTAGTGATTCGGTCTTTAAACGCGGCTCTGCTTTACTCTTCTACAAAATACTTTCCTGGATGGGTGTTGAATCTGTTTACAACCATGCTGATTTCAGGCTCATGAGCCAGGTTGCCCTGGATGCCTTCCGCCAATTTGGTGAAAGCAATATTTATTTAAGAGGTATGGTACCTATGCTCGGCTATAACTCCGATACGGTATATTATAAAAGGACCGAGAGATTTGCCGGTACCAGTAAATACAATTTAAAGAAGATGCTTTCTCTGGCCTGGAATGGTATCAGCAGCCTCAGCATACAACCACTTCGGTTTGTAACCTTCTGCGGGTTCAGTATTTTCAGCATCAGTGTTTTACTCAGCTTATATGCGCTTTACTCTTATCTTTTCCTGGAAACCACTATGGGCTGGACCTCAACGGTATTGCCTATCTATTTTTTAGGCGGCATCCAGTTATTATGTATCGGCCTCCTGGGTGAGTATGTGGCCAAGATCTATAAAGAAGTCAAGCAAAGGCCCAAATATATCATTGAAAAGATGGTCCGCTGATCGTCCCGTACCTTTCAAAATTCAAGTAAATAATAAGGCCTGCTTTTAAAAAGCAGGCCTTATTATTTACTTGATCAAGCCGATCTCTCTCAATCGCTGGGTTAAGAATTCCCCGGCAGTAATATCTTCATATAATTTAGGATGCTCCGCGTCAATACAGTTGTCCAGGCAGCTCAGGTCCATTTCACTGATGGGATGCATAAAGAAAGGAATAGAAAACCTGGGGCTACCCCATAGCTCCCGTGGCGGGTTAACAACCTGGTGAATAGTGGATTTCAATTTATTATTGGTATGCCGGCTCAGCATATCTCCTACATTAATCACCAGCTCATCTTCTTCGGCAATGGCATCGATCCACTCGCCTTCATGATTTTGCACCTGCAGGCCTTTACCCTGGGCGCCCATCAGGAGCGTGATCAGGTTAATATCGCCATGCGCGCCGGCCCGCACCGCACCTTTAGGCTCTTCCAAAATCGGTGGATAATGGATCGCCCGCAGGATGGAATTACCTTTCAATACCTTGTTATCAAAATATTGCTCCTCAAGGCCCAGGAATAGCGCTAATGCCCTGAGTACGTAAATACCTGTTTTTTCCAATTGCTGGTAAGTTTCTTTACCTGCAGCATCAAATTCCGGGATTTCTTTTACGGGTACATTATCCGGGTAGCCAAATTTTTCTTTATCTGCATCCTCCAGGTATTGGCCAAAATGCCAGAATTCTTTCAGGTCCCCCTCTTTTTTACCTTTGGCATGCTCTTTCCCAAAAGAGGTAAATCCTCTCTGCCCGCCGATGCCCGCTACTTCATACTGCTCTTTGGTTTCCGTTGGTAAAGCAAAGAAGGCCTTTACAGAGGTGTAGAGCTGCTCCACCAGCTCCGGAGAAAGAAAATGTCCTTTTAAAGCGACAAAGCCAATCTCTTCATAAGCTTTACCGATTTCATTAACGAATTGCTGTTTCCGGGCCGGATCTTCCGACAGGAAATCACGCAGGTCAACGGACGGAATTTTTTTTACAGACATAAATATGATTTTTACGTTTAGTGTTTAACGATCTCTTTAACGATCCCTCCCTGCGGCTCCCGGACGGTCTGGGTAAAGATAAAAGCCTTGGGATCTATTTCGTGAACGATGTTTTTAAGCTTTCTTACTTCCAGGCGGGTTACTATGGTGAAGATGATATCCACCTCATTACTTACTTCAAAAGTTGCTTTCATAAATCCGCGCTCGCCCTTATATACGGTAATACCACGGTTCAGCACCATTACCAATGCTTTTTTGATAGCCTCGCTGTTGGCCGAAACTATAGTAACGCCCGTGTAGGCCTCTATACCTTCGATCACATAGCGGGTGGTCTGGCTGGCAATGATATAGGTCAGGATCGCGTAAAGCGCCGTTTCTACTTTTATAAATGCCGCGGCAATGATAAAGATAACCAGGTTCATCCCCAGGATGATCTCGGTAATACTGAAACTGCTTTTCTTAAAGGTAAGCAGGGCCAATACCTCCATACCATCAAAAGTGCCGCCGCCCCGCATGGAAAGACCGATTCCAATACCTAAAAAGAACCCGCCGAACATAGCCACCAGCAATTTATCATGGGTGAGCTCCGGGAAGGGGATAAAGTACATAGTGAGAGCAATCAATACGATCGTAAGGCTGCTGCGGATCGCGAAGTGCCGGCCTACTTTAAAGTAGGATAATATAATAAACGGGATATTCAGCAGGATCAGTAACAGACCCAGGTTCCAGCCCTTTACCTCAAACAATAAAAGCGAAAGCCCCGTAACGCCGCCATCCAGGAAGTGATTGGGTACCAGGAAGCTTTTGAGGGCAAAGCTGGCGGACAACACGCCTAAAATAAGGTATATGATATCGGAAACTGTAAACAGAGGGCCGTGATGTTTGGCTGAGGACATAATAGGTTTATTGTGCTAATTTAGATTTAATGATATCCAGGTTTTCCTGCTTCTTGGCATTGCGGTTGCTGATCGCGGTGGCCGTATGATAATTATGGCTTTCCAGGAAGCGCTCCTGCAGCAAATTCCAGTCCCGCTCATTGGTTATAATACCAAACATGGCCAATTCATCGTAAAGCTTATTGCCGATAGTGAAGAAATCATCCCGCCCCAGGTAATCCAGGTCTGCATCTGCCAGTATCTGTTCCAGGTGATTATTGGGCGTCTGCGGGATCTTCGTAGCCATGATCATTCCTTTTATCTTGTCGATCTGCGCCTGGTCATAGCCGAAACCGGGCAGATAGGTTTCCGCGATCTCACAAGATTTTTGCTCATGGTCTTTAGCCCCGAAAAGGAACCCGGTATCATGAAACAGCGCAGCAGTCTTCAGTAAGACCAATGCTTCCCCTGAAACGCCTTCTCCGGCAGCGATCTGAATGGTCGCGTCAATCACATCCAATACATGTGCCACGCTATGGTAGGAGAGGTGCGCAGGCAGTTCCTCCTGTAGTTTTTGTATAATAACTTTATTGACAGCCTGGTAATCCATGGTTCAAAATAAATTAAAATTTAGGAATCTTACAGCGTATTTTCCGCTTACTTTTTATTTTCTGCAAAATACATGTCCATTTCGCCTTTTCCTTTCACCTGCAGCTTGCCCCGGTAAGTACAGGCGAAGGTATCTTTGACCAGCAATTGCGTACCTTCCGAAATATTGATCTTACCAGGGACCGAATTTTGCTCCATACGCGCGGCGGTATTTACTGTATCGCCCCAGATGTCAAAGGCAAACTTTTTCACGCCCACGATCCCTGCTATCAGCGAGCCGGAATGGATGCCGATCCTGATATCCAGGCCATAAGGCACCTCTTTTTTCCGGGCTTCCACGAAAGCCAGGATGTCCAGGGCCGCGGCTACCGCGTTCAAGGCATGAGCCGCATTTTTCACCGGTAAACCACTTACTGCCAGGTAAGCGTCGCCGATAGTCTTAATTTTCTCCAGGCCATGCTTTTCCATGATCTGGTCAAAAGCCGTGAAATTGACATTCAGTTCCGCCAGCAATTCATCAACGCCCAATTGCTCAGCGGTCGCCGTGAAATTGACAAAATCGGTAAACAATACCGATACCTCATCATAATACTGCGCTTTTGACTCCCCTTTCTCTTTCAGCTCTTCTGCGACTTCCTGTGGCAGAATATTCAGCAGCAGGTCATCTGATTTCTGTTTCTCTAATTTCAATTCTTTTGTGCGCTCCGATACCTGCAACTCCAGCTGCTCATTCTGGCTTTCGAGTAGCTGCTGTTTTTCTCCCGACAACCGTTCTACTTCATCCAATTGCTTTTTCAAACGGTTACTGGTACTCGAAAACTGCCAGGCCAGGTAAGCGGATATGGAAATAGGGAAACTGACCAGCAGTACCAACAGCATAGTATTCAGGGACTCACCCACCCAACCGTTAGAGGTATCTAATTGTCCGTCATTAAAGATCAACCCGACAATCACTATGATCACTACACAAAAGAAGAGCAGGATACCTCCGCCAACGATGAAGGCGGCACGCTCTCTGCGGAACATAGCCCGGATAATCATAATAAAACCTTCGGCCACTACGAATAATACATATACCACCAAAGCCAGCGCTCCGGCCTGGACATGCAGAATATAAAGAACCGGTAATAATAAGGCAATAATCAGCAGGATATAAAAACGGGTCTTACGCTTGCCAAAAAGATCATTGACAAAACCGGTAATAGACAAACCAAAAATAAGGAATCCATAGAACCACCAGTTTAGTGCCCTACTTGATTCTTCAAAATCATGACTGTTACTCATAATGAAAGCAGTATAGGTCAAAAAGGCGATAGCAGCATTGTATAAACCAAAGAACAAGTTGTATAATGCTTTCCAGTAGAAAGCAAAAAGTAATAAATGTATAAAACTTAATGCGACAAACACGCCGGTAATCAACATTAATATACTGATTATTTCTTCCCGGTCGGGAATGGTGTAATCATAATAAGTGTTCGCTTCATGAATACCTAATAAAATCCCGCTATTACTCTGCCCTTTCGGCACCAGGCTATTATCATAACGCACGGCCAGGGTATGCCAGCCGGTATCCTGTAAGGAAAACAGGAAAGGAACAGCAAGACTGGTCTTATAATCCGCTATATTTTTTGTACCGATCTTTCCTAAAGCACACAAAAGCATACCGTCCAGGTAGAGCTCTGATGCGCCCCGCTGCCGGACCACCATACTTAATGGCCGGTATAATAGCGAAGAGTCTACCCGGAACTGGTAACGTAACCAGGCAATGCCCCTGTAGGCAGTATCTTTTGGGGTATACTTTAAAGTCTTGGTATTAATGTTGCCCCAATCTCCATCCGGCCAATCCGGCTGTTTATATCGGGGATCATCTCCCGTTTTAAATTTCCAATGCTCGTTAAAATAATAACCGGCCCGGAAGCTATCTATTGTTTGCAATGCCGGGAAATCCTGTTGTGCATAGCTCCGTTGGCCCGCCAGCAAAAGCAGCAATAAGCATTTAAGCGCAATAAAATATCTAATCATAAACCTGGGATCTATCTTAATGCTGCGCGCATAAAACATTTGTTAAAAGTACAAAAAATGGGATAAGAATACTAGTTGCCGCCGCTAACCCATTACTTAGGCCGCTCTACAAAGTACATATCCATTTCGCCCTTCCCTTTTACCTGCAGCTTGCCCCGGTAGGTACAGGCGAAGGTATCTTTGACCAGCAATTGCGTACCTTCCGAAATATTGATCTTACCGGGAGCCGAATTTTGCTCCATACGTGCGGCCGTATTTACCGTATCGCCCCAGATGTCATAGGCAAACTTCTTCACACCCACGATCCCGGCTATCAATGAACCGGAATGGATACCGATCCTGAGATCCAGGCCATAAGGCACCTCTTTTTTCCGGGCTTCCACGAAGGCAAGGATGTCCAGGGCCGCTGCTACCGCGTTCAAGGCATGAGCCGCGTTTTTCACCGGCAAGCCGCTTACTGCCAGGTAAGCATCGCCGATAGTCTTAATTTTCTCCAGGCCATGCTTTTCCATGATCTGGTCAAAAGCCGTAAAGTTTATATTCAATTCTTCCAAAAGCTCATCCACGCCTAACCTTTCAGCGATCGCCGTGAAATTGACAAAATCGGTAAACAATACCGATACCTCATCATAATATTGCGCTTTTGAGGCGCCTTTTTCTTTTAATTCTTCGGCTACTTCCTGGGGTAAAATGTTCAGCAATAAATTATCGGATTTTTGCTTCTCCTGCTGCAGCTCTTTTGTTCGTTCCGTCACCTGCCGCTCCAGATTTTCGTTTTGAGATTCCAGCAACTGCTGCTTTTCAAGTGATAAAGCGGCAACATTGTCCAGCTCTTGACTCAATGCCTTACTCGTAGTAGAAAACCGCCAGGCCAGGTAGGCGGATATGGATAAAGGGATACCTAATATGGCGGACAAAGTAAAATAGGACAGGGTTGTATTAAAATTTACGGAGCCTTTTATAATAGATACCGTAAGCAATGCAAAAGTGAACAATAAGAAATACAAAACACCGCTTCCCAGGATCAGGGAGCCCGGAACGCGTTTCACTATGGCAACAATGATCATTACGATCGTATAAATAACAGAACCGCCAAGCAATACCCAGATAAACAGTCCTGTTAAATCAAATAGCCCGTAGGCGTCCGATAAGGCAAGGATTAAAGCTAATATGCAAAGGCTAAGGATCACCAATAAGGTCTTATTATGCTTACTGAATACATAAGAAATAAAAGCACAGAGGGAAAAACAGCTGATGATCGGGACAAAATTCAGAACAGCAGTATAAAAATGGTCGAACCGCATGCTTACGGCATTAAAGTAAACATAAGTCGACATCAGGTTTAAAGCAATACTAAAGGTGAATATGGCGAAAATAAGATTGGCTTTCTCTTTTTTATAAAAAAGAAAGAATAAACAATGCACCAGGAATAATGCGAAAAACAACGCGCCCAGCCCTACCAGCACTGCCCCTGAAAAGATGCCGCCATAGCGGGACTGGTGGAAGTGCATCAGCGTATCCTCTACCCGGAAGGCAAACCATCCCTTCGTGCCATCGGCCACATCCACGCTGTTTTTAAATCTTATAGCTACCTGGTAATAGCCGGTATCGGTAAAATTAAGGAGCACCGGGCTTTCTTTCAGGTATTCATATTCGCCGCCCTGATTTCCTGAAGGAACGCGGCCTAATACAGTATTCAGCTTACCATCTATATAAAGCTCCAATGCGCCATTGGCCTCAAAGATGATCATAAAAGGCTGCCCCGCCTGTGCGCTGTCGATATGCAGCTTAAAGCGGTACCAGTTTACTTTCAGGGCATTTTTATTTTCAATGAGACGGCTGCTGTCTACCGGCCATGAACTATCATCAAAATCTTTTGCGGCAAAAGCCGGATTATCTTCATAACTGACCTTTAAAATATGCTTCACCAGGACCGGGTTAAAAGAGTAACCCATACTGTCAAAAGCGTCCGGTCCTAATTGCCGGATATTTATATTTAATGTATCCTCTTTAAAATAAGACTGAGCAGCGGCTATAGTGGCGGCCAGTATAAGGAGCAGAGGCAACAGGACCAGGGAACGAAATAGTTTTTTCATATTGCTACTTAATGAATCGCGAATATGTGCCGAAAGTTACTATTTAATTAACCGATTCTCTTATGCCGGTACATTTATATTTATCTGTGCTGATATAATATAGAGCATTAGCTTTTAAATAGGCGACTTTCATTGTTCCAGCATCAATGCTGTTTTCATATGTAGCCGGCCCTCTTCCCTGGTTAATATTACCTCCCATGTTCCTTGTTGTTGAAAACGGGAACTTAACACTTTAGGATTGATATAGGCATCCCGCCAGATGATGACGGGCACTTTACTTCCTTTTTCTAAATTGAATGCAGGTACTGCTTCTTCCAGCCGTACCGTAGCATTTACAGGCCCGGCAGTTTCCTCTTCCATTTGGTCTATACCGATCAGGGTGACTTTTGCCCAACTGCCCGCTATATCCGGAAGAATATATTGGGTGGCCATTTCTTTTAAATAAGCCGTATCTGAAAGTTGAGCCAGCCAGGAAGTATCTTTTGCGGTAAAACCGGCATTTTCCAGCCAATATAACATTTCACTTTCCTGCTCAGACCTGGATGCAGTATCTGGCGCTCCTTTTAACAAGTAATATCCATATACCGTCCCCGGCTTCCATACCACTTCATGGCTTTCCAGCCAGGCCCTGAACTTTCTTTGGCGCGTTTTTCCCTTATAAAATTTAAGCGGTTCAAAAGCTACTTCCTGTATGGTATAACCTCCCGTAGTATCCAATATCCTGGTGTCTCCCACACGCACCAGGCATACCAGGTCGGCGGTAGCATAATCGGTAAGATTATTAGCATAATACCAGGTACTGTCCTTATCCTGCGCACCGGAGCGGAGGCAGGATAAAACAAAGACCGAAGCAGCCCAAGCTACCTTTTTAAACATCGTCAATCCCATACTTGGCCAGCTTATTATACAAGGTAGTGCGATCAATATTCAGCAATTTTGCCGCTTTTGATTTATTGTACTTGGTTTCTGCCAGGGTTTTAATGATCAGCTCTTTTTCTGTTTGCTGTTGTACAGCCTTAAGATCTGCAGTTGATTCCAGCTCCTGGTCCATGAGAGAAAGCTCCATATCTTCCGGCAATTCCATACGGGTGATGAGGTCGCCCTGAGTGAGCAATACCGCACGCTTGATGATATTTTTCAGTTCCCGGATATTACCCGGCCAGTGATACTGCATAAAGATCTTACGGACTTCAGGATCGACCCCTCTTACCTGCTTCTGTAATTCCTGGTTTGATTTTTGAATAAAATAGCGGATAAATTCATCAATATCCTCTCTGCGTTCTCTTAATGCCGGGATCTTAATTTTAAATTCATTGATCCGGTGATAAAGGTCTTCACGGAAGCTGGAATTCTGGATAGCGGACTTGAAGTCTTCATTAGTCGCGGTCACCAGTCTTACGTTTACTTTGATCACTTTGTGGCTACCTACCGGCACTACTTCCCTTTGCTCTATAGCGCGTAGTAGTTTTACCTGTACATCATAGCTCAGGTTACCCACCTCGTCCAGGAAGATAGTACCGCCGTTTGCCAGTTCGAATATTCCGGTTTTGTCAATAATAGCACCGGTAAAGGCCCCCTTGACATGCCCGAAAAGCTCCGAGGCCGCCAGTTCAGAAGACAGGGCGCCACAATCTACCGCGATAAAGGGTTTTGAGGCTCGTTTGCTGCTGTCGTGGAGCGCCCGGGCAATGTGCTCTTTCCCGGTACCGCTTTCTCCGTTGATCAATACAGACATTTCCGTTTGCGCGACCAGCGCTACGTGCTGATGGAGTACCTGGGCGGCGTCTGAAGTTCCTTTTACAAAAGCGCTTTTAGCTGCGGGCTTTTCTTCGGTTGCTACTTCAGCTGTTTCCGGAGCGCTGCCAAGCGGTTCGGCAGGCCTGGCATTTTTGAGCAGCATTAAGAGCTCTTCCTGGTTGATCGGCTTGGTGATGTATTCATAGGCCCCCTTCTTGATACACTGAACAGCCACTTTAACATCGTTAAAGCTGGTCATCATAATCACCGGGATCTTTATGTTATGTTGAATTTTAAAATCCAGTAAATCCAGCCCGTTACCATCAGGCAGCCTGTAGTCCAGCAGCATGGCCTGGAATTCCTTATCCTTGTTCAGTACAGTCTTTGCCTGTTCTATATTGTGCGTTAATACCACCTCATAGCCATGCCGGCTCAAATAGCGCTCCAATATCTGGGCAAAGGTGATATCATCTTCAGTAATAAGCACTCTATCCATATAATTAAAGGTACGTATTTAAAAACTACTAAAAAAACGAAAGCCACCCTTGAGAGGTGGCTTCGTTTTCCCTTTTTTTGTTTGTTTTAGTCGCGATGTATGAAGATGAAAAAACTTGATTCAAAATTAATACGTCGGGTAAAAAATCAGACTATAACCGTTGAAGATTATAGCCTGACTTTAAAATTTATAACCTTAACGTGAATAGTATAGTACCATAATTGTGCCAAAAATACAAAACAATCACAAATAATTGATTATCAAGCATTTAATTTTTTTAAAGTAATTTATACCAAACTTAAAAATGTCGAAAACATCAACAATTTGTAGAAAGTGTAGAGAAAACCACACACATTGTACGGCATAATATCATCTAAAAAATAAAGACCAGCCTTTAAAAAAAGGCCGGTCTTCCGATTTTGAGTTTAATCTACTATGTTGAAAAAACTTAATTATTAATTGATTTCGGTCTATTGAGCGATTTGCTTACCATCTGCACTGAAATGTACGACCTCGGTCTTGTCTGCTCTTTTACCGGAAACTTCATATATTACCTGTGTACCGCTTTGAATAATTGTAGCAGACTCTGCTTTAAAATCTTTAAACGCGTCTGAAGTCAAAGTTGCTTTAACGGCATCAGGAAGTTCATCTAAAGTGATTGCTTTTTTAGCATCTTTAACTTGTTCCTGCGCGATGATGGTTTCGTTTGCATTAGCTACTGTAGACATTCCCAAAACTAATGCTGAGCTCAGCATTACTACAAATAATTTTTTCATAATTATTTTCTTTTTTTGATTTAAAACATTGTTTAACAATGATATACATTGCTAAGACCATGCCAATAGGCATAAAATGTATTAAACGTTGAGCACCAAGGCATAAAGAATAAGATTTACGCAACATTCACATAAATTTATGTTGAAAACATCAACATATAGTTGCGAAACGGGCACAGGCCTCAGGACTGGAGCAAGCGCGCAATGTCCTGCACCAGATCATTAATGGATTGCTCGTCATACTGCCCTTTCCTTAGCTGTAGCTCCTGGATGCGTGCCTGCCTGCCTTCGGTAGTATACCCCAATTGTGACAACCTGGAAGCCAGCTTATGGAATATCTCGGATAGCTGCTGGGCTTCTGCTACCCGGTTATGGGTTTGAATCAGGTTAATATCTGCCCGGGTTTCTTTTTTGAACAGCTCCATAATATGATCGCCTTCAGCGACCGGGGGCTTTTCCGGCTTCTGTGCCGGGTCCGGTAAAGCAATACCTATCGTAAGCAACAATTCTTCTACCACGAAGGGTTTGCGGACCAAAGCATCAAAACCCGCGGCGAAGATATCGCCGACCTCCTCTGGCAACACCTGTGCGGTAAGCGCTACAAACTGTACCTCCTGGGCGTTCTGCACTTTAACTTTCATCATTTTTACCAGCTCCATGCCCGAGTATTCTGGCATCCGGATATCCATCAATACATGGCTGAGCTGCTCTGGTACAGGCTCTTCCAGCAGGTCTTTGGCACTATAGAATAGCTTATACATAATATTATGTTTCTTCAGCACTTCGGCACAGAGCTCCAGGATGAAACTGTCATCATCAATTACCCAGACCAGTCTTGGCAGCGCTTTGGTCAGCGCATGCTGACTATGCTCCGCTGTGGCCAGGCCGGAGTCATTTAAAGCATAAGGTATAAAGACGGAGAAAGTTGACCCGGCATTGGGCACGGAATTTACTTTTATGTTTCCCCTCTGTAGTTCCACCAATGCTTTTACAATAGACAAACCCAGGCCGCTTCCCTGGCTGAGCTGCTCGGTGGGCGCCTGTTCAAACTCATTAAAGATCCGATCCTGGTCCGTCTGGGAAATCCCGATACCCGTATCTCTTACTTCAAAAGTAAAGTGCACTTTATCGCCCGCATTGACTTCCGTAATCTTTAATCCGATACTCCCGGTATTGGTAAACTTCACCGCATTATTCAGGAGGTTGAGCAATATTTGCTTTAAGCGGAAGGGGTCGCCATAGACCGTCCTGTTTTGTTCAGACAATTCGATATTTTTTTCAAACACCAGGCTTTTACGCTGCGCCTGTATCGCGATAATATCTACTACCTGCTCTATAACCGATAAGAGATTGAATGGCTTGCAGGTGATCACAAACTTATCCGAATTAATACGGTTAAAGTCCAGGATCTCGTTTACAATGTGCAAAAGGTGTAAAGAAGACTGGTGTACCACCCCTAAAAATTTCCGCTGGTTTTGAGTGTCTTCTTCTCTTTGCACCAGCTCGGTATAGCCAATGATTGATTGCAGCGGCGTTCTTATCTCGTGGCTCATATTCGACAAAAACCGCTGTTTGATACGCCCGGCTTCATCAGCCTCTTCTTTCGCAAGGATCAATGCTTTACGATAACGATTGCTGCGGGCAATATCATTAAAGATAAGCCCGGCGAGTACAATGCTTAAGATGACGAAAGAAATAAGCAATACCCTGTTGGTCTGCAAACCGGATTCAATGATGTCGGCGGCTTCTTTGTTGTTATTGTAATTATCAATTTTAGCAGCGCTTTCGATTTCGTTTAAAGTAAGTAAAAACTGGTTGATCAATAAGGTACCGGCTGTATCCAGCTGCATCCGCTTGGCATTCAGCTGCCGGAGCTGGGCGCTGCGCTTAGACTCAATCTGGCTTATAGAGGCCCCGAAACGGGAAATGGCTTTATTATCTTCTTTCAGTAATTGGGTATCTACCGCGATCAGTTTTTCTTCCCGTGTTTGCTGGGTAACGGTGGGCTCAACCGTGGGCTGCTCTTTTTTACGTCCCCAAAGCTTATCCCAGAAGTTCCTTTTCTCGGGCGGTATTGTATCTTCACGTGTAACCGTAGTAGTGGTGACCGATTTGACTTCTTTCAGCAATTTAGACGATTCCGGCTGGCTGATCGCACTTTCTTTATTGATAAAAGTGGTCAGGCGTCTTACCTGGTTACCCAGGGTATCATTACCTTTAAAATCTCGGTTCAATTTTACATACTGCTCAAAAAGCATGATCTTCTTGGTCAGCAGTTCTTTCATCAGGATGATGCGTGCTGCCTGGTCGGGGTTGGTATTGACCAGGGTACCCAGGCGATCCAGGTCAGCGCTTATCTTCCCGGCATGATCAAAAAAAGAGTCCAGCACCTGGCTATTTACCTGGCCGCTTAAGGTGCGCTGCATAATATCCAACTTTGTCACATCTTTAAAGATCGTGTTTACCAGGGCCAGGGGCGGATAAGGATCTGATAGCCTGCGTACCGGTTCCGAAATTTTCTTAAAATTATATTCTGTCAGGCGCCAAAACAACAGTACGACGATGAGCGCGACGCCCAGGGTCAGGGTAATTTTCAGCAGCAGGGAATTTTTATATTTCATGAAATATAAAGGTAGGCATTTTAATTATTTTGTGCCTTTGCCCCCTAAAATGCCGGTTGAATTCCTCCTATAAGTTCGTAACCAGAGCTGCATACATTGTTCCTCCGTATATGGACGGCCTGGAATTTATTTTTTCAACATGATGATAGCCCAACGCGGTAAACATAGCGCGCAGCTTTTCTAAGCTAAGCGGAAAAGGTACCCATTGGTTAGCCTTTTCGGTATCATATTCTACGATCAGCCATTGTTTTTGGGCGGCGAATGCCGGCTCCAGCTTCCGGATGAAAGCATTTTTATCCCGGATATAATGCAGGGAATTAGCCATAAGCATGCCGTTTAGATGATTCACAGGAAGCCTGTCCTGCTCCATATCGGCCTGCAGAAAATTTACCTTTACCTCCTTCGCCATAAGCGGCGCAAGCGACTGCCTGGTTTTATCAATCGCTATGATTTCGCTTTCAGGGGGCAATATTGCTGCCAGGGCCCGGGTAAAGGTACCGGTACCACAACCCAGGTCGGCCCAGCGCTGCCGGGAGGCAAGCGCAAAATGATCTTCTAAAGCTGAAAAAAATGTAGCGTACATCATTAGGTTAATACTTGGCCTGGCCTATATCCAACCGGTCAAATTTACCGCTTTCATTTTTATGAAATTTGAAAAACACTTTAAAGGTACCCCACTGCCCGGCTTTAAAGCTTCCATAGATATCCATCCCGTCATTTTCGACTTTATCAATGGTCAGGAAATGCTCGGTACCTAAAGCTTTACTGAAAAAATTCTTAAAATCTATAGTATTGCCATCATCGGTCATTACCGGGTTTTCGGTAAAATAAGTATACCAGGTCTTATCCCCGTTCTGCAGGGCAGATATGGCTTGCTTTACGGTTTCGTTGCTTATTTTTGAAAGATCCATAGTGTTTTGTTTTTGAACGGACGAGGTATTCCCGGCCTGCTGTTTAGCGGCATTTTGCCTTGCATTACAGGCGCTGAAAAATAAGTTGCATACCAATAAAAGGAATAGGTAAAATTTCATAGGTAGTAGATTTTAAACAGGTACGTAATTATAAAATAAACTTATTCTATTCAATTAAACACTTATTATAGCACATCTTGTGTACCAGTAATGAACAAATGCTATTGTACTCCCTTTATTTAGCCTGTTTGCCCTCATCTCAACGGGACCTCAATCCGGATATCATAACCTTGCGGAAGGTGTTTCTCAATTTTAAGGTCGCCATTGACCAGCTCTACCCTTTCCTTCATATTATTTAAACCTATTCCATTTCCCGGCAGAGCCGCTTCCCAGCCACTGCCGTTATCCCGGTACACAATGGTGAGCTTATTGCCGGTTTCGACAAAGGAAATATCTATCCGGTCAAACTCAGCATGTTTTATGGAGTTGGTAATACACTCCTGCAATACAGCCTTGAGCTGAGAGAACTGGTAATGGCTGATAAAGCGGTTGGTCTGCAACTGTTGCCGGATCTCGAAGTTGAATAAATTAAGCCCTTTCAGCTTGCTTAAAGTGCTTTCTGTTGCCTTAATCAGGCTGCCTATGGATTGCAGTTCATCCGATTTAAGGTCATGAGAGAGACTCCTGATTACGGCCATGGTATTTTCTATATGACTTTCCAGCTCGGCGCGCATATGCTCGTCGTCACCGATCACTTTACAGGATTTAGCCAATGATTTGGCATAAAGCAGGGCCGGGCCGGTTTCATCATGAATGTTACGTGCTATGTTCAGCTTAAACTCCAGGAATTTCCGTTTTTGTCTTTGCCGGATATATAATATTATACTGGTACCCAGAATAACCAATAAAATAGCCCCGAAGGATACGCCCCAGATTAGTTGCTCTTTACGCTTGTTTTCCGTCGCCGCTTCATCCAGCATTAGCTGCTGTTCTTCTGATTTAGCCTGGGCATACACCATTTCGTTAAGATCTTTTACGAGCTGGGCATGTGTAGAATCCAGGTATTGGACCGCATGACCAAGCGTATCGGCGCTTTCCTTATATCTTCCGAGATTAAACAGGTATTTAGCCCTGAACCGACCTATCGCGAACCTGTTATAAGCAGAGCCATCATCGGCTCTTATTCGCTGCAGCTCTGCCAGGTATATAGCCGCACTGTCATTCTGTTTAGACTTCAGAAAATAAGCCACTTTGCGGTCCACCATATTGAAATAAATATAGTCTTTCAGGTAATCCGGTACTTTGGGATCCGGTAACATGGCCTCGTACATCCTGAAAACGGATTCCTGTAGTTTGTTATCCGCCAATTCTTTTGCCCGGGCATTGAGCGCGTTGACCTTGTTGAACCTGATGTAAGCGATCACTTCCTGATCTCCGGGATAGACACGTTGTACTATTGCTGCGGCTTTGTCCAGGTATTGATCTGCTTCACGCCCCAGCAGGGTGTCTTTAAGGGTATATGCGGCCTTAACCGCATGGCTGAGCAAGGTAGACAACTGGGCCAGGTCTGCTGCTTTTACACTATCCCGCGCCGCATTATTCAACAGGTCTGCTATTTGCGGTTTTGCCTCCAGGAATAATTGTCTGCTTTTTTGAAAAGAGGCCTGGTCATTGTAATAGCCTAATTCTATGGTCAAAGCGGTCAAAGAAAATTTATGTGTCAGCTCTTTTTCCGTCTGCGCGATCTTTTCGGCATAGTACAACATTTCACCGTTACGGCCTGCCATCTGGGCCTGGTTGCTGAAAAAAGCATAATACTTCCGCTTGTGCTCCGCAAATTCAGGTTTGCTCCAGATCACTTTTTTATAAAGTGCTAAAAGCTGTAATAGTTCTTTTTGTTTAAAATTAATACCCTGCGCATTTAAATTCCGCATACCTGCGTGTATAGTGTCCAGGTATTTGCGTTCCGCCAGTTTCCCGGACAATAATGCTTTATCAATATTTCCAATAGCTACCAGCGCAGAATCTTTGTGATCAACGGCATAGCCGTTACCGGAAACGATCATGGATAACAACAAAAAAAACAGGGCATAAATGCGGTTCATACTATTCATTTTAGGGGTTTATACTTTATACCCTGTAATCTCTGCAACACAAGTATGCTGTCCTATAACTTATTGAGGTAAAAGCTCCCTTTATCGAAAGTATCAATTTGTCCTGATATGGATAACAAAAATTTTTGCCGGGATTATAAGTTATTGCATACAACAGGCCAGCAGCTGTTCATTACAATAGAAAAGACGTATAATCCAGCAAAAGTATTGCGCTTTAAATAGTCATTTGTGCTATTGCCAGGACTGTCTTACAGGAGTGGTTAATGAGCGTAATTATATTAGTGGTTATGCAGATTAATACTTATAGTATAATCCATAAAAAAAACCGGGCATAAAGCCCGGTTTTCTATAACGCAACAAAAACAAATTAATCTTTCATTACTTTAAAGGTCTTAATGATACCTTGCTCGTTCACTAAGTGGATAAAATACATTCCGGAAGCAAGATCACTCATATTGATCTCCTGCTTGTGTGTTCCGGCAGGAACTTTAACCGTTCTCAGTACCTGGCCGGTGCTGTTCACCACCCTGATGTTGCAGGCGCTCCATAGGCCGTCTACAGTCAGGCGGTTGCTTACCGGGTTCGGGTAGATCCTGATATCTTTTATACCGTCGAATATTACCGTGCTCACCTGGCTATAGTTATCTTTACCATCTAGGCCGATTTGCTTCAGGCGGTAGAAGTTTTTACCTTGAAGTGGTGCTTTATCCGTAAAGGTATAATCCAGGCGGGTCGCGCTGTTACCGTTAGGTGCGCGGCTGGCCACGAAGCCGATACGGCTCCATTGTTCGCCATCAGCGCTGCGCTCGATCTCGAACCCTTTATTCATCGACTCTTTAGCAGTACCCCAGCTCAGTAAAGCCTCGCTACCTTTAGCTTCAGCGGCAAAGTATAAAAGCGTTACCGGCAGTACTACGTTAGTAATTTCGGTGGAAGAAATATATACAAAGCTGCTGAATGAATTGATGTTATGGAATTCAACATAATGTACACCGTTCTCGATGCCGGATGCTGCCGGTGTTAAGGCTACGGCTTTACCCGGGTTGAAGATACCGTCATTATAAACATCGGTCAGTACACTGTCCGCGTCGCCTTCATACTTGAACCAGCCGTTAGTCTGGCTACCCGGTACAATGGTCGCATTCATCTCGTCTACACTGTAGTAAACTCTTACTTTACCGGTAGCGATCGCACCGACATTGTTATTGGTCACAGTAGAAACACGTGGCATTACTCTTGTGATTCTTGTACCATCGTTGTACTCGATACCTTCAGGTGTAATGTTCACCGCGAAATTGTTCATCTCAACTGTAGAGAAGCCGGACATACCCAGCAATTTCTGGGTCGCATCACCGGTTTGATGGAAATGTGTCCATTCGCCAACGCCACAGTTATTGCTATATTGATTGGTATTTTCAATAACGCTTGGCAGGTAAACAGTACCGTTAGCTAAAGGCGTCATTTTCGCAAACGTAAAATAGCTCATGCCATTGGCAAACGCGTGCAAAGCTTCATAATTGGTTCCGTTTACTGTAAGCGGCACGACAGAAAGGTTAGTCGTGAAAGCCGTATCATCTGCAAATATGATCGCATAGTCGGCACAGGCATCGCCTACCGGTAAGGTAGTGGTACCTACTGATGCTACCGGGAAGCGGATCATCATTTGATTGCTTACCCCTGTATTCTGAACTTTCCAGGTGCGTTTCATACGACGCGCGTTATTGGTACCCCCTTCATAGTTAAACGCGGTAAAGGTAGTAGCGGTATTGGTCATGGCTACTGTACTGCCATTATCACCCCATAAGAGGAACTGGCCATCGCTTAAAGTATTCGGGTTGGTTGCATTAGTTGCCGCGATCTCACCTAATCCCATCGTTACCTGGTTATTGGTATTGGCATGCTGGCTACGGCTTTGTTTCTGATGCAAAGCAGACAAGTAGTCGTTCCCGATACCGGCCACGTTATTATAGAAACCGGCGTTAGCCGCGGCATCCCAAACGACAACGTTTTGAGCAGTTGTATAGTTATTGGTATTATTCAGGGTAATACCGTATTTAATGGCCAGGTAAGCATCTACTTTATTGCGTTCTGCCACGGTAATCGTTCCGCTGCCATAGATAATTACCTCCCCGATGTTACCGGTAAATCCACCATCATCACCGCTACTTCCGGCACCGGTGTTCGAGCCAAAGATATGACCTCCGGTGATGGCACCTCTGGCAGTATGTGTGCTGACAGCACCTACAGCAGCGCCGTTTACGCCCTTGCTCATATCAAGATCGGTAAATTTATGGTACATGATACTTGGGGCTGTAGTAAGGAAATTAATACTTCCAGGATTAGCAATCACTAGCCCGCTGCCGGTATTATTTCTCCGGGCAATACTGCCACTAGCATAAAGCCCCGGCTGATCCCAGTTATCACCGTTGAATGCGGTATTATTCATCCCGATATTAAAGAAACGGTCTCCACTCATTCCTTCTTTGGTCATCGTGAAGATATCAAAGTTCAAAGAAGATATTGTAGGCAATTCCATATTACCGATTTTCTGGTTGGTCGCTGTAAAGTTAACACCAGGGTTAAAGTTAAAGTAAGCGGAATCGCCAGGCTTGAATTTTGGTAAGTTTGCATCTTCTATCTGGCTGGAAACCGTACCTGAATTAAAATCTGCCCAGCTGGTCACGTCGGTACCATCACCACTCGCTTCAAGATCAAAGTCGGCCCGGTACCAGTGGCTCAGGTTGTTGGTTACCCCACCCGGTCCTTGTACAAAGGCAGCAAAAGTAAAATAGCTACCATTGGCTAAAGTAACATCCGCATAAACATATTCTTTACCGGCAACAGTAATAGTCGCGTTCATATCGGTGCTCACATCACTCAGGTCGATTACAGCATCACTACTTTGTACCAGCTTCAGGTTGCTGTAGCCTTTTGGCCAGGCTACGCGCACGGTACCTACAGAAGCAGTATTCTGTACTTTCCATATAGATGCGAAACGGTTATAAGGCAGCCCGCTAATGGTACCAAAAGTTACTGAAGGCGCTTTTGCCAGGCCATTATCCCCCCATACCAGGAACTGCTGGTCTGCCAGCATATTCGGGTTGTTGGCATTTTCATTACTCAAGCCTAAAGTACTGATCACTACATCTTTCGGCACGTTAATGCTGGAAGACTGTTTCTGGTTTAAGGACCCATTATCATCACGTGCGATACCGGCAATATTATTGTTATAACCAGTATTTATAGTAGTGTCCCAGAAAGTGGTGACACCATTGGAAGCGATATAGTTATGTTTTAAGGTAATACCATATTTGATCGCGATGTAAGTACGCACTCTTTGTTTTTCCGCTTCAGTCAAGTCGCGCTCGTAAGCAATTGCTTCACCGATATAACCATTTCTTTCTTCAGGCTGTGCACCTAAAATGCTGCCATCTGCGAAGTCGGCATTTCCGGCCGCAAAAGTCTGTGCGGTAGTCGCCACCTGGCCATTTTGCCCGTATTTGATGCCGGAGGTGCCTACTGTAAACGATACATCATCTACATACAATTTATTCACAGCTACAGGAAGCCCCGGTGCCGTTGTATAAGGATAGGGCACCAGGTTATTGCCCATTTTGGTCCATACAGGCTCGTTGGCATTCGTCAGCGAAGCTGTAGTGGTAGTAGCACCGAATCCCCAGACATCGGTATAGCCTGAAGCACTTTTGCTCAATGTTGCGGTGAATAAAGTAGCATTAGTACCATTAGCCGTAAAAGGCTTACCGGATGGAACTACCATGAATCGACCATCAGAACCGGTAGTACCAAAGTCTATGATAGGGTTAAAGTTATATTGTTTTGCAGCTACGAAAGGCTGGCGGCTGACATTGGTCTGTGTAAAGTTGTTCGCATTACCAGACAGGTCCGCCCACTCTGCCGGGGTGAAGCCGGCATCAGACCTTAACCATACTCTTAAGTTCAGCGCAACACCACCCGGACCATTTAACTGGGTAGCAAATGTAAAGAACTGGCCGTTAGCCAAGGTAACATCCGCATAGTTATAGGTAACACCGTTTACTGTCGTGGTATTGCCTGTCATTACAGTAGAAGCAGTAACGCTGGCAAAAGTAGAGTCTGTACCCTGGATAAGGGTCAGGTTAGTAAGCCCTGCAGGCCAGGCCACTCTTACCGTACCGGTAGATCCTGTGTTTTGCACTTTCCATACTGCGGCAAAGCGGAAGTTTACACCACTTACGCCGGTAAGTGCTACCGCCGGTACTTTGCCTAAACCGTTATCGCCCCATACCAGGTATTGTCCGTTACTTAAAGAGGTGCCATTAGCCGCATTCGTGTTGGCCAGGCCGGTAGTAGCGATCAAAACCTGTTGACCCGCATTCACACTTTTAGATTGCTTTTGGTTAAGCGTTGATTCTTGGTCGTTGGCAATACCGGCAATATTTTTGTTGAAACCGGAGTTAGCGGTACTATCCCATACAACTGCTCCTGCGCTATTCAGGTAACTTGCAGTAGCTGTACCTGATGCATTGGTCAGGGTAAGCCCGTATTTTATGGCCATGTAAGAGTTGATCTGCAGTTTTTCTGTAGCAGTCAGGTTCCGGTCATAAGTAATCACTTCAGATGTTCTGCCACCAGAAGGATTATTAGCTCCCCCATCTCCAAAAATAAACAGGTTGTTACCAATAGGATCATTGGTTGGATTTATACTGTATAAAGGCGTAGTAGCTGTAGCACCATTCATACCCACTGTTGTCTGGTGTTGTGTACCCGACACCCATTGAGGCAAGTAAAAATTAAATATATTGGGAATGTTATTGTAACGTCTTACACCGGTTGGCAAAGTAGGCGCGTTTTCATAGGCACCATCCCACCACATCCATGGCCTGTTGTTGGAATAAATTGCCATCCATGGAGACTCACGGATATAATCTGTTTGATTAGACCTGGAATAGGCAATAATATTATTCTGGCCTGCTGCATTTTCATGACTCTGTAGAATAAAAGAAGATAATGCTCTTTGCCCTGGAGCAGGGAAAACGTCGGCCAGTAGCAAACTACCGTCGTTACTATTCGCTACATCATCAATGATGGCGGGGTTAAAGTTGTGTATATTAGCCCCATATTTAGGAAGCGCCCAGTTAAGTGTGGCTGTTCTTGGTAATTGACGGGCAACACCACCAGATATACCATAGTTCGCCCATCCGCTTACGCTGGAACCGCTTAAGGTAGTACCGGCATCCGCCTTTAACCACACGGCAGGACCGCTTACACCACCCGGAGCAGCCAGTTTAGCCGCAAAGGTAAAATACTGACCGTCTGCCAGGGTTACATCAGCATAGTTATACACCACGCTATTGATGGTTACTTCACCACTCATCGTGGTCACCACATCGCCTACAGCAAATATGCTGTCAGAACTTTGGATCAGGCTTAGATTGGCCAGGTTTTTGGGCCAGGCTACGCGCACTGTACCTACGGTACCTGTGTTTTGCACTTTCCAGATGGAAGCAAAACGATGGCTGAGCCCGGACATACCCGTAACAGCCACTGAAGGCGTTTTAGGCAGACCATTATCTCCCCAGATGAGGTATTGGTTGTTCGTTAAGGTACCGCTGTTGTCCGCATTGGTATTGGCAAGGCCGCCCACGCCTATCAGCACCTGCTGCCCGGCATTGGTGCTCCAGGATTGCTTTTGCAATAAAGCGCCCTGGTCATCCCGCGCGATACCGGCAATATTGTTTTTGTTGCCAGCATTCGTCGCCGCCGTCCATACGGTTGCACCGGAAGCATTTACATAATTCTTAGTACCATTAGCATAGCTGGTACCATACTTAATAGCCAGGTAGCTTTCTACCTGGGCCATCTGGCTTGGTGTCAGGCGGTCTTCAAACACCAGTATTTCATTCAGCTGGCCGCTGAAGGAACCATAGTTGTTATCCGCACCGATACGGAGATCCCTTGCTCCGGTGCTCAGGTCGGCATTATAAAGCTGAGAGCCGGTATATTCCGCATGCAATCCGTTGAAAGAAACCGTAGCTGCAGCGTAGGAAGTATTCGTTCCGCCACCGTTTTGCCAGGCAGAACCGGCCGTAAAGAAGGACTGGGCCGTAAAAGGTGCTGTACTCTGCCCCTGGTAGCCCGGTCCACCGGTAAAGAACAATAAATTATAGTTACTGGAATAGACATGCATACCCGGGTAATCCATGCTGGCATGGAATCCCATGAAACCGCTCCGCTTCTGGGTATTCATAAAACCGGCAGCATAAATTGTTCCGTTAGTACGGTCAATCACATTAATACCCGTACCGGCCGTAAACTGCATCCAGTCATTGCTCCCGTCAAATGTCAGGGTAGGATTGAAGTTGGCTAAAGTTGTGGTATTAGAGTATATCGGCCTGCTCCCTAAGGTAGCCTGCAACAAGGGGAAAAGGCCGCCCTGGCCATTCCATTGTTGCACCGCAGTGTTGGTAGCTGCGGGCGTAGTACCGGCATCTGAATAAAGGGTACCTGCAGCGTCCGCCCGGTACCATGCAGCCGGAATAATACCACCCGGGTTCTGAGCGCTGACTTGCGCACCCGTGGCGAGCATTATGAGCAGCATCCCTAAAGGTAATTTTTGCTTCATAATTTTTAAAATTTAAGTGTAAATGAAAAGCTATATAAGCGTAGGCTTTCCAGAAGCTTTACCTAAAGTTTTAAAATCCTGAAGTGGTATAAGAAGCGCCGTTAAATAACAAGCGCTGAATGCTTCGGAAAGATTTAAAATACTGGTAAGCTGCCTTTCAAGATTAACAGATAATCATATATATATACAAATTACGCTATGGGAAGTAGGTTAAACAAAAGTTATAGTACTTCTTGAACTTTGTGATTGAACAATCTTCTATTCTTAATATCAGGCGCAAACAATATCTATGGATCAGGCCCGGGACTAGCGAGCTTAAAGCCTGACCAGCAGAAATGTGGCACTATTTCCTGAAGGTAACCGCTTAATATGAAAACGCGATACTGTTGTACCGGCAACAAGTCAGTAGGAACCTTAAAAAATAAAAAACCCCGACTTTGGCCTGGGAACAGGTTAAGCGGGGCCTTAACAAGTATGAAACAAATTTTTAGTTCAACAGCATCTTTTTGATACACAGGTGGTGAACTTTAGTTAAATTTGATCATAGAGGTGTAGGTTTTAGTGTTAAGTAATACAAATACCATACTTTTTACAGTAAGAAAAAAAAAATATAGTAGCTTCTGAGCAAAAATATCGAACTTTCACAGCATGATACCCTCCCGAACATCCGACATGTCACCGTATAGTACTTACATTCCCAAAGCTTCTTCAAAGTACAAAAAAGAATAATAGAACTTTTTCAACTAGTCTATTGAAATAATCCTATTAGTATAGGGGCATATTAAAGTTAGCGACTAACTTTGTTTTGATTAATAATTTCCATACCCTGAAAAATTTTATAAAACCTGCATCCCTTTTGTTATAAAACAAATAGCATACTTATCATTTACATGTACATTTAACCTACAAAGATGCATACTATGATATCAGGAGAACGGGATTTTACATATTAATTATTTTAAAAATATCTTTACAGATTGTATATTATAGCGGCTAATTGATAAGGGGATCAGGAACAATACCAGTAGGAACAAATTACAACTAGGCATGGAAAACAAAACAAAACAATATAATAAGGTTTTAGTAATAGACGATCATAAAATGGTAGCCAATGGGATCAAATTCCTCATTGGTGATTATTTTAAGGAATTTTATATGGCCCATGATGGCGCCAGTGGCATCAGCATCGCATTACAACAGTTTCCCGAGCTGATCATCGTAGATTATACCTTGCCGGATACAAACGGCGACTTACTGGTCAAAGAAATAAAATATAAATTGCCGGAAACCCGCGTACTGGCTTACTCTTTTTCCTACTCGGCCGATTCAATCGTAAAAATGCTGCAGTCCGGGGTAAACGGTTATGTGATCAAAAAAGAAGATGATGACGAATTCCTGCAGGCGATCCATCACCTGCTTTCGGGCCGGGAATATTTCTGTAAAGAGGCCCGCAACCATATCATCAACCGTTTTTCCTCCAACGGGGATGAGCTGGCTTTCAAACACCTGATCGCCAATACCCGGTTTTCAGGGAAAGAACTGGAGCTGATCAAACTGCTGTGCCGGCAAATGACCACGAAAGAGATCGGTAACCACCTGCATCTTTCCGAGCGTACAGTAGAGCAATACCGCAGTAATATCTCCCGCCGTATCGGCGCTAAAAATGTGGCGGGTATTATAAAGTTTGCCCTGCAAAATGGTATTATACAACTAGATGAATTATAAACTCTTTTTTTAGAAGTCCTGATCTAATGAAGATCGAAAAGCCCGTTTATACGGGCTTTTTTTGATCTATAGCTTGCTTATTGATTACTGATCAGCCGGCTCATAGCTCAGTTCTACCACACCGGATTTAAAAACGCGCGTACCGGTTAACTTTAAGTTCAGCCGCTGTTCCCTATCTTCAAACAAAGGTTTGCCGCTGCCCAGTACAACCGGGTGTACCGAAATCCTGTAACAGTCGATCAGGCCGGAATGAAGGAATGTCTTAATGAGATTGGCCCCGCCGTACAACCAGATGTCTTTACCGGCCTGCTGCCTGAGTTCTTGCACTTTAGCGACAATATCGGTATGGATAAAAGTAGCCTTCTCGTCTTGCCGCGCTTCGTGGGAGAACACGAATTTATTTTTGGAATGAATAGCCTGCCACAGGGCTTGTTCCGCTGCCGTCGCCCCGGCTTCCGGCTGGTAATTACCCCAGGCATCATAGCTTACACGACCGTAGAGCAGGGTATCTACGCTTTCCAGGAAAGCATCAAACCCCATATCTTCTTCCATGATACACCAGTCAATTTCGCCGTTTGGCCCTTCTATAAAGCCGTCCAGGCTGACGGCCAGGTTTAGGATCACTTTTTTCATGTCGCATTCTTTTCCTGTAAAATTAATGCGGGCAGGGGTACAAGCGGGCTATTTATTATTCACACCAACAGATGAAGGGAAGACTTATATTTCCTTGGCCTTCAGGGCCCGGAGTAGCGGAGGAGCAGGCCTGTTGCACTATGGAGTGACTATAATTTTAATTTAGCCACCTGCATAGCGATCCATTCCGGCAAATAATCCGGCGTGCAGTTTTTAGCTACCTTCCTGTCTTTATACAGGCCGGTGCGCTCGCCCAGCTTAATACACCTTTGCCGGTACTCCTGCTGGAAGATACCGATCTGGGCCGCGGTGAAGTTCATGGCCCATTGTACAGCCGCTTGCTCTTTTGCTATCTGGGCTTCGATTAAGGTCAACAACTCTTCCGTATCATCCGGTGGTACCTGCCCGGTCCAGCGCAGGCGGCCCTGGTAGTACCAGAAGAGGCGTCTTTGCAATACCGATGGGCTATCCCGCCAGGATTGCAGCAATGCGATGGCTTGTTTATGCTTAGTGAGCTGGTTAGCCATTAGCCAGTCAGCCAGTTGTAGTTGTTCCGCCTCTGTATGCTGCTGCATGTCTTTATCCAGCGCGTCAATTACAGGTTGCGTCAATAATTTAGGGTCCATAATCAGGAGTGCCAGTTGCCGCGGCATATATGTTCCGGTATCCCAGAGCTCCATCGCTAAGGCATGATCTTTTTTGATGGCTTTAGCGATTTTACGCAGGTCGCCCAGCTGGGTGCCGGGAGCGCTGATTTGCGCACAAATTTTTGCTGCCTGAACAGAGAATTTCATGTTTGCTTAATTTAGTTAAGACCTATTGGCCTATTACCTTTAAATAACCAAAACTAAAAAGAAAACCGCTTATTCAACGCTATGTTTACAATCCTGTTTACGTAATCCGCATGATTCACTCTTGCATTCGGGTGATAAGCATTAATTACTAACTTGTCCTTTAATTGGGTAAAATGCCATTTTGAATCAAATGAGCCGTCCGGATATAAATCCCCTGCCAGCTCATTTATTCCACTCCCATTGATAATAATATCAGGGTTAGCTACATCGATTTGTTTCAATATATAATCTTTATGATTATTATAAAATTTACGGATAGTAGGCATGTGTGCGCTGGCATAACCGGGTATTTTTTTCAGATTTAATAGGATAATGGGCTCCAGGTAATTAATTCCGTTGATCAGCCCTTGCTTATCCAGGTCCTCCATATCTTCATAATGTGCTACACCTTTCAATATCCCATAATTAACATATAACAATTTGGCAAAAGAAGCTTTCCAGTGACTGTACTGTGTCAAATTGTTATAAGTATACTGCATATACTTATAACAGCTATCCAAACACTCCTGAAGCTGTTTTTTACTTTTTCCAGATGTGGCATGAACTGTATTTGAACTACCCGCATCTCCCCAATTAGCTTCTTTTAATATCCACATGATCTTGACCTTCGATTCCTGATATTTATTCCAATTCAACAATCCATCAAATTGTGCATTGGCCCCGAATTCCTCCAAAAAGGGCATACCAAAAAATATTTCTTCGTGCATATTTCTATTGTATCATAAATTTAAAACTGATTCATATATTTATTTACAACAAATATCAAATATTGAGCTCTTTCACACAATACTGGTTTTCCCGTTTTTTCTCAACTACAACATTTTTTTAGTGATCAAAAACCATTCTTTACAAAAAATAAACATTTACAATATGTTGATCTGGAAATATGTTTTACATTTGTATCGCTAATGAAGTGGCTGGTGATCATATGGACTATCTACCTGGCAGCAATTTCCATGCTGCCCTGCAGCGATTATAACAATCGTTGCGAAGAGCTCCCGCGCACTACACAAACGGCAAGCCAGCAGCACGACCATAACCGGGACAGCGACGATAGCTGTACGCCGTTTTGCCATTGCTCCTGTTGCAGCATCAGTATCGCGGTTACTGATATAAAAATAGTACCGCAGCTGGAAACGATTCCCCCATCCTTTTGCTCCAAAAAACTCTTTTGGAAAAACGATTCTTTTATTTCTGCTTACTCGGGAAATATCTGGCAGCCGCCCAAGATTACTGTTTAGTTATTAATGTCTGATGTTTAATGGTACTCATTAAACAAACTGTCGTGCATTGAATCCTTCTAAGTTTTCAATTCACTATTCCTCATTTATAATTATTCATTATTTCCGTGTTAGATCATATTATCAAATTCAGTATCAGGCATAAGCTCATTATCGGCTTGATGACCCTGATCCTTATCATATGGGGTGGCTGGAGCGCTACCCGCCTGCCCATTGATGCCGTACCCGATATTACCAATAACCAGGTACAGATCTTCACTTCCTGCCCCACCCTGGCCGGCCAGGAAGTAGAACAACTGGTTACTTTTCCCATCGAGCAAAGCATTGCTACGGTGCCCAAAATAGAAGAGATCCGCAGCATCTCCAGGTTTGGCCTCTCGGTGATCACGGTCGTTTTTAAAGAAGAAGTAGATATATACTTTGCCCGCCAGCTGATCAACGAAAGGCTTAAAGCAGCTACGGACCAGATCCCTCCCGGCATAGGTACTCCCGAAATGGCACCGGTAAGTACCGGACTTGGCGAAGTATACCAATACATCATCCATCCTAAAAAAGGCAGCGAAAAGAAATATAACGCTAAAGACCTGCGCACGATGCAGGACTGGATCGTTGCCCGGCAGCTTTATGGCACCCCGGGTATCGCTGAAGTGAACAGCTTCGGCGGTGAATTAAAACAATACGAGGTCGCGGTAAACCCCGACCGTTTAAGGGCCATTGGCGTCAGCATACCCGATATCTTCACCGCCCTGGAAAAGAACAACCAGAACACAGGCGGCGCTTATATCGATAAGAAGCCTAACGCTTATTTCATCCGGGGCATCGGCCTCGCCACCTCTATCGAAGATGTAAAGAACATAGCGGTAAAAACCAATGGCGGGGTGCCGATCTTTATTAAAGATGTAGCCGAGGTCCGCTTTGGCCATGCCGTACGCTACGGTGCCCTGACCTATAACGGCGAAGTAGATGCAGTAGGTGGTGTGGTTATGATGCTGAAAGGAGAAAACAGTAATGAGGTGGTGCAGCGCATCAAAGCGAAACTGCCTACGATACAGCAATCCCTGCCCGAAGATGTGGTCATCGAACCTTATCTCGACCGTACCGACCTGGTAGGCCGGGCGATCAGCACGGTAGAAAAAAACCTGGTTGAAGGGGCGCTGATCGTGATTTTCGTATTGGTACTGTTCCTGGGTAACCTGCGTGCCGGGCTGATCGTTGCTTCGGCAATCCCACTCGCTTTACTCTTTGCCCTGGGCATGATGCATGTATTCGGCGTCAGCGCCAACCTGATGAGCCTGGGCGCCATAGACTTCGGGCTGATCGTAGATGGCGCCGTGATCGTAGTGGAAGCCACCATGCACCACCTGGGCCTGCGCAAATCCATGAAAAAGCTTAGCCAGGAAGAAATGGATGAAGAAGTATTCGTTTCCGCTTCTAAAATCCGTACCAGTGCGGCCTTTGGCGAGATCATTATTCTGATCGTTTATATTCCTATCCTCACGCTTGTAGGTGTAGAGGGTAAAATGTTCCGCCCGATGGCACAAACTGTGGGCTTCGCGATCTTCGGGGCCCTGATCTTATCGCTGACCTATATTCCCATGATGTGTGCTTTATTCCTTTCTAAAAAACCGGTCACGAAAAAAACTTTTAGTGATAAAATGATGGAAAAGCTGCAGCAATGGTACCAGCCTTTATTGCAAAAAGCGATCCGGGTAAAATATATCATCGTCAGTATCACGATCGGCGTATTTGCCCTGGCATTGTTCGCGTTCAGCAGGATGGGCGGTGAGTTCATCCCGCAATTGCAGGAGGGTGATTTCGCCTTTCACTGTATCCTGCCGCCGGGCAGCTCGCTGAGCCAGAGTATAGAAACATCGATGCAAGCCTCCCGCATCATCAAAGAGTTTGATGAAGTGAAAATGGTGGTAGGTAAGACCGGGGCCGCCGAGGTCCCTACGGATCCTATGCCACCCGAAGCAACTGACCTTATGGTGGTCCTGAAACCGGAAAAGGAATGGAAATCCGGGCGCAGCTATAATGAGCTGGCTGATGCGATCATGGAAAAGCTGGAAGTGATCCCCGGGGTCTTTTTCGAAAAAAACCAGCCCATCCAGATGCGCTTTAATGAATTAATGACGGGCATACGCCAGGATGTGGCGGTCAAAATATTCGGTGAAAACATCGATACGCTGGCTGCTTATGCCAATGAAGTCAGCGAACTGATCCAATCGGTACCCGGGGCCACATCGCCGCAGGTAGAGCGGGTCAGCGGGCTGCCACAGATCAATATTGACTATGACCGCACCCGCATCGCCAATTATGGCTTAACGATACAGGATGTTAATGACGTAGTAAGCACTGCTTTCGCAGGCCGGAGCACAGGGCAGATCTATGAAAACGAAAGAAGATTTGACCTGGTGGTAAGATTGGACAGTATCCATAGAAGCAGTATAGAAGATGTACGTAACCTGATGATCCCGACTAATACAGGCATACAGGTACCTTTATCACAGGTAGCTGATATCAGCTATAAACTGGGGCCGGCACAGATCAGCCGGGAAGCCGGCAAACGCAGGATCGTGATCGGCTTTAATGTAGCCGGAAGAGATGTTCAGAGTGTAGTCAGGGATATCCAAAATCAACTGAGTACTAAAGTAAAACTACCTGCAGGCTATTATTTTACCTATGGTGGCCAGTTTGAAAACCTGCAGGAAGCCAGCGCCCGGCTTATGATCGCGGTACCCATCTCCCTGTTGCTGATCTTTATGCTGCTCTATTTCACTTTCCACTCTTTCAAACAGGCTTTATTGATCTTTACCGCTATCCCGATGAGCGCCATAGGCGGTGTATTTGCCCTGATGCTGCGTGGTATGCCATTTAGCATTAGTGCCGGCATCGGCTTTATCGCCCTGTTCGGAGTAGCCGTATTGAATGGCATTGTATTGATCGGGACATTTAACCAATTAAAAAAAGAAGGCATGACAGATATCCTGCAAAGAGTAAAAGAAGGGACGGTCACCCGCTTAAGGCCGGTATTAATGACTGCCATGGTGGCCTCGCTCGGTTTTTTACCGATGGCCATCAGTACAAGCGCAGGCGCCGAGGTACAAAAACCGCTGGCCACTGTGGTCATTGGCGGCCTGATCACCGCTACGTTCCTGACCCTTTTCGTACTTCCCCTGCTGTATCTTATTTTCAATTCAAAGACCCGTGTAAATAGAGGCAGTATAACTAAAACCGCAGGCTTAAGTATGCTTATCTTATGCTTCAGCTTTTCCCTGCAGGCCCAAACCCGCATCACTGCAGATACCGCGGTAAACAGGGCGCTCCTGCGAAACCAGCAAATCAGCATCAACGCAGCTGAAATCAAAAGCGCTCGCCTTAATGTAAAAACAGCTAATGATATTCCCAAAACCGGCCTGTTTGCAGAGAATGAAGATCTGCGCCCTTCCGACTCAAAAGGCATTCTTAAAATAGGCCTTTCGCAAAGCATTGCCTGGCCGGGATTATATGCGGCCCGTAAAAATTACCTGCAGGAACAATTAAAATACGCTGAACTGAATACCGATGTGGTACAGGCGAACATTACCAGGGAGGTGCGTACCGCTTATTACCAGCTCTGGTATTTCCAGGACCGGCAAAGCTTACTCTTCAGCCTGGATAGTCTTTATACCAATCTCCTCAGCGCCGCAGCACTCCGCGTTAAAACCGGGGACGTAGCGAAGCTGGACCAGATAGCGGCCGAGGCAAAAATGAAAGAATTACAGGCCCAGATCGCGCAAAACCAAAAAGATATGGTGGTGCAGCAACAGCAACTGATGATCCTGCTGAACCAGAACGAATGGCTGTTACCTGTGGCCGCGCCTTTGGAGAAAATAAACATTAACGCAGACAGCACCGGTAGCGCCGGGCACCCGCTGCTCAACCTGCAGGCACAAAATGTAAAGATCGCGGCAGCGAATATTGCGGTGCAAAAGAATAACAACCGCCCTGAATTTTCGGGCAGGGTCTTCAGCCAGCGTTTATGGGGCGCCCCGGACCCTTTCACCGGTTTTTCGGTTACAGCCGCAATTCCCCTTTTCGGGATCAGCGCCAACCGGAACCGGGTAAAGAACGCTACAGCAGAACTGGAAGTGGAAGAAAAAACCCTTTCTTACCAGGTACAGGCATTGACCACACAAAGACAATCGGCCCTGGCAGAACTGCAAAAGCATACCGCCCTGCTCCATTTTTATGAATCCTCGGGCTTACAACAGGCGCAAGAGATCATAAAAGCCGCTACCTTAAGCTATAAGGCCGGGGAGATAAGCTTCGCAGAGCTAGGCCAGTTCCTGGGACAGGCTATAGGCATCCGGCAAAACTACCTGGAGGTATTAAATACCTATAACCAATCTGCCATTCAATTTAAATACTATAACTATCAATAAAAGACAATATGAATATCCTCATAAAAATATTTTTTGCCCTTAGCCTGGCCGCCGGTTTAAACAGTTGCGGCACAAAACAGGACGCAGGTAATGGCCGTGAACAAGGCACCACTACACAAGAAAAAGCCGGGCAGGAAACAGAAGCGCCCATGATCGCTTCGCTGACTGAAGAGCAGATCAAGACTACAGGGATCACGCTGGGCAATGTAGCGCAAAAGAACCTCACCGCTATCATTAAGGCCAATGGCGCTTTAAGGGTACCCAATAACAATAAAGCTAATGCTACGTCACTATATGGCGGAGTGATCAAGACCCTTAAAGTGCAACTGGGTGATTATGTACAGAAAGGGCAGGTCATCGCGACCATAGAAAACCCGCAGTTTATTCAATTGCAGGAAGAATACCTGACCATGGGCAGCCGTATCCTATTGGCCGAGCAGGAAATGCAAAGGCAAAAAGAATTGAACGAGGGTAATGCCGGGGCCACTAAGAACCTGCAAAGCGCCACAGCCGAGCTTAATGCCTTACGTACCCGCAAAGCCTCACTTCAAAAGCAAATCCAGTTAATGGGGATTAACCCGAACCGTATCAGCACCACTAACCTGCAGTCCGCTTTATTGGTTACCAGTCCTGTAAGTGGTACGGTCAGTAATGAGTTTGCCAAGATCGGCAGCTATGTAGATGTGTCTTCTCCCGTAGTAGAAATCGTAGACAATGGGCTGCTTCACTTAGACCTCCAGGTGTTTGAAAAAGACCTGCCTTTTATCAAAGAAGGCCAGGTCGTTAACTTTGTCCTGACGAATAACCCAACCGTTACTTATACCGCAAAAGTGTTTAAGATCGGTTCTTCTTTCGAGGATGAAAGTAAAACGATAGCGGTGCACTGTACCGTTACCGGTAATAAGAAAGGGCTTATAGATGGGATGAATATCACCGGTATGATCAGCGCTGAAAATATTGCAGCACCCGCAGTACCCAATGAAGCGATTGTAGAAGCCGACGGCAAATTCTATATTTTTGTACAGACGGAGCAAACAACGGGAGCACACGCTGCAGCAGGACATGATGATCATGGCCACGCGCATGACGAAGGGGAAACGGAGCATCAACACGGCAATGAAGCGGAAGCCGCCGTACACGGCCGGAAACAAGGCAAGATCCTGAATTTTAAAAAAATAGAAGTGGCTAAAGGTGTTTCGGATATGGGTTACACGGCCATTACCCCCGTATCTGAATTAGTGCCCAACGCGAAAGTAGTGACGAAAGGAGCTTTCTTCATCAATGCGAAATTAAGCTCCGCGGGACATGACCATGCTCATTAAAAAATAAGGAAGCACTATGAAGGATACAGAAAAAAAACTCCTGGAAAAGAATACAGCGCCAACCAGTATGCGGATACTGGTATACGATTTTTTGAGTAAGCAACCGGTAGCATTGTCTTTAGCCGAAATCGAAGCGCATTTCTATAATGCGGACCGGGTAACGATTTACCGCACCTTGAAAACCTTTGAAGAAAAAGGCATCGTACACGGCATACAGGAAAATAACACCACGAAATATATCTTATGCCACGACGGTTGTGATGAACAAACCCATAAGGACTGGCACCTGCATTTTTACTGTAAGATATGCAAGCAAACGACCTGCAGGGAGGACTTTACGATACCGGATCAGCAAACACATGCTTACCGCATTGATGAGATCCGCTTGTTTGCAAAAGGGATATGTGAACATTGCCTGGAGGAAGGTTTGCAATAGTATTGCATTCCCGGCTGTGGTAATTTTGTACCAACATAAGTAAGTAAACATGGACATCAGGTACTTTTTATTGGTATATTTTATTTCGTTCTTTGCCTGTGCTTTTTGGGGTGTTAGCTACCGGGTAGCCAGGCAGATCAAAAAGAGCCCTATGGTGCTGCCCAATGACGACAGCGCATTTGGATTGGTGGGCCGCTATTTTAAACGGCTGATGCTGGCCTTGTTCCTCTATGTGGTATTTACAGCCTTTGTAAATGAACCGGCGCATTATTTACCGGTGTTGCAATGGCTGGCATATACCTGGATCCAATATTTGGGCGTCGCATTAATGCTCTTCGCTTTTGGCGGGGTACTGATCGCGCAATACCAGATGCGGGATGCGTGGCGGATCGGCATTGACACCGAAACAAAAACAAAACTGGTCACTACAGGACTGTTCCGCTTTTCCCGGAACCCTGTTTTTACTGGTATGCTGCTGAGCCTGGCGGGGCTTTTCCTGGCAAAGCCGGATATAGCCACCTTATTCTTCCTCCTTACCGGTTATTTATTGATCCAGGTACAGGTACGGCTGGAAGAAGCATTCCTGGCAAAAGAACATGGCATAGTATACCAACAGTACCAACTTAAAACAAGGAGGTTTTTATAATGGCACACCAACATATATATGATGCGCAGGGCCGCCAGCTCTGTTGCAACCAGACCGAAAAAGTATATCAACAAGCGGATCAATTCATGAACGAGGCGCATAAACATGATGACGGTCATGACCACGATGATGGTCACGATCATGATCACAGTAATAGGAAAGGCAGCATGGTCAAATTGTTTTTACCTGCCCTGCTCTCCTTTGTGCTCTTATTATCCGGTATCGCCCTGGACAACTGGATCCCGCAAAGCTGGTTTAAAAGCTGGATAAGGATCGCCTGGTATGTAGCGGCTTATATACCGGTCGGCTTACCGGTGATCAAAGATGCCTTCAAAAGCATTGCCAAGGGAGCCTTATTTTCAGAGTTTTTCCTGATGACCCTTGCAACGCTGGGAGCTTTTGCTATTGCAGAATACCCCGAAGCGGTAGCAGTCATGTTGTTTTATGCTATAGGAGAAGTCTTCCAGAGCATGGCAGTAAGCCGGGCTAAAGCGAATATCAAATCACTACTGGACCAACGCCCGGACGAGGTTACGATTATTGAAGGGCATGATACAAAAGCCGTAAAAGCGGCCAATGTCGCTATCGGCTCTGTATTACAGCTCAGGCCCGGCGAAAAGCTGGGCCTGGACGGGGAATTACTTTCGGAGTCGGCCTCTTTTAATACCGCCGCGCTTACAGGAGAAAGCAAGCCCGACACTAAAAGCAAAGGCGAGGCCGTCCTTGCGGGAATGATCAACCTGAATACCGTGAGCCGGGTAAAAGTAACTACGGCCTATACCGATAGCAAGCTGAGCAAGATCCTGGAATTGGTACAAAACGCTACAGCCCAGAAAGCACCTACCGAATTATTCATCCGTAAGTTTGCCCGGGTATATACCCCAATTGTCGTTTTCCTGGCAATCGGCATCTGCTTCCTGCCCTATTTGCTGGTCGCTGATTATGTATTCCGGGAATGGCTGTACCGGGCTTTGATCTTTTTAGTGATCTCCTGTCCCTGTGCTTTAGTCATCAGCATTCCCCTGGGTTATTTCGGCGGTATTGGCGCGGGCAGTCGCAACGGTATCTTATTTAAGGGCAGTAATTTCCTGGACACGCTTGCAGCGATCAAACATGTGGTTATGGATAAAACAGGCACAATGACCGAAGGGGTATTTAAAGTACAGGAAGTCGTTTTTAATGATGCCTTTAATAAAGATGAGCTCCTGCAGCTGGTCAATGTACTGGAAAGTAACAGCACCCACCCAGTGGCCACCGCCATCCATGAATACGTCGGGGCGCCGGACGGCCGTATTAAAATGGAACAAATAGAAGAAATTCCCGGTCATGGACTTAAAGCTATGGTCAATGGCAAACCTTTACTGGTGGGCAATTTCAAACTTATGGACCGGTTCAAAATCGCTTACACTACCGACCCGGATAGTATTGTCTATACTTTGATCGCAGTGGCTTATGATCATAAATATGTAGGTTACCTCACGATTGCCGACAGCATTAAAACCGATGCAAAAACAACCATTGACCTGTTGCATCGCCAAAATATACATGCTACTATGCTCAGCGGCGATAAGGACAGTGTCGTACAATTTGTAGCAAAAGCATTAGGAATAGATACGGCCTTCGGTGATCTGCTGCCGGAAGATAAGGTCAATAAAGTAAAAGCTATAAAAGCGAAAAACGAAAAAGTCGCTTTCGTAGGCGATGGGGTTAATGACGCGCCGGTCGTGGCCCTGAGCGATGTGGGCATTGCCATGGGCGGCCTGGGCAGCGATGCAACCATCGAGACGGCAGATGTCGTTATCCAGGATGACCGGCCTTCGAAAATACCCATGGCCATCCATATTGGCAAGCAAACGAAGAAAATCGTCTGGCAAAATATTACCCTTGCTTTTGTGGTGAAGGCAATTGTCCTTGTCCTGGGAGCGGGTGGCCTGGCGACCATGTGGGAAGCGGTTTTTGCGGATGTTGGGGTTGCGCTGCTGGCCATCCTGAACGCGGTGCGTATCCAGCATATGAAATTTCCAGGCTAAAAATTGACAAAAAATGACCAGAGCCGGGTGAAGACCCGGCTTTGTTTTTTGTACCTAAATGATACCTTAACTCAGCCGGGCCCTGTATCTTTGTGCAAGCAATTTAAAAATACAGGACTACATGAATACGGCCGGACTAAACTACAGGAACGCGGAACATAAAGATTTAGCACAAATCGTGGCTATCTATAATTCTACGATCGCCTCCAGGATGGTGACCGCGGATACCGAGCCGGTTACGGTAGCCAGCCGGGAAAAATGGTTTGCCGAGCATAATGTCTCTAACCGTCCTTTATGGATGATCGAAAACAGCGAAAAGCAGGTTGTGGGTTGGGCGAGTTTCCAATCCTTCTATGGCCGGCCTGCTTATGATGCTACGGTAGAGATCAGCATTTACCTGGATGATGCCCAAAGGGGTAAAGGCCTGGGTAAAGCAATCCTTCAATATTGTATCGAAAAAGCGCCGGATTACGGGATCAAAACTTTACTCGGTTTCATCTTCGCGCATAATGAGCCCAGCCTGAAACTGTTCCGCCATTTCGGGTTTGAAGACTGGGCAACGCTGCCCGGTATTGCCCTACTCGATGGCCGGGAAAAAGATCTAAAAATACTGGGTAAACGGATTAAGCCTTAAGCTTCATTCAACTTGAAACACTCAAAGTTACCAGAGTACGCTCCGATTGCTTCATTACCTTATTAATTAAGGGGTCTGCCAAAGGAGGTAATTTTTTTTCACAACAATTAGAAAAAAAATTATATTTGTAGTCATAGAATGAAAAAACTGCTTATCATACTCCTGTTATTTGTATATGCCAACAGCCTTGTTGGCGCCACAATGCATTTCCATTATTGCATGGGAGAACTGGTTGAAGTAAGTTTTAATGCCTATGAAGACCAGGCCTGCGGTAAATGCGGCATGCATGGCCCTGCCAAAAAGGGCTGCTGCGAAGATGTTCAAAAAGAAGTAAAGCTAAAAACCGAACATCAAAAGAACGCGACACAGGATATCGCGTTTAAATATATTGGCGCCCCTGCCCTGCTGCCTTCTTTTCATCCCTTTAGTATTGCTTTAATTACTGCGTACAGGGACAGTTATACCAATTACCGTCCGCCGCCGCCCAAAGAGCTCCGGCAAAAACTGCGTATTTTATACTGCAATTACCGTATCTGATTTTAAAAATCATTCCCTTTCAACCGCTTCCTTCAGAAGTGGGCTTTTTCATGTAACTACTATTCTTTATTGAGCATTTAAGGGCCTAATGTCTTGGTCGCTTAATACCTCATTATCCTGGCTATTTAAACATTATAAAAAATGAAAAATATAACTATACTTTTTACCCTGCTATGGGTGTCATTGATCGCTAATGCGCAAAAAAATGTAACCCTGCATATCAGTCATAAACTGGGCACTGCTCCTTTTGCCTTTAACGAAACAGTACAGAATAACCTGGCGCAGAATTTTAAAATCAGTCGTATTGATTACTATATCTCCGGTATTAAAATTATCCATGATGGCGGCATGGAGTTGACACTTCCGGACCATTACATTTTGGCGAAAGGCGCTGCAAATGTAACCGCCGACCTTGGCTCCCTGAATGTAAGTACCGTGGAAGGTATAAAGTTTTCCATAGGCGTAGATTCACCGGCTAATAACGCTGATCCGGCCCAGCAATCTCCGCTTCACCCGCTTTATTTCCAGACCCCTTCCATGCACTGGGGCTGGTCCGCAGGATACCGGTTTGTTGCCCTTGAAGGAACCTCAGGCAATAACCCGTTTGAAATTCACGGTTTATGGAATTACAATTACTTCGAGCAAACAGTAATGGCCGCAGGTGAAAACAGTGGCAATGATATCCATATATACCTGGACGCCGATTATACAGAGGCTCTGAAGGATATCAATGTAGCAGCCGGCCCGATCGACCATGGCGTAAATGCTACTGATCTTAAACTCCTGGAAAACTTCAGGGACCATGTTTTTAAAGCCGGGACCGCTCCAACATCAATTCCCGGGCAAAACACGGCTATACATTTTGCCAACATATATCCAAACCCTGTTCAGGATAAGCTCAATATAGACCTGCTGGTGCAAAACAACTATGCTAAGTCGGTACAGGTGATTGACCTGCTGGGTAAAGTCCATTATACGGCAGCACTTTCCGGACAGCATAATATAGTCAACTTATCTGCTTTAGCAAAAGGTACCTATATCCTGAAATTCTATGAAGGCCGGAAAGATATGGGTAGCCAGAAAATTACGCTGCGTTAATGACTGCTTTATTGCGTTATATTATTATCCTGGTCCTGTTATTACCGGTTTGCCTCTATAGTTGCAAGAAAGAGCAAACCGGGGTAACGGGAGCAGACATCATGCAATTACCTAAAGGTTTCCCGGCAATGCCGGAACCGGAAAACAACCGGTTCTCCCTGCAACGATGGACCTTAGGCAAGCAATTGTTTTATGACAAAAGGCTGTCAAGAAATAATACTGTTAGCTGCGGCTCCTGCCATCATGCGGCGCTGGCCTTCAGTGATTCGCTGGCTTTCAGCCCCGGAGACGGCAACGCCCCCGGCACCAGTAACGCCCCGTCCCTGGCCAATATCGGCTACCATCCTTACTTTACCCGCGCAGGCGGCGTACCTACGCTGGAAATGCAGGTCCTGGTTCCGGTACAGGAGCATAATGAGTTTAACACAAATATGATAGACATTGTGAACAAACTCAACGCGGACCCGGCTTATGCGCGGCAGGCACAGGAGGCTTATAACCGGCCGCTGGATGCCTTTGTAATTACCAGGGCCCTGGCCCAGTTTGAAAGAAGTTTCATCAGCGGCAACAGTGCTTTTGACGATTACTTCAATAATGGGAACCAGGCCGCATTGAATGAAAGTGAAAAAAGAGGCTATGCGCTTTTTATAAGTACCAGGACCAACTGTTCCGGTTGTCATAGCGGCTTTAATTTCACTAATTACGCGTTTGAAAATAACGGTTTGTACCTTTTGTATAGCGATAGCGGCAGGATGCGGTTTACACAATTACCCGAAGACCGGGCAAAATTCAAAGTGCCCTCATTGCGTAATATCGCACTTACGGCACCCTATATGCATGATGGCAGTATCAACAGCCTGGAAGCCGTTGTCGAACACTATAATAGCGGCGGCCAGGCCCATGCCAATAAAAGCAACCTGGTACAACCTTTACATTTAACCTCCCGGGAAAAAGAAGATATCGTGAATTTCTTAAAAAGTCTCACTGATTATTCGTTTACAAGGGATAAAAAATTTAAACTTTGAAAAATAAAAAAGTCATCTTAATACTTAGCATACTGTCTGCCGTGGTGTTGATCAACAGCTGTAAAAAAGACCCTGCAGAGACGCCGGACGAGCCTTATATCCTGGACTATGGCACTTTCCCGGAACCACAGATAGCGGGGGACAACCCGCTTACGCGCGAAGGTGTAAAACTCGGGCGGATGCTGTTTTATGAAAAAATGTTGTCCCGCACCAATACGCAATCCTGCGCCAGTTGTCATATGCAACAATTCGCCTTTAATGATACCGCAAAATTTTCACTGGGAGTGAAGAATTTACCGGGTAAAAGAAACGCCATGTCGGTATTCAACATGGCCTGGAATACCAACGCGTTTTTCTGGGATGGCAGGGCGCAACTGCTCCGGCATCAATCCTTAAAACCGGTGCAGGATCCTTTAGAAATGGATGAAACGCTTGAAAATATTGTGGCCAAACTGCAGGCCAGCAGTACTTACCGCCAGCAGTTCCGCAGGGCATTCGGCACAAGCACTATAGATACCTTGCTGATCTCGAAGGCACTGGAACAATTTATGAATTCCATTGTTTCCAACAAGTCAAAATATGACGATTACCTGGCCGGCAAGGCTACGCTGACCCCGGAAGAAGAAAGAGGCCGGTTCCTGTTCTTTACGGAATATAACCCGGCATTTCCCGCGGCCTCCGGTGCAGACTGCCAGCACTGTCATGGCGGCGCAAATTTTGAAAATGATAAATATATGAATAACGGGATTGATGATGATGCTTCCGTATCGGATATCGGTCGCGAGAAGGTTACCGGTTTAGCAGGCGATAAAGCTAAGTTTAAAGTGCCCTCGCTGCGCAATATAGGCCTTACTGCCCCCTACATGCATGATGGCCGGTTCCGTACCCTGGAAGAGGTGGTAGACCACTACAACCTGGTCCAAAACAGTGCTACGCTTGATCCTTCTTTTCAACAGCAGCTGCCTAATGGCGGCCTGCACTTATCGGCAGCAGATAAAGCCGCTTTAGTAGCCTTCCTGCATACCCTCACCGATCAGCAACTGACCACTAACCCGGCATATGCCAGCCCGTTTTAAACTGGAAAAACTAAACAAAGTATTCAAAAAAGGAGAGGGACGTGATTAATCATGTCCCTCTTTTTTATCCCGTTTTTACTTGTAAGCGTACTATTTTTTCAGTCGCCAGATGGCGCCGTTCTTTGTATTGAGCTTAGTTAATACTCCCTGGCCAACCAGCCCATCCAATACATTTTCACTATCTTTCCTTGGCGTTCCAGAAAGTTCCGCGAATTCTTTAGCGGTTAAAGAACTGTATTTCCCGAATAAAGACTTCCAGTCTTTGCGGTATTCCTTTTTAGCTGTTTGGGGCGCTACGGTCAATATGGCCGTTTCGTAGAAGGGGTAAGGCTTGGAGCCATACACCATTTCCTGCTTTCCTGCCGCATTGCTAAAGAAGATAGTAGGAAATCCTCTTACGCCATATTCACGTGCCAGTTTCAGATCTTCCTCGAAGAGTTGTACGGCTTTACCTTCGTAATCTTTTTTTAATTGGACCACATCAAGACCCGCTGTTTTTGCCGCAGCAGCCATATGCTCCCATTTGGCAATATTCTTTTTTTCCAGAAAAACCAGCTCCCTTAGTTCCCGCAGGAATAAGATCGCTTTTTCCGCATCCTGTAATTGCGCGGCTTTAAAGGCTATAGATGGCGGGAAGGAAGAGCTTAAGGGATCTTCCAGCCATACATCCCCGTCAATAGGCATATCATAATAACCACTTACCTCATCCCAGTGATGGGCCACATCTGAAGGTTTGCTGATACCGCCACTATTGTAGCTCCAGTCGGGCAACAGCCCGCCCATGCGGTACTCAATGGTTATATCGTCCCCGTATTCCAGTTTAAGTTTTCGTAATTGCGGCTCTATGCCCCAGCAGGAGGAGCAGATAGGATCGGTGAAGTAAACCAGTTTCAGGTTTTGTTCTTGTACCCTTTGTTTTTTCCCAGGTGTAGGTTCATTAGCCGGCATCCCGCAAATGCCTTCTGCCGGATCACATATCAATGGATTATTTTGTGTAGTATCGGTAGTCATCTTTGTTTGATTTGTTTGCCCTTTGCAACTGGCGCTTAATGTCGCCAGGCTGAAGAAGGGTAAAAAAATGTATGGAAGCATGCGCATGCCGGATATCATTTTAAATAGCAATAAATATTAAGGCAAAGCTACAGGACATAAACTTTACATTCGCTATGAATTTCCCTTCAGAAACCAGTTCCCTACAGGGAAGTTGCTTTATTTTTCACCCATAAGTGACTTAACTTTGTCCTGTAAAACAAGAGAATGAAAAAGGAATCAGTACTCAACAATAATGCGATCTGTAAAACAAGGATCTCCGCCATTAAGGATACGATGGAAATACTTTCGGGCAAATGGAAATTCCATATACTGGGCACACTGCTGCTGGGAGACAAGTTGCGTTTTATGGACCTGCTGCGGGAAGTCGAGGGTATTGGCACCAAAATGTTGTCTAAAGAGTTGCAGGACCTGGAGATGAATCACCTGATCAGGAGAACGGTATTGAATACGAAGCCGGTAACGGTGGAATACGAGATCACGGAATTTGGTAAAACGCTTGGCTCGATCATTGATGAGATCGCTAAATGGGGTATCGCGTATAAGAATGCGCTGTATAAGCGGTCGGAATAATGTGTCCAGACTGAGAAGCGGTATAAAGCTGGTAATTAAAAAATCGTCTTTATCCAAATAATAAAATCTCGCACATGATACTACTTATTCCTGGGTAGCTCTTCTTTTAAATCCCGGATAAATTTATCTACTACCGTTTCCCCGGTAGCCCAGGAGGTAATCAAGCGGAGCGCGGTATAATGTTCATTCATTTCTTTCCATTCAAAAAACAGGTACTGTTCACTTAGCTTTTTAATCAATGCATTGGGCAGTATCGGGAAGATCTGGTTAGTAGTAGAATCTGTAAGGAATGTATAGCCGCAGGCCTTGACCGCGGCTGCAATTTTCATCGCCATGCGGTTCGCATGCCGGGCCAGGTCAAAGTACAGGTCATTTTTAAATAGTTCCAGGAACTGGATGCCTAATATTCTGCCCTTAGCCAGTAATGCCCCTTTTTGCTTCAATACATAATCAAATTCCGGCGCTAAATCCGGGCTATTAAACACAATAGCTTCTCCCAGCAGTGCGCCATTTTTTGTCCCACCTATATAAAATACATCGGTCAGCCGGGCAATATCAGCCAGGTTTAAATCATTGTTTTCAGCAGTGAGCGCATGCCCCATTCTTGCGCCGTCCATAAACAAGTATAAATGCTGCGCCTTACAATAAGCAGAGAGTTCCTCCAATTCCTGTTTCGTGTAAATCGTACCGATCTCTGTAGCATTGGAGATATACACCATCCTTGGTTTTACCATATGCGGTCTTAAGGAATAGGTCTGCAGCACTTTTTCGATACCGGCCACATTGAGTTTGCCATTACCTGTTGCTACCGTAATCACCCGGTGTCCCAGGGCTTCTATTGCCCCGGTTTCATGTACGAAGATATGCCCGCTCTGCGCGCTTATAACGGCCTCGTGCAGTTGTAACAGCGCAGAGATGACTAACAGGTTTGTTTGTGTTCCGCCGGTCACGAAATAGACCGACGCTTTAGGATTACCTGTTTTTTCACGTATTATTTTCTTCGCGGCCAAAGAATATTCATCTTCGCCATAGCCTGGTTGCTGCTGCAGATTGGTAGCAATCAATTGCTGCAGGATATCGGGATGCGCTCCCTCGGCATAATCGTTTTTGAAATGGTACATAAATTATGTTTGTCTTGATGGCCCTATTCGAAAGTCTCTTAAATCGTCCATTCGGTTTACCATACAGTAAAAAAATCCGGAACAGCAAGTTACAAAAAAGACGCAAGCCGACTTTGATTTAAAAGAATAACCATTTTGAGAATAGTCAGAAAATTTCTTTTAACTTTTCTAATCTTTATGTAGATTATGATATCTCGGGATGCGCATATAGCTATTGTCTTGCGCAGTACATTTCAAAGACTCAATTATTTTATACTCATCTTTCTTAAAGGTTTTGTGAAAGGAAATTTCAAACAAACATTCACGGTCGGGTAAAGAAACCCTAAAGAACAATTGCTGTGCGGTATTCCTATCATCCATTCGCTCGCCTGTCATTATAACTTCAAAGCCGCGGGAAAGCAAATAGTTCCTGATTTTAAAAATAGACCTTGCATGCCAGGAACCGGGCATAAAATTGATCGGTGTTTTATGCAAATCCGGGAAATCAATTTGGACGCCACTTTTAGAAGCCATAATTTCATCAACAATCTTTTGATGAAATGTATCTAACCCGACAATAAATCCCCCTTCCTTTTTACGTACTTTTTGCATGTAATCATCCATGAGCGCTTCGCCAAAAAGCTCTGTTTTATAATATTCAAATACAGTATCTTTAGGTACATTGGTTTGAAGTACACTACCATCTTTAATGTTGAGATAGTGCCAAGTTGAATCCATTCTTTGCACAACAATCTTTGCACTATCTTCTGTCTCATCATAGAAAATGGGTACATCTAAATATATTTTGTTAAAAACATCAGGTAAAAATGGATTATTGTGCTCATTGACTAAACCGTACTTATTGTTTTGCTTTACCAAAAACAGTTTTAGATTAAAATCGTAGTTCATTCCATCGTATACGCAAGGGATTAAAAGGTTTCCTTCTTCATTTACAAATCCTTTTTTCCCGTTCTTTAAAATGTAATGCCCTCTCGGTCCGTATTCAATCCAGTTAGTAATTTGATCATATTCTACCGGAACTAAAATCTTATTTTTATTATTTACAATACCAAACTTCCCATTTTTTTTCACGATAAAGGTTCTGTATTCTTTTCCCCTTATTTCTATAAAATTACTTTGTGCTACCGTATCATATTCAAAAGGTATTAATCTTTTTCCACGTTCATTGATCAGGCCCCATTTCTTGCCCAAAGCAGCAACCATCAAATCATCGCTTACATATACCGGCACAAGCTTATCATATTTTAAAGGTAATACTACTTTATTGTCATTTCCAATAGTACCCCATTGACCATCTTTGCTTGCCAGTATCATATCCCTATGATGATTCAATACAATAGAGTCATATTTAAAATCAACGCTATTAGTATCTGTACCAAGACCACGTTGACCATTTTTATTAAAAACAAATAGCGTATCATCATTGAACATTAATTCTTGTTCTGCCTTAATCTGAGCATGCCCATTTTTGAAAAAGCAAACGAACAAGAGAAAAAAAAGTGCCCGATGCTTAAAAAAATTATTCTTCATATTTACAAGATGCATGCAACTGCATTAAGGTTTGAAGGTTAAGAAAAAAGACGCAAGCCTGAGCTTGCGTCTTTTTAAAATAGTTTATTACAGGAATTTGCTCATTTACAAATTCACTAATGCTTAAATCCAGGAGAATAACATTTCCGGAGCGACACCCAAAACAATAATCGCACAAACGACAATCGCCATAAGCGCTTTATCTATAGGGGTTACCGCTGTACTCAACTCCGGTTCTCCTTTTTTGAAATACATCGCAATGATCACTTTGAAATAGTAGTACACACTTACTGCTGCCATCACTAATGCGAATACGACCAACCAGAATGTATTCTCCTGCTTGATCGCGGAAGCCAGCACATACCATTTGGCAAAGAAACCCGCGGTAAGCGGAATACCCGCCAGCGACATCATACAAACGGCTGCAACAACCGCCAGGAAAGGTTCTTTTTTAGCCAGGCCGTTAAAGCCATCGTAAGTATAATCTTTCAATTTAACCAGCACCGCAAAGATACCTAAGGTGGCCAGCGTATATGCTACCGCATACAACACCATACCTTTCATCGCCAGCACATCGCTACCGATCACCACAAACATCATAAAACCTGCCTGCGCGATAGAAGAGTAAGCCAGCATACGCTTCACGCTTTGCTGGTACACCGCGGTAATATTACCAATCAGCAAGGTAAGTGCCGCCATCACCCCTAACACCATCACTTTCCAGTAAGGATCCATATTAGCAAAGCCTTCCATGAACAGGCGCATGAAGGCCAGGAAAATAGACACTTTCACAATAGAGGCCATGAAAGCGGTAAAAGGAGTCGGGGAACCATCGTACACATCCGGGGTCCAGAAATGCATAGGCGCGGCGCTCACTTTAAAACCTACTGCCACCAGCATAAACAGGATACCCATCACCCCCATCACAGAAAGTGTGCCGGTTTTATAGAAGTTAAACCCGTTCAGCTCGAAGGTACCCATAGCGCCATATAATAATACAATACCCATCAATAAAAAGCCCGTTGAGAATGCGCCCATCAGGAAATATTTCAGGGAAGCTTCACTGCTTTTCAAATTATGCTTATCGGAACCGGCCAATACATACTGTGGAATAGACATGATCTCTATCCCTAAGAAAAGGATCAATAAATTATTATAAGAAGATACCAGGAAAATACCGCACAGGATAAAGAAATGCAGGGCGTAATACTCCCCCACATGCTTGCCTACCGCCTCTATACTTCTACGGAACAACAACACATATAAAAGGGAAGCCCCTGTGATCAATACATTAAACCATAAAGCGTAATTATCAACCCGCAACATTTTGTTGAACAGGTAGGGATCGGCATCAGCGCTTTTCAACAGCTGGGTATAGTCTACCAGTTCCCAGATATTAAGTCCCACAAGTCCGAGCATCAGGATGCCGGCAAAATTGCTCAGGCTTCTTTTTTCCTTGGCATACAATGATGCGAACATCATCAAAATGGCAAATACTGCTGTTGCTATTAATGGTTTCATTTATCTTTTTATCTTTTTGCCGGCCTGAAAAGACAGCGGCGATTTATGCTAATGTTTAATTGCTCAATACTATTCCTTCATCAGGAAACAGGATTGTTTATAATAAGTCCAGGACCATATTAGGGCATACACCCAATACAATGATCACTATAATGATCAGGTATAAACTCAGTTGTTCATTCCAGCTCAGGTCGGCAACAGCCATTTCTTTTTTATCACCGTAAGCCACATTCTGTACCATATTCAACATATAGATGGCGCCCAGGATAATACCCAGGCCGGCAATAGCCATATACCAGATCTTACATTCGTAAGCGGAATTAAAAATACCCAGGAACAATAAAAACTCCCCGACAAAACCATTGGTCAATGGTAAGGATACGGAAGCGAAGGTAATGATCACCAGGGCGATCGCCGCTTTAGGCGCATTGGCCGCCATACCGCCAAGTTCTGTCATATTACGGGTCTGGTAACGGTTTTCAATAATATCTACCAGTAACCACAGCCCGGTAATGATGATACCATGGTTGAACATCTGCAGGTACAGGCCTTCCATAGCGAATTCATTCTGAGAGAAAGCCCCCATGATCATTAGCCCCACGTGCGCTAATGAAGAATAAGCAATCAGGCGTTTTATATCTTTCTGGGCAATGGCCAGCAGCGAACCGTAAATAATCCCGATCACGGCCAGGGTCATGATCACTCCATAAAAAATGCGGTCTACATCCGGGAAAATGGGGATCAGCCATTTGATGGTGGCATACAAACCCATTTTTACCATCAGGGCACTCATAACTACTGTTACCGGCGTGTAGCTTTGCTCATACGCTGAAGCCTGCCAGGAATGTAAAGGGAAGATCGGCATTTTGATACCGAAAGCGATAAAAAATAAAGTGAATAATACCCCCTGTACTTCAGGTGCCAGTTGCGCTCCGGTAGTAGCAATGCTGCTATAAGCAAAAGAGTAGTCCGGCGTACTGGTGTACAGGTAGATCAGGCCGGCCAGCATCAATAAGCTACCAAAGAAGGTATAGATAAAGAACTTCATAGAAGCTTTAATCCGGTCTTTCCCGCCCCATTGTCCGGCCAGGAAATATACCGGGATCAAAGCCAGTTCCCAAAAGAAATAAAATAATAAAAGATCGTTGGCTAAAAATACGCCCATCAGGCCCGAAGCGGAAAGCCCCATCAATGCGAAGAAGCGGCTGCTGTGCTCGATATGCTTATTCCATTGTGCCAGGTATACCAGTACAAAAGCCATCGCGGTAAGCAGGGTCATCAATAAGGTACCGGCAGTTGCCTCCAGGCTAAAGTTGGCCCCTAAAGCTGGCAGCCATTGCACATCGACTTTAAGTGCCTGGGCATCTTTGATACCACAAAATGCCAATGAAGCCACGATTAAAGTTACCAGTGCGCCGAAAATAGACCATGCCTTTACGGCTTTAGGATCTTTCAGTAAAAAACTGACCAGTCCGGTAAGCAGCGGTATGACTAAAAGTAAAATTAACAACATCGTTTAAATTAAATATTTCGATTATTCCTCGGGTTTCAATTAAAATTATAAAGTGATCAAAGCGATACCTACTGCAAATAGGACAATAATACCGATCACCATGGCAAATAAGTACACGCCGACCTGGCCGCTTTGCAGCGTCCGTAAGCGGCCGGCACTCCAGTTCACAAACTGGCCTACCCCATTTACCGCGCCATCGATCACCTTCGTTTCCATTATATTGCTTAAGAAAGCAGCTAATTTATATAAAGGTTTTACGATAACGGCATTGTAGAGCTCATCAATATACCATTTATTTTCCAGTACTTTAGCCAAACCGGTCGTTTCCGGGTAAATTTCTTTTTTAGTCGCCGACTTAGCCACAAAGATCATAATGATGGCTAAAGCAGAAGCAAGGCCCATCAATATCCATTCCATACTGGCTTCCAGGTGGGCGGGCTCAAAGTTCTTAACTACCGGCGCCAAATATTCGCTCAACAGGTGATGATGCGACATCACATGCGGCAAGCCGATCAAACCACCCACTACAGATAAAACAGCGAGGATAATCAATGGCAAGGTCATCGCTACCGGGCTTTCATGTAAATGATGCTTTTGGTCTTCAGTACCCCTGAAGTTACCGGAGAAGGTCATGAAGAACGCGCGGAACATATAGAAAGCGGTCATCATAGCGCCTAACAATGCCAGACCGTACATGACCGGGCTTTTGGCAAATACCGTAGCCAGGATCTCATCTTTGGAGAAGAAACCGGAGAAGCCGGGGAAACCAGCGATGGCCAGGCAACCGATCAGGAAAGTAATTTTAGTAATCGGCATTGCTTTCCCCAGGCCACCCATTTTACGCATATCCTGCTCACCGCTCATGGCATGGATCACCGAACCGGAACCCAGGAACAATAAGGCTTTGAAGAAGGCGTGGGTCATCACATGGAACAAGCTGCCAACGTAAGCGCCTACACCCAGGGCCAGGAACATATAGCCCAGCTGACTTACTGTAGAATAGGCCAGTACTTTTTTAATATCATTTTGTTTTAAAGCGATAGACGCAGAGATCAGCAAGGTGGCAAGGCCGATAATCGCGATCAGGTTTTGTATAGCAGGTGCCAGGTCAAACAAAGCACTGCTGCGCGCGATCATATAGATACCCGCCGTAACCATGGTGGCCGCGTGGATCAAAGCGGATACCGGGGTCGGACCGGCCATCGCATCGGGCAACCAGGTATATAAAGGGATCTGCGCCGACTTACCGGTAGCCCCTATAAAGAAACATAAAGCGATCGCGCAGGTAAGGCCTTCACTGATCGTATGCCCATTGGCCGACAAGCTACCTATGCCGCCAGACAATTGCGGGAAGAACTGCGCGTAGGACAAGGTACCGAAGTTTACCGCCACCAGCATCATACCGATCAGGAAACCGAGGTCACCAATCCGGTTCATGATAAAGGCTTTTTTAGAGGCATTGGTATACTCCCTGTTTTTAAACCAGAAGCCGATCAATAAGTAAGAAGCAAGACCTACCCCTTCCCAACCGATGAACATGATCACATAGTTGGCCCCTAAGACCAGCAGCAGCATGCTGAACACGAACAGGTTCAGGTAAGCGAAATATTTGGTGTAGCCTTCATCATCATGCATGTAAGAAGTGGAATAAACATGGATCAGGAAACCGATACCGGTAATGATCAGCAGGAACATGGCCGACAGCTCATCTACCAGGAAAGCGAAAGGAATATTGAATTCTCCTACGCTAATGAAATTGAAGACCTGTACGATACCGCCATCCGGCACGGTGCCGTTTTTAACTTCAAAGAAAATACCTAAAGCCACCGCGAAAGAAGCCAGGATAGTACCACTACCAATAATCCCGGCCAGGGTCTTAGGCATAGACTTATAAAATAAGCCATTCAGCAAAAAGCCTACCAGCGGGAATAAAGGGATTAAGTATACTAATTGTGTCATAATTTTTAAGTCAAAATTTTAACATCAAAAGTCAAAAACAGCAATGCTCCATTTTGACTTTTACTTTTGAATTATTGGTTAGTTTTTCAGGCGGTTCAATACATTGATGTCCACAGAATTGATCTTACGGAACACCATTACAATAATCGCCAGGCCAATCGCTACCTCAGCGGCGGCCACGACCATGCTAAAGAATACAAATACCTGGGCACCGGCCTCGCCATGCACTTTTGAGAAAGCGACCATCAGTAGATTTACCGCATTCAGCATCAGCTCTATGCACATAAATATAATGATCGCATTCCTGCGCATCAATACGCCCATCACGCCTATGGCGAACAATGTAAAGCTTAAAAACAAATAATATTCTATCGGCACTTGATAATTATTAGTGGTTAATGATTAATGGTTAATTCGGTTATTTAATACGCTCCTTTTCCCATGATCTGATAAGGTTTTAAAAACCTTATAGGTCTTTTTCCTTATTTATTGTCTGAAGGTACTTCTTCTTTTGAAGTTTCCTTACGCGCGATCACCATGGTACCCACCATTGCCGCCAGGAACAATACGGAACTTAACTCAAAAGGTAATACGTAATCGGTATATAAAGTTTTACCTAAAACTTCTATTAAACCTATATCACCAGCATCGCTCACCGACACTTCGGTCAGCTCAGCGGTACGTAGTGCCGCTAATATCAAAAGCAGCATGGAACCGGCGCTGATCAATGCCGCGAAGTGGATCAACCTGCTTTTCTGCGGCTCCGTGTCTGTGTTCAGGTTCATCAACATGATCACGAACAGGAATAATACCATGATGGCCCCGGCATATACAATGATATTGACTACCGCCAAAAATTGTGCATTCATCAGGATATAGTGCCCGCTAATGGCAAAGAAAGTAGCAATGAGGCAGAGTACGCTATTGACCGGGTTGCGGCTCAATACCACAAATATAGCTGCGACTATAGCCCATAGACTTAATATCCAGAACAGTATTTCGTGTAAAGTCATTTCCTAAATTAAATGTTTTTGTTTTTTAGTCTTTTCGCTTTTACCTGCTCATCCGTGATCAACATATCTTCTTTCTTATAGACAAAATAATCTCTTCTGTAATTGGCCGGCATTACAGTTTCGGAAAGATAAATGGCATCTTTAGGACAAGCTTCCTCACAGTTACCACAGAAAATACAGCGCAACATATTGATCTCATATTTTGCCGCATATTTCTCCTCGCGATACAAATGCTCTTCCCCGGGCAGGCGTTCCGCTGCTTCCATTGTAATCGCTTCCGCAGGACAGGCTAAGGCGCACAGACCGCATGCGGTACATTTTTCTCTTCCTTCCTCATCCCGGTTCAGTACATGCAAACCTCTGAACACCGGGCTGAAGGGGCGCGTTTCTTCCGGGTATCTTACCGTTGCCGGCTTTTTGAACATATGGCTCAATGTGATCTTCAGACCTTTCAATATCCCGGGAATGTAGATCTTCTCGGAAAAGGTCATCGGACTACGGTCAACCGCCACAGATCTATTCGTTAAATTCATATTCAAATATTTTTAGGAATTGTTGCGCTTACTTTAAAATAAACAAAACAACTGCTCCTGTCACTAACATATTTACTAAGGCCAAAGGGATCAATCCTAACCAGCCGAGTTTAGTCACCTGGTCAAAACGGAATCTCGGTAAAGTCCAGCGAATGAACATAAAGAACAAGATGAATCCTACTATTTTAGCCATTAATACCACTACACAAATCAATGAAAACAACCCTGATGGTACTGCCTGCGCTACCTGATCCATCCAGGGGAAGTTATAGCCACCAAAGAACAAAGTAGCCAGGATCGCAGAGGAAATAAACATATTGATATACTCTGCAAACAGGAACATCCCCATTTTCATGGAAGAATACTCCAGCAGGAAGCCGGTATTCAATTCACTCTCACTCTCTGCCATATCAAAAGGCGCACGGTTCAACTCGGCAAAGGTACAAGTCAGGAAGATCAAGAAACCTAATGGTTGCTTGAAGACATTCCAGGTAAAATAGCCGTCTGCCCAGAACCCGTGTTGCTGCGCGGTGATCTCTCTCAGGCTCATGGTACCGGTCAGCATCACCAATGCGATCAGGCTTAAGCCCAGGGCCAGCTCATAAGAGATCGCCTGTGAAGCCGCTCTTATAGAGCTCAGCAAAGAGAATTTATTGTTGGAGGCCCAGCCACCGAGCATAATACCGTATAAACCCACGCTCACTACGCCAAAGAAATACAGGATACCGATATTGATATCTGCTACCTGTAGCGCTACAGAGCGGGCGCCATCAGCGGTCTCGATCGTAAAATCGGGTCCCCAGGGAACAATGGCACTGGTTAATAAAGAGGTAAAGATGAATAAGGCCGGCGCCAGCATAAACAACCATTTGGTTGAATTATTCGGCACAATTTCTTCTTTAAAGAAAAGCTTTCCGCCATCCGCCAAAGGTTGCAGCAAGCCGAACGGTCCGGCTCTTGACGGACCGACACGGTCCTGCATAATAGCTGCCACCTTACGCTCTGCCCAGGTCGCATAAGCCGCAACCCCCATCGAAGCAAGGATGATGATCAGGATCAGTACTGTTTTTTCAACTAATAGAAAAGTATCTATGTTCATTTTAAATCTGATAATTTTTGATGAGCAGTCTATCGGTCTTTAATATCGTGCTTAAAATCGGTTGAATGTGCCGGGCCAGCGATCTGGCTCAAATGCACATTCGGATTGTCCACTTCACTTACTTTATGAATGTCTAAAGTATAGATCGGCTCTTTACCGATTACTTTATCGATCAGTTTTTCACTCTTGCCTGCAGTACCCACAGTTCCGGCATAATGCCCCTGCGCGATCACAGAAGTTCTCTGTATCCGGCTCGGCCCTTCTATGATCCAGTCCGCCGTATCTTTTTTCTCAAAGCGGCATTCATTACAGATCCAGCCGGTCTCCCCATTGCTTGCTGTAGCTACCTCGCCCCATTCATCTTTACGCGCCGTTACCCTGAATACTTCTTTACCCCGCATCCACAGTCTTACTTCCCCGCAACATTTAGGATTGGTACAATTTCTATGCGCGTCTACCGGCTTGGTAAACCAAACCCGGTTTTTGAAGCGGAAAGTTTTATCGGTTAAAGCGCCTACAGGACATACATCAATCACATTACCGATAAAGTCATGCTCCAAAGCCTTACTGATGCAGGTAGAGATGCGGGCATGATCGCCACGGTCCAGTACGCCATGCTCGCGTTGCTCGGTCAGCTGCTCTGCCGTATACACACAACGGAAACACATGATACAACGGTTCATGTGCAGTTGAATATAAGGTCCCAGGTCTTCCGGCGCAAATGTGCGGCGGGTAAAGTCGGTACGGGTACCTTGCTTGCCTTGCTCATAGCTCAGGTCCTGTAAATGACATTCACCGGCCTGGTCACATACCGGGCAATCCAGGGGGTGGTTCAGCAATAAGAATTCCGTAACCCCTTCCCGGGCATCTTTCACGCGCTCGGAGGTCATTGATTTCACTTCCATGCCGTCCATTACACCGGTACGACAACTGGCTACCAGCTTGGGCATGGGGCGCGGATCCTTTTCAGAACCCTTGCTTACCTCTACCAGGCAGGTACGGCACTTACCTCCACTACCCTTCAACTTGCTGTAATAGCACATAGTTATGGGCGCTACATCTCCACCTACCATACGAGCAGCCTCCAGGATGGTAGTACCATTGGGCACCTCCACCGTGATGTTATCTATTGTTACTTTTATGTTGTCTGACATAAGCCAAAAGTTCAAAGTCTATAATTCAAAAGTAAAAATTCAAAAGCCTAAGCCTTTGCTATTCTTTCTTTTTGAACTTACTCCTTTTTATTCGCATTTATAATTACAGCTGCAATGATTCTTGAAATTTCATCTGCTTCTGTAATCAGTTCATTAATTCTTTCCTGGTCAACCGTCATCGTATCCCGAATCAGGCAAGACCAATATTTTGTTTCGTTTGCGGATTTCAGCGCGATGGTCAAAAAACGCAACCAATCTTTTTTACTGCTACCAGCCTTTCCTTCTACCACATTTGCACCAATGGACGTTGCTGATCTTAGTAGCTGATCAAACATCGACCGGTATACATAATCCCAATTTTCTTTCTTTATAAACTCAACCACTTCTTTAGCAAACAGGAAACACCTATGTCTTATATTATAAGGCTTTTCTACCGAATCCTGGGCTAAATTCATATGAATTTTGACTTTTTAATGTTGAATTAATAAAGGATCCGCGTAGTGGGCCAACCCGAAATTCCGGGTCTGCGCCTCTTCGGGATGGTCAATATGCCACTCGAACTCATCGCGGAAGTGACGGATCGCCGCCGCTACCGGCCAGGCTGCCGCATCTCCCAAAGGACAGATCGTATTTCCTTCAATCCGGCGTTGTATATCCCAAAGCAAATCGATATCTTCTTTCTTTCCTTTACCGTATTCAATATTTTTCAAAATCTTATACATCCAGCCGGTACCTTCTCTGCAAGGCGAACACTGCCCGCAACTCTCATGGTTATAGAACCGGGCCAGCGTCATTGTATGGCGTACCACGCATTGGTCTTCATCCAGCACGATAAAACCACCGGAACCTAACATCGTACCCGTAGCAAAACCACCGTCCGCTAAACTTTCGTAGTTCATCAACCGGGTTTCGCCTTTCACATTTTTCAATAAAAGATTAGCCGGTACGATCGGTACGGAAGATCCGCCCGGGATACAGGCTTTCAGGCGTTTCCCATTCGGGATACCACCACAATACTCATCACTATAGATGAATTCTTCTACAGAAAGATCAAAATCGATTTCGTAAACACCCGGCTTATTCAGGTTACCACAGGCCGACATCAGCTTGGTACCTTTACTATTCCCCACACCTAAATTACCATAAGCTTCACCGCCCATAGAGATGATCGGGCCTACGGTGGCAATCGTTTCCACATTATTCACCACCGTCGGGCGCATCCATACCCCTTGTACGGCCGGGAATGGCGGCTTGATCCGCGGGTTACCCCGTTTTCCTTCCAATGATTCGATCAGCGCGGTTTCTTCTCCACAGATATAAGCACCGCCACCACGTTGCACATAGATCTCGCAGTCGAAACCGGAGCCTTTAATATTTTTACCTAACCAGCCGTTCGCTTTCGCTTCCGCGATGGCCTGCTCCAGGATATCCGGGATCCAGGCATATTCGCCACGGATATAGATATAAGAAACATTAGAGCCCAAAGCAAAGCTGGAGATGATCATACCTTCGATAAACAAGTGCGGTAGAAACTCCATCAGGTAGCGGTCTTTGAAGGTACCCGGCTCGGATTCATCGGCATTACACACCAGGTGGCGCGGAACGCCTTCCGGCTTGGCCAGGAAGCTCCATTTAAGCCCTGTAGGGAAACCTGCCCCACCGCGACCTCTCAAGCCGCTCTTCTTCACCTCTTCCACAATCTCCTCTGGGGTCATTTTCAGCGCTTTGGCCACACTTTCATAACCACCGTTTTTCACCCAGGTATCATAGTACCGGATGCCTTCGATATGTGCTTTATCTAATAATAATTTCATTCTCTAATTAAAAAATTCAAAAGTCAAAAATCAAAATCTGAAATTCACTCTTTAATTACTCTTTTATTTTTACCGCCTGCCGGCTCCACAGTTGCCATTCCTCCGCTTCATTTTCCTGCCAGATCTCCATGACGGCAAGTTTTATACTAAACACCTCGCCTTTATATTTTCCAGTCACCCTGATGATCCGGCTCACTCTATAAAATCCACCCTGCTTATCCTGCTCCTGTATGCTCTGTTGTTCTATGTTATCATAAACAATCCGCTCTTTTTCCAGGTCACGGATCACATCTGATTTGGTTTGAAAATGCGCATTGGAATGCCCCATTAACAAAGATTCACTTAATATTTTATTCAGCGTTGCATAATCTCTTCTGACTAAAGCGTCATCCAGCTTACTAATTGCTTCTTTTACATCATCTGCCGGCTCAACACCGCTTATCTGGTGCTTCTGCCGCAAAGCCGTCGCCAATTTCTTCGCTTCTTCATAAGTAAAGCCCCCGGTTATCTGTAGCTCACCGCCGGGAATTTCGCTTTGTACTACCGGCGCTGACATTAATCGTGCTCCCACGATTATCAGGATCTTTTTACCTATAGACTGCTTAGTTGCCGCGGCAAATCTTTCCCGTCCTTCCTCGTTCAGCTTTACATTTATCGTTACCCCATACGGCGCAGCCGCATCAACTACAGACTTCATAAGATGCCTGTTGGTGATGATCGTATCAGCTTTATTGTAGTATAGCCATCTCTGCGCGGTACTATCAAAGATCTTCGCATTGCCATGCGCTACTTCACGAAACAAAGCCAGCGTTTGTGCCTTTACGCTACTTGTGCCCAGGCACAGGAAGACTAATAACTTTAACACGATACAGCAGTGCTTCATCCTTTTCAAAAAACTTATTGCTTCACAAACTGGTAATGGTTTTCACCCGGCGCATCCAGTGGACGGCCATCTTCACCTAATTGTTTCAGCACATTAGCCTGGATCTTATAATTCCTTATTTCCCCGGCCTTATCCGTCAATTCCAATATGGAATCCCGCATCACAAACCTTCCGCTATCTACCAAAGGCATAGAAAATGCAGTATCATTTTCCGGCTTTGTGGTGATCGCATAAGTATTATCTTCCTTTAAAATAATACTGGTGACCATCGCGTCACAGGCTTCACAAGGTAAGTGGCCGACATAGGTGCCTACTAACGCGTCCTGTGTCATCGGTTTATCGGTGGTTACCGCTGCCTGTTCCTTCCCGGTCCCGGGCGTTTTATCTTTGGTATCCTGCTCTCCATCACTGCCGCAAGCGGACAACAAAAGTATCATTCCTATAGCAGTGATTAACCGTTTCATTTTTGTTTTAATTTATTTATTTTAATTAAATATACAGTATTTAATTTTTATCAGGCCGTAGCCGCGGCTCTTAATTCATCCAGCAACACATCTACTTTTTCGATGGTCAGGTGTTCTTTATAAAACTTACCCAATTGCATCATAGGAGCATAACCGCAGGCGCCCAGGCATTCGGCCGGTTTTAAAGTAAATAAGCCATCCGCCGTGGTTTCGCCTTCTTTAATCCCCAGCTTTTGCTTGATGTGCTCGATGATCTGGTCACTGCCGCAAAGCATACAAGGCCCGGTCCGGCACACTTCCAATACATATTTGCCTACCGGCTTCATATTGAACATGGTATAGAAAGTAGCTACTTCATACACTTCAATAGGATTAATGGAAAGTAAAGAAGCTACGTAATCCATTACCGGCACATCCAGCCAGCCACCAAACTCCTCTTGCGCCAGGTGCAGCAAAGGGATCAAAGCACTTTTCTGCTTCCCTTCCGGGTAGCGCGCGATGATCTCTGCTACTTTATCTAATTTTTCTTGCGAAAACTGTATCATTTTTAATTCAAAATTCAAAAGTCAAAATTCAAACCTTTCCTCTTCAGCTGCTCATCATAATCAGCTCATTAAACCTAAGCATCCAGCTCACCGGCAATTACATTGATCGAGCTCAAAGTAACCACGGCATCACTAAATAGTCCACCGGCAACCATTTCATTGAATGCCTGGTAATAAATGAAACAAGGTCTTCTGAAATGTAAACGATACGGTGTACGTCCGCCGTCGCTTACCAGGTAGTAGCCCAGCTCTCCGTTACCACCCTCTACAGCATGGTATACCTCTCCCGGTGGCAGATCCGTTTCCCCCATCACTATTTTGAAGTGATAGATCAATGCTTCCATTTTGGAGTATACATCCGCTTTTTCCGGTAAATAAAACTCAGGGGCATCTGCATGGAATACAGATGCATCCAGGCCTTTCAATTTCTCTAATGCCTGTTGAATGATGCTAAAGCTTTCCCACATTTCTATATTACGTACCAGGTAGCGGTCGTAAGTATCGCCGGTAGTACCTACCGGGATCTTGAAATCAAATTCATTATAACGGCTGTAAGGTTGTGCTACCCGTACATCATAATCCACACCGGAAGCTCTCAGGTTAGGTCCGGTGAAGCTCCAGTTCAGGGCACGCTCGGCGCTGATCGGCCCGGCACCTATACACCGGTCCATAAAGATCCGGTTACGGGTCAGCAGGGATTCAAATTCCTTCAGTACGGCAGGGAAAGTATCCATAAAGTCATGGATCTTTTTCCAGGTCTCATCGGTGAAGTTACGCTCAAAGCCCCCGATGCGGCCCATGTTGGTCGTCAAACGGGAACCGCAGATGCTTTCAAAAATATCGTAAATACGCTCCCGCCATTGGAAAACGTAAGTAAAAGGCGTCAAAGCGCCGGTATCTACACCGATCACCGAATTACAGATCAGGTGATCCCCGATCCGGGCGAGCTCCATGATAATCACGCGCAGGTAATCTACCCGTGGTGGTAATTCCAGTCCTACCAGCTTCTCCACGGTCATGTGCCAGCCCATATTATTAATAGGAGCAGAGCAGTAGTTAAGGCGATCGGTCAGGGTGGTTACCTGGCTGTAAGGCCTTCTTTCTGCAATTTTTTCAAATGCCCTGTGGATATAGCCTACAGTCATTTCCGTTTTCAACACACGCTCCCCATCGATCTCCATAATATTCTGGAAGATACCATGCGTAGCCGGGTGCGTTGGCCCCAGGTTGATGGTAGTCGTTTCCTTTTCTATGGAGTTTTCCGCAAGCTTTATATGTTGATGTTGCTTTTCAACCATAATGTTGAAATTTCATTTTTTAAAAAATTAACGGCCAAACATGGCATCATCCTTATCTAATCTCGTCGGATCTTCCATCTGGTATTCTTTACGCATAGGGAAGTAATCCATCTCGTCCACGTTCAGGATCCTTCTCAGGTCCGGGTGGCCTATAAAGTTGATCCCAAAGAAATCATAGGTCTCCCGCTCCATCCAGTTGGCACCTGAAAATACGGAAGTCAGTGAATGTGTATCCGGTTGCGTTACCGGCACATAAGCCTTTAAACGCAAACGGGTATTTTCAACCAGATTGTGTAAATGGGTTACTATGCACAATTCTCTCCCCTGCGCTTCAGGATAGTGTACCGCGGTAATATCTGTTAAAAATTGAAAGCCTAATTCCTTATGCAGATAGCCTACAATATCCAGATTTTTATCTGCCGGGATCTCACATTCCATCATGCCGCGGTTATCCACCAGCTGCAACCCTTCATATGCGCCCTGAAGTTTTTCCTGTAAAGTCTCTAAACTTATCATTGTACCAGCCTATTGAATACCGTATTCGTTTAATAATGCTTTGTATTTGTCTGAATGCCTTCTTCTCAGGCTTTCATTCTTTACAATTTCCTGCAATTTCATTACCCCGTCCAGTATTCCTTCCGGTCTTGGGGGGCAGCCTGGTACATACACATCTACCGGGATAACCTGGTCAATGCCCTGTAGTACAGAATAAGAATCGAAGATACCACCGCTACTGGCGCAGGCGCCAATGGCAATCACCCAGCGGGGCTCGGCCATTTGCAGGTAAACCTGGCGCAATACCGGTGCTAATTTTTTAGAAATCGTTCCCGCTACCAGCAACATATCACACTGGCGTGGTGTGAAAGCCATACGCTCTGATCCGAAACGGGCCAGGTCATAGCTGGCACCCATGGTTGCCATAAACTCGATCCCGCAACAGGAAGTCGCGAAAGGTAATGGCCACATAGAGTTTGCCCTGGCCAAACCTATGGCTTTATCAAACATGGTGGTCATGAAGCCCTCTCCCCAATATCCATCGGGGATTTCAGCCAGCTGAACTTTACTGTTTTCGTTATATTTTACTGGTCTCACTTTTTCAATTTTTGATTTTTGTAGATTGGTACATCATAAATATCATTTGCACATTAGCACATTTACCAATTTACTAATTATTAATCTTCCCATTTCAATGCGCCCTTTTTGATCACGTAAAAGAAGCCGCAAACAAATAAAGCCACAAACATTAATACGGCCAGGAACCCTTCGGTACCCAGGCCTTTAAAATTAACCGCGTATGGATAAAAGAAAATTACTTCCACGTCGAACAAGACAAACAAGATCGCTACCACGAAATACTTGACCCCCATAGGTTTACGGGCATTCCCGATCTGCTCAATACCGGATTCAAAGTTGACTAACTTATCGGATGTGCGCCGTTTAGGGCCTAAAGTATGCGTTAACAACATTAAGGCAATGACTACAATTCCTGCTAAAGCAAACTGCAGCATCAAGGGAATGTAGGAAGACACACTTTGCGGGTCTATCGCAAGTAAAATTTGACTTATTGATGACATAAATACTACCCTTTAACGACAATTTTCTAATTAAATTGGCGTAATTGAATCAACAAAAATAAACTAAGCGGGGCGGATTAACAAGTTTTTAAACTCCCAAATTAATCATATATATTGCATGACAATACGTTTATCCGGAATAAGGTTTTATATTAAAAAAAAACGACAGGCCAGATAAACGTCTCCTCCGGCTTCTTTCCATACCTGGTTACAAATTTACAAATCCACAAAGTATTATTTTCACCTCTTTATAAATAGCTTACTTTCAATAAACCAACCAGGATCATATGCAATCAGCTCAATAGTTACCATATATATATTTTTAACCAATCCAGGTTTAAAAAAGGCCCTTTATGATTCCTGCTGCCATGCCCAGGGAGCAAACAGGCCGAGAGAATAAAAATTAATTCTTTAAAAAATAATAAAGTAAACGGCTGCCGGGCGGGTAAGATAAAGGTTTATTTATTTCCCTTACGTCTGCATTTTTGATCCTACATTTGATTGAAGAAAGAAGACATGAAAAAGCGCTGGCAATTCTTAAGCAATAATATCCGCCAAAAAGTGAAGGCGATACTGCCGCAGCGGGCCTGGCAAATCATCAGCTGGCGCCCTGAAAATAAATGGCTGAAGCTTATTTATAAATTTTTCCGATTAAGTCTATACGCATTCCTCCTTTTCCTTTTTGCGGATCTCTGTTTTCCTTTAAAAACAAAAATTGAATATGCACCTGTAGTGCGGGCAAAGGGTGAAGTTCCGCTGTACACTTTTCTTACCCGGGACGAACAATGGCGCTTTTACACAGAACCGGATGAAATAAGCCCGGACCTGAGTAAAGCGATCATTTACAAAGAAGATCGTTTTTTCTATTACCACCCGGGCGTCAACCTGCTAGCCATAGGCCGTGCGGTGGCCAATAATATCCTGCAGCGCAAAAGGACCTCAGGTGCTTCCACGATCAGTATGCAGGTAGCACGCCTGCTGGAGCCTAAGCAGCGCAACTTCACCAATAAATTTGTGGAAATCTTCAGGGCGCTGCAACTGGAACTGCACTATTCTAAAAAAGAGATCCTGCAGTTGTACCTGAACCTGGTGCCTTATGGCTCAAACATACAGGGGGTTAAAGCGGCCTCCCTCCTCTATTTTAATAAATCACCGGACCAGTTATCTCTTGCGGAGCTTACCGCGCTCAGCATTATCCCGAACCGGCCTAATTCAATGGTTATGGGCAAAGACAATGCTTTAATTATTACCGCCCGGAACAAATGGCTCAGGCGGTTTGAAAAGGCCGGCCTGTTCGCGCCCGAAGTTATCGAAGATGCCCTGGATGAACCATTAACCGCGACACGTAATGCCGCTCCAAGGCTGGCGCCGCAATTCGCCCTGCGTATGAAGACCCTGCAACCCGGCGTCCTGGAGCTGAATACCAGTATTGATGCCAACATGCAATATAAAGCCGAGGAACTGACCGCGAATTATTCAAAAGCCTTAAAACTTCAAAACATACACAATGCTGCCGTAATTGTGATCGATAATAAAAGCAGGGAAGTTCTGGCCTACATCGGCTCTCCTGACTTCTCTGATTTTAGTCACCAGGGACAGGTGGATGGCGTGAAAGCGGTACGCTCCCCCGGCAGTACGCTAAAGCCCTTACTGTACGGCCTGGCCTTTGACCTGGGCATCGCTACACCAAAGACCGTCATAGCCGACATACCCGTTAATTACAAAGGCTATGCACCCGAGAACTATGATATGGACTACCGGGGTAATGTCAGTATAGAAGAAGCGCTAAGGCAATCCCTGAACATCCCTTCGGTGAAGGTGCTGAATACGATGGGCGTACAAAATTTCGTAGGCAAACTATATGATGCCGGCTTTCAATCGGTATGGAAAGACCGCAATAAAATGGGCCTCTCCATGATCCTGGGAGGCTGCGGCGTACGGCTGGAAGAGCTGGCAACACTTTATGCGGCTTTTGCCAATGAAGGGCTTTATGCCCCGCTGCGCTGGACTAAAAAAGACCCGGGTGCACAAGCCGATTCATTGATCCGGATCTTGTCGCCGGAAGCGGCCTATATGGTCACCAATGTACTCCATGAGCTGCAAAGACCCGACCTGCCTGCAGGCAATGTTTCGGCCGTGAATATTCCTAAGATCGCCTGGAAAACCGGCACCTCCTATGGCCGGCGGGATGCCTGGAGCATTGGCTATAACCAACACTATACTATTGGCGTCTGGATCGGCAACTTTAACGGGCAGGGCGCCAATGAACTCAATGGCGCCGGAACGGCCACCCCGCTGTTATTCCAACTCTTCAATGCCATCGATAAAAATAGTTACAACAAACCGGTAACAGCCCCCCCGGATTTACAATACAGGCTGGTATGCGCGCAAACGGGATCGGTACCGAATACTTTCTGTACCCAACTCGTCATGGATAGCTATATACCAGGCGTCTCTCCCAATGCGCCTTGTATGCACCTTAAAGAGCAATACCTATCCGCTGACGGTGCATTTGCCTATTGCACATCCTGCCTCCCGGCGAATGGCTACATTACCAAAACCTTCCCGAATATAGAACCGGAGCTGGCTTCTTTCTACCATTCCCGGAATATAAGTTTCGAAGCTATCCCGGAGCACAACCCGGGCTGTAGCCGAAGCTTCGACGGCATAGCCCCCCGCATTAACACGCTCAATGATGGTGCTACCTACCTTATTACCGAAAAAGGTAAGCAGGAACTACAGCTGAGCTGTGCCGCTGCCAATGATGCCAAAATGGTCTACTGGTATATCAATGACCAATTCATCGGCGGCGTTCCCAAAAATGAAAAAATGCTGTTTATCCCTGCCGACCGCAGCATAAAAATTTCCTGTACTGATGACAAAGGCAGATCTTCCAGTATTTTCATAAAAGTAAAGTTCATTTAAACAGGGCCGCTCGTTGTTTATTTCATAAGAAAACAAAATCCTTGTTTGCTAGCTCAAATTAGATACTTAACTTAGTAGCAGGTCTTAACAGCTCCATAAAACTAAACCAAAATGAATACGCAATCGCTTGACCGATTCATCCGTATGCCTTTCCGCTCCTTCGGCATACTCCTCATCATTATATGCCTTTTTGCCGCTTGCGCCAATATGAACGTGGTCAAACTGGTAGACACCAATTTCAAAGAGCAAATTGATGAAAAGCAAAACCTGGTGTTCCGCTTTAACAAAGACATCATCAGCGATAGTCTTTTAAGCGCGGATTGGGATACCACCCGGTATATCCGCTTTGAACCGGAGGTAGCAGGGTCTTTTAAATGGAATAACACAAAGGAGCTGATCTTTTCTCCCGCTGAGGGTTTTGAGCCCGGTGTCAGTTACAAGGCCACGCTTACGGATGAGTTACTGTCCAAATCTTCCAATAAGGCTTTAAAACTGGGCAAGGAGCGCGATATCAGCTTCCATACCTCCCCGATCAAGGTGAGCGAGGTACATAGCTTCTGGACCAAAGGCCGGCAAGGCGCCAATGTAATGGTCCAGATGGATATCACCTTCAACTATGAAACAGATATCGCACAGGCAGCATCGAAACTCTCCTTATCCATCAACGGGCGCCCGGTCCCATTCAACAATATCAACAACGGTACCGATAAGGTACTTTCCGTACAATTTGAACCGGTAGCGGAGAACGACAAGGACATTGACATAAAGGCAACTTTAGCCAAAGGCCTGATCATTGCCGGCAGCAATATCGCTACCAGCAGCGACACTACTTTCAGTGCTACAATTAACTCCAGGCACTCGCTCGCGGTAATGAGCAGCATGGGCCAGCATGACGGTACTACCGGCACCATCAATATCGCTTTATCACAACCGGTTTCGGAACAGGACCTGAAAAAACTGATCGAAATAAGCCCTAAAGTGAATTTTGAAGTACAGGCTACAGATGGTGGCTTCAACATCAGCAGCCAGGAGTTCAACCCTAAAATCAGCTACAGCATTACACTGGACAAAACCATAGCCGGCGCTTATGGCGGTAAGTTCCGTGAAGACAAAGTGGTACAGACCGGCTTCGGGGAGCTGGAACCGGCTATCAATTTTATCAATGCCAAAGGCATGTACCTCTCTTCAAAAGGATATCGCAATCTTGCCTTAAACATTGTACAGGTACCGGAGCTGAAAGTGACGGTGATCAAAGTTTATGAGAACAATATCCTGCAACTGTTCCGCCAGGGTAATGACTGGGACAGCGAGTATGATGAAGTGAATGATCGTTACCAGGACTACCAGTATTACAGGACCGAAAACCTGGGGGATACTGTTTTCACCCAAAAATATAATACCGATAAATTACCTAAAAATAATGCGGCACATTTACTGCACCTCGATTTTTCAGATAAGCTCAGGGGCTATGATGGCGTATACATTATCCAGATCGAATCTACCCGGCAAAGGTGGATACAGTCCAGTAAAATAGTATCCTTGTCCGACATCGGCCTGATCGCCAAGCAAGAGCAAAACAAGATCATGGTATTTGCCAATTCCATCCGGAATGCCACACCGATCAGTGGCGCTAAGATCACTTTTATCTCTGCGACCAATCAACCTGTATATACTACCACTACGGACAAAGATGGAATGGCGGTAATGGATGAAATCGACCAGAAAGCTTCCGGTATGCGCATCGGCATGGTATCAGCCAAACAGAATGAAGAGTATAGCTTTATCACCTTCCGGGAAAGCCGGATCGAAACTTCCCGCTATGACGTAGGCGGCAGAAACGTCAATGCCAGCGGGCTGAACGCCTGGATCTATGCCGAAAGAAATTTATACCGCCCTGGAGAAACAATACATGCCAGCGCTATCGTGCGCAATGAATCCTGGATGCCACCGGGAGAAATGCCGGTCAAGTTCCGGCTGCTGATGCCGAACGGTAAAGAATTTGCCAACAAAAAACTCATGCTGAACAACCAGGGCAGTATCGTTTCCGATTTCGCGATCCCTTATACCGCACTTACAGGCACTTATGTGCTGCAACTACTGAGCGGTAATGATGTTTTGCTCAGCACTTATAATTTCAGCATTGAAGACTTTATGCCTGACCGTATAAAGGTGGACCTTAAATTACCCAAAGAGCAATTTGAGCTGAACGAAACGATCGTTTCAAAAATACAGGCAGACAACCTGTTTGGCACACCTGCGGCTAACCGGAAATATGAATGGGAACTCAACCTCAACAAAACGGATTTCAGCCCGAAAGGTTATGAAGACTATACTTTCCGGGTGGTGAAAAACTTTTACTTTTCTACTGTCTTTAAATCCGGCAGTACGGCCAGCGATGGGTCCGCAACGGAAACCTTCTCGCTCAACGATAGCAAACTGAGTGAAACAGGTTTGCTGAAAGGCAATATCCGTACCACTGTATTTGATGAAACCGGCCGGCCGGTGCATCGTTACGCTTCTTTTGATGTGTATACACAAGCCACATTCTTCGGGATCAAAAACTTTGACGATTATGTGAATACCGGAGTACCTTTAAAGATCAACCTCGCGGCTTTGGATAAAAGCGGCAGTCCCAAAAACACTACGGCTGTAGTAAGAATGGTACGTAAAGAATGGCAGAATGTGATCGAGCAGAATGGCAGCCGCTACCAGTATGTTTCCCGCTGGACAGAAAAAGACCTGGGGTCCAGTACCATAAACATCAGTGGCAATAATACCCTGTTCACTTTCACACCCGACCAAAGCGGCCAGTATGAGCTCCAGGTATCCGCGCAAGGCAGCTCCAGCTATGTCGCCCGTTCTTTTTATGCTTATGGTATGGGCAATACCCAATACTCCTCTTTCGAGATCAACAATGAAGGTAATGTGACCATTAAATCCGATAAAGAAAGCTATGCCCCCGGCGAAAATATCAACCTGCTCTTTACCACGCCATTTGAAGGCCGCATGCTGGTCACGATAGAGAGAAACAAGGTCCTGGAGCACCATTTTTTAAATACCAACAATAAATCCGCTTCGCTCAAAATAAAGGCAAGCGAGACCTTCCTGCCCAATGTATATGTATCCGCTACCCTCTTCCGCGCTATGGATGGCAGCGAAATGCCGCTTACCGTAGCCCATGGCTATCGCAATGTAAAAGTGGAAGCGCAGCAAAACAAAATCCCTGTAGCGGTAAAAATGACGGAACAAAGCCGTTCAAAATCCCGGCAGACGATCAATGTCAAAACCGTTCCTAATGCCTATGTCACCATCGCGGCTGTGGATGAAGGTATCCTGCAGGTGAAGAATTATAAGACCCCGGACCCTTATGCTTATTTCTACCAGAAAGTAGCGCTCTCGGTCAATAGTTTTGATGTCTATCCTTTACTATTACCGGAATACAGGATCACCAGTTCCAGCACCGGCGGGGATGGCAGTGCCAATGATATGTCCGGGAGGGTTAATCCCCTGTTTGTGAACCGGGTAAAGAATGTTTCCTTCTGGAGTGGTATTTTAAAAGCGGATGCCAATGGCAACGTGCATTATGAGATAGACGTACCCCAGTTCTCCGGGGCGATCCGCGTCATGGCGGTAGCCTATAAAGACAAGGCATTCGGCAGCTTTGACAACCAGATGAAAGTTGCCGACCCGATCATCATAAGCACCGCGCTACCCAGGTTCCTGAGCCCGGGCGACCAGACCATTATGCCGGTCACCATCAGCAATACTACAATCTCTGAGGCAAAAGCACAAGTTAGCCTGTCCCTGGAAGGACCATTAAACAGTACCCAATCACAATCCCAGTCGGTAAACATAAAAGCGAACAGCGAAGGACGCGCGATATTTTATATCAATGCGGATAAAGCCATCGGCGCCGGTAAAGTTACGGTAAGCGTTAATGCGCTGAACGAAACTTTCAGTAATGAAACCGAAATCGCCGTTCGACCACCGGCCTCTTTGCAGAAAGATTATGTATCGGGTGTGATACAGGCCGGCAATACGCTCAATCTCAACCTGAGCAATAGCTTCATCCCATCGACCTTTAAAGGTACTTTGGTAGTGTCCAATTCACCACTCACGCAATTCTCTAAAAATATCAGCTACCTGGTGCAATACCCTTATGGCTGTGTGGAACAAACAACTGCGGCAGCCTTCCCGCAATTATACTACGGTGACCTCGTAAAAGTACTGAATAATGGCTCCGGCGAAGTGATCAATGCTAATTATAATGTGCAACAGGCTATCTTCAAACTACAGGCCATGCAATTGCCCAACGGCTCCCTGAGCTATTGGCCCGGGGGCAACTATGAAAGCTGGTGGGGCAGCGTGTTTGCCGCTCATTTCTTAATAGAAGCCAGGACCGCAGGCTTCGAGGTCAATGAAACCAGCCTGAACCGCCTGGTCGACTACCTGAAATTCAGGTTGAAGAAAAAAGAAGTGATCGCCTACTACTATAATGGCAACAAACGGAAAACCATTGCGGCCAAAGAAATACCATATTCCTTATACGTGCTGGCACTGGCGCGCAAACCCGAGCAAAGCATTATGAATTATTATAAAGGCAATACAGAGTCCCTGGGCCTGGACGGTCGTTATCTGCTGGCAGCGGCATACACCCTAAGCGGGCAGTCGGACAAAGCCAGACAGGTCCTTCCGCCGGCTTTCTCGGGCGAGCAATCCGACCCGCAATTTGGCGGCAGCTTCTATTCCTATATCCGCGACAAAGCCGTCGCGCTGAACGCTTTGCTGGATGTAAATCCCAAAGACCCGCAGGTCTCTGACCTGGCCCGGCAACTATCGAACGATATGAGTACAAATCCTTACCTGAATACCCAGGAAAATGCCTTCGGTATCCTGGCTATGGGCAAGCTGGCACGCCTGGCGGGCCTGGCGGGCAAAACAAATGGTGAAGCACAAGTGATGATCAATGGTAAATCAATCGCGGCTACCAAAGGTCAGAGTTTAAGCATAGACCTGAAGCAACACCTCAGCAGTACATTAGGGATCAAAACAAGCGGCACAGGGCAATTCTATTACTTCCGGGAATTATCCGGCCTGACCGCTGATGGTAAAGTGAAAGAAGAAGATAAATACATCAAGGTGCGCCGCTCCTTTTACAGCAGAAGCGGCGAGCCGATTACCAATAACGTATTCAGGCAAAACGACCTGATCGTTATTAAGATTACGATCGAAGGTCAATACAGGAGCGAGATCGATAATGTGGTCATCACGGACATGCTGCCGGCCGGCCTGGAAATAGAAAATACCCGGCTTAATGATATGCCCAATCTCAAATGGGTAACTGATATCAAGGATAAAGATTTCCCGGATTACATGGATATCCGTGATGACCGGCTGAACTTATTTACCAGCGTCAGCGGCAAAGCCAAGACCTTTTACTATATGGTACGGGCGGTTTCCCCGGGTGTATATAAACTCGGGCCGATCCAGGCCGATGCCATGTACAATGGCATGTTCCACTCCTACCATGGAGCGGGAATTGTCAAAGTTGAAATGTAATGAAATAGATCAAGCCGCTCTCTAAAAAGGGCGGCTTGATTAATTCCAGAGATTGGATTGCTCCCTTTCAATATCCCGAAGTCAAAATGATGATCGTCAGGCAGTGTATTTGCGTCTTATCGACCGGAAAAAATTTCGAGGACCGAAGAAATTGATGCAGCGGAGATATCTCAATGACGCAAACGGAGCAATATACCCAATAGAGATCAACCATCTATTTCAAATATTATGCAGCATTAAGGAACAATACAATAAATCTCTATTGCCACCATTTCACCGATGGTAAACATACCGGTACCATCATTCAGGTCAAAATCTTTCCGGTTAACTTTCAGGTTGCCTTTAAAGGTTCTGTTGGCATAGGTAAAAGGAATATTGACCACCTTACTTTTTCCTTTGATCGTAAGTTGCCCGGTTACCAGGTAGCCGCTTTTGGTTTGCAGCATGGACGTAGATTTAAAACAGATCTTCGGGTATTTCTTTACATGAAAAAAATCCTTTTCTTTTAAGTGATTATCCCGGTCTTCCTCTCCTGTACTTACCGTAGCGGCTTTGATACAAACGTCAAACATGCTATGGCCAAGGTCCGTTGGGTCAAAAGCCAGCCGGCCTTCCATTCCTTTAAAGGTCCCGGAGACATTACTAAAGCCCAGCTTACTCACATTAAATTTCGCATAAGATTTGTTTACGTCAATCTTCTGCGCAAAGGCATTAAAACTTATTATATTCAGCAACAGCATAAAGACTATCGCGATACGTTTACCCAACATCAATTTATAATTTTTGCAAATGTAGGACGATCTTTATTATAAAGCCCCAGGCCTTGCCGGCCATATTGTAAAACATCTTTTACAAAAGAGCAGGAAGGTTACCGATCATTAACCAGGGAGCAAATATAACGCTAAACCAAACCATTCCTTACAGCCAGCTTTATCAAGCCGGCTGTATTGTTAACTTCAAATTTTGTAAGCAGGTTTTTCCTGTGGCTGTCTACTGTATAAGGGCTTACAAATAGTTTTTCTGCGATTTGCGCATTCGTGAATCCCTCTGCGATAAGCAAGAGCACTTCTTGCTCCCGGCTGGTAAGCACCGGCATTTTTTTCATTTCCTGCTGATCCTGCCTGCTCAGCTCCAGGTCTAAGCTCATATACAGCTTACCGGCAGCCACGGTAAGAATGGCTGCTTCTATTTCCTCTTTTGAAGCACTTTTGAGCAGGTACCCGGATGCGCCCTGCTGCACCATCTGGGAGATATAGCTCCGTTCATTAAAAGTGCTCATAGCGATGACTTTTACTCCCGGGTACTCTTTCCTGATCTTTGCAGTAAGTTCAATACCACTTATTTCAGGCATACTGATATCGGTAATTACGATATCGGGCATATGGGCTTTTATCAGTTCCATCGCCTGGTAAGCGTTTTGCGCAAGCCCCGCTATCTCCACAAAGTCTATCTCCGCAAGCATGCTGCGCATCCCTTCTAAAACCATCGGGTGATCGTCAACCACCAATATCTTTATCTTATCCATTATTTTCGATTGTACATTCTACATATACCGAAGTACCTTTTTCTGGTCCTGATTGAATATCCATATTCCCGCCGAGGTAATGCACCCGCGATTGTATATTCTGCAAGCCTGCGGTGGGCTTGTCCTGCCATTGCCTGGCATCAAAGCCACTTCCGTTATCCTCTACTGTAATGCTGAGCAATTGATCGCGGCGCAGCACCTGCACCAGGATATTTTGGGCACCTGAATGTTTCACGGCATTATTGACCAGCTCCTGTACAATCCTGTAAACGGTGACTTCCGTAGTCGCGTTCAATCGCTGCTCAAGACCATAAAATTCGGTGGCTACGGTCAACATACCCTTGGTACTGATACTATCAGCATAATCCTGTAGCGCCTGCGCAAGACCAAGCTGTATCAGGGCTTCGGGCATCATATTATGTGCTACACGGCGCATTTCTGAAATGGATTGATCCAGTTTGTTCAGGGCACTGTTAAATAGTGTCCCGTTTTCTTCTGTAAGTATCAGATTTCCTTTCATAGCTCCTAATTGTAGTTTTACACCGCTCAACATGCCGCCCAGGCCGTCGTGTAGATCTTTAGCCAGGCGGCTGCGTTCGTCTTCCTGCCCCTGCAGCAGGGACTGGGTGGCTAATAATTGTTTCTCGGTTTCCAGCTCGGCTATCTTTGCCTGCTGCAATTTTTGCCGGTGCCGGTAGCTCCGGTAACCCATCAGCAATACTGCCGATAAAGCGGCCACACCACCTAATGCCAAATAATTGAGCAGGTTCTTCTGCCGGATTTGGGTTTGCTGTAACAGGATCCGGGCTTCCTTTTTTTCTGTCTCATATTTCTTCTCTATTGAAATAGTATTTTTTGTTACAGACTCATTGAGTACACTATCATTTAATGCGAGGTATTGATTAAGATACGCAAATCCCGCTTTGGTATCCTGCATAGCAAAAGAGATATTGGAAAGCGTAGGCAGTATCCTAAGCTTTAATTTTTTCATATTGTAGCGTTTGCCTACCGCCAATGACGAGTCGGCATATCTTTTTGCTTCGGCATATTCTTTTTCCGATAGATAATAGGTGGATAAGCCGTAAAGTGCCAAGCCTGCATATTCCGGCTGTTCATGTTTATTGGATAGCTCCAAAGCCTTATCAACAAAAGGTCTCATCTGTTTGAAGTTCCCCTGCAGCAAATTGATATAACCTATGTTAAGGTTGTAAGTTATCTGTATTTCAATATTATTTAAACGTATAGCGAGCTGGTATGCCTTTTCTAAAAAATAGCCTGCTGAGTCATATTGCTTCAGCTCAATATAATTTAAGCCAAGGTTATTGAATGCATAGCATAAGTTTTCCGGATCTTTGGCCAGCGTCAATTTTTCAACAGCCTGCAATCCGTAAGCTACTCCTTTTCGATATTGATGCCTTTGGTAAGCAAGGTATTGCAAAGTATTATCCACAAGCCCCTCAAATTTTACAATGCCCAGGCGGGCAAAAAGATCTCGCCCTTTTTCGCAATAAGCTACGGCATGCTCGATCTCTTCTAAGTATGTATAAGCAATCCCGATATTGAAAAATGCCCTGGCAATAGAAGTGGAATCCTGCATTTTACTTGCGTATTTCAAGGATTCAAAATTCAGTGCTAATGCTGAGTCTAGAAGCCCTTTTCTCGTAAGCCAATCGTGCATCTCCGCATAATACATCATCATACCCTCGGCATATTTAACTTTCCTACTCAATACTCCGGCACGTTGGTAATATTGCAAAGCTATTTGCGCATCGGTTTGTGCATATTGCTTGCCAATATTAATATAGAGGTTCACCTTCTCGGTATCTGCTTTTGCTACAGTCAGCAAGCCTTGCAGGCTGTCCCGCTCCCGGTTGTCTTGTGCGTAGGTAATAACGCACAGCAAAGTGCAAAAAAGAACAGGTACGCATTTATATTTCATAAAATACTATTGGAAGTACAAAGTAGTGATAATTTCCAGTAACCGGCAATCCCCTGAAAAAGGGATTTTTCGCACTATAAATTTCCACTTTTTAAGGGATTGTAGCAAATGATGGATAATGCCAATTTTACACTAAACAATTTTACACACATTTTTAAAAATTATCCGAATGAAAAAGTATCTTTTATTATTAGTAGTTGCGTTCACGGTACTGGCTTCCTGTGCCAAAAGCAGTCCCACACCCGGTGATGACAATAACACCAATCCGCTTGCCGGGCAAATAGACGAAAAGCTATTGGGTGTATGGAAAAAATCTTCCCTGGAAAAATATACTTCAGGCGGCTATACCGGCGGCTATTTCTGGCAGGAATACCGCTTCAAGGCCAATGGCACCTATCAGTACCTGGTTAAAGTTTTTTCGGTATTCAGCAGCGACATCTTTTTTCTTTATGAAAGCGGTACCTGGTCGGTAAACGGCTCACAACTGACCATTAACCCCGCAAAAGGAAAAGACCAGGCATGGAGCAAAAGCAGCAGCGGAGCCACCAGTGAATGGGGCAATTTGACCACCAACTCCTCCCGGGAACTGGAAAAAATAACTTATACCTATGGATGGAAATTTTGGGAAGGCACGGGCACTACCGACCTGCAATTGCACTATGCCCGGGAAACAGTCCGTGATGGCACATTCAGTGATGCCGCTACCCAACAATGGTATTATCAGTCCTTTACCAATACTTATCCTTCCTACATGACCTTACCCCCGGGTTTTGAATGGTAAGTAACAATCAAACAATAAAGTTTTTAAAACAGTAGAAAATAAAAACCGAAATGAAAACATTAGCAAGCATCGCTGTGGTATTGCTGTTCCTGGTATGCAGCAATACCGCCCGGGCACAGTTCCTCAAAAAACTTGAAGGAAAAATCGTCAATACAGCTGAAAGGGTCGTAGAACGCAAAGCAGAGCAGAAAACCGAAGCTGCGGTAGGCAAAGCAGTAGACAAGAGTACCGACATAAAAACTTATAAAAGCGATAAAGACAAAAGGTCTAAAAAAACCAAAAATGAGCAAGCGACGGACACCACACGGGTAAAAGAAGAAGATCAATAGCCCATTCAGTGGCTGAAAGGCAAAAAAACAATCCTTAACTTCTAATCAGGAAAATAGCATTATGAAACCATTGATTACTGCATTTTTGATCGGGCTGTGCACCCTTCAGGTTGCGGCACAACAAAGACCTTCGAAAGCACAAATGGCCGCAGATCAGAAAAAATTCGAAGCCGCGAAAAAACAGCTGGACGAACAGCTTAAAAAAATGGACCCTGAAACCCGGAAGCAGTTTGAACAAATGATGGGTGACGTGGATGCAAATACAGCTATGAAGAACGCAGAAAAAGGCCTGGATTATAACGCAGCCCCCGGCAGCGGGGCTTTGCGAAGGGATACCGACCCTGAACGCATACCCGAAAAGATGTCAACAATTGCTATCCCGGCAACGCCGCAAAACAAGGATCAGCTTGCCGCTTATTTACAACCCATTTTTTCGGAAACCGGTAAACTGTTAAAACCGGCCAGCAAAAACGGGGTAAAGCATTTGCTGAACAAGGGCGAAAAAACCGGGAGGTATGCCATGGTATTCTGGGCAAACAATGAGCTGGATAAAGCCCTGTACCTGTTGTTGAATACCTGTGTTACCCAGCCTGATGACATGGTCGCGCTTAATAACCTGGCAGCCCTGCTTACGATTTCCGGTTATGCGCACAAATCCATGCCCCTGTTGTTGTATGCCCAAAAACGCTTACCCGGAAGCGGTACTATTGCCGGGAACACCGGCCAGGCCTACCTTAGCCTGGGCAACGTGGAGCGGGCAAAATCGTCCCTGCTCACGGCGGTTGATAAAGATTCCACTAATGCCGAAGCCTATCGCTCCCTGGCACTCATTGCACATAAACAGGGCAATAATGCGCTATGTGCCGGCTACCTGGAAAAAGCGATCAGCCATGGTGGCGCTTCACAGGATAACATCAAGCTACTGCAACAAGTATCCCCGCCCAATCAAGACAGGTCCGGCATCTACTATGCCCTACACAACAATTTCAAACAGTATTATAAAGACCACAGTATAACCAAACGCTTCATGCTGCCCGAAGTACCCGGCAGCTACCAGGCCGCAGTGGCAACCTACCCCGACATAGACCGCTTCTTTGCGGACCTGGAAGCCACCATAGTTGCAGCTGGAAAAGCAGGGGCTGGATTCAACAAGCAGTATGAAACACAACTGGCAAACAGCATGAATAAACGCATGGCACAGGCCCGGCAGGTAGCCGGTAACGTGGGCCAACCCGGTGCTGCCCAAATGGCCCGGGAACTGAAAGCTGCATTCAGCAATCCTCCTTTTTTTGCGCAGGCTACCTTTATGCTGAATGCTATTGACAACCCACAGTTCAGCGCGTCTTATATCAGTCGCATGAAAAAGGAAACTGCCAATAGGCTGCAGACTGAAAACCAGCTCAAGCAAACATTAAAGCAGGAATTTGAGGATAAAATAGAGGTACTTTATAAAGAAAGCAGTAAACTGAATACAGGAGATGGAGGGGGTGCCGACAATAAAAGAGCTATGGAAATTGAACGGGAAATCTGTCGATTACAAACGGCGAAACAGGAAAAATGGCTGGCCAAATCAGCGGAGCTCAACAACCTTTACATCCGGAATATGGAAAAGCTCCTTAACCAGCGTTTACAGGAATATCTTTTCTGGAACAGCATCGCCTTTCAAGCCGGTCAACAAGACCCCACAGCCGTAAACTATGCTGCTTATGTCGGGTATCTCCAGCATTTAAAAGAGTTTCGCGCCTTCTTCCCTTATTATATTGATGGTCTGAAGTTAAGAGATCCCGGCGATTGCGGGAAGTATTTCGATGAAGACCACAGCGCGAAAGGAAAGGTACACGAATGGGAAAGAGAACATTGCGAAGTGGATTTCGGATTTGATGCCAAAGTGGTTGCCGGAAAATTTAACTGTGAAGGCTGGGCCGTATTCGCTGATCTGAAAGCCGGTGAATTTACCTACACCAGAAGCGTTGATCCCGTTACCTGGGAAACGACCGGACACAGTTTATCGGCCAAGGCCGGGAAGCAGCTTGAATTTGACCTCAGCAACAACCTGGGCGGTACTATCGGCGGGTCCGTAGAGACGACCATCAAATTTGACGGGAACATGAACCCGGTGGACCTGGTCGTACAGGGTGCGGCCGGAGCGGGTATCAATGGTCCAATGGGCGGTAGTGCCGCTGTTGATTTAGGCTCCGTCACCGTAAGTGTCAGCGGGGGCATGAACAGTGCCGGCCCCGGCTTCACCGGGTTCGGCAGCAGCTTTTTGAAGTAATCAATACAAATTGAAATCCGGATAAGCGTCAACTCAGGTTCTATAAAATCATTTAAATCTTTATCCATATGAAAACGCTCATTTTTACGGGGCTGTTGCTATCTGGCTTTACAACCGTTGCACAACAAACAAACCAGGACTGCACCGAAGAAAGTGTACTTAAAGAACCAGGAAGATTCCTGGATGCGCACGTTGGCGGCGCCATAGGCGGAGGAAAACAGGGCTGGACAGCCGCTGAGATAAATAATGCCCGGCAAATCATGACGGCCTTTGAAGCCGTAATCAAGCCCGGACTCAATTTTACCGGTGGACAGGCGAAAGCCAGTTTTGGTTTAAACTCAAAGAGGCATTACAATCAACAAGGTGCCAATTCCTGTACCTATAACCTCGGCTTCCATGAATTTGTATGCCATGTGCAGACGCATAAACTGGCCATTGTCACCGAATACCTGGATGTACTACGGGTAACGGCCAATCCTGACTTTGACAGAGCCTTTAGCTTTGATTATAGTGCGCCCGTTTTTCGTAATCCTAAAAATTCACAAGACTATCTTGCGCCGATCATCAATATTTACGGTTACTATGCCTTTGGCAATGCAACAGTTGTGGCCGCTATCAATAATGGAAATGAATTCTTGGATGTCTCCGGCGAAAATATCGCCGCCAATGTTATGCTTGTGGAAAACAGGCCGGGTAAAGGTTATGGATTCATCCTGGGTAATAGTTTTGAAAAGGCCAGCGGCATACGCGACATTTATCGCCACAGGTACATTACTCATACAGATATCCCGTTTTTTATCCCCGTAAGCAGGAAGCAATTTTTACAGGACCTGCTGGAGTTTTATGAAAGGGAAAAATCATACCTGTTAGCCGAAAATCCAGGCGACAAAGCAGAAATAGAAGCCGTAAATAAAAAGAAAAGCACCTATGCACAGGATCTTTTAAACAGCAAAGATGCAAAATGGCTCGCTGCACCTGCGGCAGTAGAAAAAGAAAACAAAACTTTCACCACTTATGACAACATAAGCAAACGCAGCAAAGATGCTACCTGGGGGCACTTCTACTTTACAGAATTTTACACGGGTAACGAGGGGCTGAACCTCTATTGCGTCAATCCCGATTACCTCAAAAAATATCCGGCAAACGGAGCCAAACCTGCGCTCATTAAAATAATGTACCGCTTCCGGGCAAAAGAAGATTTTGGTAACAAGGTGAATGAAGACGTGATCAATAAACTGGACATGGAAGCGTTCAGGAAACTACTACGATAAGCTATAATTTATTATTCAGTCCTGTAATCATTCTAAGCAAGGTCAGCTACAGCTTGTGCGCTGTAGCTGACCTCTTATATATGCTCATCTGCAAGGCTCGGGCAGTTCCCGGGGGCTCACCGGTTTCACTTTATTTGTACTTACCCGGGATTTCATGAAAAAAAACTTTTGAATATCTACGAAAAATTCGTAGATTTACGTAAAATTCGTAAAACAATAATGCAACAATTAACGATACAGGAAGAGGAACTCATGCAGGCCATCTGGAAAACGAAAGGTGGTTTTGTAAGAGACTTTATGGAGCAGCTGCAAGACCCGCCTCCCTACACTACAGTGGCTTCTACGGTGAAAAACCTGGAGAAAAAGGCTTTCCTGAAATCCAGGAAAATGGCGAATAGCCTGTTCTATGAACCTATTATAAAAGAGGCTGATTACGCCCGTACCCACATGAAAGACTTCGTGCAGGATTATTTCAAAAACTCTTATAAAGAGCTGGTGACCTTTTTCGTTAAGGATAAAAAGATCTCTGAAAAAGACCTGCAGGAAATTATCAAAATGATTGAACAAGGTAAAAAATAACCTTATGACCTTACTGCTGATACTTTTCAAAATGAACTTATGCTTACTGGTCTTTTACCTGGTATACAGGCTGGTATTGCGCCAACTCACTTTCTTTAATTTCAACAGGATCTACCTGCTGGCCGCAATCGTTATATCGGCTGCAATCCCTTTCCTGGAATACAGCACCACAGCCCGCTCCCGGATACAGGATATGCAGGCAGCTGCGGGAATACATCCTTCAGTACTATTCAACCAGGATAATGCGGCTACGGGTATCAACATTGCCGATTTGGCCCTTTCCTTTTATTGGGCTGGAGTGATCGTGATGGGCAGCATATTCCTGGTCCAACTGTTATCTCTTATTTCGTTCTACAGGAATACGCAAAAAGGACAGGTCGCCGGGCAAATGATCCGCACCAGTAAAGAACCGGTAAGCCCTTTTTCCTTTTTAGGCAGCATTTTTGTCAACCCATGGGACCATTCCCCCGAAGACCTGCAGCATATTCTTGCTCATGAATCCGTGCATGTTAAGCAGTGGCATTCTATTGATATACTGGCAGCTGAACTGAAGCGGATCTTCTGCTGGTTCAACCCGGCAGCCTGGCTTATGCTGCGTGCCATCCGGGAAAACCTGGAATTTATCGCGGACCGGAAAGTACTGCAAAACGGCACAGACGCCCGCCGGTATCAATATGCCTTACTGGCCACACAACAAGGGCGCAGCAACCCCTTAAGCAACAACTTTAATATATCACACTTAAAATTCCGTATTACTATGATGAACCGTTCAAAATCCTCAGACCTGCAGGTATTGAAGTATTTATTAGCCGTACCCGCAGTGACCGGGCTCTTATTACTGACGGGCCTTAGTCAGGCAAAAGAAAAGCAAGCGCCACTCGTTGTGGCAGCAAACAATGTTCTATCAGCAGCAACCTTTAACGATTTTTTGCAGGCTGCCGTACAGGAATATAAGGATGGCACAGATACGGGCCGCCCGGCCCCTCCAGCCCCGCCGGTTCCCGCAGAATTGCCCCCTGTGCCGCCCACACCACCACAGCCGTTAAATCATTTAGCTGTTGAGCCCATTGATCCTGCCAGGATTACCACCATCAATATTACCGAAGAAACAGTGAACGGCAACACGACCACAAAGTCTACCAAAATAGCAAGCCAGCATATAAAGTACCTGACTATAAATACTGACCCGGACAATAAGCAGAATACGAAAGTTCAATCCAATACAATGTCCACTTCTTTCAAAAAGGGTGACTATACGATCTATCTTGATGGAGAAAGGTTTTATGAATCACTTACCGAACTGAATCCCAAGGCCATAAAGTCTATGTCCATATTATCCGGGCAGCATGCAGTGGATTTTGATCCGAAGCTGAGCATGGACGACAAAATCATTGTGATCGAAACAAACAAAGAGGTTAAGGACAACCCATCACCTCCAGCGCAACCGTTCCAGGTATTCCCTAACCCAACAGCAGCCCATTGGACGATTAAGACCGGGCAGCACAGCACTAACGACTCTTATGAGCTGTTCGACCGGGACGGTAATAAAAAAGCTTCCGGCAAACTGGAGCAAAACACCCGGATCAATGGTACCACCTTCCCTGAAGGTGTTTATTTCCTGAAGCTGTATATTGCAGGAAAAAACTACCAGGCCCAGCTGGAAAAACAAGCCAATTGATATACCCTAAAATGAAACAGCCATCGACTTGTCGATGGCTGTTTTTATAAATAACCTATACTTATTTGATTCCTTTTGCCGCAAAGTACTTAATGATTTGTTGAGCCGTTTCATTATTGGCATCATATTCCAGTACTTTTTTGGAATAATCCACTGCGGTGCGGCCATTGCCTTTATTGTACTCATAAAGCGCCAGGTATTGGTAAGCATAAACATATTCTTCTGTCTTACGCTCTTTCCCTTCAGCCAATGGTTTGTTCAACCATGTTTTGAAAGGCTCTACCGCCGTACCTGTTTTAGCTTCAGGATCCTGTGCGGCAGCTACCCTGCCCAGCCAGTAAAGGCCTAAGATCTCATCCGGGTATTTAGCATTAAACGCTTCCAGCTTGGCCTTCGCGCCTGTAAAGTCTTTAGCGAAATAAGCATAGTAGCCGGCATTAAAGTAATCCAAAGGAGAAGACTCCGGGTATTCAGCGATCATCTTAGAGTACCACTCTGATACTTTTGCCCAGTTGCGGGTTTCTTTATAACCGTCCGCGATCTTGCGGTACAATTCTGTTTTATCTTTATCCGTACTTTTTTGTAAAGCCAGGGTAAAGTTTTGGTCAGCAATATTCTGGTATTTAGCTGCATTAGCCGTATCTTCTTTAGCCATCGCGTTATTTACATAAGCGTAGTACAAATAGTCCTCGTAAGTGTATTTAGACGCATCGCTTACGGTTGAACGGTACGTTTCAAAGTTTTTCATCGCCTCTGAAATCTGATCGTTCTGGTATTGTGTAAAGGCCAGACCTCTGTACAAGGAAGGGGTTTTCTTACCCTCACCCGCATTGATCAGGTCCTGGTAAATTTTAGCCGCGCCGGTATAGTCTTTTGTTAAATACAAAATATTACCATAACGCATCTGGTCGCGGATTGATTTATCAGAAAGTTTCAGGTATTCTTCAATATTCTGTTTAGCCAGTTCATATTTACCGGCCCTGTAATATACATCTGCCAGGTCACCATAAGGCAATGGATTTTCTTTATCGGACTCTTTTGCCAGGTTATAGCTCTTCAGGGCTTCATCATAGTTGCGGGCATTTAACCAGATCAAACCATGACGGGCATAACCCAAAGATTTCATTTTACCCTCAGCGATTACCGCGTCAAACATTCTAACCGCTTCACCATTGGATTCACCGGTATTTTTACGCAATAAGGCATCACCCAGGCCAATCATTACTTCCGGCTGGTTCGCCTTTCTTTCATGAGCGGTCCTGTACCAGGCGATCGCTTCATCATATTGCGTCGCTTTATCACTATAAGTGATCGCATCAGCCGCTACCTGGTATTTTTCCCAGTCTTTTTTCTTAGCGCCATCTACGATATCCTGTAACATTTTAAAAGCTTCGGCACTTTTACCTTCTTCAAACAATACGCGGGCAGTACCGGCCATATTCCTGAAATCGGAAGGGTGCTTGGCAAATGCCGCTTTTGCTTCGTTTGTTTTTCCTTCACCTAATAATACCAATCCATAATAATAATTCGCTTCGGGACTATTTCCGGCCAAAGAACTCAACTCTTTCTCCGCACTTTCATAACGCTCATAAGCTAATAATTTCTTTCCTTTCTCTAATGACTGCGCATTAACATCATAAACAAAAGCCGTAGCCGCTGCTGTTGCTAATACAGTGATTAATGTTTTCATATGCTCTATTTAATTTTTAATTTTTATCTTAATTAAGTTTTTTCTTATTGTATAGTTTTAGATGCTTTTTTTAAGCTTAAGGTTTAATCTCCACATCCCGGATGATCAACTGAACGGCCAAAGGCACCATCCTGGACTTATTAATAATCAACTGCCCGGGCTCACTTTTTAGAAAGCTGGCAAAACCGGAAGCCAGGTTAGACTCGATCCGGGTGATAAAATACAGGTTCCGGCGGAAAGGATAATCTCTTAAAGCGATACTACCCTGGTAGGGTAAAATGAACTTATCTAAGGAGTCATTTTTAATGGAAACTACTTTGACTTCGGTACGGAACGAGCCATAACCGACGGTGGAATTAGGATCAAAAGCATGCGTCATGCCTACAAAACCGATCGCGTCTTCATTTTCTGATACATATTTGATCACTTCTTCGCTGTTGTTTGCCGCAAATACTTGCTCTGAAAGTTTTTCACCCTTCAGGATAGAATCGTTCACAAAGCGAGCGATGCTCCCACCCTGGTTGTCAAAAACGACTTTATACTTACGCGCAAATTTCCCGGTAAGAATATTATGTACCATACCTACGGTCATCAGCGAGTCCTGGGATTTATTGTTCACCAACACTACGATGCCGTCGCGGGCTATAGCCATGTCCTGGGTATAAATATTATTGGCTTCACAGGCTTTTCGCTCTTCAGCACTCAATGAGCGCGTTACCAGCACCATCTGCACTTTACCTTCAAAAAGTTGCTTAAAGCAATCGTTCTCCGGCAAATAGGATACGTTGAGCTTTGCCTCCGGGTAAGAAGAGTCAAAAACATTCACCTCTTGTGTGATTACGGGCTTGAAGCTTTCATCCGCTGCGATGGCGATGGTCCCCGAAGTATTGGTCTCTACACGCTCCTTGTTTGCAGAAGAAGGTGTATCACCGCAAGAATAAAAAAATAAAGAGCCTGCTACTGCTAAAACTCCCGACAAAATGTACTTTTTCATAAAAACCTGTCTGCAATAATAAGAAAATTAAACTTTTTTCCTCTGAATAATAAAATTTATATAACTATTATTTAACAGCACCTCTTTTTTATTATGAAGACGGCAGTGCATTCATTTTTCCACAAAACCGATACGATCTATAGCCTTAATTAACAGTAAATAAGGTTTTTGAAATGTTTAAGATTTCCGCGCTGCTTTTTGTGGGTCTCTTGTTGTACATTTGGTGGGCATATTTTTACTTAAAAATTTAAAAACAATGGCAACCATAAAATTTAAAGGAAACGAAGTACACACTGTTGGTCAATTGCCACAGGTAGGCGAACAGGCAAAAAGTTTTACCCTGACCACCAGCAGCCTTTCTGAAAAGTCGTTGGAAGACTACAAAGGAAAAAAAGTTGTTTTAAACATTTTCCCTAGTGTAGATACAGGTGTATGCGCCACTTCGGTACGCACGTTTAACGAGAAAGCCAATGCGCTCGACAATACTGTAGTAGTAAATGTATCCAAAGACCTACCTTTTGCATTGAGTCGCTTTTGTGCTGCAGAAGGACTGGAAAACGTGGAAAACTTATCCGATTTCAAAAGCACTTTTGGTACCGATTACGGCGTTACCCTTTCCGATTCCCCTTTACAGGGCCTGTTAAGCCGTGCAGTGGTTGTGCTGGATGAGCAAGGAAAAGTATTGTACACCGAGCAGGTAGACGATATTACCCATGAGCCCAACTATGAAGCCGCGCTTAATATCCTTAAGTAATCTTTTATTCTAAATAATGCTTAAAAGCCTGTCCTTTTACCGGGAATAGGCTTTTTTTAATGTAAAACAGCCACTCAAGGGCTATGAAACTACCGTTTTTTCGTTTATTTTTGGTCGGACTTACTTTAGGTACAGACCCCTTCATCAAAATATTAAGGCCGCAATGGATTCCAAAAAGAAAATAGCATTACTGGAAGTGGATTATCAATCTGCCCAAACCGAAAAAGAGAAACTGGATCTCTTATCTGAAATTATTTTAGAAATAAGAACAGAGGATGTCGAAAGGGCGCTAAGACTTTCTGAAGAGCTAATGGAGCGCTCCAAAGCAATCAACTACCAGCTGGGCATAGGTAATGCCTATAACCATAAAGGTGCCTGCTATTGGATTATGGGGGAATATGAAGACGGACTGGATGAACTGGCTGAAGCCTACTCCATAGCCCGGGAACTGGAAGATAAGACCCTCGAAGCAAAAGCCTTAAACAATTATGGCCGGATCTACAGGGAACTGGGCGACATTTCCAATGCGCTGGTACACTTTGAAGAGGCGCTCGAGATCAATGAATCGCTGGGCAATGTCATCAACCAGTCCATCAACCTGACCAATATCGCCAACCTGTACCTGGACCTTTCAGACTATGACCCGGCCCTGGAGTATGCCCTGAAATGCCTGCCTATTTTCGAAAAAGAACAGGATAATGTAAGGTTGGCCAGCATCTACAACACTCTGGGTAATATCTATTATAAAAAAGAAATGTTCAACGAAGCCCTGGAGTATTTCCAGCGCATGCAAACGATGGCGGAAGAAAACTCCCCGTCCAAATCACTGGCGAACAGCGGTCTGGGTAAAGTATATTTCAAATTATACGATTACGAGCGGGCCTCCCATTTTTTGAATATCGCTTTAGAACAATCTAAAGAAACCAATAATTTTGAAGTAGAGATCATCACCCTCTATTACCTGGCCTATCTGTATGAAAACCAGGGCTTGTACCAGAAGTCCCTGCAGTTTTACAACGAGGCCCTGCAACTGGCCAACGAATTCCTGCGGAAGCAGGACCTGGTGAGTATTCATGAAAGGCTTTCCATCATTTACGATACGCTATCCAATGTACCGAAGGCCTATGAGCATCTTAAAGCCTATGAAAAGCTGAAAGAAGAAATTTTTCACCAGAATACCTATAACAAAATGCGCAACCTGCAGATCAAAAACAAGATCGAGGTAGCCAAAAAAGAAAAAGAGGTTGCGGAGCGCACTGCGATGCTGAAACAGCAATTTATGGCCAATATGAGCCACGAGATCAGGACGCCTATGAACGCGATCGTGGGCATTACGCGATTGCTCATAGATAAAAACCCCAGTGGAGAGCAACTTCGCTACCTGAAACTGATCCAGCAAAGTACGGATAATCTCCTGGTCATCATCAATGACATCCTGGACCTTTCTAAAATAGAGGCCAACAAGATCACGATAGAATCGATTGCCTTTTCGATCCGTGACCTGCTTTACGGTACTAAAGAGATCATGCAGCTTAAAGCACGCGAGAAGTTTTTATCTTTTAGTATTGAAATCGACGAGCGCATACCGGATTGCCTGGTCGGCGACCCTACCCGCCTTAACCAGATCCTGGTCAACCTGATCGGGAACGCGGTAAAGTTTACAGAGAAAGGCGGCATCAATGTCCAGGTAAAATTATATAAAGAGAACGGCCATAAGATCGCGGTACGTTTTGACATAACGGATACCGGCATCGGCATTTCCAAGCAATATATCAATACCATATTTGACAGCTTCACACAGGCAGGCAGCGATACGGCCCGTAAATACGGGGGCACCGGCCTGGGTCTTACCATCTCAAAGCAGCTGGTCGACCTAATGAAAGGCCGAATGGAAGTGGAAAGCCAGCTGGGCGCCGGTACCACCTTCAGCGTCCTGATTCCCTTTGAAGTATCCGCCAACCAGAGTCGCATCCAGGACGAGCAACCGGATACTGCCGTGATCAAAAAAGAGCTCAGCAATGCTTACATTCTCCTGGTGGAAGATAATGAATTCAACCAAATCGTAGCCGAGGAAACGCTTAAAAACAGCCTGCCCGATATCCGGATCGATATCGCCAACAACGGGGAGGAAGCGATCGAAAAACTCCGGAAAAATGACTATGACATGATCCTTATGGACATCCAGATGCCCATAATGGACGGTATCACTACCACCAAATACATCCGGCAGGAAATGCCGGAAAACAAGCGACAGATAAAGATCGTGGCCATGACCGCCAATGTGCTGCAGGATGATGTAAAGCGCTATTTTGACATTGGTATGGACGCCTATATCTCTAAACCTTTCCAGCTGGACGACCTGCTCCTGACCATGAGCCAGCAAATGCATGGCAAAACGGGGGCCACAGAAACAGCGCCAAAGGAAGAAGAGGGGCAGGCTTCCAAAACCCTGCTCTTACCGGAAGTAGCTACGGATATGCAGTTTTTATCCCAGTTTACGAAAGGGAATCCTGAAAAACGGAATAAATACATCCGGATGTTCCTGGACAATTGCCCCAAGCTGCTGCAGCAACTTAATGAGGGAATGAGCAAAAAAGATTACGCCGCCATGAAGATCGCCGCACACTCTTTAAAGCCCCAGATGGGTTATATGGGCATTAAAGAAGAGGTAAGCAATATTTACCTGATCGAACACGCAGCCGCGGAACAGCAGGCCGAAGTATTGCCTTCACTGATCAAACACCTGAACAAGGTGTGTGAGATCGCTTTTACAGAGTTAAATAAGGTATTGCAAAATACATAAAAAGAAAATGACTGTCTCTATCAAAAGACAGTCATTTTTACAATATTTAATATTGGCTTATCTTATTGGATGGTATTAACAACCTACCTGATAATATTCTAAGTAATTCGGATCAGTCATAACTATTGGGGGTAAAGCAGCAATCTCAGCATCTGTCAGGCAACCCAGGTTAGTTTTGGAAACAATAGTATTAGTCCCGATGTGCTTTTTAATTTTGAACACTTTATAAGTTCCGATATTAGGGCAGGCGCAGGCCACCTGCGCCTGGCTTTCCTTAGGCATAACCAGGAAGGCTGTCATACCAAATGTCAGTGCTGTAGTAACAGCAATCAAAAATTTCTTCATAAATAATGATTTTAATTAATACTCACTTTAAATTAAGGGGAGCATAGAGCCTTTGACACTAAAATATTAAAATAAAAATCAAATTCAAATAAAATCAATATTTTTTATCGCCTAATAGCTATACTATTTGCGCAAAAAGTATCCTATCTTACATTTTTGTAAATTTGCCTACTTTTTTCATATAAAGAGACACTATACGTGAAATTAAAATCACTGGAAATAAAAGGCTTCAAATCCTTTGCCGACAAGACGCAGATCATTCTCGACAATCCTATCACGGGTATTGTCGGGCCAAATGGCTGTGGCAAGTCCAATATCATTGATGCCATTCGCTGGGTAATCGGTGAGCACAAGATCAAGGCGCTGCGCTCGGACAACCTCGAAGACCTGATCTTTAACGGCTCCCGAAGCCGGGCTACAAGTGGTATGGCCGAGGTATCGCTGACCTTCGAAAACACGCGCAACCTCCTGCCTACAGAGTTTACTACGGTTACCATTACCCGTAAATTCTACCGCAGCGGGGAGAGCGAGTACCGCCTGAACGATGTGCCCTGCCGCCTGAAAGATATCCATAACCTCTTCCTAGATACCGGGGTGAGCAATGACTCTTATGCCATTATTGAGCTGGGCATGGTAGACGATATCATCAAGGATAAAGATGGCAGCCGCCGCAGGATGCTGGAGCAGGCCGCGGGTATCTCTATTTACAAAACCCGGAAAAAAGAGGCCAAAGCCAAGCTGGACGCTACCCAGCAGGATGTAGACCGTATCGAGGACCTTTTGTTCGAGATTACCAATAACCTGCGCTCGCTGGAGAGCCAGGCCAAGAAAGCAGAACGTTACTATACCATCAAGAACGAATATAAAGCCGTAAGTATTGAACTGGCCAAAGCTTCCCTGGAAGCCTTCAACGGTCAATACCAATCGCTGAACGACCAGCTGGAAAAGGAAAGCGATCATAAGCTGGCCCTCGATGCCGCCTTAGCCGGCGATGAGGCTGAGATAGAGGCCAACAAAGTAAAATTGACACAACAGGAGCATGAGTTACATGGCCTGCAAAAGCGGTTTAATGATTTGCTGGCAAGTATCCGGCAGATGGAAAATGATAAAAAGCTGGCCGCCCAGCGCCTGGACCACCTCCAGGACCGGGAAAAGAGCCTGAATGAATTCCTAGCTACTGCGGACAGCCAGGTAGCCCAACTGTCAGAAAGCATCAGCTTTACCCAAAAGCAGATTGAAGAAGAACAGGAAACCCTGGAAGAGCTGAAAGACCAGATGGAAAACCTGCGCGATACGATGGAAGATAAACGCGAGGCTTTTGAAGAGAAAAAAAGAGCACTGGATATGCACCGCAGCGAATTCCAGGCCAAGCAAAGAATACAATTTGACGCGGAGAAAATAGTCGCGGTGGCCGATACTTCCATCGCTAACCTGCAGCGCAGCCTGCAGCAAATGCTGGAGGACCGCGCACAGCGTAACAGCCAGATACAGTCGATACAATCAGAGAAAAAAGAACTGGAAGAAGCATTACTGGAGCAGCAGGAAGCCCTATCGGAACTGGTAGCACAGCAGGAAGCCATTAAGGAGAAGATCCTGGAAAACCAGGAAGCGCTGGAAGCATTAAGATCAAGATCGGTAGAAGAAAACAGGACCCTGGACGCGAAAAAAAATGAGCACGACCTGCTACAATCCCTGGTCAACAGCCTGGAAGGTTACCCTGAAAGTATTAAATTCTTAAGCAAGAATAAGGACTGGAGCAGCAAAGCGCCCTTGCTGTCTGATGTCTTTTTAGTAAAAGACGCTTACCGTAAAGCGTTGGAAAATGTGATTGAACCTTACCTCAATTACTATGTAACGGCCGACTGGGCAGAAGCGCAGGCTGCTATCAGGCTATTAAGTGATGCCAAGAAAGGGAAGGCCTCTTTCTTCATCATGGAATCCCTGAGTGATGATAATAAACCGGTAAAGTTTGAAGCCAAAGGCCTTACACAAGCCCTGGAACTGATCACGGTAGATAAGCCTTATCAAAAACTCGCGCAGTACCTGCTGGGCAATGTTTATGTGGCAGAGGAGACCCTGGATATGGATACAATTGCCGTACCCACAGGTGTTTTGGTCATCAACAAAGAAGGCAATATTCTAAAAGGCGCTTACCAGTTGACTGGCGGTTCCACCGGGAAATTTGAAGGCAATAAAATAGGCCGTGCCAAAAACCTGGAACGCCTGCAGGAAGAGATCAACACGCTTACGAAGAGCACCACTGACCTGAAAGCTGCGATTGAGCAAAAGCGGAATGAAATCACGGGCTATAATGCTTCCCTGAACGACCGTGCCATAGACCAGGCCAAGCAAGGCATCCAGCAGTCCCAAAACAAGATCTATGCTTTGCAGCAGAAATCGGAGCACCTGGAGCAACTGGAGCAAAACAGCCAGGGCCGCATTGCAGACCTGGAGCAACAACTGGTAGACGTAAAAGATAATATCAGCGATAAACAGGAAGAACTGTACAGTATTAATGACTTACTGGCAGACCTTTCAGAACTGATCAAGCGGGCCGAAAGTGAATTCCAGATGGTGGAAGCGGACTTTAACATGGCCACGCAGCAGTTCAACAACCAGAACCTGCAGCAAACCCGCCAGCAAAGTAAAATTGAGAACCTGAAACAGGAGTTCAATTTTAAAAGTAACCAGTTGAAGGACCTGCAGACCCAGGTGACCACCAACCGGGCGCAGCTAAAAGAAACAGCCCAGCTCATCAGCGATACCAGCGGTAAATTACACTTTGGTGATAATGAACTGTATGACCTGATGCAGCAAAAGGACAAAGACGAGAAAGCGCTTTCGGAGAAAGACCGGTTGTATTATGAATTGCGCAACGGCATCAGTGAGCATGAAAGCCGCATCAGCCGCCAGCGCCGCGAACGCGACCAGGCCGACCAGTTGCTGAACACCCTGAAAGAAAAACTTACAGAGATGAGGCTACAGGTAGCCGGCTTAAAAGAGCGTTTACAAGTAGAGTTTAAAGTGGATTTAGACGAGGTACTTGAAGAAGACCGCGACAATGAATTAACAGTTGAAGAATTGAATGCGGAAGCTGAAAAGCTGAAAAAACGTTTAGAAAATATAGGGGAAGTAAACCCGACCGCTATCGAAGCATACCAGGAAATGAAGGTGCGCCACGACTTTATCGTAGACCAGAAGCAGGACCTGGAGCATGCCCGGGATACCTTGCTGGCCACCATTGAGGAAGTAGAAGCCACCGCTAATGCACGCTTCAAAGAAACTTTTGATAAGGTAAGAGAAAACTTTGTGCAGGTATTTAAAGCCTTGTTTACCGAGGAAGATAACGCAGACCTTCGCCTGACCGATGAGCAGAATATCGCGGAAAGCGGGATCGAGATCTATGCCCAACCAAAAGGAAAGCGCCCGAGTACGCTGACCCAATTGAGCGGGGGAGAAAAAACCCTGACCTCTACGGCCTTTTTGTTCGCGATCTACCTGATCAAGCCGGCGCCTTTCTGTATCCTCGATGAGGTGGATGCCCCACTGGATGATGCCAACGTGGGTAAGTTCACCCAGATGATCCGTAAGTTCAGTGATAATTCACAGTTTATTATAGTTACACACAATAAGCAGACCATGTCTGCCGTGGATGTGATCTACGGGGTTACGATGCAGGAAGCGGGGGTTTCCAAGCTTGTCCCGGTGGACTTCAGGAGTTTGAACTAAAAATAATTCCGGTACAATATAGAGAAAGCCTGCTTTTAGAGCAGGCTTCTTATTACATAAAACAAACTTATATTTATTCCCGGATCAAAGCCTTAAGCATGATAAAGTATACCTACAGCTTCGTTATTTTAATCCTGGTGCTCATAGCAGGTACTACTCAAGATGCCTCCGCCGGTAAAAGTAATCGTAATAGTCGATACACCTTCCAGGACTTCCCGAGGTTATATGCCCAAATAGGTATACTACCTTTAAATACCTTTACCACTTCCCGGACCAAAAGTGACCACTATAACTTCCTGCAATGGGGCTTTCACCTGGAATACCTGGATTATGGGCTTCAATTTGAGCGACGCAATCTGTATGCTGCGGCAAAAGCATTACCGGCTGATTATATACCCGGGCAACCTTACATCGGCTATCGCCGGCCCGAAGACCGGCTGACAGAACGTATTATTACCGCCAAAAAATTATTTTATACCCATAGTAAATACTTTCAGCTGTCAGCCCAGGCCGGCATCTCGTTCATTGATCTGTCGCAAGCAGCAGATTTTCGGCCACAGAGCCATGCTGGCAGTGGTCCGGGTCTTGGTTTTCCAGAAAGCGCTAACTATAGCTATAGCCAGATTTACCGTTCTTTTACCGGCTTGCACATTAAAGCCGGAGCCGATTTTACCCTTACCCCGGTGCTTGGCTTGAGTGCACATGCATTCAGCACTTTATCGCGATCGTTCCACTATACGGGTGTTGCTTTTAGCCTGAACGTTGGTTACATCAGGAAAATATATAATTTATAGCTTACTATCTCACCCTGTCCCGCTCTTCATTGGCACCGGAAGCTTTCTGTTCCCTTACCTGCGCGCCTTTCTGGAAATTATAGCTCAAAGCAAGCGTTACGGAACGGGAATCTACCCGGTTACGCCAGCTCGCTGTAGACGCCTCAAGCCCTACAATCTCACCGCCGAGTTTATTGGTGTAGAAAGCATCATTAAGATTCAGGCGAATGTTCAGGGCATTATTCAACAACTTTTTGGATACACCGAAATTAATATTACCGGTCGGGATCATGATAAACTGCGCGTAATAGATGCGGCTGCTATACATCCCCGAGACCTCGGCCGCCCAGTTTTTACCCAGCATAAACTGATTGTTGATATTAGCACTGCCAAACCAGCCGCTGTTGTCTAGCTTTTGTCCATAGAGCTGTGCGCTGAAATCGTTATAAACATATTCTCCATAAGCGTTCAGGGTCCAGAATTTGAAAGGATTCAGCGTGGCATTCACATTAATACCGTATAGCTGCTGCCGGCCGATATTGCCGGGCCGGCTGAAGAACATACCGTTGTTCTGCTCTATCGTTTCCGAAATCACATCGTTCACCAGGCTGTACATCAATGTGGCAGTAACCCGGTTATTAAACGTGTAGCTCAGTTCCAGGTTGTTGGAAAAAGTAGGCCGCAGGTAGGGATTGCCCCCATAGATCGTAAAACGGTCCAGCGGATAACTAAAGGGGTTCATATCCTGGTAATTAGGCCGGTTGATTCGCCTGCCATAGCTGAACGTCATCAAATGCCGGGCCGTGCTATCCAGTTTATAACTCAGGTAAACCGTAGGGAAAAGGCTGTTGAGATTACGATTAAAAGTGGTATCCGGCTGGAGGCTATTGCCCAGCTGGTGCCCGTTAATGATTGTATTCTCAAACCGCAGGCCCGCCTGCAGGCCCCATCTGCCCATGCTGGTATTATAATTGATATAGGCCGCGTTGATGTTTTCCCGGTATTTAAAATGATTGGAAAACTCCTCGTTGGGTACCTGGACCCCATTCTCCTCATCTCTGAAGTCGGCAATATTATCGGTCATCACCAGGCCTAGTTTATAGCCCAGGCTTAATTTAGCTTTCGCGCCCAGCGGTCGCTCATAATCTCCGTTGGTCGTAATGATATCGAGCTTCGCCGGCAGGTAGCCCAATAAATTAGTAGCACTCAAAAACGAATCGTTGCCATCTTTGATCGTATTCAGCAGGCTGTTATTGAGGTTGCTGTTATAATTCAGGTAATCTACATTAAAGTTCAGGTTACTGCCCAAGCTATCTATTTTATATTGGTAGTTAAGATTAGCCCCGATATTGGAAAAGGTTCTCCGGGAATTAGCCCAGGCCTCCACTATGTTTTGCAGCTCCTCGTCTCCATTTCGCAACAGTGAATAGTTTTTAACCTTATCCCGGTCCTGCAGCCGGAAACCCGAAACAGAAGCCCCGATAGTGGACCGTTTGCTGAGCTCATAATCCATACCTACTTTCAGGCGTGGTCCATAAGAATTATCAAGCATATCGGAATGCTGGCGAAAAGAAGTGCTTACCGCCCCCGCCTGGTCGAAATAGGTCCGGTACAGGTTAAGGTCCTGGAAAGCAGTCCGTTTATTAAATACCAGGGTAGTATACAGGCTTACTTTGTTTTTGTTCCAGCTCAGGTTCAGGCTGTTATTGGAGCGAAAACGTTCGCCATGAGTAGCGGCCAGGTTAAGATTCGCTTTAAATCCCTGTACCTTGCTTTTTTTCATACGGATGTTGATCACACCGGAATTTCCGGCCGCGTCGTACTTCGCAGGCGGGTTACCCATCAGCTCAACTGTATTTAAAGCACTGGCGGGTAAAGACTGCAGGTAATCGGTAAGATCTTTGCCGGAGAGATAGGTTGGCTTATCATCTATGAAAACCGTAACCCCGGACTTGCCCTGTAACAAAATTGTCCCATCTTCATTTACCTGTACGCCCGGAGAGCGCTTCAAGACCTCGAGGGCATTGCTGCCGGCATTACTGATCCAGGCGTCCACATTCACAACCGTTCTGTCCATCAGTTTTTCGATAAGCGGTTTCTGGCCTACTACCGATACGCCTTCCAACTGATTGCCCTGCGCTTTTAGCACAACCTCTACCGGCGGGACAGGTATACGCTCTCCCACACGCATTACAGGACTGTAGTAATCTTCAAATCCAATATATTGTACCAAAAGGTAATAATCCCCGGCCGGGACTTGTTTAAATTCAAAATGCCCCGTAGCATCGGTATAGGTATTGGCAGAAAAGGCCGAATCTTTTGCCGTCATTAATAAAACAGGAATATCCGCTACATCATTCTTCGCGCTATGCTTTACGATTCCGGATACCTGCGCATGACAGACAGAAGCAAACAAACAAAAAACAATCAGTTGTGACAGGAGGTGTTTCATATAAATGCAAGTATATAAATCAAAAAAATAAAAAAATCAGAAAAGAAGGACCGGAACATTTATTTTTTCGGTGAATTTTACGGTGAAAACCGGGGAAAGGCTATTTTAGTAAAAATTGCAGCTTACCTGATATACATTATAATAATTAAAAATAGATTATTGATTCACCTTCATCAATAAACTAACACTAGGCCTATTAATGGACCCGGCCTTTTTCAATGGATTGTACCGGTTAAAGCTGCAGGGAAAAGTTAACTCCCTTGGTTCGTTGGACAATGATCTCCTGTTCCGCGATTTACCTGCTGAGATTACTCTTCACTATACCTCAACGCCCCTGCCAGGGGCATATACATGGCTCTTATGCCTGGGCTTATCTTTTGATTGATCGGGAGCAATGCCGTATTACCCTTTATTTTATGGTTCAAAAAGCCGGGAAATAATATTTATTTTTTGCTTGTAATCGCGATCAAAATGAACATTGCTTGGATTTTCGAATGCCTCATCATAGGAATGTATTATTTTCTTTGCTGAAAATTTTGCCTAAGCTCCGAAAATAAATATTTAAACTTAGATTTGCGAACGGCTGCAATAGGATTTTAACCCAATTTTATAGCCTTTAATTTTATATTTAAAATACATTTGCTGTAGCAATTAATTAGATCTCTTGAGCAATGGCCATGCGCTATATCCAAATACTTTCATTTTTTTTTCTGCTTTTATTGACCTCCCCGGCTTTGTCTTTTGCACAAGGAGCCCGTATACAGGTAGAACTGAGTGATAATAATGTATACCTGGACGAAGTATTTTACCTGACCTACTCTATCTCCGGTAACAGCTCTGCTGTGCGTATGCAGCAGCCCAGGCTGGATGACTTTACCCTTTTAGGTACTCCCAGCCAGTCTACCGGTTATAATGTAGTCATTAATAATGGCAACATGAGCCGGGAAACGATTACGAGCTTTACTTACGCCCTAAGGGCCAAACGTACCGGGACCTTCCGCATCCAGGGTGCAAGTGTACGTACCCAATCCGGCCAGACGATCAATGCCGCGACAGCTACTGTAACCGTACAGGCCGGTAAGCGTCGCCGGAGAACTATAGAGGATGAATTTGCAGATATGGACAAGCTGCAGCAACAGATGGCGCAACAAATGCGTGATATGATGCGGGGTATGGACCCTGAACCGGCTCCGCAAAGACAGCAACAGGCCAATTACGAAGACTTTACCCTCGACAAGATCGACAATAATATTTTCCTGAAAGCAGAAGTCGATAACCTAAACCCTGTAGTAGGCGAGCAGGTAAATGTTACTTATAAACTCTATACCCGGCTGCAGATGAACATGCGCCCGGTAGCCATGCCGCAGCTAAATGGATTCTGGGCACAGGACCAGGAGATCACGGACCCCGGTACACCGCACCAGGAAAACTATAAAGGAAAGATATATAATGTATTTACGCTGCGCAAAACGGCCTTATTCCCGCAGCAATCCGGCACGCTCCGTTTGGATCCGTTTAAGGCCAGCGGCTGGGTCAATGTGTTTGAAAGAGGGAATGGCGGTTATTACGAGCAGCGGGTCAATAAAGAACTGGCCAGTGATGTGGTACAATTGTCGGTAGCACCGCTGCCGGAACCCGATGCCGCCTTCTCTAACGGCGTCGGTAGTTTTAGCATTTCCAGCCAGGTCAACCAGTCACAGGTGTCTACGGATGATGTGATCCAATTGGTATTCACGGTGAACGGTACCGGTAACCTGGGTTTAATTACCGCCCCAAAACTCACACTACCCCCGGGACTAAGTGTTATAGATCCCGAAGTCAAAGATAATATAACCGAGATCATACCTAAGCTGGAAGGCAGCCGCCAGTTTACTTACAACATTACCGCCGATACCGCCGGCACTTACAATATCCCGGAGATCGTATTTACGTATTTTGATGTGGGGACAAGGGCTTACAAGACACTTAAAACCCAGGCCTTCAACTTAAACGTACGGCAAGGCAGCGGTAATAAACCTTCAGGAACAAGGGGCAGTAATACCAAAATGAGCGATATTCACCCCATCAAAACCGGCACACCTGGCTTTAATGGTTCCGGGAGCTACGCATTACATAAATGGTATTATTGGCTGGCCTTCTCCCTGCCGCTGCTAGCTATTGCTGGTATGCTGCTTGCCGGCAGGCGGAAAGGAGTCATAAACAGTAGGCGGGCTCCTCAACCCGCAGCCAATAAAATAGCAGAGCAACGCCTGAGTGCCGCTAAAAACGCACTCAGTAAGCAGCAAACAACACTTTTTTACGAAGAAATATCGAAAGCGATCTGGCTCTACCTGAGTGATCAGCTGGGTATCCCGCTCAGCAATTTAAACAAGGTCTCGGTCGTGGAAGCCCTCAGGTACCGGAACTTCCCGGAACCTACCATTCAAAGTACTTTACAACAGATAGAAGATTGTGAGCTGGCCCTTTATACCCCTTCTATAGGGCAACAGCAACAACAGGCCTTAGATAAAGCCATCGGGCTTATCGCTGCTTTAGAAAACCAATTCAATCAAAAGTCATGAAAAAAGCCTTAATTGTATGCCTGCTGCTGGTATGCAGCCGATTGCTGGCTTTTGCCGTGCCCGCTGAGGTCCTTAACCTTTGGAACGAGGCCAACCGCGCTTACCAGGACCGGCAATATGAACACGCTATAGACAATTACAAAAGTATACTGCAGTCCGGGTTTAGCGATGCGCAGGTAAACTACAACCTGGGCAATGCTTACTATAAAAACGGGGACAAGGGACTGGCATTAGTTAGTTATATGCGGGCATTAAGAGCCGATCCGGCACTTAATGAAGCCCGGCAAAATATTAATTTCATACAGGCTCAACCGGGCTTTGCCGGCATTCCATCTGCAGATTTCGCCGGCAGCTCCCTGCTGAATATACTCAGCCCCGATACCTGGGCCTGGCTTACCGTAATATTAATGCTGCCCATTTGCCTCCTTATTTTTCTTAAAGTAAAGGGTAGCCTCCGGTATGCGAACCGTTGGTTAGCATTGAGCACAACTATCGCAGTGCTGGTATTTACGCTCAGTATTTTTGCGCATCAAAAGAACAGCTTTAAGGATACCGCTGTCGTTACCGCAGCAAACGGTTTTCTTTATGATAACCTGAAAAAGACCAATGTAAAGCTCAACCTGGCAGAAGGTACTATTGTGCGTATCTTAAACAGCAGGCACAGCAGTCTTATGGAAATAGAGCTGGGTAATGGCATAAAAGGCTGGATAGACCGGGCAGACATCGAAAAGATTTAATAAATTCATCAAAAAGCAACATCTTTGCACATTGAAAATTGAGGACATGGAAAAACATAATATAAACATCAACGTTACTTTAGACAACGAAAAAATGCCGGAACATATTGACTGGAACGCTTCCGGTTCAAGTGTGGCAGAGCCTAACCAGGCAAAAGCTTTTATGTTGTCGATCTGGGACGGACAGGAAAAAACCGCACTGCGTATGGACTTGTGGACCAAACGCATGATGGTAGATGAGATGAACGACTTTTTCTTCCAGACCATGATGACCATGGCGGACACCTTTACCAGGGCTACCCGTAACGAAGCATTGTCGAACGAGATCCGGGAATTTGCCCGGGGCTTCAAAAAGAAAGCCGATGATGCCTTAATGAAAGAAGAGAACGAAAATAAGCAATAAAGAGCTTGTTGCACTCTATGCATACATCCATAGGCCTTTTAAGGCTTATGGATTTTTTTATACCTTTACGGTTCAGTCCTAATCCGCATGAAGATCCTACTGATAGAAGACGAACCCACACTCAGCCAGAATATAAGGCAGGCCCTGGAAGCAGAGCAAATGCTAGTTGACTATGTGTTCGACGGGGCACTGGCGGAACGCTTCTTCAAAAACCAATATGATTGTCTCATTATGGACATCAACCTTCCCGGCAAGAACGGGCTGGAACTTTGCCGGGTTTTCAGAGCGGGGAATAAACATACCCCTGTATTGCTCCTCACCGCATTTGACGAACTGGAGGATAAAGTAAAAGGTTTTGAAGCCGGTGCAGATGATTACCTTACCAAACCTTTCTTTATGAAAGAGCTCGTATTGCGGATACAATCTTTAAACAAAAGAGCACAACAGGTAAAAATTCCGGCTACCATCAGGCAAACGCTTAGCTTTGCAGACATCCGCATAGACCTGCATCAGAAAAAGGTTTTCCGGCAAGACAAGGAAATCCTGCTCACGCCAAGGGAATATCAGATCTTATACCGGCTCATGGAACAGCCGGGAGAGCTTGTTTCAAAAGCGGCTTTAATGGAAGAGATCTGGGGACAATCTGTAGGTATGAATACAAATACTATTGAAGTCTATATCAATTTCCTGAGAAACAAAATCGATAAACCTTTCGGGAAAAGCTCTATAAAAACAAAAATCGGTTACGGCTATTTCATCCAATAATATTGAAGCTCAGGAACAAAATATTATTTTATTTTTCCAGTACGGTAATTCTGCTTACCGCGCTTACCCTGGTCGCGATCTTCTGGATCTCCAGCGCCTTCAGGGAAGAATCCTTCCAGCAACAGCAATACCAGAAAATAAAATATACCATTACCCTGCTTAAAGAGCACCAGGAGCAGGCCGAGCAACTCTCCATGCTGCTGGACGAGCAGGACATCCGGGATTTTTATGACGAAAAGCTGTATATCTACGACAGCAATAAAAGCCAGATTTTTGAAAGCGTAGATAGTCTTGAAATTTATAAAACCCATACCCTGCTGGAGCAACTCTCCCCTTCCCGGCGCTGGGTGGAGACGAAAGAAAACAAGTATGACATTGTAGGGATTTATTATGAAACCAAAGGCAAGGCCTATTACGCCATCAGTAAAGCGTATGACGCTGCAGGCTATGCTAACAATACATTCCTGGGCAAGATTCTCGTGATTATTTTTATCGCGATGGTCCTTATCATGTTGCTGCTTTCTTTTTATTTATCCAATATCATTGCCCGGCCTATACTCCGGCTTACCAAAGGGATCAATGAATTCGAGCCCAACCAGGATGCACTGCAGATCATTGAATTCAAAAGCACCACTTATGAACTGCAGGAACTTAAAGACAAGTTTAACGAGTTGCTGCAGCGCTCGCATGAATACATGAGTTTCCAGAAAAATACGATACACCACATCTCTCATGAACTGAAAACGCCTATTGCCATCCTTGTGTCGGAGCTGGAGCGTTTAAAAAAAGAAAATAATGTCGGGGAGTTACAAGCGCGTGCAGAACAACTCAGTAAAAAAGCCGCTTCACTCGGCGATATTATCAGCGCACTGCTGCAGATCGCCAAACTCGAATCCGGCCAGCAGATCCACCAGGAAGACTTCCGGGTAGACGAGCTGCTCTTTGATATTATCGCGGAACTCAACATAGTCAATCCCCACTTTAACTTTGATATCCGCTACACTCCTGATCAGTTTGACGACTCCCTGTTGGTGCTCCATGCCAATAAAATGCTGATCAAACAGGCCTTTCAAAACCTGCTGATCAATGCCATACAGTATGCCGATAATGAAAGCGCCGAGGTGCTCATTGATGCCCGGCAGGAACAGTCACTCCATATCTGCATCAGCAACAGCGGGCACACCATCAGTGCAAGCGAGCAACAATATATTTTCAACTATTTTTTCCGCGGTCAGAACAGCCAGCATATCTCCGGTTTCGGGCTGGGATTAGTCTTCACACAAAAAATATTCCAGATCCATAACGCGGAGATCCGCTACCGGTCTGAAGCACCCGGCATGAATTATTTTGAAGTAAATTTCCCCGCTCATTAAGCTAATCTTTAAGCGCTTTAAGGTCTTTTTAAGCTCAATTCGGTCACATTTGCATGCCTTTAATTTAAGATTATAGTCATGCGCGCAATTTATATAGCACTTATTACACTTTTTACTTCTGTAGCAGGAAAGGCACAGGATACCTTGTCTTTGAGCCGTACACAGGCAGAAGGTATATTCCTCCAAAACAACCTGGAATTGCTTGCAGAAAAAATGAATATAGATCTGCAGGAAGCTGAGGTCATGCAGGCCAGGCTCTGGCCTAACCCGGAATTTACCTTCAACGATGTCAACTTCTGGGCCACGAGAAGACAGACCGGCGGACAGGAAGTATCGCCACCTTTATGGGGTAACCGAAACTTCGGCCGTAACCAGCAATTCGCCGCGGAATTAAATCAACTGGTGCAAACTGCCGGGAAAAGAAGAAAGCTGATCGCTCTGGAAAAAACCGACGTATCCCGTGCTGAGCAGGAGTTTGAAGAAGTGCTCCGGGACCTTAAATTTGAGTTCCGGCAACAGCTTACCGAAATGCAATACCTGCAGTTGCGCCTGGAAAGCCTGGAACAGCAACAAAAAGCAATAGGCAAACTCGTAGCCGCTTACCAGCATCAATTTGAAAAAGGACATATAGCGAAAGCGGAATACCTGCGGCTCAAAGCGCTATCCCTATCCATCAGCAAAGAGCAGTATGCAACCAACTCGGCACTCAATGAAGCAAGCAGCAATTTAAAAAACCTCATGCACTTGCCGGCAGAACAGGAATTCCGTTTAGAGAAGGGAGGCTATTATCTACAAATAAGCCTGGGGTTCCAACCCGACTTCCAACAATTACTGCTCACCGCAAAAGAGAACCGCCCCGATATCAGGTTGACCGCGCTCAATATCAATTATGCAGAGCAAAAGGTAAAATATGAAAAATCAATGGCCGTGCCGGACCTTAAACTGCAAATGAACTATGACCGGAATGGCAATACGATGTTGGATTTCGTGGGCTTCGGGGTAAATATGGACCTGCCTGTTTTCAACCGGAACCAGGGAAATATTAAAAAAGCAAAACTGGAACTGGAACAGGCAAAACTGAAGTCAAGCCTGAAAACCAGGACCGCGGAAGCCGAACTGAACCAGACCCTGAAAGACCTTAAAATTGCAGCCGGTTTTATAAACAGCATCGACTCCGACTATGAAAGTTCCCTTGATGAGTTACTGAACAGCTACAATAAAAACTTCAGCACCCGCACCATCAGTATGCTGGAATACCTGGATTTCCTGGATACTTATTTAAACAACAAAGACTTCATTCTTAAGGCCCATAAAGACCTTAACAACAATGTGGAAAAACTGAATTACATCGTGGGCACAGAAGTGGCCTTATAACCTTATAAACGCTTAAGCATATTCTATATGAATCGCATACACTTATTAGCAGCGGCTACACTCTTCCTGGTGACGGCCTGCGGCGAAAAGGAAAAACCGGAAGATCAAAAGCAGGAAAAATTCTGTATTGATGAAAAATTTAAAAGCAAGATCCAGGTCACTATCGTAGCCGAAGCGCCTGTAGTAGAGGGTTACCAGCTGAATGGCCGTATAGAGTCCAACCCCAATAAGGTGGTCAATTTCAACAGCCTCCTGAGTGGTATCGTGACCAGCGTGCACTTTAACCTGGGTGATAAGGTCACTAAAGGGCAGTTGCTGGCCGAATTAAAGAGTACTGAGCTTACAGGCTATCAATCTGATATTTCCAATACCAATGCGCAACTCAAACTGGCGCAGGAAAAACTCAAAGTAGTAAAATCCCTTTTTGATGATGGTATCGCTGCGCAGAAAGAGCTGGTGGAAGCCCAGAGTGAGCTTAGCGTTTTACAATCTGAGCTCAAAAGACATCAGTCCAATATGAGTATGTACTCCGGGAACGCAAGCCGCAACACATTCCAGATCAAAGCGCCGGAAACAGGCTACATTACTGCTAAAGAAATCAACCCGGGAATGCAGATCAGCCCGGACTCCGGCCCCCTGTTCACCGTATCTGATTTAAATGACGTATGGGTAATGGCCAATGTTTACGCCAGCAATATCCAGCATATTAACTCCGGTATGGAGGTGCAGATCAGGACCATCTCTTACCCGGACCAGGTGTTTAAAGGAAAAATAACCACATTAGCCCATGTGCTGGACAATGAAACGAAAGTACTCAAGGCAAGAATAGAGTTGCAGAACCCCGACTTCCGGCTCAAACCCGGTATGATCGCGGATATTACCGCATTAAGGCACAGCGGCGGCAGTATGATCTGTATCCCTGTAGCCGCCATCGTTTTCGCAGATAACCAGGATTATGTGCTGGTGTATAAAGATGATTGTAACATAGAGATCCGGAAAGTAAAGATCGCCCACAAGAACAACGACCAGGTCTATATCTCAGAAGGCCTGAATGTGGGTGAAAAAATAATTACTAAAAATCAATTGCTTTTGTATAACCGGATTACCGGCCAATAAATAAATACAATAGCTCAAGATAAATAATCCTTACGATGCAAAAATTTGTTCAAAGCCTGGTCGCCTTCTCCTTAAAGAATACGGTGATTGTATTTTTCCTGACGGCTTTACTGGCGGTTGCCGGGGTAGTGGCTTTAATGAAAACTCCTATCGAAGCATTCCCTGATGTTACGAATACCAGGGCCCGGATCATTACGCAATGGCCCGGAAGAAGCGCGGAAGAGGTAGAAAAATTCGTCACCCTGCCGATCATGCGGGAAATGAATACGATCCCTAAAAAATACCAGGTACGCTCTATCTCTTTATTTGGCCTGTCCGTAGTTACCGTTGTTTTTGATGATGCCGTAGATGATTTTTATGCGCAGCAATATGCTAACAACCGCGTGGGCGCAGTAAGCCTGCCGGAAGGAGCGGATGCCGAAGTAGAACCACCTTACGGGGCTACCGGCGAGATCTTTCGCTATGTGATCCGTAGCAATCGCCCTATTAAGGAACTGACTGCCCTGCAGGACTGGGTGATCTCCCGCGAGCTGGTGGAAGTGTCCGGGGTAGCTGATGTCATTTCCTTTGGTGGTGAAGAGAAGATTTACGAGATCAAGATCAATCCTACTGAGCTGGCCAACTATGACCTCTCCCCGCTGGATGTATTTGAGGCAGTATCCAAAAGTAATATTAATGTAGGCGGCGATGTGATCGAACGGGGTACCCAGGCTTATGTAGTGCGTGGTGTAGGCCTCCTGGAAAGCGTAGCAGATATTGAGAATATCATGATCACCACTAAAGGCAACACGCCTATTCTGGTAAAACATGTAGCCAATGTCGCGATTGGCGCCAAACCAAGGTTTGGCCAGGTAGGTCTGCAGGGAAAAGATGACCTGGTACAGGGTATCGTGGTAATGCTGCGGGGCGAAAACCCGAATGAGGTGATCGCGCGGCTGAAAGATAAGATCAGCGACATCAATGCCCGCATATTGCCCGACGACGTAAAGATAGAACCTTTTGTGGACCGTACCGAGCTGGTGAACACGACGGTTAAAACGGTAAGTAAGAACCTGGTTGAGGGTATTGCCCTGGTATCGTTGATCGTTTTTATCTTCCTTTACAACTGGCGTACTACGGTGATCGTAGCTTCCGTTATCCCGCTTTCATTTCTTTTTGCGCTTATCATGCTGCGGATCCAGGGATTGCCGGCCAACCTGATCTCTATGGGCTCGCTGGATTTCGGGCTGCTCCTGGAAGGTACACTGGTAATCGTGGAAACGGTTTTCGTGGCCATGGAGCATAAAGCACAGAAAGTAGGTATGCCGGTCTTTAACCGGATGAGCAAGCTGGGCCTGATCAAAAAATCAGCCGGTAGTGTAGCTACTTATATTTTCTTTGCGCTGACTATCCTGATCGTAGCCTTATTACCTATCTTCTCTTTCCAGAAAGTGGAAGGCAAAATGTTCTCCCCCTTAGCATTCACCTTAGGTTATGCTTTATTGGGATCGCTGCTGCTTAGCCTGACTTATGTCCCGGCCATGTGCAAGACTTTACTTACCAGGAATATCGAAGAAAAAGAAAACAAGATCTCCCGTTTCTTCCGCAATAATTTATTTCGCTTATTCCAGTTCAGCACCAGGCATAAAAAAGCTACGGTAGCCATTTTCATCGGTATTGTAGCTATCTGTATCGTTCGTTTTTCTTTCTATGGCTCTGAATTTTTACCTAAGTTAAATGAAGGTTCTGTATACGTAAGAGCTACCTTACCCAACAGTATCAACATTAATGAAACGCAAAGGATCGCCAAAGAGATCCGGGAAAAAGTAAGCCATTACGAGGAAGTAAAATTTGTCCTCAGCCAGGTAGGCCGCCCTAATGACGGCACCGACCCTACCGGCTTCTTCAATATTGAATTCCACATTCAATTGTATCCCCAGGGCGATTGGAAAAGAAGGATCAGTAAAGAAACGCTTATTGAGGAGTTGAGGAAAGAGCTAAAAACCTATCCAGGTGTCGTTTTCGGCTTTAGCCAGCCTATACAGGATAACGTGGAAGAATATGTCGCGGGCGTAAAAAGTTCATTAGTGGTAAAAATATTCGGCGATGACCTGTTCGAGCTGGAAAACTATGCCGACCAGGTAGCTGATGCTATCCGGCCGGTAAAAGGGATCAAAGACCTGAATGTATTCCGCAACATAGGCCAGCCGGAATTAAGGATACAGCTGCATGACTCTAAACTGGCCCGCTATGCTGTAGATGTTTCGGATGCCCAGGCCGTAGTAGCTATGGCTATTGGCGGGCAGGCCGCGACAAAATTCTACGAAGGTGAAAAAATGTTTGATGTGCGCCTGCGCTTTTCCAAAGAGTACCGCGACAATGAAACGAAGATCGGCGCAATATTGATCCCTACTGAAGACGGGAAAGAAGTACCGCTCAAAGAGATCGCTACGATCAGCTATATCACGGGGCCAGCCTTCATTTACCGCGAGGGCGGAAGTCGCTATATCGCTGTTGGCTTCAGCGTGGAGGGCCGCGACCTGGGCAGTACCATTGAGGAGGCACAAAAAATGGTGGCACAAAAGATCAAGCTGCCTAAGCATAATAAAATCCAATGGGCCGGTGAATTTGAAAGCAAAAACCGGGCGACAAAACAGCTGATGATGATCGTGCCGGTATCCTTATTGCTCATCCTGTTCTTACTCTACATGAACTTCAAAGGTAACCTGAAAGATATGGCGGTAGCTTCCCTCACCCTGCCTTTTGCCTTTGTAGGCGGTTTCCTGTCGCTATGGTTAACGGGGACCACTTTCGGCATCTCCGCGGGTATCGGCTTCATTATCTTATTTGGTGTCGCCACTATCGACGGTATCGTGCTCATCGGGGTAATTCGCGACAACCTGAATAAAGGGCAATTATTAAAACAGGCAATTTCAGAAGGTGTTTACAGCCGTATCCGGCCTATTGTAATGATCGCTTTAATGGGCTCCCTGGGACTCTTACCGGCAGCCCTTTCCAATGGTATGGGTTCCGAGATCCAGAAACCCCTGGCCATTATGATCGTAGGTGGGCTCATTGCCTGTATGATTTTTTCGCTTACCGTTTTACCGCAGGTCTATTACTGGTCCCACCGGAAAGAGGCGCTTAAAGCAAAAAAGTAACTTAACCCTTAAATAATTTGAGGCAGGTATTTTTATAAAAATGCCTGCCTTTTATGCTTTATATTTGTGTACTACTATTATGATACAGGAACGAAAAAGAAAATGGGCACTTTATACTTTTTTACTCGCGGTAATTACGCTGGGTAGTTCCTGTAATTATCCTATCCACAAAAGGCCTCAAAAACTTTTGGCCAAAGTAGTAAAAAACGATAAAAGCTATGATGTGGGGATTATCCCCGGTTACCCTTTTGATGGTCACAAATGGGATACCCTGATGAAGTCCCGCCTGCTCTGGGCGAAAGTCTTATACGAAAAAGGGATTGTCCGCAACTTTATTGTTTCCGGTGGGGCCGTGCACAGTCCTTATGTAGAAGCGGAATACATGAAGCGCTATGCAGTAGCCTTAGGCATACCTGCTGATCATATTTATACCGAAACCCGCGCCCAGCATAGTGTAGAGAATATTTTCTATAGTTACGAGATGGCGCGTACACTTGGCTTTAAAAGCATCGCTTTATGTACCGATCCCCTGCAAAGTATTTTAACCAGGCGCTTTACGACCCACAGGTTTGAAACGCATATACAACACCTCCCCATTGTTTATGACAGCATTCTGCCCTACAATAATTTAATGCCGGTTATTGACACCCACGATCTACGCGCTGCCGATGCCTTCATTCCTTTAAAGAACAGGAAATCCAGGTGGCAATCTTTTCGCGGCACAATGGGAGCCGGGCTACCCTGGGAAGGGGAACGGGTAAGGCAGCCCTTATAAGCCGGGAATAAAAAGCAATTTTCTACACGCTATAGATTGACGCACAATAAATGAGAGAATTCTCCTATTTACTGCGCGGGACATATGTATTATATTTGAGGAATATTTAATACACAATCACCTCATGTTGCTACGAACCCTGTGTACCCTTTTATTTTTAAGCATTGGATACGCCCACGCGCAAAATCTAGTGACCAATGGCAGTTTTACCGCAGCGGCCGCCAACTGGACTTTTTTTGCCCCGGGCATTACTACTGAAGCTTATAATGGCGAAACCTCTTATGGAGGTACCCTGGGCACTAATATCGTTGCGGAAATCGACAATGAAGCCAACCTGCGGCAAACGAATATAGCCGTAAGCCCGGGCCAGGAATACGCCGTTTCTTTCCGGCATACCCGGCGTACCGGGAACGGCGCGGCACCGAATCCAAGTGTATTTATCGTTAAAGTATATGATGGTAGCGCTACTTATGTGAACCAGACCATTACCAGCAATAATGCCAGCTGGAACTGGCAATGTAAAGTCTTTACGTTTACCCCCCAAAGCAATAATATCAGCATTGATTTCGAGAATGTAACCGCTACTACCTTAGGGTCTATAGTAGATGATATTACTATTGCAACCATGAGCCAGCAGCTGAACCTCAACGGCCTGAATTGCCAGGGCGGCACCGTACAGTTGCAGGCGCCCAATGCGGCCGGCAACCCGGATGCGGTGTATACCAACCATAACTGGGCCGGGCCTAATGGCCTTACCGCTACCGGTCCTACTCTTACATTAACTAATTTACAGCCCGCGGATGCAGGCGTATACACCTGTACGATGACCCTGAACGGCTGCATGACGGTAACCGCGACTTATACATTAACTGTTGCCCCCAATAATTTCAATCGCGATGTAGCCATTTGTGCCGGGGAAACCTATGATTTTTATGGCCGTAGTTTAAGTACTGCCGGTACCTATGACACCCTGATCTCCGGCGGCGGCACGCAATGTGATTCTTTTATTACCCTGAACCTGAGCATAAAGCCGTTGCCGAACGCGGCCATCAGCCCTGAAGATGAAGTCCGTATTTGTTCCGGGGACCTCACCACCCTTAGTGTGAGCGCACCGACAAACGGTGCCAACTACCAATGGTATAAGAATAACACCAGCCCGGTCGGGACTAACGCCGCCTCTTTTACAACTAACGAAGCCGGTAGTTACCATGTTGTGGCCACCTTAAACGGTTGTGAGCAGGCCTCGAACCGGGTGCAGGTGATCATCCTGCCGAACCCGGATGCCGGTATCCGCTTTGTTGCAGATAGCGTCTGTACCATGGATACCATTACGCTAAGCGCATCGGTCATAGATACGGCCAACAGGTATACCTGGGAGCCACAAAGACTGTTCAGCAGGCTGTCGGGCAATGAAGGCCCGGTGGTGCAGGGCATTTTTGATCAATTGCAGCACAAAGTGATTTTAACGGTTTATGATAAAAACGGTTGCCGCGCACAGGATTCTGTGAGCGTACCCACTGTTACCTGTTGCACAATGATGATGCCGAATGCCTTTACGCCAAACGGGGACGGTCACAATGATTATTTCAAACCGCACCTGGATATCGGGCAGACGATAATGAGCTTTGAAGTTTACGACCGCTATGGCAGTGTCGTATTCGGCAACTATGTAGGCGTTCCCAGCCCGGGCTGGAACGGGAATTATAAGAATGGCAGGAAGGCAGATGCCGGGGTTTATATGTACCTGTTACAATATCGCTGCAGTGATGGGAAGGTATACCAGCGCAAAGGAGATCTTACTTTGTACCGTTAATTATGAAATCTTTCCGGGATGATGCGATGCTGTTGCACTTCCGGATTGAACGGCCAATAAAAACGGTGGCGCTGCCTACCCATACCGAATAGTCTAAAGACAGCGATACCCATAGACAACGCGAAGAGCAATAAAAGAACAGCTGTGGCCATCGCGGCCCATTTTAACTTAAAGCCAGCTAATAGTAATACCGGTAAAATAATTTCAAGAAAAGTAACCAAATAAGCAGCCGGTTTACTCAATGTAGGAGACCGGTAAAAGGTAAGCTGCGCGGCATATTTTTCAAAGTTTTCCCAATTGTCCCAGGCCGAATTTTTAGCCCAAAAGCCAAAGCGGTCGGCCACTGCCGAAAGCATCGTAATGGCCAGTGTAAATCTTAAAAATAATTGCGCATAATAGATAGCTCTCTTACTCATGGATCCCGTTTTAATGTACGGTCCAAAATAAGACACTATATAATTAGCAAAAAACTAAACTGGTTTAAGAAGCAAATTTCTTACGTATTTCACTTAAATATTCAGGAGTAAACCCAAGAAAAGAAGCGATGAGGTACTGTGGCACCCGCTGCACAAATTCAGGGTGCAATCTCATGAGCTGGAAATAAAATTCATCCTTAGACAGGGAGAAAAAATACTTCATCCTCATTTGGCTGGCGGCAAAAGCCCTCTGGTAAATAAACCGGAAATAGCGTTCCATCGCCGGGTATTTCTGCAGCAGTATAGCTTGGTTTTCGCTACTGATGTAGAGTACCTCAGATGGTTCCACAGCCTGTATGGAAAAGGAGGCCGGCTGTTTATGTTCATAGGCGATATTATCGGTCAGCCACCAGGTTTCAATCGCGAATTCAGTGGTCTGCTCCACCCCTTTTTCATTAATAAAAAACTGCCGTAATAATCCTTTCAGTACAAAATAATGGTACCGGCAAAGCTTACCTTCTTCCAGTAAGTTTTCCTTTTTAGCAACTGTTTTTGTTTCGAAAAATTCAAGTATCTCATCAAACTCCCCGTCACTGATGCTAATAAATTTTTCCAAATGGGCTCTGAATATACCGGACATTGACCGAAAGATTTTTACCCGGCAAATTTATTAAAAATGTACAGTTGAGCAAATGCGAAAAACAATATAAAACTTATAGACAGTTCAGGCCAAGCCATACTGGATAGCGATCTTCACCAGGCCTATACTATTTTTGACCCCGAACTTATGCAATAAACTATACCGGTGGTTTTCTACTGTTCTGAAACTGATAAACAATTCATCCGCGATCTCCTGTGTCGTGTATTCCGCGGCGATCAGCTTCAGGATCTCCTTCTCCCTTTGGGTCAGCATCGGCGGATTCGCATCAGTGGATTCTGTCTTAAAGTTCATCACATGCTCCATAATGCGCCTTTGGATTTTAGGCTCAATGAATTCAGCTCCCGCAGCCACTTTATCAATCGCCTCGATCAGGGTTGCCGCATCAGTATCTTTGAGCAGGAAGCCACTGCAACCCCGGCGCATCATCGCGGAAACAATAGTGGGCGCATCAAAACTCGTAAGGGCAATGATCTTGATCCCGGGGTACAATTGCTTTACTTCGGGAGCTACATCCCGGCCATTCCGGTCCGGTAACATTACATCCAGCAACAGGATATCCGGTTGCTGCCGGCTTAGCCCTTCAAACAGGTCTGCGGCATTATGAAAGATATCCACGATCTTAAAATCTTTTCGCTTCTTCAGCATAGCGACAATACCCTGCGTCGCCAAAGGATGGTCATCTGTAAGTGTAATTTTTACCGCCATATCAACTGATTATTAAAGCACAAAATCTAAAGTTATCGAAGTTCCATTACCCGGGCTGCTATTTATAGTAAAGGTACCATTATACAGCTTTGTCCTGTTTTGCAGGCTTTTTAAACCCAGCCCGGTCTGCTGCCCGGGTTCAAAACCCGTGCCATCATCTTCTACTGTAATGTTCAGAGCGTCGTTGCCATAAATAAGCTGGATCAGGACCCGGCTTGCCTGTGCATGCTTGACCACATTCTGTATTAATTCCTGTATGGCACGGTAGAGAAATAGTACAAAATTCTGGGGCAGGCTCGTCGCTTCACCAAAACATTCCATAGTAATTTTAATCCCGGTATTTTCTTCGATATTTTGTGCGAAGTAAAATACCGCCTTATATAAGCCATCTTCCAGCAGCAGGTCCGGCATCAGGTTATGTGCCGTCATACGCAATTCAGCGGTCGCCTGCTCAAATAAATGCATGGTATTGTTATAACCCCTGTTCTGAGCAAGATCCGGGATATCATCTTCCAGTTTTTTGATCCTCATTTTTACCGTCGCAAAGGTGGACATGACGCCATCATGAATATCCCTGGAGATACGGGTACGTTCCCGCTCTTCACCTTCAAACGCGGCACTCAGTCTTTCAATATCTCTTTGCTGCGCTACACTTTTCAATTGCTCATCCTGCAACCTTTGCTTGCTCCTCAAACTGAACAACAATAAACCAAATACTAAAATCAATAAAAAGGTACCGATTACAAAAACGCCCAGCCAGATATTCTTCTCCCGGATCCTTATTTCCTGCTGCGCGATCTCGAGTTGGGAGCGGGCCAGCTGCTTGTCCTTCTCCGCAGCCTGGAACTGCATGAGCAGGTCAAAGGTCTGTTTCTTTTCACTGCGCCTTACCTCGTCTTTCTGTTTCAGGTATTCTTCCTGGATCGCGAAGGCCTTACTGTACTGCCCTTCCCGGGCATAAGCCTCTTTCAGGTCCTTGGTAATAGAGATCAGGGCATCGTTATAGCCACTTTGCTTCGAACTTTGATAAGCAGCCTCCAGCGGGCCCGTAGCCTGCCGATAATCGCCCCGCACCAGGTAAGCATGGCCGATACCGTAATTGGTCAGCAAAATGGAAATAGGATTCTTTGTTTTTTCCGCCATAAACAAAGCCACGTCCAGCAAGCTATCTGCCGCTTTATAGTCTTTGGCCAGTAAGCTCAGGTCACTAAGATTGATAAGAATTTTATTACTTAAATAAGGATCATTCACTTCACGGGCAATAGACAGGGAAGTATTCAACTCTTCCGCTGCATCCGCTTCCTGCCCAGAGGCTTTTATGATACCGGAATTGCAGAGCACATAAGCAAGGGTAACTTTATGCTCCGGGTTTTCAGGGTCCAGGATAGCTCTTGCTTCATCCAGGAATTTTAAGGCTTGTTTATTTTCTTCGAGCAGTATAAAAAGCCCGGCAAGATTACTATACATTTTTGCCGCGCGCAGGCTGGTTGACAACCCTTTTTCTTTCAAAGTATTCAACCCTTCAAAATAGTTATAGATGCTCTTAGTGTATTTTCCATGCTGCTGGTAAATCACGGCAGAAGCATTATATAAAACGGCAACCAGGTCCGGGTCATTGACTTCTTTTACTTTTGTAAAGGCTTCGTCCAGTAAAGCCAGGGTCTTGTCATAGTCGCCTTTACGGATATAGCAACTGGCCAGCTGGCTTAAAGCCCTTACCTCTGTAGCTTTATTGTCATATTTCTTATTAATAGTCAATACCTGTTGCAGCAATACGATAGCGCTGTCTGTATTGGAGGCGAGTATCGCCGTTGCGTTATGACTTAGTGCATTGATCAGGGCCGTATCGTGTTGGTAAACGGCCCCTTCTCCCAGGTCTTTAGTCGCAGCAGTCCCTTTTCCCACATCTCCTTGCCCATACCAATACGAGCCTATAGCGACCATCAACAGGACAGTAGCCACAGCAATGATTATGCGGTATGTTCTTTTACTCCAGCTCATCAGGGGCTTTAAAAAATAAATATCCGACTTTGATACCGGGTACATAAGTGATGCCTGGGCATTTTGCCATATGAGATCCGATTGCTTATTGGGCAGGTAAAAAGCAAAATAAAAGAGTAAAATGCCTATATAACCATCAACCAGCAAAAATAGAGTCAATAATTCTAAGTTTTGTCTGCTAAAAATCATATTTACAGGGATTACAAAAAATAAAACCGGAAAAAACGAAAGCGCAGGACCTGATCCATGCGCTTTGTAAAAATTAAAACCTGAAAACCTATTGTTTAACAAACCGGATCACTCCAGATGCCCCCTGGTCCGTAAGGATCAAAATCGAATAGAGCCCATTCGCAAAAGCACTCACATTCATATGCGCATTGCCGGTAGTTTTTTCCTTCAGCATCAATTGTCCCGAAACATTATAAACCTGGTAGCTATAGCTTCCGGTTAATGTGGTTGCAACGGCAAGGCGATCTGAAACCGGGGAAGGATATACGCTGAAATGCTTATTGATAAAATGATTATTGATACCCGTCCCCTGGTTGGAAATAGTGATCAGCACAGAGTCCATCAGGCTGTTGTTGGCTACCGATACTGCTTTAGCGTAAATGGTCCCGTTGGTCTGAGCCGTTACCCAACCATTGGCATCGATTGTTGCGGTGCCGGAGACCGGGACAATACTCCAGTTTACATCCTGATTGGTCGCGTTGTTAGGGTAAACCAGGGCTTCCATTTGTAAGGTACCGCCATTGGTACTGATTGCCGCTGCAACATTGTTTGCGGTTTGTACCACTATACTGTCCACATTTATGGTTTGGCCGGAGATAGTTAACTGTAGTGAATCCATTAATAAAGGATTAGCTACAGAAACCGCTTTAGCATATACTGTTCCGTTCGCGATAGCCGTTACCAGGCCGCTGCCGGAAATAGAAGCCGCACCGGTGCCACCTACAATACTCCAGGTAACCGATTGGTTTGTCGTATTAGCCGGGTAGAATTGAGTCGCCATTTGCAAAGTACCCGCATTCGTGGTAATGGTTGCCGGTACATTGTTCTGCGTGATTACATCCAGGCTGTCTGCAAGCACTACCTGGTTGCTGATCGTGATCAGCAATGAATCTTTTATGGCAGTATTTGCTGCTGCAATAGCTTTTGCATACACCGTCCCATTGGCAGTAGCTGTTACTACGCCACTTGAAGAGATAGAAGCAGCACCCGTAACGGGAACGATGCTCCAGGTCACATTCTGGTTACTGAAACCTGCCGGGTAGAATACCGCCTGCACCGGTAAGGTCCCCCCGTTAGTCGTAATCGTGGCCTGGGCACCCGCAAGCGTAGTAACATCAATACTATCCAGCGTTACGGTACTTGGGGTATATTTACGGATTTTCACCAGGCCGCCATTGGTACCGGTACCGTCACAAAAAGCCACAACCGGCGCGCCATTGTCCAGTACCAGGGAGTTATAGTTACCCAGGTTGGCAGAAGCCGTTCCCAGAGAGTTCCAGTTCGTACCATTCAGTGTATACACTTTAGTTTTATCGGTAGGATTGTTCTCCCGGAAAGCAACTGTAGGTACACCTGCAGGGGTTACTGCAATAGAAATATGCTCTACGGCATAGTCAGAGAAATTAAGGTTACCTAATGCCGACCAGGTACCGGCATCATATTTATAAACCGCGGCTTTACTTCCATCAGGAGTAGCTAAGGCCCGGTAAGCCAGGTACAATTTATTATTGCCATCTATCGCTAAGGAAACCGTAAATTGATTAGAACTGCCCCCGGCAGTGAAGCCCGCATTACCCACCAATTGCCAGGCATCCGTTGCCGTCGCATTGATATGGTTTTTATAAACCGAGTAAGCGGTACCTACCTGGACGGCAACATAGACGGTATCATTAGTGCCTACGGCCATAGCATGGTTAGCGCCGGCCCCGGAAACTACCGGTGACGCCCCTACTTCAACCCATGCAGTACCATTGTATCTTTTAGCTTTAATCCCGGAAGAGTTATAAACCGCGATAGGTAAATTAGTTGATGGGATTATTTTTAAGTTCTGGTAGTTCACAACACCCCCGGAAACATTGGTACCTATATCAGTCCAGGCATTGGTTCCCGGTGTGTATTTTTTCACAGAAAGTCCGCTGGAATTAGCGCCGTCCTGGAAGGAATAAAATACCTCGCCGGCACTATTGACGCAAAGCGCATTATAAGTTGCCGTACCGGGCGTAACACCTAGGCTGCCCCCTAAAGGGCTCCAGCTCGTACCATTATACTTCTGTACCGATCCGCTGGATTGCCCGCCACCATAGTAGGACACGTAATAGTTGCCGGAATTATCTTTAACGAGATTGGTATAAGTAGCCGTGGTACTGGTAAGCGGGTTAGCGCCTACATCAGCCCACTGGGCCTGGGCTGTCGCTGCCAGACTTAAACAAAGTCCGACACTGATCGGTAAACGTAGTTTCATCTTCATTCGGGTTTAAAAAATTATTAAATCTCAACAAAGATATTTTCTTAATAAGTGCTTTAAAATGCGAGAAATCTCCCATAATACAATAAATGAGTGAATTCACTCAATCGGTTTAACAGGCAGGCCTACAGGATAAACCATCTTAAAAACCGGCAGCAATAATTAAAGTTTTCTTCATATTGAGATTTTATTCCTATCTTTTATCTTTAATAGCAAAATCAAAAAACTATGAATACCGAGAAAAAACATATCGCGCTCGTTACCGGGGCCACCGGTGGCCTGGGCACTCATATCGCTAAACGCCTTAGCGAAGACGGTTATATCGTTTGTGCCAATTACCGCTCTGAAAATAAAGCGCAGGAATGGCAGGAGCAGATGAAACGTGATGGCTACAACTTCCATTTGTATAAAGCGGACGTCTGTGATTTTGAAGAAGTAGGTGCCATGATCGCCGCTATTGAGCAGGACCACGGAACGGTAGATATACTGGTGAATAATGCCGGGATCACCCGGGACGGTATCTTCAAGAAAATGTCTAAAGAAAACTGGGCGGATGTAATCGCCACCAACCTGACGAGTGTGTTTAACTGCAGCCGTCAGGTCATTAATCAAATGATCGACCAGGCCTACGGCCGCATCATCAATATCTCTTCGGTAAACGGGCAGCGGGCGCAATTCGGGCAGGTAAACTATGCTGCCGCTAAAGCAGGTATGCATGGAATCACTAAAACCCTGGCCATAGAAGTGGCCAATAAAGGCATTACGGTAAATACCATATCCCCCGGCTATGTGGCTACCGACATGGTTATGGCCGTACCGGAAGAAGTCCGTAACAAGATCATTTCCGGCATCCCGGTTGGCCGGCTTGGCGGTACAGGTGAGATTGCGCACCTGGTATCCTTCCTGGCGGCGCCCGAAACCGCCTTTATAACCGGTGCCAATTATGCCATTAACGGCGGACAGCATGTATATTAATCATATCGCTTAGCAGCTATTAAATAAAAAACCTTTAGTGCATAATACACTAAAGGTTTTTTGCTTATCAATAACCGATAAAAGTTTATCGTTACGTTTACTTAATCGTTACTTCAAACGGTACATCTTCCGGGGGAAAACACATAGATTCATTACAGGATTGGTAAGTAATGACACCTTTGATTACATTTCCTTTTGCCCCTGTAAAGTTGCGGGAAAACTGTACCTGTTTATCGAAATAGTTAACCGCACCGTCAATATAATCATAGGTTTCTGTTTTGGGCTTTTTACTGAGCCGCCAGTCTACATCCACCCAATGAATATCAAATTGTTCCAGGCTGATCTCGGTATTGATCAAAGAACCATCCCCGCCGGCTTCCAGGGCCCAGATGTGAAACCCATCTTTCATTTTCGCATTGATCACCAGCTTATAGGTATCGCCGCTTACGGGCTGCACCTGGACATTCCAGCTAACCGGCCCCTCTTCTTTATCTGCCGCCCAGACCGCAAAAATAGCCAGGAATAAGGACAGCGAAAGTAATAATAGCTTTTTCATTATTGGGTCAAAACAATTTTAATGGGTTGCGATTCTTTTGAAAACCTGTCGTTAAAGTTTTCATTGCGAAACATCACATGCTCTATATAAGCTGTATCGCCGGGTTTAGCCCGGAAACGTAATTCTTTAAGCATAGCGGTATCCAATTTATCAGTACACCTTCGGGTAATATAATCCGTAACAATCATCGGCTTCCCCGCTTCATCTTCATATAATCCCCTTTCCCCGAAAGTGATCGAAAAGGAATTAACCGGGTAAATTTTACTATCCCTGTTATCTTTTACATATATGGGGCCAGCGATCAGTTCCAGGAATTTTTTCACACTCACTTCTCCCTGGGTGGTTTGCTGATCGCTCAGGTAGGTAATTCCTTCCCATTTTGGCAAAGGTTTCGCATTAGTCTGCGCCCCTATGATCCAGGCCGCGCTAATGAATACAACCGTCAATAATGATTTAAATAAAATGCTGAATCTGTTCATACACTGATGCTGATTTTATCAAATGTAAACAATTGCCCCATGAATCAGGCCTTGCGATATCCTAATTAACATTTGCTTTTCAGGATAAGCTGGCCAGGCTTTCTTCCAGGACTTTTATTTTATCTTCCGCGTCCGCCTTTTTCTTTTGCTCATTAGCAATGATCTCCGGCTTAGCATTCTGCACAAACTTCTCGTTACTCAGTTTCTTATCCACGCTTTGCAAAAAGCCTTTCAGGTAGCTCAACTCCTCGGTCATTTTAGCTTTTTGCGCATCCGCATCTACATCAATATCACAAGCTACAAATACCTTCTCTTTCTGAATCACCAGTGCAAAACCTTTAGCATCCGCATTATTCGACAGAACAAGCTCCGTCGCGTTTACCTGGCGTTGTAAGATCTCTGAAATTTTAGCATAGAGTGCCGGGTCTGCCGTTTCGATATATAAAGCAACGGTATCTTTTGGTTTCAGCTGGTTTTTATTTCTTCCGTCTCTTACCCCGGTAATCAATTGCTTTAATAAATTACCCTGCTCCAGCAATCCGGCATCCGCGGTACCATATTCCGGGATCAGTGCCGGCATCAGGTCGCCGCCCTGCGCATCCAGTAAATGATAGAGCTCTTCAGTAATAAAAGGCATAAACGGATGCAACTGTTGCAACAGTTGTTTAAAGATATCTTTCGCATCGGCCAGGTCCGCCGCAGCGATCGGGCTGCCATATACCGGCTTGATCCATTCCAGGTACCAGGAGCAATAGTCGTCCCAGATCAGGGAATAGATCGTTTTTAAGGCTTCACTTAAACGGAATTCTTTAAACAGGTTTTCAATCTCTAAGGATACCGCTTTAATACGCTCACGGATCCATAGGGTCGCAAAATGAGGCTCCGCCTGTGAAGTTTCAGCCTGGTTGCCCTCCCACATCTGGATCAGCTTCAGCGCATTCCACATTTTATTATTGAAGTTTCGCGCCTGCTCCAGGAACGCGTCATCATACAGGATATCATTACCTGCAGGTGAAGAGATCATTACGCTAAAACGTACCGCGTCCGCACCATGGTCCTCGATCAGTTGTAAAAGATCGGGAGAGTTGCCCAACTGCTTGGACATCTTACGTCCTTGTTTATCACGGATCAGGCCGGTAAAATAAACCTGGTCAAACGGCTTCTGCTGCTGGTATTCATACCCGGACATGATCATCCGCGCTACCCAGAAGAAGATAATATCGGGCGCGGTAACCAGGGTATTGGTCGGGTAATAGTAATCCAGCTCTTTATTCCCCCCTTCTTTATTCCAGCCGAATACCTGCATCGGCCAGATCCAGGAGCTGAACCAGGTATCCAGTACATCTTCATCCCTCTTCAGGTCGGCAGCATTCCCTTCCGGGTTCGCTGCCAGGTATTGCGCAATCGCGCTTTCTTCATTTTCGGCAACAATAATATTCCCGCTCTTATCGTACCAGGCCGGGATCTGCTGTCCCCACCATAACTGCCGGGAGATACACCAGTCCTTGATATTGCTCATCCAGTGGCGGTACAGGTTTTTGAATTTTGGCGGGAAGAATTTGATTTCCTCACCCATTACGGCACGCAATGCCGGGTCGGCCATTTCTTCCATATTACACCACCATTGCATAGAAAGCTTTGGCTCTATCACCGCGCCGGTCCTTTCCGAAACACCTACCTGGTTTTTATAATCTTCTACTTTCACCAGGCTGCCGGCCGCTTCAAGGTCGGCAATTACCGCTTTACGCGCGGCAAAGCGATCCAGGCCGATATGGATCCGGGCCTTTTCATTCAGGGTACCATTATCGTTGATCGTATCAATCACCTCGAGGCGGTGCTTCTGACCCAGGTTGTAGTCATTAATATCGTGTGCCGGCGTCACCTTGAGCGCACCAGTTCCGAATTCCATATCTATATACTCATCAAAGATGATCGGGATTTCGCGGTTGATCAGCGGTACGATGGCTTTGGCATCCCTTAAATGCGCATAGCGCGGGTCTTCGGGGTGCACACAGATGGCCGTATCGCCCATTATCGTTTCCGGGCGAACGGTAGCGATGGTAATCTGCTCATCGGATCCGGCGATTTTATAATTTATATATACCAGTTTGGAGTTGCTTTCTTTAAAGATCACCTCTTCATCACTCAGGGCAGTCAGCGCCTGCGGGTCCCAGTTGATCATTTTAACCCCCCGGTAGATCTTACCTTTTTTGTACAGGTCTACAAATACTTTGAGTACGGTATCATAATAAGGTTTGTCCATCGTAAAATGTACCCGGTTCCAGTCCAGGGAACAACCCAGTTTCTTGAGTTGCTGCAGGATGATACCACCATATTGCTCTTTCCATTCCCAGGCATACTTCAGGAACTCATCACGGGAAAGATCATTTTTATTGATGCCCCTTTCTTTCAGCATATTTACCACTTTCGCTTCTGTGGCAATGGAAGCATGGTCGGTGCCCGGCACCCAGCAGGTATTAAAGCCTTTGGCTTTAGCTCTCCTGATCAGGATATCCTGGACGGTATTATTTAAAGCATGGCCCATATGCAGCACACCGGTTACATTAGGCGGCGGCATGACGATCGTATAAGCCGGACGTTCATCCGGAGTAGAATTAAAATAGCCTTTTTCATTCCAGTATTTGTACCATTTCTCTTCGTTTGCTGAGGGCTGGTAATTCTTACTCAATTCCATGTATCTGTCGAATATAATTTACAATAGGTTCAAAGTATGCAAAAATAAAGATTTCATTCGATTATTGATATTGTACATTTGTAAGCATAAAAATGTGGGACAATTCCCCCGGATGCCACAATTTATCCGTTAAAAATCCGTTACCAATAAGAATATTATGAAAAATTGGATCAGCTGTTGCCTGCTTTGTTTTATGGTCCTGCATGCCCGGGGCCAGCAAAATAATGGCTACTGGAGCAGCCAGCGCTTCAGGGGCGGGCCCATATTGGGATTAAACTTCTCCCAGGTAGACGGGGATGATGATGCCGGTGTACATAAACTTGGCCTCCAGGCCGGTTTGGGTTCTTATGTCAGCCTGTCAGAACGGTTCGGTATCCAGCTGGACCTCCTCTACAGCCAGAAAGGATCCCGTTATGCCCGGGAAATGGAATCTATAGCCGGGCCCTACTTTATGGTCTATAAACTAAAGCTGCATTATATAGAGCTGCCTTTAGCCCTGCAAATTTATTTAGACCAGGATATCCATATAGGCGCCGGTGTAGCTTATAGCCGGCTGATTAATAGTGAAGAATCCTGGAGGTCTTTATATGGCTGGGCAACGATCAACGCGGAAGATTACCCTTTTGAGCAGGATGTATGGGAATATTTCGCATCGGCAAGCTATCGCCTTAGTGACCGGATCAGAGCAGAACTGCGTTACCAGCGGTCGGCGACACCTCTGCGGAAAAGGGAGCATGTATACGAGAATTTCAGCAACGGGAGAAACCAGCTCAATAACTTCCTGTCGCTAAGACTCGGCTATTATTTGTAATATTTAATAATTCTTATCAATTCGAAAACCTATCTTTGCGGACTTAAATTATGAAGAAGCTATTTTTGACCACAGGTATTGCAGCGATCAGCTTTTATGCGAAAGCCCAAACTCAGTATGCTGATAAAATAATCGCTACTGTAGGTAGTAAGGTTATTTTACAGTCTGAGATTGGCAAACAATACTTAGGAAAAATCGAGAGTGACAAGGTGGAACTGCCGGAATATGAGAAATGTGGCATGCTGCGTGATGCGATAGCCGCGAAGATCATGGTGGCCCAGGCAGACAGGGATAGTGTTATGGTCACCTCCCAGGAGATAGAGTCCGCCGTAGATGAGCAGATCTCCAGGATTTTGCTCTATGAATTCCGGGGCGATAAAAACGCGATGGAACGCACAGTGGGCAAATCGATCTACCAGATCAAGGAAGAATACCGGGAACCCTTACACGAGCAACTGGTATACCGGAAAATGTATATGGAGGTAGTGAAAGATGTTGCGGTGACCCCAAAAGAAGTAGAAACTTTCTATAACCAGATCCCGGAAGAACAAAAAGTAAACATCCCCGCTTCAGTTGAAGTAGGCGAAATCGTTTTAAAACCTGAAGTGGACCCGGAGATTGAAAAATATACCCGGGAACGCGTCGAAGATATCAGGAAGCAAATTGTGGATGAAGGACGCCCGTTCGAAACCATGGCACAGATCTATTCAGAAGATGACGGCGCGCAGAATGGCGGAGAAATGAACCTGAACCGGAAAGACGGCAATTATGACAGCCGCTTTGTAGCTGCCGCCTTTAAACTGCAGCCGGGCGAGGTATCACCGGTGTTCCGCTCCAGTTTCGGGTATCACCTGGTAAAAATGCTGGAGCGTAACGGAGATGATGCCAAGATCAGGTATATCGTGATCATCCCTAAGAACACCGCTTCCGATTACGATAAGGCCATTGCTAAACTTGACAGCGTTAGGAACCTGCTGGTAAGCTCTAAACTATCCTTCGGAGAGGCTTTGAATAAAGTAAGTAATGATGATCGCTCCAAACAACAGGGCGGCATGGTAAGGGATATGAGCACCGGTAGCACCATACTCAGCCTGGATGCAATTACCAGTCCCGACCTTGCCATGGAAGTAACGAACCTGGAAGTGGGTGAATACAGTAAACCTTATGCCTATACAGATGAGCTGGACCGTTCCCGGAAAGTAAGGATCGTCTACCTGAAATCAAAAACGCCGCCCCATAAGATGAACCTGAAGGACGACTATACCATGATCCAGAATGCAGCCCTGCAAATGAAAAAAATGAATTTCCTGATGAGCTGGCTGGAAGACAAGAAAGATGGCTATTATATTAAAATAGACCCTAATTATGTCAATTCCTGTGAAGAGCTCAATATTTTCACGAAGAAACAATAAGGCATTAAAAAGAATAAAAAAATCCCACTCAAGATGAGCGGGATTTTTTTATTCTTTTAGTTTACAACGCATGATCAAATTAATATTTCTGGCATTTGTGAAAAGAAATATAAATAAAACCCTTAAATTAGTACCCAACAAACACTTTATTAATATGAAAATGAATCTACTATGGAGTAAAGTATCCAGGGTTACTTTGCTCTCCGCCTTTCCTTTCCTGCTGACGGAGCCTGTGCAGGCACAATGTCTAACTAATACCAGTCAATATCCCAACAGCACAATTGTACCAACGGAATTTGACGGAGTTACGCCCAATGAAATATCTTCCTGTAACTATGAAGAAGAATACGCGGTGGTGAAGGTCAATGCCAGCCAATACCACCTTTTCTATTCTTCTAACCCTAATACATATATTACAATCAGCAATAAAACAGGTACTACCGCTCTGGCCCATGGTGCCGGCCAGGTAGCCTATACCTCTACGCTTGCCGACACCGTAAGAGTGTACTTTAATACCAATGCCAGCTGCGGCACTTATGATGATTGTATTGCAACAAATGTACTCATTGGCGCTAACCCGATCTGCTTCCTTCCTTTGGGCATACCTGTAGCCACCAATGTAACTAATAATGCAGCCACTCTTTCCTGGAATGCTTTGGTCCCGGCACCCACAGGCGGCTATGAATATTACTATGGCAACCCGGCTACACCGCCAACGGCTACTACTAACGCATTAGGCTCAACAGCCGCCACATCAACTTCATTATCGCTGACCCCGAATACAGATTATGGCTTTTGGGTAAGAGCGGTTTGCGGCACTAACAATAAGAGTGCCTGGGGTATGATGGCCGAGTTTAGAACACAGTATGTTGTCAGCAGGCCATGGACAGAAGGTTTTAATACCCAATGGATGATCCCGGACGGATTTACTGCTGATGAAAATTATTGGTTTGTAGACAGCGACCCAGGCTATTTTGATGGCAACCCCGGGGATTTTTTGGGGGTCAATCAATATATGACCGACACCTATAAAGTTGAAACGGTAAATATCTCCGGCGTACTGGCAACCGATGTCTTGAAATTTGATTACCGTTACTTTGACTATTGGGACGCACCATTAGCGCCGCCGGCAAATGACGGCTACTTTAAAGTGTTTATTTCCACGAATATGGGCCAGACTTATACACAGATCGACTCTGTCGTAAATAATACGACGGCAGTATGGACACCAAAATCCTACCCGCTTACGGCTTATGCCGGGCAAACGATCAGGGTTAAGATTGAATCATATTACAGCAGCGCTTTAGGTTTTGGTGACTATATTCTAGGGCTGGACAATTTTTTTGTAGGCTCTCCTTGCACACCACCTGTAGTTAACCTGGGTACAGACACTACGATCTGCCAGGGCACTACCCTGACCCTGAATCCGGGTAGCGCTACCGGTGCCACTTATGCCTGGAGCACGGGCGCCACCACACCTACGCTGGCCGTAACTATAGCCGGTACTTATCATGTTACCGTTACCCAGGCAGGTTGTTCCGCTTCTGACACTATTATAGTAAGCACTTCTGCTAACCCAACAGTGGACCTGGGAGCAGATACCACAATTTGTAATGCCACAACTTACTCATTAGACGCAGGCGCAGGAACCGGGTATACTTATCTCTGGAGCAATAATGCGACCACGCAAACGATCAATGTAACTACCGGAGGCACTTATTCTGTTACCGTTACCAACCCTAACGGTTGTACCGCTTCAGATGAAGTTACCGTTGGCTTCAGTACCGTACCGGCAGTAAATGGCATAACGGCTACCGGCAACCCTTCGCCTACTTTTAACTTTGAAGCTAACGGGGCTACTAACGCGGAAGACTATCATTGGGATTTCGGACATAACGGCGCTACCGCAACCGGGGCTACCGCAACTTATACCTATCCTTCCCTGGCCACCCCGGCAACCTATACAGTTACATTAACGGTTAGTAATGATTGCGGAGAGGCCGCAATCACTACCGTAGTTACCGTAAACCCGGTTGGCATTAATGACCTGGAACTGGATAATAATGCCCTGAAACTGTTCCCTAACCCGGGCAGCCATTCTGTAAAACTGGTCAATGAAAGCAGCTTTAACATGAAACAGATCATTGTAAGCAATATCCTCGGACAAACTGTAGCCAAGATCCCTGTGCATAACAAAACGCAGCAAGTGATTGATGTAAACAGGCTTCCTGCAGGCTTATACAATGTACGCATTGAATTTGAAGAAGGTACCGTGACCAGGAAACTAGAAGTGATCAAATAAAGATCAGGTAAAATATACTTAGTAAAAATCGGGGCTGCTCCATGATGGAGCAGCCCCGATTTTATGATTTAATATCCTAGTTAAAAAGGTCTAAACGCATCCCGTCAAAACTGGCGTAAACCATTGAAGGATGTGAATCCTGGTGGTACACATTGCCGGCTTTATCTATAGCTATCGCCCCGCAAAAGCCATCATAAGGCTTTAGCTCGGCAAAAGTTTTTGCAAAAGCGGTCTCAATCGTCATATTGTCGGTTACCCGCGTTACAATCTTAGCGGCCACGGCGCCGCTTACAATATCTTCGCCTACCCCGGTACAGCTCACGCCACAATGCTCATTAGCATAATTACCCGCTACAGTAGCCGAATCAGAAATACGACCGGGAATTTCAAATCCCTTGCCCCCGGTAGAGGTCGCAGCGGCCAGCCTGCCTGCTTTATCTATAGCTACACAGCCTACTGTGCCCGTACCGGTAGCTTTACGCTTAGCCTCGTATTCCGATCTGCGCTGCGGTATTTCTGTTGAGAACGCTCCATAGCCTTGTTGCCGGGCATAATTGGTCGCACCGGAACCTCCCAGCACCCGATCATCTTCATTCATCAGCGTTTGCGCCACAAGAACAGGATTTTTCACTTCCTCTATATTGATGACGCCACTCATTTTCTGGCTTTGCCCGTCCATAACGGCCGCACTCATTCTTATCTTTCCATCACTCTGGATCTGGGAGCCGGTACCCGCGTTGAAGAGGGCATCATCTTCCAAAAGCGTACAGGCATAAACAACTGTTTCTAAAGCCGTATGGTCCTGCAGGTAATGGTAAGCAGCCTTGACAATACGCTCCAAAGCCTGTTGTTTCGCTAATTTCGTTTCCGCAGAGGTGGAGGATTCCGAGAAAAAACCTCCGTGTATAATCACTTTCATTTCAAGTTTTTTATAAGGAAAAGGCATCCCTAAAGATGCCTTAAATGGTTCTATAAATTTATTTTACTGGTCACTATCCGCGACGAAGTTACCGATCTTAGTATATTGTGAATTATGGATCTCAAGATCTCTTGTTTCCAGGTCATACGTATCATACATACTGATCACATGGGTTACCAGGTGATTGATAGAAATGGGCTCGCCGAGCGCTACCGAGGTAAGATTGGTATCTTTAATGGCATTACCGTCTACGAGGATGACTAAGCCCGAGCCGATCGCTTCCAGCTTTTTATTGTTCTTGATGAGGAGGCCGGTATCTTCCCCCAGCCCTACTCCCAGCACCCATGGATTGCCCACTACAGCCTGGAACAGCCTGCCGATGCGGCCTCTTTCCACGAAATGCGTATCAATGATCACATTAGGGATCAGGCCCAGGCCACCGGTCATTTTCACTTCGCCTTTTAGCATAGCTTCCGAGCTGGACCCCTGGTAGATCATATTTTCTGATGCGGCAGCAGCCCCTGCCGAGGTTCCGGCATAAAGAAACTCTTCATGCTGGTATTTCTCCAGCAGAAGCTTGTGAAACGCGGTGCCGCCGATGATAGACGTAAGCCGGAGCTGATCGCCACCGGTAAAAAATACGACATCAGCTACCCTTAACCGTTCAACGATCTCCGGGTCATTGGCATCTGTGCGGTTAGCGATATGCAGCACGCCCACATTTTTTGCATCCAGGTAAGAAAATGCTTTAACATACTCCTCACCTACAATATCCGGTATCTGGGAAGCAGTAGGTATAATTTCTATCCTTGATGCAGCACCCAGGCGGGACTCTACAATGATTCTTTTCAGTATCCCTTTTTCAAAAAAATTGAGATTATTCGCAACTTCATGATCATAAGCGGCTTCTGTAAAGCTACCTTTATTAATAGCACCACCTACGATCGCTAATTTTCCTTTTACTTCCATTAACGCTTGGAAATTGGTTATTTGTCAGACAAATGTATAAAAAAATAGTAAGCCGGTCTTATAAAACGCGATTCATTTCCGGTCATTAACCAACTGTTTGGAATAAAATAAATGTCTTATATATTATCTGTTATCCTGAAAAACAAATTACATGAAGCACAAATACCTTATTGGCCTCCTCCTGCTTATGGGCCTATGCGCTACCCGTATGCATGCCGCTACACAAATTAATACTCCCAGCGTAAGCGGCATCTGGGACCTTGAAGGTTCCCCCTATTACATTCACAATAACATTACCATTCCCTTTGACAGCATGCTTACCATAAGGCCGGGCGTGCAGGTGGTATTCCTGGGCCATTTTGAGCTTAGATGTTACGGCAATATGTCTGCGATAGGAACACCCGAGCAGAAGATCATTTTCCGCAGCAACGATACCACCGGCTGGTCTAACCTGCAAAGTACAGCGGGTGGCTGGAAAGGTATGGTACTGGCCAATTATACACAATTCAGCTATCCCGCCCCTACCTTTGAATACTGTATCTTCAAAGACATGAAGCAGTACCAGGGCTACGGCTTATTCGCAGGTTCATTACCATTCCTGTATATCAACCAGTGCGAGTTCTACCATAACCTGACTGATGGTACAATGATCACGCTCAACAATAATGCCCCTTCGAACAAACTTAAATTTACCCATTGCACGATCCGGGACAATATCGCAGGCATCGGTATGTACATTTCCTATACTGATAGCGCCTTTATACTGGATAATAAGTTCTATAATAATACGGCCACCTTCGGTTTCGGCCTGTTCGCCAGCACTTCTATGAATAGCATGAGCGACAATTTCCTTCTTTTCGACGGCAATGAATTATATCAAAATACCACCAGTGAGCTGGGCGGCGGTATTGTCAACACCTTGCAGGGGGGGATAGCCCGGGTATCCAACAATTATATTCACCACAATACTACCCAGAAGAATGGAGCCATCTTTTTACAATCAAAATCGTCTGTTGTTGAAAATAATTTAGTGATCAACAATAACCAGGTCCTGGATGGAGCATTCTGTGGTATTAATGATGGCGGAGCCGGGATACAGCTATTGGGACAAAACCTGGACAGCGAAACCCCGGGAAGAAATATACATATTGTACGAAATAATATAGTTGCTAATAACCACTCTGCTATCACCGGGGCGGGCATATGGGTACAACATTGTGATGCTACTGTAGTCAACAATACTTTTATCAATAATACGAGCAAGGGCCTGGGAGCGGCCGTCAGGGGCTGGGGCGCATATTGCAAGTTAAAGATGTACAACAATATCATATTTGGCAATAAATTAATAGACGCCCCAAATGATACTGTGTATAATAATTTCCACTGTGTCGCCAACCTCCTGGATATTTCCAATAACCTGATCGACTATCGTCCGGACCTCAACATGATCGCACAAACCGCCCAGGGCCTGGCTACAAATATCTATGACCATAACCTTGCCCTAATGGCCCCCACTGCCGGCCCTGGGGTTGCTTATGACGCTACAAACGCCAACTTCAGCCTGACAGCCGCTGCTACTAACTGTATCAACCAGGGGAATACTAATGCCCCGCATCACGGCACCATTGACTTTTACGGAAACGAGCGGGTGATTGGCGGCAATATCGATATAGGCGCAGTTGAGTTTAAGGGTAATATAACGGGCATTAGGGATAAGGAAATCCGGGAAAACATCGTGGTATTTCCTAACCCAAGTACGGGTGATTTAACAATCAGGCATCAATCAGCCCAGGTGATAAACAAGATAACCTTAATGGATCTTTCCGGGAGAATCTTACAAACCTTCACTACTGCTAAAAGCGGGGAATCCAATATCCGCATCGGCCGGTATCCTGATGCAACCTATCTCCTCGCTATCGAAACGGATGAGCAAATCATTTATAAAAAATTCATACTCAAAAGATAAAATACTCAGAACATCAATAAAAAGCCCTTTCTCTGCAAAGGGCTTTTTTAATTGCTACCGCTCTCTGCTTATCTGTTCAAACTGCAAGCACGGCCTGGTGTGTGTATCTTTTTTACCTGCTTGGCAAATAAAAAAGTATTATTGTGTTGATATTAACGCAACAGTTATTTAAATTGTAACAGAATTACTGTTCACCTAATTTAAAATACATCAGGAATACTATGAAGATCCTTAAAATTCAGGCATTGAGGGGCCCCAATATATGGAGCGTGCGCAGGAAGAAGCTCATACAAATGCGCTTAGACCTTGAAGAGCTGGAGCAAAAACCCACCAATCTTATTCCGGGTTTCAGAGAACGTATTGAACAGCTTATTCCCTCCATGTATAGCCATCGTTGCTCGGAAGGTGTAGAGGGAGGTTTCTTTTCAAGAGTAGAAACAGGTACCTGGATGGGGCATGTGATCGAACATATTGCCCTGGAAACCCAGACCCTGGCAGGAATGGAAACCGGCTTTGGCCGTACCCGGCAAACTAAAACGGAGGGGGTCTATAATGTCGTGTTCAGCTATATGGAGGAAGAAGTAGGCCTGTACGCGGCGGAAAGTGCGGTACGTATTGCAGAAGCGCTCATTGCAGGCGCTCCATATGATATTGACGCGGACGTGCAGGAAATGCGGAAGATCAGGGAAAGGGTACGCCTTGGCCCGAGTACGGCAAGCATTGTAGACGAAGCAGTAGCAAGAGATATTCCTTGGATAAGATTAGGCACCAACTCCCTGATTCAATTGGGTTATGGGGTGAACCAGATGCGGTTCCAGGCGACCATTACCTGCAAAACCAGTAATATCGCTGTAGATATCGCATGTAATAAGGAGGAGACGAAACGCTTGCTGGACATGAGTTCTATCCCGGTGGCCAAGGGGAGTATTTGTGTAGATGAAGAAGACCTTAAAACTACTATTGATAAAATCGGATTCCCCATCGTTATAAAACCACTGGATGGTAACCATGGCAAAGGCGCTTCTATCAATGTACAGAATATGGAAGACGCGATCTCCGGCCTGGCACATGCCAAACAGTACAGCCGGCGCGTCATCGTTGAGAAGTTCATCACCGGCCACGACTTCCGTGTACTGGTGATCGACAACAGGCTGGTAGCGGCTGCCCGCAGGGAACCGGCGCATGTAATAGGCGATGGAAAACAGACCATACAACAATTAATAGACGAAACAAACCTGGATCCACGCAGGGGTTATGGCCATGAGAAAGTACTGACAGAGATTTCTATAGACCGGGATACCTTAGATATCCTGGCCAAGAAACAGTACACCCTGGATACGGTCATCGAAAGAGGGGAAATATTACACCTGAAATCAACCGCTAACCTCAGTACCGGCGGCACTTCTGTAGATGTTACGGAGATGATGCACCCGGAAAATATTTTCCTGTGTGAACGGATCTCGCGCGTGATCGGGCTGGACGTATGCGGTATCGACATCATGGCCCAGAACCTGACCGCCCCTTTGAAGGAAAGCGGCGGCGTGATCCTTGAAGTGAACGCGGCACCGGGCTTCAGGATGCACCTGGCACCGGCAGAGGGCTTGCCCCGTAACGTAGCAGCGCCGGTAATAGATATGCTCTACCCACCGGGTAAACCAAGCCGAATACCTATTATAGCGGTTACCGGGACCAACGGGAAGACAACAACCACCCGCCTTTTGGCACATATCGTCAAAAACTGCGGTTACCGTGTGGGCTTTACGACCTCTGATGGTATCTATGTGCAAAACCACATGATGGAAAAAGGCGATACTACCGGACCAATAAGCGCGGAATATATTTTAAAAGATCCGACTGTAGAATTCGCGGTACTGGAAACCGCGAGAGGCGGCATACTCCGCTCCGGGCTCGGCTTCAGTCGTTGTGATATAGGGGTCATCACCAACCTGCAGGGCGACCACCTGGGCATTGCAGACATCGACACGATCAAAGACCTGGCCAATGTAAAAATGGTAGTAGCCCGCAGCATCAAAAAAGATGGCTGGGCCGTGATCAATGCCGATTGTGAGGCCAGTGTAAAAGCCGCAAGGGAACTGGATTGCAACATCGCTTACTTCAGCATGGATGAAGACAGTGCTAATGCAAGGAAATTTTCCAAAGAAGGAAAAATCGTTGCCGTATATGAAAACGGGTTTGTCACCATCAAAAAAGGCAGCTGGAAAATACGCATTGAAAAAGCCAATCTCGTACCCCTGACCATGGGCGGCAAAGCCAGGTTTATGATCGCTAATGTACTGGCAGCAGCCCTGGCAGCCTACCTTTGGGGCTTCAAGACCGAAGATATCAGCCTTTCCCTGCAAACCTTTTTACCGGGCGCAGCGCAAACCCCGGGACGTATGAATATCTTTGAATTCAGGAAATTTAAAGTCCTGATCGACTTCGCGCATAACCCGGCGGGCTACCTGGGTATCGAAGAATTTATGTCCAGCATAGATGCTTCCCGAAAAATAGGCATTATCGCCGGTGTAGGCGACAGGCGTGATGAAGACATTATCGAATGCGCCACCATTGCCGCACGCATGTTTGATCATATCATCATTCGCAATGAAAAACATTTGCGGGGAAGAGAAGAAGAAGAAATCCTGAGCTTATTGCTGCAAGGCATTAATTCCGTGGACAAAAAAGTGACCTGGGAAGCGATCCCTAAAGAAACAGACGCGCTGAAACATGCGATTAGCATCGCGGAAGAGCATGCTTTCATCGTCGCTTTGAGTGATGTTATTTCTAACGCTATACATATCGTCCAGTCTTACCTGGACAAAGAAAATGAGTCGGCATTAGTATAAAAAGAAACGGGCTGCTTAATGCAGCCCGTTTCTTTATTTAAATTGTAGTCCTTAATTTTAGGTTTATTAAATCCTTGAAATGCTTAAATCAATTCTACTGGTCGGGGCAGGTGGGGCGGCCGGCAGTATCTTAAGGTTCCTGGTAAGTTTTGCAATAGGTAAACTCCATAAAAGCCCCTATCCCTGGGGCACTTTCTGGATCAATATTATAGGTTCATTGGCTATAGGGCTCCTGTTGGGTTATCTTTCCAGGAACCCCGGGCAGGAAAGCTTAAAGCTGCTGTTGGTAACCGGCCTTTGCGGCGGCTTCACCACTTTTTCCGCTTTTTCTGCAGAGAATATCAGTTTGCTGCAACAAGGGCATTGGAACCTGGCGATGATCTATATTTTTGCCAGCCTTGTTGGCGGTATGCTTGCCGCCTGGCTGGGCCTATATATGGCCCGGTAAACACATTTAGCCACTTCTTTATACCCGCATATGTACAATTTCGTATCTTAGCAAGATTGATACACCCCAAAATTGAATTTGCTAAATGAAGAAACTTGTCTTATCTGTGGCGCTTGCTACACTCTGCTTTACCCCTAAACTACTTATGGCGCAGGCTAAATTTATTGAAAAAGTAGAACAAAAAGGAGAAGAACTGGTTATACCCTACTCTAAGTATATTTTACCTAACGGCTTAACAGTGATCGTTCATGAAGACCATAGTGATCCTATCGTTCATGTCGATGTTACCTACCACGTAGGTTCTGCAAGAGAAGAGATCGGTAAATCAGGTTTTGCTCACTTCTTTGAACATATGATGTTCCAGGGATCAGACAATGTTGCCGATGAAGCACACTTCAAGATAATTACCGAGGCCGGCGGTACCTTAAACGGCACCACCAACCGCGACCGGACCAACTACTTTGAAACAGTACCCAAAAATCAACTGGAAAAAATGCTCTGGCTGGAAGCGGACCGTATGGGCTTCTTCCTGGATGCCGTTACCCAGAAAAAGTTTGAGGTGCAACGTGCAACAGTAAAAAATGAAAGAGGCCAGAACTACGACAACAGGCCTTATGGGCTTGTTTCAGAAACAGCCAGCAAATATCTATATCCTTACGGACACCCCTACTCCTGGCTGACGATCGGCTATGTAGAAGACTTAAACCGCGTAAATGCCAATGATCTTAAGAACTTTTTCTTAAGATGGTACGGCCCTAATAACGCGACACTGACTGTAGGTGGTGATGTAAACACCCAGGAAGTATTGAAACTTGCCGAAAAATATTTTGGCAGCATTCCCCGTGGTCCCGAGGTAAGCAATATGGCACCTGCTTATTCCAGCCTGGCAGAAGATCGCTATGTAACCATGGTAGACCAGTACGCCAAAATGCCGATGCTGCGTGTAGTCTACCCAAGTCCGCAATGGTACACCAAAGAAGAAGCGGCGCTTGATGTGCTGGCTGAAATCATGGGACAAGGTAAGAACTCTATTTTGTACCAGCAATTGGTAAAAACGCAAAAAGCCGCGCAAGCCAGTGTGTACAATTCTGCCAGCGAGTTGGCCGGCGAGTTCACTATTTCTGTTGTACCTTTTAAAGGCAACACCCTTAAGGAAATGGACGCGGAGCTCAGGAAAGCGTTTGAAGCTTTCGAAAAACGGGGCGTTACCCAGGAGGACATCAATAAGTTTGTCACTAAAAACGAAGCCCGTACCGTGTTTGGTTTGGAGTCTGTAAATGGGAAAGTATCACAGCTGGCAGCTTATGAAACCTTTAAAGGCAACCCCAACTTTTTAAACACTTACCTGGACCTATACAAGGCCCTGAAGCCGCAGGATGTAATGGATGCATATAACAAATTCATTAAAGGCAAGGGTTCTGTACGTTTAAGCGTGGCGACAAAAGACGAGCCGGATAACATTGCTGGTGACTCAAAATTCAACATTGACTCTACCAAATATACGGCTCCGGATTATGGTTATGACAAGCTGGTTTATAATAAAGCCAAAGATAACTTTGACCGCTCTAAAATGCCGGCCGCCGGTAATGACCTGAGCGTAGTAGCGCCGCAGTTCTGGCAGGAGAAAAAAGGAACGATTTCCTTTATAGGTACAGAGATCGATGAAATCCCTGTAACCACGATCTTTATTGGTTTCCCTGGCGGTAAACTGACCGACCCGGAAAACAAGCAAGGGCTTTCAGACATATTCGCCGCCATGATGAATGAAGATACAGAGGAGAGGTCGGCAGAGGCTTTCGCTTTGGCTTTAGAACAACTAGGCAGCTCCATCTCTATCGATATGTCTACAGATGAAATTACCTTATCGGTAAGAACCCTGACCAAAAACCTGGACCAGACCCTGGCACTGGTGGAAGAGCGGCTGACCAAATCGAAATTTACCCAGGAAGCCTTCAACAGGACCATCAAGCAATCTATAGAGGGTTATAAAAATAACCTGACCCGCCCGGCAAGTGTCGCCAGCAGTGTGTTGTCAAAACTGCTTTATAACAATACTCCATTAGCATGGCCTGCAGGCGGTACCGATAAAACATTACCGAATATTACCCTGGCAGATATAGAGGCTTATAAGCAAAATAACTTCTCTGCCCACAAGGCAAATGTCGTTGTAGTTGGTAATCTTTCCCAGAAAGAGATCATGCCTAAATTAAATTTCTTAAATAAACTAAGTCAAAAACCAGTAACTCTGGCTAAGCTTCCCGAATACAAACACCCTGTAAATACCGGCAAACAAAAGCTCTATTTTGTAGACTTCCCCGGCGCCGCCCAGACGGAGTTCAGGATCGCGCAGGTAACAGGTATCAAGTTCGACGGTACCGGACCTTTCTTTAAATCCGGCATTATGAACTTTCCATTAGGTGGTGTCTTTAACAGCCGCTTAAATCTTTATTTAAGGGAAGAAAAAGGCTGGACTTACGGGGCACGTTCCGGCTTCAGCGGCAGCAAATATGCCGGTGTGTTCAGCTTCTCTTCCGGTATAAAAGCCAATGCTACGGATAGCGCTTTGTATGATGTGCTGGAAATTATCCAGGCTTATAAAAAAGACGGTGCCAAAGCAGATGAATTGAGCTTTACAAAAAGCGCGAAACTTCAGGGTGAAGCCCGTCAATATGAGACCGGGTATCAGAAAGCCGGTTATTTAAGTGATGTGCTTGAGTACAATTTACCCAAAGATATCGCAAAGCAGCAAAGCAAGATCATTAAAGAGATCACGCTTAGCGAGATCAACCAGTTGGCTAAAAACAACATTAAAAACAGCAATGAATTTGTTATTTTGCTGGTAGGGGATAAGAAACAACTGAGTAAAGAAACGCTCGCAAAGTTCGAGATTATCGACCTGGATAAGGAAGGTAATACCGTCAAGTAAGCCCTGCGAAAATAAAAAAGATGCTACTCTGGTTAGAGTAGCATCTTTTTTTATCTAGCCAGGATCACATTCCCCTTATAGGTTTTTGTTTGATCAAAAAGATCTTTTACCTTCAGCGTATAAGTATATACGCCAAGCTCTGCCGGCTTAAAATTCTTGTAGGTCCCATCCCAGCCCGTACCACTTTGCATCCCTGAGTAAACAACATTGCCATAACGGTTATAGATTGTAAATTCATACGTTTTAAACACACAAGAAGGCTTTAAGAAGGCTAAGAATACATCATTAAGCCCATCTCCATTTGGGGTGAACGTAGTCGGGAAAACCGGCTCACAATCGCAGCTTGCCCAGCTAATGGTTACAGAGTCCTGTTGGGTACCACAATAATTATGGGTACTTGCCGCATAGGTACCTGGTTCCGAAACTTCAATCGTAGTACCACTGCTCCCGGTATTCCAGATAATTTCTGAACCCATCTCCGAATGGGCGCTTAGCAGGAGCTGGCCCCCTTCGCAGATAAGCGTATCCTGTTGTTTGATGGCAAAATCAGGATCCAGTACCTCCACTTTAATAGAATCTTCAAATAAACAGTTGCCTACTTTTACCCGGACCTTGTAGGTACCTTCGTAGCCTACGGTGAGCCGGGCACCGGTAGCCCCGGTGCTCCACAGATATTGTTCCGCACCGGCCTGTGTCGCCTCTAAGGTCAGCCTTTGACCCCGGCACAAGCTGGTGTCACTCCCTAGTTCAAACTCAGCCTGCAATGTTTTTAAAATGAAGGTATCAATATAGACTTTACAATCGTAGGTATAAGAGTATACCCAATAAACACCTGGCTGTTGGGCGGTTGTTTGTACATCTTCCGAACCTGTGCTCCATTTGTAGTACGCCATATCCTGGCGTGGCGATTTCATAAGGACAGAGGTTCCTTCACAAACAGTAGTATCCAGGAAGCGGTTACCCACCCAGCTGGTATCAGGAGCAATACGGGGCAGAAAAGCGGCGCCTAGTACAGGATACCCTACTAAAGGGGTTGCTGGAGGGAAATTATAAAAAGTGTCAATAATATTACCCGGAGCGATTACGTCCGGGTTTTTTACCCGGATAATTCTATCTATATCGATCATATATACCTGACCATCGGGGCCCGTTCTGATATCCCAGGGCTTCATTGCCGCTACCTGTACTCCTGAGGCTCCTATAGCGTTCAGGTCGGGATAGAGTTGCAGATTATATTGCCATACCGGCGCTAAATAAGGGTTTGTACTAACGCCAATGGCATAAAGTACATTCTCGTTGGGCGAAAGTTCCAGTGAACCATAACCATGTGTATTGGGGATGAGCTCAAAATTAGAAAATACGCCGCTAAGATTATCAAACTGGGCTCGAACTATGCCGAGGTTGGTCCGGTAATAAGCCAGCCCGTTTGAAGCAGATACTTTCAGGTGTCCCGGTACGCTTAAGCCGCTCAGCATCGGATAAGAAACTACCGGGTTAAGATCGACGCCATTCTGGTTCACTTTAAACGCATGCAGCCCATAATTGTATTCAAAATTGCCCGCTATAATAAACCAGGAGGTATTGCAGGCGCCACCGTAAGCAACCGCCGTATATTCGGTACTTCCTTTAGGCAGGATCATCACATTTTTCTGCGTGGCCACCACATCCCCATTACCCCCATTCAGGCGCATATCTACCAGATGATAGTATACCGGCCCCGGAACTTCCTGGTCTGCGCTACCTACAAAAATATAATACTGGTGCGGATCTACAGGATTAGCGATGATCTGCACGCTCTGCCGCCCCGAGCCGATGGGCACGCCGTTAATAAGCGGGCCGTTACCGGATAAACCAGTCGCGTTAGGCATTTCATTACCATTCCGGTCCCAGATACGCGAACCTATAGTATAGAACAATACATTACCCGAAGCATCACTCACGCTGGCGGTAGATTCCCAGGCATAGATACCCGCATTGTGGGATACAGCTGGCGGGTTGCTATTAAAATTTATATGATAGCCATACTCAAAATACCAGTTGTTATTTTCTCCCTGAGCATATAAAGAGGTGCCGGTAAAGGCCAGCAACAGGTAAAAAAAATAAAATTTATATTTCATGGGATGATAGGGGTTGATCCAAAAATATAGGTAAATATAATATATTTTAAGAAAAGAAATACCAGTCACTTTTTGCTATCAGTGTAACCCGCTGCATCATTTTTACCTTACTAAAGTTAATTCCCCTTTCGCTAAAACCGGCGCCCGGTTACCATAGCTGCCTTCCAATTTTAATATATAGTAGTAAACGCCCAGCTCCGCGGTACGTCCATTAAGGTAGGTCCCATCCCAGCCCACACCTGGCTGGTTGCTTGAGAATACCAGCTGCCCATAGCGGTTGTAGATGTGCAGCTCATAAGATTTTGTAGTGCAGGCAGCCTGCAGTAAAGGTAAAAACACATCATTTTTGCCATCACCGTTAGGACTAAATGCCGATGGCATGGTGGGCTGGCAATCACAATTCAACTGCGCCACACGCACAGAATCCGCCTGGGTTCCACATACATTACGGGCAGTAACCACATAGATACCTTGCTGGCCTGTAGTGATCGTACTCCCTTCCGCACCGGTATTCCAGCTAAACCGGCTTTCGAAATTACTACTGGTCTGCAGCACTACCTGCTCCTGGTTACAGATGAAGGTATCACCAGGTGTGATCGTGAGCAGCGGTGACCGGACCTCAACTACTATAGTGTCTGATATAAAGCAGTGTTCCCGGCCAATGGTTACTGAATAAGTACCACTTGCGGCTATTGTCTTTTGTGGCGCATTACTGCCATCATTCCAGGTATAAGTAGTAACACCGGGTTGCGACACGTCCAGGGTATAAGTATCCCCGGCACAAAGCAAAGTATCATTACCCAGGTCAAGGTCCAGGTTAGCGTAAGTAACTTTAAAGCTGTCGCTATATACTTTACAATCAGGGCTGTAGGAGTACACATAATAAACACCAGCCGCATTAACAATCGTTTCCCGTGTTTTGTCCCCGTTACTCCAGAGATAGCTCCTATTCGCATGCGGGCTTTTTAGGGTTACCGGCTCATCTTTACAGAGCAGTGTATCAATGATCTTTTTATTTTCTACGGTGTCCAGCGGCGACAAGCCAATAAAATGAGCACCTAGGGAAGCAAAAATTCTATTTGAAGCCAATGTAAACACCTGGGGCGTATAGCCTGCGGCAAGCCCGGGTGCATTAGGTTGATCAATCCGGTCAATGTTCAAAGTTAAAGTACTGCCGGTTGTCGTACGTAACAAATATATTTTTCCATCAGGGCCCAGCCTTTGGTTCATAAAAGCATTTTGGAAATTAGTACCACCCGGCACCATATCTACAGCAGATCCGGTAATAGCCGGAATGTCAGGGTACAGGCCCAGATCCCACTGCTTCAATATACTCCCGCAATATAGCTTTTGATGATCAGGGGACAATTCAAAAGTTGGTCCCCATATGCCGGGTATTAATTCATAATTGCTGAATGTCCCCGTAATGCCATCAAATGTGGTACGCAGCAATCCCTGCATGGTCATTGAATAGGCGATCCCGGTTTCGGTTATCCTCGTATATTTCATATCCGTCAATCCCAGCGTAGGGCTTGATATTACCGGATTCAGATTAATGCCATGTGCATCTATTTTATAAGCATTAAACTTTCCTGCAGCGGTAATAGCGATAAACCAAAACGTATTGCAGCTGCCCCTGGCCGTGACTGTAAATTCAGTACAGCCTTGTGGTAAAACAATATTGTTTTTTTCACCGGGAACCACATCACCCAGGCCGTTATTGAGGCTCATGTCTACTAAATGATAATAAACAGCACTCGCTGCCGACTCTATCGCATCAACGGAAAAAACATAATACTGGTTGCGGTTGCCCGGATGTGGTAAAACCTGTACCCCTGCTGCACTGGAGCCTATTCCAAAACCGGTCATGGGACTAACCGGCCCGTTACCCAGCAGGCCGGTAGCATTAGGCATCTCATCCCCGTTTCTATCCCAGATGCGGCAGCCCATAGTATAAAACAATAAATTACCCTGGGCATCGCTGACTGTTGCACAAGATTCCAGAGAGGCCATATTGGAATTGGGTGCATAAACCGGCGGCGCAGCATTGAAATCTATATGGTGTCCATATCCAAAGTGCCAGTGATTATTTTCACCCTGTGCGGAGACCTCATAACAGGTAATCAATGTAAAAAATAGGAAAAAATAAAAGTTATATTTCATGTCGACAAGGGGATAGAATTGTGAAACAGGCCTGTAAATATAAAACATTTTAAATTGTGACAGAAAACCTTAATTCTTAAGCCCTGCTCATTTGGTTAGCCTTATTGTTTTATCTTCGATGGGTAAAACATCCCGATCCATGAACCTGCTTCAATCCTGCAAAACCCGGTGCATCATTGCGCTGCTGGTATTCGTATCTTTTATTCCGGTACAGGCTCAGTATACCTTATCCGGGAAAGTAAGCACGGCTCAGGAACCTGCTACATTAGACAAGATTGTAATCCAACTGGTCAACCCCGAAAATGACAGCACCATTAATTACACTCCGGTTGATAAAGAAGGCAATTTTTCCATCAAAGCGGTCGCAGGACATTATTTAATCAATTTTGAATGGGATAGCTATATCCTGGAGCAAAAAATTGTAGCGCTTCAATCCGATACGGATTTGGGGCTGATCCCCCTATCTTTCCCGGTTTACGATGAGCTTAAAGGAGTAGCGATAACGGCAAAAGCACAAAGCCTCAGCCTAAAAGACGGGAAATTAATATATACCCCTGCTATAAATTCTGCCCAGTCTGTCTTTGAAGTATTACAGACCACACCTACGCTTACCGTAACCGATGAAGCGATCCAGTTGAACGGGAAAGGAACTCCGCGTATCATGATCAATGGCAGATGGCAGCGAATGCCCGTCGACCAGCTCCTTACCTACCTCAAAAGCCTACCGGCACAAACGGTTAAAAACATCCAGGTAGTAAGAAACCCGGGCGCGGAACAGGATGCGGAAAACAATTCCGGTTACATCAATATTATCTTACGCGATCTAAAAGAGCAGGGCTACCTGGGCTCGGTAAGCATGAACGCTTTTAAAGCGACTTACTTTAATTACAATCCCGCTATTAACCTGAGCGCTCATTCAGGAAAGCTGCAGCTCAATGCCCATATCGGCTACAGCAATGGCAAGATGAATACGCCGGGGAGTAATTTTTTACATTTTCCCGATAAATACTGGGAAGAGCACAACCGCCAGATCAAGACCTCAAACGCCCTGCCCCTGAGCTTTAACGCCGATTACCAACTGAGTAAAAAACACCTTATAGGCGCCGGCATTACTTACCAGGACAGCCGTTATAAAAGCGATGAGCATAACCAGACGGATATATTCAACCTGAACAGGACGCAAATTGATTCTTCCTTACTCACTACAGGAAAAAACCCGGAAACAATGAACACCTTTTCTTTGAATTTAAATTACACTTATCATATCGACGATTCGGGGCGAAAAATCGTCCTCGACCTCAACCATTACGAGCAAAACTATAACAGGCAGCAGGAATTTACCAACTTACAGTTTGATCATAACGGGCAAGCCACACAACCTGGCCAAAGCTTCCGCTCGGGTAACGACCAGCGCATGCTGATCAGTACGGCCAATATAGATGTGCAGCATCCTTTAAAATGGCTGAACCTGAACTATGGCGCTAAGTTTTCTTATATCAGTAATCAAAACCGCACTTCTTTCTATCAATACCTTAGCGGTAACTGGGAGCCCGACTATAGCCGTTTTGACCATTTCACTTACGATGAAAGCACCTATGCCTTATTTGCCAGGGCCAGTAAGGAGGTGCAAAAGTGGAGCCTGAGCACCGGGCTCAGGTGGGAATTTACAGAGACAATGGGTATCAGTAAAGTATACAATATCCGCAATAAAAGTAATTATGCCCGGCTCTTCCCCTCTGCCAGTATAGGTTATAATCCCAGCGCAACACATAATTACAGCCTGAATTATTCCCGGCGGATTGATCGTCCTTTTTTCGGACAGGTAAATCCATTCCGCTGGTACCATACGCAATATGCTTTTACAAATGGTAATCCCTCCCTGCAGCCTTACTTCAGCCACAATATAGAGCTGAATTACGTCCTACATCAAAAATGGTTTTTCGGCGCTTATTACAGCCGCTCCGACGGGATGTTCTCAGAGTACGACCTGGTAGACCCGGTGAGCAATTTCAGGGAGACCCGGGTAGACAATATTTTAAACCTCAATGTATATGGGCTCAATGTTTCGGCCCAGGTATACCCCATGAAGTTTTGGTTACTCGTACCACAGGCAGGCATCAGCTATACCCAGATCTTCTCCAAAGCGGATTTCCTCGACTATTCGGCCGGGACCTTTGTTTATAGCTCTCTCTACCAGCAGTTTAATTTAGACGAAAAGAAGCAATGGCTTTTTGATGCCAATACTTATGTATACGCGCCCCGCAATTATGGTATTATGCAATTCAAGACCTTGTGGGCCCAGTCTTTCAAATTAACCTATGCTACTTCCGATACTAAATGGCAATTCGTTTTATCGGCTAATGACGTATTCCGCAGCGCGGCGATGCGTTACAATTCCATCATTAACGAAACCCTCAGGGAGCGTTATGTGTACCGCGATCAAAGGCATATCGGCCTTACGGTGCGCTATAATTTCAAAAACGGGACGACACAGGCAAAAAGAGAGAAAAGCCAAAGCAACGAGGAGGAAATGGACCGCACCAGGGGTTAACACACCGCGGCTTTATGTTACAAAAAATGGACAGCCCCAAAATTGCGACTGTCCATTTTATCAAAATTTGTACTTTATTATAGTTGCTGGTCAAAATCAAACTGCCCCTGTCCTAATCTTTTTTTGTAAGCCTGGAAAGCTTCCGGGTCCCCGTAAGGGCCTTCATAAACGGCATCTCCAAAGGCCAGCATAGGGAAAAAAACAATACCGAGCAAAAGCATACCAATAGTAAATCCTTCATCTTTTCCAAAACTCTTGGACAGCATATTATAAGTCCAGACCAGGAAAATAATATTGGCTACCGGCACAAGGCAGATCAGTACCACCCACCAGGCAGGCTTGCCTACAATCTTCATCAGGGTTATTAAGTTATAGATTGGGATGATGGACTTCCAGCCTTCTTCGCCCGCTTTTTCATAGATCTTCCACATAGAGGCGATTATTAATCCGATAACGCCCAGGTAAAAAATAATTCCGATGCCAATGAAGAGCATAAATTTATAGTTTTAAATGATTTAGAACTACAATGCTACTTTCTTTTGCCTTAAATGACAAAAAAATTCTAATATATTTTTATATTACCTGGCTTTAAAGATCAGGCAACAAAAAAAGGATTGCCTGCTGGCAACCCTTTTGCTATATATGCTTTTTACTTTTTAATGATTAAAGAGCAGCTTCATAACGCTTGCTCACCTCTTCCCAGTTGATCACGTTCCAGATCGCGGAAAGATAGTCAGGGCGCTTATTCTGGTATTTCAGGTAGTAAGCGTGCTCCCACACATCAATCCCTAAAACCGGGGTGCCTTTTACTTCAGCAACATCCATCAAAGGATTGTCCTGGTTAGGTGTAGAAGTTACTTCCAGTTTACCGTCTTTAACGATCAACCAGGCCCAGCCACTACCGAAACGGGTAGCACCGGCAGTGCTTAATTTTTCTTTTAAAGCGTCCATACCGCCTAAAGTGTCAATAGCAGCAGCTAATTTTTCCGAAGGCTTGGAACCATTGTTGCTTAAAATTTCCCAGAATAAAGTGTGGTTGAAATGACCGCCACCGTTATTGCGTACTGCAGCAGGGTATTTAGAAATATTAGCCATTAAATCTTCTAAAGAGAGATTTTCAGCATCAGTACCTTCAATCGCTTTGTTCAGGTTGTCCACATAAGCTTTATGATGACGATCGTGGTGGATCTCCATAGTCAAAGCGTCAATATGTGGTTCTAAAGCATCGAATGCATAAGGTAATGCAGGAAGTGTGTGTGCCATTATTTTAATTATTTATTGTTGTGAGTAAAATGTTTTCGATAGCGCAAATGTAAACGTATTAGGCTTAAGATAAAAATGATGCGTTAAAATTTAAAGATTTTTTAGCCATAACATAGATTCCGCTGATAAGGCTATTACCTCAACCCTTAAAAAGGTACGATCCATCCTGTTTAACGCATAAAAAAGCCGCTCCTTAAGAAACGGCTTACTTAATTTTGAACTACTTATCGGCTCAGCTTAATATTAGTTTTGTATTCAACGATCATACCCTGGTAATTTTCTTTTTCGATCGATTGCCATTCCTGGTCTTTCTTATTTGATTTAAGCACATCAAGCACCAGCGCATCTCCGTCTATTACAAGGGTCACCTGGTCCTTGCTCGCGCTCCAGGTACCGGTTTCGCTTTCTCCGGCAGAAGAAATAGCCGTAAATTTATTATCATCAAAAATAAAGGTGGCTACCTCAACATAACGTTCCTCTTCAGAACCATCAATTGAAATTGTGTTCGTAATAATAGCGTCCCATTTTCCATCTTTTCTATCCAGCACTTTGTCCGGGGATTTGGAACAGGCTGTAAATAATACCGCAATAGCGATCATTGCTGTCAACAGGCTAAGAATTTTTTTCATGCATTTTTATTTTGTAATGGTTTATAAGATGCGCAAAATAATAAAAAATATCTTATATTATCAAGAACAAATATTTAAATCAACACTTTCAATATAAGCTATTTTATTGCTCTGCAGCAGGTAAAACATGAAAAAAAGGACCTCTTTAGCGTAAGTACTTTTAATCAAAAAAGCCGTTTCTTAGCAGAAACAGCTGTATCATATACCCCTTTAATAATATTATCTTTTTAGCCTATAAGTCACCTCATATTCTATATTAGTATCCGGGTTGAACCCGGTATGCCGCCATTCCTGCTCTTTCCTGCCTGAGTTTATAACATTTAACTCCATCACTTCAGCATTGGTAATAAGCGTTACTTTTTTTGCATCTGCGGTCCAGGTACCGGTAGCTGTTGCTCCGTTTGACCTGGTTAATGTATACTTGTTATCCTCAAAGAAGAAGGTGCCTGATTGCTCATTAGTAATTTCACCATAACTGGGTATTACCAGGACAGTAGTTATTACCACATCCCATTTCCCATTCTTTCTATCCAGTACTTTATCCGGGGATTTTGAACAGGCTGTAAATAAAAGAGTAGAGGCAAGCAACGCTACTAAGGCGCTTAAAAATTTACTCATAAATATGTAGTTTAATAGTTAAATACCAGGCCCAGACCTCTTATTTGGCGTATTTCCTCTTACGGATATAAGTGTATACCAGGCCTAAAATACCTACCAACACTACCGGTAGCCCTATAGCCAGGAACTGCCATTTCGTTTCTTCTTCCACAACACGTTTCGGGTCCAGGATGCGGCTCTGGAAATTTTTGGTGCGTGCTTCCAGCAGATTATTGTCGTCTATCAGGTAAGTAAGGCTGTTCTGGAAAAAAGAAGCATTGTCAAACCTAAACCCTTTTTCAAACCTGTAGGCGCCCATTTCCGCCGGGCCATTCTCTCCTACCTCGTTTAGCAGGATATCCGCGTCACTTAATACAATAATCTTCGCGTTCGCGGCACTCTGGTTTTTGACGATCAGCTGATGCTGGTCGATAAAGGCCGTTAAAGCATCAGAATGCTGCTGGGCAAAAGGTGATACGAAAGTCCCTTCTAACAGAGCAGCGACTACCACGTTTTTCTTATTAAAAGTCGCCAGGTTAGGTTGTTCCAGTATACTTTGGTTATACATCACCACAGCCGGTAACCCTACTGTTTTTGTATAAACAGAACTGCTCAGCAAAGGCATTTTCTTTACCTTGGCATCATTATTTTTATTCAGATCGATACTGCTGGGAAACCGGGCCAATACACCTTGCAGGTTCTTACTTAAAGCTAATTGCTCATTACCTTCCAGTACCGGGAAATAAGGCCAGGAATATTTTTGTGGCTGTGCTTCGCCGCCTACGGCTACCGGGATACCCGCATTAGTGCTGGCATCCAGCACCAGGTCGTTGTTCACCCGCGCGCCATAAGGGAAAAGTAGTTCATTAAGGCCGGTATTTAATGGCGTTGCCGTAAAGGTGCTCGTATGCTGGAAGCTATCAATATTAGCCAGTGTAGCATCCAGGGCGAAAAGCACACGGCCGCCCTGCATAATATATTGATCTATTTTAAACAGGTCTAACTCGGAGAAAGGTATGGTCGGCTTCACGATCAGCATGGCTTTATAGCTTGCCGGGATGCTGGTCACATTTTGCAGGTTCAGGGAGTCCATGCCATATTTGGCAATACCAACATTACGCGCCAGGCTCAGCATTTCAGCCGAGGTTGGCTCCCCGTTGCCGGTAAGGTAAGCCACCATATCATCTTTAGGCTTGCTCAGCTGGCGGATGGTATTGCCCAGGTTGTATTCCAGCATAATCTCTGAGCGCAGCAGGATCTGCTTGTTCAGCACCATAGAATTGCTCTCCTGCAGCATAACCGGCATACTGCGCGCCTCACCGCCATTTTCTGGGATATAAGTAACCAGCGCCCAGGGATAGACCAGGCGTTGCTGCATGCCGCCATCCTCATTCACCGTAACCGGGAAACCCGTCATCCCGTATTGACTCAGCGTGTTCACCGCATCTTCATTATCTACAGGGTCTACAAACTGGTAGGTTACTTTACGATGACTCTCATTACTAAAAGTCTTCAACAACTCTTCTGTACCGTAGGCAAGATTTTTAAACGCAGCAGGCAGTTTTTTGCCGGAAAGGAAAACAGTAACATTCACATTCCCTTTCAGTCCTTTCAGCATTTGCGTGGTAGCTTTCGTGGTGCTATAACGTTTATCTGCTGTAAGGTCCAGCTGGGCATACCAGCGGTAAGCGATAATATTGATACCTATAAGTATCAGCATTACGAACAGGAATGATCTAAATAAAGATTGGCGTTTCTTTTGATTGGTGGAAACCTCAGATGACATAATATACTACCGGGTGGATATGATATGGATAAGGGAGACAGCTTATTCGCTTACTCCCCTGTTTTTAAGTTCGTCTCTTATCTGGATGGCCAGATCGTAATCTTCAGTATCTAAAGCTTTTTGCATCATCTCTTTCAACTCTTCCACATTATAATGGCTTAAGGTCGACGCCGAGCTTTTCTTCTTACGGCTTTTCGGGGCTTGGGCTTCAGTGGGCTCCTCCTCCTTGCTTTCCTCGGCTTCCAGCTCCGGTATAATGCCGGTACCTTCACTAATACCTGCTGCCTCGTTCAATATCTGCTCATAGGTATAAATCTGGCAGCCGTTTCTTATGGCTAAAGCCACCGCGTCTGAGGTCCGGGAGTCAATTTCTAGAGTTTCCCCGTTGCGGTCGCAAATCAGGTGGGCATAAAAGATCCCTTCAGACAAACGATAAATAACCACTTCTAAAAGGGTAATGCTAAATGCTTCCATCAGGTTGGTCATCAGGTCATGGGTCAGTGGCCGGGAGGGCTTGATCTGCTCAAGCGCCACGGCTATAGACTGGGCCTCAAAACTACCGATCACTATAGGTAAGCGTCTCAACCCGCCAACTTCTCCCAGAACAACCGCGTAAGATTGCAATTGGGTCACACTACTCGATAAGGCAATTATTTCTAAAGGAATTTTATTCATCTTGATTTAAATTCTTCTGCTTCAATAAATAAAGCTACTAAATAATATCGATTAATATTTTAATTTAAACTACTTAAAACAAAGTCGGGGCCCTTCCGCCACTTTCTTCAATTTTGTCCTCCCCATCTTCTCCTTCCGGCTCTGGCAAGGTAGCGGTTATGCTCAGCAAATCTTTATCAGACAAGCGGCTCCCGATCGCCTTCCAGCCGGTAACTTCCATATATTCTGCCGGTTTGAGTTCCTGCACCTGCGCGTCCGTTTTCTTTTTACCATTCATAATGGTTAAAGTAGGATTTGGATGGGTGGTTACGAAATACAGGTAATTTTTGTTACCCTCCTTGATAAACAAGAACTTGTTTTTCAAGGTCTGGGTTTCTATACGGAAGCGTTTGATGTTGAACTGCTTCTTATCATTATCCCAATACACCGCGGTTATCGGGTCTTCCGCTACCCACTTCTCGATCGCCAGGATCTGCTCGCGCTCATAGCGGTTGGTCAGGTCAAAATCAGTCAGTTCATAATGCCCGTCTTTATAGAACACCACAATGCGGTCTTCCACGTTAAAGCTGCCCAGCAAACGGCCATAACCGTCTGTATTTAAACGGCCAACCTGCTCGTCATACCATATTTTAGGCGCTTCCAGCGTGCTCCGGCCCTGCTCTTTGAACTTCACCTGGCGTACCGGGTATTTGGTTACCTGGTTACCTTGTGAGCTTCTTCCCTTAATCGCCAGTTCTTCGAAGTAGTAATCAAAGGCCTTCACCCTGGCCGTAGAGCCCGGAGATAAGGTTACGGTAACGACTTCCGCCTCTCCGTTCGGGTTAGCAGTGAAGTAAATAATCTTGCTGCCTTTATTCCCTTTGGTCAGGTCATATTGTTTGTCCCGGGTAATACCGGTTACATTAAACCGTTTCGCATAAACGATGCCGGTTTGCCCGTCCATATACATTACATTATAGGTCGTACGGTCATCGCTTTTACGGAATACATCTACATGAATGATGTCTTTACCCACAAAGGTCTTATCGGCGACCTTTGTCACTACCATGCTACCGTCTTTTTTGAAGACAATAATATCATCTATATCCGAACAGTCGATCACGAATTCATCTTTCTTCAGCGAAGAACCAATAAACCCTTCTTTACGGTTTACATATAATTTTGTATTAGCGATAGCCACTTTTGTAGCCTGGATGGTATCAAATATTTTTACTTCCGTCTTGCGCTCTTTACCTTTACCATATTTCTTCAACAGGTTTTCATAGTAAGCTATAGCATAATCAGTCAGGTGCTCTATATGATGTTTCACCTGCTTAATCTCTTCTTCTACCGCTTTAATATGCTCATCTGCTTTGAAACTGTCAAACTTGGAAATACGCTTGATTTTAATCTCCGTTAAACGGATAATATCTTCCTGGATGATTTCCCGGCGGAACAGTTTTTTATAAGGAGTTAATCCTTTATCTATAGCTGCCAAAACGCCTTCCCAGGTTGTTTCTTCTTCAATATCGCGGTAAATCCTCTTTTCTATAAATATCTTCTCTAATGAAGAGTAATGCCAGTCATTCTCCAGTTCGGCCAGCTTGATCTCCAATTCTTTATTCAATAAAGATTTGGTATCGGCCACAGAATGCTTCAGCAGGTCCGTAACCCCTACGAAGTGTGGCTTATCATTGATAATAATACAGGCATTCGGTGAAATAGAGATCTGGCAGTCAGTAAACGCGTATAAAGCGTCGATGGTCTGATCTATGGAAACCCCTTGTGCCAGTTGCACGATGAGCTCCACTTCTGCAGCGGTATTATCGACAACGCTCTTGATCTTGATCTTACCTTTTTCATTCGCCTTCAGGATACTTTCTATGAGGCCGGAAGTGGTCACACCGTAAGGCACATCTTTAATCGCCAGCGTTTTTTTATCTACTTCTTCAATATGGGCCCGCACCAGTACTTTACCGCCGCGTGCACCATCATTATAATTGGTAGTATCTACCATTCCCCCGGTCAGGAAATCGGGTTTCAGCTCAAATGATTTGCCCTTCAGATGTTTGATTGAAGCTTCTATCAGTTCAATAAAATTATGGGGTAAAATCTTCGTTGATAAGCCTACGGCGATCCCATCTGCACCCTGCGACAACAACATTGGGAATTTCATGGGCAGGTTAACCGGTTCATTTTTACGACCGTCATAGCTCAGTTGCCAATCGGTAGTCTTGGCATTAAACGCGACTTCAAGCGCGAATTTAGAGAGGCGCGCCTCGATATAACGGGCTGCCGCTGCACGGTCGCCCGTGCGCACATCGCCCCAGTTACCCTGCGTTTCGATCAGCAGGTCTTTCTGGCCGATATTTACCATAGCGTCGCCAATACTGGCATCCCCATGCGGGTGGTACTGCATCGTCTGCCCGATAATATTAGCCGCTTTATTGAAACGGCCATCATCCATCTCCTTCATTGCATGCAGGATACGGCGCTGCACCGGCTTAAGCCCGTCCCGCACATCAGGTACCGCACGCTCTAATATTACATAGCTGGCATATTCCAAAAACCAGTTTTCATACATTTTATCCACAGAAGTAGCATGCTCTTCATAAGCATGCGATTGGCCTTCTTCCGGTAATTCGCTGTCACTCATAGTCAAGGTTCCGAAAATTTAAGGGCGAAATTAACAAAAAAGGAGCGAAAATGAGTTTATTGTACCTCCTAATGCTAAACCCTTCATTCATAAGCCGTAGGAATACCGCCTGCTTAAAATTAAAAAGCAAAACAGGCAACAGATAGCCAGCCGGATAGCATAATTTTTATTTTTTTGCCAAACATTATAACTAAATACTATAAAATGCTCCCGAATATTTTTTGAAGCTGCAGGCAGTCTTTTAAGTTAAATATCATATTTATTCATCTTTATATAGATAAGCCATCGTAAAATATATTCCTAAAGACATACTGCGCTACAGGCCTGCGCAGCATGCTTAACGCGATTGACCAGGAATAAACCTTAATACGTGCCGGATATCGTGCTTATTACTTAAATTCGGCAACAGATATTAACAATCATCTTTTATGAGCAAACTGCCGGCGCTATTCATTACCTGTCTACTGGTCGTACTGACCCAACTGCCTTTAAATGCACAGAGCATAAAAGACTACAAAGTAAAAACTACTGCCAACAATAAAGAAAGAACCCAAATGCTGGACCTGTTGCGGGCAGAAATGTACCGGGGTCATAAGCAGGAAGTACAATTTGTGGTTGAAAAGCTGAACGTACTAGGTAACCACGCCTGGTTCCAGGGCCAGGTACAAAGAAAGGACGGTAAGGAATTTGAGATAGAAGGCGAAGCGGATTGCTGCCATGTAGAGGCCTTGTTAAGCAAAAAGAGCGGTAAATGGTACATTGAAGAAATGGCCGCTTTCTCGATGGATGTGTGGTGGGATGGCATATGGGAAGAGAAAAAATTACCCCGGCAATTGTTCGTCCAATAAACCCTGTAGTACCATAGTTGACCTGGCTGACCTGCTTTTATGCCTATATTAAACGGATTTAACGATTAACTTTTGCCTATTCCCCTTCAATTAATTAAATTGCTGGCCATAATATTTATATATGAACACAATCGCATTGGGTAAAAAGCTTTTATTAGGACTCGGACTGGTGGCAGGAAGCACGGCAAGCTATGCCCAATTCAACGAAGCGGAAGCCGATAAATTTTTTGAAATCTCCAAAAACCTGGAGATCTATACCAACGTGCTAAAAGAGCTGAATACTTTTTATGTGGACCCGATCAACCCCGGGAAAATGACCAAAACGGGGCTGGACGCGATGTTGAACGAACTGGACCCTTATACTAATTTTATTACCGAAGCCGAGGCCGAGCAATTTGAAATGGAATTTAACGGGAAATATGGTGGCGTAGGCGTTGTGATACGGACCGACTCTACTAAAAACATAGTGATCGCCGAGGTGAAAGAAAAAAGTCCTTTTGATAAAGCGGGGATCAAACCCGGAGATTTCCTGATCTCTATCGACGGTAATATGGTCAAGGGCAGACAAGAGGACGAAGTAGGCCTGCTTTTAAAAGGTGCCCCCGGCTCAAAAATAAAGGTGACGCTTAAAAACCCGCTTACCGGTAAAGAAACCAGTAAAGAAGTGGCCCGCGAAGAGATCCTGGTACCTTCGGTACCCTATGCCGGTTATGTAGACAATAATAAACAAATTGCCTATGTACTACTCAGCCAGTTCAACCCGAATTGTTCCAAAGATGTACGCAAGGCCCTGGATAGCCTGAAAACCAATGCCAATGGCGAACTGAAAGGTGTTGTGCTGGACCTCCGCGGCAACCCCGGCGGACTGATCACAGAAGCAGTAAATATTTGTAACCTTTTCGTAGATAAAGGCCAGCATATTGTGAGCACCAAAGCCAAGCATAAGGAATGGGATAAACAATACCCTACCACTAACGAGGCCTGGGATGCAAAAATACCATTGACCATCCTGATCAACTCCTCTTCAGCTTCTGCCTCAGAGATCGTTTCCGGGGCCCTACAGGACATTGACAGGGCGGTAATCATAGGTAGCAAAAGCTTTGGTAAGGGATTAGTGCAGGTGGTAAGACCCGTAGGCTACAATTCAAGACTAAAGGTAACAACCGCAAAATATTATATCCCATCCGGCAGGTGTATCCAGGCCCTGGATTATACGCACCGTAATGAAGATGGTACCGTAGCTGCCGTACCAGACTCTTTGAGAAAAGAATTTAAAACGCTTGCCGGCAGAAAAGTATTTGACGGTGGCGGTATCGAGCCTGATATAAAGATTGAAAGCGAATATTACAGTTTATTAAGTTCTAAATTGATGCGCGATCAGCTGATCTTCAACTACGCTACTGAATATTATTACGCGCACCCTACTATCGCTCCGGCAAAAGACTTTAAATTTTCAGACGCGGAATATGAGGAATTCCAGAAATGGCTGAGCACAAAAAACTTTAAGTACGAAACCAAGAATGAATATATCCTGGACGCCTTAAAAAAGAACGCGGAAGAGGAGAGAAACTTCGATCGCTTCAAAAATGAATACACTACCTTATTGACCAAGATCAACCAGGAGAAAAAACAGGATTTCATTAATAACAAAAACGAGATCAAAGAGCTCCTCTCTTCCGAGATCGTTACCCGCTATTATTACCAGAAAGGCCAGATCGAGAACCAGTTGAACAACTTCAACGCGGCCATCAAAAAAGCGGTAGCCTTGATGACCACGGAAAAAGCAGAATACGGTAAAGTACTCAAAAAATAAGCAGGTTACAGGATTAGAACAGGGGCGCTCCGAACAGGGCGCCCCTGTTTTATTTAAACTTATAGAATACTTACTTTTGCAGCATCAATGAAGCAATACCTCAGATACGGCATTATCCTGCTACTGGTCATCATCCTGACCTTATTCCTGCTGATGATTGTAAAAGAAAACACCCGGGATTATACCGTGATCATTTTCTTTGCCTCCATCATTATCCTGGTGCTTTATGCCTTCCTGAAATTGCGTAAAGTATTACATCACCAGAAAACGGAATTCGAATCTTACAAACTGGCCATTTTTGTCCCGGTGGGCGCTTTAAGCTCCTACTTTCTCAATCATGAACTTGGCCTGGGCCCGGTATTGGGTGCTTCTATTGTAGGCCTGCTGGCCTCTTTCATCCCGGATTTCAACAAGCGATCCGTCTACCTGCAGGGCCTGCCCACAGCTATATACTGCGGTGCTTTCATTGGCATGAGCCATTTAAAAATAGCGGGCGGTTATGCCTTTGTATTGACCGCCTCTTTATTTACCGGGATCTTCCTGATGGTTTCCAAAAGCATTTTGCAGGGCGTCGGCGGTAAGCTGGGCGCACTGGCATTCCTGGGCGTAGTGGTCACTTATTTTTTATTAATGCTGATCCAATAAGATTATGGAAAAATTTATTTTAGTACTTACAGGCATGTGCGGGGCTATGGCCACCTATTATGTCAATACCAGGTTAAAGCAGGGGCCGGTAAGGGCCTCCGCCCTGCTCACCCTGATCGTAGCCGCTGGCTGCTATTTCTTCCCGGATGTTTTAAGTCCTTATCTCAGCAAAAACCTCCCGGTTGTTTTTATCGGGTCTACTTTCATTGGTATGGTCTCCGCACAAAAAATGAGCACTTATACCGGTATTGCCATTGCGGGCCTGGTGTTCGCGGCCATCTACCTTAATACCAGTAAGTTCTTTGACGGCTATGGCGGCTCTTTAGGCACTTCTGCCTGCATCTCTGTCCTGGTCATGCTTTGCATCCCTTACTTCAAGTCCAGGCGCAACCTGACCGTAGGCCTGCTGCAATTAAGAAGAATGGCGATGAAAGGCTGGAGAAAGAATAAATTCAAATAAAAAAGAAATCCCCGAAGCTGTTTTGCTCCGGGGATTTTACTTAAAGTTTGCTTTACTTGTAAAGAAAGTAGCACCCTATAGTTTCTGAACTTTTACCGTTCCGCTACGGCTTCCGTCCTCGTATTGAATAAAATAATTACCAGCCGGCAATGTATTCATATCAATTACCGTATTGTTGCCGCTGGCAGGCAATTGTTGCTGCACTTTACCGTCAATACTTAATATACGGATCAGCGCTTGTTGCACGTTACCTTCAACCAGGAAGTTGATCTTTCCTTCTGTCGGGTTAGGGAATACATAGCAGAAAGTGTTTTTCTGAGTATTTTTCGTTGAAACGGTTGCAAAAGGTTTGATCTCGAAAATGCTCAGGGTAGAAGATACCTCGTTCGCCAGTATCACATAAGGCTTACCGGTAGGTGAGCTGGCAGAGTCGATATACAATACACCTTCAGCACCATTATCTCCGCCATAGGCAGCTAAATCACGGGTATTTTTATAATCCATGTACACCGGGGCAGCAGGGTCGGTAATATCATACGCCATACACCCGCCCACTCTTTCCAAAGCGACAAAGGCATATACTTTATCCCCGATAGTAGCTACAGCAACTCCTTCAGGTTCCGGGCCTTTATCGTCGCTACGGTTTTTCAAAGTATTATTGGCATTGCTCGCATTGAAGATGGCTGCAATTTGCGGGTGCTTCGAAGTGATCAATTCAAAATCCTGACCATTGTCCGAAACCAAAGCGCCTGTAGCGGCATTCCAGATCGAGAAGGAGCGACTACCAAACACATGGATCTCATCAAAGTCACCGTCACCATCGGTATCACCGGAGGCAGTCGTTACATTCAGGCGGCCCAGGTTCGCTTTCAGGAAAGCGGCATTAGGGAAAGCCGCCGAATCCAGTACATACGCAGAAGAGCCCAAACGTAAAGCTTCTTCATAAGCATCATACTCACGGGCATCCCCTTCATTAGCTGTAACCAGGTAAGTGGTTCCATTCACTTTATAAGCAGCAATCGCATCCGGCATATAGACACCCTTCACCGGCCAGTTGGCCAGCGCAATAGCTGTTCCCTGGTCGTTTGCGTCTAATGCATTTGCAGGTAACCTATGATCCTTAGTGCCTAATGGTAAGATATCGGTAATCGTGCTGTTCAGCAGGTCGATCACAGCAATAGCGTTATTTTCCTGGCAGGTAACCCAGGCTTTAGTATTGTCAGCCGCTACAGTAATATATTCCGGCTCCATATCCTGTGCTACGGTAGCATTAGGCCCGAAGATACGTACACCGGCAGCTTTTAAAGCCGCTACCTGGCTGTTGAAGGCCTGGAAATCTGCAGTAGTGACATGGCTTTGGGCCAGGCCGGTAATACCGCCACTGATATCAATAATCGACACAGAACCTTCCGGGTCTATCGTGTAATCTGATTTAGGCTGGCCTTCATTAGCCACCAATACTTTATTGCCATCAGGAGTAAAAGTGATCATATCCGGCATAGCGCCTACCGTTACCTGGCTTTTGAATACACCTGCGGTATCGAAGAACACGGCCTTGCCCGGGTTTTCGGGCACCAGGTCTTCTACAGCTACCGCTACAATACCGTTTTTAACCGCTACGGAATTGACATTACCATAAGTAGGATTGATGTCAATTGAAGAGATAAATACAGGTGCCACAGGGTTTTGGAAGTTAACGATATCCACTTTTCCACCAATAGAATTGGCGATGAATAAACGTTTCGATTGTTGATCAAAAGCTACGATCTCCGCGGAATTGTCACCAGCGGTGTGGTTGCTATAAGAAGCTATATGGGTTAAGAAGTCCGCCTTTAAGGCTGCCGGGGCTGCTTTGTCATCATCCAGGATAAATGCCGTAAATACGTTAGCAGCAGCATTGGGTAAAGTAGCGTTAACCGGGTCAACCAGTTTAAACGCGAAATACTCCGCGTTTTCGGCAATATTATCATTGGTGATCGCGATCGTGATCGTATCGTTTACATTGTTGGCTAAAGCTGGCCATTCAAAAATAAGGTTGGCCGGCAAAGTATAGTCGGTACCGGAAGTTGCCGTTCCGTTGGGCAATAACTCCAATGTCGCGGAAGCAGGATTGGCGATACCGCCTACCAGGTTGGCGACAACTTTCAATTCCAGCTGGCCTTCATTTACGGCCACTGAACTGCCCACAAAATTGATATTGGCTGTAGTCGGTACAATCACCGGTGGCGGGTAAATACCCGCGGTAGAGCGGATCACGCCGACACTTGGCTGCGGTGTGATCTCGTTCATAGGTACGATCCAGTTCGAACCTATATTATTATCCAGGTTTGCGGCAGTCAGCTCATAGGAATAGCCGTAGATACCGGTCGGGGCTGCAGGCCAGCTGTTAGTACCGGCAAAATAATGAACAGAGTCCACTATTTGCCCCGTAGAATTGCGGATCACCAGGATATCGTCAGAAGAACTTAACCCCCCACCCAGCATATGGATAACAGGTACCTGCAAAAGCGTATCCGCCCCGTTAGGACTGGTAGAGAATACCAGGTTACCGCCAGCGGGTAAAGACAGCACCGGGAATTGACCACTGGTACCATCAGTCCACTTTAAACCACCCAGGTTTGCAGTTGTAGTACCGGCATTATACACCTCGATCATTTCGATCGTATTGGGGCTGTGGATAATCTCTGTGATCACCAGGTTAGGAGTACTGCCGTTCCACAGCAGGTCCAGCGTATCCGCCACATTGTTAGCGCCACCTGCGTTTTGCACTCCGTTTACCGCTAAGGTATAGGGAATACCATCCGCTAAAGGCGCATGCGTCAGCACCACAGAGTCATTGGATGCGGTTAAAACAGCGCCGGTAACTGCAACCGAAGGGTTGATCACATAATTGGCGGCATTCGTCGCCGAAGCATTGGTTACCGCCTGGTTGAACTTAACGGAGGTGCTGGTCGCACTGTTTTGCCTGAAAAGCGTAACGATCGGGGCGGGGTTAGGCGCCGGTGGCGGATAAACGCCCGGCGTAGCCAGTATCGGCCCGGAGGTAGAAGAGATAATATTTTGCATGGTCGCGGTCCAGTTGGCGCCTGCATTATTGTCTGCGGCGGCACTGTTCAGCTCTATGGAATAACCATAATAAGATCCGGAAGGTGCCGCAGGCCATCCCGCAGTGCCCACCTGGTAAGCTACTGAATCAATGATGGTTCCGGCAGCGTTTTTGATCACTAAAATATCAGAAGAGGAACTTAATCCGCCGTTCAGGGTATAATAAGTGCCGCCCATTAAGCTATTGGCTGCCGCGGGATTGGTTGAGAACAATACTGTTCCGCCTGCCGGCAACATTTGCGCAGGGAAGTTACCGCTGGTACCATTGCTCAGATATAATCCGCTCAGGTCCGCTGCTGTGGTCCCGGCATTATATACCTCTATCATTTCGATGTCATTGGGTGAGTGGATGATCTCCGTGATCACCAGGTTCGGCAGTACCGGTGTAGTAGTGATCGCGTCCCCTTTTATCGTCAGCATATCAAAACGCCAGGTACCACTGGTACCGTAAGTGGAAGTAGAAGTACTAGGCACATAACCGGTACCCGCAGGGGCAAAGGCCGCTACGACACGGAATCCGGCATTTGCATTATTGTTTAAGCCCGTAACTGAAGACAGGTTGAAGCTACGGCTGTTCCAGGTATCGCCACTTGTCGCAGAAGCCATGTCCGCATCTACCCATACCGGGTTGCTTACACTGGCGTCCAGGGTATATTGTAATTGCACATTGGCTGGGCCCGTGTTACTATGACGCTGATCAAAAGTGACCTTGATATTCTGGTAACCGGTAGTAGCGGTGAAGCAGACGATACCGGCCGTTTTATTAGCAGTACCTTGTGCCGGGAAAGAAGTTACGCCAAGACCGGTATTATCGCTTGTAGCAGGGTCTGTTGAGCCGCCATTGGAAGTACCACTGGCAAAGGAAGTCGTCGTTCCGCCCACAGCGGCTACGGTGCCTGTGCCTACAGATGGCAGCATGCTCCCGGTTGAGGAGGCAGCATCCGGTGGTACGGAGTTAAAATTCCACTGTGTAATGGTAGTCTGCGCTTGTGCCCCGTTTATAAACAGGCAGCCAAGCGAAGCCAGTAATACCGATTGGGAAAAGAGTTTGTTCATTGCTAAAATTTGATAATCGGCAAATTTTAGGAACAGATATGATCGCAATATTTACGGAATATTATGTTTAGGTAAAATATACCGCAACGGCTTTAAGCTTAATAAAAAAATCCCCGGAACAGAAAGTTTCGGGGATTATTAGGACAGCTTTTGCTGTCCGGAAAATATTTAATCTTTTACAGGATCAGCATCGCGTCTCCATAAGTAAAGAAGTTATACTTTTCTTTGATCGCTGTATTATAAGCTTCCATCGCTAAGTCATAGCCGGCAAAAGCACAGGCCATGATCAACAGGCTCGTTTTAGGCAAATGGAAATTGGTGATCAGCGAGTTCGCGATCGTAAAATCATAAGGCGGATGGATAAATAAGTTGGTCCAGCCTTCTTCCGGCTTCAGGTAACCCTGGGCCGTAATAGAGCTTTCCAATGCACGCATGGAAGTCGTACCTACCGCACAAATTTTTCTCTTCTCATCCAAAGCTTTATTCACAATGTTACAGGCATATTCATCTACACGGAAATATTCCGCGTCCATTTTGTGCTTGCTCAGGTCTTCTACTTCGATAGGCCTGAAAGTACCTAAACCGGTATGTAAGGTTACTTCCGCGAAACGTACCCCTTCAATTTCCAGGCGCTTGATCAACTCTCGGCTGAAGTGCAAACCTGCAGTAGGAGCCGCTACAGCGCCTTCATATTTGGCATATACCGTTTGATAACGATCGCGATCGTCTTCTTCCGGTTTACGCTTAAACAATTTCGGCAGTGGTGTTTCGCCCATACTGTCCAGTACGCGTTTAAACTCCGCATCATCACCATCAAAAAGGAAACGGATGGTACGGCCGCGAGAGGTTGTATTATCAATTACTTCTGCTACCAATTCATCATTATCGCCGAAATACAATTTGTTACCCACACGGATCTTACGCGCCGGATCAACAATTACGTCCCATAAACGGTTTACTTTGTGTAATTCTCTTAACAGGAATACTTCAATTTTCGCACCTGTTTTTTCCTTTTTACCATAAAGACGGGCCGGGAACACTTTGGTATTGTTCACTACCATCACGTCCTTGTCGGTAAAATACTCTAAAACGTCTTTGAAAACTCTGTGTTCGATCTTGCCGGTGTCGCGGTGTACCACCATTAAACGGCTTTGGTCTCTTTCCTTTGCAGGATGCTGCGCAATCAGCTCGATTGGCATGTCAAATTTGAACTGCGATAGCTTCATATCTTACAGGATATGTGGGTTTAATTTTTTAAAGAAATAAAAAGTCTGCAAAGGTAGGGTATTTTAGGAGGAAATACAAAATTAACACTCCGGCTCCCCTGCATGTCTCAATCAGGAAAATCTATTCTCATCAACATTGGCCGGCTTTAAGTATAAAAGGTTTTTCTTAAATGTAATTTTCCGAAACACATACAATTATATCTTTATTTATTAACAGAAAATCGCATGCATTAAAAAAAATAAATTTGCCTGTCAAATTTTAATTGTTAGCTTTGTCTAACTTTTTTATTCCAATAACAACACACTAAGTATACATGGCTAAATATTTATTTATAAATTTATTCGTATTGCTGATGCTCTTATCCGCAGGAGTGCAGGCACAAGGCATTATAAAAGGGAAAATATCTGGTAATAAATCAGTTATACCATTTTCAGCTATTCAGCTGGATGGCAGCCCCTTGAATACTTTATCCGATAGTGCAGGCAACTTTATACTCACAAACGTAGCAGCGGGAACCTATACACTACTGGTAAATGCTACCGGCTATAAAGATCATAAAGAGCAGGTAAACCTGACAGATACGCAAACGCTCAACATCAATATCGTACTGGAAGCCGATAAAGCTGCCGGCGAATTGGAAGGCGTGGTCGTTACCGGCACGATGAAAGAGGTTTCAAAATTGAGCAGCCCGGTGCCGGTAGAAGTATACACTTCAAAGTTTTTTAAAGCAAATCCTACTCCTTCCTTATTTGATGCCCTGCAAAATATCAATGGCGTGCGCCCGCAGTTGAACTGTAATATTTGTAATACCGGAGATATCCATATCAACGGGCTGGAAGGTCCCTACACGATGATCCTTATCGATGGTATGCCTATAGTGAGTGGCCTGGCCACCGTATACGGGCTCAGCGGTATCCCGCAATCCCTGATTGACCGGATAGAGGTTGTAAAAGGCCCTGCCTCTACCCTATATGGCAGTGAAGCCGTAGGCGGTCTTATTAATGTGATCACTAAAAGACCTGAAAATACGCCGCTGCTGGCCGCTGATGTAATGGGCAGTTCCTGGGGGGAGCTCAGCACCGACCTGGCCACCAGCTTTAAAGCCGGTAACAAAGCCCGGTCTATGCTCGGCATCAATTATTTTACCTATAACAATCCTATAGATAATAACAAAGATAATTTCACCGATGTAACCCTGCAAAACCGGATCTCTGTATTTAATAAATGGAGCTTCAAAAGAAAAGAAAACCGTTTGTTCTCCCTGGCCGCCCGCTATGTCTATGAAGACCGCTGGGGTGGAGAGCTGAACTGGTCCCGCAAATACAGAGGCGGAGATGAGGTTTACGGAGAAAGTATTTATACCAAAAGAGGAGAACTCTTCGGTAAGTATCAGCTGCCCGTCAAAGAGCACCTGGTCTTCCAGTTCAGCGCCAATACCCACGACCAGAACAGCGCTTATGGCAACCTTTTCTACCTGGCCCGGCAGGATGTAGCCTTTGCCCAGCTAACCTGGAATAAAAACCTGGGTAACCATGACCTGCTGAGCGGCCTGAGTTATCGTTACACCTATTACGATGACAACACACCTGCAACCGCCCTGGCGCCCTCAAGAACCCACCTTCCCGGTGCTTTCGTGCAGGATGAAATTACATTTAATCCCAAAAACACCCTGCTGTTAGGCTTGCGTTACGACTACAACTCCTTACACGGCAGTATTCTTTCCCCAAGGGCTTATTATAAATGGAATTCCGCCAACAAGTATAATGTACTGCGCATTGGAGTAGGGAATGGGTATCGCGTGGCCAACGTATTTACCGAAGACCATGCCGCGCTGACCGGCGCCCGGAGCCTCGAATTTGTACGGGAACTAAAACCCGAAACTTCCTGGAATACAAATATCAACTTTGTTAAGAAAATCGTACTGGGTAATTCCTTCCTGAACCTTGATGCCACTGCATTCTATACCTATTTCACCAATAAGATCATAGCCGATTACGATACCGATCCCAACAAGATCATCTATGATAACCTCGATGGTTATGCTATTTCAAAAGGTTTTTCACTCAATCTTGACTTTGCCTTTGACAATGGCTTAAAAATACTGGCCGGGGGAACGCTGATGGATGTGTACAGCGTGGAAAACGAAATAAAAACAAGACAACTTTTTACAGAAAAATTCACCGGCGTCTGGACGATCAGCTATCCCATTAGCAGGATCAACCTGAGTATCGATTATACCGGCAATGTTTACGGGCCTATGCGCTTACCATTATTGAGCGATACTGATCCCCGGCATGAATATTCGCCCTGGTGGAGCATCCAGAACCTGCAATTGACCCAAAAACTGGGCAAAAAACTGGAAATTTACGGTGGCGTAAAAAACCTCCTGGACTGGACGCCTAACCGGAACAATCCTTTTATCATCGCCCGGGCCAATGATCCCTTTGACAAGCAGGTAATGTTTGATACCAATGGGCAGGCGCTTAAAACAGCAGATAACCCGTACGGGCTTACCTTTGACCCTTCCTATGTTTATGGCCCTAACCAGGGCCGGCGCGCCTTCCTGGGAATGCGGTTAAGTCTTTAAAAGAAACCTCCCGGTACCTAGGGTTTATAAAATACATGACGTATTATTACCGTATAAAATTTTGCAATACATACGATGTGCCGGAAATACTAATTTTGACCACCTTATTTAATCATTTGCAACACAATGTTTGACCCGATCATAAAATATTTATCTTCTATCAGCGCCGTGGAAGCCGCGCTATTAGCGACGATCTTTACCTGGCTGGTCACTGCTCTTGGGGCCGCTACCGTTTTCTTTTTCAAGGAGGCCAATAAAAAAGTGATGGACGGTATGCTGGGCTTTACCGGCGGCGTGATGATCGCCGCCAGTGTCTGGAGCCTCATCATCCCGGCGATCAATATGAGTGCCGGCGAAGGTTTTATTAAAGTACTGCCCACGGTGGCCGGTATCCTCATGGGCGCGGGCTTTCTTTACGGGCTGGACAAAGTCTTGCCCCATTTCCACGTCAACCTGAAACAAACCGAAGGCGTAAAATCGCCCTGGCAGCGAACGACCTTAATGATCCTGGCGATTACCCTGCACAATATACCCGAAGGGCTTGCCGTAGGGGTTATGTTTGGCGGCGTGGCTGCGGGTATTCCTGAAGCCAGTATTGGCGGGGCGTTAGCGCTGGCCATTGGTATCGGCCTGCAAAACTTCCCGGAAGGGATTGCCGTTGCTATGCCTATGCGACGTATGGGCGTGAGCCGTAAAAAAAGTTTTTTCTATGGCCAGCTATCCGCTATCGTAGAACCTATAGCCGGTGTGCTCGGTGCGTTCGCAGTGGCTTTCTTCACCCCTATCCTGCCATATGCCCTGGCTTTCGCTGCGGGTGCGATGATCTTTGTAGTGGTGGAAGAAGTAATTCCCGAAGCGCAGCAAAACCGCGATTCCGATATTGCTACGATTGGGTTTATAGGCGGCTTCATAGTGATGATGAGCCTGGATGTTGCTTTGGGTTAATAGGATTAAAAGGTATAACTTAAGCCAAGACCGCCAAACAGGTACCGGGAAGTTTGTAAATGATCCAGAGGACCGCGTTTGTTTAAATAGGCAGTAATATCTCTTGACACAAATCCGCTTAATGAAAGCGCCTGTTTATTTTTCAATACCCATTCCACACCTGTAGTTAAACGCACATTCATTACATAAGTGTTGAAATTCGGATATACATAAATAAGATCCCGCACTATATCGGGCAGATTGGAATTATCATAAACCAGAAATTTATTCCAGATCGCCCCGCCCAGATTCCAGGATGTATGGCCCCAATGCATTAATTTATATTGAACACCAACAGGAACAGCCAGATACTCAAGGCTATTGACCAATGGAAATTCTTCAGAACGAAAGGCAGATTTATGACGGATAAAACCAATACCTGTTTCCAGTACCCATTTTTCATTGAGCTTTCGGCCTGCCTGTACATGCGGGATTACAGCTCCATAGTTTTTGACATGAATAGTTGCCGACGGCACTTCTTCTATATTGACTAAATCAGTAACAAATGCATCAAACCCTATACGGTACTGCCATTTACGCTCCTGGGCATTAGCATGCAGCACCAGGAACAGGCAAGCAACCAAACAGTATATCTTATTCATAATATCTTTTTATTCAACTACAAACAAAACAATATTAGTTCAAATAACAAAATATACTATAAAACATATTACGACTCCGTCTTCAAGCGCAACAGGGTAAAACTGCCTAAAATGGCCGGCACGACCAGATTGATGAACCATAACAAATAAGAGCCACTAAGTATAGCTAAAGACTCCGTACTCAGTTGTGTAGCGTCCATAAACAGGTAAATCCCTACAAAACCGCGCACCCCCAGCTCCAGCATAGCCACAGAGGGGACTACGGAAATGGTCCAGAACATCAATGCGGAAACCAGGATACCGGGAAATAAAGGCACTCCCGCACCCAATATATTAATCAGCAATAAAAACTGCAGGTTATAACACAAAAACCTGCCGAAAGCCAGCAACAGGATATAAGCCAGGTCTCTTTTTGAATAAAAACTAAACACCCTAAGCCCGAAATTCAGCTTACGCAACTGCTTATATTTTTTACCAAAACCTTTAAAGCGATTGATATTAAAAAACAGGAACAGCGCACTGCCCGCGATCAAAAAAGCCAAGCCCAATGCCAGTTTCGTGTAAAAATTGCCACTAACTACATTCAGGTAAATCAACCCGGCGATCCCGAAAGATGCGGTAATACACATCTGAGCCACACTTCCGATCACACTGGCAAAGGCCGCTTTTATCTTATATCCCTGCCCTACATGAATAATACGCCCGGCAAAATCCCCTACCCGGTTAGGTGTAACCAGGGAAAAGCTCATGCCCGACAGCATAGACTTAAAAGCCTGCTTAAAAACCACCGGCCGGATCCGGCTCAACAGCTTTTGCCATTTCAGCGCTTCCAGTACCCAGTTGGCAGGTGCCAGCAACATCACCAGCACCAACCATTTAATATTGCCGGTATTCAGATGCTCCCGTAATCTTTGCCATTGCTCCTTAACATCACCTCTCGCGGTTACCTGCCGGTAGATAAGGTAAAGCAGCACCAGCAAGGCTAACGGTGCAATAACATAACGGAGCCATATTTTTTTGGTATTTTTGTGCATGTATGGGCAAATGCAGGGGCATTTGTATTTTTTATTTTAAATCAAGTCTTTTGGTTATTGTAGGTATTGATCCCGGCACCCTGGTTATGGGCTACGGGGTAATTTCGGTGGACAAAAATACGATAAGTCTCCTGGAAATGGGCGTGCTTCATCTTGCGAAGCACAAAGACCATGGCGAGCGGCTGAATTATATTTTTGAAAGAGTGAGCGCTTTGGTGCAAAGACATGAGCCGGTAGCCGTTGCCCTGGAAGCGCCCTTCTATGGAAAAAACGTGCAAAGTATGCTCAAACTGGGCCGTGCCCAGGGGGTAGCCATTGCAGCTGCCATGGCACATGGCAGCCGTACCGTAGAATATGCGCCCAAGAAGATCAAGCAATCCGTAACCGGCAACGGTAACGCCTCCAAAGAGCAGGTCTGGAAAATGCTCCAGTATATCTTAAAATTTGAGGACAACCCCGACTACCTGGATGCCACTGATGCGGTAGCCGTTGCGCTTTGCCATTATTACACTAGCAAAGGAGATATTACCCTCGCAAAAATTAAAACTACTAAAAAAGCCGCCAAAGGCTGGGGCGCATTTATTGCACAAAACCCGGACCGGATCAAATAGAACGATATGAAGAACGCGCAGCTCAGGATCATCTTTATTCTCGCCAGCCTATGTACGATCGGAATCATTATCTCGCAGATATATGGGGTACGCCGCGCCTATACCCATGAGAATGAGCGCTTTGACCTGAACGTCACCGTAGCCCTGAGAGATGTAGCCTTTAAAGTATGGGAGCTGAAACAAACCAAGTCTACTATCTATAATGTCGTAAGCCGCCAAAGCAACGACTATTACCTGGTGAAGATCAATGAATATGTAGATGAAAGCACATTAGAACATTTCCTGAAAGAGTCGTTCACCAATAACGGTGTATACGCGGATTTTGTATTCGGGTTGCACGACTGCCTGAATCACAATTTCAAGTATGAGAAGTTCATCAATATGAACAATAAACGCAGAGCGGTATCTGGTTTCAAAAATTTTGTGGACCCTAAAATTGACAATTATTATTTCGCCGTTTATTTCCCCTACCGCAGCAACTACCTGTCCAGCCAGCTGACGATATGGGTGGTATCTTCCGCTATTATTCTCTGCACCCTGGCCTTCCTGAGCTATGTGATCTATGTAGTGCTTAACCAGAAGCGCCTGACCGAAATGCAAAAGGATTTCGTCAAAAACATGACGCATGAGTTTAAAACACCCCTGACCAGTATCCAGCTGGCCTCTACAGTATTAAAAAAACCGACCATTGTCAATAACCCAGTGCGCCTGCTCAACTATGCCTCTATCATTGATGCTGAAGCCCGGAAACTGGAACTGCAGGTAGAGCGGGTACTACAGATGTCTATGGGGCAAAAAAGAGAATTGGAGTTAAACATGGAGCTCATAGACATAAGGGAAGTCATACAAAAAGCCTGTGAAGCTTATACGCCCCAGCTGGAAGCCCGCGGCGGTAAAATAAAGCTGAATATGAGCAGCAGCGCTATTATGATACAAGGAGATGCGGACCATTTAAGAACGGCATTCAGCAACCTGGTCGACAATGCGATCAAGTATACTCCTGAAGAAACAGTGCCGCAGATCAGCATTACCATCAAAGATATTTACAAAAAACACATACACATTATTTTCAAAGATAATGGAATAGGCATTGAAAAAGAAAATCAGAAACTCATTTTTGAACGCTTTTACCGGGTATCTACCGGTAATGTCCATAATATAAAAGGCTTCGGTATCGGCCTGAATTATGTCAAATCAATCGTTAGTCTGCATAAGGGTAAGATCATTTGCGATAGCGCTCCCGGCCAGGGCACCTCTTTTACCGTAGTACTTCCTAAAACCCAAGAAAGTTAATGCGTATCCTTGTTTTATGTAGCCGGGTCCCCTACCCTTTACACGATGGCGGGAACCTGGCGGTAAGCAATTTGATGGAAGGACTGCTGGATGCCGGGATCCGGTTAAGCATGCTGGCGATGAATACAATCCGGCATCAGGTCAACCCGCAAAAGCTACCGCCTATATTTCAACGTTTGGCAACTTTTAAAACCGTTGCCGTAGATAACAGTATCAAACCACTGGCTGCCCTGCGGTCTTTGGTAAGCGGCACTTCTTATAACCTGGAAAGGTTTATTACTGCGGCTTTTGAAGCGGAATTGACCAGCCTGCTGCAAGTCAATCAATATGATATCATTTTACTGGAAGGCTTATATGTAACGCCTTATTTACCAGTTATCCGAAAACATAGCAGAGCTAAAGTCTGCTACCGGCAGCATAATGTGGAATTCCAGATCTGGGAAAGACTGGCCCGGAACAGTACTCATTTCCTGAAGCGCTTTTACCTGGGACGGCTGGCCAAAGCCCTGAAAAAGTATGAACTGAAGCATTTAAACGACTATGACAGCATAGCTGCCATTTCGCCCGTAGATGCGGAAATTTACCAGGCTTTAGGCTGCACCATACCTATCGTGGAGATTCCCTACAGCCTCAAGGTAAAAAATCCGGCAACTAACATGGCCGCCACTCCTGCTATACCACGGTTCTACCATATCGGCGCAATGGACTGGCAACCTAATGAAGCCGCGATTAGCTGGTTCCTCGAAAAAGTATGGCCCCTGGTAATTGCAACTGCCCCCGAAGCGCAACTCTTCCTGGCCGGCAGGAATATGTCGGCCTATTTCCTGGAAGGTTCCTGGCCGAATGTGCACATCATTGGTGAGGTACCCGATGCCGACGCTTTCGAAGCAGATAAGCAGATCCTGGTCGTTCCCTTACATTCCGGAGGTGGGATCCGTATCAAAATCCTGGAAGCCATGTCGAAGCAAAAAGCGGTTATCGCCACCCGCGTGGCCATGCAGGGATTTCACGCAGCAGCAAACGGGGAGGAAGTTTTACTGGCGGATAAGCCTGCTGATTTTGCCGCAGCCTGCCTCGCTCTTATTAAGGATCCCGGGCAAGTACAACAGCTGGGCACGAAGGCACAAAAATTAATACAAACTTATTACAATCAGCAACTTGTAATTAATAAATTGTTACAACATTTTAATACGCTATTATAAATGAACGCTTTCTGCTCCCATTTATAAACAATTAGCCCAAGTTTCGGTTTAAGATGTTATTTTTGTAGATTGCTATAGCATATTCAATAAATCAGAACAAAATGGAGCTTACTTTTTACGGACACGCATGCTTTTTGGTGAACACCGGCGATACAAAGATCTTGTTTGATCCTTATATCAGCCCTAACCCACAGGCAAAGGATATAGATATCAGCAGCATTACCGCGGATTATATTTTTGTGTCCCACGGCCATGAAGACCATGTGGCCGACCTGCTCAGCCTGGCGCAGCAGACTCAGGCTACCGTTGTTTCTAATTTTGAAATCATTACCTGGTTAAGCAAACAGGGTTATGAAAAAGTACACCCGATGAATTTCGGAACAAGAGCTTTCGATTTCGGAACAGTACATTTCGTACCGGCTGCCCACAGCAGCGCTTTACCGGATGGCAGCTATGGTGGTAATCCCGGCGGCTTTATCTTCAAGACGAAGGCCGGTAATTTTTATTACACCGGCGATACCAGCCTTACCGCGGAATTCACCATGATCCCGTATTATGGCAAACTCGATGCCGCGATCATGCCGGTTGGGGGCAATTTCACCATGAACCCTGAAGAAGCCCTGATCGCAAGCGATATCATCAAATGTGACCACATCATCGGCGTTCATTTTGACACCTTTGGGTACATTGTAATTGATAAAGACCAGGCAATAGCACAATTCAAAGCAGCCGGCAAGACCCTGCGTCTTCCCGGGATCGGCGACACGATCAGCCTGTAACAGGGTTCCCTATTGGGATCATCAGAGTTTTAAAGCAATCGCAGAAAAGAAAAAGAAAAAAGGAATACATTCATATGACAAAAGTATTAGCTATTGCCAATCAAAAAGGAGGAGTAGGTAAAACTACCACTGCGATCAACCTGGCAGCCAGCCTGGCTGTACTGGAGTATAAAACACTTCTTATTGACGCGGATCCACAGGCCAATAGTACCTCAGGAAACGGTTTTGACCTGAAAAATATCCAGTTGAGTCTCTACGACTGCCTGGTTAACGATACCCCGATCAAAAACGCGGTACTGGCATCCGAAACACCCAATCTCGACATTTTACCTTCCCACCTTGACCTGGTAGGGGCAGAAATAGAGCTCATCAACCACCCGAACCGGGAGCACATCCTCAAGCAGGCTATCGCCGCCCTGAATAATGAATATGATTTCATTATCATAGATTGCTCTCCTTCCCTGGGCTTAATTACCGTAAATGCGCTCTCCGCGGCCAATGCTGTAATTATTCCCGTACAATGCGAATTTTTCGCCCTGGAAGGTTTGGGTAAACTGCTGAACACCATCAAAATTGTCCAGGCCAGGCTGAATACCGATTTACAGATCGAAGGTATCCTTATGACCATGTATGATGGTCGCCTGCGCTTAAGCAACCAGGTGGTGGAAGAAATTAAGAATCATTTTGAAGACCTGGTTTTCAAAACGATCATACATAGAAATACAAAATTAGGAGAAGCGCCAAGTTTCGGCAAACCGGCTTTGATGTATGACACAGAAAGCACGGGAGCGGTAAACTATTTGAATTTAGCCAAGGAGATTTTGCAAAAAAACAACCTTACTAAAATTAAAACTTCTGAATTAATATAACCCAGAGCAGTATGGCACAGAGTAATAAAAAACAAGCTTTAGGAAAAGGCATCAGAGCTTTGTTGAATAACATAGACGAGGAACTGAAATCGAATGAGCCTGCCATAAAAAATACGGAAGCCAACAGTCCTAAACAACCGGCCGTGGCCATCGGCCGCATCCCCGTTGACCAGATAAAAGTAAACCCGAAGCAGCCCCGTTACGATTTTGATGAACAGGCTCTGAGCGAGCTGGCTGAAAGTATCAAATTGCATGATATCATCCAGCCGGTAACGGTAGTCAGATTAGCGGAAGGACAATACCAGCTTATTTCCGGGGAACGCCGCTGGCGGGCCTCTAAATTAGCGGGACTGAAAGATATCCCGGCCTATATCCGTGAAGCCAACGACCAGGAAATCCTGGAAATGGCCCTGCTGGAAAACCTACAAAGGGAAAACCTGAATGCGATAGAAATCGCGCTTAGCTACAAACGTTTGATGGACGAATGTAGTCTTACTCAGGAGCAGGTAGCTGAAAGAATGAAGAAAGAACGGAGCACGGTGACCAATTACCTGCGCTTATTGAAATTGCCACCTGATATCCAGAAAGCGGTAAGGGACGGCTCGCTGAGTATGGGACACGCGCGTTCTATCATAGGTTTAGAAAATGTAGATGAGCAATTATACGTATTCCGAGAATGCATGACCAAAGGGATGAGCGTAAGGCAGGTAGAAGCACTGGTAAAAGCCATGCAACAGGAGCGCAAACCCCAGGTTGCGGAAAAAGCGGACAATAAACTACCACCTGCTTATAAGAGAATTGAAGATAATATGGCCAGCCATTTCTCTTCAAAAGTGATCTTAGCCCGGAAGAAAAACGGGAAAGGCAGCATTACAATCGATTTTTACAGTGATGAAGAACTGGAAAAAATCATGGAGTTGATGGGCATATAAGTATCGAAAAATAAGCAATGTATTAGATATTTTTAGTAATTTTCCAGTAACTTGCTTGCTTATAAATATAATTTTTACAATCTTGTGCAAAATACCATGAACATGCTTAATCGCAAATTGCATACAAAAATACTATTAGGACTATTAGCTATTGCCGGTTTCAGCTCTTGTAAGAAAGACAACAATTTGGGTCAGGATAATGACACTGTAATTACCACCCCGCACACGGTACTTGCCGGTACAGATTTGGGATGGATCGTAAAGACCAATGACGGCCGGACCTTTAATAATGTATTCGGGTTAGACGGCAGCCCGATCAAAATGGTTTCCGCTGCTGGTCCGAATGTGCTGATCTTAAAATCAAGCTTGTTTTTAAGCGATAATAACGGCAAAAACTTTAACCCGGTAAACTATACCCTGTATACGCCTAAACCCTGGCGCTACTGGGTAATGGACTGCCCGAGTCATAACCGCATCTATATGGCGGCCAATGTAAACTGGGGCGTTGTCTACTCTGCCGATAGCGGCAAGACCTGGCAACCGGATACTAAATGGCAGGAAAACACAGCACCCAACCTGCGCATTTCCAGCTTTGGACAGTTAAAAAATGGCGCGGTATTTTCATTTAATGAAGAGTATAATGTATTATATAGAAGAGATGGTGTAGACGGTAACTGGAATGCAGTAACGGTGCAAGGTAATTATCCATCCGCATCCGCTTACTTTTTAACCACCAACAGTACTGATCTTTTCATCGTGGACCATAACGGGTTTGGCGGTGCCTGGTACAGCCTTAACGAAGGGGTTAACTGGACCAAATTCGGCAATGGGGAATTACCGGTGAGTGGCCTGGAAAAATTTGTCGGTTCAGCTTCCGGCGCAAGTGGTACACTGGCGATCGCAACTGAAAATGATGTTTATTTTGCCACTACAGGTAGCGCTTTCCAAAAAGCGAATACCGGACTGGATATCGGTACCAAGATCAGTGGTATCACTGCTAAATACAACATTTACAAAAACGGGAACATAATCAACTTCCTATACATAGCGACCACGAAAGGCGTTTACCGCAGTGACGACAATGGCCGGACCTGGGATAAAGTGAGCTTTAACGAGTTTGATAAAAATTATACGTCTATTTATTAATCATAAATTATTTCATTGAAAAGGCCTCTTACAGAGGCCTTTTTTTTATGGAACCAATTTGGGGCACCCGATAATCAAAATAGATATTATTTACTTATTCGGCAGGACAAAAATACAATTTCAAAAAAAATGTTATTTTTTTTGAAATAAATCAGTAAATTTATCTAAAATATATAATGACAAATTCTTAAAAAAACACATATAGCATTAACCTTAAATGGTGCAGCGCTAGAATTTAAGTCGCGATAAAATATTCAGCGCTGCACTATTATTTTCATTATATATTTTAATCCTTAACCCCTTTTTAGTTTTTTATGATGAAACGATTTACACGAATCAAACTGAAAAGTACTGTCACCGCACTAGGCCTATTAGGCCTGGGCCTCTGTTCAATTAATAGTATGGCGCAAACCAATATCGCCAACTATAATTTTGCCAACAGTAGCAGTACTTACACGCCCATCACCGGCGGAACGGTGTTTTCCACTTCATACGACAATGATGTCAGTGCAGCGATTACTATGGGTGGCACTTTTCCTTTTGGAGGAACGAACATGACGACCTGCTACATCAGCGGAAACGGTTATATTACTTTCGGAGCTGCTCCCGGAGGTACTAACTACACCCCTTTAAGTACGCTGGGCAGTACTACCGGGGCCATTGTCGCTTATGGCCAGGACGGGGCCAGCTCTACAGTTACGGGCTCCACACCGGAAATCCGTTACTTAAATACAGGCACAGAGTTTGTCGTGCAATTCCAGGACCATGCCAACTACTATGCACGCGCTACAGAACGGATGAATTTCCAGATCCGCCTGGAATATGGTACCGGCGCCATTAAAATCGTTTATGGTAACTGTACCCTGACCAGCACAACCACAGATGGCTTAACCGCTCACGTAGGTATCCGTGGGAACAGTACCACCTATGCCAGCAACGTGAATAACCTGATGATAGGAAACGTACCCAGCGGTACTACCTGCAACTGGTCTAACGCGGTAACAGGCAATGCGAGCTCCAGCTCTATGCTGTATGCAAACAGTACAAATCCCAATGTTAATATACCCAATGGCTTGACTTATACCTGGACGCCAGGAACACAGGCCCCGGTGAGAACCTTTAGCGCTACCAATGCTATTTCCACTAACGGGGCTACCGTAAACTGGACCGCGCCAACAGGTGCCACACAATACAATGTACGCTACCGCGCATTGAATGCCTGTACCTGGACTATGGCCAGCGGGAACCCCTATTCCGGCACTACAGCCTCATTAACCGGCTTAATCCCTTCCACTACCTACATGGTACAGGTGCAAGCACTAAACGGAAGCGCACAGAGTATCTGGTCACACATTCCTAATGCAGCAGGAAACGGTAATGGCTATGTAACCGCAGGCTCTTTTACCACCCTGGCCTCCTGCTTACCGGCCACCTCCATATCGAATAATACTGTAACCAATAACGGCGCTACTGTCAAATGGAATGCCTCTCCATCTGCACCGGTCAATGGATATCAGTATTATGTGAGTACCAGCAGTACGGCTCCTACAGCCTCAACTCCCCCTACCGGACCGGCCTCCGATACCTTTAAGGTAATTACCGGTCTTCCTCCGGCAACCTTACATTATGTATGGGTGAGAGCAGCCTGTGCCGGCAGCGACGTTAGTGTATGGACTTCTTCCACAAGTTTTACCACGCTATGTGTACCCCCTACCCCCGGCGCTACCCTCTCATCAAGCGGCAGCAGTGCCTGTGCCAATCAACCCGTCACCCTTTCTTTAACCAACTCTGCTACAGGAGCCGGTATTTCCTATTTGTGGCAATCATCGACAGATGGTACTACTTATACCAATATAACAGGTGCAACCGCGACCACCTATACCACAATCTTCACTACACCTGTTTATTACAGGGCAAGAGTGATTTGTAATGCCGGACCGGACACAGTTTATTCTACCCCCATACAATTAACCTATGCCAATACTATGGCAAGCACTACCCCGGGGCAAAGATGTGGTGTAGGTACCGTAAACCTGAGCGCAAATGCCAGCGGTGCGGCTTCTGTGCGCTGGTATGCAGCACCAACAGGAGGATTACCCCTGACTGTAGGTAATGCGCTGACCACGCCATCCATTACGACTACGACTGATTTCTATGCGGCACCGTTTTCACTGGCTCCGGGAATGATTACGGCAGGCAGCGGAAACCTAACCGGTACCTCGGCGCCGTATAACCCTACCAATGGTGCCTATGGCGGTATGAAAAATCAATATATTATTAGTGCGGATGACTTGCTGGCCTCCGGTCTAGTAGCTGGAAATATTAATGCTATCGGGCTGGATTTCTCGGCAGCCGGCACCACTTACCAGGGCTTTACAGTAGAAATGGGCACGACAGCGCTCAACGAATTCCCGACACCTGTAAGCATCATCGGAGGTCTGACACCTGTGCGGGCAGCCGCCAGCTTTACACCGGTATCCGGTATTAACATGATCCCCTTAAGCACTGCCTTTACCTGGGACGGTGTATCTAACCTTATCATTTCAACCAGCTGGAGTAACAATAACTCTTCCAATACGGATGGTACGATCAGATATAACACCACCTCAACCTATACTTCACAATCTTACCGGAAAGACAATGAAACTTTTGCCAATATGGCGGCCTTCACCGGGGCAACCGGTTCGGGGACCTCAACCTTTGACCGCAGCCAGAGCAGGCCTAAATTCGTGTTCAATGGCATCACCGTATGTGAAGGTGTTCGCGTACCCGTTACTGCGACCGTAAATACTCCTCCTGCCTTTACAGTATCCAACGACAAAACGGTCTGTAATAACAGTATCACTACGCTTAGTGTGACCAGCAGCCAGGCTAATTTCAACAATGTTACCTGGAGTCCTGCAACCAATCTGTATACAGATGCCGCAGCTACGGTTCCTTATGTAGCCAATGCGCATGCTTATACTGTTTATTACAAATCAGCTACTTCCGGTACTGAAAACATTGTTGCTTTAGCTAATAATACGACTACTTCCTGCGGAGCTATAGATACTGTAAAACTACAGGTATTGCCCGCAACGACCACAGCTGTTGCAGATCCCGGAGTACTCTGCTTTTCGGGTACCAGCAATTTAACTTTAAACCCGGCCATAGCACAAACCGGGGTTCAATACCAATGGCAAAGTTCGTCCAATAATACTACCTTTAACAACATCAGCGGTGCTACGGGTGCCAATTATACAACACCTGTCATTTCCACGACCACCTATTACAGGGCTGTAGTCAATAATAGTGATGGCCAACTCTGCTTTAATTCTGTTTCAGATACAGTATTGGTACAGGCTCCTGCCATTACCGCTGCAACCGGAGGTGAAAGATGCGGCCCGGGTGTTATCGCTTTATCGGCTGCGGCAACCGCAGGCGCGACTACAAAATGGTATAGCGCGGCAACCGGCGGTACAGAGCTGGCTACTGGCAGCAATTTCACCACCCCAAGTATCAATACCTCTACCACTTACTATGTAGAAGCAAGCTTAGGAAATCCTCAATATAATGTAGGACTACTGAATAATGTAGCTGCATTGAGTTATTTCATAACAACCGGTTGGGGAATTACTTTTAATGCTACAGAACCAACCGTCATACAATCCGTAGCTGTTTATCCTCAAAATGCGGGAACCATGACGATCTCTGTTCAAAGTTCTATGTCTAATCCAACCATTTTTGGAACTTATACAGCAACATTTACGGCCGCACAGGCAGGTACAAAGGTGGTATTACCGATTAACGTAACCATCCCTGCTGCCGGTAACGGATATAAAATGATTGTACAATCTTATACCGGTATTACCGGTTTACAAAGAGAGTCCGTAAGCGGCTTCCCTTACACTACAGCCGGAAGCCCGGTATCTGTTACTTCCTCGGAATGGGGCGGAACAACTACCGGAACTTACTATTTCTTTTATGATTGGGTAATCGGTAAACCACCTTGCATTAGCGCAAGAACACCGGTTACTGCCACTATTAAAACGCTGCCTGCCGCAGGCCTGAGCCCAAGCGGCAATGCATCCATATGTGACGGTCAGACGCAAACATTAACAGCTACAGGTGGCCCGTCTTATACCTGGTTAAAAAACAATGTTGCAGTCAGCGGGCAAACCGGCAGCACATTCAGTGCTACCCAGGCAGACAACTATAGCGTGGTGGTTACGGCAAGCAATGGCTGTACCGATACTTCTGACGTTACCAATTTGACGGTAAATGCTAACCCGCTAGTTAATATAGGGGCAGATACAGCAATCTGCCAGGGAGCTTCCCTGTCATTAGATGCCGGAAACAGCGGGGCTAGCTTTGCATGGAGCAATGGGGCCAATACCGCTACTACTACGGTTACAGCCGCCGGCACTTATCATGTAACGGTGACTAACACTAACAACTGCGCGGCATCCGACACCATCATTGTTACAGAAAACCCTCTGCCTGTAGTGCACTTAGGAAACGATACGGCTATTTGTGATGGCGCAACATTGGTTGTGGACGCCGCAACAGGTATCGCTACTGATACGTATATATGGGAAGACCAGAGTACCGCAAATGACAGGACTATTACGACAGGAGGGACTTATCATGTAACGGTAACTACTGCTGCAGGCTGTTCTGCCAGCGATACGATCCAGGTAGGTATCAATCCTTTACCAAGTGCAGACAACATTACGGTCAGCGGCACTTCACCGCAATTCTCATTCGGTGTGAACAATGGTCAAAATATCAATAGCTATAGCTGGGATTTCGGAGATGGCAGCCCGGCCGCTTCCGGCCCTTCTGTGGACCATATTTATACCCCTACTTCCACAACGCAGACGTTCGAGGTAACCCTGATCATCACTAATGACTGTGGCAGCGATACCTTGACTATGAATGTAACAGTAACTCCAGTAGGCATCAAAAACCCGCAACTTAATGCGAACCAGCTGAAGCTTTATCCGAACCCGGCAACACAAAGCGTAACGCTAGAAAATGTAAGCGGATTAAAGATGAAGCATATTACTCTTTTCAATGTGCTGGGACAAGAAGTATTAAGCTTGCCGGTTACCAATAATGCGAAGCAATCGATCAATGTAACACAGCTGACTTCAGGTATATACCAGGTGCGTATAGAATGTGAAGAAGGTATCGTGACAAGAAAATTAGAAATCCTGAAATAATCTTTTAGATAATCTAAGACGAAGGGCTGCTTAAACGCAGCCCTTTTGTTTTTTAAAATGCCCCTAAGGCATTGATAACTAATAAACGCTCTTATTGTATTTGATGATAAACGGGTTTTACGCCCTGGGTTTAAAATATATTTTGTATTTTGGCCGGATAATTAAATGATTATCAGTGACTCATATCAGAGTTGACTAAAAAAACCACCCCAGGAAGGAGGCCGGAAGACGCAAAGATCAGATAACTAAAAACCAACCATAATACCTTAAGCCCCAGCATCACCAAGAAAAGGTTGGGCAGAATTTATTTAACCCCCTTAATTGAATAAAGTTTTATGTCGCAATTAAACCATTTTAAAAAATTATTTTTGACCACTGCTGCAATCACCGGCTTAAGCCTGGGCAGTGTTCATGCACAGATTACTTACACCCAGGGTTGGGAGACCGCAGGTCTTAACTCCTGGACTACCTCTGGCACCGCAGACCCTTTTGAGCGCATTACGACTACGCCGTGTACCGGGAGCGGAGTCGCCAGATCCAATATTTATTACGGAGGTACCTCTATTTTACAATCACCGGCACTTACAGGCAATAATGGCGGAGATATATCCGTAAGTTTTAATTACAAACTGACCCAGTATAGCGATAATAGCACTGGTGCAGCTGATATAAATACCATTTTGGTACAATGGACCACCAACCCCACCGGGACCTGGACCACCGCCGGTATCATTGATGCTTCCAGTCATACTGTGTCCGCATCCTGCGCCAATAAATCTTTCACTATCGTCAATGTACCTGCCAGCGGGGATATTTATATAAGATTATATGTGACTTCATTTAGTTCATCAGACAATTATATTTATTTTGATGATGTAAACATCAGCCAGCAAAGCAACCAGAGCTGCTGGGCGCCCTCAAACCCTACAATAGGTTTAGTAACGGACAATTCAGCCGCCCTTTCCTGGACAGCGCCTTCGAGCGCGCCATCACAAGGCTATGAATACTACTTCAGCCCTTCTTCCACTGCGCCAACAGCAACAACTACGCCTTCTGGTACCGCTCTGGCAGTTGCTACCACAGCGATCATGAGCCCCATGCAAAACAATACCGTTTATTATGCCTGGATCCGTTCCGCTTGCGGTAGCAGCAAAAGCGGCTGGAATATGATCAACCCGTTTATTACGGAAAAACTTAGTCCCCGCCCATGGACCGAAGACTGTAGTGATATCAACACCTTTGACCGCTGGGAAGCACAGGCAGGTAGCTGGTATCTGGGCACCGCGACCGGTATGACCGGTAACCCCGGCGACATGTTATTCGTCAACCAATATAGTACGGGTACCGATACGGCTTCCATCTCAAGTCATAATATAGGCCCGGTACTGGCTGCCGATAGCTTCCGTTTTGATTATAAAGTAGCCAATTATGCTTCGCCATATGGTGCTGTGTCACCCGGGGCCGGTTATATGAAAGTATTGATTTCTACCGATTTCGGTCAAAGCTATACGCAGCTGGACTCTTTACCGCATCCGGCAAGTACGGCATGGATCACCAAAGCCTACTCACTGGCTAACTTTGCGGGTCAAAAGGTTAAGGTAAAAGTAGCCGCTTACTGGAATAGTGCTGTTGCTGCCGATTATAATATCGGCTTTGACAACTTTTTCATAGGCTCAGCGCCATGTACGCCTCCGGTAGTGAACCTGGGCGCGGATACTACGATCTGCCACGGCACTACGCTGACCTTAGATGCCGGTAATACTACCGGAGCCACTTATGCCTGGAGCAATGGTGCCAGCACGCAAACACTGGCAGTAACTACCGGTGGTACTTATCACGTAACCGTTACACAAGGCGCCTGTGCTACATCTGACACCATCGTTGTCAGCACCTCTGCTCCACCAACAGTTTCGCTGGGAGCGGATACTACACTTTGCGATGTCAGCACTTTCGCTTTGGACGCGGGAGCGGGTACCGGGTATACTTACCTTTGGAATAACAATGTGACGAACCAAGTTCTGGATGTGACCGCTTCAGGAGCTTACTCGGTTACGGTTACCAATGCCCACGGCTGTACAACTACAGACGATATCATCGTTACGTTCAGCACATCACCTACTGCAACTGGTATTACCGCTACCGGCAACCCATCTCCTACTTTTAACTTCGAGGCGAACGGGGCTGCTAACGCAACAAGCTATCACTGGGATTTCGGACATAACGGGGCTGCCGCAACCGGGGCTACCGCAACTTATACCTATCCTTCCCTGGCCACCCCGGCTACCTATACGGTTACGTTAACGGTTAGTAATGAATGTGGCGAAGTGGTCCTGACTACAGTAGTTACAGTGAACCCGGTGAGCATCAATGACCTGGGACTGGATAATAATGCCCTGAAACTGTTCCCTAACCCGGGCAGCCATACGGTAAAACTGCTCAATGAAAGCAACTATAAAATGAAGCAGATCATTGTAAGCAATATCCTGGGACAAACGGTTGCCACTATTCCGGTGCATAACAATGCGCAACAGCTTATTGATGTAAACAGGCTTCCTGCAGGTTTATACAATGTACGCGTTGAGTTTGAAGAAGGTACGGTGATCAGGAAACTGGAAGTAATCAAATAATTACCCCGATCCTTTTCCAATAAAAAATAGCCGCTTCCGTAGGGAAGCGGCTATTTTTTATTGGAAGTAAACTTATTGGTTACCGATATATTCTTTAAACGTCAAACCGGGACGATCTTTCAACTCGTAAACGAATTGCCGCATTGCCTCGGCCCACTCATCCGCCGACCTGCTTTTATCAAAAACTTCCGCCGGTATGGGCTTTCCGAATACAATATGCGTGGCATTGTTGCGCAGTTTATACAATTCATTGACGAGGTAGAGCATTTCTATATTGGCTTTTATCCCGATCAACTTCCTGAAGTTACTGAACCGGTAAAAAAAAGGGCTGAGTTGACCATGCACCAGTACCGGCACAACAGGTTGCTTATATTGCACCGCTTTTTTAATAAAACTGCGGTTCCATTTCAGGTCCTGGATCTTACCATCGATCTTACGGCTTACTAAACCGGCAGGAAATATCATCGTTACCCCATCTGAGGCATATACTTCATCAATGCGCCGCAGGTTCTGCCCGGAAGTAGCACCTACTTTATTTACAGGGACAAATAACTTGCCGAAGTTCACTAACTGGGTAAGGATATCATTTACCAGGAAGCTAAGGTCTTTGCGTACGGTACCCACTATCTGTAACAAAGCCATGCCATCAATACCCCCCAAAGGATGGTTGGAGGCAATGATACAGGCTCCCGAACGCGGAACATTTTCAAGGCCGGAAAAGGTAATTTTTGCCGATACTTCCTTTAAGGCCGCATCCAGGTAGTCAAATTCAAATTTATCATGATTCGCGTTTTCAAAACGATTCACATCGTCCTCGTGAACCACACGCTTGATGTAATTGATCAAAAATTTAGGAGTCCATTTGTAAGCTCCCGGGTTTTTCTCCTTAAATATCTGCTCTATATCTATATACTTCTTGTCTGCCATGCACGCTTAATTTTTCCGGTTCAACCAAAGCTCTATCTCTTTCGCATTTAACTCGCTTACGCCTGGCTTACGGATGATCTTTCCGTCTTCGATCCAGTACAGCGCCGGAACACTACCACCTGATAATTCTATAAAATCTTTATTGTCTATGAAACTATAAGGCAGGCCTTCAAAGTTGGCTTCTTTTATAAAATTATCCAGCATTTCTGTCCTTAAAGAGTCCCGCTGTACATCCCCGAAAAGTACATAGATAGGCATGTCCGGGTTTTCTTTTTTTAATTTGCTTAGCTCTTCTCCTGCTACCATACAGTGAGAACAGGTAAGGCTCAGGAACGCCACGAAATGTTTCCCTTTACGGAGATCTTCTTTAGGTATACGGTGGGCTTCTGTTGCCTGGTAGATCTTTTCTATTTTCAATACTTTTGTCTGGTAAGGCGCTATAATAAAAGGAACACTCACCAGCGCCGCCAGCAAAAGTGTTGCCACCCAATGCTGTGTATTACTATTATTACGCCTCGCACCTTTCCATATTATACCCAGCAGGACAAGCAAAACCAGGTTTTTCAAAATAGATTGTAAAGGCGGCATATAAAAACGATCGCCCATACAGCCGCAATTCACATCGTTGCCCAGGCGGGCATACAAGATCGCCAGGTGCACCGTAAATGCGACGGTCATCGCAAAAGCCATTTTAATGACCCATTTACCTTTCCCGAAAATATTGGCCAATAGCAGCAGGCCAAGGCCAGCCTCTAAACCCACAAAAAAGCGGGCCCAATAAGCTGAAGCAAAATCTGAAAAGCCCAACTGGGACTTAAGGGTAAACTCAAAGCTCTCTATAGGCCATATTTTGGTGATGGCAGAAAAGATAAAGAAACTTCCTACCAATGCTGAAATGATAAAGTTTAAAACAGAGTCTTTTTTTTGTGTCGTAGTGCTCATCCCGGAAATTTTTACCCCCAAAAATAAAACCGATAACCCGTTAATATGGGTATATCGGTTTTAAAATTTACTAAAATTATTGATTATTCAAAGTTGAACTTACCTTCTGAAATGGTAACGCGTTCCGTATTATTTGAAACATTAGCTACCACTACATTAAAAGCGCCTTTATAGGTCCCTTCTGTTTGTACATAGTAGTTTTCATTACTCAAAGCATTAAAGGTAGTCGAACCACCCTGCTCATTAATCGCGACATAGGTGATATTGGCCGCGCCGGTAATATTATAGCGCTTACCGCCATCATAATTAGGAATAGTGATTACGATCTGCTGATACGCACCCGTGGCCCTGCTTTCGGCATATTTAGTGCCTTGCATGACTAAGGTTTTTGTATCTGCATTATAGCTATACGACTTAGCTTCCGCTTTAAACTGTTGCCCGTCAACAAGACAGGTAAAAGTGCCACTTAAAGGATTCTGCGGATCGGGAAGTTCTATACCCGGGGTGGCGCTATAATCTTTCTGGCAAGCAGTAAACCCTAATCCAAGAACAACTGCTAAGGCGGTTAATTTTATGAAATATTTCATGGTATAACTATAATTTATACTAATTTTCGATAAGGAAGTAAAGTTAATTGTTTAGAATTAAATATCAAAACAAATTAAAGATTAAAAAATGGCTGCGCTTTTGCCGCCTGGAATTCTTCCCATACCCGCGCAACTATTGATCCGGCAGGTAAGATATCATTAATCATACTACTTACCTGGCCTATTTCCAGCTCACCTTCATCCAGGTCCCCTTCAAACATTCCCTTTTTGGCCCGGCCCCTCCCTAATAATAATTCCAGCTCTTCCAGGGAAGCTCCTGCAGCCTCTGCCTGGAATACGCTTTCGAAAAATTTATTCTTGATCAGGCGTACCGGCGTATGCTTTTTTAAAGACAATTGGGTACCCCCCTCTTGTGTAGCGATAACCGCCTGCTTAAAGTTCCTATGGCTACTGGCTTCCTCGCTGGCGACGAAACGGCTCCCGATCTGCACCCCTTCTGCACCCAAAACCATCGCGGCATACATACTCCGCCCCGAGCTAACACCACCGGCCGCAATTAAAGGGATCTCAATATTTGCCCTTACATTGGGAATTAAACAAAAAGTGGTCGTCTCTTCCCTGCCGTTATGCCCGCCGGCTTCAAAACCCTCGGCCACAACCGCATCTACACCCGCGTCCTGGCTTTTTAAAGCGAACCTGGCGCTGGAGACCACATGCACCACTTTGATCCCTTCCGATTTAAGCATACTGGTCCAGGTTTTAGGATTACCCGCAGAGGTAAATACAATAGGCACCCTGGCCTCGATAATGTGTTTTACATGCTGGTCGATATCGGGGTAAAGCAAAGGCAGGTTAACGCCAAAAGGCTTATCCGTAGCCGCTTTACACTTTTCCAGGTGTTCTTTTAATACCTCGGGATACATGCTTCCCGCGCCGATCAGCCCAAGGCCGCCCGCATTACTTACTGCCGAAGCCAGCCTCCAGCCCGAAGCCCAGATCATGCCCGCCTGGATAATAGGGTATTCTATATTGAATAGTTGTGTTATTCTATTTTCAAATTTCATATAATTATTGTGCTCTGTTACCAAAATCTATATCTGTATTGTCTCCTATATTCAGGCTTTGGCTCATTCCTCTTACAAAAGCATCACTGCCAATGATCGAAGACTTCAGTACGACCTCTTCCAGCTTTGCATAAGAACCTATAATCGAATTGCTGACAATGGAAGCATATATACTGGTGTGCTCCCCGATGGTCACATTCGGACCGATGATCGCGTTTTCAATCACACAGTTTTCAGCAATGCTTACCGGCGGCACGATTACTGCGTTAGGGAAGCGGGCTTTAAGTGAGGAATCCGGAATATATGATTTCAACAAAATTGCGTTGGTCTCCAAAAGCGTCTCTTTCTTACCACAGTCAAACCAGTTATTGACCTTAAAAGCGCTCATTTTCCAGCCTTTGGCGATCATCATCTGTAAGGCTTCCGTTAAGTGGTATTCATCATCTATAGTCCCAATGCTGTTTTCGATACAATAATCAAGCGTATCAAAAAGCAGCTGTGTTTCTTTAATTTTGAAAATACCTACCAGGGCCATATTGGATTTTGGGATCAAAGGCTTTTCGACCAGCTTGTTGACCACGTGGTTAGTACCGATTTCCGCTACACCAAAATTTCCGGGGTTATCTACCCTTCTTACGCCCGCTTCTGAGCTGGCGCTATGCAGTACCCGGTCTATATCAAAATCACAAATAGTATCGCCATACATAATCATGATCTCGTCACCAGCAACAACTTCTTTGGTCAGCCAAACGGCATGACCAGTACCTTTCCGGTCGTTTTGGTGCACAAAATGACTTTTCAGGTCCGGGTAGGTTTTGGTAACGTAATCCTGGATCTTATCGCCAAGATACCCGATCACAAAAATAAATTCGTCTACCCCGCTGTTGAGCAACTGATCGATGATGACGCTTAAAATTGTTTTCCCCGCTATCGGGATGAGGGCTTTGGGTTGTGTATAAGTGTGAGGCCGGAGCTTAGTGCCAGCACCCGCCAAAGGGATAACCGCTTTCATTGAAGACTATATTCTTTAGTCTCTGCAAGATAGGAATAATTGACCGAAATCCGGACGCTAATGTTTTTTAACAGGAAAGGCTTTTAAATTATAGGATTCCTCCTTATTTTTAGTGCAACAACAAAGCAATAAATGATATTATTCACCTTAAAAAAACTAAAAGCATGAGCAATGTAATTTTCTGGATTATTTTCGGTGGCATTGCGGGCATTATTGCGAAAGCGATCATGCCCGGGAAAAATGAACCACAGGGATGTCTCTTAACGATTATTCTCGGTATCGTAGGATCTCTGGTAGGCGGATGGATAGGACAAATGCTCTGGAACGGCGATGGCATTACCGGTCATAACATCGGCAGCTATGTAACTTCTATCGTAGGCACCTGCCTGGTCCTGTTTATTTACGGAAGATTTGCCGGAAAAAAATAGATCTTAGTCTTTATTGGGCATCAAACCATAGTGGCGATTGGTCATCCCAGTCGCCATTATAATTGATGAACAGTTCGGATCCCGCTTCTATTGCATGCACCGTCCTGATCATAATGACCTGCCTTTCGAAATCCATATAATACTCACAATTAGAACCGAACTTATGGTTGTAAAGGGAAATATAGCCCCATGCGGTACAACACTGATCTAATGCGGGCCCCCATTCGAAAATATAGTCATGTAACTTTGTCTTGTCCAGGTGCAAACGCTCCGCGGCACTCATCACCAGTACCGGCGATATTTCAATGATCGAATCCGCTTCCAGCGGAGCATTGGTAAATACGCCCCGCCCCATATCCCCTGCTTTATCTATATACAAACAGTCTGCGATAAACAGCTCCATACCTTAAATCAATTATTAGTAAAAACTTCAATTGCCCCTGCTGTGGCAGAGGCAATTCATGATATTTTCAAACCCGGACTAAGCCTTTTAAGAAGCGGTTCTTAAAATGTCCAGCTTGGATTTCTCCAGCTTTTCTTTCGCGTATTCCAGCGTTATCGTAAAGCTACCGGTGTGCTCTGCCGACGGCAATTCAAACATGGCATCCGTCAGGATCATTTCGCAGATGGTACGCAAGCCACGGCCTCCGAGCTTATAGGTATAAGCCTTATCGACCATGTATTCCAATGCATCATCATCTACCTTAAGATCAATATTTTCATATTCGAACAAGCGCTTGTACTGGCGGATCAAAGCATTCTTTGGCTCGGTCAGGATACGTTTTAAAGCCTCTTTATCCAGTGGGTTAAGGTAAGTAACCACCGGCAAACGGCCCAAAAGCTCCGGGATCAGGCCAAATGCCCGTAAATCCTGCGCGTTCACATATTGCAACAGGTTACTCCGGTCAAATTTGTTTTTTTCTGTAGGCGATTTAAAGCCGATAGAACTGGTTTCGATACGGCGTGCGATCATTTTATCAATTCCTTCAAAAGCCCCGCCACAGATAAACAGGATATTCTGGGTATTGATCTTGATCATTTTCTGGTCCGGGTGCTTACGACCGCCCTGCGGGGGCACCAATACTTCAGAACCTTCCAGTAATTTCAGTAAAGACTGCTGAACGCCCTCCCCGCTTACGTCACGGGTAATAGAAGGGTTATCGCTTTTACGACCTATCTTATCTATTTCATCGATGTAAACGATTCCTTTCTGCGCGGCATCCACGTCATAATCACAGGCTTGCAGCAAACGGGTAAGGATGCTTTCCACATCTTCACCCACATAGCCGGCCTGGGTAAATACCGTAGCATCGGCTATGGCAAAAGGCACCTGCAGGATACGGGCCACGGTTTTCGCGATCAGGGTTTTACCCGTACCGGTTTCCCCCACCATGATAATATTGGACTTTTCGATCTCCACATCATCTTCCACCACATGCTTCAGGCGCTTGTAGTGGTTGTACATAGCCACTGCCATTACCTTTTTGGCATCATCCTGGCCAATGATATACTGGTCCATGAAGGCCGCTATTTCTTTTGGTTTTAAAACCTTATGCTGATTGACATCATATTTGGCCTGGGCAGGACTAACCGTCCCTTCTCCATTACTGTCTACTATAATTGAATTAGCCTGACGCACACAATCATTACATATATTTCCGTGTACTCCTGTAATCAACAACTCTACTTCCTGCTCTGCTCTCCCACAGAAAGAGCAAAAAGGACTACTTTTCTTCGCCATCTTTAAATTTTCAAAATTTGTGCAAAGTTACATTATAAATGGGCAATAATTTTAGCCTGAATTGCTTTGAACTCTTCCTCTGTTAATTTTATCTTGGGATTGGTAAAATTCAGATCATCCGCAGAGCTGATTGGTATCAGGTGCATATGGGCATGCGGCACTTCTATACCTACGACACTCAGCCCGCAGCGGTTACATTCCGGGAAAGCCTTTTCAATTGCTCTGGCAATTGGTTGCGCAAAGGTCAGCCACTGGCTTAACACATCGGCCGGTGCATCCCAGATCTTATCTACTTCCTGCTTGGGCACTACCAGCACGTGCCCGGCCCTTAAAGGAAAAATATCCAGGAAAGCATAAAAGGTGTCATTTTCCGCGATTTTATAAGAAGGCAATTCGCCATTAATAACTTTTGTGAATATAGACATAGTAAAACTTTAGACCCGAAATTAGTAAAAAAGCGTTTATCATAAAGCATCTTTAGCAAGAACGGTGTTCGATATTTTAAAACAAATTTTACGAACCATGCAAAATATTTGCTTTACCAATATCGTTTTAAAAAACGTAAAAAATAGCGATCATGATCATAACACTCAAAAGAACGGCATTCAGTTTATTCCTGTCCGCAGCAGCGTTTATGGCTAATGCCCAGGAACCTTCCGGGGTATGGCTTACCCAGGATAAGGACGCCCAGGTAGAAATTTACAAAACCAGCACCGGCATTTATGAAGGCAAGATTATCTGGGTAAAAAGTACAAAACCAGAGGTCCGGAAAAGGGTAGGTACTAAAATCTTAAGCGCTTTTAAGAAAAAGGATGCCAAAACTTATGAAAGTGGCCGGATTTTCCATCCCGGGCAAAGTAAGTATTACGATGGCATCATTACCATGAAAAGTGATAAGCTGCTGCATTTGCGGGGCTATGTAGGCACCCCTATGCTAGGGCAAACCCAAACCTGGACAAGAGTACAATAAGTTACGTGTCTTTAATAAAAAATAGCGCCTTTGTCAAAAGGCGCTATTTCAATTATATAATCTTTATTTTATTACAAACTGCTGGATTGCTGCAATTGGCCTTCGCCGGTAATGATACCCATATTCTCTACTACCTGTGCGCCGAACTCCGATGTTTTCAACAAAGTAGCACCGGTCATCAGGTTATAAAAGTCGATCGTTACCTGTTTGCGCATAATCGTAGCCTCTACTGCAGAGATGATCATATCCGCAGCTTCTTTCCAACCCATATATTCCAGCATCATACAGCCGCTCAGGATCACAGAGCAAGGATTCATAGAATCAGTACCGGCAAATTTAGGGGCCGTACCATGTGTTGCTTCAAATACCGCATAACCCGTTTTGTAGTTGATATTGGCCCCCGGAGCGATACCGATACCACCAACGATAGCCGCTAATGCATCTGAAATATAATCACCGTTCAGGTTTAATGTAGCCACTACAGAGTAATCTCTTGGTGCTAATAAGATTTGCTGTAAGAAGTTATCAGCGATCACATCTTTCACCAGTAATTTACCATCAGCCAAAGCCTTCTTCTGTACTTCATTGGCATGGGCCTCACCATGTTCTTTTTTCAACTCATCCCACTCATCCCAGGTAAATGTCCTGTCGCCAAACTCCTGGCGCGCTACTTCATAACCCCATTTCTTGAAGCTACCTTCCGTAAACTTCATAATGTTCCCTTTATGTACGATAGATACAGATGGCTTATGGTGTTCCAGTGCATATTCGATCGCGGCTCTAACCAGGCGCTTGGTACCTTCTTCAGATACCGGTTTAACGCCATAGGAAGACTGGCCCGGGAAACGCACTTTACTCACGCCCATTTCATTCAGCAAAAAGTGCTCGAATTTTTTAGCTTCTTCAGAACCCGCCTGCCATTCAATACCGGCATAAATATCTTCCGTATTTTCACGGAAAATGGTCATATCTACATACTCAGGGTGTACTACAGGTGAAGGGACGCCCTTGAACCATTGCACCGGGCGAAGACATACATAAAGGTCCAGGTCCTGGCGCATCGCCACATTCAAAGAGCGGATACCGCCACCAATAGGTGTGGTCAATGGTCCTTTTATAGACACAATATACTCTTTAGCGATCTCTAAAGTTTCTTTCGGCAACCATTCGCCGGTCGCCTTGAACGCTTTTTCACCCGCCAGCATTTCTTTCCATTCAATCTTACGCTCACCATTGTAAGCTTTTGCTACTGCGGCATCAAATACTTTCTGGGCTACTGTCCAGATTTCAGGACCAATACCATCACCTTCAATAAAAGGAATAACGGGATGATCAGGAACTTGCAACTTCCCGTCAGCACCCATAACTATTTTCTCTGCCATAATTACTTTGAATTTTATAGATATTAAAAAAGATACGCGAAATTAAGCTAAGCGACCCAATTTAAACAGGCTTTACCGTAAAATTTTATAGAATCAGGCCAAATGTTATGCTAAGCTGGTATATCCTGCTATATCAGGTAGCATATGTTCTATTAACGCAATAACATCAGGTCTCCTTTCTTCTGGAAACGGTTTTCCGCACTGCCTTTATTCAGCTGGATATAGTAAAAATATACATCCTGTGCCACCGGAACGCCTTCAAAATATCCATCCCAGGGTTTGTTGATATCATAACTCTCAAACACCAGCTGGCCCCAGCGATTGAATATCCGGAGTATATAACCGTTTACCGGGCAGTCTTCAGCCCTGATCACGCCAAAATAATCATTCTTCCCGTCCTTATTCGGGCTAAAGGCAGTAGGTACCGCCACTGCACAATCGCAATAATATTGAGCGACAGTTACCTGGTCGGCGAAAGTACCGCACTGCGGATGGCTGAGCACCACTTCATAAGTTCCCGGCGCATTTACCCTTATTTTTTTTTCAGTACTACCTGTACTCCAGAGAATACTGGTATTGGGTGGCGGATCTACTTCATAGCTCAGGTCGATCGGGTCCCCCGCACAGAAACTTGTATCAGCACCGATAGCTGCATATAAGGTAAGCAGGTTGATATGCACTGTATCTCTAACCGTACAGCCGTTAATAACCGCTTCTATACTTACCGTACTGTTATCGGTGACCTGGTAAGCCGGTGTACTGCTGCCGTCATGCCATCGGAACGAGGAGGGTATCCCTTCAAAGGCAGGGGCAAGCAGGTAGGCACCGCATACCGAGGTATCCGCACCTAAGCTCACGCTCCCGGTTTTTATACGCACTTTAAGCGTATCCACGTATACCGCACAATTTTTGGTATAGTAAACCCAATATACCCCGGCGGTATTTATACTTCTTTGCGCACCTGCAAGGCCATCATTCCAGTGATAGTCCACCCCCCCGGCTCTGGCAGTAACGGTAACCTGATCTCCAGTGCAGATCAGCGTGTCTTTCCAGGCAATACTAAAAGTATCCCCGGTCATCACCATAGGCTTCATGACCGTGTTCTGCAAAGCGTAATTCACATTTGTCCCGGTCAGCAAGCTGGTACTCTGTACACTTAATCCGGCAGCTGCGCCTAAGAGGTCCGGGTTTTCAATAGTACCCAACTTCGAAATATATCCGCCGTTCAGGTAAATCTTTCCATTAGGCCCTAACTGCAACTGGCTAAGCGAAGCATTGCAGGGCCCTAAAAAGAATTTACTGGATCTTATCTGTGCTATGGTCGGCAAGGCCAGGTTGTATTGGTTAAAAGCTTTCAGGCCGATCGCTGCGGCACAGTTACTGGCATACAACTTTTTACTGTCGGGCGAGAAACTTACGCCATAAAATCCATATGCATCATTGGAGGAATCTACAACACCTTTGGCAACTATGGTTCCGGTATTGTTATTAAAACTGTAGAGTTCCACCAGATTACCTTTAAAATAGGCGGCGGCCAATTGCTTAAAATCCGGGGATACCGCCAGCTGGCCTACATTGTAAAAATTGTTACCCTGGTAGCCCTGGCTACCTGAACCACCCGGCCCCACATAGCCCTGCACACCGGCCTGTGAAATTACCGGTGAGGTATTCAAGCCGCCGGCATCAATCCTATAGGCCTTAAAGACGGGACTGATCCTTCCATGCAAAACGACCCAGATCCCCCCACAGGCAGGCACGGCAACCATATGTTCCGAAAGGCCGGTGTCGATTAAAGTATGTGCCGTTCCCGGAACAATATCTCCAAGGCCATTATTCAAGGTCATATCAACCACCGAATAATAAAGCTTGCCGCCTTCATTATTAGCCAGCTCCTGGGCACTTAAAGAAAATACATAATATTTGTTATTGTCATTGATAAAAGGAACGATCAGTGCGCCCTGGACCGTACTCTGGGTCACATTGACCAGTGGCGCCGGGAAAATCGGGTTAGCAGAAGGCATGGGATTATTGTTGACGTCCCATATCCGGTTGCCATCTGTATAAAACCTGAGATTACCATTCGCATCTGCTACAGACTGCGCACATTCAAGTGCCGACATTACACTCGTAGTAGCCGACAGGGTATTAAAATTAAAACCCGCACCGCCACCAAATTTCCAGATACTGTTTTCCGGGATGTTGTATTGCGCCCTGGCTATACAAGACAATAACAACAAGGGCAGAACAACTAAATAGGAATAATATTTCATGCTGATAGAATTGTAAATAACACCCGGAAATGTTCCCGGATGTTATTTTTCATGAATAATTGCTTAGCTTATTTAAGCACGTTTAATTTTAGCCGGGCTACTCCTTTATCGGTATAGATATTGATAAAATACAGGCCATTAGCCAGGTGACTTACCTCAAAAGTTTTTGTCATTTTATCTTTTATAATCAATTCCTGCCCTAATGTATTCGTCAGGGTAATCTTATGTACCTTGATCACCTGCTCGAAATTCAGGAAAACTGTTTGAGCTGTCGGGTTAGGAAACAGGCTAATGCCCAGCTGGGCAGCATCCAGTTGGCCGAGGCCCGATGGTGTTATTTCAATCGTTTTGGTCAAAGTAAGCTCGCCACAGTCATTGGCAATCACCACCGTAACGGTATATGTTCCGGCCTGGGTATACTGGTGCTCCGGATCAGCGCTGGTGGAAGTAGCGCCGTTATCGCCAAAACTCCATAAATAACTGTCGGCACCCTGGACATTGATTACACTAAAGCTATAATTGTTATCGATGTCCCCGATAGCCTCTATGGCATCAGCTGTAGGCGCTGTTAATACTGTTATATCAATAGTGTCCTCGCCGGTACAGCCATTTGCTGCTGTGACTAATACAGCATATTGTCCGGTGGCATTTACATCGGTAGTTTGCGTAGTTGCATTATTACTCCAGGTATAGGTAGCCCCCGTACCGGCATCCCCGGCATCCAGGGTCAATACATTCCCCGCACAGAAGCTGGTGTCATTGCCAAGGTTGATTTCAAGGTGCTGGATACTCACCGCAACCGTATCCGAGCTGGCGCTCTGGCTGGAGGTGGTACAGGTCACCATACAGCGGTATTCCATACCGGCGGTAAGATTAGTAACTGCATAGCTGGTATTGGTAGCACCGGATATATCAGTAAAAGATCCCGTGCCCGCAGGGCGGGATTGCCATTGGTAACTGATATCAGCCCCGATAGTTGCTCCGGTCAATGAAAGGTTGGTAGTTCCACCGGTACATACCTCGTTAAGAGAAGCGATGGCATCCCCGCCATTGGGCGTTCCGGTACAGGCTACCACTTCTTTAATACAGCGACAGCTTCCCGCATATCCCCTTGACCAATAATTTACAACAGCACCATTGAATATAGCATAAGGATAAACTTCTGAAAAGTTTGTTGCCGTCCAGTATAAATTAGCAAAACCTGCTTGTTGTATACTGCCATTAGCACCATTACGGTGACCGGCATACGGTAGTTTTAAATTGGAACTGAAGCCGCTGGCAAGGTTTGTAATATTCTCCGCTGTTCTTAAGGCATCCCATTCTGCTTTAGTAGGCATTCTCCAGCCGCCGCCTAAAGCCGAGCAAGGGTCGGTGCCGTTCGTGGCGGTGGGGGCTCCTGCCGCCCAGGTATCTGAAGCCTGGGGGTTACCCGCCGGGGTTGTTGCCGCAGAACCACCCCACCAGAGCGGCTGCACATTATTCCTTAAAAAGTTAGGATTTCCTGCTGCGATACCTGCTGGCGTATTATTGGTTAGAGTTGTAACTTGCTGGTTGACACTACTGCGCAACTGGTGCCCATCGGCCCACCTGCCCCATTGAAAAAGGTGACCATAGGATCCGGTATCTGTAGCCGAAGTAGCTACCTGGCTGGAACCCAGGTTTTGCTGTAGCCATATTTTACCATCCGCAGCCCTTACAGAAGTATGGGTTACCGATTGACCATTATAAGTAAATGTTACAGAGCCGGTGCTCCCTACTGTAGCCCCCGGGTCCTGCGCTTTCACCTGGGCAATGCCTAAAAAAAGCATGCCGAAAATTTGTAATGTCTTTTTCATTGCTTCCATCTTTAATTTTAATGATAAGGTAATCTCAGCACTGCTTTCGCAGCTGATTTTTTATTATAATAAAACTATGGAATGGAGTGCAGATATTTCAATTTGATACCCGGACAAAAATATGGACAATTGATTACTTTTTATTTATCAATATAATACAAAACAAAACTATATATTATATATCATCTCATCTAATGAAGTATCTTCTTCTAGAGAGAGTTTTTTCTTCAACCGGTACCTGGCTTTTCGTACAGAATCAGCAGAAATGCCCAACATGGAAGCAGACTCTTTGATAGAGAATTTTAATTTAATTAAGGTGATCAAACGGACTTCTGCCGGTGTCAAATTTGGAAATATCACATTTAATCTTGTAAAAAAGTGTTGATGTACTTGTTCTACCAGGCTGGTAAACTCGAGCCACCCTTCCTCCGTAATCAGGCTGGCCTGCTCTATCCGGGAGGCCAGCTCGATATCTATGGCTTGCTGTTGTGTTCCTGTCTGCTGGTCCGAGCGATGTTGTTCTATCTGTTCCTGTAATTCCTCGAGCAATTGATTTTTGGTCCTGATATTTTCCAGGTAGTTTTCTAATTGCTTCCGGGCATTTTCCAGGTTTAGGGTATAGATCTTTTGCTCTGCCTTCCTTGCCTTCCTGTGGCCATTGAGTACAAGCAAAACAAAAAGCAGTACCGCAATAATGATGACGATAATTAAATTCCGGACCAGCAGCTGGCGTTGGCGTTCGCTTTCCACCAGCTGCATTTTAGCCGCATGCATATTGCTGGCCACCTTCAGTTCCGTTCCCAGGAAGGTTGAGATCGTCGCCCTGGCCTCACTGCTTAATTTATTGGAATAGTAAATAAAGGAATCAATACTTTTGACATATTCCGGCCAGTCGCCTTTTTGAGAAAACCATTTAGATAATTGTTCAAAATACTCTTTTTTGGCCCCATAGCTGCCGCAGTGGCAATCCCGGGCAATACTGTCCGCTATTTTTAAAGCAATACCTGCGCTATCATTGCTCCCTAAATGCAGGTAAGACTTCGCCTTCATGATCTGCACCGCGATAGCGCTTTCCCATCGCTCAAAGCGGATACTGCCCTCATAATCTTTGTCCAGGAATTCAAGCGCATTTTTATAATCCCCATGTTTTAGGTAGATCGTGCCAATATTGCCCAGCATACTTACGATCTCAGCACTATCGCCAAGCTGTTTAATAATTTCCAGTGCTTTGAAACTGGCATCGAGCGCATCGCCGGTTTTCCCCAGGTTAAAGTAAGTTAAACCTATATTACCCCAGCAATAGTATTCATCTATCTTATCACAAAAATTGTACTGAGTAGCCTTCTGAAGCAGTTCTAAGGCGGGTTCCGGCTCTCCGTTATCAATATAGATTTGTCCCATAAATGTATAATAGGACCCAATCCCCGGGAACTTTGCGGCATTGTCTTTTTCTCCCAGTATTTCTTTAGTATGTAGTATCAGTTCAATACCTTCAGCCTTCTTCTGCTGTTTATAAAGTATACTGGCCGCTTTAAACTGGACAAAGGCCAATGCAAGCGCATAATCTTTACTTTGCAGCTCTTCCATCAAATTGTTTAATGCCGGTAGGAGCAGCGTATCTGAAGGCTTTCCGAATACTTGTTTTTCTATGTGTAACAAAGCTATCGCACTTTCTTTCAGCTTTCCGTTTACAGAGGCGGGCGCATGCTGCATTTGGGGAATAGCACATAAATGAGCGTCCCAATAGCGGAGGAGTTCAGCCTCTGTGTTTACCTGCTCCTGGCCCCATACCGGCATGGAGCTCAAGCAACAAAAAACAAAAAGCAGGTATAAAGGATTAAGAATTCCTTTCATGTACAGATATGGTTAACAAACAGCTCACAAACTACACAAAATTTAATCAATTCTCATTTTACACCTTAGGTAATTTTATAAAAACAAAAAGCAGCAATCATTATTCTGATTACTGCTTTTCATTATATTAACTATGGGTATATTATCTTCTATATCCGCCACCGCCTCTGGAACCGCCACCGCCTGAGCCGCCGCCAAATCCACCGCCACGGCTGCCACCGCCGCCGCTATTAAAATTGCCGCGGGAAGGAGCAGGTGAAGGAGCGGAGTAAGAACGGGATGGAGCAGGACTGCCGGAGCGTTCATAGTTGCGGGACGGCCTGGTAGATTCACGTGGGGCTACCATATTAGGCCGGTCGGATTGATAATTTCTTTCACGACCCGGTTGCGAACCTCTATTAAAATTGTTATTATCAACTTCTCTTGTTCTGCGGGAACCTTCATTAAGTCTTATGCCATTATTATTTCCAGGAACACGATTATTATTCCCGGGAACACGATCACGGGTATAACCACTTCTTGGCCCCTGATCTGCAACACCATTTCTTCCGGAACGGGAAGGTGCATTCGAATTAATGCCCATATCGCCTCTTCTTCTGTAAGCGTCTCTTCCAGACCCTACAGTTCCCGGGTTAGGCCTGATGCCATTTGATCCGCGGTAACCGCCAACGGTGCTACCGTAACTTCTTCTCGGGCCATAGTTTACGCCTCTGCGGTTGCCATAGTCGAATACGTTGCCATAACCCCAACCGTAGCCGTTACCCCAACCATAGCCCCAACCGTTGTAGCCAAAGCCGCCACCCCAGCCCATGTATGGACGGTTCCAGTAGTTGAAGCCATTATAGCCCCACCAGTTACACATACCCCAACCGGAATTCCAATAGGGGCTACCCCAGGACCAGCCTAAACTAATACCCCATCCCATACGGTATGGGCTGTAATACCAGGGGTCCATATAAACGGGCATAGCCCAGTAGGGACTAAATACAGGGCTCCAGTAATTATAACCGGCGTAAACATCATTAAATCTGCGGAATCGTGTCGTGTAGGAATCATCATCATAATCAATATAGCCATCACCGTATTCATCACTATAACGATCATTAGTATAATTATCCTGATTGTACCGTTGATCCTGCTCGTATCTTGTACTACGGTTACCATTATTGGACCCCGAATTAGAATAAGGGTCATCAGCATACTGGGCAAGGGCAGCGCTGCCACTCAACATTAATGCCAAACCGGTGATAAATAACTGTTTCATAATAAATAAACTCGTTTTAAGGTTATGCTTTACAGCATTTTTGAGCTCCGGGCAATCCTCCTGATTTTAAATTCAACACAGCTTACCAAGATGCCATTCAAAAATACTACTTTTGCGCTTAATATTATAATATATACTTAGACTTTAACTAATCATAAAAGGTTTAATCAATGAGTAAAGAAATTACAGCAAGAGCGGTAGATTATTCGCAATGGTATAATGATCTCATTATCAAAGGAGAATTAGCTGATTATTCTGCCGTTCGCGGTTGCATGGTCATCAAGCCTTACGGCTTTGGCCTGTGGGAAAACATGCGGGATGTCCTGGACAAGATGTTCAAGGATACCGGGCATGTGAATGCATACTTCCCGCTATTTGTCCCCAAAAGCCTGTTTGAGGCGGAGGAAAAAAATGCGGAAGGCTTTGCCAAGGAATGCGCTGTGGTTACTCACTACCGGCTAAAAACGGACCCGGACAATAAAGGAAAACTGATCGTTGACCCGGAAGCTAAGCTGGAGGAAGAATTAGTAGTTCGCCCTACTTCTGAAGCCATCATCTGGAATACGTATAAAAACTGGATACAGTCTTACCGGGATTTGCCTATCTTGATCAACCAATGGGCGAATGTGGTGCGCTGGGAAATGCGTACCCGCTTATTCCTCCGTACCGCCGAGTTTTTATGGCAGGAAGGCCATACCGCACATGCTACAGAACAGGAAGCGGTGGAAGAAACCGTAAAAATGCTGCACGTTTATGCCGATTTCGTTGAAAATTACATGGCCCTGCCGGTAATTAAAGGCGTAAAGTCTGCCAATGAACGTTTTGCAGGGGCCGTTGATACTTATTGTATCGAAGCTATGATGCAGGATGGCAAGGCTTTACAGGCCGGGACCTCTCACTTCCTGGGACAGAATTTCGCCAAAGCATTTGATGTACGCTTTAGTGATAAAGATAATAATTATGATTATGTATGGGCCACCTCCTGGGGGGTGTCTACCCGCCTGATCGGCGCACTCGTAATGGCACATAGCGATGATGAAGGCTTGATCTTACCGCCGCGCATTGCTCCCTTACAAGTGGTCATCGTACCTATTTATAAAGGGGAAGAACAAAAAGCCATGATCGATGAAAAAGTGGACACCGTTATTAAAGAACTGAAGGCAAAAGGCATCCGGGTAAAATATGATGACACTGATAATGCGCGCCCGGGCTGGAAATTTGCGGAATGGGAGAAAAAAGGCGTACCGGTACGTTTAACGTTTGGGGCACGCGATATCGTAAATGGCATCGTGGAAATTGCGCGCAGAGATACCTCTGAAAAGCAAAATCATAATCTTGACGGTTTGGCAGGCACCATTGAAACGCTCCTGGAAGATATCCAGCAAAACATGTTCCATAAAGCAAAAGCTTTCCGTGATGACAATATCCGTAAGGTGGACACCTGGGACGAGTTTGTGAAAACATTGGATGAACAGCCGGGCTTCATTGCCGCACACTGGGACGGCACTCCGGAAACGGAAGAAAAAATCAAGGAATTAACGAAAGCTACTATTCGCTGTATTCCTCTGGACAATCCGCAGGAAGCTGGTAAATGTATCCTTACCGGCAACCCGAGCAAAGAAAGAGTATTGTTCGCCAGAGCCTATTAATCCTTATCATTTAAAAAAATTTTGGCCAACAGGTTATCGTAAATCATAACCTGTTGGCCAAAAAAATGTCATAAAACATAGAAATAATGAGTATATAAAATCTATATTCGCAAAAATTATGAGAAAGATTTTAAATTAATAATAGTTTATGAGAAAATTTTACCTGCAGATTTTTGCTTTTATACTGGCTTTATCCATGCTGTATCCGTCCCTGAAAACGCAGGCCCAGGATACGACCTGGGTGCAGACCTTTACCTTCGATTCTTTATGGACCCGGAGAGCTAAGTTCTTCTTCCCCACGGCCAATGAGCAGTATCGTAAAATCCTGATGTACTTCAACATAAAATGCTATCCTACCGTATCAGGCGATGGCAATTATGCCTGCGGAGAATGGGATTACATTTATTTCAACAATATTTATGACCACAGGGGTATCCTGGACTCGACCGCAAAGGAAGGGCGTTATTTCAAATTATATAATGGCAGCAGCCCGGACAGCTTACGCTATTCGATCCTACCACAATATGACCTGTACAAATCCTGGATGTATAATACCGTCCCAGTATACACTGCTACTAACAATTATACACTAGGCGGCACCACTACAGCGCAGGCGCACCCTTTCAATCTGGCGGCAGGTAAAGAAAGAGCACAATTCATCTGGAAAGCGTCCGAGCTACAGGCCGCAGGCCTTACCGCAGGTAATATTACCGGGCTTAAACTCAACTTCCAGGGCAATAATGCCATGCTGAATAATGTACAGATTCGGATCAAACAGGTGCCCTATGACAGTTTTGATGTAGCCGTTATGGAATCCGATACGCTTAACAAAGTGTATCATTATAACAGGATCATTACTACTGCCGGGCTGAACAATTTCCAGTTCAGCAGCCCTTTTAACTGGAATGGCACATCCAACCTGCTGATTGATTTCTCTTTCGATAACAGCAGCACCGCGACGACCAATCAGCTACTGGGTGAAAATACCAGCTATCCTGCAGGGGCTTATACCACTACCGGCAATTATAGCCTGGGCACCTCCCAGAACCAGGGTGGTAATGTACGCTTCCCGGCCAGTGTCAATATGTTCAGCGGCACCGCGCCGCGTACTTATGAGATCTGGATGAATGTAGATTCTTTCATTGCGCCCGAAGGTACTTTATTTACTGCCGGCCGCCGGGGTAAAAACGGCGCGGACTTCACCATGCGCACAACCAGCCCGAACAACAACTACCGTCTTAATGTATGGAGCAGTAATAATACCCAGGAACCTATCTTCTCCGGCCCCAATACTAAAAATACCTGGAAGCAGATGACCGTTACCTATGCCACAGACACTTTCCGCTTTTATATGAATGGAAAGCTGGTCTATACCAAACGGAGAACCGGTATTAATACGGAGCCGAATAACGGGGAATTTTTAATAGGAGAATCCCGTGAAGGAGGCTATAATTACCTCGGCAAATTATCTCACCTGCGTATCTGGGATAAAAAATTATCCGATAACGAGATCAGGCAATGGGTAGGTAAAGATATTACTTCCAGTCACCCTTCTTTCGCCAACCTTAAAGCCGATTACCATATCAATAGCGGGCTTGGGTCTATTATTACAGATGCTTCGGCTAATGGACAGGCTTCCGGCAATATCAACAATAATCTTTGGTGGAAAAAAGTAAAACCTCATGACTTCTATTATAATGTCCAGAAGTTGAACTGGAGACCGCAGGTTGTATTTGAGCGTAATACCTACACAACTACAATCGATTCAGTACTGGTAACAGATACGGTATATAAAGCCCCCACAACTGTTTATATCTACGGCAACCCGGGCGGTAACCAGATCATTGCCGATAACTCCCCGCTAAACCCGGGCATCAGTACAGACACGCTCAATGTATGGACGAATAAATATCAATATACCTATACCAATGGAATAAAAACAGACTCTGTATTGATCAACCTGGACAGTGTGATCTACAATTATGATATCAACTGGTACAGCAATACCGTAAAATACGAAATCGGGCGCAGCATCTCCCCTTATGGTATTAACCTCGACCTGGGCAGCGGCCGTACCCGTATCTATGATGTAACGGATTACTACCAGCTCTTACAGGACTCTGTTGACCTGGAAGTGGGTAGCACACAGGAATTACAGGATGTGAGATTTGCCTTTATTAAAGGGGAACCTGCAGCCGAGGTAAATCATATCGCTCAACCCTGGACACAGGACGGTCATGGCTCTTATACTTACGGTGCTATTGTTAACGAAAGCGTACTGGCCCCTAAAACTATTGACCTGCGTCCCGGAACAGACCAGGTAAAATTCAGAAGCTATATCAGTGGCCATGGCGGTGCGGAAAATGCTGGCCCGTCCTACCCTAACGGCTGTTGTGAATTTATGTATAATGATCACTATTATAAATCGGGCGGACAAACGATCAAAACATTCCGTATAGAAAGAACAGACTGTTCGGTTAACCCGATCTTCCCGCAGGGCGGTACCTGGGTCTATCGTCGTGAAGGCTGGTGCCCGGGCGACATTATTGAATCGCATGACATGAATGTATCGCAGTATATCAATAACGGGCAGATCAACCTGGATTACCAGATCGCTCCTGCTCCAGCCGGTAATGAGAATACCTACAATGGTAATTACCGCGTAGGGCTGCAACTGATCGAGTACAAAAATCCGGGCCGTAATAATGATGCCGAGATCTATACGGTACGCAAGCCAAGTGATGATTTTGTATTGTCCCGTATGAACCCGATCTGCGTTAACCCGCAGGTAGTGCTCCGCAATGCCGGTAAAAACAACCTCACCAGTGCGGTGATCAAGTATAAAGTAGCCGGCGGTCAAGAGGAAAGCTTCAACTGGAGTGGTGACCTGAAATTCCTGGACACTGCGATCGTAAACCTCCCGGTGAATACTGCTGCTTTCTGGGTAGGCGACAATACAAACCGTTTCCTGGCCTGGATATCTGAAGCCAATAATACTACAGATGAGTACAGTGGTAATGATACCGGTATCTCTAAGTACAATCTACCGGATGTATTACCTACTCAAAGAGTGATCTTCAGGTTCAAAACCAACAGCAGGCCCCAGGAAAATACCCTGACAGTCCGCAATATGGCAGGAGACGTGATTCTTTCCAGATCCGGCCTGGCCGCCAATACAACTTACAATGACACCTTGAGCCTGCCTTTTGACTGTTATACCCTTACATTGGATGATAACGGCGCGGGTGGCGTAGGTGATGGTCTGCAGTGGTGGGCAAGTCCTAACCAGGGCAGTGGCAGCTTCGCTATTTTAAATGCAAGCAGTGGCCAGGTACTCAAAAATTTCCAATCAGATTTTGGCGCGCAGATCTTCTACACATTTACAGTAGGTTGGGCGCTTGAACTCCAGGATAAAGACCTGAGCAAATATGTACAGGTATATCCTAACCCGAACAATGGTAATTTCACGGTAAGCGCATCAGGCTTTACCGGTACAGTACAGATGGAGCTGAGCAACGCTTTGGGCCAGACCGTACTGAAAGATGCTTTTGAATGCTACGGTGGCCAATCAGAACACAAGGTAGCGGTACAGGGGCTTGCTTCCGGCGTATATATGCTACGCTTACATAGCGGCGGCAGCCATACGGTACAAAAGATCATCATTAATAAGTAAACAGAATACCTCCTGTATAATTAAAAGCCCTGCATAATACTTGCAGGGCTTTTTTTGTTCATACTATCACCTCCATCTTACGGGCGCTATTACTTCAGGCATACTACTTCTGAAGCATATTTTGAGGAGCCCGCTACAGCGCTGTCTATAATCGTCTTTTGCACTGCATAAAGGTTAATACTGCCGCAGGGACTCGCTGATCCTGCAGTATTAAACGAAAAGGCCCCGTTGATGACATTTGTTGTGCCGGAATAAACATTAACGGCCAAAGTACTGGTCAGGCTATAATTTAATAAATAGGTATCGCTTACCGTAAACGTGCCGGTAATGGTATCACCTTTTGCATAGCCGCCACAGCCTCCTTTATTGGTTTTAAGCGCTACTACCGGCACCTCATTATCCATTTGTATACGCTGGGTAACCACCGACATGTTTTCATGCTCAATACTTATTTCCAGCAGGTCGTTCGTACCAGGATTAAATCTCGCCACCACGCTGCTGATATTATTCAGATAAGATTGGTACACATAATACCCGTTCATATCCGGGTAGATAACCGGGTGTGTGATCTGGTTAGTACTTGTATCATAGCCGATCAGGTTTAAGGGACTGTTCAGATAATATTCAAGGGCTGTAACCATATTTTTCACTTTTACCCGGTACTTCATTCCTGCCAAAGGATGGGACAAGCCCTGCATGACCACGGTACCGCCGAAAGGACTGTTATCATATACTGCCGCCTGGTTGAACTCAAGCCTGGCCCCTGGCTTTGTAAGCCCGCTCAGGGGGTTAATGTTATCCACGGCTACTCCGCCCAGGGTGATCATTACCGGGCTTTTGCCATCCCATTTTTTGCCCGGCGCAATTTGTATGTAGCTATCCAGGATGTTACCCCAATAAGGTATCACGGTATGATCTTTAGTAGATGGCGGTACGTTCCAGGAAAGTACGGCTCTTATCTTGAGGACCACAGGCTGGGTACATTCATTTCTTAGTCCGGAAAAGTCATACGGTAAAATAACGGAATAACTCAGGCCATCACCGGAGCTGACAACGTCATGCACATTTACAAAAGAGGTGCCGATATATTTCCAGGCACAGTCCTCTTCGGTCTGTATCCAGAAACCAACATATTCCTTACTTCCCCTGCTGCAGAGATTACCGGAATAGCCGTTAGGCTTTTTCACCTTAAGGGTAGCTACCAAAGCCTCTCTATGATAATCCAGGCCTACACAATGTAGCTCTTCATAGCTGGTATTGCCTTTCAGGGACAGGAATTTTTCCAAGCTTTCGGCCCAGTTCAGTTTTGCCGCTGCGAATATATTCTGGCTTTGCAGGCTTAATTGCTCGTTAGCCGCATATACTGTTTCATGCAGGATTTTTACACCCAGGCGTTCGGGTTCTATTTTTATTTTTTCCGCTTCATAGAGTTTTACCAGTTCCGCCAATTCAATTTTAGGCGCTACGATGGCCTCTTTAAGCTCTTTTAATTTTGAGCCGGAGCCCGGTAGTTTACCGGCAAGTGCACTTAAACTGATCGTGGGATGCTCTATAGCGCTTTCTAAAATATTACCTATTTTTTCAATCGGGAAAGTGGGCGATAAAAAGATCAGCGGGGCTATCTGTATCTGCGTTTCTTTGGCATCACCCCAGGCTACAACCTGGAACGGGCGATCAGGCAATAAAGGGATATTCCAGGACAATACCACCCTTAGTTTTGGTAAATTAGGCCGGGAGCATACCAGGTTTTTCGGGTCGATCTTCAATCGTACTACATAAGAGAGCGGTTTTTCAAGATTACCCGAGCAGTCTTTTGTATCCGCGATATCATGAACATTGACCGCTGCCATACCCATATCCTGCCAGGATGCCCCATCCTGGTAATCAATAAAGAAGCGGACATATTCCATACTGCCTTTGCCGCAAAGGCCACCACCGTAGCCACTACTCCTGTGCATTTGAATAGTAGCAGTCAGTTCTTCCATTTTAGGATGATAACCGATACAGCTTAAGCCTTCAAATGCGGTATTGTATTTTAAAGGAAAAACTGCTTTAAGTTTACTCTTTTCAAAGGTCCCAAAATAGTTCTCATTCGCTGCCAATAACCTGGGCGCATTACTCCGGTGTTCCAAATGAACTTTTAGTTCTTTGTCTGTAAGTTTCAACATCTTTTTAAATTTATTATTTTAACCTACTCTTTTCTATTTAGGATTTTCGGCTTGCTCCCGGAATATTTATTCGTAAATATTTTATACAAAATTATTTTGTGGCCGGTGCGCCGGCAAGAGGGAAAACCCTTAAAGTCGATGGGGAAAAATCTGTATCTTGTGCAGTAAATATCCCCCGGGGAATAACCTCATTAGCCTTAACGCATCAGAACATGAATAAGCTTTTAAACGCATTAATCATCAGTAGTAGCCTGAGCAGTATTTGCCTGGGAAGTACCCGGGCTAATGCCCAGGTCCAGGTCGGGTCAGCCCACCTTAGTAAAGGCCCGGGAAAAATAAGCACTGAAGAAATGGACAAGTTCCGGCAGTCTACGACCTACTTTATTTTACAGGAAAAGGACTATGAGCAACAGGCCGCATTTGAGCAGGCTATTGCCAAAGTGTGGACCGTAACTCCCTTTAAAATTATCCGGCCGAAGGAAATGGGTAAACTTGATAAAACCAAATCCAGCTTCTTCTTTTTTGGTGGTTTCGTGACTATTCGCCGTGGCCAGAGTACGGTGACCCATCACCCGCATCTTTCTTATGACCTGTTTATGCTTTCCACGAATAAAAAGGGGAAGACAGCACAAAACTTATTGGGTAAAATAATGTTGCACCTGGATAGTAAATCAATGACTTCTGTTCTCAGGTATGCTGCATTAAATAACAAAAGCTTCAGCGAAAAAGTGACGCCCTATTTGTACCAGGAAGCTACCATGCCCAACTGGACCCCGCAGATGCTCTGCGGCTATTTAAAAGTAATTAACGATGGGCTGACAAGCGGCACACTGAGGTCAATGTTTGAAGAGTATACGGACCAGGAAGGGATTAAGGCGCTACGTAACCAGACCCTGTATATCCCGGACTATGTAAACACTAAGTACAACATGTTCACCGGGGCTGAAAAAGAAACGGAAAGTGATGAAGTGGAGGATAATACTGCCTATACCTTTGCCAGCAAATACCTGGAGGCAAAAGAAATAGAACCTGCCGCCGCGGCACAAAACAAAGCTTACGCCTACCTGTCTTATATCAAAAGCAGTAGCGATAAATTTGTAAGTGTATTTGACGGGCAGACCGGCAAACTTTTATATACGGCTTATACTCCGGTTTCTTATAATTTCAAGTCAAAAGACCTGAAAAGGATTGCCGCTAAAGTAAAATAAGCCCTCTCTCAAAATCTTAATTTCAATGAATAGAAAAACGGCCATTATCACCGGGGCGACCAAAGGAATAGGCAGGGCTATTGCCCTTAAATTTTTACAGGAAGGCTATAACATAGGCATTTGTGCCCGGAACCCGGAAGACCTGGATCGCTTTCGCGCAGCTTGTGCCAATGAATTTCCACAACAAAAAATCACCGCTTTACAGGCCGACCTGCAATTACCACAAGCAGCTGAAGCCTTTGGTAACAGCATGCTGCGTGCATTCGATCAGGTTGATGTACTGGTGAATAATGCCGGTGTTTTTTTACCGGGAACGGTATTGGAAGAAACATTTAGCCAGCTGGAACAGCAAATTAATACTAATCTTTACAGCGCTTATATCCTGAGCCAGATGATCGGGAAAAGAATGGCAGAGCAGGCTTCAGGCCACATTATTAATATATGTTCCCTGGCCAGCCTCCAGGCCTATGCCGGCGGTAGCAGTTACAGTATCAGCAAATACGCGATGCTGGGTATGTCTGACAATTTCAGGGCCGCGTTGAAGCCCTATAAAGTAAAGGTGACCGCGGTATGCCCGGGGCCTACAATGAGTGCCAGCTGGGAAGGGTCCGGTGTGCCGGAAGAAAAATTGATGCCTGCAGAAGATATTGCCACTATGATTTTCAGCTGTGCAGAAACCGGTTTTAACACCTGTGTGGAGCGGCTTGTTATCAACCCTTTGGCAGATCTCTAATTTATTAATACAAGCTTTACAGGCTCATTTAATCAAGCATAAAAAAAGACCACCGGAATGGTGGTCTTTTTTATTGTATCTTAAACAAGTATTATCTACGTTGTTTGCTTGCTTTAAATTGGTTACCGGCTTGTGTATCCAGGATGGTACTGCCCAGGCGATCCATTACGCAACGGAAACCTGTTGTAGAGCTTGGTTGATTAGCCTGCTGGAAACGACGTGTACCAGGGCTTAACCAGTAAGCGTTATCATCCCAGGAACCACCTTTGATTACACGGCTTTCATTGTTTACTAAACTTTGTTTGCCATAATCAAAACGATATTTGCCGCCTTCTTCCAGGTAATCTCTGGTATCGGATTTTTTATAATCTCTGGCATATTTACCTGCTAAGTCAGTAGAGTCGATATCCACCCAGATTTCATGACCTAAGCTATCTTTTTCAGCAACAGTGAAGTCATCTTCAAGCACTCTTTTCTTGAATTCAGGACCACCAACGATTGGGTTGTGCGCATTGAAATCTTGTGTAGCTGTAGGACGGTAAGTATCCAGGCACCATTCGTTTACGTTACCCGCCATGTTATATAAACCATAAGCGTTCGGTAAATAAGTGTGCACAGGAGCCGGGCCATCAGCATTGTCATTCAAACCACCGGCTACACCCATCATGTCACCAGATTTACGCTTGAAGTTAGCCAGGATTTCTCCTTTCTGAGCATTTTTTTGTTGTGATCTTACAGAACGGATATCACCCCAGGTATAAGCCTGGCGTTTAGTAACCGCTTCTTCTCCACGGCTGCGTTTAGTACGTGGATTCGGGTTGTTACCAATCGTTCCGATAGCCGCATATTCCCATTCTGCTTCTGTAGGCAGGCGGTAATTGGGCAACAACATACCATCTGCATAGTTAGTCTGACGGGTTTTGGAACCGTTAGGATCCAGGTCTCTCATCGGTTTACCAGCGGTACCCAGGTATTGCCCGTTAATGTAAGTTTGTGTAGTGAACACGTCTTCATTAACCTGGTTAGGATTTTTCTTTAAAAGGCCGCGTTTGATCAGGATCATTTCATTCACCCGGTCAGAGCGCCAGTGAGCATAATCATTAGCCTGTTGCCAGCTTACCCCTACTACAGGATACTGATCGTAAGAAGCATGATTAAAATAGTATTTAACATACGGCTCGTTGTAAGACAAAGCGGAACGCCAAACAGTTTCATCAGGCTTAGCAGCGTCTACCACGTTAGGATAATCCGCACCATAGGCCCTGTTTAACCAATATATGAATTCACGGTAGTGAACATTCGCGATTTCAGTCTCATCCATATAGAAAGATGACACAGTAACACGACGAGGCGTATTGTTATTTTGGTAATATAAATCCTCATCGGTCTGGCCCATCACAAAAGTACCACCTTCGACAAAAACCAACCCAGGACCCGTTTGCATGCCCTTATAGTTTTGCGCTGCTGTAAAACCTCCAAGCCTGGAATCATTATAATTCCAACCTGTTTTACTTGAAGTACCTCTTCCTTTATTAGAAGAACATGATGTCAATACTGTAGCGAAACCTACACCTAGCAAACTAAAACCTAATAGTGCTCTTTTCATCTGTTATTAATGTTGTTTATTTTTTTTGTTTCGAAATAAAAAAATCGAAAAGCGATACAATAATAGAACAATCTTTTTAGAAATGCAAAGTGTTTGCTAATTTTTTCTAAAAAAAATTGAAAACATGCTTTTATCCAACTTTCATATTGGAATTATTATTTGTACCTACCAATTCGCTATAAAATAAAAACAGCTAAAAGTATCTGATGCACAAACATTTAAGCTGGTTTATCGATTTAATTAATCCGTAGTAATGGGTTTAAACGATGGATAAAGATATAACTTTCCCCGTATAATTCATAGTGATTTGTTAAAAGAAATGGGACAAATTTTAGTTTGTCCCATTTTCATTTTTCTCTATTTCACACGCTTCAACTATCTTCTTCCACCACCCATCGGACGTCCGCCGCCATCATTTGATCTTGCCGGGGCACTCCCCCTGTTTTCCATTCTTGAAGCCGGAGCGCTGGAGCGCTGTATAGCCGGGGCTGAAGATTGGGGCGCAACCATTTCTCTTCTTGGTGGTGCCATATTTTGCCTGTTACTGCTCGGTGGCGGGCTCATCGTTCTGGAAGGAGCCGGCGCTGTATTTCTTGAAGGAGCCGGAGCCATATTCTGTTGTCTTCTCTCCGGTGCCGGGCTCATTTGTCTTGCCGGAGGAGCCGGGGCCATATTTTGTCTCCGCTCCATATCCCGAGCAGGATTTGTTGTCCTTGACGGGGGAGCTGGGGCTACTGACCTTGAAGGGCTAACCCGGTTAGGTACTGCATTGAGTTGCCTGTTATCCTGGCGGGGCGCCATATTTCTTTGTTGGTTTACCGCTTCTCGGGATCCGCTCCTATTTATATTACTGCCCGGTCTTAAACTTTCGTTGCTCCTGGTTCCGCGGTTATTATTCAACTGCTGATCCCTGCTGTTTCTTACCGCACCGGTTCCATTATTCCTGTTTCTGCTGCTTACATCAATAGATCTTACGTTTCTTACATCGACATTGCGGGTGCTACGGGATACCTGGGCCACATCAGGGCGATAAATACTGATATTATTACCTCTTACACTAGCCGCACCTCTTGTACTGCGATCAGAAAGGTTGTACACTCTAACCGGACGGCGGGCAGAGCCTTCCACATCTCCCCTACTAGGCCCCAGCACATAGTTACGGCCACCCTGCCTGTTGTAGTTGTTAATTACCGTAGTGCGGTTGTACACATTGTATATGTTAACATTTCTCATATACGTATTATATCCACCGGTGTGATAAATATTGCCTGCCGGTACGAAGGTCCAGCAATTGAATCCGGGATTATAACCAAAGGACATGCTAATACTCATTCCGGGGCCTAAAGGTGCCCATCCGTAGTAGCCGCCGCCCTGGCGCCAGGATACCCATGCCGGTCCCCAGGTCCTGCCGGGTAACCATATCCAGCCATACATTTGGTCAAAAGTCCAGCGACCATAGTGGAAGGCTGCCCAGCCCCAGCTATAGCTACTCATCCAGGTGTTACCGTACTGAGTCATTGCCCAATAACCGTTAGTCTGGTAAGGAACGAAGCCGGCACCTACTCTCGGTACCCAAACCATTCCGTACCTGGGATCCCGGAACCATTGCCCGTGGGGGGCCAGGTCATTATAGAAGGCTGTATAGTCATTACTGTTATAATTATAGTCATACCCGCCATCATCATAGCCATAACCGTTATCATAACCCTGGTTATAACCATTGTCATATCCCTGGTTGCCATACCCCTGGTTATTATATCCCTGGTTGGAATAATCGTCGTCATAATATTGGGCCTGTGCTTTCTGGATACCGAAACCTGCCAACGTCACTATCGTAACTCCTGTAGCCATTGCCAAACTTCTGAATATGTTGCTTAGGTTTCTCATTTTTATAAATTTAAGAGGTCTTTAATTTTTTTCTTTTATACATAGACCTATAAGGGGAAAAAAGGTTTAATAGTATAAGGCTTGCCTATACTTATTAACGAGTAATTAAGAAAAAAGCATGTTTATTAAGTCTTAAAAATAAAAAAGCGGAGTGTGGTACACTCCGCTTTATGAAAATTTAAGTTAATATTAATCCGGTTTTTTACCATCTAAAAAAGTATTGATCGTGCTGATATTACCTTTACCATTTGCCCCTTCATCTACTTTATAAGAAGAAAGGAATGGTTTGGAGGATTCATCGATTTGCTCTTCCGCATTATTACTTCTGCGCATATAAGCCGGAACGTTCTCAATTTCTTCCGCATTATTGCCATGGAAATTAAAGCTCATCCTGCGCAGGCGCTCTGCACGTTCTTCCAAAATACGTTTTTGCTCTTCGAAGCGTTCACGTTCTTCAATCTCATGCGGCGATAAAACTCTTTCCCCGATACGTACCGCACCGTCTGCAGGAGTATGGTTTACTGCCGGCTGTTGTTGGGGCACATTTTGTTGTGGTGCCTGGTACACGGTTACCGGTTCCGGTATCCTGTTGACCAAATCATCTTTAGGTGCCGGAGTTTGCGGTACCACAGGGGCAACCGGCAATTCCAGTTCAAAAGTATTATTCGGTATTACTGTAGCTTGAGGTTGCTGCACAGGCTCCGGTGTGATCAACCTTGGCGCCATCGGATCTACTTTTGGCGGTTCCGGTACTGCCGGGGCCTGCTGTACGGGAGCTACCGGTGTTGTTTCCGTAACGGTTGGCTTCAATTCTACTACATTCGGTTGCGGAGCCGGTACTGCCTGCTGCTGCTTCACTTCCATTTGATTTTTTACTTCATTTTGCTGGAAGCCGGTAGCGATGATCGTAACCGCGATATCTTCACCCAGGGCCGGGTCATGGCCCATACCTAAGATTATATCACAGTTATTACCTGCTTGGTCCTGTACATAACCCTGGATGATATCCAGTTCGTCCAGAGTATGCTCATGCGCACCTTGTGCAGAAGTTACATTCAACAGGATCCATTTTGCACCGCTGATGTCATCATCATTCAGCAAAGGGGAATTCAATGCCTCGGTAACGGCAGTATAGGCCCGGTTTTCGCCGTTTGCCATAGCGCTACCCAGGATGGCCACACCACCGTTTTTCATTACGGTCTGCACGTCGTTAAAGTCCAGGTTTACACGTCCATCAACGGTGATCAGGTCTGTAATACATTTTGCCGCTGTAGCTAAAATATTATCCGCTTTGGCAAAGGCCTGTGTAAACGGCAGGTTACCGAATTGCTGGCGTAATTTATCATTAGAGATGATCAGGATAGTATCTACATGCTCGCGCATGGCCGCGATACCACTTTGTGCCTGGTTCATACGTTTGCGGCCTTCATAAGAAAACGGCGTGGTTACAATACCAACGGTAAGTACACCCAGCTCTTTACAGGTCTTCGCAATAACGGGAGCACCACCGGTACCGGTACCACCACCCATACCGGCAGTGATAAAGGCCATTTTAGTATTTACACTTAATATTTTCGAGATCTCGTCAATAGACTCTTCACCGGCCTGTTTTCCTATTTCAGGATTTGCACCGGCACCCAGCCCCTGTGTCAAATGTGGTCCTAACTGGATCTTGTTCGGGATCGGGCTTTGCGCCAATGCCTGGGAGTCGGTATTGCAGACAATAAAGTCTACTCCTTCAATGCCTAAATTATACATTGAATTTACTGCGTTTCCACCGCCACCTCCTACACCAATCACTTTGATAATAGAAGATTGATTTTTAGGAATTTCAAAATGTATCATACCTTTAATTTTTTGTTTTGGGTTAGTAAAGTTCTATCTGGGGCCGGGGCCAAAATTAATTTAAAGTCTCATCTTCTTTGTCTGTAAAAAGCTCTTTAATGCTACTTTTAACAGTTCCGAATATAGAAGCGATACGCTTTGAAATATCGATTCTCGGCGCACGATCTGTTTCTTCTTCCTTCAGGAATTCTTCTTCATCAAACAAATCCTGGGCAGGGGCTTTGACATTTTGCGTTACTACGGCAGCCTGTACCGTTTCTGTATCCTGGGTAGTTTTAGTTTCCGGAGCTGCAGGTTGTTGCACAGGCAATTCTGTGCCCACACTATTTACCTGGTAACTCATGTTGCTCTTCTCTATATCCAGGAAGCCTTTTAAGATCAACCCGATACAGGTAGAATACATAGGATTGGCCAATACTTCATCATACCCGCCGGCCAGATGCTCTATAGGTAGGCCGATACGGGTATTCAACCCGGTTTTAAACTCGGTTAATTGTTTCAGGTTCACCAGGCTGCTACCACCACCGGTTAAGATAATACCGCCATGCAGTTTCTTATCCAGGTCGTGTTGTTTCAGGTGATAAACTACATATTCCAGGATCTCTTCCATTCTTGCCTGTATGATATTAGACAAGGTTTTGGTCGACAGGTTACGGGAAGGTAACCCTTTCAGACCCGGGATAGCAATATATTGATTACTGTTAGCCTCCGCCGCGATTGCAGAGCCAAACTGTACTTTCAACTGCTCGGCCTGTGCTTTCAATACGCCCAAACCGGTTTTAATATCATTGGTAATATTGGTGCCCGCAAACGGGATAACCGCAGTATGCTGTAAAATACCATCCACGAATACCGCCATATCAGTGGTGCCACCACCGATATCCACGATTGCCACACCCGCTTCCAGGTCATCATCTCCCAATACGGCAGAAGCAGAAGCCAGGGGTTGTAAAACGATATCCATAGTTTTCAACTTTGCATCAGCCACACAGCGCTCTATGTTGCGGATCGCAGTGCGGTCACCGGTGATGATATGGAAGTTAGCACCGAATTTGGTACCGTTCATGCCAATCACTTCGCGGGCCGGAACATTATTATGATTATCTACAGAGAACTCTGTAGGAATAATATCAATGATCTGGTCACCCGCCGGGATATGCGTTTTGCTTTGGTCATTGATCAGCAATTGAATTTCTTCTTTAGTGATAATGTTTTCGGCATTGGTACGCACCCTGTCACCACGGGAAGGAATGCTCTTGATATGCTGGCCGGCAATGCCTACATATACATTGTGTACTTCCAGGTTAGGGTTATTCTCTTTCAGGTCACGGATAGCCTTATGGATGGAGTTGATGCACTGCTCCAGGTTTTGTACTACCCCATGACTCACACCGTGGGATTCTGCTTTACCAAAGCCTACGACTTCGATCTTGCCGAACTCATTTTTCCGGGCTGCTATCGCTACCACCTTTGTGGTACCGATGTCCAGACCTACAATAATCGGGCTTTCTTTTGTATTCATATCGCGCTGTTTTACTAGGTTGAAAGTATTTTTATTTCTTTTTGTCTTTTTTATTTTTATCGGCTTCTGCTTTCTTTGCTGCTGTCGTTTTAGCCGGAGCAGCGGGCTTTGCTTTTGCTACCGGTTTAACAGCTGCTTTTTTCGGCGCTTCTTTTTTCTTCAGGTCTGCTTTAGCAGCTACTTTTTTTACCGGTTCCGGTTTCTTGACTGTCACCGCATTTTCCCTGGGCTTTGCCGGGGCCGGTTTCGTATTTACTGCGACCAGGTTTTGCGCCTCGGCTGGTGCAGGCGCCGTCACTTCAGCTGCTGTATCTTTAGGTGGCACCCAGCCAATAGATGGCGTAGCCAATACCTGCCCTTTAAATCTTACATCCAATACATTATAGCGGTCCCAGCCTATCTTATTAGAAACGTCTTTGTAAAAAGACATCAGGTTATCCAGTTTTTCTATGGCGGCACTGGTATCTCCGAAACGCACTTTTTGCCGGCCCAGTGTTGTGTAGAAGTTGAAGTTGTTTAAGCCTTCCATATCCACCTGGGTGATCTGTGCATTCCAAAAAGAGTCTTCTTTAATGATACTACTCAGGTAGACCATGCTCCTTTTATTGTGTTCATTAATGCTGTCATTCGCCTGCTTCACATAATTTGTAAATACCGGTACGGAATATGCATAATTCTGGCTTAAAGGCATTTCAAAACCTGCGGTGTCTATATAGAAGCTCGTTCCGTCCTGGGCAAAAATCCGCGCTACCGGTAAACGCTGAGCGACTTCAATATTCAGCGTACCCTTATTGTCTACAAACACCTGTGCTTCTTTGATCCAGGGATTAGACTGAACAATTCTTTCAATTTCATCCACATTAATAGAAGCTATAGTCTGGTTGTCTACATTTATACCCTGCTGACTGATCAAATCCTCCACATCCTTTGTCTTCAAAAAATTCTCTTCCCTATCCTGATGTTTCAAAGTAACCCTGGTCCCCGCTATCGGCTTATCGGACTGCTTACGGTTTGCCGCGATCAGAATGGCTGAAAAGACGATCAGCACAAGCGAAACGACAGCAAAGCGCTTTACTTTCCGGGTTGATATTTTACTTTGATTTTCCATTTGTTTCTTTCGTCAACCTTATCTCTTTTCAATAATTTCTTTTAATGGTGCCACTAACTTATCAATGTCTCCGGCACCCGCGGTAATAAATACCTCAAGCGGTGCACCAGCCGCATAAGCAAGTACCCCGTCTTTTGTCAAAATGGTCACATTCGGGTTACCCATTTTATTTTTAATCATTTCGCTCGTCACCCCATCGATCGGCAATTCACGCGCCGGGTAGATGTCGAGTAAAATCACCTCATCTGCCATATCCAGTGCCCGGGCAAACTCCGTTGCAAAATCGCGCGTACGGGAGTATAAGTGTGGCTGGAAAGCGATCACTACTCTTTTCTTAGGGAACAGGGTCTTTGCACTTTTGATCAGCGCCTGCAGCTCTTCCGGGTGATGTGCATAGTCATCTATATAGACTAAATGATCGTTTTTAACTACGTATTCAAAACGGCGTTTTACTCCTTTAAAAGCAGCTACCGCGTCCTTAATATCCGCATCAGGAATCTGCAGTTGTCGTGCAACGGCAATGGCTGCAATACAATTCTCTACATTATGCATTCCTCCAACATTCAGGTGAACACCCTGCATGAAGACTCCTTTGCCCATTACATCAAACTGGTAGGTACCCTGCTTCATCTGGATATGGTCGGCATAGATGTCCGCACCGGCACTCTGCAGGCTATAAGTCATTTTATGATCGCCCTGTAATAAAGCACCTTGCTTCAAGCCATGTTTCCGGATCAGCACACCGCCCGGCTTAATATTGTGCGTATAGGCGATATATGCTTCCTGCACGGCTTCCGCGGTACCGTAAATATCTAAGTGGTCCGGGTCCATAGCGGTCAATACCGCTACATCCGGGTATAATTTTAAAAAGCTGCGGTCATATTCATCCGCTTCAATTACGGCAACGTTGTTGTCATTCTCAGCATGCCAGTAATTGGTATTGTAGTTTACCGAGATTCCACCCAGGAAAGCGTTACAGCCATACCCTGTATGTCTTAAGATATGCGCGATCATGGTGCTGGTCGTGGTTTTGCCATGCGTACCGGCCACAGTTATTGCAAACATGGCTTCAGTGATCCACTGCAAGGCATCTGAACGTTTAAACACCGGGTAATTATTATCCCGGTACCATTTCAGGATCTTATTATCTTCCGGGATAGCCGGTGTGTAAATCACGACATCTACCTCTTTATCTAAAGCAGTTTCATCGTCCGTAAAAGTCACGCCGATCTCTTCCGCTACCAATGCATCTGTCAGTTCTGTACGGGTTTTATCATAACCATTTACCACAGCATTTCTTTGTTTGAAAAACCGTGCCAGGGCACTCATCCCGATACCGCCGATTCCTACGAAGTATATTCTTTTTATATGATCAATATTCATCTCTCCAGGTTTAATTTTTAGCAATACTTTTTACGATGCGGGCGATGCGTTCATCCGCATCATTTACAGCCAGTTTTTTCAGGTTATTGTGCATTACCGCCTGCGTACCGGACTCGTTCATCAAATCCAACAACTTAGACACCAACTCTTTCGCAGCGTTTTCATTTTTTACCATCCATGCAGCCTCTTTATTAACTAAAGACATTGCATTACTGGTTTGATGGTCTTCCGCCGCGAAAGGGTAAGGAACGAATATCACCGGTTTAGCCACGATACATAATTCCGCTATAGCGAGTGCACCCGCTCGCGAGATCACGATATCTGCCGCGGCATATGCCGCTTCCATATTTTTTATAAAAGCATGCACTTTTACCGTTTCTGCATAAGGGGCTGCTGCTTTTACCGCTTCCTGGTAAAAAGGCTCTCCCGTTTGCCAGATGATCTGCAAGCCGGCATCCACCAATGTCTGCAGCCCTGCAGCGATCGCTTCATTAATAGCTTTAGCCCCCAGGCTACCCCCCACGATCAACAGGGTTTGCTTTTCCCCATTAACGCCGAAGGCTTCAAGCCCCTGCACTTTACTCACATCAGAACGCGCAATTACTGCTCTTACAGGATTGCCAGTCTGAATGATCGACTGCTCCGGAAAGAACTGCTTCATATTATCATAAGCTACACAAATCGCTTTCGCTTTCGCACCTAATCTCTTATTGCTCTTCCCGGCAAAGGAATTCTGTTCTTGTATTAAGGTAGGGATACCTAAAGCCTGTGCCGCGCTCAACATGGGATAGCTGGCAAATCCCCCGACCCCGATTACCACGTCGGGCTGAAATTCCCGGATAATCTCTTTTGCTTTCTTCCTGCTTTTCCAAAGCTTAAAAGGAAGGGAAAGGTTTTTGAGCCAATTGCTGCGGTTCAAGCCGGCAATATCCAGGCCAATGATCTTATAACCGGCCTGGGGTACTTTCTCCATTTCCATTTTCCCTAAAGCACCGATGAATAAGACCTCGGTACCTGCATACAAACGCTGCACCGCATTTGCGATGGCTACTGCCGGGAAAATATGTCCCCCTGTTCCTCCTCCTGCGATGATTATTTTCATAATTATGCTTCGTTGGCAAGCGCTTCTTCCTGCTCTTTTTGAACTTGTTTTACTAATTGTTGTTTGCCTTCCATAGCATCTACATAGCGGCTCACGCTGAGTATGATACCGATCGCTACTGCAGTAAATACAATGGAAGAACCTCCTTTACTGATAAAGGGTAAGGTTTGCCCGGTTACCGGCACCAGGTGCACTGCTACCGCCATATTGATAAATGCCTGAAATACCAGGGTAAAGCTCAATCCTAGTGAAAGGAAGGCCCCAAAGGCATAAGGGCAACGCCTGAATATATTGATACTGCGCCAGAGCAGTAATAAATAACAAAATATAACCAAAGATGCACCCAGTAATCCGTACTCTTCGATAACAATGGCAAATACAAAGTCAGAATATGGGTGCGGCAAATAGTTCTTTGCATAACTATTTCCCGGGCCTCTTCCTGTCAGCCCGCCATTGGCTACGGCGATATTAGCCTGGTCGGTCTGGTAGGTATCATCCGCATCCGCTTTTGAATTATCAAAAAACACCGCCACCCGTTTCTCCCAGGTGGCGCCCCGGCCTTTACCGGTCAGCTTACTCACCCCAAAAATGGTCAGCATCATCAAAATACCGGCTACGGCCAGTAAAAGAATATACTTTATAGGTACTCTTCCTATGAAGAAAAGGATACAACAGGTAACCCCTAAAAGCAGCGCTGTGGAAAGATTCGCCGGTGCAATCAGGCCACAGATAATCAATACCGGCATCAGGATCGGGAAGAAAAACCCTTTCCAGAAATCATTTACAATTTTCTGCTTCAGGCTTAGCTGCCGTGCCAGGAAGGTAAAGATCGCCAGCTTGGCCAGGTCGGATGTCTGGATGGTCAATCCTACAAAAGGAATGGCGATCCAACGGGAACCACTGTTTAATTCAGTACCAAAAAACAGGGTATAGATTAACAGGGGTATACTCGCCAGGTAGAGGTACACCGACCACTTCATGAATGTAGTGTACTTCATCCGGTGGAAAATATAAATCACCAGCAAACCCAGGCATAAGTAAAAGGCCTGGGACACCATATACTTAAACGTCGAAGAATTGTACTGCATCGCCAGACGGTCTGTAGTACTGTATATCAACAAAAGACTGAACAATGACAGGATGACTATCACCGACCAGATCACTTTGTCGCCTTTAACATTATCAAGTATTTTCTTCATCTTTTACAATAATCTATATGGATTACAGGTTTCTCACCGCTTCTTTAAACTGACGGCCCCTGTCTTCATAATTCTTAAATAAATCAAAGCTGGCACAACCCGGGGAGAGTAATACCACATCTCCTTTATCCGCAAACGCGTAAGCCGCGTTCACCGCATCAATAGCACTTTGCGTATCTGCGATCTGCGCTACTTTACCATCGAATGCCGCATGGATTTTGGTATTATCCAATCCCATACACACGATGGCTTTTACTTTATCTTCCACCAATTCCATGATCTCGTTGTAATCATTTCCTTTATCCTGCCCGCCTAAGATTAATACTACTGACTTTTTCATGCTTTCCAGTGCAAACCATACAGAGTTCAGATTGGTCCCTTTACTGTCATTGATAAAATCTACACCACGTACGGTCGCTACGAACTCCAGGCGGTGCTCCAGGCCTTCAAAAGTTTCAAAGCAGTCCCTGATCTTTTCTTTACGAATACCTGCCGCTCTTGCTGAAATACCTGCTGCCATTGAGTTGAACTGATTGTGTTTGCCGTCTAAAGTCATGTCATGGATAGAAACTTTCATATCATCGCCATCCCATTTAATGTGCATATCTTCATTTTGCATATATCCGCCATCGCCTGAATTGTTGTGCGCGTCGCTCATAGTAATATAAATTATCCTTGGGTTAATAGTATGTTGTTCTAAATATTTTCTGCTTGCTTCGTCGTCCCGGTTAAGGATAACGATATCTTCTTTATCCTGGTTTTCGGTGATCCTGAATTTGGCCGCCACATAGTTGTCAAACTCGTAATTATAGCGATCCAGGTGATCCGGTGTAATATTTAAGATCATCGCGATATCGGGTTTAAAGGTGACGATATCATCCAGCTGGAAGCTGCTGATCTCGGCTACGTACCAGGCCTTCGGATCTTCCGCGATCTGGCGGGCAAAGCTGTAACCGATATTTCCGACCATCGCTACCTCCAATCCGCTTTCTTTCAAAATATGGTAGGTCAGGCTTGTTGTTGTACTCTTGCCATTACTCCCGGTGATCGCTATGATCTGGCTCTCGCCCTTAAACCTGAACCCCCACTCTATCTCGCTGATCAGCTCGATCCCCTTCTCTCTTATTGCTTTTACAACAGGTGCTTTTTCCGGTATGCCCGGGCTTTTGATAATAATATCGGCGCTTAATACTTTATCCATATCATGGCCGCCTTCTTCAAAAGCAATACCCCATTGCTTTAATTCATTTTTGTAGCCTTCTTTGATCGTTCCAAAGTCCGACACCCAAACGTCGTAGCCCTGCTTTTGCGCTAATAAGGCTGCTCCGTTGCCACTTTCTCCGGCTCCTAAAATCACTACTTTCTTCATATCGGTTATTGTAATTTCATGGATACAACACTTAATACGGCCAGGATGATCCCTACAATCCAGAAGCGCGTCACGATCTTCGTTTCATGATAGCCCACTTTTTGATAATGATGGTGCAGTGGCGCCATTTTCAATAAACGGTGGGCTTGCGCATATTCCAGGCCTCTTCTTTTCTTCTGGTATTTGAAGTAGAAGGTCTGCGCGATAACGGACAGGTTTTCTACTAAGAAGATGCCGCAGAATATAGGAATCAATAATTCTTTACGAACGATAATGGCCATACAGGCAATAATGCCACCTAAAGCAAGACTTCCCGTATCACCCATAAATACCTGTGCCGGGAAAGTATTATACCAAAGAAATCCGATACAAGCACCTACAAATGCACCCATGAAGACCGAAAGTTCACCCAGGTTAGGAATGTGCATGATATTCAGGTACTCGGCAAAGATGTAATTCCCGGAAACGTAAGCGAACAAACCCAGGCAAATACCGGCGATCGCCGATACCCCGGTAGCCAGGCCATCCAGTCCATCGGTGAGATTGGCCCCATTACTTACCGCTGTAATAATGAATATTACAAAGACGATATAAATGATTGGCGTTACCCATTCAACGTTTTTCTCCCCGAAAACAGAAGCTATTTTCGCAAAGCTGATCTCATGACTTTTATTAAAAGGCACGCTGGTCACCGCTGATCTTACTTTTACATATTCTCTTACACGGCCGTCTGCTTCTTTCCTGAAGGTCGGGCTACCAATAACTTTCTCGGTTGCATCATATACAATAGGCTCTCCTTTTACTACCTCTCGGGTAGTAACCACATGTTGGTTAAAGTACATGAGTGACCCGATGATGATACCCAGACCTACCTGCCCCACTACTTTAAACCTGCCTTTCAGCCCTTCTTTATTTTTCTTGAAGACTTTAATATAGTCATCCAGGAAGCCGATAAGTCCCAGCCATATGGTACTTAACAACATCATTAATACATAGATGTTTTTCACATCAGCGAAAAGTAAAGTCGGGATGACTATACCCGTAATGATGATGATACCACCCATAGTCGGGGTACCTTTCTTGGAGGTTTGCCCCTCCAGTCCCAACTCACGAACGGTTTCTCCGATCTGTTTTTTTCTTAAAAAATTGATCAGGCGTTTGCCATAAACCATAGTGATGACCAGCGACAATATGATCGCCGCTCCCACCCTGAAGGTGATAAACTGAAAAACTCCGGCACCGCTTAATCCGAAAGCCTCTCGTAAGTATTTAAATAAATCGTAGAGCATCCTATTTATTTTTCGAGTAAGTTGAACATTTCTCTCAACACTTCTCTATCATCAAAATGATGTTTTACACCATTAATTTCCTGGTATGTTTCATGTCCTTTACCGGCCACCAAAATCACATCATTGGCACGGGCAAGGTTGCATGCTGTTTTGATCGCTTCTTTACGGTCGCTGATCCGGATCATTTTACGATACTGGCCCGGTGTTAATCCTGCTACCATTTCATCCAGAATCGTTTCCGGGTTTTCTGTTCGGGGATTGTCCGCGGTCAATATGGTTGTCGTACTTAAATCGCAGGCTACTCTTGCCATTTCCGGGCGTTTAGTTTTATCGCGATCGCCGCCACAGCCTACAACAGTAATAATATTGGCCTGCTGCCCGAATTGTTTAATAGTAGACAATACGTTTTGCAAAGCATCCGGTGTATGCGCGTAATCAACGATACCCAGGATTTTTTCAACCGGGGATTGCATGGTTTCAAACCTTCCCGGAGCGCCTTGTAAATTGCTTAAACCCATCAGTACTTCTAAACTGTCTTTGCCGCATAATACAGCCGCTCCATAAGCTGCCAAAAGATTGTAGGCATTAAAAGTACCCGTCATCCGGAAGTGTACCTCCTGGTTATTAACCAGCATCAATAAACCTGTAAGGTTATTCTCCAGTATCTTGCCTTTAAAATCCGCCGGCACTCTTAAAGCGTATGATTGCTTGAGCGCTTTTGTATTCTGCAGCATTACTGTACCTCTTTTATCATCGACATTCGTCAGTGCAAATGCTGTTTCAGGCAAATGATCGAAGAAGCGTTTTTTAACTCTTATATACTCGTCAAATGTTTTATGATAATCTAAATGATCGTGGGTGATGTTGGTGAAAATACCACCCTCAAACTGCACACCGCCTATCCGGTGCTGATGCACGGCATGAGAACTCACTTCCATAAAGACATAAGTGCAACCGGCCCCCAGCATCTGCGCGAAAAGCGCCTGCAGGCTGATCGCGTCCGGGGTCGTATGTGTGGCAGGAATGACCTGGTCGCCGATCTTATTTGCTACAGTGGAGATCAACCCGCACGATTCACCTAACTGCTCAAATAATTGAAACAATAAGGTGGCTACCGTCGTTTTACCATTAGTACCAGTCACCCCAATCACTTTCATCTGAGCGGATGGATTACCAAAGAAAGTGGCCGCAAATAACCCAACCACTTCATGTACCGCTACAAACTGAAGATAGCATATACCCTCCTTTTGGATTGCCGGTAAGTCACTGCATACAATAGCGACAGCACCCATTTCGATCGCTGTTTCAATATAAGCATGCCCGTCTACCGCAGCACCTTTCAACGCAAAAAACATAGCCCCCGGCTTAATCTTCCGGGAATCCAATACCAGGCTGCTTACCTCAGCAGCGGTATCTCCTGTTATGCTTACAGGACTCAGGCCAGTTAATAATGATTGAATGGTCAATGTTTATTTTTTAATTTAACTCTATACGGACTGTTTGTTTATTACTGTAAGTGCTTCCGGCAGGAATAGACTGATACACGACAGCCCCTGCTCCGGATACATTTACTTTTAAGCCTGCATTTTCCAGGAGGTAGAGTGCCTCTTTAACACCCATCCCTGAAACATCCGGCATCACATTATTTTTCACCGATCTTGGCACCATTGCCAGCCTATTGGTTGCATCAACCTGTACCCCCGCCAGCAATGCCTCTACCCCGCTATTTTTAGGAGTTCTTCCAAAGTTTTGCAGCAAATAATACAGCTGGTAGGCCGGTGCCGGCTTAGCCGCTATCGTGTTCTCCTTTCCTAAAGAATCTATATTCAGTTTCCAACCGCCAATTTTTGTCGTATACAACTTGTCCGCGATGGCTTTGAATACCGGCACGCCCAATTGCGCGCCATAGTACACACCACCCGGTTTTGAACGGATCACTACCGCGATCGTATACCTAGGCTTGTCGGCCGGGAAATACCCCACAAATGAACCCTGGCGCACACCATCACTATAACGATATCTTACCTCGCCGATCACATCATCCACCTGGGCGGTACCGGTTTTACCGGCAGCCTGGTAGAAAGGTGATTTTGCGGATTTTGCGGTTCCTTTCTCTACCACTGCAAGGGTAACCTGGCGCAAAGCCTTCACGGTAGACTCTTTTCCTATTTTTTCAATAAGCACTTTAGGCTCGGTCTTTTTAACCAGTTTACCATCATCCATAATGGCGCTTACCAGGTAAGGCCGCATCATTTTGCCATTATTAGCTACAGCGTTATACACCATACAAGTATGTAGCGGCGTGATCATGCTTTCATAGCCATAGGCGATCCAGGGTAAAGAGGTTACTTTGTTCCAGTGTTTATGGGAGGTCGTCTTAATGGTTGGCGCACGCTCCCCCGCAAGATCAATCCCAGTCTTTTCACTTAAGCCCAGATGTTGCAGATGTTTAATGAACTTCATCGGGCTGTCTTTGTAATATTTATTGGCCAATGTAGCAAAGGCCACATTGGAAGATTGCGCAAATGCGTTTTCAACCGTAATTGTTCCTAAGCCACCATGGTCGTCTCTTACGGTTTGCGTACCAAAGCGTGCCGCCCCGCCCATACAGTTTACCATAGTGTTGGCATCTACATAACCATCTTCCAGCAAGGCATACAAAGTCATTAGTTTAAAGACGGAGCCCGGCTCGGAAGGGATCATCGCATAATTAAAGTCTTCCCAGTAGCTGCCATCTTTTTGCCGGCCCAGGTTAGCAATGGCTTTGATCTTCCCGGTTTCCACTTCCATTACGATAGCAGTACCCTGCAGGCACTCATACTTCTCCATGATATCATGCAGCGCATGCTCTGCCACTTCCTGCACATCAATATCTATGGTAGAGATGATGTCATGACCATGGGTAGCTTCGATTTCAGATCCGGTTACCGGTACCCATTGACCGCCGGCCTTATGCATTACCCTTGTGCCTTGCCGGCCGGCCAAAGCAGTATCATAGCTATTTTCAAGGCCAACGGTCTGTGCGTTTTCCCGCCACAAACCGATCGTCCTGTACCCTAGCATACCATAAGGATTCATGCGCTTCATTTTGGGCTCCGGCATGAATCCACCTTTGTTCTTCGGCTTTTTAAATACCGGCAGGGTCCTGATCTTCTGGTATTGATAATAAGCGACGTTATTTTTCAGTGTCCAGTATTTCGATCCGGATTTATACCCGGCTTTCATACGTTGCTTTAATATGTTCGCCGATTCATCTTCCATAATAGCAGCCACCGCTTCACAAACCGTGTCTACATAATGATAAAAAGTATCTTTATTAATGACTGACAGGTCCATCTTCAGGTCGAAACGCGGAATAGTTGCCGAAAGGATACGTCCTTCTTCCGTATAAATATTTCCACGATCAGGGTATAGGGTCTCATTGCGGGTAAACGATTCGTTCGCCTTAGCCCGGAGCTCGTCCCCTTTAGTGATCTGTGTATGTGCCGCTTTAGCAATAATCGCAATACCGAAGAGCAATATCAGGGCAAAAGACAGGTTAACCCGTCTTGAAATGTCCTTTTTTACACTTGATTTTTTTTGCTGCGCCACGGTTATTAATTATTGCTTGGTTCTTTAGTTTTTGTATATTTTTTTATTTCGAATGCCGGCTTATCCAGCGGGTGAATGCCCATTGCCGCCGTCTGGTCGCTGATCTGCTTTTCAGAGGTGCTGTAGATCAGGTTGGCCTGTGCATCTTTATACCGCCATCTTACTTCTTCCAGTTCTTTATTTTTTTTCTCAATCTCCCTTGAAATAGCCACTCCTTTATTATTGTTAGAGATATAGGCCAGGGCCAGTATCGCCAGGAAGATCAAAAAAGGAACATTCAATACGACACCTTTATAAGATATACTATCGAAACGTTCTTTAAAGACATCCAGACGGCTTTGTTTTTTTACCTCTTCCATTTTACTTGCTATTTTCATAGACCGCTACACGCAGCCGGGCACTACGCGACCTGTTATTATATTTTAGTTCTTCCTCTCCCGGCAGCACATCTTTCAATGCGGTAAAGGGATTTTCTTCTGTTCTGCGGCCAAAAGCGTCGGTCTGTATTTCTTCCAGCGTACCCTGTTTCATCATCTTCTTTACCAAACGGTCTTCTAAAGAGTGGAAGGTAATAATAGCCAGCCTTCCATTTGGCTTTAAGCAGGATTTAGTCTGCTCCAGGAAGCTGCCCAGTACGCCCATCTCATCGTTGACCTCGATCCTCAGTGCCTGGAAGACCTGTGCCAGATACCGGTTAGGCTTCCCTTTGATACAGCTGTCGATACGGTTTTTAAAATCTTCAATTGTTTGTATGGTCCCATTCTTCCGCTGCTCTACGATCGTCTTTGCTAAAGTTCTTGCATTCCGCACTTCGCCATACACTTCGAACATTTTTTGCAACTGATCGGCCGAATATTCGCGGATTATATCGGCCGCTGTCCGGTCCAGGCGATCATCCATTCTCATGTCCAGCGGGGCATCAAAACGAATAGAAAATCCACGATCCGCGGTATCGAACTGGAAAGAACTTACGCCCAAATCTGCCAGTATGCCATCTACACGCTGCATTCCCAGTAATCTCAGGAAGCGTTTGATGTATTGAAAATTTTCTTTTACTAATATAAACCTTGGGTCGTCGATAGCATTTTTCCAGGCATCTTTATCGTGGTCAAAGGCGATCAGCTTACCGTGTTTCCCTAATTTTTCCAGGATGGCCCTGCTGTGCCCGCCGCCGCCGAAAGTACAGTCAACATAAACGCCATTAGGTTTTATATCTAATGCCGCTACGCTCTCTTCGAGCAATACGGAAATATGGTGGTATTCCTGTTCCATTAGCTAAACAAATCATCGGTCAATTCAATATCCTGGTCTAAAGACTTCATATAAGCCTCTTTACGCGCCGCGTCCCAGATCTCTACCTGATCACCCATTGCCCAGAAAACAATATCCTTACTTAAACCGGCAGCATCCTGCAGGTTTTTCGGGATCAGGATCCTGTTGGCACTATCGACTTCAAGCGTACGGTACCCATCAAGGAACTGGCGCTTAAACTCCATTGCTTTTGCCTTCAGCGGGTTCAGTCTTGCTAATTGCGCTTCCGCAATTGCCCACTGTGTTTCGGTATACAAAGTCAGGCTGCCTACTTTAGTAATTTTTACGTGAAAGCGTGTTCTTTCGGTCTCCGGCAATTGCTTGCAGAAGTCTGCCGGGACGAGCAATCGTCCTTTCGCATCCATAGAAACCTTATATTCGCCGTAAATATTCGCCAAGGTGGGCTGTTTTATCTTTTATGGTACAAAATAACACAATTTACCACAATTTACCACTTTGTAGTTATTGCCATCTTATCCACAAATGAAGAAGGGGTAAATAATTGATAATCAATCAATTAACAATTAAATTGATAATTGTGCACAATAGAAATGTGGATAACGTGAATAAAATTTAACATAAAAAACACAAGATTTTGACTTTGGACCCAAAAAGGTGGTTAAAAAGTGGGCATATAAAGTGAGATTTCCTGTCGCTCCGGCTTCATTTTCATAGCAGGTTTCAAAGATTCTTTTTGCACTCGAGCCTTTGTGTCATCTGCTTTTATTATATCCAATAATTTATTTATATTAGCATCTATTAACCTAAAACCACCCTATATGCTTCAATTCCTTAAAACACAGGTCTATTACCCTGTATTGGACCTCCTTTTCCCTAAATATTGTATTGCCTGCGAAACACTTATCAGTGCCGAAACCGGCTTTTTATGCCTGTCTTGCAAACATACCCTGCCCTATACGGATATGGAAAAAATGGAAGAGAACGCGGCACAGATAAGAATGCTCACCAGGCTCCCGGTACAATACGCCGCTTCCTTACTTTACTTTATTGATGCCGGCATGGTCAGGGCTATGCTCCACAAGCTTAAATACCATAACAGGCCGGAAATCGGCATTTACTTAGGGGAGCTGCTGGCACAAAAGTTTAGCGCCCAGTCCTGGTTCCGGTCTATTGATGCCATTGTTCCCGTACCACTGCATACTGCTAAAAAAGCGAAAAGAGGCTACAACCAGTCGGAATGTATCGCGGAAGGCATCGCCAATTACAGTCATAAACCGGTACTTTCTAATGTGATAAAAAGGACCCGCAATACCAGCTCTCAAACGGATAAGAGCCGGAAAGAAAGGATGGACAATGTTGCGGATGCCTTCGCCCTTCGCCGCGCAAAGCAGGTTGAAGGCAAACATATCCTGCTCGTAGATGATGTGCTTACCACCGGCGCTACCCTGGCCTCCTGTGGCAGAAGTATAGTAACCGGGGCAGATTGTACTTTAAGTATTGCTACGGTAGCTATAGCCTATCACTAATCTGCGGGTATTGCTTATATTTGCGGACAATATTTTTCCAAGCATAATATGAAGACCATTCCGCAACATATCTCTATACAGGAGATCCCTGATTTTTTAAATACAACAATCGCGCTCTCAGAAGAGACTTTAAATAAAGTGAAAGCCAACAGGGCTTTTTTAGATAAGAAGCTGAGTACCGGTCAAACCTATTATGGTATCAATACCGGTTTTGGCAGCCTGTGCAATGTACGCATCAGCGACGATCAATTAAGCCAGTTACAGCAAAACCTGGTGTGCTCTCACGCTACAGGCTTCGGAGATGCCGTACCACAGGAGATCGTAAAGATCATGTTACTGCTCAAGATCATCGGCCTGGGACAAGGCTTCAGCGGCATTCATGAAGATACCATCAACAGGCTGGTATTTTTCTATAATGAAGCTATTTTACCGGTAGTCTATGACCAGGGCTCCCTGGGCGCTTCGGGCGACCTGGCACCACTGGCGCATTTAAGCCTGCCCCTGATCGGGCAAGGTCTTGTGTGGCATAAAGGCGAGCAAAAGCAAAGTATTGAAGTATTAAAAGCTTATAATCTTGAACCATTAACTCTAAAGGCAAAAGAGGGGTTGGCGCTGCTGAACGGGACGCAATTCATGAGTAGCTATGCGGTGTATAATATGATTGAAAGCCAAAAGCTGATGCGTTGGGCAGATTATATTGCAGCGATGTCGCTGGATGCCTTTGACGGCAAAATTGAACCTTTCTCGCACCCGGTGCACAGGGTAAGACCCCATCAAGGTCAGCTGCAAACGGCTGAAACGATAAGAACGATACTAGAGGGAAGCGGCATCCAGGCTATCCCTAAAGTACAGGTGCAGGACCCCTACTCTTTCCGTTGTGTTCCGCAGGTACATGGAGCTACCAAAGACGCTGCCCGTAACATACGCGACGTTTTTGAGATCGAGATCAATTCGGTAACGGATAACCCGATCGTGTTTGAAGAAGAGGACCTGATCATCAGCGGCGGTAACTTCCATGGTCAGCCCCTGGCACTTAACCTGGATTTCCTGGCGATCGCTATGGCGGAGTTAGGTAATATCTCTGAACGCAGAACTTACTTATTGATCAGCGGCCAGAGAGCGTTACCTCCTTTCCTGGCGAAAGACGCAGGATTGAATAGCGGCTTCATGATCGCTCAATATACGGCAGCGGCGATTGTAAGCCAGAGCAAGCAATATTGTACGCCGGCCTCTGTAGACAGTATCGTGAGCAGCAACGGGCAGGAAGACCACGTGAGCATGGGCGCGAACGCGGCTACGAAATTGAAGAAAGTAATTGATAATGTACGCCGTGTTCTGGCGGTTGAATTGATGGTAGCGGCACAGGCCCTGGAGTTCCGCCGCCCAAACAAATCGTCTGAAGCCATAGAAAAGTTGTTTGAAGCCTATAGAAGCGAAGTGGCTTTCTATGATACGGATCGCTTCCTGCATGAGGATATGATCAAGTCTGAAAACTTCCTGAAAACTTACCAATTATAAGCATGCTTTACCACCCTGACTAATCATCAGCGGTTAACTAATAACGATAATGCCGGGGCAATTGCCCCGGCATTATCGTTATTAGTTATTGCGGATCACCTGGTTCCCTTTTGTCTTGAAGCGCAATATATCTTTCAGGATATTTTTATCTTCTGGATTAAAGAACTTCAACTCGCTGACCACATCCGGGTGTTGCCGTACCTGCCCGGCCACTATTTCGTAAGCGATATCCCGGGTAAGGGTTCTGAGGCTTTCATCTTTCTTAAATTCATGCTTCATCAGGCTCAGGTAGGTACGCTTCTGAACATCAGACAGCTCTTTATACTGTTGCCGGATAGCTTGCTGTAAGACATTCATATCGGCAATATTGGCGAAATAATTGTTCAGGCAATTATAGCCGTCCCAATCCCTGCGCCAACCTTTCAGTAAATGTTCCTGGGCTTTTTCCGGCATATCCATCTTTTTCCGGTAGATCAAAGACGCTTTTACCATTTGCCGGTTGTGTACATAGTCGTCTATGACCATCTGGTAGAAATGATGCGCATTTTCCCGGTCATTTATTTTTAAATACAGGTCCCCTACTTTTTCTTTCTGGTTCAACTCCCGGAACAGCTCGATCGCTTTTTTGTAGTTTTTTGCTTTTTCGTAGCATTGGGCCGCCTGCTCTTTATTGTATAATTTTTTCAGGTAAATAAATGCAGCTTCATTATACAGCCCGCCATCAGCAAGGGTGCTCGCCCCGCGATAATTATCCTGGAGTAAGTTCATATATACTTGCGCCGCCCCTTTATAATTTCCTTCCTTAAGGTACTTTCGGGCCATGTCTTCATAAGCTTGCCTTACTTTATCAAACATGCTGCTTTCCAGGTAAGCAGTGCCACCGCCACCACTACCAGATGACCCCATAGTGTCTTTATCTAAAGCAGTAATAATAGCCAATATGACAAAAGCGACAAGGAGAAACAGGAACACCTGGCCAATTACGGACCCGATACTCTGGTGCCCTAACTGACCGAACAAGGCAATAACTTTTATGAATGCCAGAATCAGGAAAGCACCCATAAACTTGTCAATGAATTTTTGCTTAGCCATCTTTATCTGATTTTAAAATTGTTTTATCGGAATCCAGCAGGCGATACATCAAGGTGGCCACCGCCAGGAGGATTAACCCTACCAGCCAGTTATAACCGTAACGACTAATCAATGGATATAATATATAAGCCAGCATACTCAATAATGTAAGCACCACAAGAATTTTTGCACCTGCCGATAACTGCTGGCCACCCATACTTATGGTTTTGCCTTTGATTACTTTGGTAAAAACAACCACTCCAACCAGCAGCCCGGAGAGCAGGAGCAGAAGCTGAGCAGATGTACCCGGTGGCTTTGATGGCGTTTCGTACTCCGGGAAGTCCGGGGCGCGGGGCATCAACGTATCTTGCGGAACAGCGCGAAGACCATAGGCCAGTTCCAGGGAATCTCTTAAGTCCGCCTTTTTACTTTCCAAAGCCATCCGGTACAGCACTTCACGGTTTCCGGCGCTCAGCGTATCCTGCCCCGGCAATTGCACTATAGAATCTTTGAGTTTACTGCCCAATCTTTTTTCTGCAGCAGCAAGCTTCGTTTCCATTTTCTCCCTGTTTTCTTTCCTGATCGTGGCATCACGTGCTGCAATTTGCTCAGAGACCCTTCTCATTTGCAGCTCCAGCTCGTCCATCTGTAAGCGCAGGCTGTCTTTTAACGCTTTATTAAGTTGCACTTCCCGGCTACCATATTTGTAAACAGCGGCTATATATTTTGAACGCAATGCTATTCCTTTTTGCTCTAGGGTATCCTTACTTCCCTGCTTTACAGTATCTTTTTCCGGAACTGCCAGCAGTTCTTTATACTGTTTACTTAAGGCTTCTACCTGGCCTCTGGTATCATTATAGCTTTGGCCCGGAGTATTCTCCGAATTCAGCAATTTTGCCAACAGGAAGAAAATAACAATACCGATAAGTATGGACTTAATGTACTGCCCGCCCGATATGGGAGCTCTTCTGCCGGGACTAAACGAACCATCCCGACCACCACCACCTGTACCGTTTTCACCAAACATGGATTGTAGCCAGCCGGAACGAAAATTAAAAGACGCCCAACCCTTATCCCTGGAAGTGTTCATTACATCCAGGGGAATACCCAGGGCTAAAGCCCGGTCCGGGTATTTCGCCAGGTATTGCAGGTATTTTTCCGCTTCTTTTTTATTACCATTGAGTACTTTTTGTAAATTAAATGGAAGGTCTTTCATCCAAGCTTCCTCCGTCTTTTGAGGCAACAGGGAATTGGCCAGGTCTTCTTCATCCATTTCTACAGAGAAACCCAGCACCTTGTCCGGAACCTCAATACCTTCAAGTGGCTGACGTACCTGAAGCTCCGTTTCCGGTATATCTTCTATAAGCTCCAGCCAATCTATGGGCGTTTCCAGGTCTACAAAGCCAAAATCCGGGTGCGCGATTATCCAGCTTGCTTTAACAGCAGCTATATCTGTCGCTGTCAGCTGCGGGTACAGCACTGCATTTTCAGGGATAAAAAATTTATTATAGGCGCACTGAAAGCGTTTATGGTTACGCGTATCTTTAGGTAATGCTTTATTAAAAACCAACAAACAACCATACAGCACATTCGCCTGATCTGAAGGAATGGCAAATGCTTCAATATCTTTTATGCTAACGTTTAGAGCCTCCAGTTCGCGCAACCACAATTCCGGGGCAGCTCCTTTTATCAGGAGCGCTCTTTTTTCATATTTATTACGCGCGGCTGGTTTAATCCTCAGTTCCATGTGCTACAATGTGTTGAATAAAGGGTTCGAGATAAGCTGCGTACATTTCGTTCAAAGACCTGGTAAATTGCTGCGTAAACTCCCGGATGTAATAGTCTGATCCGCCAAACTCGCCGGAGGTGGCAATGGCCAGGTAACCGTACTCGGAACAGGGAATATAAAATTCCGGAATTTTTTTATCTGCACTATTAAAAATAAGCATGCCTCTTGCATCGGAAGTGATCTTGCTGCCTTCCGAGAAAGTAAACTGGTTACGGTATTGTACGGCCTTCATCTTAATAGCAAAATTATTTCTCCTCAGGGTCAGTGAATCATATTCGGAATTGCTCAATTCAAGGCGGGATAATACCAATCTATTGTGTTTATTAATGCCTACAGTATGGATATTCTTCAATATTTTGGGTGCATAGTTCGGTACATTATTGACCAGGTTCTTATGATGCTCGAGCGCCTCAGTAAATTCTACATTAAATGTTGCCGTTTCCAGAGGCCCTTTACGGGACGGAATTTTAAATACTTTATGTTCTTCTTCATGGTACAGGTAAAAGGAATGTTCTATCCTCATCAACCTGTATTCTTCATTCAGTACAAAAAGAGAGGTATCATATTCAACATATTCTTTCGTAACCAGGTTGAGCGTAGTCAGTAACTTTTTATCCTGCTGGTATTGGCATAAAACCAACTCCTGCTTATCATTACTGCCTAAAGCGAAACAGCCTTTATGTTTTATAGAAATATCTTCAAACAGTACTTCAAAGCCCCTGTGCGTGCGGTAAAGATCATGCCGGCTGGCACTGTTGGAGCGTTTGGCGACATAGGTTTTCAACAATTGCTTTCTGGTACTCAGCAAATAGTGTGCACCCTCAACAATGAAATAAGCGATCCTGTCTTTGGGCGCCGGGAACAGCAAAGGATAATTCTTAGGCAACTCTGTTTTCTTTGTGGCCTTTTTATTGTCCTCATCTTTTCTTAGCGGTGGTTTAGCCCAAAGTTCTTCCAGGGGCAGGCTCATCTTTTGTAGCTGTTTTTTGGTTCCTTTATTGTAAGCAAAAATATTCAGTGCTCCAGTCAAAGAAGTCGTCACTATATATTTCAACTGGTCGCGGTGCTCCTGTATTGCTTGTTGCATCGCAGCCACTTCCAGGTTCTCTTCATGGGTGAGTAAAAATACTTCCTGTGACTTACCGGCATTAGCCTCAAAAAATGCGTTCATAGCTTCGGCTACCTCTAAAACGGGACTTACCTGGTTTAAGCTTTCGATGACCTGCTGCACTTCATTTACTAAGGCTTCCCGGAAAGTGTCTCCCAGGATAAAGACTTTGCAAGCGGTATTGGCCTTAGGATGTTTGATAATCGCCAAAGCTACCGCAAAAGCCAGTATTTTTGGGGTTCCCCAGTTCTTTAAAGAGGCGTCGATCAGTAAAACGCGTTCGAAAATATTTTCCTCCGGCGGAATTTCTCTTTGAATATACAGGGCCTCGTTATTCGCTACACGGCTCAAAAAAATTTCTTCTTCATTGGCGAACTCGGAAAGAAGCATCCTGTGCAGCTCTCCTTTATTCGTCATATCCGAAATACCACCAACTGGTTGTTCGCCGGTAGCAAGGTGGCGCATCGGTATTTTCAGCCCGCTCCAGATTCTTTTGATCAGGCTGCCGACCTGGAAGGTTTTAGGCTCTTCGATCAGCTGCTGGATAAAATCTTTACCCTCATCTACACCTACTGCCTCTTCAATAAGTTCTTCTTCTAATTCCGGTTCTGCAAGTATACCCTCTACGGCTTTAATTATGGACGCGGTTGTCGGGAACTGCTTATCCAGCAAGGCCAGGAAACGGATGTCCCGCAAAACAATGGCCTCTGTTACCGGTCGCTTCAAGGCACATTCGGCCAGCTTATAGGGGCGTTTCTCCAATTTGCGCAATAGTATTTCCGAGCTACCGGGAGAGTGCATATGATAGGTGCTTTTCAGCAGGGTTTGGAACAGGATCACCCGGTTCTCGCCCTGCCTTATAAAGGCGGGCAAAACGGTTATCTTACCTAAAAAATCAATGGCTTCTTTTAAATAGGCTTCCAGGTATTGTAGTTTACTTTGTGGCAGTTGCTGGACCTTATGTAAACAGCCACTCAGCTTTCCCGCATTATCCTGTGTAGCGACGAGCAGCAGCAGGAAAGAGCCGAACGGCGGAAGGCCATTTGGCTGCAACATTTTCAGTATTTCTTCAACAAGCACCCGATATGCTATAGCGCCATAGCCAGGTACACTCAATAAATTATTATCCGTATTTCCCCTGGCATCGGGCACTTCTTCATCAGATTCCCATTGCCAGAAATAATCTTCATAGGATTGAAAATATGCATTCAGTTCCATTAGTAAATATTTTCAGTCAGTCTAAAGGAGCTTACCGAGAGCGCCCTGGTCATTGCTTTAGGAATTGCTTTATAGCTGCCGTTCTGCGCCCACAGCAGCCACCTGCTTTGATCCGGGTTATATTTTTGCTGCAACAAGGTACTCATATTGTTAAACTCAAAATCCCAGCCGGACGGTAACAGGTGTCCGTCTTTTTGCCAATAGGATTGTCCCGGGAAAGCCAGTAAAGGCGTACCTATTATCAAAGCATCCTCACCGACAACGGTCCACTTCAACGGCGCCAGTTTAAAGGCGGGGGTATTGACTATGGCAGGCTTGATGACTTTCATTTTCGCGCAAAAAGCAAAGGCCGCCTGTTCTTCTTCTTTCCGGATCAAACGGGCGGTTACTTTTTCATGGATGCCAAAAAAATTGTGATTAAAGCCAGGCCAGCTCAGGTGCAAGGCCTTTTCAATAGGCGACCATAACAAAGCGGTGCGCATTTTTTGGGAAGGCACCAGGGTATTACTTAAGAACAATAAGCCATCCCTAAACAGGTACAGCACCAGCCCCGGCAATTGTTTTATTTCAGGGGCATTAACCTGCTCTTCTGTAAAGCCTTTGAGCCATATCTTATCTTCTTCTATCGCTACCTGGAGATTACTCCAGTCCCGGATCGATCCCAGCAAGTCTATTGCCTCGTAAGGTAATTCCGCGCGGTAATCATTTACACGGATTGCAGCATCTTTTGCCATAACTTATCAATTTCTTCCTGTATAAATTGCTTCTTTTCTCCCTGCCGGATCCAGTCACAACGCGTCTGTAAATAACGCAGTTTATCTTTGACCACATTTTGTTCCTCAAAGCTGATCTGGGGGGTGTTCCATTTTTCCACCAAAGCTTTTACATCTTTCATCACCTCTTCAGGATCGGGGGCTTTATGCTGCATGGCTTGCGGATGCGCCTGGGGATGATCGTCGCTTTCAATCACCCGGTTAATGATCCCTTCGAGTATCTCTACCTGCTCCTCTGTATCCCAGATGTGTTTCAGAATCCACAGGTCCGATTTTGTGGCTACAGTCCTGCCACAGATCAGGGCACTGGCCGCTATCAGGTTCTGCAATTTCACCGCCCTTCGGTCTGATATCGCGATACCGGTATTTCTCAGGCTTATGATCGTATTGAGGTAAACCTCGTAGATCGGGTTCAGGTCAACGTTACGGCATTGCTCCTGCAGGCTGCGGACTTCATCGGAGGTAATGCCGGGTATTTCCATATCCGCAGATTGCTCCAATTGACGACCGGCAAGCAAAACCTGGTGGAGCAGGTCCGGTTGCACATTCTCTACCATGACCCGGATCAGGAAACGATCAAACAGCGCATTCAGCGCCTCATCTTCAGGCAGCACATTACTGGCACCTACAAACATAAGGGCCGGCAGCCGTTTCGACTCTTTACCTCTTTTGAACATTTTTTCATTCAGGGCCATTAAGAGAGAATTCAGGATCGCGGAATTCGCGTTAAATATTTCATCCAGGAAGACCATCGCGGCCTCCGGCATCATCCCCTCTGTATTCGTAAGCAATTCCCCTTCTTTCAATTTACGGATATCAAAAGGGCCGAAAATCTCGTTTGGTTCGGTAAAGCGGGTGAGCAGGTATTCAAAGTTTTTGCCATCTTTTACGGTGCGGGCAAGCGTCCTGACGATAGCAGACTTTGCCGTTCCCGGAGGACCATACAAAAAAGCGTTTTCTCTCGCGAGCAGGCATATGCCCAGCAGGTCAACGACATCGTTCTTGCCTACAAAAGTTTCTTTTACATAGGAAAGCACGGCATTTAATCGGGTGATATCGGGTGTCATTTTTCTTCTTGATTTATAGTTTTCAGCGACTGCCAGAACTGGTTTTTATAGAGTCCGAAGGCAGTATGTAATAATTGATTAATGTAAGGAATTTCAGCGCGCTTATAGTCTTTCTTTGCTACGATCCGGTCCAGGTATAGTTTACGGTAAACCGGGTCTGCCAGCTCAGCCCGCCAGTCGGTTACTTCGGGCTCTATATCACTGCCTATTGATGAATAATGAAATTGTTTTAAATAGCGTTCCAGCACAGGCAACAACGGATCTTTACTATCTGCGATATTTAATTGCGTAAAAATTTCCGGTAAAAAGCGCAGGCTAAGGTCCGCAGATAATTTTGCAGACAAGGTTATATCCCCGTTCATTTCAGGGAATAAGGTGCTGAGGTCTTTTATGGTGTTTTCCCGGATCAGCAAAAGCTGGGCACTGTAAAAGATGGTTTTTGCCGCCCATAAAGCGCTTGCCTTATCCAAGTCAACGGCTGCCGGGAATTCCATGCTTTCCAGCTCAAATTCGGACTGCAGTAAGGGCAACACTTCTGTGGCATCTGCAGGTGATACCATATTTAGCTTGCTAAAAACAGTTATGTTGCCATTTTTACGCAAGTCATACAGGGTTTTAAAAAAAGAGGATGCTGTTTTCATGGCGCAGCAAAATTATAATTATTTATTATTTGTCCGGTCGTAGTTTTTATAAACGAAAAAAGCTTTAAGATTGATGCACCAATCCCAAAGCTTTTTATCAAATTGAAGTTTGTATATTGTCCTGTTTAATCTGCCTGGAGCAAGTCCATTAACGCATCCAGCTTTGGTTCCAGGATGATCTCGGTCCTACGGTTCTTCGCCCGGCCTTCAGCAGTTTCGTTCGACTCCAGGGGTAAGTACTGGGAGCGCCCGCTGGCGATTATACGTAAAGGGTCTACGTTATAATCCTTGGTTAGTATCCTTACGATGGAGGTTGCCCTTGCCACACTTAAGGCCCAGTTATCTTCAAAGCGGACTTTTATCGGTACAGAATCCGTATGTCCTTCCACATTAATATTGATATCCGGGTTGCTGTTTAAAACTTCCGCAAGCTTAGACAGGGCATTTTTTCCTTCTGCGTTAACCGCTGCACTGCCAGAGGGGAAAAGCAGGCTTTCCTGCATACTCACATAAACCTTCCCGTCTTTTTGTGTTACTGTCAACTGATCTGAGCGGAAGCCCTTTAACGCTTCTGCCATTTTATTTCTTAAAAGCTCTGATTGCGCTTTCTGTTTATCAATAATCGCCTGCATGTTTTTCAGCTTCTCCTGTTGCTCAGTCAGCCGCTGGCTGTTTTCATCCAACTGGGATTGCTTGGCTTTTAAACTTGCATTCTGCGCATCTATCTCTGCCGCGGCGCTATTGTTGGCAGATTCCATTAAATGCAGCCGCTCTCTCAGGTTCTCAATATTTTCACTTAAATCCCGGTTTTGTTTTTGGGCACCGGCTAATCTTGAAGTCGCTTCTTTATACTTTTTATTAGACACGCAACTCTGCATGCCTATAGCGAGTACTAATATACCTAATATCAAATGCTTGTTGCTCCTGTTCATAAGCTTAAGTTTTAAATCCGTTAATATTTTCTTTTTGTCACGTAGGCTACCAGCTCTTCCATAGCGTCGCGGGCCTCTGATGCCGGGAAGGTATGTAATATATCCAGAGCTTCCTGCTGGTAAGCTTCCATTTTCTGTCTTGCATAATCAATACCGCCGGACTGATTAACCAGCCTGATCACCTCATCTACCTTATCGCGCTTATGACTTTCATTCTTTACTATATATATAATCTTTCTTTTGGTCGCTTCATCTACATTTTGCAATGTATATATAAGCGGCAGGGTCATTTTCTTTTCCTTTATATCTATACCTGTAGGTTTACCGATGTTATCATGCCCGTAATCAAACAAGTCGTCCTTGATCTGGAAACTGATGCCCAGCTTTTCACCAAACAGGCGCATACGTTCTGCGTCTTCATAATTTTCATTAACCGACCATGCCCCCGCTCCGCAGGCAGCAGCCAAAAGAGAAGCAGTCTTGCTCCGGATGATTTCAAAATAGATATCTTCTTTAATATCCAGCTTCCTGGCCTTTTCAATTTGCAATAGTTCGCCTTCGCTCATTTCTTTAACGGCTGTTGATACCATTTTAAGTATTTCGTAATCGCCATGTTCTACAGAGAGCAAAAGGCCTTTGGCCAGCAGGTAATCACCGAACAAAACGGCTACTTTATTTTTCCATAAAGCATTTATAGAAAAAAAACCTCTTCTCATATTGGAGTCATCCACCACATCATCATGCACCAGGGAGGCGGTATGCAGCAGTTCTATAAGAGCAGCAGCCCTGAAGGTGCGCTCACAGGTCTGGCCGGCAATTTTTGCCGAAAGGAATACAAACATAGGGCGCATTTGTTTTCCTTTTCTTTTAATAATAAACTTCATCACTCTATCCAACAGCGCTTTCCCGGTCTTTACACTATTGGAAAAATGATCTTCAAATATTTTTAATTCCTCTTCTATTACATTTTTGCTCAGGTTCATTCAACAGAAATAAAACGGTCAGACATCAGGAGTAGTGGTAAACACTACTATATAGTTGAAAATAATTCAACCAGATGGCTAAATTAAAACTATAATGTAAGAATGGAGGTATAATTTTTAAAAGTATGATAACAATTATTTTATCTTAATAATCTTTACAATAACAGAAAATGTGTATTTTGAGCCCCGGTTTCAAATGATACATTTCACTTAAAACTCCTATGTTTTTGAAATGTTATTAAATGAAAATCAGCTAAAATAGGGCTACAAAAAGCTTCGAAATATTTTTTTTATTAAGAATTAGACTATACCTTTGCCAAATATTGTATAGCGTACAAACTAAAAACACTTTATAAACAAATCTCGTTATGGTAAACAAAAAGTACATCTTGTTAGCTGGTTTGTGTGCGGCTATGGCTGCTCCAGCTTTTGCACAAGAAACCAAGCAAGCATCATCTTGGAGCGGTAGGGATATGACTTACCGTGGTCAAGTATATGATGTTCTTGACACAGCTTATGTTCCTAAAGGAAGAATGGAGCAACAACGTCAATATTTAAATCACCAATATGCATTCCCTGCAAAACCACGCAACATGTGGGAATTAGGGATCAGTGCAGGTTTCCAAAACATTTTTGGTGATGTAACTTCTAAAATGCCTTGGGGAGCATCTTCTCCATTAAACGCATTAGGATTTGGCGCGTCTATCCGTAAAGCTATGGGTTATACCTTCTCTTGGCGTTTAGCGTATAACTTCCAGAATGCACAGGGTATCGACTATCGTCATAGAAGAGCAGACCTTGCTACTGCTTATAACAACCCTTGGACTGCTAAAGGTTATGCCGATGATGCAGACGTTTACAGCAACTACAAATACAGAGGTCATGAGCTGACTTTACAATTAGTAGCCGCTTCTAACAACATCCGTTTCCACAAAGCTAAGAACGCGGTAAGCTTCTACGGTTTTGCAGGTGCCGGTGCTTTATTATGGAACACTCAGGTAGGTGTTGCTAACAGCGCTAACGCTAACTGGAATTACGATGCATGGCAAGATACTGATGGTACTTTAACTAAAGCAGGCCAAAAAGAATACAGAAAAGAATTAAAAGACGCTACTTATGTAGATTATTCCCGTGAATATTTAACGAACAAAGGTCGTGCAAATATCGAAATCGGTGATAAATCCTGGGGTTTAGTTCCGGCTTTAGTAGGTGGTGCTGGTATCCAGTTTAAATTAGGAGACCGTGTTACTTTACAATTCGAAGACAAACTTACCTGGACTGGTCTTGATATCTTAGACGCTACGGAAGTGCCTCAGCTTTTGAACAATGATAAAGATATCATGAACTACGCTTCTGTAGGTCTTGGCTTTAACATTGGTAAAAAATCTAAGAATGTACAACCATTATGGTGGGTTAATCCTATGGATCATATCTACAATGAGGTTGCTGCCCCTCGTCACATGATGCTGCCTGATCCGGTATTAGCTGATGATGACGGTGATGGTATCGCTAACCAATTCGATAAATGTCCGGATACTCAAGCTGGTATTAAAGTTGACGCTTCTGGTTGTCCTCTTGATACTGATGGTGACGGTGTTCCTGACTACATGGATAAAGAGCCAATCACTCCTACTTACTGTCAACCAGTAGATGCTGATGGTGTTGGTAAATGTCCTTGTCCAGAAGGTTGCGGTCAAGTAGCTTCTGCTTGTGGTAACATCGCTTCAGGTGCAATCACTTTCTCTGGTAGCTCTACAACTTTATCTGCTGCTGCTCAATCTCAATTAGCTAACTTAGCTGGTCAAATGAGCGCTAACCCAGAATGTAAAGTAGTAGTAATGGGTAACGCTGGTTCTTCTAAAGTACAACAACAACGTGCTTGGGATCGCGTAAACAAAGTAATCACTTATATGACTGAAACTCAAAACATCAGCCGTGATCGCTTTATCTTCCAATACTCTGGTGCTACAGGTGATGTTAACTCCGTAATGTACCGTTCTGCAAACGATGGTGAAACTGGACCTTCTTCTCAAGCTCCACCATTCCCTCACTTGCAATCAAACAAATAATCTAAATCATTAGATTAATCATATTGAGAGAAAGACTATCTTATGATAGTCTTTCTCTTTTTTATAGCTATTCAACCCCTCTGCTTCCCGTAAAGATCCAAAGTTTTATCATAGCATTCTGATGCAATATTCTACCTTTGCGGCAAAATAAAGAACGGCTCTATGCTGTTCTAAAATTATTTCATTGATATGTATACACTCAAAAAAAGCCTGGGCCAGCATTTTCTTCATGACGAACAAATGTGTCAGAAGATCGTCAGCCAGTTAACGATACCCACAGGTCTGCAATTATTAGAAGTAGGCCCGGGAGCGGGCGCATTGACCAAGTACCTCTTAAAAAAAGAAGCGATCGATCTTAAAGCGATCGAATATGATGAAGAGAAAGTCAATTACCTGATCAAAACCTACCCGGAGCTCAAGGACAAGATCATACATATTGATTTTCTGAAGGCGGATATCCCCTTCCAGGGCCACTTTTCAATCATAGGCAATTTCCCTTACAATATCTCTACCCAAATCCTGTTCAAAGTATTGGAATGGGAAACACAGGTAGATGAAGTGATTGGTATGTTCCAGAAAGAGGTAGCGCAACGTGTTGCTGCTAAAGAGGGCAATAAAACCTATGGTATCCTGAGTGTACTCATCCAGGCTTTCTTTAAAGTAGAATACTTGTTTGATGTACATGAAAATTGCTTTACCCCGCCTCCCAAAGTGAAATCGGGCGTGATCCGCTTAACCAATGCGCAAAACCCTTACCAGATCGATAACCCTAAGCGTTTCCTTAAAGTGGTTAAAACCGCATTCGGACAAAGAAGAAAAACCCTTCGTAATGCCTTAAAACCGATGCTGCAGGCAGAACAACAGGCCCATGAAATATTTAATTTAAGAGCGGAACAATTATCTGTTGCGGACTTCGTTAAATTATATAATACCTATTTCGTCCATGCATAAACAAGTACTTACCGTTACCCAGATTGATCCGGTTTTAGGCGACTTCCTGGAGCAACAAGGTTATTCTATCCACTATCAACCCAGCCTTAGCAGGCAGGCACTGCTTGCTGAAGCAGATCACTATGAAGGCATTATCACCAGCACCAAGATCACTTTTGACCGGGAGATGCTGGATGCCTGTACCCATTTAAAATGGATCGGCAGAATGGGCAGCGGTATGGAACTGATCGACCTTGCCTATGCACAGGAAAAAAATATTTTCTGTTGCAGTAGCCCTGATGGGAATGCCAATGCAGTTGCAGAACAGGCACTGGGTATGTACTTAAGTCTACAACATAATATCTTTAAATCGAATACAGAAATTAAAGAAGGCATTTGGTTAAGAGATGAAAACAGGGGTATCGAAATTGAAGGAAAAACCGCAGGTATTATAGGCCTCGGCCATAACGGGTATAAATTTGCCGAGAAGCTGGGCCTTCTTGGTATGAAAGTACTGGCCTATGATATTGAACATAAGGAGATCAAGGCCAAAAATATTGTCCAGGTCGATCAGCTGGAGGCTATCCAGTCCGCTGCCGATATGATCAGTTTCCATGTCCCTTACAATCCGCTTACCCACCATTATTTCAACCATGATTTCCTGGAAAAAATGCAGCGCCCGTTTGTATTGCTTAATCTTTCCCGTGGCAAGGTGGTCGCACAAGCTGCCGTATTAGAGGGTTTAAAAACGGGTAAAATAAAGGGGGCAGCCCTGGATGTATGGGAAAAAGAACCTATTGATAAAATGACGCTGGAAATGCAGCAGGAAGCCCGGCAACTATTAGCACACCCCCACTTTATAGGCACCTCACACATCGGCGGGTACAGCCATGAGGCCACCTATAAAATGAGCCTCATCTTAAAGCAAAAGATTGAGCAATTCATTTTAAATCTTTAATATTTTTCCTTATTTTTGTAGTATATGGATGCACGCGATATGTCCGAACATTGGGACATATTGTGTGTTTTATTTTTATGTAAAATTTAAACCGGATTTGTTATGTCAACTGTAAACTATGTAACAAAAGAAAGCTTGGAACAAATGCGCGAGGAGTTAACAATTTTGAAGACCAGCGGCAGAGCAGAAGTGGCACAAGCGATTGCAGAAGCAAGAGAAAAAGGCGATTTGAAGGAGAATGCAGAATACGATGCGGCCAAAGAGGCTCAGGGCCTCCATGAGGCCAAAATCGCGCAGTTGGAAAGCATTATCGCTAATGCACGCGTAATAGACACAAAAGATCTTGACCTGAGCAAAGTATCCGTACTGAGCAAAGTAAAGATTACCAATATGAAAACTAAAAAGGTTGTAGAATATCACTTAGTTTCTGAAAAAGAAGCGGACCTGAAAGCCGGTAAAATTTCTGTAACCTCGCCAATTGGTAAAGGCTTGTTAGGTAAAGCTGTCGGCGACATTGCAGAGATTAATGTACCTGCCGGCAAACTTGAATTCAGGATTGAAGAGATCAGCCTGTAATTAACTACCTGAAATTTCACTAAAAGAGTACTTACAAATTGTAAGTACTCTTTTTTATTAGCTACAATTGGTAGCCCTCGTGCCACAAAAAAGGTCGCGGTAAATGTACCACGACCCCATAAATTATGAATTTTACATTTTTAGTCTGTATGATGCAGCTTGATTTTCAGCTGATCCATACGGGCATCAATTTTTAACTGGCAGGCTAACCTTGAGTTGGGTAAAAGATCGGGCAAGGTGTCCAGCATCGCATATTCATCATCTCCGATTTCCGGCAACTCATCCAGCCCTTCTAATACATCTACACAGCAGGTAGCGCAAAGTGCCATCCCACCACAGGTCGCCAATACCGGGTATTCATGGGCTTTAAGCATTTCCATCAGGCTAAATCCCATATCTGTAGGGCATTCCATTTCATTAACCGTACCATCTTCCTGCTCCACATATACCTTTATAAAATTATCTTCCATCTGCTTTATTTTTTGCAAAAATACTTTAATTGTTTTCCCTCCCGCATCAAATTTTACAATGTTGCCATAGGAGTCTGCACATCATGGTAAAATAAGAATTTCCATTTTTCTTCCGCACCTTCTATACTCCACTTTTCTCTTAATTCCATTGCCTTGCGGCCATCGGCATCATATTTAGCGACGTACTTCATGCGCATTTGCTTCATTTGCGGCGCCTCATCTCCGCCAAAAAATATCTTACCTTCATTACTATCAATCCAATAGACCAGGTGCTGCGGACAGTGCCCATTAGTATGCTCAAAACTTATGTATTCATCAATAGTTCCGCTTTCTCCTTCCAGGAAGACTACATTGGGATGATACCTTAATTCGTCCAGTTCCGAGGTAATATAGGAAGGTGCTCCTTTTTCATAAGCAAACTCCAGCTCCGGCGCATAAACATAAATTTTCGCATTGTCATATGCCGCATCCGCGAGGATGTTGGGTATGCCGCCACTATGGTCTTTATGCAGGTGGCTCATCAGTATCTTGGTCACGTCTTCCGGCTCTATATTATGCTTCCTCAGGTTGGCCGTCAGCTGTGTTACTCCGTCAGCTTGTGAAAAGCCAAGGCCGGTATCTAAAATAATGACGTCTTTTTCATTAACGACCAGGAATGGCTGTACTTCTACAAGAAGTGAACCGGTGCTGCGGTCATTTAGCTCATCTTTCGCCAGGTCAAAGGGAATAAACGATTTATCTCTGCCTACTGTAAAATGCCCTTCCGAAAGAGGAAATATCTGTGTATTCATCCCGCAAAATTAACGAATAAGAATGTGTCTGTCCGCATCCAGGCGTAACATTATGGCCAGGAGGATCGAAAAAGACATTAAAGAAGTTCCCCCGTAGCTTAGCATAGGCAGCGTAATCCCGATCACCGGGGCTAATCCCATAGTCATAGACAAATTGATCGCGAAGTGAAAAAACAGGATGGAGGCTACAGAATAAGCGTAAACCCGGGAAAAGGTAGATCGCTGTCGCTCTGCGATAAACAGGATACGTAACATCAGGGCCAGGTATAAAAGCACTAATAGCGTACTGCCAATGAAGCCGAACTGCTCCCCTATCCCGCAGAAAACGAAATCGGTATGCTGCTCCGGCACAAATGAATATTTGGTCTGGGTACCATTCATAATACCTTTACCCGTAAGTCCCCCGGAGCCGATAGCAATTTTAGACTGCCTTACATTATAATCGGCATCTTTCCCGGCCAACTGTCCCGGCTTTTGAAATTCAAGCGGCACGTCCTGCCCCAGCATAGAGTAAATACGCTCTACCTGGTAGCCCTTAAATACGTTTTTAAATACATAAGGCACGATCAGCTGCGAGAAAGTAACGGCGATCAGCCAGGCACCGACTATGAATAAGATAACGGCTTTCTGCCTCTGTATCTGGCGCCATAATACCCATACGGAAAGCAAGGCAACTACGGTAATCGCAATGAACAAAGGCAGCCTTTCTACTAAAAGAGAAGACAGGAACAGGACCACAGAGGTTATCCCGATCAATAAAATACTATTGGGCAATCCTTCCCGGTACATAGGGAAAAAGAACGCGAAGTAAACCAGGGCCAAACCTGTTTCGTTTTGCAGGATGATCAGCAGGCAGGGTAATAATACGATGCCTGCCGCTATTAAACGGTGCCTGAGCGTATTGAATTTTGTATCTGCGGCAGCCAGAAAACGGGCCAGGCAAAGTGCCGTAAATATTTTACAGGCTTCTCCCGGTTGAAAGGTAAAAGAACCCAGTTTAATAAAACTATGAGAACCCTTTACTTCTCCTCCTACCACAAAGGTGACGAGCAGGAGCAGGATACCAAAGAGGTAACTGAGATTCGCCAGTGAAAAAAACAATTTACTATCGGTAAAAATGATCACCAGTCCTATAAAACAAGAGATACCAAAGAACATCAGCTGCTTCATATGACTGCGCTGCATATCAAAAAAGGGTTCGCTGAAGCTGGTATACTCTGAGGTATACACAGCCATAATACCCGTTCCCACCAATAAAAATACCAACAAGACGGTTAACCAATCCAGTCTACCCAATACCGATTTGCGATGTTGTGCCATAATATACCCGCTTGCTGCTATTTTTTAATTTTATAAAACTTTTCCATCATCCGGTCTACCAATATAGTATCCCCCCGTTTTGCCATTGCGGCCTGCATGTTTTTGTCTGCCATCTTCAGCTCCCATCTTATGCGGTCTTTTTCTCTCTGCATGGAATCGATCACATAGGTATACTTTTTGATCAGGTTGGCATTAAACATTTTTTCTTCCAGGGCTTTCCTTTTTACGTCCACAGAATCTGTCAGGTATTTTTCCATCATCAGGCTGGCCACCGGGCCCGCCCAGGTAGCTCCATAGCCTGAATTCTGAACGACTACGGCAATAGCAATTTTAGGATCCTCTTTGGGTGCAAAACAAACAAACACGGAGTGATTATCCAGTTTCGTTTTCTTACCATATACCACCGCATAGTTTTCCACGGTACCGGTTTTACCGGCTACATTGATCCCCGGCAGCCGGGCCACCTTACCCGTACCATTGGTAACCACCATTTCCATACCGTCAATAATTGCCTGGTAGGCATCTGCCGTAATATGCATGGGGGTATGTTTCTCTTTGTACTTAGCCAATTTCGGGTGGTTAGCATCACCGCCGATCTTTCTTACGAAATGCGGGGTATAGTAATAGCCTTTATTAGCGATAAGGCACATCGCGTTGGCAATCTGCATAGGCGTAAGCGCGATCTCCCCCTGTCCCATGCCTATGATAGCCATATTACAAGAGTTCCAGTTGCCTTTGTACATCCGGTTAAAATAGCTGGAATCGGGAATTTGCCCACCCAGCTCGCCGGTAATGTCTACACCCAATGGATGCCCAAAACCGAAATTGATCATATAATCATGCCATTTCTGAAGGCCGGTATGTACACCACCATAATCTTTATAGTCAACTACTTTCCGGAATACATCCACGAAATAAGCATTACAGGAATTGGCCATCGCCACCCTTAAGTTAGCCGCGTGACCGCCCCCCGAGTGGGTACAGCCGATCCGCTTACCGCAGGCATAATAGCCGCCACCGCAGGGGTAACCGAAGCTTGGGGTGATCGCGCCAACGTCGAGCCCTACCAGGCCGGTAATCGGCTTGAATGTAGAACCCGGCATGTAAGAACCCTGGGTCGCGTAGTTATATAATGGTTTAGTCGCCATTTTGCTAAGCTCCGCGAAATTGCGGCCCTTAGCCTCTCCGGTCAGCAGGTTAGGGTCAAAGCTCGGCGCCGATACCATTGCCAATATACCACCGGTCTTCGGATCTATCGCTACGGCGCTTCCCATTTTACCCGACATCAGTTTTTCCCCGTATGCCTGCAGCTCGGCATCAATATAAAGTTCCAGCTCTTTTCCGCCTATCGCCGCGGTATCCATTGTGCCATCTTTATAAGCATCCCGGGGCCGGTTCATTACATCCCGCACCAGGTATTGTACCCCCCTGGTCCCCCTGAGCTCTTCTTCATAAACATTTTCCAGGCCACTCATGCCTACGTAATCCCCCTGGCGATAGGAAGCAAAACGGTCGGTAGCCAGCATAGCCGGTGTCACTTCAGATAAATAGCCCAGCATCAAGGCTCCGGCAGCTTTAGGATAACTGCGGGCACTTCTTTCCACCAATTCGAACCCGGCGAACAGGTACATATTTTCCTGCAAGCGGGCATTGAGTTCTTTTGATATTTCTGCTTTGAACACACCAGGCTTTTCCTTCCCGGTCTTTTTGATTACCTTGATCATTTCCTTGCTGAAGCTGGTGGTATCCAGGCCTAGTATCTGGCAGAAGGTTGCTGTGTCCATGCTGTTATACTTACCCACAAGCGAAGGAGTTACCATCAGGTCGAAGGTAACATTATTGTAAAGCATAGGCTTCCCGTTCCGGTCTACAATAGCTCCACGGGCAGGATAAATGATCTTACGATAAATCGCCTGGTCATTAGCCATCAATTCATACTTCTCTTCTATTACCTGCAAATTAAACAGCCGGGCAACCAATACGATGCCCATGATCGCAAACAGGGACGCTATAATCCAAGCCCTAGGGCTTTCTGCAAAGTTTTTCATTCAAATATTAAAGCCAAAAAATAAGCACGCAAAATTGCAAGTAATAATCGTATTGCAAAAGTATAGCTTAAATACGATTGCCCTATACTCTTCATCAGGAATTTGTTGCCAATTTACAAAAAAAGTGGGAAGCTTTCAACTTCCCACTTTATGCTCTTATTTTAAGTCCGTTATCGTAACAGGGTCACATTGCCTGTTGTCCGGAAACGCTGGTTGGTATCTTTACAGTAAGCGTCGATCTCCCATACATAAACCCCCAACGCACATTCTATACCTTTCTTATTGCGTCCGTTCCAGTGTGTGTTTGGATTAGTGGTACTGAACACTTCCTGACCCCACCTATCATAAATCCTGAAGTAATTGACCTGTGTCAGTTGAAGATTTAACAAGCCGAATGTCTGTGTGCTGGCTACAAAAGCATTTGGCAATCTGACATCTTCACACGGCACCCTTACCCATACAGAATCAATCGAGCGGCAACCGGAAGGTGCTGTAACCGTCAGGTAATAAGTCATATTTTGTGCCGGTCTTACCCAGGCTATAGTAGTATCCGGGTTGGATTCAAAAAACAGGTTTGGTGTCCATTGATAGGTAAAGTCGTCACGCAAAGTCGTATTCGGGCCACCGATAATGGTGGTAGAACCGTCTGTGATTATGCGGTCAATACCGGCGTCTGCTACTACTTTATCTACTTTAATGTCAAACTCTTTTTTAACGATACAATTTTCAGCGAAGTTGAAGGTCACGGTATATACCTGTGAGTATTCCGGCCATACTTTTACAAAATTACCCTGGGTAGTATCAATATTATAATTCGGGCTCCAAACAATAGAATCGGTACCGAAAGTTAACGCGTGCATATTAATCGTATCACCGCTACAAATTAATGTATCCTGCGTTGTTAAATTAATAGACGGGTATTCTACAACATGAATCGGTAAGCAGTAATTTCTTTCTGTTGCCAAACCTTCATCAACTACTAATGATACGGAATAAGTACCCACCTGATCATATTTTACATTAGGTGGCACTCTTAAGTTAGAGCCGCCCACTGATGCATTGGTACAATTATCATATTTAATAAGGGTAAGTGCATTATTAGAGTTAACTACATGCATATATACGGCCCCGTCTTCCCGAACGGCATTAGATAATGCTGTAGGCAATAATAGATTAGCGCCCAGGTCGTATACCGTAGCTGTCGGCGTTCCGGCTATTGAAGCCGGCCAGTGCAATACCACCCATTCCGCGTTATCTTTATTGGTCACGTAACCGTAATAGTCATTACAACTTCTTACAATAGCTATCCCGGTCGGTGCGTCAATATCACCACTTAAGGAACCCAGGTCTATAGCAAAAGGAAGATTTAAGTAAGAGTTACCAAAGGTAATATGGGTTAGTTTATGAGAGTTTTCATTGGTTACCACGAAGTGGAAATTGTCCATTTCTCTTACAGCTGCAATACCGCTCACACCGTCAAAGACACCGCCCATAGTCCCGAAATTGGTAATATTGGCCACGCTGTCCAGGTTAGCGCTAAAGTCAATACGCTTCATCTCGTTGTTGTCAAAAGTGAAGGCCCTTACGCTATCATTGGCAACAACAGTATAAATTTCTCGGGGGTTGGTCAGGGTAGTTAAAACATTATAAGTATGGTATCCTGTCATCGGATAGTTCAGGCCATTTGCAAAATCCAATCTCACGAGTCTCGCTCCATTGGTAGAACGTCCTATTACGAAAACATGCCAGCCATCAGCCGTTTCAATTACGGAAGTACCGGATGGGGTACTGGGCGTACTGAACTGGAAATGTCCGAAATCGGTTACGATCGGGTGCACTTCGATCCCATCTTCATATTGATACCTGAAAACTCTTCCATCACTATTTGCAGTAAACGAATAGAAAAAATCCCCGGACCTTACCGTAGTTAAATTATTATTTGTATTTAATTGCAGCGTACCAGTACCTAAGCTATTCGATTGAGGTATTGCACCCAGCAAGGGAGTACAAAAAGACCAGCGATATGTTTGCGCATTCGATACGATTGAATCCGGAACGAATTCAGATTCTTTACAAATAGTATCATGCTTTAATGAGAATAAAGGGCTTCCCAGTTGTGCATCAGCTTTAGGGGTAAGGCAGGCTAAACCCAGTACCGATAGCAGTAACCGTAATTTTCTATTCATAGAATCAATTGTGATATGGTATACAAACGAACTCAAATCTTCCTCAAGGAGTTCACGCTCCCGAAGATCAGAAATTTTTGGCTAATGTAATAATATTATCGCACATTTTCATAAAATATTGCTAATTTTATTTTTCATTTTTTTCAGAACTTTAATGTATGCATGGCAAAATTTTTTCCCTTTCCTTAATTTGTAGTTTATTTTTCAATTCCAATCCCGTAAAAGCCGATGAAGGCATGTGGCGACCTGCCGATCTCAAAAAGCAGGAGGCCGCATTAAAAAAAGCCGGTTTAAAAATTCCCATTACTGATCTCTATAACGATGGCAAATCTGCCCTGAATGACGCTGTAGTTATTTTCGGAGGTGGCTGCACCGGGGAAGTCGTTTCTGCCCAGGGCCTGATCTTTACCAATCATCATTGCGGCTATGGTTCTGTACAAAGTGTCAGTAGCAATAAAAATAATTACCTTATTGATGGCTTCTGGGCTAAAAATAATGCCGAAGAAATTCCCATCCCGGGCTTAACGGTGACCTTTATCCGTAAAATAGAAAACGTTACCCAAACGGTACTGAAATATGTTGAAGCCGACATGTCGGAAGAAGCAAGAAATAAAGCCATCAATGAGCAGATCCAATACATGGAGAAAGCTTTGAAAAATGCCTATGGATATGATGCCAAAGTAAAACCGTTTTACAATGGCAATGAGTATTGGGTAACCCTGACACAGGTTTTTGAAGATGTAAGACTGGTTGGCTTTCCTCCCAACGGCATCGGTAAATTCGGTGGCGATACCGACAACTGGATGTGGCCCAGACAAACCGGCGACTTTGGAATCTTCCGCGTCTATGCAGGCGCTGATAATCAACCTGCCAAATATAATATCAATAATAAGCCTTACAAGGCAGAAAAATTCTTTGCGATCAATACCTCTGGGGTAAAAGAAGGCGACTATTCTATGGTATACGGCTTTCCTTATGTGACCCGCGAATATTTAAGCGCCAGCCAGTTATCGCAGACTATTGATATCAGCAACCCAATCCGGATCGAAGCCCGGAGGCTGAAGCTGGGCGTCTGGGATGAGGCAATGAGAAAAGACCCCGATGTATTTTTAAAGTATGCCTCTAAACAGTCTTCCATCAGCAATGGTTATAAGAAATGGCAAGGCGAACTGCGCGGACTGGCGATCAATGAGGTACCTGATAAAAAACGCGCCTATGAGCAAAGATTAATGGCAAAATCGAGCCAGGATACGGGTAGCAATAGCCCGAGAATGATCCTCAACCAGATCAACGCGGCGGTAGAGAACAATAATACTTACCTGCGCGCCCAGGAAAGTACTTATGAAACGGTATTAGGAATAGAAATTGTAAGACAGGCGGAATCGCTGCAGAAAATACTGGATATACATAGAAAAGGCATCAGCGGGCAAGCCCTGACCGATACCCTATCCAAACTGAAAAAAGGCATGACCGCTTTTTATAAAAACTATGACCCGGAAGTAGATAAAACGCTTTTTGAAACCATGATGCCGTTTTACTACATGCAGCCCGGGCTGGCGGTACCTGATCGTATCAAAGTTTTGTATGCGGAAAACGGTAATGATTTTGGCAAATGGGCCAACAATGTATTCGGCCAAAGTGCCCTGGTATTCAGCCAACTGGCTGCGCCTTATTATGACGAACCTAAGGCCCGGGATACTATCGCGATCAAAAATGATCCGGCATTCAAGATCTATGACGCGGTGATCAGCTGGCAGAAATCCGCGGTTACGCCTGCTATGCAGACTTTCAACAAAAGAATAGATATGCTGAGCCGCATTTATATGAAACAGCAGCTGGAGTATATGTCCGGCGAACGCAATTTCTACCCGGATGCCAACCAGACTTTAAGATTAACCTTCGGGCCGGTAAAAGGTATTAAGCCCCAGGGCCATAGCTACTATTCTTATATCAGCACCCTGGAAGATGTGATCGCCAAGCATGATCCTAAGGTAGAAGAGTTTAATGTGCCGGCGAGATTGCGGGATCTACATGCCCGTAAAGACTATGGCAGATGGGCGGTAAATGGCACCGTACCGGTAGCCTTCATCGCGGCCAACCATACCAGCGGAGGTAATTCCGGCAGCCCGGTATTGAACGCCAAAGGCGAATTGATCGGCATTAATTTTGACCGGATCTGGGATGGCACTATGAGCGATTTATATTACGACCCGAACCTTTGCCGCAATATAGCGGTAGACATCCGCTATGTAATGTTTATCATCGAAAAATATGGCAATGCTTCCTGGTTGCTGAAAGAAATGAAACTGGTAAAATAGCAATAGTACCATTCAGATAAAATATTGGGCTTTGTTTTCATCCTGAGAACAAAGCCCCTTTTATTGCCATTAGTAACATTGAGGATGGATACAGCCCATTACAGGATTAATCTTTATTTTTGAACGAAACAGGATAATAAATTATGATTAGTTTTTGGGAAAGAGAGAGTTTACTGCAGTATGATGTCATTATCATCGGATCGGGGATTGTGGGTCTACAAACCGCTATCCAGGTTAAAGAAAAGCATCCCAATTACGAGGTGCTCATCCTGGAACGGGGCCTGCTGCCCAGCGGCGCCAGTACACGCAATGCGGGTTTTGCCGCCACGGGCAGCCTGTCTGAGCTGGTAGCGGATGCGGCGCATACGCCCGAAGCTGCGATTATTGACCTGTTCGCTAAAAGGAAATCGGGCATTGATTTTTTAAGATCCCAATTAGGCGATGCGGCCATAGGCTATACGCCCGAAGGCAGCCATGAGCTACTTACAGCAGCAGAATCCGGCATCCTGGATCATATAGATCATTACAACCAATTATTAAGAGCGGTGAGCGGCGGTAATAGCTTTGAATTGGCCGATCAGCAACTGGCGAATTTCGGTTTCAGCTCGGGTCGCTTTAAACACTGTATTGCCTGCATTACAGAGGCGGGCTTGCATACCGGAAAGCTGATCAAAAGCCTGCTGCGCCTGGCACTGCAAAAAGGAGTTGAAATAAAAACCGGGGCGGAAGTAGCCCATATTGAAAGCCGGAACGGGAAAAACGAGGTGATAGTAAAGGATGGCTTCCATGACAGTATTCATTTTGAAGCGGCACAGGTTATTGTATGCACCAATGCGTTTAGCAGCAGGTTTTTTCCCGGCGAGGATGTACAGCCAGGCCGCGGGCAGGTGCTGGTTACAAAACCGATCGAAAACCTGAAGGTAAAAGGAATCTTCCACTTTGACCAAGGGTATTATTACTTTAGAAATGTAGGTAACCGTGTCCTTTTTGGCGGTGGCCGCAATCTTGATTTTACTGCCGAAAATACGACGGACATCAGCCTGAATGAACAGATACAAGATCACCTTGTCGCACTTTTAAAAACAGACCTGGTCCCAGGCCGGGAAGTGGAGATCGATATGCAATGGTCGGGTATTATGGCTTTCGGTGCCACTAAAATGCCGATTATCAAATCGCTGGATGGCAATATCCATGGCGGTTTCCGCCTGGGCGGCATGGGTGTGGCCCTGGGCAGTATGGTGGCCGTAGAGCTGGCGCAAAGAATTGAATAAAGAACCCGAAATAATATATTGGCGTAACCATATTAATAACAATAGCGCTCCCGGAAGGAAGCGCTATTGTTATTTTTACTGTATCCTACAGCATTAATCTTCTACTACTAAACGGAAACCGTTACCGTGGATGTTGACGATATTAACTTTATCATCTTCGCTTAAATATTTTCTCAATTTAGCGATGTACACATCCATACTACGGCCGTTGAAATAAGTGTCGCTGCCCCAGATGCGCTTCAATGCCTGCTCACGCGGTAAGAGGTCATTTTTGTATTCTGCAAGCATTTGCAGTAAAGCGTTTTCTTTAGGAGAAAGCGTTACTTCTTTTCCTTCCCTGGATAAAATTCTCAACTTGCTGTTGAAGTGGAAGCTCGCGATATCAAAATCGGTCGCCGTAGGATTTTTCTCCTGGATTTCCTGGTTGCGTTTCAGGATCGCTTTGATCTTATGCAACAGCACTTCGCTATCGAAAGGTTTAGCGATATAATCATCCGCACCCAAACGGTAACCGGTGATCACATCATCTTTCATGCTACGCGCGGACAGGAAGAATAAGGGAACATCCGGATCAATGTTCCGGATCTCCTCTGCCAATGTAAAGCCATCCATGTTCGGCATCATTACATCTAACAGGCAGATGTCAAATTTCTCTCTTCTGAAAGCAGCTAATCCTAAAATACCATCGCGGCAAAGCTCTACGACGTAGTCATGAAGCTCTAAATAGTTTTTTAATACCTGGCCTAAATTCGTATCATCCTCTACCAATAAAATTTTTGACTTTTCGATTTCCATATACTTAAACGTTTTGCTTTCAGTTATTTAATATTTTCAAATTTAAAGACTTGCTATTATATAAGCTTACAAGGTACGATATTATTTTGTTAAAATCTGGGGCAATTGTAGCCGCCCCTACCCTGGGACATACTGCTGTATAATCCTTTAAAGGAAACCGCGATCTCAAAGGCGCCCTGGTTCCTGTTAGCCGTGGCGAAAGGTGAAGCGGTAATATCATAAGAACACATCAGCTTAAAACGGCTCCATTCCATACCCAAAACCGGTATAAAGCTTTCGCCCATCCTGTAATAAATGCCATAGATCACCGCATTACTAATCCCTTCTTCCCCACCAATACTGGAATTAAATAAGCTGCCAAAAACCAGTTCTGAGGCACCTTTCTGGTGCGCGTAATACAAGGAAGGATTAATGATAAATTTACTACCGGCTTTCCATAAGACATCCAGGTTACCCATAGGGCGCATGCCCAGGCGGTTCTCATCCGAATAATAGAAACTTTCTTTAGGCCGGTTCAAATGCATCATACCAGCACCCGCCTTGATATACAGGTCTTCATTAGGAAAGAAAGCGTAGTTAACGCCTAACATAAGGTCCAGATAATTTGCTGTCTGGCGGGCATAAGGCTCTCCCTGTGAGTTATTTTTATTAAAACGGAATCCATCCCATTGCACATCAAAAGTGAGCCTGCTGAAATCTATAGACCGGTGTACATAGCCCACAGAAGCTCCTGCAGAGATCATATTATAATCGTCCAGCTGCACGTGATAAGCAATGGAAGCCTGTACTTTATCCAGGGATAAGATGCCCTGGCCGGCTTTATCGGAAAAGAAACCCACGCCCAGCCCCATCCAGTTCGTCAGGTTCTTATTGCGCATAAGCTGCAGATCCCCGTGCGCGGCAAAGGTTTTGAAAGGTGCCGGAACATTGGTCCATTGCTCCCTGTAATTAACGCCAACACCAAAATCCTCCTGCGGCATCAATGCCGTATTGGCCGGGTTAAGCAATTGAGGGGCATTATAGTATTGGGAAAAATGTATACCCTGTGCCTGAGCTTCTATTCCAAATAACAGAGCAATTATTATTATTGTATAAAACTTTGACATGGTTACATTTTACTTTGTTAAAAAATATTAACTCTATAAAGATAATACAGATTTACCGGAATACAAATGGAAAATAATAAAACGGGAATGAAAATAGTTTTCATTCCCGTTTTATTATTTTAAACTGCGGTTGCCTGTTCATTTTTTAAACCTTCTAATTATAAATATTATTTTATGCTCTTTCCGCATTTGCAAACAGGATTTTTGATTGAATATTTTCCTATTGTTAAAATACCAATTATCTGGTCAGATAAAATGTAAGTACCATTCTGTAGGTAGCTCCATTTATAATTTCCTGCGCATCCGACCGCCATACCTGGCTCTTTTTAGCAGATGTAATAATATTTAAAACATAGCCTCCTCCATTATTGAAATCTAAAGTAATAGTATTGTCATTACCTTTTATCCATGTACCTTCAGAAGTTTCATTATTTTCTATCATTGTAGCTTTTCCATCAGGATAAAAAACAAGTGTGCCATTATGTGTTTCATCCGGAGCATCTTTTTGACCATTTACATAATTTTCGATAACCGCGTTAAAATTCCAGGTACCTGATAGATTGTCTTTTGAATTTTTAGTGCAGCTACTAAATGACAGGATCAATGCCGCAAAAAGCGACAAAAGGATAAATAATTTTTTCATAGTTGATTTTAATTTTAAAATTAAACATTTTACATGTATTGGCACATGATGTTACTTTCTATTAAGGCTCATTAAAAGCTCCAGATACCAGTATGCTATCTGAACTGGTATTTACAAACCAGGTTTCTGGCATGGTATAGCGCACTTTACCATTAACCCGTTCTGCTTGTAAATATTTACGTTCATGTGCTGATGGGAAATAACCTTTCCCAGCATGCCTGACGAGAAATCCGACCCGCTCATTGGTCGCATTTTGAGTCGGAATGCCACCGACCAGCAAAAATACACCCTGATCCGGTAAGCTGGATATACCTGTGTTAAAACCTATACTAAAGCTTTCATCTCCACCACTAACTAAATTCCTTCGGCCATCTCCTCTTTCCCCTCCATTAACCCAAACATTATTACTCGAATATTCCTTACCATCTATTTTCCAATAGGAATATTGTTTGACTTCCTTTTTTTTGCAGGCTATAAAAATGCAGAGTACAACAATTAATTTAAGGCTTGTCCATATTTTCATTTTGTTTTGTTTTAGCTTATAAATTTACAACAAATATAAATAGAACAGCCCCGATGAAAAATTTCATCGGGGCTGTTCTATTTATTGGAAAGATATTTTATTTAAAGATGATAACGCTGCCTTTAGGATTAAAGAATCGTTGCAAAGAATCTTTTGCGATAGCAGTATCCGCAACATTATTAAGGCTAATGGTAACAATGTAATTTGAATCAACTTGCTTTATTCCTACATCATGACCAAAACCTTTCAATTGTTTTTCTTTTCTCTCCGCACTTTCTTTATCCTTAAAAGTCAGGATAGCGAAGGTATAAGATCCGGGAGTCCCTGATGCTACAGGCGCCTGGGCAGCTGTATCAGGATTAGGATTAGGAGTATTGGCAGCTGGTGCGGCGGCCGGCGGCACTTCATTAGTTGCCGGGGCTACGGTTTCACTTTGCTCCTTATTATTATTCATATACCATATCGCTCCACCTACCAAACCCAATACAACTCCTACGATTAGTAAGAGTATGATCACTTTGGACCAATTAACTTTGGGCGGCTTGATCACTATATCGTCTTGCAGAGAAGGCTCTCTCAATTGCATTTTCTCATGCAATTCAGCGATCGTCTCCCCTTCCATACTGCTTCTCGTTGCAGCGGTATTTATCTTAAATATTGGTATTCCTGGTGTTTCTACATGAATGTTCTGGTCCGGGATAAAATCGTTTTTACCATTGGTCTGTACAAATTTCCCAAAGCCCGGGATCAGCACGGTGCCCCCTTCCGCAAGGGTTAGCTTTGTTTGGGTACAGAAATCTTTCACCGCGTTAGCAGCATTGGCAATGCTGGTCCGCTCGTTAGTTGCAATAAAATTGGGGAAAGCATCATCAATCAGGCCGCCGGAGAAGGAAAATTTAACTTCGTATTCCGGGGCTTTCACCTGCCCGTCACTGTAGCTTGCAGCCTTTTTGGTCACTGCAAAATCACCCAGGTTAGGTAAGTTACAGTATTGGTACTTCACTAAGAAAAGGCCTATATATTTAGCTATATCCATTTATATTATTTTATCTGTTCTTCGTTTAAGGAAAGCTCAAAAAAGGAAACAAAGGTAATCAATTAGAATTTAAATCTTAATCCGCCGTAAATGGTGAACCCTAAGGTCCGGTATTGGTTCCAGTACTGGTATCGCTGGTTCAGGATATTGTCTACATTAAGGAAAAGGCCGACTCTTTTGTGTACGTCATAAGAAGCGTTGGCATTCAGGTCTATAATCATAGGTAGTTTGTCATATAAACCTGTTGATTGCCGGGCAAAGATACGGTCATAAATCACAACATCAGCACCAATATTCAATTTCGGGACCAGCTCCCACCTGAAGCCGCCATGCATTTCTACCTGCGGTAATTGTTGTGCACGGGTAAGACTGTCCGGGCGATACAGGTTCCAGACGCTTCTACCCAGTATACTAAACTGCTCATTGATCTGGTATTGAATTTTCGCATCAATGATCAGGGCATTCATGTCTTCATAAATAATGGCAAAGGTCCTGCCATCGGGGCTACGGGTATAATCATTCTGGTACAGCGCCATATTTTCCCACATCTTATAGCCTACAGAAGCGCCCAGGGTCAGGTTGTTGCTTAAAGCAGCATCAAAACCGCCGTAAATGTAGCTGGAGCGACCCTGCAACGGGGTGTAATCAGCTTGCATATATGGATTAAACAGGCTTAAGCTCCTGTATGTGTTCTGGTTTAAAGCGCCCTCCCATCCGGCATACAGGCGCAGCGAATTATTAATGATATTACCGCTTACATTAATGTCGGGCAGTAAATAGTTTTTACTGCTGGCAAAAGTCGGCTTTAGCCCCACACGCGCCTTAAATCCTTCATAAGAGAAATTGACCGCCGGAGCCAATTGGAAGTAGTTATTGGAAAAATTACCCGAGGTTTTATTGGTATAACCGGTCAAACCGATATTAGCCGCCAATGTAAAACTGATGGCGGAGTCAATCGCTTTAGTAACCGGGATAGACAGGTCCAGATTGCGCTCTGAAGCGTTCATGCCGCTGTACCACCAGTAAATCCGGGCTTCAGGGCGGTATTTCAAATTCCAGAAGGTACTCCCTACTGGTGTTAATGCCGCATTAAAGGTTACCCCGCTGTATACATTACGGATATCCGCCTCGTTAAAGGTGTACAATTCATTGCTGTACCCATACTGGCGGTAAGCCCTTCTCTCGCCTTGCAAACCTAAGCTCAGAGTAGCTTTATCCATGTAAATATTACCGGAGGCATCCAGGGTATTCTGTGACCATTTCTGGTTGTCTACATAATTACCTTTCTGAGACATATGGTTGAAGTGCAATACCGCATCATAGTCATTGCCCATCAGGCTACCGATACCGGCATCGATCAATACCGTGTTTTGCGATCCCAACCCGAGCTTAGCATAGTTTTCAAAAGGTAACTTTTCGCGGCCCCGTTTCAGCGCTACCGGTTTGATCGGCTCTGCCTGGTAGGTATAACTGATCGTTTGCTCGGGTACCTGGTATTGCAATACCGGCTTGCTGGTATCCACGACCGGTAAGGTAGGCACAAAAACCGGTTTGGGCGCCGGAACGACTTCAGGTTTATAGGTAGAATAAAAGTTTAAGGTCTGCGACTTAAAAGTAGTATCGTTGCCACTACGGGTTTGCGCAAGGAGGCTCACCGGGCATAAAGCTCCGAAGATAGCCGGGATGATATATTTATTTTGAAAAATGTTCATGTTAGTACAATTTGAAAAAGAAAAATGCTTGGCACATCGCCTATTCGGCTAATTTGCTTTTACCGGCCTCTTTAGCTTTCACTGCTTCCAGTTTTTGTTTAGCTTCGTTGACCAGGTCTTTATCTGATGCATTTTTAATCACGCTTTGCAGAGTGGCTTTTGCATTAAAGTAATCTTTATTGTCGGCCAGGATATCTGCCAGTAAAAGATAGTTTTTAACAGTCCAGTACGCGTTGTTATTGGAAGCCTGCGCCGCATAGCTGGCGGCCTTCTCCGCCGCATCGTTCCGCTTTTGCGCAAACAGGATGCTGGCTATCTGGTAGCGGGCCTCGGCACTTACATTGCCTACATTATCCTTATCTAATTGCTGGTAGATCGCTTTCGCGTCTTCATACTTGCCTTCTATCTGCAACGATCTTCCTTTATATAATCTGGCGTTTCTTTTCGCGTCTTCAGCGGCATCGCCCACTGCCAGGAGCATATCCGCCCAGGTACGCGTGCCTTCATAATCACCTTCTTCAAAAGCTACTTTCATCATGCCCTCGTAAATTCCTGCGGGGTTTTCAGTGGCATTGTTTTCCAGTAGTTGATTATAGGTGGTCTTTGCCGCAGTATAGTTTTTCTCTGATAAATAAATTTCGCCCATTCTGCTGGCTGAGGCTTCAGAATAGTCGTTCCATTTATTGTTCAATACCTCGGTAAAAGAAGCTTTTGCTTTAGCCATATCTTTCAATTGAAAATAGCTTTCTCCCAGAAAATAATTTGCCTGCACTTTATAAGTCCCCTGCGGGTACTTCTCCAGGTATTTATTAAAGCCTGCCACTGCTTTTTGATATTGGGCATTCCCAAAGTCATTATCGGCAGCATCGTAAAATACAGATTCTACATCGGTACTGCTTACATCGGTAATACTCTCCTGCTTCAGGAATTGCTCATACTCTTCCGGCTTATTGCTGTACAATGTGCTTAAGGCTTTAAGCGCTGTATTGCGGTCTGCTCCTGCCGGGTATTGCGTAATATAATTCTTATAAGCGCCTATTGCCAGGTCATTCTGGGCATTATCCTGGTAAGCGTAAGCCAGTAAATAGGCCGCCCTGGATCTTATGGCCATATTGGTCTGGGACTGGTCCAGTTTTTTCAATAATGGAATAGCCTCATTATGCTTATCCTGGTTGATATACTCCATCGCCAGTTCCAGGCTCGCTTCATCTTTGATCTTAGCATTCCCTTTCTGCACCACGGTTTTCAACAATTCAACCTTCTCGGCGCTTTTATTCTGTAGCCCTAAGATCAGGGCTTTTTGATAACGCGCATAGTCTACATCCCCGGTGTTGCCTGCAATGGCACGGTCATAAAGTTTCAATGCCGCATCAAAATCTTTTTGCATAAACGCGGCATCAGCCTGGCGGAATACGGCTTCTTTACTCAACTCTTTATTTTCAGCGGAAGCGCTTTGGGCATTTGAAAATGCCGTGGCCGCATCGGCATAGTTATTGGCTTTCATACTGGCATAACCCAGGTTGACATTTGCATTCTGTACTGTAGCCTTAGCACTCACTTTCTTGATCGCTTCCTCATATCCTTTCGCTTTTGACAGGAAAGTTTTGGTATTATCTACCGCGTCATTATAGCGTTCCTGCTTGTAGGCGATCTCGCCTTTCCAGAAATAAGCTACAGCTTCTAATGAAGGATTGACGGGGCTTTCCAGGGATGAGGTTAGGTACTGCTCTGCGCCCTCGTAGTCTTTATCCTGTAACAGTTGCAAACCCCGGCCTACCGCCGCTTTCTGGAAAGTAGCCCAGGCATTGGCATCTTTATTAGCCTCATTACTCAGCAGGTCATAAGCTTCCGCATAGTTATTGGATTTTAAAAGCAGGCTGGAGAGCAGGCTTCTTGCTTCAGCATTCCTGGGGGTATTGGGGTAGTTAGTGATATAATCTTTAAACCCTCTGACCGCTATCTGGTCAAAGCCCAGCTCATAGGAAAGTTTATTATACAAAAACGAAGCGGCTTCTTTCTGGCTTTCGTTATAATTCATCTCTGAAGCCAGGCTGAAGGCGTTCCGGGCGCCTTTCTTGTCCCCGGTTTTCAGGTAGCAGTCGCCTAAAAGGTACATAGATGTTTGCCCGATGGCATCATCTGTATTGCTCAGGGGTTGAAATTTATCGATCGCATCGCTGTAGCGGTTCAATTGATAATAAGTATAGGCCAGTTCATAAAGCTCCTCTTTCCGGATCCGGTCTGAATTTTCGTAATAGTCTTCCAGATAAGGTAAGGCTTCCTGGTAGCGCTTTAATTCGAACAGGGTCTGTCCTGTCAATAAGCGCATTTCTTTATCATAAAATACAGTCCCTTTTTGTTTCAGGTATTTCTGGGAGTGACCCAGTACTTTATCATAATCTTTTTGGAAATAATAGATCTCCGCTTCATAATAAGGAATGATATCTTTATATTCTTCCGCGTTTCTAACCCGCTTAAAGCTGGCCAGGGCATCATCCAGGCGGCCTTCTTTATAGCTGAGCAAACCATAATAATAGTTAGCCGGCAAATAGTATTTATTGGATTCAATATCTTTTATGCCCACAAATAAATTACGGGCTTTATCAAATTGCTGGGTAATAAAGTAAGCGTAGCCTAATTCAAATTTTGAATCAGCGATCTCGGCATTGGTAAGATTGGCCACACCTGCCAGCTCATAATACTCTATAGCCGCATTCAGGTCGCGGTTATCTTCCAGGTAGTATTTTGCCAGTTCATAAGCTACCCTTTGCTTGTTATGTACATTGACTTCTGCATCCACATAGTTCCTGGCCTCAACAATTAAACGGTGATCTCTTAGCTTGACCCCGGCCAGCATTTTGTAATACGATGCCTGTGCCCGGTCGGCATAAGGCAAATTATCTTCCGCTTTCTGGGCTGTATTTTTATTATACTCCAGGAATTCGGTAAGCGTGTGTGTGGCTAAATTATAATGACCGTTTTGGTATTGTTCTATTCCATGCTTCAGAATGGCCTGCGGGTTTTTATTGATAGCTGTGGTTTGTCCAAAGCCCGAAATACTGCAAAAAAGTGCGCTCAGTGGCAACACCGTTTTTTGTACAAAATGTTTCAACGGAATTTGCATTACTTATGGTTAGTTGATTCAAAAATAATCGTATGCCCGGAGCGCATACTAAAACCAACAAAGATAAGTATATCGGTTTTGTATTTGCTTTATTAAAGTGAATGTTTTGTAAAAAGAAAAGACTGTTGTGGGATTATTCCACAACAGTCTTTAATAAGCCAGTATCTGGCCTTGTATATTAATCTCTGGACCTTGAATTGAAGAAGATCAGCAGATAATAAAGTAAAGTTGCAATTGAGCTTACCGCAGCGACTACATAAGTTCTCGCCGCCCATTTTAAGGCATCAGCGGCCTGCTCATGTTCCCGGCCAGCAGTAATACCAGTACTTTCCAGCCATTTTAAGGCACGGTTACTCGCATCATATTCTACCGGCAAGGTCACTATCGTAAAGATGGTGGTGATGGCGAACAATGCGATACCCACCAACAATATGGTTGGATTAGCCCTGCCTGCAAGCATACCCAAACCTACCAATATGATAATTTGCGAAAAACGGCTGCTGATATTTACCAGCGGTACCATTTTGCTACGGAACTGCAGCATGCTGTAAGACTGGGCATGCTGTACCGCATGGCCGCATTCATGGGCCGCTACTGCAGCAGCGGCTACGCTATCTGTAGCATATACTTCTTCACTTAAATTGACTGTTTTATTGCCCGGATTGTAATGATCCGTTAACTGCCCGGGGGTGGAGATCACCTGCACATCATAGATACCATTGTCCCGCAGCATTTTTTCCGCGATTGCTCTTCCGGTCATGCCAGAGCGCAGGGGCACCTGGCTGTACGCTTCAAATTTGCGCTTCAACCTGTTGCTCACATACATGCCCACAAGGAACATAATCCCCGCGATCACATAATAACCCATTAATCCCATAATCTTTTGTTTTTATTGTTTGCTATATCTACCCTATGCTGCAAAAGGCCTGCCATATATATTTTTGTCAGTTTTACTGACATTTATACGCTTAAAAATAAGTATTACCCGCAATATTTACATACAGGACAGCCTTATTTTGTAAATTCTTAACGCATAAAAGCCTTTTCGCATTTGCTCCGGAATTGTTGTAATTTTAGCCGCCGGGAGCCTTAAGCTACGCAATCGGCCTATCATCAATGCAATTGTATAAAATATGAAAAAGGGATTATTGTTTTTGCTTTTTTTGATCTGGGCGATACAGGCCATAGCACAACGCAAGGATTATTTCAGCATAAGGCAGGTGGCTTTGGGCAATGCACACGATTATCCGGAATTCTATCATAAAAGGGCTAAAAAAACGGCAAAGAACATTAATGAATACCTGCAACTGGCTGTTTCAAAAAGAATCATTGAAGCAGGCGTTGACAGTTCGGGCGCTTATAATCTGGTATACACGATACCGGTCAATAGCCAGCGTATATTGAGCGTAAGCTGCCCTACCCCGCAAGATACGGCAAGGCATTTTTTGTTCAATGCCGCTACCGGTGCGCTCATTAGTATCCAGGATATTTTTACGCCCAACGGGATCGCTTACCTTAAAAGGCAAATGCTTCGCCGTTACCAGGAGCAATTAAAAAACAATGGCCAGGAATATAAACAGAAAAGCCAGGAAAAATGTATCAAAGCAGATATCCAGGAGTTTCAGCTCACTACCGATTCCCTGATTATTTTTCCCGGTTATTGCTACACTATCGACACATCCGGAAAAATGCCCGCCCCGCCCCAAAAAGCAGGATTTCCTCTCGCTTTTTTAAGCCAATACCTCAGCGAATATGGAAAGGTCATCCTGGGTGTGAACAAGAAACCTAAATTAAAAAAGTTGCATTCTATTTCGGTAGCAGGTTTATACCGGGGCAAGATCGACGCGGAAGACGTGCTCCTGCAATTGAATGCCCCTATCGAGCAATCGCTTAGTGGCACGCTGTATTTTATCAAAAGCCAAAAGTCAATTCCTTTTATCGGGAGTTTTAAAAATAACCAGCTGGATATTCCTAACAGGACAGAACGCCTGAGTTTAAGCATTTACCCGGGAGCCATAAGCGGGCAAAGGAAAGCAGGCAATAAAATATTAAGCAACTTCACCTTAAACCGGCCATAAAAAGAAGCATGAAGAGATTAGTACTGCTGCTCACCTGTATTGCCTTTCTTTCTGCCTGCGGCAGTAAAAAAGAAAGCAGGCAAACGGTATTCCGCTATAATATTTCCGGTGGACTCGAAACCCTTGATCCCGCGTTTGCCAAGAACCTGAGCATTATGTGGAATGTACATTTGCTGTTCAATACGCTTACAGAGGTCAACCAAAACCTGGAAGTGGTACCTTCCCTGGCCCGCAGGTGGGAGGCTTCTGCAGACGGCTTGCACTATACCTTTTACTTACAGGATAATGTTTATTTCCATGATAATGAAGCGTTCCCCGGCGGCAAAGGCAGGAAGATGACTGCCCGGGATGTTCAATATAGTTTTGACCGCCTCATAGACCCGGCAACCGCCTCTTCCGGGGCCTGGATCTTTAACGACCGGGTGCGTAAAAATAAACCGTTTGAAGCGCTCAATGATACCACATTTATCATTCATTTAGCGGAACCTTTCCGCCCGCTGCCGGAAATACTAAGTATGCCTTATTGCTCTATAGTACCGGAAGAAGTGTTGCAAAAATGGGGTAAAGATTTCCGGAATCATCCCTGCGGTACCGGGGCTTTCCGGTTTGACTACTGGGATGAAAGTAATACACTGGTATTGCATAAAAACCCGAACTACTGGGAAGTCGACTCCGCCGGCCAACGCCTACCTTATCTTGACGCGGTACAGGTAAGTTTTAATGATACAAAGGCTACGGAGTTCCTGCTGTTCATGCAGGGCCAGCTGCACTTCATTAACGGCCTGGACGGCTCTTTCAAAGACCTGGTACTCACAAAAAAGGCACAATTAAAGCCCGATTTTGCCGGCAAGATCCGGCTGCAGAAGCTGGTGTACCTGAATACCGAATACATTGGTATCTTAATGGACAGTACGCACCTGCTGGTTAAAGACAGCGGCTTGAAATTCAAAAAGGTTAGGCAGGCTATCAATTATGCTATTGACCGGCAAAAGATCGTGACCTATTTCAGAAACGGGGTTGGCGTACCGGCTACTACCGGCTTTATACCCAAAGGTATGCCCGGCACAGAGCAGCGCCTGGCCAATAATTATAACTACAGTCCGCAAAAGGCCCTTGAACTGTTAGCAGAGGCCGGGTTTCCTAATGGGAAAGGCCTGCCACCGGTTATTTTACAATGCCCTGAAGTAAATGTGGATGTCTGCAATTTTGTAGCCAGCCAGCTTAATGATGTGGGTATCCCTACGCGCGTACAGGTTATGCAGCCCGGGATCCTGCGCCAGGAGATGAGCCGCAGCCAGGCCGCCTTCTTTAAAGGACAATGGATCGCCGACTATCCGGACGCGGAAACTTACCTGGCTTTCTTTTACAGTAAATTCCCTGCGCCGCCAAACTATACCCGGTTTAACAATAAGGAGTTTGACCAGTTGTATCGCCAAAGCCTGCAAACCAATAACGATATCCTCCGCTATACGATGTATGCGAAAATGGATAGCATTGTTAGTGAAAACGCGCCTGTCGTACCGCTTTTCTATGACGAAATGATGCATTTCACTCAGAATAATGTAACCGGTTTTGAGCAAAATCCTTTAAACCTCTTCCATTTAAAACGGGTAAAAATCACTCAATAGAAAGGCCGGCGCGCATACTTAAGATTATTGAGCGGCCTGTAAGCCCAAACCAGGGCCCTTCGGCGCTGTAATATAGCCGTCCTGTACCTGCCAGCCGCTAAAGGTATTATCCTGCAGGATCAATGGGCCGTCAATATCGGCATAGTCGGCCAGCGGCAATAAATGAGCTATGGCCGTACAGCCTACTATACCCTCGCTCATACAGCCCAGCATGATTTTCAATTGTCGGGCACGTGCCGCTTTGACCAGCGAAAAGGCCGGGGTTAAACCGGAACATTTTGCGAGCTTGACATTAATACCATCATACAATGCGGCGATCTGCTCCAGGTCTTTTTCTCCCTGGCAGGCCTCGTCCGCGATAAGCGGTATTTTAGTCAACGCGCGCAAAGCCTGCATACCGGCGATATCGTCGCGGTGTAAAGGTTGCTCTATAAGTTCAATATTTAATGCTTCCAGCTCCGGCAAAAGTACCCTCGCATCTTCAAGGGTCCAGGCCTCATTAGCATCCAGTCTTATGGGCGCATGGGTTACCTGCCTTGCCGCTTTGACCGCTTCCAGGTCTTTGGCACTGCCCATTTTCATTTTATAGACGGGGAACGGGTGCGCTTTTATTCTTTCCTGTATTTGCTGCGGTTCCGCCATACCTAAAGTATAATCGGTCAAGGGTATGTTCTTCCATTCCAGTCCCAGAAGCTGGTAGACCGGTTGCCGCTTCATTTGACCAAATAAATCCCAGCCGGCGATGTCCAAGGCAGCGGTCAGGAATTTTTCAGCAGGTATCAGGTGATGCAAAAAGTGCCAGAAACGTTCCGGCTCTATAAAAGTATAGCGTTCAATCATCATTTTTCTTTGCTCCAGCACTTGTATCATACCTTCCACCGTTACATTATGATAGCTGATGGCAGTGGCCTCACCCCAACCTCTTAATGCGGCCAGGCCTAAACAGACCTGGAGGGAGTCCTGGTGTGTCTTGGTACCTTTTGCCAGGCTGAAGGGATACTGAAAAGGAAAATTGTTACGTTTATAGCTTAGTTGCAGCATAGAAGTTGCGCGATTTTTGAGCAAAAAAAAGTATGAATTACAAAAGTAGCAATTTAATAAGCTATCTTTGTGCACTTTTATTTAAGGAAGTTTGTTTTATCCAGATTAATATGAGAAATATTTTAGGTATTTTATTCCTAAGTTTTATGGCTGCGGTAAGTGCCCAGGCACAAACGACAACCAGCAGTACTGATGAGAAAAAGGTGGTATCAAAACCTTCCCGGGACCATGTTATGATCCAACTTTCGCATGATCGCTGGAGTAATGTACCGGATAGTGTGTCTATGAAAAATACCGGCAGAGGACTTGGGTTGTACCTGATGTATGATTTCCCGATAAAGAAATCTCATTTTAGCTTTGGCGCCGGTGTTGGTGTTCGCTTCAGTAATGTATATTTCGACAAAGAAAGAATGATCCTGGACAGCCGTACGGACCGGATTGTTTTCCAAAATGTAGCTGATAGTTCCATCAAAGGCAATAAGTTTAGCATGACTTATCTTGAAATACCTTTGGAACTACGTTTTTTTGCTAATAAAGACAACAGGAATAAAGGTTTTAAATTTGCCCTGGGCGCTAAAGTAGGCTTTGCCGGCATCGGCGGATCGCACTATAAAGAGCGCGTACCTGTTTCCGGTAAATTTATCAGTGAAGTAACCAAGACCAGAAGGTTCAACCAAAGCTGGCGTTTAACACCTACCGCGAGAATCGGATGGGGCAATTTCTCTGTGTTTGCAGAATATACCATGACGCCGATCTTCAATAATTCCGGCAGTGCATCTGGCTCTAACCCCGACATCAGGCCATTTTCTGCGGGAATCGTGATCAGTGGATTATAATACCTCTTATATAAAATAAATTAATAAAAAAAACCGGCGAAACTTTCATTAGTTTCGCCTTTTTTTTAATTTTCTGAAAAAATAGGCACCCTGGTCAAGCTATTCAGACATATAGATTTTTTAAGGGCGGTATTGCTGTATACCCTTACTGCATTTGGCGGCCCACAGGGGCATTTCGGCATGATGCTGAAAGTATTTGTAGAAAGGAGAAAAGATGTCACAGAAGAGGAATTACTGGAGTTGAATGCCTTTAGCCAGTTACTCCCAGGCCCTTCCTCCACACAAACGGTAATGCTGATCGGCTACAAAAGAGGAGGCCCCATACTTGCCCTTATCACTTTACTGATCTGGGTTTTACCTGCCGGCCTTATTATGCTCGCGTTTTCTTTCCTGGTGAGTTATATCAATGTAAAAAATGTAGCGTCTACCTTATTTCACTATATACATCCGATGACGATCGGCTTTGTAATTTACGCGGCCCTGAAAATGATGAAATCCTCGGTCAGCAACCCGGCCACAAGGATTATTATGATCGTTTGCGCCCTGGTAACTACCATTTTTCATAGCCCCTGGATCATACCTATACTTTTTGTGCTGTCAGGCTTCGTGACCAACCTAAGTAATAAACGCATCCCGGAGCGAAAAGAGCCCCGCAAAAAATTAAAATGGATCAATATCAGGCTGTTTATTGCCGTATTTATTCTACTGGGGCTTTTATCTGAGCTGGCCCGGATCAACCAATGGGAATATCGCCGGCTCTTTAACCTGAGTGAAAACTTTTACCGTTTCGGGACGCTGGTTTATGGTGGCGGGCAGGCTTTATTACCGATGATGCTCTTCCAGTTTGTATCCAGGCCCCTGAACATGGGACAGGAACCGTTTTTAAGCTCTACCGAGCTTATGACGGGATTTGGTATGGTTCAAGCTATACCCGGGCCCGTTTTTTCTGTGTGCGCTTATGTGGGCGGGATGTCAATGAATGAATTTGGCGGCGCTGCACAGGTCTTTGGCGGCGCTATCGCGCTCCTGGCGGTCTTTTTACCCAGTACATTATTACTATTATTCTTCTACCCTATTTATCAAAACCTCAAGCAGCATGTGATCATCTACCGGGCACTCGAGGGTATCAATGCCATGATCGTGGGCATTATATGGGCTTCCGGGGTCCTGTTTACCATGGAGATCTTTCATGTTAATAAAGAGAATCTATTCAGTTTTTCCTGGCTTAAAAATGTAGATGTGCCCAGTATCCTGGTGATCATTTGCACTTACCTGTCCCTGAAGTTTACCAAAATCCCACCGCCGGTATTGGTAATCATCGCGCTTATAATGGGGTATTTCTGGGGTTAATATAGATTTTTGTTAATAAGTAACTGCCCTTATTGATTTAGTATAGGCACAATTCTCAAAATAACTTACATTTGCTACAGACAATCTAATCAAGCATAACAATTTAAATCAAAAAAGAATAGTATGGATACTTCAAAAATGATTACCGCTTACTGTTTAAAAACAAAAGAAAAAAATGTACCAATGCACAATGCAGTAATTTCAAAAACTGCAAGAGGTGGTTATATTGCTAAAGGTGATGATGGGAAAGGCAACAAGATGAGTGCAATATTAGGTGAAGCAAAAGCATTACAAGCCATTAAAGATAAAGTGGCTACACAAGATTTCTAAGACCGGAACAGGTCACAAAAGCAGAAAAGGAAGTCATTGAATGACTTCCTTTTGTCTTTTTATCAAACACTTATAGGTGCTCATAAATTGATCAGTTCACTTTTTTAAAAAGAATCGCTGTCCAGCCGTTATCTTCTGTTTGTCGGAGTGCTTCAAAGCCGCAGGACTTTGCCTTTTCGACAATAATATGGGTATCCTGGAGCTTCAGGATACCGCTTAATAACAGCTGCCCGTCCGCATGTAATAAATTGTTTAACTGCACCATAGATTCCAGCAAAATATGCCGGTTGATATTAGCCAGGATAATGTCATATTTTGTTCCCGGCTTCACCCAGTTGATATCTCCCTGTGCTACTGTTATATGCCGGCATTGATTAGTAGTAACGTTTTCCAGTCCATTCTCATATGACCATTCATCAATATCTACCGCGTCTACCCGCGTGGCGCCCAGCATTTCTGCCAGGATCGCTAAGATACCGGTGCCGGAACCGTAATCAAATACCGATTTATTTTTAAAGTCCAGGTCTTTCATCTGCGTCATCATTAATCTTGTAGTAGCATGATGACCGGTACCGAAAGACATTTTAGGCGTGATGCGGATATCATATAAGACCCCGTCTATAGGCGCGTGAAAATCGGCCCGGACACTACAAAAGCCTTCTATCACCACAGGGTCAAAATTAGACTCCCAGGTAGCATTCCAGTTCTGCTCTGCTTCTTCACTTAATACAAAAGAAACTTTGGTTTGCCGGCTCCAGTGTTCAATATCGTCTTGTATACTTTCCCAATTAGTCGTGTAAGCGATAATGCCTCCATTATCTAATTCTTCCAGGCCTATGATGGCTTCCTGTTGGCTCAATATGCCCAGCCATAACTCCCGCTCAGCAACGTCTGCAGCCTGTATATTAATCTTTGTATAATTCATATTGAATTGGGTTATCCATAAAAAAAGGTTTGCCAAAATTATGGCAAACCTTTATAAAAAATCAAATCAATTTACTATTTGTTTACGCGACTTCCTGGTTTAGACAGGTTAGAATCTTCATCCACTTCATCAGGTACATTTTCTGTGTCAACTTGCAGGTTTTTCTCCTGGCTGCCGATTGTTCCTGGTTTTGCAGAATCAAAGATCATGCGCTTACTTTCATCATCAAATATTTTAAACTCTGTACGACGGTTTAACTGGCGTCCTGCAGCGTTATCTTTATTATTGATCGTTTCCTGGGCTACCTTATTCGCTTCGCCTCTACCGTGAATTGAAATACGGGATCTGTCAATACCGCCACTGTTAACCAGGTAATTTAATACTGATTCAGCTCTTGCAACAGACAAAGGCTCGTTATAATCCGGTGTTCCTTTACCATCAGTATAAGAGTAGATCTCGGTACGCAAAGAAGGATTATTTCTTAACAAAGTTGCTAATTTCTCCAGGTCGGTTAATGACTCAGGGCGTAAAGCAGACTCATTAAAGTCGTAGAATACATTATCGATACGGAATCCTGTATTGTCAATTTTATTAACATACAACTCAATCTCTACGGTATTATCCTTATCTTCTCTTTTTACGCCTTCAGTATTAACAGTCGCGCTGGAAGAGCTATATTGTGCTTTACTTGCAACAAAAGAGTAAGCATGTCCTCTTGGCGTGTTAAACTCAAACTTACCGTCTGTAGAATTAAATGGTACCATGTTTCCGTTTTCATCGGTCATCGTTACCACTGTTTCTTTTACCAGCTCCTGGGTTTTGGCATCAACAACTTTACCCACTACCTTTAATTTAGGTTCAAACTGTACCCTGAAGATGTCATCACAACAGGTTGGGTTTTTCAAAGCCACAGAACCTACACGATTTGATACCAGGTAAGCGTCCGGTTTACCATAAGTATCCAGGATGAAATACATATCATCTGCTGAAGTGTTAATCGGGTAACCCATGTTTTTTACTGCAGTGTAGCGGGAAGGGCTGTTTCCGGCCATAGTAGCTTCAAAAACATCCAATCCACCCATTGTTTCCCAACCATCTGAAGAGAAATACAGTTTATTGGTTCTGTTATCGAAATAAGGAGTAATCTCGTTACCTTTTGTATTGATTTGCTTACCTACGTTTTGAGGACGGCGGTAAGTTTTCAGGCGCGGATCGTAAACAGAGTACCAGATATCAAATCCGCCACGACTTTGCAGTTTCCTGTTAGAAGAGAAGAATAAGATTTCCTTTTTACCTATTTTAACGATACAAGGATGGGTACTGGATGAATTTCTTTCATTGATACCAAAGCCTAACTCCTGCGGAGTGCCCCAACGGTCATCTTTAAATTCTGACACAAAAATGCGACACAAACGTGCTGTATCTCCTTTTTTATCCAGGCACTTTGAAAAGAAAAAACGATCTCCACCTTCAGCCAGGTAACCATTACCTACGTGAAACTTGGAATCATTGAATTTTCCGTCCATAAATGGTAATGCCCATTGGAAAGTATCCCGCTCATTAAATTTATCCTTGCTGGAAACTACAAAACGAGATACATACTCAGCTCTTTTATTCTCAATCTTATCCGCTTGCCTGTCGTATTGCATTGTTGCAAACAATAAAGCGGTATCGCCTAATGGGAATGGAGACAATTCTGTGTTAACAGAGTTGATATTAGTACCCAGCTTGGCAATACTTGCCGCTTCAGGATTGGCAATAGACCTCATACCCAGGTGGCAACCTTTTATTTCCAGGTCACTTTGCTTTATCAGAGGCTTCAGCTCTTTAGTAGGCTTGGGATTATCTTTTTTAAATTTTTCAAAGGCCGCTATCGCTTCTTCATAATCACCATTCATTTTCAACATCAACGCTTGCTTATATTTAGCTTCGGGGTAAACCGCTTTTGCTATATCATAAGCTTCGCCATAGCTTTTTGCCGCCGGACCATAATCTCTCAGGTACCATTGACACTCTGCTACCTGGTATTTCAAATAGGGATTACGTGGTTGTTCATTCAGCAATTGAGCATAATACTCCTGAGCATTTGAAAAACTTCCTTCTTTAAACAATCCATCTGCCCAACGCAATTTTTTCTGATAACCTAATTTGGCAACAGGGTCATCTGCTCGTTTTCCGTATTTGTCTTTTTCCCGACTTTGTGCTAAAACGTCATTGGTCTGAACACTGGTAAAGGCCAGTGTGGCTGCTAATAAAAATAGTATTGGTTTGCGTTTCATATTTTATGCAACGTTGAAATGTAATGTTTGTGTTTTTGAAATCCCTTGAATGAATATGCCTCAAAAGGCGCCTTTCAAAAAATCATTTTTACTTAATATGCTTTAGAATCTTGCACAAGGATATAATAATTTCCTTGCAAAGTCTATAGGGCTTGGAGCAGTATATCTGAACATTAATTCAAAACCTCCGTAGCCGTTTGTACCTTGTCTTAAACCAGAGGTATTGAAATCATAGCCCACACCAACGCGGAAACCATTAAACTCTAAACCTGCGGTAACCATCGCCGCGTCCTGGTGACGGTACCAACCTCCAAGGAAGACCGCAGGAGCAGTAGGAACTGTATAATCGTCTCCCAATTTATAATGTAACTCGGTACCGCCTATGATTTCCTGTGCCGCAGACTGCGTCTGGAACAAGAAAGCCGGGCGCAGGCTCATACGCTCTCCCACTCCGATGATCGCACCAACCTGGGCTGTATACCTGATGCCTAAACCTACATCTCTTGTCTCTGCACGTTTCATCATAGACTCCATAGGCTGGGTCAGGTTATTGGCCCCACCACCTACTACATAAGAGAATTTCTCGGAAGGAGCATGTGAAAACGCAAGGCCGGCATTGATCAGCCAGGCGTCCACTTTATTATTGAGATTGGCATATTGAGGATCAAGACCCTGGATAAATTGTCCTTCGCGGAAGTCGCCGGCAAAATACAGGCGGCTCAGGTCAATATTCTTACTGGAATATCCACCTTGTAAACCGACCGTTAAGGCAGCTTTACCGCTTTCTCCGAAAAATTTATGGTAGGCTACAGATGCTAATGCGGAAAAATTATTCAGATTCCCGGTACCCGCTCTATCATTGTAAAGCTGGCCACCAACAGCCAGGTAGTCATCAATGGAAATATCCCTGATGACCGGCATATCAAAAGAAACCGCGTATGTTTTAAAGGCATCCGGCCCTAAAACAGAACGCCATTGATCACGATATATGGCAGAAACTCTGTACTCGCCCTGAAACGCTCCTGTAAATGCAGGATTGATAATCATAGGAGTCGCATTGAATTGTGTAAAGTGAACATCCTGTGCTTTAGCATCGATACCGCTCAACACCGAACTGGCGATCAGGAATGCACTGGCGATAGTTTTTCTACACTTCATATTTTTATCCAAATATTATTTTGTTAACAAATAATTTAATGATTCAAATTATGGTCAAACTCTTTGAGCCATTAAAAGTCTTAAAAATTTTTTGATTTTCCTTGTTTTTTTTTAACTTTTTTTAAATAAATCCAAAAGTTCCCGTTTTTCTATCTCAAAAGAGTGACATTACCTGATTTCTGAGATCTGGAACCTGTAGCATTATTTATAAGTTTGATCGTGTAAACATATACTCCCAGTGGTGCCGCATTCCCTTTAATGGTGCCGTCCCATCCGTTATTGATATTGTTTGAAGTATAAACCATTCCGCCCCAACGGTCATATACCTCGAAAGCTTCTAGGCTGAAATTGCCTCTGAATACAGGCTTGTAGGTGGTATGATTTGGATTAAATGCATTCGGCATATCGATTACCCCTTCATGGCGAACCAGTACATCTACAGAATCGGTCAGCTCACAACCATAGTCTGTTGTCGCTGTGTAAAAATAACGGGTATTTACCTCAGGAGAGAATACAGGGTTGGCAATAGCCGGATTACTGATCCCGGATACAGGGAACCAGCTGAATCTTACAGCGTTTGTAGCCGGAGATAGCTGGTAGCTTTCACCCAGCCACATTACTATAGAATCCGGCACATTGACTACGGCGTTCGGATGCACGGTTACGTCCACAAAACTGGTGTCATAACAGCCGAACTGGTTTTTAACCACTAAACGGTAAAGGGTATTAGAAGCCGGGCTAAAGCGCTGATTCATCGCTGTAGGGTGCCCGCCGTTCAATGCGATCTCCGGGGTCCAGTAGTATTCGTAGCTCGGTAACAATGGTGTACTTTCCAGCGAACTGCTGATTACTGGCACTACAACTTCTCCCGGGCAGATAGCTGTATCTGAAGGAGCTACACTTACAAATTCTCCCGGGTTGACGGTCAATGTCATGGTATCACGCCCTATACACCCAATATCGGTTCGTAGAATAGCTACAATATCTGTGGAAGGACCACCAGCTAAAAGCAGCGGCGCTACAAGCGTAGGGTCATTAAACCTGTCTGCAGGTAGCCAGCTATATTGATAAGAGCCCCCCGTATCCTGCGGAGATGCTTCTGCAAACATCTGCAACTGATCGTAAGTACAAATAGCGGTATCACTACCGATATTTACCTGTATATCCTGAACGTTAATCAATAAGGTTGCCGTAGAAGCCCGGCAGTTCGTATCCTGGCTGGGTATCCTGACTTTATACTGGTATTCATAATTGCCGGCAGTGGGGAAAGAAAGGCTTGCATAATCAATCTGGGCATTGCTGACTCCTGAATTGGGCACCCATTCAAAACTCAATGGACCGTAAATGGTATCTGTAGTGAAATTTACATCCAGCTGCACCCCAAAACAGATAGAAGTATCTGAAATACTTGAAGTCAACAGGATTGAATCCTGGATCGACACGATAGCGGAGTCAATAACAATAGCATTAGACCCGCAGCTATATGGCGAAAGGAATTTAACAATAGCAATTTTATTGGCACCTGTAGTGGTCAGCGGTAAGCCTTTCACAGACAATCTGCCGATCGTTGAGTCGGCCGGAATGGTAACCGTACCGGATAAAAATTCATAATCTACGCCATTGACCGCGGTACCGTCCAGAACGTAAGGAACAACAAGCGGCGTAGGTGCTGCAGTCTGGCGTTCTATAGTTACCTCTGCGGCCGGACAACCCCTGACTATAAATGCGGTATCGCTGGCAGTAATATTCATACCCTGGGCACCCGCTACCAGGCCAATAGAGTTTAAGCTCCCGGCTTTGATAAACACACCGGAGTTAAAACTACCATCACCCACATCGGCAACGGCCAGCTTAAGCGTATAGGTATCGCAGGGAATAACGCTTTGAACGGCCGTAAGGACCGTTGTAAAACCGTCGAATACTACAGTAGTTCCGTTGCCATTATCTACATAATACTGGGTAAACGGTGCTCCTGCATACTGGTTACTACAAACAGATACAGAGCCTCCGCCGACTCCCGAATTGATAGAGTTAATCGCTACCGGGATATTGGTAGTGCCGGGCACTAAGGCGATATTACGTTTTGTAGGGAGCCCCGGGATATTGGATACGATGCCCGGCCCGCTGATCAGGAAGCCGAAAACATCATTCCATTGGGTACAGGCAAACTCCGGGTATTCTTCAGAACCGAATACATAATCGAACTTTACAGTATCTCCTGCCGGAACAAACTGGAACTGAAGTACACAGGCATTGTTCGTATTGGTTGTGGTCGAACCCGCTAACATGGTACTCAGGTCCGTATCGCCCGGACCCCAGTTTATAGAATAGGCCGGATTAGCCATACCCATATTGGCGGGTGAATTTACCCCGATATTGCTGCCATTAGTCCTCGCCGCACCGGTCGTCAATACAATACCGCTGTCTATACCCAGGTTGGAGGTACCTGAAAAAGTACCAAAGGCGCTATTGTTACAGGTTAAAGTGGGATTCAGTGTAGTAACACCGGTACCCACCAGGTTATCTACCAGCTGGGCCGCGGTCACATTATCGGTAATCGTTAATTGAGCAAAGGAGGGTACACTAAACAGCAGTGCTGTAAGCGCCAGGCCCAATTTTCTAATTTTCAAAAGAAGCTTTTGCATGGTTTACTTATTAATAGGATGATAAAGGGCAAATCTTTGTTTTTAAACAAAAATTGCTTAAAGGTAGTTAAAGTTATTTAAAAATACAATATCAAAGCATAATAAAAAAAGTGATGAATTAATATTCATCACTTAAAAATATGGCTTTATTCTAGGCTAAATTTCGAAAATATGGCTAAATTAATCCAAATTGCTTGCTTAATTCCAACATTTTATCTATTGGTTTTTTAGCGGCCAGGCGTAGCGATTCTTCCATATTAATCTCCGGCGTTTCATACTTCAGACATAAGTATAATTTTTCTAAAGTATTGAGTTTCATATATGGGCAGTCATTACAGGCACAATTGTTTTCGGGGGGTGCCGCTATCAGCGTTTTATTTGGTGCCGCTTTTTGCATCTGGTGCAGGATCCCCGCCTCTGTGGCTACAATAAAAGTATCTGCAGCATCCGTAGTTACATACTTCAATAATTGACTGGTGGAACCAATAAAATCGGAGATTTTCAGCAAGGGTTCTTCACATTCCGGATGGGCAATCAGTTTGGCTTCAGGATGTTGCTCTTTAAGCCGGGTGATCTTTTCCAGGGAGAATATCTCGTGTACCATACAGGCCCCGTTCCAAAGCAGCATATTTCGCCCGCTTACCCTGTTGATATAGCCACCCAGGTTTTTATCCGGTGCAAATATAATTTTCTGATCTTTAGGCAGGCTTTCTACAATTTGCTGTGCGTTGGAGGAAGTACAAATAATATCACTTAAAGCCTTCATACCTGCACTACAATTAATATAAGTAATTACAATATGATCCGGATGTTGCTTTTTAAAGGCAGCAAACACATCAGGGGGACAACTATCACTTAAAGAGCAACCGGCATTCAGATCGGGCAATAATACTTTCTTATTTGGGTTTAATATTTTGGCAGTTTCTGCCATAAAATGCACACCCGCAAAAACGATAATTTCGGCATCGGTCTTTGCGGCAGCCTCGGCCAGCCCCAGGCTATCGCCTATATAATCTGCTATATCCTGGATTTCTGACTCCTGGTAATAATGCGCTAACAGAACGGCCTTTTTTTCTTCTTTCAAGCGCTTAATTTCTTCTACTAAATCTAAACGTGGATCTATAGGAGCATCCAAAAAACCCTTTTCCGGAACGGCGGCCATCAAAGCGTCCATATTAGTCATTTCACTCATTGATTGCTATGTATTTATTTTAGCATACTAAATTATGACTTAATAATGACAATGAAGTTTAAATACTTAAGCCAATATGTTAAATGAGCTCAAAGGTAAGCTGAGCCGGATACAGAAAGCCGGAAAATATAAGCATAGGCATGCTCGGGGTAACAATTATATAATCCACAGAAATTCCCTTACTTTGCGCCTTAGTCTTTGCTTCACGGCAAAGTATGCACTACAACACATTCTTAAACGGATTTTCGAATGAAAAAATTCTTTTTAGCATTAGCAATATCTCCTTTATTAGCTATGGCACAAAAACAAGCATTAACTCCCGAAACCCTTTGGCAACTGGGAAAAGTGAACCTGGTAAGTATGCTGCCGGACGGCACCCAGTCCCTCTATAGCGTGGGGCACAGCAACCTGGCAACGCAAAAGACCGAGCGCCAGAATTTCATCCTGAACCACGCGACCGGAGAAAGTGTGACTACCACTATCCTGGACAATAAAACCTTTGTACAATGGGATAAAAACGGCCTGTATGCAAGTAATGACGGTGCTCTTTATGTTTCTAAAGATAAAGGTATCAATTGGACAAGAGTCCATACCGGCCTTAAGGACGCTACGAATATACGCATCGCACCCGATGGCAAGACCATCGCCTTCAGCCAGCCGGTCAACCTGGAGAAAGTAAAAGCCAGCGCCAGGTATAATGATGTGCCACAAAGTTCAGGTTACATTTTTAATGACCTGGATTACCGCCATTGGGATGAGTTTAATGAAGGTGCCTATTCGCATATCTTTATTACTACTGTAAACAGTAACGAAACAAAAGACATCCTGAAGGACGAACCCTATTATGCCCCGCAAATGCCTTTTGGCGGCGCTGAAGATTTCATCTTCAGCAATGATAGCAAAACCCTGCTTTATGTCTGTAAAAAGAAGGCCGGTAAAGCCTATGCGCAAAGCACGAATACAGACCTGTACGCTTACGATATCGCAAGTGGTACAACCAGCAACTGGACCGAGGGCATGATGGGTTATGACACGCATCCGGAATTCAGCCCTGACGGGAAATATATAGCCTGGACCAGCATGGCCCGCGACGGTTTCGAAGCGGATAAAATAGACCTCGTTATTTTAGACCTTAAAACTTTAAAGAAAACTAATTTAACCGCGGGATGGGACGAAACTGTTGATGGTGGATTTATCTGGGGCAAGGACAGCAAAACCATCTTTTTCAATGCCGCTTACAGGGGCACCACACAATTATTCTCTCTGAATATCAACAAACCGAACGCAATAACACAAATTACCAGCGGGCAATGGGATGTAGCAGGCGTACATGCCCAAACAGCAAACGGGGTGCTGGTAAGCCGTACCGACTTTAACCATGCCGTTGAACTCTACCAGGTGAACCTCAAGAACGGCACTATGGTCCAGCTCACTAAAGCCAATGAAGCCGTTTACAACAACCTGGAAATGTGTACTTCCGAACTCAAAATGTTCAAGAACAGCGAAGGTAAAGACATGGGCGTATGGGTAGTATACCCGCCGGGTTTTGATAAAAATAAAAAATACCCTACCCTTTTATACTGCCAGGGTGGCCCGCAAGGCGCGCTGACCCAATTCTACAGTGTGCGCTGGAACTTCGCACTGATGGCCGCCAACGGCTATATCGTTGTCGCGCCTAACCGTACCGGTATGCCGGGCTGGGGCGTGAAGTGGAATGAAAACATCAGCGGCGACTGGGGCGGACAGCCGATGAAAGATTACCTGACGGCAATTGATGAAATGGCTAAAGAACCTTATGTGGACAAAGACAGGCTGGGCGCGGTAGGTGCCAGTTATGGCGGCTACAGTGTGTATATGCTGGCAGGTATCCACAACAACCGCTTTAAAACCTTTATCGCGCATAACGGCTTGTTCGATATGAGAAGCTGGTATGGTACTACTGAGGAGCTTTGGTTTGCCAACTGGGACCTGGGAGGCAATTACTGGCAAAAGCCGGCACCTAAAGGGTATACCGAGTTCAATCCAAGTAATTATATAGATAAATGGAACACCCCAATTATGATCTACCAGGGCGGTAAAGATTACCGGGTGCCTATAGAACAGGGTCTTCAGGCTTTCCAGGCGGCCCAGTTGAAGGGTATCAAATCACGCCTGGTATATTTCCCGGATGAAAACCACTGGGTACTGAAGGTGCATAATGGCCTGGTATGGCAAAGAGCCTTCTTTGACTGGCTGAAAGAAACACTATAGTAAAAATAACCTAAAAAGATGTACTCCAAGCGATTGCAGCCCAGGAGTACATCTTTTTCATTACACACAATTTAAATGCATCAATACTTATGAACTTATATACGATCAACACCGGCTTGTTTAAACTGGATGGGGGCGCCATGCACGGAGTGGTGCCAAAAAGTCTCTGGAACAAGCTCAACCCGGCAGATGAGAACAACCTGTGCTCCTGGGCTATGCGCTGTATGCTGGTAGAAACGGAGGGACGCCTCATCTTAATCGATACCGGTATCGGAAACAAGCAGGATGCCAGGTTTTTCGGCCACTATTATCTACATGGTGAGGACAACCTGATCGCATCCATTCATAAAGCCGGCTTCAGCCCGGATGAGATCACCGATGTATTCCTGACCCATTTACATTTTGACCATGTAGGCGGTGCGGTAATCAGACAGGGAGACCGCCTGCTCCCAACCTTTAAGAACGCGCGGTATTGGTCTAATGCCCGGCACTGGGACTGGGCCACAGCCCCTAATGAACGGGAAAAAGCTTCTTTTCTGAAAGAGAATATTTTACCGATACAGGAGAGCGGGCAACTCCATTTTTTTGAAGGGGCCGACGGGGCTGAATTCCTGCCAGGCTTTAATGTAAGGTACGTTCATGGCCATACCGAGTCTATGATGCTGCCTTTATTAAGCTATAAAGGAAGCCGGATATTGTACTGTGCAGACCTCTTACCCAGTATGCACCACCTGCCCCTGCCCTGGGTAATGGCTTATGATACGCGCCCCCTGGAAACTTTAAAAGAAAAAAAGACATTGCTGGCAGAAGCGGTATCTAATGACTGGTTGCTTTATTTTGAGCATGACCCTGTAAATGAGTTATGTAGCCTGCAGCAAAGTGAACGGGGCATAAGGGCCCTGAAAACACACTCACTTTCCGGCTTATAACCGCTATAAGTAAACACGACCCTTAACCTTTCATCTGGTAAAACGGAGGTGATATTGTACAATTCAATATCACCTCCGTTTTCATCAATACTGCTTGTCAAACCTTTGAGCCACCAGGATGATCAGTACATAATTTTCGATCCGGCTCCGGCTGAACTTCTTAAGCTACAGTCGTCACAAAACATATTCTTTAAAGCTTTTTAAACATTCCTGACCTACAGCCGGAGGGCAAGTCTTCCTCATTAATTATGGTTTCATAACCAGAGCAATTTAAAAAACGACTGAAAGATAATATATCTACATTAGTATAAGATCCATAGAATGCCCCGCTCTCCTAACCCGGATTATCTGAAATAGCAAAAAACATTTTTTATAATAAATTGCTCTAAATAAGATAAGTATAGATAAAAATCAATTTTAAAAGCAAAAATTTCATAATTATTACCGACAAGTCAGAAAAATTTTACTACTTTTCAACCTTATAAAAGGTTTAAGAAGAGTCAAATGGGGCTTAAACAGAAAAAATTTACAAATTTATTAGGAATAAGGCCAACTTTCTGATTAAGCCAGGTGTCTACTTAAGTAAGAAAACGATAGTATAAAGAAAATTTATCTCTGCAATGAAAATATCTCTATGTTCATTATCAACTTTTAAAAGGATGCTTTCTGCAAGATTTGTCTTAGCAGCCATGGCAATAGCTCCTTTAAATGTGGCCTGGTCACACGATCATGATCACAATCACGCTACCACCCCGGCTTCATCCGGTATCAGTTTTATTGAAAACAAAGGCCAGTGGATTTCTGAGGCAAAGTATAAGGCTGAGCTTCCGGGAGGCGCATTATTCCTGACCCAGAAAGGTTTTGTATACAACTACCAGAGTCTTAAAGACCTGGAAAGAATGCACGAGCTTACCTGCGGGTCCAAATCGGCAACAAACCCGGATTTAAGTAAGGAGATGATCAATATGCACGCTTACAAAGTTAATTTTGTAGGTGCCAATACTACTTCCAGCTTTACTTCCACTAAGAAAAGAAGCACCTACTACAACTATTTCCTGGGTAATGACGCTACAAAATGGGCCAGCAATGTAGGCCTGTTTGGTGAGGTGACTCAAGCCGATGTGTATAACGGGATCGACCTGATGGTTTATAGCAATGCCCAGGGAAATTCCATTAAATATGATTTCATAGTAGCGCCTAATGCCAATGCCGCCCAGATTAAGCTTTCTTTTGAAGGAGTAAGTCCGGTATTAACCGCTGAAGGCGATTTAAAAATAAAAACTTCGGTTAATGAAGTGATAGAAAAAGCACCCGTTTGCTACCAGGTAATTGATGGTAAGCGTATCGAAGTAAAAGGTAAGTATGAGCTTAAAAACGGCGTGCTTAGCTTTAGCTTCCCGGAGGGTTATAATCAGGCGGCAGCATTAGTAATCGACCCGGATCTTATTTTCAACACTTACAGTGGCTCCACCGGCGGGGTTCAATATGCCCATGCCACTACCTATGACAATCTGGGGAACACTTATGCTTCTTCAGCGTCTTACTCAGCTGTCGGCTGGCCGGTAACCACGGGGGCTTACCAGACGGCTTTCGTATCTTACATAGCCGGTATTAATAAATATAGTGCTGATGGCACCCAATTATTATTCTCTACTTTCTTTGGAGGGACTACAACTTCCGGTAACCCGATGCCGACCTCTATGCGTGTAGATGCTACCAATACCCTTTATATGGCCGGTACGGTATCCACTACGACCATGCCTGTAACCACTAATGCGATCCAAAGTACCCTTAACGGTTCCAGTGACCTGTATGTAATGCGCCTTTCTGAAAACGGCACGACTCTCCTGGCCTCCACTTATCTTGGCGGTTCAGGCCTGGAAGGCTCCCTTAGAGGTAATACCACTGTATATGCAGGAAATGCAGACCAGAACAACCCGGTAAACCCGACTGATATTGCTTTTGACAATGTAGGTAATGTATGGCTTACTTCAAATTCCGGATCTGCGAACTTCCCTACTACTGCAAACGCGATTCAGGCAGTCAATGCCGGTAGCCACGATGCCGTAGTCGTTAAAATGAACCCTAACCTGACTTCAATTATTTACAGTACTTACCTCGGCGGTACTACCTGGGACGGGGGTATAGGAATAGAATACAACCAGAATAACAATACACTGGGCGTTGTAGGGTATACCAATAGTACTAACTTCCCCACAACTCCGGGCGCTTACCACACTGCGAACCAAGGCGGGATTGATGGTTTTGCTTTTTTGCTCAACAATGCCTCTTACCAGTTAATGGGTGCCACCTATTTGGGAACATCCAGTACTGACTTCGCAACAAGGTTAGCCTTTGACTGTGGCGACAATATGTTTGTGGCAGGAAGAACTCAAGGAAGCTACCCGGTAACGAATACTGCCGCAGAAGGATTAGTGGCCAATGGCTATGTATTCATCGATAAGCTGAACGCTACTTTATCCGGTTCCATAGCTTCTACCAGAACAGGTGCCTCAGATGCTTCTATTGTACCTTGTGCCATGATGGTTGACATCTGTGGTAATATCCTGATCACAACGCAGGTGAATAATACCACCCAACCTGGTATGCCGGTAACTCCGGATGCGTTTACTACGGTTCCCAAACCATTTTATTTTGCAGCATTTGAACCCAATTTCACCGGGCTCGCCTTTGGTAGTTACTATGGTTCAGCCAACAACCAGGACCACTTTCACCCGAGTGTGTCGCGGATTGACCCAAAAGGTATGATCTATCAATCGGTATGCTATGTAGGAGCTAACGGTGGCTGGACCACCTATCCAGCTAATGTATACGCTCCCAATAAATTAAACGGAACAACGAATGATGTAGTTACCTTCAAGTTTGACTTCATGGTAGTAGGCCTGGATGCCGAATCAGAATCAGGATACGCAGGCTACGGCTCTATTCCACATGCTGTAAGAGGTTGTAAATCGGCCTTTATCAACTATACCCGTAACGGCGATACGACTATTCCAATGGTGTTGCGCTTCAATATAGTACCCCCAAGCGGTACTATTGCTACCAACGGTGTGGATTATCAATATGTTTATGACAGCTTATACTTTGCTCCTTACGAACGCCACAAATCACTGGAAATAAAGCCTTTGCTGGTACCTAATATGCCTACCGGGCCGAAAATGGTTGTGATTGAGTCGCTGAACCCATGTGGTTGTGATGGCGCTTTGACCGATGTTATCCGCAGGGATACCGTTTACATCCTGGACTCTATCCGGGCCGGCATCAGCACGCCTTTACCTGCCTACTGTCCCGGCACCCAGATCACGATCACCGGAGATGTGGACCCGGGCCTGGACTTCACCTGGTCACCTGCGGAATTCAATAATAATAGCCTGGTAATTACCCCTACTTTACTGACTACACGTGACTATGTTATCACCGCATCGCAACCCGGAGCTCCGGCTACCTGTCCGCCGGTAAGCAAAGTATTCCATGCTTATGTAGAGCAATACCCTATCATCCGTATGCCTTCAGACACTACAGTATGTCTTAATGCTTTAGATTCGGTCGCCATTCCTGTAATAGTGAGCCCGGATTCTATCAATTACCTCTTTAACTGGAGCCCGGCTACCGGACTGAGAGCTGCTAACCTGCAAACCAATTACTTTAAAATGCCTCCCGGCACCTATAATTACGCGATAACGGCTACTACCCCTATTGCAAATTGTTCGACGACGCATAACCTGACTATTAATGTTAGACCGCCATTCCAATTGACCAATGTACTGCCTCAATCAGGCACAATGGTAGATTACCAGGAAGAAGTGAAGATGTCGGCACAAGGAGCGGAAATTTACACCTGGCTCCCGGTACAGGAATTCTATGACCCTACGCTTCAATATGCCACCACAATGCCTGTAGAAGCGCCCGGCACTTACTATGTAACCGGTGTTGACAAATATGGCTGTAGAGATACCGTACCTATAACCTTGGATGTAAGGTTCCCTTATGACCCGATTATACCTAATGCCTTCAGCCCCAACGGAGATGGTAAAAATGACTTATTCCTGATCCCGAACGGTAAATTCCAGAAACTGCACCGTTTTGAAATATACAACAGATGGGGCAAAAGAGTGTTCCATACCAACGATCCTTTAAAAGGGTGGGATGGCACAGACATTGACAATGGTAAACCATGTGATCAAAGTGTTTATACTTATGTAATAACCGTTCAGTTACCTAACAGTGAAATCAAAACCTACAAAGGTGATGTAACCCTCATTAAGTAACAGATCCCACTATAGATTGATCATTAAAACAGAAGACAAGGTAATTACCTTGTCTTTCTGTTTTTAAATACATTAGCCCTTCGATTTGTTCCACTCATCAATCCCCTCAGCATTCCGGAATTATTCTGGTTGGCAGGCAGGAAAGATCAGCAGGTACATTTTTTGCCTACGGCTATTCTCAGTATATTTGCTACAACAAAATAAAAATAAAATGAAAAAAATAGTATTGATGGGAGCGCTGCTGACATTAGGACATGCCGGCTTCTCTCAGAAATATAAGGTGATCATGAAAACGGATCAGGGAACCATTGAAGCTATCCTTTATGATAAAACACCCCTACACCAGAAAAACTTTGTGAAACTGGCTAAAAAGAAATTCTATGATGGCCTGCTTTTCCATCGCGTGATCCAGGAGTTTATGATCCAGGGCGGCGACCCGGAGTCCAGGAATGCCAAACCAGGAGCGGTATTAGGCAACGGGGATACCGGTGAAAAAATACCTGCGGAACTCCGGTATGAATATTATCATAAAAGAGGCGCGCTGGCAGCGGCACGGGATGGTAATCCGCAAAAAGCAAGCTCCGGATGCCAGTTCTATATTGTTCAGGGTAGAAAATATACTGCCGATCAATTAAAGAAAATGGAGCAACAAAATGAAAAATCAATGGCAGAAGCGCACAAGCGCGTATATGAAACCGAAGGTGGTACGCCTTTCCTGGACGGGCAGTACACCGTTTTTGGCGAAGTGACCAAAGGTATGGAGGTCGTAGATAAAATAGCAGCCGTTAAAAAAGATAGCAGAGATCGCCCGACTGAAGACCAGCACATCATTTCTGTAAAAGTTAAAAAGAAATTCTTAGGAAGATTTTGGTAATAGATCATCAAAAACTGAAAGGGTTGAAACGTATATTGGACGAGAAATTTGCTCATTACCACCAGGCAGATTTCATCACCAAAGATCCTATATCAGTACCTCATCGGTTTGCTAAAAAACAAGATATAGAAATTGCTGCATTTTTTGCAGCAATTTTAGCATGGGGCAACCGCACCATGATCATCCGCAATACGAACCATATCATGGCATTAATGGGGGAAGCTCCCTATGAGTTCATATGCCACCATGAAGCCCAGGACCTGAAACCATTTGTACATTTTGTCCACCGCACCTTCAATGCTACAGACCTTCTGTATAGTATCGCTTTTTTTAAACACCACTACACCCATAACGATAGTCTTGAAACCGCCTTTCTCCCTAAAGGAAACCCGCCGGACGCGGAGCGGGCACTTGTTCATTTTCATAACTATTTTTTCTCCCTGGCCGATGCCCCGGACCGGACCCGGAAACACATCGCGACACCGGCAAAAAAATCTGCCTGTAAACGCCTGAACATGTTTTTGAGATGGATGGTCAGAAAGAACAGTGATGTTGATTTCGGCCTTTGGGATGGACTGAGCCCGGCGGATTTAATTTGTCCCCTGGACACTCATGTAAGCGATGTGGCACGCAGGCTGGGCCTGCTGGAAAGGACGCAAAACGACTGGAAGTCAGCTGTGGAACTCACGGGAAACCTGCGACTACTGGATGCGGAAGACCCTGTAAAATATGATTATGCCCTGTTTGGCATGGGTGCGGAGGAAAGATTTTAAAATTTCTTTTTATTTTTAAAGCAGAGAACCTGTTGGATTATCAGAAATAAATTAAGTAATGAAAAAAATATTATTGGTTGAAGACGAAGCCCCTGTAGTGTCCTTTATCAATAAAGGATTGATGGAAGAAGGCTATGAAGTGAGCGTGGCTATGGACGGGCTTGCCGGGATCAGGATGTTTGAACAAAGCAAGTTTGACCTTATCATCCTGGATATCATGTTGCCGGGCGCCAATGGTATAGAAGTCTGCAAAGCTATCCGCCAGAAAGATCAGCTGGTTCCGGTATTGTTTTTATCTGCTTTAGGTACCTCGGAAAATATAGTGCAGGGGTTGGAATGCGGAGGCGACGACTACCTTGTAAAGCCTTTTAAGTTTATTGAACTGGTAGCCCGCATCAAAACACTGATCCGAAGAGCAGATAAGTCTAATACAGCTACAGAGCAAAAAGAAGAAGATAAAGAAGAACATGTATGGAGTATAGACAACCTGAAGCTGGATGATTATAAGAAGAAAGTGACCCGGAACAATAAAGAGATACAGCTCACCAGCACCGAGTTTCGGCTATTGCTGCATTTTTTAAAGAACAAAAACCGGGTATTATCCCGGATGGAGATCCTGGAAAGTGTCTGGGGGATTGACTTTTCAATGTCCACTAATGTAGTGGATGTTTATGTCAATTATTTAAGAAAGAAAATAGAACCGCTGGGTGAACAAAAATTGATCCATACGGTTATAGGCATGGGCTATGTTTTAAAAGTGGACTATAATTCATAAACGCGGCATATGACACTACTATCCAAATTGAACCTGAAGACAAAAGCCATCTTAACCATATTCATTTCTACCATAGCCATTACGTCATTATTTGGCGTATTCATCTATTTGTCTTTAAGAAACTTTGTATATGATGACTTTTTTAAAACCTTAAAGATCCGTACCAATGTAATCGCGAAAGCGAATATTGATGGCGCTTATAATGATACGAGCTTTGTGGCAGGTTATCAATCTGTGATAGAAGAAGTAGCGGAAAAGCTGATCCATGAAAGAGATTATATCCTGGAACTTTCACAGCTCAATGCAAAAAATGAGAAATATATAGCGGACTCGCTGGGTGTCCCGGTCAGTTTCCTGACCGTTATCCGCCAGAGCAAAGAAGCCAATTACCAGAAAGGACATTATCTATATAAAGGGATTTTATACAGCTTCCAGGGGAAAGATTACATCGTCATCGCTTCTGCCGAAAGCCATTTTAATCAAAAACTGATTTCTCACCTGCAACGGATTTCCTTCATCGCCATCCTGGTAGCAGTGGCCATAGGTATCCTGAGTGCTTATTATATTTCTAAAACGATCTTTAAACCGATCAGCGAGGTAACTGATATGGCCAAAAGGATCTCCTCCGAGAACCTGCACCTGCGTTTAGACGATACGCATTACAGCCAGGAGCTGAAAGAACTGGTAAAGACCTTTAATGATATGCTGAGCCGCATCGAAACCTCTTTTGAAACACAGAATAACTTTATCAGTAATGCCTCTCATGAGCTCAGAACACCGCTTACCAGCATCATGGGCACAGCCGATGTAACGCTCTCCCGCTTGCGCACTCCCGAAGAGTACATCGAAACCCTCCAGATTATATTACATGAAACCGAAAAGCTGGACAATAAGACGAAAGCCTTGTTGTTCCTGGCACAAACCGGCTTTAACGGTAAAGCGCAGAAGTTTGAGCGGATGCGGATCGACCAGCTGATCTGGGATTGCATTGATACCATAGAAAAATTGAACCCTGAAGGGAAAGTAAATTTTGATACCAGCCTCTTGCCTGAGAATTCAACCCGGCTTAAAATTATTGGTAACGAACAGCTCCTGCACCTGGCCTTTACCAATATTATCAGTAATGCCTGTAAATATTCCGATAACCAGATGGTGACCGTTTCCATAGGCTCTTCAGACCGTAAAGTAGTGATCGTTGTGAGAGACCAGGGTATAGGTATACCAGAGCATGAGCTGGGTTATATTTATGATCCTTTTTTCAGGGCTTCCAATACCAAAAACTATGATGGTTACGGTATCGGCTTACCATTAGCCCGTAATATCGTGCGCCTGCATTCCGGTAAGATACTGGTAACGGCCCGGGAAAATAAAGGTACCACAGTAAGCATAGAATTGCCGCTTGCTGTTATTAATGACTAGCACTATTCCCGCTTTTATATTTAATTTTTACTACTGCGTTAAACATTCCTTTAAGAAATAAAAGGGCTGTTTAGGGTTTCTTTATGATTGCTCTAATCCCTTTCTAATCTGGGGGCCAATTTCTAATGCAATTCTTAATCCGTGCTTAGGCCGCTCTAATTTCACGGTTCTACTTTTGCCATAACAAAAAACAATAAGGTTATGCCAAAGAGAATCTTAATACCGACAGACTTTTCTATTAGCTCGCTGAACATTTTAAAAGAGTTCTTAAAAAAGGATAATGGCGCCAATCAGTATGATGTACTACTGACCTGTGGCTATCATCTTTCTGAAAGCATTACAGACTTACTGTTTTTCTCTAAACATAAGCTCCTGAGAAGCCTGAATACCGATGCTTTTATGGATGCCATCAGTATCATCAGGAATAAATATGCCAACAGTTTAAACTCCGTAAACGTTGACCTGTTTAGCGGGGCGGTTCAGTCCACCTTCGATGATTACCTGGAAGGCAATAAGATAGATAGCATCGTTTATGGTGCCGACAGCAGGTTTACTAAAACAGTAAAACGAAGCTTCGACCTGTCTGACATGGTGCAGCAAGCAAAAGTGGAGAAGATTATGATAACTTATCAAGAAAAAGAAGCGCGTACCGTAGCTACAGATGACTTAACCGTAATATTCAATACAGCCGGCTCTTTCTCTTAAATAAAAAGGAGGTCAATTATGAAAATAAGAATCGCATTAATCCTGTTTTTTACCGGCATCGCAGTTACTGTCCTTGCCCTGGTAGGGAAAAAATATAACCCGGAAAATGAATTTGTAGGCTCCTGGGAAGAGATTGACTGGAATATAAAAGAAGCGGAGAAATCGGTAGTTACCAACCTGGGATTGGTAGCCACGTCAACGGAAGAAGACCGCGACTCCATAAGGTTTCATACTGCCAAAAGCTGGAAATTCAGGCCTGGAGGCGTATTGATCCTGCAGGATAAACACGAGGAAAAAGAATTAGAATGGCGCTTAAAAGGCCGTGGACATATTTTAGAAATTACAGATGGTGTAGTAACGGAGTTTTATGATATCAATTTATTATCTGATGAAAAAATTGAACTCAATTATATCGCCCCTTCTTTTGTAAAAGATTATGCCCGGCTGGTAATCAAGCGAAGTAGTTAGACCAGCAAAAAACTGTATAAGATGTTAAGAAAATATAGTAATACAAGAAGTTTAGGGGATAATATAAAGCTCGGTGTGTTAACGGCCATTGTCGCCGGCATGGTGAATGTAGCCTCATTTATGCTATTCTATTCCTTCTCCTCCAATGTTACCGGTTATTTTGCCATTCTGGCTTCAGAAGTATCGCAAAATAACTATTACCAGATTGCTATCGTACTGCTCTGGATCATGTCCTTCTTCCTGGGAAGTTTTATATCGAACTTTATCGTTATTCACTTCAACAGGCGTAATACTTACCTGGCGCACGCCATGCCCATTATGCTGGAGTTGATCTGTATCCTGGGAGTAGCGATCTACGGAACAAGTTTTTATAAAGGCACTTTGTTTGAAACCGAGCTTATGCTGATGATCTTATTATTATCAATGGGATTGCAAAACGGGCTTACAGCAAGTATTTCCAACTTCGCCGTAAAGACTACCCACTTAACAGGGGCGACTACAGATCTGGCCATTTTATTCTCTATGTTTACACACAAAAAATACAGGAACAATAAAGAGATTAAGGACAAGGCAAAACTGCTGATCAGCATTTTCAGCTCTTATCTTTTAGGCGCCTTTATTGCAGCTTTCTTATACCAGTCTTTAAAGTTCAACGTTTTCTTTATCGTCGTGGCATTCCTTACCGTTGTTATCTTTTACGATCTGAGCAAGATCTATAAGTTTAACCGTTCCCTGAAAGTTTATAAATTAAAAAAACAGGAAGCAGAACAACAAAAGCCGGATAACATCAGGTCAAATTCAAAACAAGTAGCTATATCTTAATAGCCGTAATTTTTTCTATACATCACATACAGGAGCGCCGACGGATATTCTTATCGAATCGGCGCCTTATGTTTTTTATAGCTCAAAGCTTTCATGCATTTCCGGGATGCTGATATGGCTAAACCCGGCATTCAATAGCTTTTCCCGCATAGATACCTGCGCTTCATATTCTCCGTGTACCAGGAAAAACTGTTTTACCTGCCCCGGGTCCTGGCATTCGAGCCAGCGTAACAGGTCATGGTAATCCCCATGAGCGCTCATGCTTTCAATCACTTTTACCGAAGCGTTTACCTGGTGCTCTTCCCCGAATATTTTTACCTCCTTATGGCCGCTTTTCAATTTACCCCCCAATGAATTCGGTTCGCAATACCCTACGATCAGGATCGTGTTCCGGCTATTCTCCACATTGTTGGAAATATGATGTTTTACCCTTCCTGCTTCCGCCATACCGGAAGAAGAAATGATCACCATAGGTTCATTCCTGAAGTTTAACGCTTTTGAAGCGTCCGCATCTTTGATCATCGTCAGGCCCGGGAACCCGAAAGGATCATCATCATGCTCCAGCACATCCTGTAGCGCCGGGTTAAACAGTTTTGGAAAACGCTTGGTCATTTCTGTAGCCTCTACAGACAGCGGGCTATCCACGTAGTATGGCACCGGTGGTAAACGTTTTTGCAAAAACAGGGTATTCAACGCGTACAGGAGTTCCTGGGTCCTGCCCACGCTGAAAGAAGGAATGATCAGTTTTCCCTTTTTAACAAGACAAGTTTCGACGATGGTATTCAGGAAGCGTTCCAGGTAAGGCTGTGCCTTATTATGCTCCCGGTTGCCATAAGTACTTTCCATAAGTATAACGTCCGCCTGCGGGAATACAGCCGGCGCATTCAGGATCGCGTCATCATACCGACCGACATCCCCACTGAATGTTATTCTAGTAAGCTTACCGTTTTCAAGTATTTCAAGATGGATACAGGTACTGCCGATAATGTGGCCGGCTTCAGTATGCATCGCTCTGATATTTTCATCAATCTGGTACCATTCTCCCAAAGGCACTACTTTCATCTTTTGGATAGCCGGAGCTACATCATCTTCTACATACAGCGGCACTACAAGGTCCCTCCCCTGCTTTCTTCTCCGCTTATTGATGAATGCAGCTTCCGATTCCTGGATCCTGCCGGAATCGGCGAGCAGTATTGCTGCCAGTGCTTTAGAAGCATCTGTACAGAAAATAGTGCCGTTGAAGCCCTCCATCACAAATTTAGGCACCAGGCCTACATGGTCAATGTGGGCATGCGAAAGAATCATGTAGTCAATATCCCTCGGCCTGAAGCCGAAATTGGTATTCAGCTGCAGGGTTTCTGCACCCATACCCTGGAACATCCCGCAATCCAGCAATAATTTCTTGCCATTCTCCAGCGTGATCAAATGCTTTGAGCCTGTAACCGCACGGGCAGCCCCGTGAAAGCTTATCTTCATATATGTCTCATTTTATTGAATAACTAAAGTAAGCATTTATCTTTTGCAAAAAGGGACTACTTATTATTTTAACCCTTTATTGCCCCGAATTGTTTATTTTTGAATGATTCAATTTTTATATAGAATGAAGTGTTTTTATTTTTCACTAGCAATTGCAGTAACTATGGCCGGCACGGCAGATGCACAGCAACTCAACAATCTTAAAACCGAAAAACTCAATTATCCCAAAACCGAAAAGGTAAACCAGGAGGATAATTATTTCGGAACTAACATTTCAGACCCCTACCGCTGGCTGGAAAATGATACTTCTGCGCAAACAGAAACCTGGGTGAAAAAACAGTCTGCTTTTACCGGCAACTACCTGAATAAGATCCCTTACCGTCAATCCATTATTGACCGCTTAACGACTTTATGGAATTACGAGAAATTCTCTGCTCCTTTTAAAAGTGGCAAATACTATACTTTCTATAAAAATAATGGTTTACAAAACCAATCGGTATTATACATCCAGGAGGGCATCAATGGCACTCCGGAGGTACTGTTAGACCCTAATAAACTGTCGAGCGACGGAACTGTTGCCCTTCAGGCAACCTCATTTTCCAAAAAGCAAAAGTATTTTGCTTACGCGGTATCCGCTTCGGGAAGTGACTGGCAGGAAGTATTTGTGATGGATGTTGCAGGTAAAAAACTTTTAAGCGATAAACTGGAACACGTAAAGTTCACCGGCATATCCTGGAAAGGAGAAGAAGGTTTCTATTACAGCGGTTATTCCAAACCTAAAGATGAAGCCACAAAATATTCCGCAAAGACGGAATATCAAAAAGTGTTTTTCCATAAGATAGGTACCGACCAAAGTCAGGATATACTGGTCTATGAGGACAAAGAGCACCCATTGCGGTATGTAGGCGCAAGCCTTACGGAAGATGAACGTTTCCTGGTCCTAGGGATCTCTGAAGGTACTGATGGCAGCGAGATCAAAGTAAGAGACCTGAAAGCCGGCGATAACAGCCCTTTCATCACTGTTGTGGAAGGCTTTAATACCAATGCCGATGTTGTAGATAATACAGGTGACCAACTCATCATTACTACCAATAATAATGCCCCTAACTATCGTGTGGTGCTGGTAGACCCGAAAAAACCGGCAGTGGCAAACTGGAAGACTTTAATCCCGGAACAAAAAGAAAAGCTGGACGGTGTATCAACCGGCGGTGGTAAGCTTTTTGCGCACTACCTGAAAGATGTAACTACCCTTGTTGCTCAATATGATTATAACGGCAAACTGGAGCGTAATATTAAATTACCGGGAGTAGGCACCGCGAGCGGATTTGGCGCTTATAAAGAGGATAAAGAGTTCTATTACACCTTTACTAATATCGTGAACCCGCCTACGATTTACAAGTATGATATCCAAAGTGGAAACTCTACCTTATACCGTAAATCCAGTGCAAAATTCGATCCTGAATTATACGAAAGCAAACAGGTATTCTATACCTCGAAAGACGGTACAAAGGTACCCATGTTCATTACCTATAAAAAAGGATTGAAAATGGATGGCACCAATCCTACTATGCTCTATGCCTATGGCGGGTTTAATATCAATCTTACTCCCTCCTTCAGCATGAGCCTGATCCCGTTCCTCGAAGCCGGCGGCGTTTATTGTATCGCTAACCTTAGAGGTGGTGGAGAGTATGGAGAAGCCTGGCACAAAGGTGGTATGTTAAGCAGCAAGCAAAACGTCTTTGACGATTTTATTGCCGGTGCCGAATACCTGATCAAAGAGAAATATACGAGCCCGTCGAAGCTGGCCATCCGTGGCGGCTCCAACGGTGGTTTACTGGTAGGCGCCTGTATGACCCAGCGCCCGGACCTGTATGCCGTAGCGATACCGCAAGTAGGCGTTTTAGATATGCTGCGTTATCATAAATTTACCGTAGGCTGGGGTTGGGTAGTTGAATACGGTTCCAGCGATAAGGAAGAAGATTTTAAATACCTGATCAAGTACTCTCCTTTGCACAATGTGAAAAAAGGTACCTGCTATCCGGCGACTATGATCACCACAGCCGATCATGATGACCGTGTGGTTCCGGCACACTCCTTTAAGTTTGCCGCGGAGTTACAGGAAAAACAATCCTGTGATAAACCTACATTGATCCGCATCGATGTAAAAGCAGGCCACGGAGCGGGTAAACCAACTTCTAAAGTGATCGAAGAAGCCGCGGATATCTGGGCCTTTACGCTTTGGAACATGGGCATTAAACAAGTGAAGTTTTAAACGTAAATAATATACCCGGTTGTGCCGGGATTAATATAAATACATTGGAGCACAGGTCCTGAAAGAGGAGGCAGGTGCTCCAATGTTTTTTATAGCGTGTGTAAGAAAACTAAATCCAGTACATTTATTTTCCATTGCAGGCTACTTTCTTATTGGACACAGGTACTTTCAGACAATCAACACGCTCGGGAAGAGTGCATTAATCAATAGGATTTCAGTCATCAGTATAGCTACTTTTTACCGCCTTAAACCTTTAGCAATTCCCAGGTTTAACTATAAATAGTACTGGTTGATGATCACCTTGCGCCCACCCCAATTATTTACTTGCTGCTAACAATAGAAGCCTTAATTTAGCCTTAATAATCCGGTATATTGATGAAAACAGATTTCTTAGTGGTGGGTAGCGGTATCGCGGGCCTGACCTTTGCCGTAAAAACCGCGCAACGGTTTCCCGATGCTACTATTACCATATTGACCAAAGCCCAGGTAGAGAATGAAACCAATACTAAATACGCCCAGGGTGGCATTGCCGTAGTCAATGCGGAAGGCGATACTTTTGAAAAGCACATCGCCGATACTATAATTGCCGGTGATGGCCTTTGCGACCCGGCGGCAGTAAACGTGGTGATCAAAGAAGGGCCTGCCGCAGTCCAGGAAATGATTGAATGGGGCACCAATTTTGACAAGGAAGATTCCGGTGATTACGCCCGGGGCAAAGAAGGGGGCCACTCTGAATTCAGGATCCTGCATTATAAAGATATTACCGGTTGGGAAATAGAAAGAGCTTTATTGGAAAAAGCAAGATCACTACCCAATATCCATTTTCATAAAGAATATTTTGTAGTAGACATCATCACCCAGCATCACCTGGGCAGGTTAGTAACCAAGTCTACACATGACATTCAATGCTTTGGCGTATATGCGCTCAATATGGAAACGAACAAGATGGAAACCATTTTGTCAAAAATTACTTTACTTGCTACCGGCGGGGCCGGCCAGGTATACCGCAGTACGACAAACCCTGTCATCGCTACCGGCGATGGCATTGCGATGGTATACCGGGCCAAAGGAAGGATTGAAAACATGGAGTTTATCCAGTTCCATCCCACAGCTTTATACGAACCCGGCGTGAGCCCTTCTTTCCTGATCACAGAAGCCGTGCGTGGCGACGGTGGCATCTTATGCGACGCGAAAGGGATACCGTTCATGGAGAAATATGACCCGCGTAAAGACCTGGCGCCCCGCGATATCGTGGCCCGTGCCATAGATAATGAAATGAAGATATCGGGTACGCCTAATGTGTACCTTGATTGCCGGCATATGGACCAGGAAAAATTCCTGCACCACTTCCCTAATATTTATGAAAAATGTAAAAGCGTAGGGATTGATGTGTTTACGCAATTAATACCGGTAGCACCGGCGGCACATTATACCTGCGGCGGCATAAAAGTGAACCTGGATGGCGAAACATCCATCAACAACCTGTTTGCCTGCGGCGAGTGTAGCAGCACCGGCCTGCATGGCGCTAACCGCTTAGCCAGCAACTCGCTGCTGGAAGCAGCCGTCTTCGGCAATCGCTGTGCCAGCAGGGCGGCTGAATTATTTGATCATGCTCCTTACCAGGCCGGTATCCCGGACTGGAACGCGGAAGGGACTACGGCACCAAGGGAAATGATCCTGATCACACAAAGCAGGAAAGAGCTGGAGGCGACCATGAGTGATTATGTAGGTATTGTCCGGAATGATGTGCGGCTGGCAAGGGCCATGCGGCGGCTGGACCTGTTGCACGAAGAAACGGAGCAATTGTATGATGCTTCTATTCTTTCTCCACAACTTTGTGAGTTAAGGAACCTCATTACGGTAGGTTACCTGATCGTGAAGAGTGCCCAGTTCCGTAAAGAAAGCCGGGGTTTACATTACACGACCGACTATCCTTCCAAAAGCGATATTTTACAGGATATAATTCTGTAAAAACAGGAGACAAAAAAGCTTCCGTTTTGCCACATCCCGATCTACCTGGAGATGTGACTAGGACGGAAGCCTGAAATATATTTCTACTCTTATTGCTTACTCTTTCTTCATTACAATATTCACCATTCTTTTGGCTGAGGACCTGTTCAGGTTAAATTTCTTGAATGCGGCAGCATCGCCACTTTCAATGTACTCTTTCAGGCTTTTGGCCTGCCCGGAAATCACGATCAGCGCAGCCTTTAAATCCCTTAGATATCTCACATCTACCTTTTTCATACTGCTTGAATGATTACTCTCAAGAATTTGTGTATTGACTAAGTGGAGTACATATTCGGTTGCTTTAAGTTGATGTAAAGACATATCAAACGCACTATCCTTACTCATAATTTTCGAGGTATAAAGATTCATCAGGTAGTTGTTATTCTGATAGAGGCTATACACCATTATGCCACTTATTCCATCAAAAAGATCTCCCGAAAAGTTTTCTACCGGCGCATTTTGCTCGCTTACCTGCGGTTGTGCATGGAGGAAGTGGGTAGCCAACAGGAGTAAACCGGCGAATAACATTTTTTTCATCAAATTGTAGTTCATTTTCATATTGATATTAATTAAAAAGGGTTAAAATGTTTATTTCCTCTTCATTAGCCGGCTTCGACCAAAGCTTCTTTAAGTTCAATCGCATCATCTTTTTCCACCACGAGGTTTTCGATGATGAACTTTTGACGGGCAGGGGTATTGGTCCCCATATAATATTCTAATAACTTCTGGATCGGCGCATCTTTACTAATAAGTACCGGGTCCTTTTTCATGTCTTCACCTATAAATTTACCAAATTCCTCCGGAGAAATCTCCCCTAATCCTTTAAATCTTGTAATTTCCGGTTTACCCCCCAGTTTTTCTATTGCTTTCTGTTTTTCAGTTTCGGAATAACAATAAATTGTTTCTTTTTTATTCCTTACACGGAATAATGGTGTTTCCAGGATATAAACGTGCCCGTTACGTACAATGTCCGGGAAGAACTGCAAGAAGAAGGTCATGATCAATAAACGGATGTGCATCCCATCCACATCGGCATCGGTTGCGATCACGATATTATTATAGCGCAATCCATCCAGCCCGTCTTCAATATTCAGCGCATGTTGCAGCAGGTTAAACTCTTCGTTTTCGTACACTACTTTTTTAGTCAGGCCAAAGCTGTTCAATGGCTTTCCTCTTAAGCTGAATACCGCCTGGGAATCTACATCCCTGCTTTTGGTAATCGATCCGCTCGCAGAGTCCCCTTCGGTAATAAAAATGGTAGAGGCCAATTGTTTCACCTGGAATTCCTCTTTATTTTTTGCCGGGGCTTCCGCGTTCAAATGTACCCGGCAGTCCCGCAGCTTTTTATTATGGAGGTTCGCCTTCTTGGCCCTTTCATTGGCAATTTTACGGATACCGGATAGCTCTTTCCGTTCTCTTTCACTTTGCTCAATCCGCTTTTTAATCGCTTCCGCTACCGGCGCGTTCTTATGCAGGAAATCATCCAGGGCCTTAGACATAAAGTCCAGCACAAATGTTTTCATGGATGGGCCGTCCGGCGCTACGCTAAGCGAACCCAGTTTTGTTTTGGTCTGGCTTTCGAATACCGGTTCCTGGACTTTTACCGCGATAGCGGCACAGATCGTCTGGCGTATATCAGAAGCATCATAATCTTTCTTGAAGAAATCCCTTATGGTCTTTACATAGGCCTCTCTGAACGCCTGCTGGTGGGTACCGCCCTGGGTGGTGTGCTGCCCGTTCACGAACGAGTAGATATCCTCACCATAAGCACCGGTATGTGTGATCGCTACTTCAATATCTTCTCCCTTTAGGTGAATGATCGGATAGCGCAGGTCATCCGCATTGGTTTTATTTTCCAGGAGGTCCAGCAAACCATTTTTGGAAACATATTTTTTACCGTTCAGGTAAATGGCCAGGCCTGCATTCAGGTAGCAATAGTTCCAGATCTGGTTTTGAACGTAGTCGTTGATGAAGTGGTAATTTTTGAATACCGTATTGTCCGGCGTAAAAATTACTTCCGTTCCGTTTTCTTCCGTGGTTTTGGTTTCCTTACTTTCAGTGATCAGTTCTCCCTTCTCAAAAGTAGCGGTTTTGGCTTTGCCGTCCCTGTAGGCAGTAACGATAAAGCTGCTGCTCAAGGCATTTACGGCTTTGGTACCCACCCCGTTCAATCCTACTGATTTCTGGAAAGCCTTACTGTCATATTTTGCACCGGTGTTGATCTTACTGACCACGTCCACCAATTTTCCTAATGGAATACCACGGCCGTAATCTCTCACGGTTACCGTGCCTTCCTGGATGGTAATATTCACCTGCTTGCCGAAGCCCATCGTATACTCATCGATACAGTTATCCACCACCTCTTTTACGAGGATGTAGATACCGTCATCCATACTGCTACCATCACCCAGCTTACCGATGTACATACCCGGGCGTAGCCGTATATGCTCTTTCCAGTCTAAGGACTTAATACTACTCTCGTCGTAATTACTTGCACTCATATTTATAATAAAGTCAAAATTCTATCAATTAATTGAATAAGTTCCGGACGCGAAATTACGTATTTGTTAGTTTATTCATTTAAAATACGCGTCCCATGCCTTTAATAAGGCTAAGCCATGCTCAGTAAGCACGGACTCGGGGTGAAACTGGATCCCGGTAACCGGGTATTTTTCATGGCCAAAAGCCATCAGGCTATAGTCATCCAGAGCAATTGCCCAGGGCTCAATACCCGTTTGCTCCAGGCGGGTCACGCTCAGGGAATGATACCGCATCACCTTAAATTTATGGTCCAGCCCTTTAAAGATCCCCTTGCCATAATGTTCTATTTCACTGGTTTTCCCGTGTAAAGGATAGGGTGCCCGGCTTACCCTGGCACCAAAAAACTGCGCGATAGCCTGATGCCCGAGACATACCCCTAAGATAGGAATTTTATCGTGAAAATAGCTGATTACTTCCATCGTGATCCCTGCCTGGTCGGGCGCTTTAGGGCCCGGAGAGAGGATAATTCTTTGCGGTGCCAGTTTAATGATGGCTGCCATATCTAAAGTATCATTCTGAATACATATAGTATCCGGATTGATCTGCAGCAGGTAATCCAGCAGAATATGGGAAAAAGAGTCGTAATTATCGATCAGTAGCCACATAGTTATTCTTTAAGGCAAATGCCCGTCTATTTTATCGAAAAGCGCTTCCAGTTCCGCGTAGCTACTTTTTACAAAAGGCAGTATAGTGCCGAAAAATTCGAATCCCATAGGCGCTATGGGGGCAATAACCGGATAGGTAACGGAGGCTGCTTTGGTTTCCGGTTTAATTAAATTTACTTTGTCGCCGATCCACAGTACGGTACTGAAAACAAATGAAATGATGAGGATATACAAAGCCATACCGGCCAGCCGGTTGAGCCAGCCCAGCCTTACTTTTTTCAGGCTGGTGTCTATCGTTTTCGAGACCAGGTATACCAGGAACAGGATCGCTGCAAATACGAGTATGAAAGAAAGCACCGGTAGCCAGGGACTTATATCCGAATCTTTCTGGAAAAAATAACCGGATAGCTTACCCGAAAGCTTAAGCGCCCCTAAGGTGGCCACTATCATGGCTATTGCAGAGAATAATACCTGGACAATTCCCTTTCTGTAGCCTTTAAAGCCGTACCAGGTAAGGAGTGCCAGTAAAACAATATCTAATCCCATAACTCAAAAGTACAGATTGCCGGGTAAATGATCATTCATAATATTTATTAAAATCAATACGCTGCAAACAGGTTTAACTGATTATAATAAGGATAAAAAAGTTCAACTTAATTAAAGTTGAACTTTTAAGACCATCCTGTTTTATATAAGGATCAGTATATTAAGATAATAATTTTTTGACCATGTCGGCAACCGCTTTACCATCGGCTTTACCAGCCAAAGCTTTATTGGCCGGGCCCATAACCTTGCCCAGGTCTGCCGGTGAGCTGGCGCCTACCTGGCTGATGATCTCTTTGATAGCCGTTTCTAATTCCGCTTCGCTAAGCTGGGCCGGTAAAAACTGGTTGATCACTTCGATCTCTTCGGCTTCTTTAGCGGCGAGATCGGCACGGTTTTGCTGCGTGAAGATATCCAGGGAATCTTTTCTTTGTTTAGCCATCTTGGTCAGGAGTTTCAGCTCATCCGCTTCTGTAAGGCTCTCTTTAGCGCCTGTTGCCGTTTGTTCTACTAATATGGCGGCTTTGATCGCTCTTAATGTACGCAGTGCCACTTCATCTTTTGCGCGCATAGCCTCTTTAAGGCGTTCCATTATTTTTGCTTCTAAACTCATAATATTGGGTTGTCGGTTGTATAATGGGCAAAGTTAATCATTCTGCCGCTGAAAAAAACCGGGGATTAAAATGGTCACAGCAGGCAATATCATATATTATCTATTTATAGTATTAATAAATTCTTATAGATTTCTCCACTGCGCAAACTGCTGCGTTTCATGACGCTAGAATAGATTTACAACTTATCAAAACATTCTTCCCTTGTCTCTGTTTTCACACTCCGCTCGTCATTTCGACCGGAATAAATTTCAGGAACGATGCATTTGATGAAACGGAAGTCTAAAATTAAAAATGCAAAATCAAAAATCAACTGATCTTGCTCCAGGGCATAGGCTGCCCTTTCCTGGTTTGGTGGAGGGCCAGGTAAAGTAAACGGTGATCCGGTGCCGCTAATTGCGGGTCATTCGCCAACAGCTGTTCTGCAGCGACTTTCGTGGCTTCTACAATAGCCGCATCCTGTACGATATCAGCGATCTTAAAATCCAGAGCCCCGCTCTGCCGGGTGCCGTACATATCCCCCGGGCCCCGCATTTTCAGGTCTTCTTCCGCAATCACAAAACCGTCCGAGGTCTGCGTCATGATGCTCATACGCTGCCTGCTTTCTTTAGAGATTTCAGTTGAGGTTAACAGGATACAATAAGATTTTTCACTACCGCGCCCTACTCTTCCCCGTAACTGGTGCAATTGGGAAAGGCCAAAACGCTCTGCGCTTTCAATCAGCATAACAGAAGCATTGGGTACATTCACGCCCACTTCAATTACGGTTGTCGCCACCAGGATATGCGCTTCACCCTTTATGAAGCGTTGCATATTGCGTTCTTTCTCCCCCGGATCCTGCCGGCCATGTACCATAGCTACATTATACCTCGGGTCTGGAAAATAGGTTTTCACCTGCTCGTAGTTGGCCATCAGGCTTTCATAGTCCATCTTCTCACTCTCATCAATCAGGGGGTATACAATGTAGATCTGCCGGCCGTTGGCAATCTCATGCCGGATAAAATCCATGATCTTAGGCCGGTAGTTGTCAAAGCGATGCATCGTGATAATGGGTTTGCGGCCGGGTGGTAATTCATCAATTACAGAAACATCCAGGTCACCGTAAATGGTCATAGCAAGGGTCCTGGGTATCGGCGTAGCGGTCATCACCAGGATATGCGGTGGCAAGCTGTTCTTCTGCCAGAGCTTGGCACGCTGCCCTACCCCAAAACGGTGTTGCTCGTCGATCACTGCCAGCCCGAGATTTTTAAATACCACTTTATCTTCCAGCAGGGCGTGGGTACCTACAACAATATGTACGGTTCCATCTGCAAGCCCCTGCATAATAGGTTTTCGCTGCTTTGCTTTAACCGAACCTGTCAGTAAAACAACATTTACCGGCATATCTTCCAGCAACTTACTGATCCCTTCATAATGTTGCTGTGCCAGTATCTCCGTAGGTGCCATCATGCAGGACTGGAAACCATTATCCAGGGCCATCAGCATACTCAGTAATGCGACGATCGTTTTACCGCTGCCCACATCCCCCTGCACTAAGCGGTTCATCTGCCGGCCGCGTAAGGTATCTGTCCGGATATCTTTAATCACCCGCTTCTGCGCGTTTGTAAGCGGGAAGGGCAGGTATTTTTCATAAAAATCGTTGAAGACATTACCGATACTTGGAAATGAGAACCCGGCCTGGCTTTTATTGCGCAGGTTACTCTGGCTGATCTTCAACTGGGCAATGAATAATTCTTCCCATTTCAACCGGTGCCGCGCCCGGGAAAGCGCCTCCGCGTTTACCGGGAAATGTATTTGCTTGAGGGCTTCGAAGCGGCCCATCAACCCATATTGCTGTAGCAGTGACTGGGGCAATGTTTCATACACATCATAAGGCTGTATTTTTGAAAATAAAGCCTGCGTGATCTTTGCAAAATTCCGGTTAGTAATGCCTTTGGCTCTTAGCTTCTCTGTAACGCTATAGGTCGGCAACATGGTCTCTGTCTTCTCATGAGCTCCTGCCTGTACTTTTTCCAGTTCAGGATGGGTAATGGTAGGAAAGCCATTGAAAAAACTGAGTTTCCCGAAAACCGTATAAGCCGTATTCGCCTGGATATTTTTGGTCACATAACTAATTCCCTGGAACCAGACCAGCTCCAATTGTCCGCTGGGGTCATATAAAGTAGCGGTGAGCCTTTTCTTAAACCCGGTACCATGCTCCTGGAAATTCATAATGATACCCTTCAGCTGTACCCATTCCTGGTCGGGCTGCAAAGAACCTATGGATTGAACCTGTGTCGTATCCAGGTAGCGGTAAGGAAAATAATGTAGCAGATCATTGAAATTGAACATGCCCAGCTCTTTCTGTAACAGTACAGCTTTAAAAGCACCTATACCTTTCAGGAACTCTACAGAGGTCTGCAGTGCCGCTTCTCCAAAATTCAATGTCGCCAAGAGGTTTACTACTTTATTGTTTCAATAATCAGATGGAAATTCAAAAATAATAAAATTAAGCCCCGCAGAAAAATAAAACGGCTGCAGGTCTGCAGCCGTTGCTTATTCTTTAACTATAAAAATTGAAATGTACTATAGGTTAAAATTTGTAGGTATAGCTTAAAGATAAATTAGTACCGGGTCTGAATTCCTGTAATATCCAGTCTTTGTTAGCCTGGATCCTGCCATCCTGGAAGGCCGAACCTCCAAATTTACCGTCAGCGTCCTGATCGAAATAGAAACGGTAAGGGTTATTCAGGATATCTCTTACATTCAGTTTGAACTCGCTTCTCTCGCTCACCTGGTATGCTACCTGGAAGTCTAGAACATTCCTAGGGGATTCATACACATCGCCAAAACGCTTATCTCCTACTAAATAGATCCTTTGGCCAAATACATTATAACTTGCCGTTACGTTCAGTTTCTTATTGACTGATTGATAAGAAAGGCTTGCATTCACCATATAAGGGGATTGACCGGCCAATGGTCTGCTGGAAGATTCAATATTGTTAATATACCTAACCGGGTCAAGGTTCATCCTGGAATTGATATAAGCCACATTCGCATAAATGATGAACTGGTTCAGGAAGTCTGATCCCAAAAATCCTAACTTCTTACGGATCTCAAATTCAACGCCGATATTTCTTGCTGAAGGGAAGTTAACCGTAGTGATATCATAAGCGCTGTTACCACCGGCTAATCTTTGCTCAATCGGGTTATTGAAATTTTTGTAGAATACTGACCCGGAGATGATCTCACCAGGGGTGATAAAATATTCGTACTTGATGTCAAAGTTATTGATCGTAGTGCGTTGCAACATCGGGTTACCGTTGAAGTTGGCACTCAATTCATAATCATAATAAGACATCAGGGCTAACTCCCTGAACTCAGGGCGGGCCAGGCTTCTGAAATAAGATGCCCTGAAATTAGTTTTATCGTTTACCGCGTAAGTAAGGTTCGCGGAAGGCAATACGTCCCACCAGAACTGGTCTACATATTTTTTAGAAGTAGTGCTCAGGTCTGTTTTATACGCTTCAAACCTGGCGCCCCATACCAATCTCAATTTTTCATTGATCTTGTTGTCCATCATGGCATAAGCGCCACTTGTGATGGAAGAAGCCGTGTAAGCGTCCTGCTCGTTGGTTTGATCGGCTAAATCGAAGTAATGGTTATTAATGTTTTCAGGCGTGAACAACTGGTCAAGCGGGCTTGCTTTTGCGCTTTCAGGAATTGTGTTGTTATTGTAAACGGCACCGATATAACGGTTGGAGAAATCACGGTAACGGTATTGGCCAAAGGCGCCCACTTTTACATTGGATTTTTCAAACAGGTCAACCGGGATGGTGTAGTTTACATTCGCATTGACAATAGACTCGCCCAGTTTAGAGAATAAACGGTTGTTTGCTTTACCTAAAGTTCCCAGGTCGGCAGTAAAGTCCTGGCCCAGGCCTATAACTCTGCCATAAGATACTTTCTTTTGGTCCGGCTGGTTATTGCTGATATAGTTATAAGAAGCCAGCCAGTTTAATTTATTCTTTTTACCAACCTGGTGTTCCCCGGCCAGGGTTGTTTTAAACAATGATTTTTGTACCAGGTCAAACGCGTAATAGTTGATATCACTGGAACGGCCTATGTTTACGCCTTCACGTACCAGGAGATTATCATCGAAGTTACGGTTGAATAAAGTCTTCCAGCTGATCTTACTTTTGCCATAGTAATAACCCATATTAAACACCCCGCCTAAGCTGGTAGAGTAGTTATATACATTATCCGTATAGTTGAAATCATCATACTGACGCAACACATTTGGCCTGATATTTTCACTATGATTATAGTTCGCCGCAGCAAAGAAACCAAATTTCCTCCCGCCAGCTAATGGATAGACACGGCCCATTCCTAGCTGTATATTAGCAGCAGGCATCGCTTTCCTGTTGTTAATCGAATAATCGTTATTCAACAGGGAAAGATATTCCGCACTTTTCTGGGAGCTTAAAGGACCTTTTTGAATATCCCGGTCAGAAGGGAAATTTTTAGGTAGCTGGCGACCACCATCAAATCCTAAAATGTCGGTACTGCTTTTATAACCGGTCTTAAAATCTTTAAAGGTAGATGCCGTATTCATGCCGGTACCAATACTGATCGTATTGAAGTTATCATTAGGCACTTCTTTGGTCAGTACATTGATCACGCCACCGGCGAAATCTGCAGGTAAATCAGGGGTTCCCGCCTTTGTGATAATGATATTATCAATTACAGTAGAAGGAATAATATCGAAAGAGAAAGCTTTACGATTGGGCTCGGTACTGGGCAACACGGCATCATCTACCAGGGCGGTATTATAACGGTCGCTCAAGCCCCTTACGATTACAAACTTATTATCTACGATCGTAGTACCGCTCACTCTTTTTAATACATCTGCGGTATTCTTATCCGGAGTACGCTTGATCATCTCGGCAGAGATACCATCAGATACCGATGCAGCATTTTTCTGGGCACTGAATAATGAATTGACGCTCTCTTTATTATAAGAACTGATCACGACAACACCTTCCAGTTCATCGCTTTTCGTTTCCTCCATTAAAATGTTCAGCGCTTCGACAGGCTTATTATCAGCTACTATAACGCCTTTAATTTCTTTAGTCTGGTAACCTACATACTCCACTACCAGGGTATAAGCGCCCGGCTTAAGTTCAAGCTCGTATTTACCATCAATGTCTGTCACCGCATAAGCCACTTTCGGTTCTGTGCTGTCCTTTGCATAGATGCTGGCACCGATAAGGGTTTCGTTCAGTTTTCCGTCGGAGATAACGCCGGAAATTTTACTTGTAGAAGTTTGTGCATAAGCCGCAGCGGTGGTGGCCACTATAGCTATTGCCGTTAATGAAGTACGCATAAATAATTGGTTAGGATAATCTTTTTAATTATGCGTGCAAAGGTTTGAACTTAATATTACCAAAAAAGCAACTAATTGTTATGGAATTATTAAGTACTCATTAAAATGGCTTTTCCGGGGATTAAAAATCTTTTAAAATGCTGCCGGCAATAGTATATGATTTCAATTTAGCCTCGAAATCGTAAATATTTCCGGAAACAATAACTTCATGTGGCTTAAGGTCGCGAACGAATTCGCTTAACTTCTGGCGCAACGTATCCTGGCTGCCGACAAATGTCCTGGCTGCCATCCGGTTTAAGTGGACTAATGCTTCCTGCGGCAAATTATCCAGGGTAGTTTCCTCCGGTGGCAGCAATGGTTGCCGGTTATCGGTCAATATATTAATGAAGGCCTGGAAATGGGATAAGGATAAAAAATGCGCCTCGTCATCCGTATCAGCCCCTATAATATTAATACAGACCATTTTATAAGGTTCTTTACATACCGCTGAAGGCATAAACTGTTCTTCATAGATCCGCATCGCTATTTCCAGTTGCCCGGGCGCAAAATGTGCCGCAAAAGCATAAGGAAGGCCCAGCTTAGCCGCAAGGAAAGCACTATCGGTTGAAGAGCCTAGTATATATAAGGGTACATCAGCACCCTCTCCCGGTATAGCCCGTACTGACGCGTTTTCATTAGCTGCGCTCATGTACTGCCTCAAATCTGCGATATGCTTTTCGAAATCATAATGCTGCTCCAGCTGCCCCCTTCTTAATATGCTGGCCGTATGCATATCCGTACCTGGCGCACGGCCCAGGCCCAGGTCAATACGCCTGGGGTAAAGCCCGTCCAGGGTACCAAACTGCTCCGCTACCGATAAGGTACTATGATTAGGCAGCATAATACCACCTGAACCGACCCGCAACGTTTGGGTATGACCGGCTATATGCCCGATCAATAAAGAAGTAGCCGCGCTGGCCACATTAGGGAAATTATGATGCTCCGAAAACCAGTAGCGGGTATACCCTAAAGCCTCCACATGCTGTGCGGCCAACACCGATTTTTCGAACGTTCTTTGAATATTATCCCCCTTGACAATAGTTGCCAGGTCTAATACTGAATATTTAATGCTCATCTCTACACTACTCTACTAATTAATAATTACCGGGCTGTCTCGATCAGTTCGGTCATAGCTTTTATCCACACCTCTTGCGTATTCATACAGGGAATATAATCGAATTGCTCCCCGCCTAGCTCTAAAAATTCTTCTTTAGCCCGCAGCTCAATCTCTTCCAGGGTTTCCAGGCAGTCGCTTACAAAAGAAGGGCAAACCACTTTTAGCTTTTTGATGCCCTTAGCCGGCATTTCCGGCACTACGGTCTGTGTGCTGGGGGTAAGCCAGGGGTCCCGGCCCAGTCGGCTTTGATAGGCCTGTTGAAATTTATTTTTATCCAGCCCCAGCGCTTTCGTTACCAGCTGGGTAGTGCGCGTAACCTGGTGACGGTAGCAGGTATGATGTGCAGGATTTGCTACAGAACAGCAGTCCTCCACAAGCAAGCAGTGCTTACCCGAGGGGTCTGCTTTAGTAATGTGTCGCTCGGGTATACCGTGATAGCTGAACAGTAACTGGTCAAAATCATCCTGCAGGTAAGGCCTCATACTTTCTGCTAAAGCGTTTATATAAGCCGGGTGCTCATAAAAAGGCGGTACGACTTTCAGGTTAAAAGAATAACCCAGCTCTTTTTTTGCCTCCTGCATATGAATGACCGCGGTTTCATAACTACTCATGGCATAATGGGGGTATAATGGGAACAGGATTACCTCTTCCAGCTCCGGCTCTGCCTTTAACAAAGCCTCATAAGCAGCCCTCGGTGTAGGGTTACCATACCTCATCGAGATACTGATGGGCATATCTACCAGTTCACTTAATGCTGCTCTTTGACGTTCGGTCAATACTACCAGCGGGGAGCCTTCTTCCCACCAGATCTGTTCATAAGCTTCAGCCGATTTGGGGGAACGGAACGGGACGATCAATAGCTTGACTAAAATACTTCTTAAGAGATAGGGTTTGTCAATCACTCTTTCATCCATCAGGAATTCCTTTAAATACTTTTTAAGATCCTTAACCGAAGTGCTGTCCGGAGAGCCTAAGTTCATTAAAATCAAACCCTTTTTTGCCATAAAACGCATATTCTTTTTAGAGGAAGCAAAGTTAGGGTATTATTTCACCTCTTAGCCTTTTTATGGTTATACCAAATGACAATATACCTATATGACAATACTATGACAATAAGACTTCCGGGTATAAATTAGATAGCGTATCTTTGCCAACGCGCCAGTCAAATTGAGATTGACCTTGAATTATGATGCTATTAGAAGAAAAAAACAGCTTACCGTTTTTTTGGTGTATTGGAATCAGCTACCATAATACTACTGTAGAGTTCAGGAGCCGCTTTGCCATTAATACAGCCATGTATGAGCAAATGCTTGAATCCGCAGCAGATTATGGTGTGTCTTCTTTGTTTGTATTATCCACCTGCAACCGCACAGAGGTGTATGGCATCGCTAAAGATCCTACCTTGCTGGCCGCGCTAATGTGCAAGTTTACCACCGGTGATTTCAAAGCTTTTAAAGAATTTGCTTATACCAAAAATGCTACGCTAGCCATCCAGCACCTGTTTAATGTGGCGGCGGGCATAGATTCCCAGATACTCGGAGACTACGAGATCGTGGGCCAACTGAAAATCGCTCATAGTTTCGCTAAAGAACGCCAGGCTACCTGTGCCTTCCTGGATCGCCTTTTCAATACTGTTTTACAATCTTCAAGGGCCATCAGAAGCCAAACCGAGCTTAGTTCCGGCACTGTCTCTGTAGCCTACGCGGCTATACTGTTCTTAAAAGAACATGCTTTAACGCTTGAAGAGCAAAAAATCTTGGTAATCGGCACCGGTGACATCGGGAAGAACACCTGTAAAAATCTCTTACAGGAAAATAAAGACCTTCACCTCTCTGTTATTAACAGGACGGAAGAAAAAGCGAAAGCATTTGCCGAAGAATTAGGCATCAATGTTATCCCTTTCGCACAAATGCAGGAAGCCATTAACCAGAGCAATATCATTATCGTAGCGACAAACGCACCCCAGCCGATCGTGGTACCTGAACTGATCGACGCAGACACTTTTAAAATCATTATAGATCTTTCTATCCCGAATAATGTGAGCGCCGAGCTCGGCTTAAGGGATAAGATCACCCTGGCCAACGTAGACGACCTGTCTAAGATCAATGACGCTACTTTGAAAAAACGCCAGGAAGAAGTACCTAAAGCCAAAGCGCTGATCTCTTATTATGTACATGAATTTGCAGAATGGTATATCATGCGCCAGAATGTACCCGTACTCAAAGCCGCAAAGGAAAAGATACAGGAACTGAACGGGCAGCTGAGTTCTGCCATCGAAAGCCCGGATTTAGGCCACAAAGTGCAAAAAGTGCTGAACAATATGGCAATTAAGCTGAAACAGGAGGGACGACCCGGCTGCACTTATATTGAGGCCATTAATGACTACGTGCAACTGACCCCGGCTGAAGCCATGAATGGACTTAATCAAAAAATGTAAGCTCCCTTTTACAAAAGATTACAAACATTTTTGCGTACCGATAATATGCTTTAAACGGGCATAAATACTATCTTTATGCCTCCAAATTTCAAACCGATCTCTTGACCTTATTTCACTCTTTTACAGCAAACCTGGAACAGCAGGGATGGCGGTATGCCAAAGTAGTCCTGGCCGTCAGCGGCGGTAGCGACAGCATGTGCATGGCAAAGCTGTTTGCTGCGGCAAAACAATATTTTACAAAAAGTCCCTATGGCCTGGCCGGTTTTGATTTCGTGATCGCCCATTGTAATTTCCAGCTAAGAGGCGCCGATTCAGAACAGGATGCCGCATTGGTAAAAGAATGGGCAACCGTTAATGAGGTACCTTATTACCAGAATACTTTTGATACAGCAGGCATCGTTGCCGAAGAAAGTAATGTGCAGCTCGTGGCGCGCAGGCTCCGGTATGAATGGTTTGAAGCCTTAAGAAAAGAGCTGAACTTTGACTATATCGCTACCGCGCATCACCAGCAGGACAGCGTGGAAACGCTCCTGATGAATTTTTTTAAAGGTACCGGCATTGAAGGGCTGCACGGCATTTTACCGGAGAAAGGGCACATCATCAGGCCATTGCTTACCTTCAACAAAACAGAACTTACTGCTTATGCCATCCTGGAAAATATAAGCTGGCGGGAAGATGTTTCTAATCAAAAAACTGATTACCTCAGGAATAAAGTCCGGCTGGAACTTTTACCGGTAATTGAAAACATCTTTCCCAATGCGGTAAACGCGATCTATCAAAACAGTTTACGCTTCGGGGAGATCGGGCAATTGTATCAACAATCTGTCCAGGGCTACCGGAAAAAACTGGTGGAGCAAAGAGGCAAGGACCTGTATATACCATTAAGAAAACTGGTGCATTGCCGGCCGCTTGCTACGATCGTCTATGAGCTGCTGAAACCTTTCGGTCTGGGCCCGAGCCAGCTACCCGATGCTTTACAACTGATCGATAGCGACTCCGGGCGGTATATTAACTTTGATCAATACCGCTTGCTCAAAGACCGTAATTTTTTCATCATTACGCCCATAGAAGCAGGCTATAGTGAAAACATCCTGATCGAAGAGCAGGTCACTCATATAGAAAGGCAACAATTCACGCTTAAGTCAAAGCTGGTGGACGCAATGCCCAAACCTGCCCAGATAGCGGCCTCAGAAGCTTATATAGACGCAAAGTCATTAAGCTTCCCTTTACTGCTCAGGCCCTGGCGTATGGGCGATTACCTGTACCCTATTGGTATGGGTATGAAGAAAAAGAAAGTCAAAAAATTACTGATCGACCTGAAGATACCCCAGCATGAAAAAGAACAGGTATGGGTACTTGAGTCTAATAAAAAAATTGTATGGGTTTGCGGCATCAGGAGCGATGAGCGCTTTAAAGTGGGACCCGCTACAAAAGATATCCTACATTTACATTTTCAAAAAAACAATACCTAAGTTTAGCTAACATGGAAGTTGCAGCATTATACGAAATTTATAAAGCCCACCCTTCGGTACAAACCGACAGCCGGAAGATCCAGGCGGGTGATCTGTATTTTGCCTTAAAAGGAGATCGCTTCAATGGCAATGATTTTGCCCTGCAAGCCCTGCAGGATGGAGCGGCTTACGCGATCGTAGATGAAGCCGGAGCTGCTCATAACGAACAATGCATTCTTGTGGATGATGTATTAAGCAGCATGCAGCAACTGGCGCTGCACCACAGGCGACAATTGAATATTCCTTTTATCGCCATTACCGGCACCAATGGTAAAACGACTACTAAAGAGCTGGTCAACCAGGTGCTGAGCGCACGGTTCAAAACTTATGCCACAGCAGGCAATTTAAACAACCATATCGGTGTCCCACTGACCATTCTCAGCATTAGGGAAGATGCGGAAATGGCCATTATTGAAATGGGCGCCAATCATGAAAAAGAGATTGCCTTTTACTGCACTATCGCGGAGCCGAATTACGGCCTGATCAATAATGTGGGCAAAGCCCACCTGGAAGGTTTCGGCAGCGTGGAAGGCGTGAAAAGGGCTAAAGGCGAGCTGTACGATTACATTCGTGAAATACAGGGTACTATATTCATCAACAGCGACCTGGACTACCTGGCGGAAATGGCCAAAGGTGTGGTACACCAGATCTCTTACGGGACCAGCAATGCTCATTATATAGGTAAAGTGCTTTCGGGCGATGGCTTATTAAAATTTGCCTTATTAAGCGCTAATATGGAAACCACGATCCAAACCCAGCTGGTAGGTGATTACAACCTACCTAATGCCCTGGCCGCTATTGCTATCGGGGCGCACTTCGGTATGGATGTAGATACCATTAAGGCGGCACTTGAGGCATACACGCCATCTAACAGCCGCTCCCAGCTCTTACAAAAAGGTAGCAATACCATTATCATGGACGCTTACAATGCCAATCCCAGCAGTATGAAGCTGGCGGTGGAAAATATGGCCGCATTGCAAACCCCAAAAACAAAATGGTTGTTTTTAGGTGCCATGAAAGAAATGGGTGAGAACTGCCAGTTCGAACACCAGGCATTGACAGACCTGGTGAAGGCTTTGGCCTTTGAACACGTAGTACTTGTCGGCAAAGAATTTGAAGTTACGACACATAACTTCCGTTATTTTGAAAATGCAGGCCTGGCTAAACTTTGGCTGGAAGAAAACCCGCTCAGTAATGCCTGCATTCTTATCAAAGGTTCCAGGGGCTCCCGGATGGAAGAAATTTTACCTGCTTTATAAGTTAAATCTTAATCAATGGACAATAATGCTGTAGAAGTGGTCGGATATGTGGCAATGGCCATCCTCGTGGTTTCTTTTATACCCAGGGAACTGCGGTGGGTAAGGATTATCAACTTTATCGGCTGTGTTTTATTTGTGATTTACGGGATCCTATTAGGGTGGAAATATCCGTTAATTATCTCCAATGGTATCATTGCAATAATACAATGCTACCACCTGCTCAGCAAAAAGAAGACCGCTACAACAGAAAATCATTAATTTTACGGGATACTGAATTTAATCCGATATGAAGCAACTCTATTTTGTAATCTTAATTGTATTAGCACAATTTGGTGTGACGCAGGCACAACCTGTATCCGCATTTGTCAATTTTCAGAACCAGTTTATGGCCTGGGACAATGGTATAGAACGCAGGATCGAGAGCCTGATCCCTATAAAATATAAGGTCGGTCGCGTGGCCATCCCTTATATTGACAATACCAGCAATTTCAAAATATACAGCAAAGGCGGGGTACAACAAATCAACCAGGGGTTTACTACTGATTTTACGGTTACCGATAACCTGGTAGCTTACCGCAACAATAATGCCCTGTTTGTATGGGAAAACGGCAAATCGACCAAATTATCCAATTATATCTCGAGCGCTTCCGTAGGCGATAGTGTAGTGCTGTTTTTTGACAACGTACGCTCCCTCTACAAAGCCTATTACAATGGCGAGATCTACGAAATTGAAAGCTTTCTGGGCGCTACCAATATCCTGAACCTTGATACCAACGCGGTTAATGACGGCTCCAGTATTGCAGCCGGGCAGCTCCCTTCTGTTAAAGTGTCCGATAATATAGCCGCCTTTGTCACTTACGCTAACCGGTTTAAGATATTCTATCATGGCGAGATGATCGAGCAGGAAAACTTTACCGTGACCAGCTTTGATGTAGGTCGTAACCTCGTCGCTTATGTAGATGCCAACAGGACCTTTAAAATATTTCATAACGGCAATACCGAAGAGATAGAAAATTTTCCGCCGGCAAGCTATAAAGCCGGGGATAACGTAGTGGCCTACGTTTCCAATGATGGCTATTTTAAAATTTATTACGAAGGAGAAGCACTGGAAGTAGGTTATTTTACACCTGAATATTACCGGGTATCGGATAATGTAGTTTCCTATAAAGATCCCAGCGGCTATTTTAAAGTGTTCTACAAAGGCAAAGTATATACCCTGGACGCTTTCCACCCGGGCAATAATTATGTAGCCCAATATAATTCCTTGGTGTATACCAATACTGCGGGTATGATCCGTATGTTCTCTGACGGAGAAGTATACGATGTGACCAATGCCCAGGTAGCAGAGTGGCGCCTGGATTATGATGTATTACAATATCGCTTCGGGCAGAATATGTACAAGATTTTCTACAAGGGAAAAACACAATAATAATTTACGCTAAAAAAATATTCCCGCAGGGCTTCTGCGGGAATATTTTTTTACTCTTCATGTGCACGGAATACCATTAAAGGTACATCGGTATGAAAAGCTAATTGCTTGGTCACCGAACCTTTAAACAGGGATTGCAGGAAGCCATGCTTATGCATTACGGCGATCAGTAACTGGATATCGTTATCACTTACATAGTGGATGATAGAGTTCACCACATTTTCATTACCCAGGTAGACAATATGCGCTTCAATATCGTCAAACATCCGGTGACTGGCAGTAACACCGGACTGGATATCTACCGGTTGGGTCCTGTAATCATCATCCGCAACATTCAGGATCGTGAGTTGGGCCCCTAACTCACGCAATATATGTTTTATCTCCTGGTAAGGCGTTTGCTCCATCATGCCGGCTTTGAACCTAAGAGACAAAGCCACATTACGCACACTGGTAAAGTCCGCTTTGGAAGGTACGATGAGGACCGGCACCGGTGATTCGCTGGCCAGCCTGTAGGTATTACTTCCGACGAGTTTTTGCTCGATCGTATTCTTTCCTGTAATCCCCATCACGATCAGGCCTATATTTTCCTTAGGGATCAGGGCCAGCACCTCCTCCATCAGGAAGCCGTCTGAAATAATTTTATCTATTTCCAGGTCTGCCGGCGCGATCTGGTTCAGCTCATGCTGTAAGGTGTTAAGGTCCTCTTTCATATTTTCTAAAAGCACTTTAGTCGTTTCGTAAACGACTTCCGCACCTTGATCTAAAATCTGGTAGGAACCACCATAGGTATGAAACAGGATCAACTTCTGGGCTTTCAGTTGCCTGCTCATGCGCACGGCATAACGGGCGGCATTTAAGGAAGTGGTTGAAAAATCTACTGGTACAAGTATCGTATGCATAAAAATTGGTTTTGAGGCTTTTATTAATTACAAATTAAGAAAATTTAACAAAGAAAAGAAATGATAAAAATCAGGATTGATAAAAACTTAACAGATTGATCATGAAGCACCACCGGACCCTGCAACTGAAAAGCACTACGCCAAAGCTGCTTAAAACAAAAAAATGACACTAAACCTTGTGTTTTTAATCGCAATCGGCCTACTTTCGCGGCGTTTTTCAGCTCTTGAAATAAAAGAAAATCGTTATAGATGAAAAAAATTTTACTTCCACTTCCCTTACTCTGCAGCTCCGCCTTCAACGCTATGGCACAGGTAGACAGTACCAGCCAGCAACTGGAAGATGTTGTCGTACTTTCGGATAAATTACAAATCCCTTTTAAAAAACAAAACCGGAACATACAGATACTTACCGCACAACAGATCGCCCAAATCCCCGCGAAATCGGTAAATGACCTGCTGGCTTATATTGCAGGGGTAGACGTAAGGCAAAAAGGACCTAACGGCAGCCAGGCGGATATTGGCATAGACGGTGGCACTTTCGATCAGACCCTGGTCCTGATCAATGGCTTTAAGGCCAGCGATCCGCAGACGGGGCATAATATGATGAATATACCCATCCCTATCGACGCTATTGAACGTATAGAGGTCATCAAAGGTGCTGCGGCACGTATCTATGGCGTTAATGCGCTGATGGGCGCTATCAATATAGTCACCAAAAAAGATAAGGGTAACACCTTTTCAGCAAGGGTTTACACCGGCTCTTCCTTTCAAAATGACGATACCATCGGCAATATGTACGGCAGCTTCGGTACGCAACTCGTAGGACAAATGAATACGGGTAAGTGGCAACACCTCGTAGGCGCAAGCTGGGAACAGGGTAATGGCTACCGCTACAATACGGCTTATAGCAATACCCGGGTACTCTATACCGGTAAAGGCCAGTTAAGTAAGCATGCCGGCCTGGAACTCTTGGGCGGTGTGGCTAACAGCGATTTTGGCGCCAATGCTTTTTACGCCGCCCCGGGCGATAAAAACGCGGAAGAGGAAGTAAATGCAACCTTCCTGGCCCTACGCGCCCCGGTACAGATTAACGAGCACTGGACCTTACGCCCTTCTGTAAATTACAGGAATGGCTACGATCACTATGTATATATCAAACAAAGACCTGAAGTAAGCCAGAACAAACACCGTACCCACACCATTGACGCCAGCCTGGATAATACATTCAGCACCGGCTTCGGTAATATAGTAGTGGGATTAAATGTACGCAGTGAACAGATAAAAAGTACCAACCTTAAAGACCATAGCCGGGTGAACTATGGCGCGTTCCTGGAATATCAATACCAATGGAAAGAGAAACTGGACGTGAACCTGGGGGCTTATGTGAATCAAAATACCGTTTACGGCTTTAATATTTACCCCGGTATAGATCTTGGTTACCAGATCAATCATAACCTGCGCGCCTTTGCTAATGCGGGGTATGGCCAGAGGCTTCCTACCTTTACCGACCTTTACTACAAAGGTCCGGGCAACCAGGGCAATGAGTTCCTGAATCCTGAATATATGATCGGTTACGAGGCCGGGGTGAAATACCGGAAAAATGAACTGTATGCCAATGCCTCTGTTTTCCTGAAAAACGGTCGCGACTTTATTGATTGGGTAAGACCGGATACGGCCAGTGCCTGGACCGCGCAGAACTTTACCAGCCTGAACAACCAGGGCATTCACCTGGATGCGGGTTACGGCAAAACCTTTGAACAGGTATTATTAAATATCTATGCAGGTTATACCTATCTCAATCCTAAAATAGGTACTATAACAGATGAAAGCAAGCAAGGCTGGATGTCCCAGTACGCGGTAAATGCGTTAAAGCACCAGGCGGTGCTCAGGATCAATGCTACATTATATCAACACTTCAATATCGGTATCCACAACCGCTACCAGCAACGCCGGAATGCCGGTAACCCACTCAATGGATATGGCCGCAAACAATATATGCTTACCGACCTTAGGCTGGGTTACCAGGTGAAAAGCTTCCGGATAGACCTGGATGTAAACAACCTGTTTGATATTAAGTACATCGAATCCGGTGTTGTACCTTTACCGGGGCGTTGGTTTACACTTAGCCTTGTGTACAAGTTAAAATAATAGTAAAGTTGTCACTTTCTTTTGACCACCGGCTTATTTTTCGTTAGATTCGCCGACTAACATAAATAATCAGAAAAAACAATGAAAAAAATTTTTACTTCGGTAGCAGTTATTGCTGCTTGTGCGGTTGGAGCTTCTGCTCAAAAAAATGTTGACCTGGGAATCAGGGTACTTTCTCCTCAGAACAATGCTACTTTTGCAAATTTTGTTGATGGCCAGGATTCAATTCCATTTTTATTTGAAATTTCTAATAATGGAACTGAAAATGTAGTAGCAGGCGATACACTAATGTTAACTTATGTCGCAAGCTTCATTGGTCAAAATACAAATGCAAAATATCGCATTAATGAAAACTTACTTAACTATACGCTTGCTTCTGGTGCAAAGGATACTTTAGGTTTCTTCCTAAAACAAGGAGAAATTTTTATTGAAGACAACGGTACTACTGGTAGTGAAAATATTCTTGTAAAATTCCCACACAACGCTCATGACACCATAGCTGTTTCAATTTTTGGTGTTGATGCAAATGGTGCTTTATTTAATGATCCTGGTATTGATGCAGTAGCAGGCACTATTGGTGGTAATAACATAGGCGCAGTTGCGATCACTTTTGGTACTCCAACTTTCCTCAAAAATGTATTGGCTAGCAAAACAGAACCTTTAAATGTTTATCCTAACCCAAGTAATGGTAATGTAAACATTAAGCATGCTTTAACCACTGCGACTGAAGTATCTGTTAAGGTTACTGATATCGCCGGTCGTGTAGTGTTTACACAAAACTATGGTAAACAAGCTGCCGGAGAACAAACGTTCAACATGAACTTAGCTAATTTAGCTAATGGCGTGTATGCGGTTGAATTAACTGCAGGTAGTCAAAGAGCAACCAGCAAATTCACTATTAAGAAATAATAATTTCCAATAGATAAAAAACGGAGGCGAATGAAAATCGCCTCCGTTTTTTTTGCCCGGTTTATAATTAAACTACCCCTCATTCCCGGATAAAAAAGCCCGCTATCAATAGATAGCGGGCTTCTCAAATAGTTATCAGGCTCATTGCCGGTTATAATCATCATCAAGCCGGATGATGTCATCTTCGCCAAAATAAGTACCATACTGGATCTCTATAATCGTCAAAGGAATACTCCCTTTATTCTCCAGGCGATGCTTTGCTCCCTGTGGCACTCTGAATACCTCTGAAGGGCCCAATACCGTTATCTCACCATCCAGGGTTACGGTCGCTTCCCCGTCAATTACGGTCCAGATCTCTGAACGGTGATTATGATACTGGTAACTCAATCTTGCGCCGGGCTTTACTACAATTCTCTTTACTTTATGCGTAGGGGCATCTTCTAATACATAAAATTCACCCCAGGGTCTATGCTCCATTTCCATGATAGTGTATAATTTACTTTAAAGCGCTATTTGCTGGCCAGTATACAGCAATTTCGAAAATTTCCCGCTTATTTACAAATTTTTCTTAGGTATAATAAGGAGAGATCATCAGGTAAACCACCACGCCTGTTACCGATACATAAAACCAAAGCGGCCAGGTGTAACGGGCCAGTTTACGGTGCCTGTCGTTCTCCCCGATCAAGCCACGATATGCTGTAAACAGTATAAACGGAAGAATAACCGCGGCAAGTACAATATGCGTGATTAAAATAAAATAATAAACATAACGGATCATACCTTCACCGCCATACTTAGTATCTCCCGCCCATAAGTGATGACAAATATAAGACACTAAAAACAGGACGGAACAAATAATCGCTGTTAAGATCAGGTTCTTATGTAACTTAATATTCTTGTTCTTGATCGCTACTAATGCCGCAACCAGCAATAAAGACACAATACTATTAATGACGGCATTAGCCGCCGCGAAATTATGGACATCAAATCCAAACGGGTACGGTACTTTAAGTACTTTACTATCCAGTAACACCACTGCGCCAAAAATCACCACGGAAACCAGGTAAATCAGGATTTTGGCCTTCTTGTCATTTTTTTTAATTGCTCCCTGCATCTGCTATTTCTTTTTACGTTTTTCCAGCTTTAAAAGGATGATATCATCCCCGACCTTAGAGATACTATTTACATCAAGGCCATCATAATACCCCCTGATATTCCTAAAGGAATCCACAAGTACAACCTGTTGTGAATGGATAAAATCCTCAGGGGTTTCCGCTTCCAGCTTCAGGCCCAGCTCATTCTTGGCATAGTTATAAATGCTGTCTTTATTCCCCGTCAAAAACCACCAGCGATCATGTTGCGTGGTAAACCGGTCGGCATAAGCTCTTAAAGCCGGCACCGAATCATTAGGGTCTACCGAAATACTGACAAACTGTACAATATCCGTATTCTTCTTATTAAAGGATTTAAGTACTACACTGATATGGTCTGTCAGCCGCGGGCATACGCTCGGGCACCTGGTAAAGAAGAAATTAATCAGCAATATTTTCCCTTTCAGGTCTTTATTCAGGTCTACCTCCTGGCCCAGCTGGTTGACCAGCTTAATCCCATTCAATTTATGAAAGGTAGTATCGTATTGCATTTTCCCTTTTACTTCATGACTATCGACCGCTACCGGCCGGTAATACTTCGGTATCTTTATCGCATGCGTTACCGAATCATTGTAATACAGAAAAAAAGAAAGCGGAAGCAAAATAGCCACCGCAATTCCTATTAAAAAACCTTTTGATTTTCTTTTTGAAAGCATTGTTTACACTATGGCTTATGGTTACCCAAAACTGATTCTACGATGTGCCCGAAAGTTTCACTGATTCTTAAGTGATAAACAGACTCTACCAACAATACAGTAGCTAACCATAAAATCAATACCAGGGGCGTAAGAACAAACTTGGCAAACATTTTTGTTTCATCGCCCAGGTGCATGAACACTTTTACGATGTAAAATGCTTTAAGCATGGTAAGGACAATGAAGTAAGCAATAATACTCAAATGGATGGCCATATTAGAGATATCCGGATTGCTTTTAAACAGCATTAAACCTACAGTTACCTCGAAAATAGTGATGATCGTAAGTAAGAAAGTGATTTTCCAGATCTTCTTAACCTTGGCTTTGCTCTCCGCTGAGTTGATATCTTCGTGATGTGCTAAAACACCGGAATACAATTTAGACTGATCGCCTTCGTAAAGGTGAATTAAATCGTTTTCGTTATGATGATGATGAGACATATTTCTAATGAGTGCTTAATTTAAAAATCAAATTTACAGTAGTACTCCTACGATTACAACAGGTAGAAGAAAGTGAATACGAATACCCAAACAAGGTCTACAAAGTGCCAATACAAACCTACTTTTTCTACCATTTCGTAGTGCCCCCTGTGCTCATAAGTATTATTTACTACGTTCAACAGGATAATGATATTCAATACAACACCTGAAGTTACGTGCAAACCGTGGAAACCGGTAATGGTAAAGAAGTAGTTGAAAAAGTCATGAGTAGCACTTAGGGCCATTTCCGGGTTGTTAGCCAGCGTATCTGCAACCAGAGGTTTGTGGGTATTGAAATAATGCCCGAATTCTTTGATCGTTTTACCACTGTCGGCACCAAAAGATCCCCACCAGGCACCTGCATGATTTAAGTGCGTCCATTCCCATGCCTGACAAGCCAGGAAGATAATACCACCGATGATGGTCCAAAGCATCCATTTAATTACTCCTTTACGGTCATTACAATGACCTGCATGTACTGCCAATACCATCGTTACAGAAGATACGATCAGGACAAAGGTCATGAAACTTACAAACACCAAAGGAGCATCCCAACTAGAGAAGAATGGTACGGAGTGGAATACGTGGTTCGGATCAGGCCAAACGTCATGCAGGAAGCGGCTAGAACCCATTGATGCCAATAAACCACTAAAGGTTAAAGCATCCGTTAAAAGGAAAAACCACATCATCATTTTTCCGTAACTCACCTTAAAAGGTGACTGGCCACCATTCCAAACTGAGGCCTTAGCATGTGCACCGGATTGTGTCATAATTTTGTAAAAACAGTTTAATTATATGTATAATTACCCAAGATTATTATAAATTGAGTGCAATTTAGCAAAGGAATTCCAATTAACTAATATTTTTGTTAAAATATTTTTTATTCTAATCTGGCTGAAACCCTTTTGTACTAACGATTCATCATCAAAAAGATGAAGAGATACAGCCAAAGAATATCGATAAAATGCCAATAAGTTCCCAGGATCTCCAGGCCTATCGCTTTGCGTTTTTGTTTTGCTATTACCGCGTTCCTGATCAATACAATAATCAAGGCTACCACGCCACCCAGGATATGTAAAAGGTGAGCACCGGCGATCACAAAAAAGAAGGAGTTGCTGACATTACCGTTGATCCTGATATTTTGCGCATACAACTCTTTAAATCCCATAAACTGGAGTACCATAAAGGTAATGCCTAAAGCCAGGGTAAGCAGCATCATAATATTGTAGTTGCCGTATTGCTCTTTCTTAAACGCTTTCAGGCCCAACAAATAAGTGAGGCTGCTGATTAAGATGGCTACTGTCGAATAGTAGAAAATAGCCGGCATTTCAAATGCTTCCCACATGCCCTGCCCTTGTCTTACCAGGTAAGCAGAGGTAAAGCCGGCAAACGTAAGGGTAATACTGCCAATCGCGAACCACATGGCGAACTTTTGCGGGTTCACTTTACGGGTGGGCGCCTGCTTAGGCGTATCGTTTTGCAGGAACTCTGTTGAATTTATTGTATCCATTTTATTCAGGAAATTATCTAGATTAAATTTTATCGTAGAGGAGTGCCAGTAACACTAATGGCAGGTAGAAAAAAGAAGTATACATTAACCCTTTTGCACTGGAATTATCGCTACGGGTATAGAACAGGACAGAAGCGGTAAAATAGGCCGCGCCCAAAGCAATCACTAAGTATAAAGACATGGTCCCCGTCAGGTTAATGGCATAGGGCAGCATACTCACCGGGATCAGCGTCAGGCAATAATACATGCTCTGCAAACCTGCCTGCCTGGACTTCTCACCACCTGTTGTAGGCAGCATTCTTATCCCGGCCTTTACATAATCATCATACCCCAGCCAGGCTATCGCCCAGAAGTGTGGAAACTGCCAGAAGAATTGAATGAGGAATAAAGCCCATCCGCCGGTGTCAGACCAGGCAAATAAGCTGTTGGTAGCAGCCACCCAACCGATCAAAGGCGGTAAAGCCCCCGGAATAGCCCCTATGAAAGTAGCTATAGGATGGATCTTTTTCATGGGCGTATACGCGAAGCCATAGAGCAACAGCGATAGCAAACCCAGCATACCGGCAAAAAAATTGAAGAAAAAGCTGATGCCCACAACGCCCAGCGTGCCGGTAACAAAAACAATGATCCAGGCCTCCGTAACACCGATGCGGCCTCCCGGCAGCGGCCGGTTTTGCGTACGGCGCATAAATTTGTCGCTTTCTTTCTCTAATATCTGGTTGATGATATTGGCGCTGATAGTGATCAGGCTGCCCCCTATCGCCAGTATCAGGGCCTCTTTTATGGAAAAAGTGACACCGGGCGCGAAATAATACCCGATAAGGCTGGAATAAACGACCATAAAGCTCAGATTCGCCTTCGCCAGGGTGAAGTAATCTTTAAGCTTTGACGGCCTTACTTGTTCGTTGTTTTCTGAAACTTGCACTACACTATTCATTTTCTTTAAGCCCTCAAAAAATTTTAGCAAAATTAAGGGATTAAAGCTAAAGAAAGTCTATTTAATGGAATAAAAAGACACCTGTGGTCTTATACCGAGAAGCTTTCTCCGCAGGCACAGGTCCTGGCAGCGTTGGGATTTACAAAATGAAAGCCCTTACCATCCAGCCCGTCCGAGTAATCCAGGGTAGTGTCGCATAAATAAAGGAAACTTTTGATATCCGTCACCAGGGTGATGCCTTTATCTACAAACACCTGGTCTCCCTGCTGCGACTGGTTGTCAAAATCCAGCTTATAAGAAAGCCCGGAGCATCCACCCCCTACAACACTTACGCGCACAAAAAAGTTCTTTTCCAGGTTTTCCTCCTTCTGGATCTGCAATACGCGCTCTACGGCTTTATCTGTAATGTATATCATTTTATTGAAATATTTTTATTGTTGCAATGCGGTAACCGCCTGCTTAAATTGATGAATAATTAGGGGTATTTCTTCGGCAGTAAGCAGCTTACCCAGGCTTAATCTTACTGAACCATCAAGTACCTCTTTATCGATACGCATGGCCTGCAATACATGGGAGGCTTTTTGCTGCGCCGAAGTACAGGCAGAGCCTACCGAAAAGGCGATGGTGTCATTTAACCTGCTCACCAGGCGCTCCGCTTTAATGCCGGGAAAAGCAATATTGATCACATTAGGTAATCTTTGCGCTCCCGCGCTATTGATCAGCGAGCCGGGTACCGTTAACAGGCCCGCCTCGATTTCGTCCCGCCAGGCTTTAATCTGAGCTATTTCCTGCTCGTGTTGCTCCGTTTGGCAAAGCATGGCCGCCTTTCCCATACCCACGATGCCGGGTACATTTAAGGTGCCGCTGCGGAAGCCGTTTTGGTGTCCGCCACCGTCTATCTGTGCTACCAGCTGTACCCTTGGCACTTTCCGGTTGATATACAAAGCTCCTACTCCTTTAGGCCCGTAAAATTTATGGGCGCTTAGCGCCAGCAGGTCAATATGGTCCCGTTGCACATCTATAGCCAGCTTCCCGGCAGCCTGCGTGGCATCACAAAAGAAATATATTTTTTTTTCCCTGGCCATTTTCCCGATCTCCGCTACCGGGTGAATCACTCCCGTTTCATTGTTGGCGTACATTAGCGCTATTAAAACAGTCTGCTCCGTGATCGCGGCTTCAAGATCGCTTAAAGATAGGTTACCGTTCCCATCCACATCCAGGTAAGTTACCGTGGCGCCCAGTTGCTCCAGGTGCGCGCAGGTATCCAATACCGCTTTATGTTCGGTGCTGCAGGTGATGATATGATTACCATAAGCTTTTAGACGTTCATAGACCCCTTTAATAGCCAGATTACAACTTTCTGTAGCCCCGCTCGTATAAACGATTTCCGCAGGTGTAGCATTGATCATTTGCGCCAGATGATCAGTGGCCAGCTTTACCGCTTCATCCGCCTGCCAGCCTTTAGCATGGGTACGGCTGGCCGGGTTACCGAATTTTTCAGAAAAATAGGGCAACATAGCCTCCACTACCGCAACAGAACAGGGCGTAGTTGCATTGTAATCCAGATAAATCAAGCCCATAAAAGATTTAAGCGCATAAAATACAAAAGTACGGCCTTTGTATTAGTTTTGCACCTTCGCCTTAATAGGCTTTGTTGATTTGAAAATTTGAAATATTTATTATTAAAACATTATGTTTAAAAATTTAGAGCATATAGGTATTGCCGTTAAAGATCTGGAAGTATCTAAAAGCTTATTCGAAAAATTACTACAGGTTAAAAGCTATAAAACGGAAACCGTTGAAAGTGAGCAAGTGAGTACTGCCTTTTTCCAGTCCGGTGAAACGAAAGTAGAGCTGGTAGCCGCTTTAGCGGAGAATAGTGCTATAGCAAAATACATAGAAAAGAAAGGAGAAGGCATCCACCACCTGGCTTTTGCCGTAGAAGATATCCGAGCAGAAATGGCGCGCCTGAAATCAGAAGGATTCGTATTGTTGCAGGAAGAACCTAAAAAAGGCGCTGATAATAAACTCGTTTGTTTTATTCACCCTAAAAGCACTAACTCTGTACTTATAGAACTGTGCCAGGAGATGGAATAAAGCCGAATTAGCTTAATTTTAAGCTAATTGTTGCTTGTTTTAACAATAAAAAACATCATATTAACATTAATACTTCTACACAACCTATTCATTTCAGTATTTTTGTTCCGTAAAGTCATACAATGGTATAGGGTACACTATTTTGACTTTGTGCATATTATAAACGCAGACTAATAATCATTTTTATGAGAAAAGCAGACATGGTCGCTAAAATAGCCGACAAAACAGGCATCCCAAAAGTGGATGTGCTGGTAACTCTTGAAACTTTCTTTAAAGAAGTCAAGAATTCTCTTGAAGAGGGAGAAGCCGTTTTTATCCGGGGTTTCGGTAGCTTTATCGTTAAAAAGAGAGCCGCCAAAATTGGTAGAAACATTAAGAAAAACGTAGCGGTGGAAATACCGGAACATCTGATTCCGGCGTTTAAACCTGCTAAGGAATTCGTTCATAACATCAAGGAGAACGGCAAGGCCGCGACCAGCGAGGACGGTTCCATCTAACACGAAAAAAATTTTTACTAAAACCTTATGGCGCTATTAAATTTGATTAATAGCGCCATAATATTTATATTTACTACATATATTTTTGTGAACAAATAAATCAAACAGGGAAATACTGATGTATTATCTTTGTTGTATAAAACAATTTAAAAATGTCAGACGAAAAATTGAAAGCGCTCAAGATGACGCTTGATAAGATAGATAAAGATTTCGGGAAGGGTTCCGTGATGAAGTTGGGCGAAAAGGCTAATGTGGAAATGGAAGTGATCCCTACCGGTTCATTAGGATTAGATATTGCTTTAGGTGTAGGAGGTTTCCCTAAAGGCCGTATTATCGAAATATACGGGCCGGAATCATCGGGAAAGACCACCATCGCTATTCATACCATCGCAGAAGCACAGAAAAAAGGCGGTATCTGCGCGATTATAGATGCCGAGCATGCTTTTGACTCCAGCTATGCCCGTAAATTAGGGGTAAACGTGGATGAGTTATTAATTTCACAACCGGATTACGGAGAGCAGGCGCTGGAAATCGCTGAGCGGCTGATCTTATCCGGTGCATTAGATGTTATCGTGATCGACTCTGTAGCAGCACTGGTACCAAAAGGTGAGCTGGACGGGGAAATGGGAGAAAGCAAAATGGGTTTACAGGCGCGTTTAATGAGCCAGGCCATGCGTAAGCTGACCGCGGCTATTTCCCGCACCCAGTGTACCTGTATTTTCATCAACCAGCTCCGGGAGAAGATCGGTGTTATGTTCGGTAACCCGGAAACGACTACCGGTGGTAACGCCCTGAAGTTTTATGCTTCTGTACGTCTTGATATCCGTAAATCAACCGCGATCAAAGATGGCGATACGGTAATGGGTAATCGCGCTAAAGTAAAAGTGGTAAAAAACAAAGTAGCGCCCCCTTTCCGCATTGCAGAGTTCGACATTATGTATGGTGAAGGGATCAGCAAGATCGGTGAGTTGATTGATTTAGGCGTAGAACTTAACATCCTTACGAAAAGCGGTTCTTGGTTCAGCTACGGCGAAAATAAGATCGGGCAAGGCAGAGATGCGGTAAAAACATTCTTGCAGGACAATCCGGAATTTTCGGAAGAGATCGAAAGCAAGATCAGGGAAGCCCTGAAGACAAACTAAGCGCTCAAACGCACCCATTTATTTACTTTTGGGTTAGTAAGTAAAGTGGCAATGCCCCTTAGCATAGCTAAGGGGCATTTATATTATGTCAATAAATAGGTTTACACATAACCCTAAAATAGGAAAGGGAAACAGCTATGCTGTTCCCCTTTTCAGTATAAGAAATCATGAAGTTTTTATAGTTCCCACATGTCCATATCTTTCTGGATCATGCTTTCCATTTCTCTCTGTCCTTTCATTAAAGCATCTACACCACCACCTTGGAATCTTTCGCCGGTAGGATTGTTATAGCTTGTTTTTACTACATAAGCACTGTACATCATTCTGTCCAGGTAATCAGACCAGGACATACGGTGTAAATCATTCGTTGGATTGTATACTTCGTATTGAGACAATACATTACGGGCTTCCGGATAGTAAACTGTGAATAAAGAAGTCCAGTTACGGAACTCACCGGTAGTAGGATCTGTCTGGGCAAAATAAGCAGTAATCGCTCTTAAACGCGGTAAAGGACGGCCTGCATTACGATCAAAGATATAATCTTCCTGCACTTCATACATCGCTACGTTATTCGGATCGAAGGTATTTTGAACGCGCTGAATTGTTGGCTCACCGGTAATCGGATCAATAACTTCGACCTCAATTTCATTCATCAATTTACTTTGCACATCTTCATAGGACAGTTCACTTGTAAATCTGTCATCCTGGAAGGCACGGATCTTACCTCTCTTCACCGCATCAATAAGAATCTCAATGAAAGCACCACCACCGGTATATTCATCCCCTTCATAGATGAAAGGCATATTTTGCTTCTCCTTTACATCCAGGCGACGCCATAAGCGGCGCTTGTACGCGATATCGATTTCCCGGATCGTATGCCATTCCATAGTACGGTTAACGCGGTTTTCTACTCTGTCAATCATACCATCCGGCACTAATGATGGTCTCCAATCTGTATTTACATATTCCTTTTTGGGAGCTTCTGTAGTCGCGCGATCTGAATTCATTGGGCTTTGTGCCAATACTTCATTGGCAAATAGCATTGATCCCAAAATAGCTGAATATTTCAATAGGACGTTCATATTATTCCTAATTTATAATTTTTTGAATGATTTTATACTCTATGTAGTCTTATCTTACTTTTATCGTAAGGCTGCCTTTCGCAAATCGCTCTGGTACTCCCTTACCTTTGACCCTGATATTTTCAAAAATTAAACGATCACCGGGACGTGCATTTTTGATCAGGTTATTTACAGATTTGTTATCTGCAAACAGAGGACCATAACCTTTCGCGGTTGCAGCATCATCTGAATTCTTCTTAATCAAAACAGCATCATAGGAAACTATGTCGTACTTAAAGTCGAAATCAAAGTTTTCCAAAACAGCCACCAGGGCATTATAGGCCTTCAGTTGCCCTGTACCCATAACCGCATTTCCAGCACTGGCAGAGAATTCCTCTGTAGCTGATACTTGTTTGTCTGCAGTACCTTGAGCCATAAGCTGATGACCCATTAAAGATAATCCTGCGATCGCTGTAATTTTCAAAAGAATCTTCATAATAACAATTTTTAAAAATTATCTAACAGTAATAGTCAAACTTGACTTTGCTGAACGCTCTGGAACACCAGGACCCTTAACCTTAATGTTCTCAAAAATCAGGCGGTCACCTGGTCTTGCACGGCTAATTAAGTCTTTTACTGCATTGTTATCCGAGAACATTGGACTGGTACCTCTTGCCGGATCAGCAACATCAGAACCTTTTTGTAACAATAACACACTATAGCTGGTTACCGTATAACGATAATCAAAGTCAAAATTCTCCAATACCGCAAGTAATCCCTGTTGGGCCCTTAACTCCCCGGTACCCATCATACCGGCACCATCTACTTTACCTAATCTAATGATTGGGCTAGGAATAGTTTTGATACGGATCTTACCACGGTTAACATCTACATCACGACCTGTTTTATCCTTAGCTTTTAAGACATAATCCACACCCTGGTAGTTTGGCTTCTCAACAAAAACATTGTACTGTCCCACTTGAGCACCTTTTTCAATTCTAGCCCCTTCCATTACCAAAGATACATCACTAAGGTTATAGCCGGAAGCAGAGATCGTAATCGGGTTAGGTACACCTATGTACATCACATTCATTTTATCTAACTGTAATGAACCACCGGCTGTCGCAATATTATATTTAAAAGACCAGTCTTTAGTTTCCTGCTTACCGCCTTTACCAATAACAGTGATCTTTCCGCTTACTGTTCTAACATTAGTACCGGAAGCCTTAAATTTCAAAGTACCTACTCCATCCTGAACTGTTACAGCTCCTACGTCGGAAGTAATCACAGGTTTAGCATTCTTATCATAAACAGCCATACCGATTGTAGCCGTAATTTCTTCACCAGGTAAAGCATAAGTAATATTAGGTGTGGCTACTGCCATCATACCATCAAACTTAAACACATCCGGCGGAGTTTCATCAGCACCTACCTGTGCCATCAGGTTTTCTACCATATGGGCTTCAGAGTTTCTTACATCGCTCTGCCATTTAGAGAATAAGGTAATGGCAGCGATTACCGGAATATTGTGGAAAGTACCAAAGGACCAGTCACCGGAACGGTTCATGTCTGTAACCGGAAGTTTCTCCGGAATCTGGATCGGTAATTGTTTTCTTAAAACTTCCGAATTACTACCACCGGCAATACTAATAATCTTATCAACAAACGCTTTCAATTGCGCTTTTACTTCATCCCCTTTCTTCTCTTCAACAAACATCCGGGTAGGAATGTCGATATCATCCATGGTTTTCACCTTCTTCATGCCATTCTCCTCGACCCAGCCACCGCCTTTTTTTACGATCTCCTGTTTCCAGGTTTCCAGGTATTGCACCATCTTTTCAGATTCCGCTTTTACCTGTTTTGCTAATGGGAGCAAAGAATCTCTCTTTTTTTCTAATTCTGGGTTTTTATCTGCAATATGCTCGAAAGCAGTATACATACGATCGTTCTTCTCCCTAATACCATCGTTCGATGTCTCGATACTGGTATTAATAGTGCTGAACGCATCCAATACTTCTTTGGTGATGTTCAATGCCAACATCGCTGTTAACACCAGATACATCAGCTGAATCATGAGCCCCCGCGGCTCCTTAGGTATTGACATTCTGTGATTCTTTTATCGTTAAGAATTTGGTTAATTTTTCATCATGAAAATTCCTGTCCTGCCCTTAAAAAAAGACATGTAAAAACGGGACTCTTCGGGTTTATTTTTAATTTTTCGCAATTATCTTCCCTGCATTGCAGAAAGCATATTGCCATAAATATTGTTCAATGAAGTTAAATTCTTATTCAAAGAAGCGATCTGTGATTTTACAGCTTCAGCGTCCTGAGCGGTATTAGACATTGCTTCAGAAGCGCTTGCCAAAGTACCATAGAACTTATTCATTGTTTTAAGGTGATTGTTTGCATCTTGCAATTCTACCTCATAAATTGAGTTTAATGAACCTAAATTCTTAGATAAAGCCTGTACCTGAGTATGGAATTTAGCAGTATCTTCAGCAGCTGCGTTGAAAGATTGCATAGTACCCGCGGCACCTGTAAAAGTATCTTTCATTTGACCTAAAGAAGTAGCGGCTTCACGTGCACTTTGAGAAAGCTCTCCGGTAGCAGCAGTCACATCTGTAAGATCTCTCATTTGATTTACTGTAGTACCGAATTTATCAAAGTTTGATTTCAGGCTCTTGAAGTAATCCGCTTTCAGGTCTGCTTCATCTAACATTTTGTCTAAAGCAGCACCTGCGCCAGATCCAGATCCGCCAGCAGCACCTAATGGCTGGGAAGGAGGTACAAATTTCACTCCTTTCTTGTAGCCTTCTACTACAGGATTCTCATCCAGGTTAGGGTAATAACGCTCCCAGTAGTAATCTTTATGAGGAGGAAGTAAACCCAGGATGATAAAGATAAATGCTTCAGTCAACAGACCAACCGTAAGCATTACACTCGCTCCCGGCAAGTGCTCCAGTTTAAACAGGGCACCTACTAACACCACCGCAGCACCTAAACCAATCACAAGGTTTTTTATATATTTTCCCTTCTTTGTTTCGAAAAATAAGGTTATTGAGTTCATCTCGCTTAAAATTTTTTAATTTGATTTGGTTAATGTTTTAAATTACTAATTTTTGCTTACTCTCGGCTGGTTAATACCAATAGACTCTCCTACTCTCTGGTAGATCAGACGGAATCCGATATAAGCTTTTGCAGTATCTGCAAATTCGTAATCACGGTTCTGGATTTGTAAGAATGGAGCAGGGTCTCTCCAGCTACCACCTTTTACAACTATTCTGCGCATCCACTGTGGATCGTTTTCTCTGATCTTAATATTAACATCCGGGTTCATATCAGATAAGAAGTTGCGGTCATAGGCACTTACAGTATATACTGTTCTTGTCCACTCTGCAACGTTACCGGACATATTATACAAACCATAATCGTTCGCCCAATAAGCATCCGCACGGGTAGTGTACAGGCCACCGTCAGCAGCATAATCACCACGGCCAGGTTTAAAGTTAGCTAAATAACACCCTTTCTGGTTAGCAATGTATGGACCGCCCCAAGGGTATGGAGACAATTCACGGCCTCCGCGCGCTGCCCATTCCCATTGAGATTCGTTTGGTAAATCAAACTCCCCTTCGAAATATTGCTTGCGGCTTTCGCGGTCATTTTTCCAAAGTAAAGTTCTCCAATGAGCAAATGCTTTTGCCTGGAAGTAATTAACACCTACTACCGGGTATTCGTTAAACGTACCATCAGAGTTGTAGTGTTTGGCAATAGGTTCATTATTAGAGTAATTGAACTGGCGGATCCAAACGGTTGTATCCGGGTAAATGTTCAAAGTTTTATCCGTAATAAAATCAGTTCTTGGTTTGTCCGGATTTCTGGCTGACTCTTCATAGTCATAAATTCTGAACTTATAAACAAGTTTAGAGTTATCAAACTCTTTCTTGCCCCAGCCTGATTGCTCTGCAGGTATATACAGATTCATCAACTGGTCCTGGATATCCTGATCTTTCCAATTGATCTTTTGTTTCCAATCGATTCTCTGGCTGCCATCTTCGTTATCTACAAAGTGCTGCAATTGAGTGTGCGCGATAGAATCCCTTACCCAATTGGTAAATTGACGGTACTCAGCATTGGTAATCTCAGTGGCATCCATATAGAAGCCCTGCATTTGCACATTACGCACTTCCGCATCTAATGCATTATTAACATCCTGATCGCTGTAGCCTGTTCTTAAATATCCAGGAGGAACCCAAACCATTCCTATCGGTGTAGGTGGCCTATAATTCGCATTGGTATTTTGCGCGCCAACAAGCTGCCCTTGCGAACCAGGTTTTCCGCAACTTGCTAACAACATAGCGCCAACGGCAATACTCAAGGAGTGTTTTCTCATCTGTTTGTAATTTTCTTTGTTATTGCTTCTTATTTTTTCTTTGCCTTTTAGCAAAACATTAAAATTTCAAATTCTAACCATTTAAGGTCCTATTCCGTCTATACTTATTAAAGGCAGTACAGAAGCGCTTTTTAACGATTTTTTAGCGGAATTTTTTCAATTCGAATTCCAAATATCGAAAAAAAAGTTAAGAATTCAAATATTTTGTAAAAATTTCATGCTGCTTTTTCTTATCCGGCGCTTTTTAGTATTGCTTTAATCTAAAATATAGCTATTCTGGAAAGCTAAATTTCTATTAAAATTCTAAAATAGGAAGCTAAATAAAGGTTTTTTAAATTTTATTCCAACATTTTTCCAATTTTTATTTTTGAGAATACTTTTTCCGCTTCCGCTTCCGGAGCATAGCAAACAAATTGATTACAATAATAAAATTCCCGGGTAAGCCTGTCCGGCTTTCCTGAAATCAGTGGGAGGGTTTGATGGGTGTCCGGCCTTTTCAGGGCAATAATTACCTGTGGCCAATAGTGATACTTAACGAGGTCCTCATACTCCTTATGGTCTGCCATTGTGATCACCAGCGTTTTTTGCAACACATGCTGCATGAGCACTTTGTTCCAGTAACCGTGAGCACCGGGGTAATGGGTGGCTTTAGCATACATGGATTGAAGCATTTGGGTACTTCTTTGTGCTAAAACTTCATCTTCAAACCATTTGCTCAACAACAGGTTATTTTCTGCCATAACCGCGTTCACAGAAGGAAGGGCGCCATCGTAAGTTTCTACTTTTCTTAGAACGATATCCTGCTCTGTTTTATTGCTGAAATAATAAAAAACATTTTGCTCATCACTAAAATGGCTATCCACGAATTCCTGTAGCTTTCCGGCTGCTGAAATGTAGTCGTAGTCAGCCAGGTACTCCCCTACAACCAATAATGCCCGGACCAGGAAAGACAGGTCTTCCAGGCTGGCCTTGATACTTACCTTTTGCCCGTCAAAATTACGGAACCACTGCCCTTCCACCTTAAAAGTACGAAGCAGGTAATCCAGGTTATTCTTTGCCAGTTCAAAGTAGTATTCCGAGTTCAGAGCTTTGGCGCATCTGGCCAGGGCCACAACCATCAGGGCATTCCAGGAAAGCAGGACCTTGGTATCCGTCAGGGGCCTTACTCTTCGGCTCCTGGCCTCAAGTAGTATTTTTGTAGCCGATTCCAGCTCCGTGCAAAAGGCCTCATCTTCCAGTAAAGCGGCTCTTTTTTCCCGCTCTATGCTATTCCCGTTCAAAATGGTTTTTCCTTCCCAGTTTCCCGTGGCCGTAATGTCCCAGAAGGCCTGCAATTCGGGGCTCATATCGGGCAAAAGGGCCTGGAGTTCTGCAATATCCCAAACATAGTATTTGCCTTCTTCCCCCTCACTATCCGCATCCAGTGCAGCATAAAAACCAATTCCTGAACCACCTATACTTAGCTCCCTTACCGCAAAGGAAATAGTTTGCTCCATAACCTTTGCATAGGTGTCTTGGCCACTTACCTGGTACGCTTCCGAAAGCAGTTCCAGGAACAAGGCATTATCATACAGCATCTTCTCAAAGTGTGGCGCAAGCCACTCCGCGTCGGTGCTATACCGCGCCAGGCCGCCACCGATCTGGTCATAAATGCCACCGCCGATCATTTTATCTATACTGAGCAAGGCATGCGCTAAAGCAGCTTTATCCCCGGTGCTATAATGATATTGCAAGAGATAACTTAAACTCATTGTTTGCGGGAATTTAGGCGCCAGGCCAAAGCCACCATAGGCTTCATCTGCCTGCGCCAGAAGCTGGCGTATTATAGGTTCAAACTCCTCTTTTTTATGCGGTAAGGTCCCTGTCCCTTTTTCCTGCAGGTTCACCTGCTCCAGGTGCCGCAACAATTGCTCAGACTGGTGGATCACTTCTTCTTTCTTTTGCGCCCAGCTTACCCTTACTGCTTCCAGTACTTCTCTCCAGGAAGCCCTGTTGTATATTCTCGACGGAGGGAAATAAGTACCGCCAAAAAATGGCTTACGGTCGGGTGTAGTAAACATGTTCAGCGGCCATCCTCCTTGTCCTGTAAGCACCTGCAGCGCATCCATATACAGGTGGTCCACATCACTCCGCTCCTCCCGGTCCACCTTGATGCAAACAAAATGTTCATTCATATAGGCAGCTACTTCCGCGTCTTCAAAACTTTCCCGCTCCATCACATGGCACCAATGACAGGCCGCATAACCGATACTCACCAGTATAGGTTTTTCTTCATTTGCCGCTTTCAAAAAGGCTTCCTCGCCCCAGGGGTACCAGTCAACAGGATTATGGGCATGTTGCCGGAGATAAGGGCTGGACTCATATTGTAATCGATTCATAAAAAGCGTTTAACAGGGGCTATGCTGCCCGAAAATTTATGGCAAAAGCCACTTAGGAAATTTTAACGATGAAATTAATCAAATTATAATCATTAGACGATTAACTTTGTCTTTTGTGGCTTTGAAAACCAGGCCCGTTATATCCGCCTCTTAGGAACATTGTTCATTTAGTAAAAATCAACACAATACTTGAAAAAGAATTTCACACTTGTTATCATCATGATTTGTTTATCCCTTTTCGGGTTGATGTTTATTCAGCTGAACTGGGTAAAGACAAATATGGAAGTACAACGCATGCGCTACGGTATGGAAGTAGAAAGTGTACTTTCCAAAAGCCGCATAGACCTGCGCGCCCGACTGATACAGATACAGGGCCGCAACCCGGCCACTTTCAATAGCGGCTTCGACCAGACCCGCGAGCATTTGTTATGGAACACCATTGTCCGGCTATCACAGGACGAGATTACCGCGATTCTCCAAAAACACATGGACGCCGAAAAGATCAAGTTCCCGTTTGCTTACTGCATCACCTCCGAGCAGGGTTTTGTAGATATCATGAGCAGCTCTACTAATTTTAATGTAAGCATGTTTGATGTAGCTTATCCCGCACGGCTCACCCCTAACGGGAGTTTTAAAATCTTCCTCTATATCGAAGAGCCGCAGAATTACATTTCCCAGCGCTCTGCCTGGATGTTTGCCGGCTCTGCATTGTTTACGATTATTATCGTTACTGCTTTTGCATTAACCGTGCGGACTATGATCAACCAGAAAAAACTGGCAGAGATCAAATCAGACTTTATCAACAATATGACCCATGAGTTCAAAACACCGTTAGCGACCATATCCCTGGCCTCGGATGCCTTGTCTATGGAAAAGGTGAGGAGCAACCCTGAAATGCTGAGCTACTACTCGGGCATTATCAAATCGGAGAATAAAAGGATGAACAAGCAGGTGGAAAAAATCCTGCAGGCCGCGCAGATAGACCGGGATGAACTGAAGCTCAACCTGCAACCTATAAATGTACACGAGGTAATTGAAAAAATGGCGGAATCTTTCAATATACAGATCCAGCAGAAAAACGGCACACTCACCACCCACTTAAATGCGCCTAAATATACCATAATGGCAGATGAAGTGCATTTCTCTAATATTATCTACAATTTGATGGATAATGCCGTTAAATATTCAGAAGAAAACCTGACTATTGATATCAGCACCGCCAATGTGAAGAACAATTTAGTCATTAAGATAAAAGACAATGGTATTGGTATGAATAAAGAAACCGTTGCCCGGATCTTTGAGAAATTTTACCGCGCACATACCGGCAACCTCCATAATATTAAAGGTTTTGGATTAGGGCTAAGTTATGTAAAGGCTATTGTAGAAGCACATAAAGGCAAGATAAAAGTAGACAGTTCCTTAGGTAAAGGAAGTATGTTTACTATAGAATTTTCGCTAAGCAACCAAATAATTACCTAAATTTGCAGATTAATTTAAATTTAATTTACCAATAAAAACACTTTAAATAGATGAAAGTAGCTGTAGTAGGTGCAACCGGTCTGGTAGGCAGCACCATGTTGCAGATTTTAGCGGAAAGAGATTTCCCCTTAACTCAATTAATTCCTATTGCCTCACAACGATCTGTAGGAAAAACCATTCAATACAAAGGCACTGATTACCCTGTAGTCGATATAGAGCAGGGAATTGCTATGCAGCCCGACATCGCGCTATTTTCGGCAGGCGGCCAGACATCACTGGAATGGGCCGAAAAGTTTGCCGCTGCAGGCTGCGTGGTCATCGACAACTCCTCTGCATGGCGGATGGACCCTACAAAAAAACTGGTCGTACCGGAAGTAAACGGCCATGTATTAACCGCGGAAGACCGGATTATTGCCAACCCCAATTGCTCCACAATACAGATGGTAATGGTACTCAACCCTTTACATCGTGCCTATGGTATAAAACGCGTGGTGGTAAGCACTTACCAGTCTGTAACCGGAAGTGGCCAGAAGGGAGTAGATCATTTACTGGAAGAGCGCAAGTCAGGCAGTAGTGAAAAACCCTTCTACCCTCACCCTATTGATCTGAACGTCATTCCCCATATTGATAGCTTCCTGGAAAACGGCTATACTAAGGAAGAAACAAAAATGATCCTTGAAACGCAAAAGATAATGGGCGATGACCAGATCAGGGTTACCGCTACAACAGTACGCGTTCCGGTCATGGGCGGCCATAGCGAGAGTGTAAATATTGAATTTGAACAACCCTTTGACATAGACAGTATTAAAAGCTTGCTGACTGCTGCTGCAGGCGTTGAACTCCTGGATGATCCCTCCCGGAATCATTACCCTACCCCGCTTAAGGCATTTGGCACTAACGAGGTATGGGTAGGCAGGATACGCAGGGACGAATCGGTAGCCAACGGCCTGAACTGCTGGATCGTTGCCGATAACCTGCGCAAAGGCGCGGCCACAAATGCCGTCCAGATTGCAGAATATTTAGTTGAAAATAAAATAATCCAGAAAAACATTGTGACAAAAGATAAAAACTACTGAGTTTAATCCCTTATCTATATAAATAATTTTTTTTATAAAAAATGGGTGGCTTTTGCCAACCCATTTTTTATTTTAAGCTGTCTATATTATGCATGCACAAAACAAAAATCTAATTGAATTCCAGGTTTTAGTGTTATATTTAACGATTAAATTAAAAGAAGTCCATGAAAAAAGGTTTATATACTTTATTTGCCCTGTTTTCCTTCAGCTTTGCTTCAAAAGCTCAAATTGCGCTTACCTATGATGATACTTTAATTTGCAGAGGTGATGAAATCACTATGGGAGCATCCGTTACAGGACAATTAGATGGCACGAGTGGGGATGACTATTTTTCTCCCTCAGTTATCGACATTGGTTTTCCATTTAATTTTTACGGGCAGACTTATACCCAATGCCTAACTTCAGGTAATAATTTTATTACTTTTAATTTGTCCTATGTGGGATTAAGCAGCTCCTGGACCTGGGCCGCGGCTACCGGCAACGGACAGGTAGATAACGCTATTCTTTTAGCCTTCCAGGACCTGGATCTAAATTACGGGGGTAACATCCAGTATCAAACGTTCGGTTCACCCGGCTCCAGAAAATTTGTTGTACAGTATTGTGATGTACCTAAATATGGAGGCGCTGCCTGTAACGCTATTAAAGTGACGAATCAGGTTATTTTATATGAAGGTTCCAATATTATAGAATTCCATACGCAAAGTATGCCAGGATCGCCTGGTTGTCCTTCAACCAACGGTACTGCTAATGCTATACAGGGCGTCCGCTGGATGAGCCCTACTACCGGTATAAATGAAGTATATACACCGAACAGAGGCCCTGCTGACATGTGGGGAAATGTAGGCGGAACGAATACTTCAAGAAGATTTACTCCGACAACCACTGCAGGTGGTGCCGTCACTTATACTGTAGATTCTATAGCATTCAATCCCTGGAACATTATCCAGTTCAGCAATAGCCCTCTGTTAACCTGGTATGATGCCAATGGTAACTTCTTACATCAGGGCGCTACCCTAACGACCACAGTAAGCAACCCGCCACCTCCGGCCCCAGGTACCTTCTTTATAGTAGAATATACAGGCCCTGCAGGTTGTGACAACCTAACGACCTTTACGTTCAGGGACACTGTACACGTTAGATTCAGCGACATTAAAACTTATGTAACTGCAGAAATGTGTGCCGGTTCTACTTATAACTTTTATGGCCGCACCTTATTCAGCCCGGGTGTTTATGATACTACCTTTGTTTCTCAAATAGGATGTGATAGCGTTATTATCTTAACCTTAGGCATCAATCCATTACCGACAGCAGAAATTACCAATGCGGATAAGCGTGCGAAAATATGTAATGGCGACCGCTTTATTTTCTCTGCCTATAAAGCTGCCGGCTACCAATACCAGTGGTATAAAGATGATATCGCCATCCCGGGAGCCACAATGGATACTTTAGGCGCTTCTGCCGCCGGTATGTATAAGGTAGAGGTAACTACTAATAAAGGCTGTAAAAAAATGTCAGAAGTAGTTGAATTAGTGATTGCGCCTAACCCGACTGTTAAGATCAACTATTTCAGCAGTAATGATATCTGTGCGCAGGATACCGTAGAATTGAAAGCAATGGCTACAGGAAGCAACCTGGAATACATCTGGACCCCTGACGCTTACTTCAGAAGAACTCCGGGTAATGCCAAAGCATCTGAAGTAAAAGCGATCATTCCTAAATCAGGCTATGTATATGTGAAAGTATTTAATAATGACCTGTGCTCTGCTACAGATTCCCTGTACATCAAAGCGGAACCATGTTGTGAGATGACCATGCCAAACGCGTTTACACCAAACGGAGATGGTAAAAATGATTATTTCGTTCCTAAATTAGAAGTAGGACAGCAAATAGTTTCTTTCTTAGTCTTTAACCGCTATGGTCAGCTGATTTACGAAAGCAATGCCAGTGGCTTTACCCAGGGATGGGACGGCCGTAATAAAGAAGGCAAAGAGCAACAGGGCGGTGTCTATATGTACGGACTGAAATACTCCTGCTCTGATGGAAAAATCTACGAGAAAAAAGGAGATATTACTTTAATGCGATAGTCCATAAAAACTAAATAAGAAAGGGCCATGAATGAATCATGGCCCTTTTTGTTTTCTGCAGCCTTCACAAACAAAACCTCTTGGACGCTCTTTACTGATAAAAATATAGTAAATACTGAAGCGCGGTTTTTAGCCATTCATTCCGGCGAAGCCCCGGCATTTAATTTCGCAACCAATAGGGAGTGTATAGATAGCACGCATAAGCACTTCAAACAGACAAAAAAACAGGTTGCGTAAGATACGCAACCTGTTTTCTATTTTAGGTAACCCTTAGGTTATCCGGCTATTCAATCTTAGTGGTTATGATGCGCTTCATGAGCACTTGGCAAATTCTGGAACTCTTCAAGCCCGATCGCTTTATCAGCAACGTTCATTTTGTTAGCGATCTCGCCAAACAATTTGTCCATCATCAATCTGCGATAAGTTTCGTTTAAGGTATTCTCATCGTTGATCATCTTATCTACGTACTCATCTAACCAGGGAGCATCAGCGGCAGTATTGCCAAAATAAGCCATTACCCTGTTCTTCATTTCCTCTTTAACTTCATCCAAAGAAACCTCTACTTTATATTCATTCACGAGCTTGTCTGAAATCAGGGTCCAGCGCAACTGATGTTCGAAAGAAGGCCATTCCTTTTCTACTTCTTCATCCGTTTTTACCTGCTCCTGCCCTTTTTTCAACCAGGCTTTCAGGAAGACTTCCGGCAATTCGATAGCTGTTCCGTGTACTAACAGTTCAAACAATTCGTTTTGCAGGCGATCATTACCGATACGGTTGATCTCTTTACCCATCTCTTCTTTGATACGCTCTTTAAACGCCGCTTCATCTTTAATACCCTGGCCAGGGAATACTTCTTCAAAGAATTCTTCATTCAGGTCACGCATTTCTAACCGGCCCACTTTTGTCAGGGTCAATTTATAAGATGCATCAGCCGCTTCTTTACTTTCCGGGTCCTGTTTCAGCGCGTCTTTTAAAAGCTCTTTCAACTCATCACCTTCAGCAACTTCTGAAGCCTTGAATACGATCGTGGTTCCGGCTTTAGCACCTTTCAGTTGCTCCTGCAGTTTCTTAGGCATTTTATCCAGCGTAACCACGTCTTCTGTCGCTTCTACTCCTTCCGCTACATTACCGTCTTTATCCGCTACCTGGTAAGAAGCGTATACGATATCGGTATCCAGTTCTAAGGTTTCCGGGTTTTCTACTTTTCCGGCACGTTTACGGATATTCTCTACTTCATCATCCAGCATTTTATCATCGATGCTGATCACATATTTGTTCAGTGTACCTTTTTTCTCTTCGATCGCTTTCACCTCGAACTCAGGCTTAAGGCCGATTTCAAATACGAATTCAAAATCCTGAGGCGTGTTCATATCAAAGTTCAGACCTTGATCGTCTAAAGGTAATGGCTGCGCAAAAATCGCCGGTTTTTCCGTTGTTAAATAAGATTGTAACTGCTCATTTGCTTTTTGAATAACGGCATCTGTAAACACAGACTGACCAAACATCTTACGCACCATACCGGCAGGCACATTACCCTTTCTGAATCCGGGTAAGTTGGCTTGTTTACCGTATTGTTTTAAATTTTTTTCGAAAGAAGGCATATAGTCTTCTTTACTAACTTTTACGATCAGCTTTTCATGCAGCTTTGCAATAGGTTCGCGCGTTATCGTTGACATTGAGCTCAATTTTTAGAGTTAATAGTTTATTACAAATTAAAATAAAATGCTCCGCTAATTGCGGAGCATTTTTTGTGCGGGTGGAGGGACTCGAACCCCCATGCCTCGCGGCACTAGATCCTAAGTCTAGCGTGTCTACCAATTTCACCACACCCGCTGTTGCTAAAGGAGCACAAAGGTAATGTATAATTTATTAAAACAAAAAAAATTTTCATAAAATGCACGGCCTGATTTACAGTAGCTGAAATATCTTTATTTACCGCTCAAAATGCTTTATCTTGGTACTGTTACAGCTCTTATAAATTCACACAAAATGATCAAAAAAATCACTTGTTACCTGGCTTTAGCCATCAGCCTTATTAGCTTTATGAGTTCCTGCGCAGAAAAAACAGCTTACCCTGTTGGCAAGCTACAAGGAGCTAATACTATCCTGGTAAATAATGACCTGAGTAAAGCGAAAAAGTATTTTGATTTCGTACTGAAAAATGCGAAAATAGAAACGAGCTTAACGGACTTCAGTATCTTACAAAAAGAAGATGTAGCAACCCGGGAATCGTACTATATGCTTTTAGGAACCGGGGATGGAGGCCGGCTTAAAATAGCGCTTCGCGTATTCCCGGATGAAAGCCGGCAGCTCGGTATTACTTCTGAATCCTTAAAAATGCCCAGTATCATATGCCAGAGCGATTGTGCCGCCGGCTGTGCGCCGGAAAGAAAAAAGGGTGCTTGGATCTGTTCTGATGACTGCAAATCGGACTGCAGGAAAACAGAAACTATTTCCTACGAAGAAAATAATTACACAACACCGATACAGGCTTTTCTTGAAAAATACTAATCCCGGATTAACTAAAGCGGGGCGCATTAAAGTTTTAATGCGCCCCGTTGGTAACTAATAGCTATTTACTGTAATCATGTATCCTGGCCTTCGTCAGTAATTCGTGGAGGATAGCTAAACGAGTTTCGGCTAAGTTGGGTGTTTTATCTGCCGCTTTAAAACAAAGTGCGAAAAAATAAGGGTGTGGAATCGCCTCTACTTTTTGCGATTTAGGATTTTTAAGGCGGTGAATGGTTTCTGCAAAACCAACAATCCATAAAATATCCTGGCCTGATTTGGTATCAATGCCCCAACCTGTTTTATAATACAGTTTATAATCTGTAGCGGTTTCCTGGAGCATCATTCCTTTCACGATTCTTTGTGTACGTGCAGAGAAAGGTAATTCATCATGGTACAAACGCTTCATCAGGCCTACTTGTTCATCCGGAGAGATTTTCAAAGTGTCATTTAACCAGAAATTATCAACTACTCCTCCGGTACGCATATTGCCGTATTTTACAGTATCCAGGTATTTTTGCATCAAAGGCAGGCCAATTCTCCGGGCCAGCTCCTGGTAATAAGGCACTGCGCTTACTTTAAACGCTTCTGTCATTGTAAGGTCTTTATTCCACTCCGGCCGGTTAAAGGCGCCCGTCGTATCTTCATCAGGGCCAAGCAACCTTCCTTTTTTATAAAAATGCTTTTTACCATCAAATTTTATAAGCATCTTCTCATCTAAAGCTACATTTGTTTCTAAAGCGATGAGGGAATTATAGATCTTAAATGTTGAAGCCGGGGTGAAAGGCTCCGAGCACATGGCTTTGTTGTAATAGTTAGCCAGCTCTTTATTATTGTCGTAATATTCGAAGCTTCCTTCCTTTATACCGTGTTTATCAAATACCTCTTTCCAGTCTTCATGCTCGCTGATACGAACATCCGAACAGGCTGCCAGCCCCAATATACCCAGGCTCAAAAGTAAGCCTGTAGTTACGATCTTTAAAAGTCTCATAAATACGTTCTTGAAAAATTGAGTGCAAAGGTACATCCTTTAACGCTTAACCGCACAAAAAAAGAAACGTGCCCTGGTTGCGGGCACGTTTCTTTTGTATAAGGTAATGAGCAATTATTATTGTGGCTCCTGCCCTAACATGAATGTAAATTTCGCGGCTGCGCCAAATTTCACGCGATCGCCATATTGATTGGTCAGGTTGTCTAAACCAACCCCATAGTCCAGACCAAGCAGCCCGAACATCGGTAAGAATACCCGAACACCAACACCGGCGGAACGATATACTTTAAACGGATTATAATCTTTCAGACCATAGTAACCATTCGCCGCTTCAAAGAAGGCCAGGCCATAAATGGTAGCAGTCGGGTCAAGGGTAAACGGATAGCGGATCTCTGCAGTGTACTTGTTGAATATTGTATAACTGTTGTATTCTCCGTTAGTACTGTAGATGTCATAACCTCTGTGCGCGATGATATCTCTGCCGACAAAGAAGTTAAAACCGGATAAACCGTCGCCACCTACCTGGAAACGTTCAAATGGAGAGAAACCTAGGTTCTTATTATAGTAACCCATGAACCCTAGCTTAGCAGAAAGTCTTAATACAAAGTTACCTACCAGCTTCTGGTACCAGTCTGAAGAGAATTTATATTTATGGTACTCTACCCAGCGGTAGCGCTCTCTTGCGGTCAATGAGCTATAGTCATTGTCGCTTAAAGCGGAAACCGGCGGCGTAAATGCCATAGATAAGCTGATGTTAGACCCTGATTTAGGGAACAATAGCTGGTCCAGCGTATTTCTGCCAATAGTTATCTTTAATGCCAGGTTATTAGAATTACCGTTTTTATATTCCGGCACTTCAACCGGTAATAGCGGGTAATCCTTCATTTTAAAGTTCATATAGTCTATACCCACGGAAAAGATAAAGTTATTATCCGGCCATCTTACCCTGCGGCTTAAGGATACATTACCTCCCAGGTTGCGGATATAGGAGTCATATGGAGAAGCGATCGGCCTGTTATTGCTGTTATAGCCCAGGTAATTTCTTGCGAAACGGCCATAGCTCAGGGCTACGTTCAGGGCAATTGGTTTTTTACCGCCCAACCATGGCTCTGTAAACGCGAAGGTCATAGAGTTATACCACAAACCACTTGACTGGTAACGGATGGACAGGCGCTGCCCGTCACCCATAGGAAGCGGGTCCCATGTTTTTGGTTTCAGTAAATTCTTCAGCGAGAAGTTATTAAAGGTCAGGCCTAAGGTTCCGGTAAACCCGATACCGCCACCATAACCAGCAGATAGTTCTAACTGATCGGAAGATTTTTCAGCGATCTTAAAGTCAATATCCACAGTTTTATCCTGCATATTCGGCTTCGGTTCCGGCAATACTTTTTGCGGATCAATAAAGCCTAACTGGGAGATCCGGCGGATAGAACTGATCAAAGAAGATTGATTATAGATAGAGCCCGGATAGATTTCCAGTTCTCTCCTTAATACATAGTCATTCGTTCTTTCATTTCCGATGATATTGATATTCCGGACCCGGAACTGCGGACCTTCGGTAACAATAATATCAAAGTCAATCGTATCGTTTCTAATTTCTTTCTCGATAGCTTCTGCCCGGTAACCTAGATAACCATTATTCAGGTAGATACTACCCACGTCAATACCGCCTTCCATAGTAGCTCTACCCTGGATTTTCGCATTGATCAGGTCTTTATTGTATACATCCCCTCTTTTAATGCCTAATAATTCCGTCAATAATGAATCGCTATGAAGGGTATTTCCTTTCCAGGCGATGTCGCCAAAATAATATTTTTTCCCTTCATCGACTTTCAGCTCCACATTCAGGTGGCCGCTGGCTGTTTTGTAGATCGTATCGTCTACTATTTGCGCATCGCGGTACCCGGATGTATTGTATAATTCGATCAGGCTTGTTTTATCTTCTCTAAATTTCTTTTCATCAAATTTAGACGCGGATAGAAAACCATATCTGAAGTAGGGGTTAAGATGGTCCAGTGTCTTTGACAAGGACAGGAATCCGCCTTGTTGCATATACTTTCCAAAGCTCCGGTCCGGTTTAGGATAAACCGTAAACTTATCTGCCGGCTCCAGAGATAAGCGGGCCATTTCCTTTGTCCCCCCTAATGATCTTTTCAGTCGGGATGCGCTAAAGCTCTCATTGCCACTAATGTTTACGGTATTAATTTTTACTTTATTGCCTTTTGCTACCGCGATCACTAATGACGCGCCATTAACTACTTTAGGATCGGGTGTTTCTGTAATCGTTACGGAAGCATTTCTGAACCCTTTTTCAGCAAAATAGATTTTGGTACGGGCGATCAGGTCTTGCTTTAAGGCTTCCGTGATCATTTTATTACTTACCAGTCCTGCTTTTGTTTTGATTTCAGTAGCCTGCGTACTGCTGATCCCTGTAAATTTAAAAGTGGTCAGCCTGGGCCGCTCCTCCACTTTTATTTCAAGAAATATCTTATCTCCATCAACTTTGCTGATCAATATGTTGACATCAGCAAACATACCCTGGTTCCACAGGACTTTTAATGCTTTGGAAATGTTTTCGTCATAAGGCAAGCGTACGTATTGGCCTTTATGCAAGCCCGCTACGGACAATAAGGTAGCCGTATCAGAAAATTTTGTGCCCGAAACGGTAACGCCTCCTATTTCAAATGTTCCGGCCAGTGTCGTTTCCCCGAAGTTAACCTGCCTGTCTTTTTGGCTGGCATTAGTCGCTCCCAAGCCTATCTCAGACAGTTGTGCTACTGCAGTTTTCCCTAGCAAGCCCAGCCACATGGTCATCACTACAATTGCGGCTTTCCAAATCTTAAAGTCCATTAAAATGGTTTTATTTATTCTGTTAAACGTAAAAAACGTAAAATAATTATTCCGGTTAAATCAATTGTTCACTTGTTTTTCCAAATCTTCTTTCCCGCAACTGGTAATCTTTAATAGCTTCATATAAATGTACCTTCCTGAAATCAGGCCAATGTACTTCTGTAAAGTAAAGCTCGGCATAAGCGATCTGGTACAGCAGGAAATTGCTGATCCTGCACTCCCCGCTTGTTCTTATCAGCAGTTCCGGGTCGGGATAGTTTGCAGTGGTAAGATGCCGGGCAAAAAGCGCCTCATCAATATTGTTTATATCCAGGCTACCCGCTTTTACTTCAGCTGCAATGGTTTTTACCGCTTCCAGGATTTCCCATTTTGAACTGTAGCTTAATGCCAGGATCAGGGTTAAGCCGGTACAATCGGCTGTAAGATCAATACCTTCCTGCATTTCGATCTTACAGATCTCTGGCAGGTCATCCATATTGCCGATTACCTGTAAGCGCACATTATTCCGCTTCAGGTGGTCTGCTTCCTTCCTGATGGTACTGACCAGCAGTTCCATCAGCGCGTCTACCTCTATCTTAGGCCGGTTCCAGTTTTCAGTAGAAAAGGCATAAAGCGTCAGGTATTTAATATTTAATTCAGCACATCCTTCTACAATATCCCGGACAGATACCACACCCTCATAATGACCTACGATCCGGCTCTCACCTTTTTCTTTAGCCCATCTCCCATTACCGTCCATGATAATAGCAATATGCTCAGGCATTTTTGATTGTTGTATGTCTGCTTTGATATCCATGCGTAGCAATCCGTAATATACAATTTTTTACAAGTGGGCAAAGATACAAAAATAGACGCAGTGAATGCGTCTATAATTTAGTATATTATTATTTTCTTTAAAATCTTGTTGAAAATGCAGTGTGCGGATTAATATTTATACTTTTCAAATTTTTTGAAAAAGAAGCCCATGGTAAGTCCTGCCTGGGTAGCGTGCATTTGATTCCTGGAATCTGCCTCCGGGTGAACATTAACCAGGAAGTAGTTATAATGAGCTTTCAGGTAAATACCGCTTTGAAATTCATACCCGATCATAGCAGTCCCGGCAACATTAAATCCTGCGTAATCTTTATAATTACCCGAACCTATACGTAGTGGCGCATCCTGTTCCGTTATCCTTTCATTACCATTCAGTGCATTTGAGTATACCTGGTGATACCTGCCGCTAAACGTAAGTGCAAAGGTCGGGCCGACACCAATAAAGAAATGTTGCTTATCATAAACCGGGTCCCCGGCTTTAAACACAAACATTACCGGTACCTGTAATTGGTTTACCCGGTAATCCCTTGTATCTGATTCAAAGAAAGGTATACCGGCACCGGTTCTTGACTGGCGGGAGTAGGTACTGCTGGAACCCGAATTACCATCAAAGATCAGGCCTGGTTGCAGGTGAAACATGCTTTCTTGTCCAAAAGGAATATTTACATTAAAGCCGCCTCTAAAGCCTACTTTACCTTCTGTATCCCTGTTTTCACCTTTAATATACTGGGTCAATGTATTATAGGTTGCCCCGGCTTCTAAGCCTACGCTTACCTGGGCATCAGCAGCCGTTGAAATTGCTACGCATATAGCTGTTGCAGCAAAAATACGCTTCATGGATTAGTATTTTGTATCCAACAAAGATAATAAAGCACTTGGGAATTCAAAAGAATATGAGATAAAATAATCTTTCCGGCGAGCGTTTACTTTACTTGTCCAGTTTCTCAAAACTGGAATTGTTGCTGATAAACTCCGGAACGATCTCTTTCATCTTGGCAACGGTATCAAGTGCAATGTGTTTTTTCGCCAGTCTTACCAGCTCTGCTACCTCGGATTGCACCCAGGCAAAGTCATATTCTCTTACTTTAGCGATCAGGATCTTATCATGATAAGTTGGTAAAGTGTTTTCAGAATTGTTCAGCAACTCTTCATACAATTTCTCGCCTGGCCTTAAGCCGGAATAAACGACTTTGATATCTGCTTCCGGTACTTTACCGGCAAGTCGGATCATTTTATAGGCAAGATCCACTATTTTCACCGGTTTACCCATATCAAAAACAAAGATCTCCCCGCCTTTACCCATAGCTCCCGCTTCAAGTACCAGCTGGCAAGCCTCGGGTATGGTCATAAAATATCTTGTGATGTCCGGGTGGGTGACCGTGATGGGACCACCTTTCTCCAGTTGCTTCTGGAATCTTGGGATAACGGAGCCGTTAGAGCCCAGTACGTTTCCAAAGCGGGTGGTGACAAATTTGGTTGTATTCACCAGGTTATTGATCCCTGATGCAGCCCTTAAATGTTTATGATAAGACTGGGTATAGATCTCGGCTATGCGTTTTGAAGCGCCCATAACATTGGTTGGGTTAACCGCTTTATCTGTTGATACCATTACGAACTTATCTACCCCATAGGATACCGCAAGCTCCGCCAGTATCTGTGTACCCATTACATTATTGACAATGGCCGCAGAAGGATGCTCTTCCATCAAAGGCACATGTTTATATGCTGCGGCATGATAGATGATCTCCGGCTCATAAATCTCGAAGATTTGCTCCATACGCACGCGGTCTTTTATATCCCCTATAAAGCTTTTGACGGCATCGGAGGCATTAAAAGTCAGTAATAGTTCATGTAGCGGCGTTTCCGCACTGTCGCACAGAATGATTACCGCAGGATTATATTTGATCAGCTGCCTGGCGATTTCTCCGCCTATGGAGCCGGCAGCCCCGGTAACCAGGATCTTTTTCCCTTTTACTTCCCGCGCAATACTTTCATTCTTGATATTGATCACTTCACGGTCCAGCAGCTGCTCGATATTAATATCTTTCAGCTGTGTATCGTCCAGCTCATTATTGATCCATTTATCACTAGGTGGCAACTGCTGGATTTTTATATCAAACTCGAGGCAGGTATCTACCAGGAAGTTCAATTTATCTTTTGTCATAAAAGGGTCGGCAATGATCAACATTTCCACGCCTTCTTTTTTTAACCGGGCAATACTGGCTTTAGAGAATCCATAGACCGGAACGCCTTCTATTTTTTTACTGATCAATTTGGGACTTTCGTCCAGGAAGGAAACGATTTTAATGGCAGAACGCTCATTACTGCTGAACATTCTTTTGGCCAACATTCCTTCAAACCCGGCATTAAAAATGGTCGCTTTAATCGATTTGCGACGCAACGTAAACATGTTCTCATAAATCGTTTTTATGACAACCCGGTAAGCCAGTAGTGAAAAATTGGCACAGAAAAAGTAAATAGCCACGACGCTGATCGGGAACAAATAAGACTCATGTGGTACCACATTGTCAATGATCAGGAAAGAAAAGCTGGATAAAAGCGTAATGAGCAAGATCCTTTTAGCATCCTCCAGCGTGGTATACCTGACCACACCACTATAGCTTTTAAGGGTAAGCATGAGTATTGCATTTATAATCAGTACATATGCATACACCTTTATATGGTCCACATCGGCAGACAATAGGACGAAGTCAAAGTTAAGCCTGATCAGATAGGCCAGAAACATTGAAAGCAGGACACAAATTAGATCAATGAGAAATATGATCCACCTGGGGGCAATAGCTAATCTTTTAGACATGCGCGATAAAAAAAGCTAATATTATGCAAAAATACTACAATTAACTGATAACCTGCTCTATAACACTAATTAATAAGGCGTTAATTATACCTAACCAGAAATAAATAAAACAATACATAAACAACTTAATATCAACCAAATGAAAACTTCAACACATTTTGTTAGTGAAAGCGGGCTTCATTTACAGTTCTATTCCCGCTGCTGCAGGGCCGGATAGGGATATATCAATAAGGTACATTTAAACTTTTTGTATCTTCGATACTCTAAATGATCAATCAAGCATTAAAAAATAAGATAATGAAAAAATTAAGTCTTTTATTAAGTGTAGTATTATTCTCAAGCGCCGCATTGTTCGCCGGAGATGACAAAAAAGAAAAGAAAGCCGAAGCTTGCCAGAAAGAGAGCAGCTGTTGCGCTAAAAAAACGGCCAAAGAGGGCGATAAACCTGCAGAAGCTCATACTGCAGGCAAATCACAGAGCTTAAAAACAGACCATAAGCTCAAACAAGTTTCTGCCAATGAACTTAATCAAACTCCTGTTAAGGCTGAAGCGTCTGTGAAAATGCGCTAAACTAGCTATCCAATAGAAAAGGCCTGCGGCAAATTGCTGCAGGCCTTTTCTATTGGATATTGCTGGTTATTATGCTTTTAAAAGACTGTGTATATCCGGCATCTCGTTCGGATAAGCATTTGATTCCAGTTTCTTCCTTACTTCAGAGAATGCTTCCAGGGTAAGCTGGATATCTTCGTCTGTATGCACGGCTGTTGGAATCAGGCGCAGGATGATCTGTCCCTTGGGAATTACCGGGTAAACAACCACGGAACAGAAAATATTGAAATTTTCTCTCAGGTCCACGATCATTTGTAAAGCCTGCTCCAGTTCTCCTTTCATCACTACAGGAGTAACCGGTGTATTGGTGGTACCAATATCAAAGCCTCTCTCTCTTAAGCCGTTTTGCAGCTTATTTACGTTTTCCCAAAGTTTTGCTCTAAGCTCTGGCTGGGATTTGATCAGTTCCATACGCTTAAGTCCGCCAACAACCATAGCCATAGGCAATGATTTAGCGAAGATCTGGGAACGCATATTATAACGCAGGAAATAAATAATATCTTTGTCGGCAGCAATAAAGCCACCTACACCTGCCAATGACTTGGCAAAAGTGGAGAAATAAACATCAATACCATCAATACAATCCTGCTCTTCGCCAATACCCTTTCCTGTTGCCCCCATGGTACCAAAACCATGCGCGTCATCTACAAATAAACGGAATTCATATTTTTCTTTAAGCGCAGCGATTTCTTTTACTTTACCCTGGTTACCGTTCATACCGAACACACCTTCTGTAAGTACTAAGATACCGCCCGGCGTACCTTCGATAAATTTAGCCGCACGCTGTAATTGCTTTTCACAATCTGCAACATCGTTATGGTTAAACTTGTAACGCATACCCGGGTGCAAACGCAACCCGTCCAGGATACAGGCATGGCTCTCGGCATCATAAACGATCACATCATGACGGGATACCAGCGTATCAATAGCGGATACCATTCCCTGGTAACCGAAGTTCAATAGTATAGCGTCTTCTTTACCTACAAATGAAGCAAATTCATGCTCCAGCTTATCATGGTTATCAGAGTTACCACTCATCATACGGGCACCCATAGGTAATGCTAATCCATATTCCGCAGCGGCGTCCGCATCTGCTTTCCTGATCTCAGGATGGTTAGCCAAGCCTAAATAGTTATTCAAACTCCAAACAATTCTTTCCTTCCCATTAAACTTCATCCTGTTTCCAATCTCTCCTTCCAGCTTTGGAAAAGCAAAGTATTCATGTGCTTGATCCTGATAACGGCCAATCGGCCCCCTATCTTTTTTAATCTTGGCAAAAATGTCCATTAAAACCCTGTTTAAAAAATGTAATTAAATGTATAAAAATATTTTCAATATGCAAAGGTACAAAAATAATTATCACGCAAATGAAATCGTGTGAATAAGCGTAAACACTTATCTTTGCACAGTAATGCTTAATGATTTAAAAGCCAGTTTTACCGCAATAGATTTTGAAACAGCCCACGGGGCCTATAACAGTATCTGCCAGATCGGGCTCGTGCGGATAGAAAACGGTGTGGTCGTACATACACTTAGTCAACTGGTACAGCCTCCTGATAATTATTATCACTGGGGCAATGTAAGAGTGCATGGCATTACCAAAAAGCATACGGCTAATGCCCCCACCTTCAACCAGGTATGGCATTTAATGGAGCCTTATATTACCAACCAGCTGGTGATTGCCCATAATGCGAAGTTTGATGTTACCTGCCTAAAGAAGACGCTTTCTTTTTATGAAATGCCGGTTCCGCCTTTTAATCATGCCTGTACTTATAAGATCTTCAATTCAAACCTTAAGTCACTGGCAGAAAGGTTTAATATTCCTTTAAACCATCACGATGCTCTTTCCGACGCGATGGCCTGCGCCCGGCTTTATTTAAACTACCTGCATACCAAAGCCCTGGTTTAGTTAAGACCCGGACCGCTGTCCTACCAGCACCCCATATGGAATGCGTTTTTCTTTGAAACTGTCTGAACAGAAAAGCATACGCTCATTATTCATTATTTTCTATCCCTGCAAAATCAACACGATGCAACCAATAGTTTACGGAATTCCCAATTGTGATACGATCAAGAAAACGCTTGACTGGTTCAGGAACCATGATATTGAGGTAAGTTTTCATAACTATAAAAAAGAGGGCATTACCAAAACCCTCTTAAATGAATGGGTAAAACAGGTAGGCTGGGAAGTATTGCTGAATAAAAAAGGAACTACCTGGAAGCAGTTAAGCCCGGAGGAGCAAGCGGCCGCTACAAATGCTAAAGCAGTAATTTCCCTGCTTGCAGCCAATACCAGTATGATCAAAAGACCAGTTATCACCTTAGAAGGCCAGGTTTGTGTTGTAGGCTTTAATGAAACTGGGCTGCTGGAGCTGGCCGCCAAGTGTAAATAAGGTGTAAAAATTTGCCCGAACATACATTGCATTAGTTTTAATCTTTAATTTTGCCCATCAGTAATCCATCATTTAAACAAAAATAAATAAAGGTCTAATGAAAAAGTTCTTAAGCATAGCCGTTTTCGCCCTCTCGGGCCTGGCATTCCAGGCGCAGGCGCAACATAAGCATACAGAAGAGTCAAAAGCTACGCCATCTGCGGTAAAAGGCCAGGTGTACGGTGAAAATATCGAAGAGAAAAACCCGATAAATGGAAAAGATTTCACACAGCGGCTCAACGGTGAAAACCCGGTAAGAATGCAGGTAAAAGGTACCGTAACCGGCGTATGTAAAGCACGCGGGTGCTGGGCTACCGTAGATATCGGTGACGGCAAAGAAGTATTTGTAAAAATGAAGGATTATGGTTTCTTCTTACCGATGGACGCTAAAGGCAAACAGGTATTGTTAAGCGGTGACGCTTTCGTAGAAACCCATAGTATAGATGAGCTGAGGGAAAAAGCGAAGGCCCAGAAAAAATCGGATGAAGAGATCAACAAGATCAATAAACCGGAAGAAGAGCTGCGTTTTACCGCGCATGGCATTACCGTGCTGAACTAATTTAATTAAAAATTATTCATTTTTCTGCAATGGGTACCGTGTAATTCTTTAATTTTGCGGCTCAAATCCGAAAAAAGTATAAACCATTTTATGGCAACTAACAGAACATTTACGATGATCAAACCTGATGCGGTAGCTGCAGGTCACATCGGTGCTATCTTAGCAAAAATCAACGAAGCTGGATTCAGAATCGTAGCGATGAAATATACGCATCTTACCCAGGCTTCTGCCGGTAAATTTTACGAAGTACACAAAGAGCGTCCTTTCTACGGAGAACTGGTTGACTTCATGAGCAGTGGTCCTATCGTAGCGGCTATCCTGGAAAAGGATAACGCGGTAGCTGATTTCCGTACTTTAATCGGAGCGACTAACCCTGCTGAGGCAGCTGAAGGCACTATCCGTAAAATGTATGCCAAATCTATCGGTGAAAACGCCGTACACGGTTCTGACAGCGACGAAAATGCTGCAATCGAAGGCAACTTCTTCTTCAACGGCCTGGAAAGATTCTAATCCGGGTCCGGATAAAATATAAAAAGGCTTCCTAATGGAAGCCTTTTTTATTTACTAATAAGGTAAATTATTTTTATTTCACACCCTGCATCATCTTCTTCACTACCGGTGAGAAAAGGATCAATACAATGCCCGCTACAATCGCATACATGGTTAGTTGATAGTAACCATCAGTATAAGACATTAATTTGTCGACCAGGCTTGCATTAGGGTTGTCAACAGCCATAGATGCGCCCAACTTGCCGGCAGCAAACTGGCCAAAGGCACTGGCAAGGAACCATAAGCCCATCATCATACCCGTAAGTCTTTTAGGCGATAATTTAGTCACGGTAGACATACCAATCGGTCCCAGGCACAACTCTCCTATCGTAGTGATAAAATACCCGAAAGCAAACAGCTCTAAAGAAGAAATCCCGTTGCCATTATGGAAGAATCGTGTACTATAAAAAATGTAGAAAGAAAGGGCTAAGAACAGGAACCCTATACCGAATTTAATGATGGTATTAGGCTCTAACTTCTTCTTCGCCAGCCAAAGCCATAGTAAGCCGATAATCGGGCTTAGAATGATCACAAAAAGTGAGTTCGCACTATTGTTGACAATATTAGGATCTATTTCAAAGAACCAGAATGTATGGCTCAGGTTCTTCTCTGCAAATAAGGCCAGGGAGCCTCCGCTTTGCTCAAATATCGCGTTGAACACGAAATAAAAGAAGATGAAAACAAATGCCGCCAATAGTTTCAGTTGTGCTGAACGGTCCTTTACCCGGAAAGTTTCTATCAGGAAATAAATGATCGCCACAGGTGCTATAGTGTACATAAAGCGGTCGGTATAGTCTGTATTCTGTACCATGATCAGGATCAGGGGAATGCAGATGATGGAAGCAATATAGACCAATACTTCCCTTGTTGTACGCGTCGCTTTGGGCAGGCTCAGCAAGGGAGAATCCCCGATAACGCCAAGCGATTTCCTGGTGACCGCGAAAGTGATCAGCCCGATCAGCATCACGAATGCCGCCACACCAAATGCCGCGCTCCAGGAAACATATTTGCCGAGATAAACACAAAGCGCGCCGCCCAGTAAAGCACCTACATTAATACCGGCATAGAACATACCAAAGCCCGCATCTCTTCTCGGATCCCCGTCATGATACAACTCGCCAACCATCGAAGAAATATTAGGCTTGAAGAACCCGGTACCGATAATGGAAAGCGTGATCCCGTAATAGAAATAATCGTGTGGATTTAAGGCTATGATCAGGTTGCCCAGGATCATGACAATGCCCCCGAATACCAGGGACCTCTTGAACCCAAGAATTTTATCGGCGAAGATCCCGCCCAGGAAAGTAAAGGCATAAACGAAGGCCTGTATGGCGCCATATTTGAGATTGGCCTCACTTTCCAGGATGCCCAGCTGCCCTACCATAAAAATGGTCAGTATACCCCGCATGCCATAGAAACAGAACCGCTCCCACATTTCGATCAAAAACAAATACCAGAGTTGCTTTGGATATTTTCCCTCAAAGTTCCTGATCTGTTCCAAAGACTGAGCTTCCATAATATTTTTTATTTTTTAGTAAAGAAAAAATCACCGGACTTCCATCCGGTGATTAAATAGACTTGTTTTTATCTTACTCCATGCATCATTTTCATGATCACTTTATTCAATAAGATCAATAGTAAACCGCATACCATGACGAACCCTGCAATGTAGGTAAATACTTCACCTGCGCCTAATGTCTCTACGATAGAAGCCAGGTAGCCACCGATAAAGTTAGCTACAGAAGAAGACAACATCCATACAGCCATTAAGATAGAAGCCAGTTTTGGCGGTGACAATTTAGTTACTACAGAAAGCCCTACCGGAGACAAACACAATTCACCAATGGTATGTAATAAATAAGTCATAATTAACCACATTAATGCGGCTTTATTGCTTTCATCAGCGATATTACCATTAGCAACCCTTTCCCCTACGGCGCCCAGCATAAATAAAAAGCCAAGGCCAAGGATGATCATACCCACACCCATTTTGATCGGGGTAGATAATTTTTTACCTAACCTTGAGTTCCAGAAGATCGCGAATAAAGGCGCCAAAGTAACGATGAAAATCGGGTTTACCGACTGGAACCAGGAAGTAGGGATTTCAAAACCGCCTACCCTTCTGTCAATAAATTTATCAGTATAAAGCGATAAAGAAGAACCAGCCTGCTCAAATCCGGCCCAGAAGAAAACGGCAAAAGCAAATAAGATAAAGATCACAGTAACCCGTTGACCTTCTTTCGGTTTATCCAGTTTTTCACCTGTTTGCGGGTTTACAGATACTACTGACTCTGCTTCTTCACCTAAAACAGATCCGGTAACATTAGAGACCGGCTTCTTACCAAGATCTCCTAAATACTTTTGAGCAAAACCGTTAAATACTAATTGTCCCAATAACATACCTACACCGGAAGCCAGAAAACCATAACGGTAGCCATATGCAATAGTACCATCCGCATTAGTTGTTGAGAACAGGCTATCGGTAAAATACCCGATCACGAAAGGCGCTAAAAGCGCGCCCAGGTTAATCCCCATATAGAAGATGGAGAACGCAGAGTCCCTGCGGTCATCTCCATCCTTGTATAATCCACCTACCAGGGTAGAAATATTAGGTTTGAAAAATCCGTTCCCGATGATCAGCAAAAATAAACCGATATACAGGCCCGTCATATTGTTCATGGCAAACAAGGCAAATTGCCCTAACATCATCGTAATACCACCGATGGTAATCGCCAGGCGCTTACCTAAATATTTATCGGCCAGCCAGCCCCCGATTAACGGGGTAAAATAAACCAAACCGGTAAAGTACCCATAAAGCAGGGTCGCCTCAGCAGGATCCATCCCTAAACCACCTTCAAATAACTTCTTGGTTAAATACAGAATTAAAATGGCACGCATACCATAATAACTAAACCGCTCCCACATCTCTGTGAAGAATAAAAGGTAGAGACCTTTAGGATGCCCCTTCTTCGGGCTCGACGCAACTGCTGACATACTCAGATTTTAAGTTAAATGATAGAAATAACTGCCTAAATTAAGGAAAAATCCAAACAGTGTTAATTTTTGTTAAACAATTTTGTTTTGACTTCCGGCAAGACCAATTGTTTAACGGGCATTAAAAATATTTTTTTGACTACTTGATGCCATGCATTAAACGCCTGATCAGCGGGGTAAGGAAAATCAGGATCAGTCCGGCCACAATCGGCACAATGGTAAAGATTAAAAAGAAGGTAGACATACTATGCTCTTTCTTAATCTCTTCAATTTGTCCGCCCAATGTACCGGCCAGTTTATTACCAATCGCAATCGCCAGGTACCACATCCCGAACATAAAAGCGATCATTTTACCCGGAACCAGCTTACTCACATAACTTAAGCCTACCGGCTGTATACAGAGTTCCCCTAAAGTGTGGAATAAATAGGCTAATACCAACCAGATCATACTCACGCGCACGATACCGGCACCGACACCTACCGGGATCGCACTGGAGCCATAGGCCAGGAAGGCGAAACCGATCGCGGTAATGATAAGGCCCATACCGAACTTAACCGGGGCCGACGGGTTGAACCTTGTTTCCCAGAGCTTGCCCACAAGGCTGGCAAATACAATGATGAAAAATGAATTTAAAATAGAGAACCAGGAAGTCGTGATTTCTACCTGACCGTCCTTTACACCGGTAATGGTTGCCGTGCCTATTTTCGAGACTTTACCCTGCTCCTGGTATTGGCCTTGTACCTTTTCGTGTAATTCCGGGTCCAGGTAAACCGGCTTACCACCTTCCTCATGAAGCGGGATAACCGAACCTACATTTAAAGCTTCGGTAGTGGCTATGGTCTCTTTCCGGGTTTCTATCGTTCCATTTGGAATGGTCTTTGCCGCCTCCGATTGATAGGTATATTTAAAAACCGGTTTCTGGTCTTTGTCCAGTATCGGCTTGCCTTTATCGTCCAGCGCAGGATATTTTACCACTTCATAACTTACTTCGTAAGCATGGCTGGAATAATCCCGGTTCAGCATCCAGATCACAATACCCCAGATGCCGACAAAGGCTACACCTAAAATAATATTGGATACAGCAATCTTTTTAAAGGTTTGCCGGAATAGCTTGAACAGTACCCAGGTGATAAATAGCAATGGAATAACAGTTAATAAGGTATTGATGACGTTATAGGCCGTTGCCGCTGAGCCGGTAAATACTCTTTCGGTATAGTCTCTGGCAAAAATCACGAGCGAACTGGCACCCTGCTCAAAGGATAAAACAAAAAATACGGTAAAGAATACAAATAGAATGACCGCGAACATCCGGTCCCGGAGCACATTATCATAACGCAATATCCTGCGAATAACCAGGACCAGGAATAATGCCAGCCCGATCAAAATAAAGACTACAGGACCAGATACTTTCTCCTTTGGAAAGAACAATGCTTCCGGTAGCAACCTGATGCCTTCTATATTAGACAGGAAATCATTGATCAGGTACAGGAAGCCCATTAGGGCACAAATAGCAATAAGTACTTTATCCAATACCGTAAAAGGGTTGGGTTTATACTCCTGCTTATTCGCTTCTTCCTGTAGCTGTGCTACCGTTTTCTTCTGCGGCTTTGCCCCGATGCTGCCAAACAGGGGCTGTGCCAGCCAGAATTGCAGGCAGCCCAAAAGCATAAAGACGCCGGCCAGCCCAAAGCCCCAGGACCAGCCTACCTTCTCGGCCAGATAGCCACAAAGCATCATGCCAAAAAACGCGCCCGCGTTAACGCCCATATAAAAGATGGTATAAGCACCGTCTTTCTTCTCCGGCAGGTCTTTATACATCTGCGAGATGATGGAAGTGATATTGGGTTTAAAAAAACCGGTCCCTAAAATCAACAGGCCCAGCCCCCCATACATGCCTACTTTTGTTTCTACTGCCATACAGGCATGCCCGAGCGTCATAAGGATACAGCCTATGATAACGGCACGGGTATAGCCCAGGTAGCGGTCCGCGATCACACCGCCAATTATTGGCGTAAGGTAAAGCATACTGGCATAAGTACCCATAAGAATACCGGCATTTTTAGCGGTCCATTCCCAGCCGGGGTTGGAGCCAACAATCGCCATGGTCAGGAAATTGATCAGTAACACACGCATACCGTAGAAGGAGAATCGTTCCCACATTTCTGTAAAGAACAAAACAAACAGACCGGCCGGATGCCCTAAAACTCTGGATTCAAAAAAAGCGGTATTCTTAGTTGGCGTCATGAATATATTTTTCAGTAAAGATTTATAAAAATCAGCTCGTAATTATATTTTTTTGCGCGTGCACAGGGGATAGCTATAGCCCAGCATTACCACACCGGCCCCGATCCGGTTCTTTCCATGATCGGCCCCTTTCTGGATATACCTGAAGCCGTAATTTCCTCCACCTTCCAGGATGATCTTCCCTTTTTTTAATTGATAAGAGAACCCGAGAGCCCCGGATACGCCGTAATTCCAGGCGTACAGGTCCTTCTTAGCTTCGATGATGGTATCTACAGAACTTCCAAAAAAAGTATGTACATATTGCGGGTCAATCTCTGACTGCGGATCGGAAGTAGCATATACTCTCAGGTGCTCTGACTTAACAATCTGCTTGGCACTAACCATATAACCGATATATGGGCCGGCCTGTATATAGACAGAGAGCTTTTGTTTTAATGCTATGGGTTGCGCGAATTTAAGATGGACCGGTAACTGCAGGTAGTTGATGCGCGAAACATTTTCCAGATTCGCGAAAACATAATCATTACTGGTATTAAATACAGTCTGGAAGAGCGCGACATACTGCTCCGGTATGGTCATGGGCTGCACCGTATTACGGCGGCCGCCCTGACCGGAAAACACCAGTTCCGGTACCAGGTAAAATTTCCTGCCCAGGCCGATTTCTACGAAAGCGCCGAAATTAGGCCCGATGCGGCTTATATAATCTTTATTCCAATCATTCTTGGTCTCCCCTGCGGAAAGATTAGGAATACTTAAGCCCCCCTTTAAGCCGATAGAGATACCCTGCTGCGCCCTGGATAACGAAGGCAGTAAACACAGGCAACAAATACTGTAAAATAAAATTCTGCTCATTAGTTCAGGTTTAAATGAAAAACAAATCTAGCGAATACTTGTTACAATAAGCTTTACAGGCGCATCATATTGATTAAAATAAAAAAGAGACATAGCAAAAGCTATGTCTCTACGAAAAATAATATACTAAAATTTATTTCTGATTTTCTACAGTACCTATGATTTTTAGTACTTTGGTAGGCTCTGTTTTCGCATTTGAAGTAACGGTAATCGTTTTATTGATCGGTCCCGGGCGTTTTGTATCATACTTCACTTTGATCACCGCAGATTTCCCTGGTTTGATCGGCTCTTTCGGCCATTCAGGAACAGTACAGCCGCAGCTACCTTGCGCATTGGAAATAATCAGCGGAGCTTTCCCTGTATTTTTAAATTCGAAAGCGCCTTCACCATTACCATCATACTTTACCGTACCATAGTCATGCGTATCTTTCTTGAATTTGATTTCCTGGGCAGCAGCCTTATCTGCAATTGCCAATCCTGCAACTACGATTGCAGCAGACATTAATATCTTTTTCATTGCTATTTTTAAATTAGAATTCAAATTTAGGGCACAATCAAATACAATTTTATCATTTTTTGTTAATTCATTGTTTTTCAATATAGACATGCTTTATATTGTACTTAAATATTGTGTTTTAAGCTACAAGCTACTTAATTTATTTGCTCCAGGCGATACAGTACATAATTGGTCCATCCATTAGTATAGTGGGTCTTCGAAGACTTTTGCAACTTACCCATCCATTCATTTTCCTGTACCGCCCAAGGCTCATCATCAATATACGACTTAAGCAGCACGACTCTATTCTGGCTATCATATTCATACCTACCAAGCTCTTTACTGTTTGTACTATAATCGGATAAACTATTTTCAATTACATTATTGTTCCCATCATACTCCCAGGATTCTATCTTTAAAAGTTGCCTATTCACATAGGTTTCCTGCCGTTCGATCTTATCATTTTCATTGTAGTATAGTTTGAGGATGGAAACAAGCGGCTCATTATCTTGCCTTTGCGGATCAGGTTCTGATATAGATTCTACTATTCTTCCTTTATTATCTAATATATTCTTTGTCTTTAAAGAAAAGTCTGGGTCTCCTTTAAAAATTTGCTCCGTAAGTCTACCGGCACTATCTCTTACGAACAATACCACTTGTTCATACAGGTCATTTACCCACGTATATGTTTTTAACTTTTTTCCCTGCCGGTTATATTCTTTAACAAGTATTTTACTTCTGTAAGGTTCATAATCCCAGGTAGTGTCAAACAATAAAACGGTATCCTTGTCATACACCTCTACCCGCAGCTTCATGGTATCCGACACCCCTTCTTCCGGATGACAGGTATAAGCATAAGCGGTATTTTTAAAGGCGGCTTGTGCGCAAACTCCTTCATTCAGCCAACTAAACAGCAGCAAAAAGGCAAGTAGGGAAAGTTTATTCATCTGTTTATTTATCCGGACAAAAATACCACAAACCTTCCTGATGCTAAAATCATATAAACATAGCCCTGATTAACGTAACAATTTAATTTCCCGATGCCTGTAGCTTTGCGATAGGCAAATTGCGCAACGTTATGAAAAAGCATTTTAAAGTAGAAGGTATGACCTGTAATGGCTGCAGAAGCACCGTTGAGCAGGCTTTAAATACATTACCCGGGGTGAACGCAAAAGTGCAGCTGAAGCCGGGAAGGGCCATTATTGAGGCGCCCAAAGATATCCCTTTAGCCGCGTTCCGGGAAGTGCTGGCCAAAGAAGGCGATTACACAATCGACGAGCTTGATGAAGAAGAGGCAGAAGCCCATCAGCACCACCATCATGATCACCATCACGAAGCAACACCCACTGTTATACCTATCACTAAACAGGACCACGAGGTTTACGACAGGGACAAATACTATTGCCCTATGTTTTGTGAAGGCGATAAATTGTATGATACAGAAGGCCGCTGCCCGGTATGTAAGATGCACTTGAAAAAGTTGCCGGCAGGACAGAGTATTGCCCTGGTCAAACAGGGCATGAATCAAACCAGCACGACACCCAAACCCAAAATCACCGGCTCCGGTTATTATTGCCCTATGCAATGTGAAGGGGATAAGACTTATGACAAGCCCGGGGATTGCCCGGTATGCGGCATGAGCCTGGTACCCGTGGAAACCGGTGAAGCAACTGTAGACACCAGCTACCTGGACCTCCGGAAAAAATTTATTGTGGCACTCTGCTTTACCCTCCCGCTTTTTATCCTTTCAATGGGCGGCATGATAGAAGGAGGATGGATACAAAGAACCGTACCGCAGACGGTATCTAACTGGGTACAGTTCGGCCTCACCCTGCCTGTTGTATTTTACGCGGCCTGGATATTCTTTATAAGGGCCTGGAACTCTTTCCGCAGCGGCCGGTTAAACATGTTCAGCCTTATAGGCCTGGGTGCCGGCGCAGCCTTTATCTTTAGTGTTGCAGGCCTGTTGTTTCCCGGTGTCTTCCCCGAACAATTTAAAGACCATCATGGCGGCGTCCACCTTTACTTTGAAGCGGTTGCCGTCATTCTCACTTTGGTCTTACTGGGCCAGGTAATGGAAGCCCGGGCCCATCACCAGACCAGCTCGGCCATTAAAGCCTTACTACAGCTGGCCCCTACTGAAGCGACGGCCCTGCTGAACGGACAAGAGGTTAAGATTGAGCTTAAAGATATTAAAGCAGGCAATATTCTAAAAGTAAAACCCGGGGAACGCATCCCTGTGGATGGAGTGATTATCGAAGGCAGCTCCGGCATCGACGAGTCTATGATCACCGGCGAACCGATTCCTGTCGAAAAAACGGTAAATGATAAGGTGAGCTCCGGCACGATAAATGGCAACAAAAGTTTCCTGATGAAAGCCGAAAAGGTGGGCGATGAAACCCTCCTGGCGCAGATCATAGCTATGGTGAATATGGCCAGCCGCTCCCGCGCGCCTATTCAAAAACTGGCTGATACCGTGGCACGGTATTTTGTACCCGCAGTAATTACTATTGCTTTACTTTCCCTGGTTGTCTGGGCTGTATTCGGCGGTAAAGAAGGGTACTTGTTTGGTATGGCCAATGCGCTTGCGGTCCTGATCGTAGCCTGCCCCTGTGCCTTAGGCCTGGCAACGCCGATGTCGGTGATGGTAGGTGTAGGTAAGGGCGCACAAAATGGGGTATTGATCAAAAATGCCGAGGCCCTGGAGATTATGAACAAGGTGGATGCGCTTATTGTAGATAAAACCGGGACCCTTACGGAAGGAAAGCCTTCTATGGAGGAGCTGGTACCCGTAGGCGAATGGGACCGCAATGCCGGCTTACGCTATGCCGCGGCGGTCAACCAGAATTCTGAGCACCCGCTGGCCATGGCCGTTAACCAGTTTGCACAAAAAGAGGGCCTGTTTGTACCTTCTGTTGGCCTGTTTGAGTCGGTTACGGGGAAAGGAGTTACCGGTATCGTAGAAGCTAAGCAAATAGCTTTGGGCAATGATAAGCTCATGCAGCAGGTAAACGCTTCAATTAATGATGCGGTGAAAAACGAGGTGGCACAATTACAGGCGAAAGGAAAAACGATTTCTTACCTTGCCGTAAACGGGCAGCTGGCTGCTTATGTGATCATATCAGACGCGATAAAGGCAGGCAGCCGCGATGCGATCCACAGCCTGATGAACCGGGGGGTAGAGGTGATGATGCTGACCGGTGATAATGAGCTGACCGCGAAAGCGGTGGCGCAGGAGCTGGGTCTACCGCATTTTAAAGCACAATGTTTACCGGAAGATAAACTCAACGAAATAAAAAGATTACAGGGAGAAGGCAGGATTGTGGCGATGGCAGGAGATGGCATTAATGATGCGCCCGCCCTGGCACAGGCCAATGTCGGTATTGCTATGGGGACCGGTACAGACGTAGCTATTGAAAGCGCGGCGATCACTTTATTGAAAGGTGACCTGAATGGTATCCTTAAGGCAAAAACGCTTAGCCATAAGGTAATGGGAAATATAAAGCAGAACCTGTTTTTTGCTTTTATATACAATACGCTGGGGGTTCCCGTGGCCGCTGGTTTATTGTACCCTTTCTTTGGCTTGTTAATGTCGCCTATGCTGGCAGCGGTAGCCATGAGCTTTAGCTCTGTTTCTGTTATTGCCAATTCACTTAGGTTAAGAAGCGCCCGGCTATAATTAGTTCTAAGTTCCTGTTATTTGGTGAAAAAAGCCAGTTCTTTATTTGAACTGGCTTTTACTTTTGTCCAATATACAGACGATATTGCTTACAAAAACTACCCACTGCTATGTCCGTATAATAAAAAAGTGACCGTTTTAAAACGGTCACTTTTTTATTAATTTAAACCAGATGTAATTAGTCTATAGTAAGCTCACCTGTTCTGGCTAAGTATTTATTGATCTCCGTGGCTTGCTGGCTCATCGGGTATTTTTCTTTGATTTCTTTATACAGTTTTTTAGCTTCTTCAATTTTTCCTGCTTTTTCACTCGCTAAAGCAGCACGGAAAGTGTATAGAGCTGAAGTGTATTGGTCATTCTCGTTAGCAGCCGCTTTTTTATAATATTCCAGGGCCTTATCCAGCTTCCCGGTTTCCATATAAGCATCTCCTAATGATCCGTTGGCCAGGTTACCTACTACAGTACCTTTACCATCAAACTCTCCCAGGTATTTAATCGCGTTATTTGCATCGCCGGTTTTAAGGTAGCTCATCCCCAAATAGTATTTGGCCAGGTTAGCCGCATCTGTACCGGAATATTTCTTAACGATATTCAGAGCGCCGGTACTTTGCCCGTCTCCATTGATCACTAAATTGGAAGAATCCGCTTCAAACCAATTCTGAACTTTATATAAAGCCCGGTTTGCTTTTTCTTCATTAGGAGCCTGTACCAGGTATTTATAACCGAAATATCCGCCTACCAATACCAATACCGCGACGACTAATCCGATAATTAACTTCTTGTTCTTGTCAAAAGAATCCTGCATTTTAAACATGGTCAGATCACCAGAACCGGTAGTGCCGGATGTGCCAAATTCTTCTACACCGGGTTTATTTCTTGAAGTTTGTGCCATTTTATGTTAAATTATAATACATTTAAGTCGGCGAACTTACAACAAATTTGTAAAATATCAAAAAACAATGTATTATCCTATTTTGATTTAATTATTGAATGGTCTTTGCATGTACTTTATATAAATGCAAATCGCCATAAAGTGTACGGGTGGTATGCACTATTTCCAGCCGGTATTGCTGCCAGATCTCATCGCCCAGGTTTTTATCCGCAAAAGAGCCCCGACTTATAATTTTGTGGTCGTCCGGCATATCCGTAATAATGTTGTAGCCACTGTCCACCCAGTTTGCCAGCAGCTCCGGTGACAGTTTATCGTCAGTATAAAACCTGCTAGTGTCGCCGCCCAGGTATTCATTTTGATTCTGGATCAGGTTGGTAAAAGAGATAAACCGCACGTCAGGATGCTGTTTCATGTAATTCACTTTTTCCTTCTGGTCGATCAGGTTGTAGTAGTGCATCGGGAATGCTGCATAAACCAGGTTCCATAGCCACATCGTAAGGACCAGGCCACAGAAAGCCTGCGTGGCCAATGTCCATTTAGGCGCTATACAGATCGCCAGCAGTACAGGTGTCATAATCATAAATTCGGCATTACCATTGGAATAAAAAGCAAAGCCGACCTGCAAACAGAGTATGAGCAAATGGGTCTTAATCCACCAGGACTGATCACTGAAAACGTTTTGTTTCGCTACCAGCTTTTTTCTTTTTGCCCATGTTTTTATAAGTAAGACAAGCCAGATAAGCACGGCGACCAGGGGGATAAAATACATCCAGTGCTGCCTGATCAGGATCAGCATATAGGGATAAACCTGCAAAAATGTTCTCACGATGGACACCCCCACAAACATGATATATTGCTTAAGCCCAAAGGTCTGGCTGGCATTACCATGATAATAATCGTATAAAATATAGGTCCAGAAGGAACGTAAACTTAAGGCTTCCTCCCGGGTACTGACAAAAACCAGGAGGTATATCACAGGAACCAGCAGCGCAGTGCAGGCATAGGTAAATGAAACCCTGAAAGAACGATAGCCCCATAGAATGCCGGCAAATAATCCCAACCACCAAAAAAGGTGGATCTGGTGGAACAAAACCGCCAGCATACTCAGGAAACCGGAGATCAATACATACCGGATATGCTGGCTTGCCACCGCATATTTCAGTAAATAATAGCTGCCGGCCAGGGAGCAAAACATAGACAATATATAGCTTTCATTCTCCAGGCTAAAGCGCCAGATCCCGAAGGAAAAACCCGAAAATAAGACCCATAAACATCGCTGCACGGTCGATACACCCAATAATTCCAGTATTTTGGACAGCAGATACAATGCGGCTACAGCAAAAAAAGTATTGAACAGGGTACAAAGCCTGAGGATGTCTACATCCGGGAACACGGCTTTTACCGGCAGGGATAAATAATGATACAACCAATTATATAACAAATGATGCGGTGAAAAAAGGTCCCCACCACTCCTGATACCCGTCGCATAACCATAGCTATCGGAAGACAGGTTATTATTAGGCAGTAGCAGATAAGTCAAAAGAATAATTCCCAAAGAGATCATAAGCCCTCTCTGATGCAGCATTTTCTTCATAATCAAGCTAAGGTAAAGCAGTTAGCAGTCAAATAAAAATATACATTTTTTACATACAAACATATAGTTTATCTTTTCTGCGCGAAAAAGCTTCACGCTGATTTTTTTCCTAGTTTTAAAGCATTCATATTTTTAGTATAGTTGCAAGCGGAGTAAACAACATCTTTGCGCAATTATTTATTTTGAGGTTCCTATGCAGCATTTTATTAATGTCCATACCCATAGCATGGCTGATAATAATGCCATTATCAGTTTTTACGAGGCTTTTGAACAATCAGGCACGGTGCCCCACTGCAGCCTTGGGATACACCCCCGTTACCCCGAAAAGGCAAGTTATGCCCAACTGGAGGCCTTTGCAGGGCAAAGGAATGTACTGGCGATCGGTGAGTGTGGCCTGGATAAATTATGTGATACCGACTGGTCGTTACAGGAAACTGTTTTCCGGCAACAAATAGAGCTGGCCAATAAGCTGGGCAAGCCCCTGGTCATCCATTGCGTGCGTGCCTACAGCGAGTGCATCCGCCTGCTGGCTGCCGCAAAAGTGCCGGTAATTTTTCACGGCTTTAACCGTAACCTGCGTATCGCGCAACTGCTTTTGGACCAGGGTTTTTATTTATCGGTGGGCGCTGCCCTATTTAACGCCGCTTTTCAAACAGTTTTTACGGCATTACCTGTTGAGCGGCTGTTTTTTGAAACCGATGACCGGGGAGACCTGGAGATTGGTCTCCTATATAAAAGAGCCGCTGAACTCAAAAAAATTGGGGTAGAATCCCTTATTTTGCAGGTTGAGCGTAATTTTCAAAAAGTATTTAACAATGCAAGATAAAAGTTGGTTGTCCAGGACAGCCCTCCTGATCGGGGAAGAAGCCCTGGATAAATTGACCAAAAGCCATGTGATGGTGGTAGGTTTAGGCGGTGTAGGTTCTTATGCGGCAGAATTTGTATGCCGGGCCGGTGTAGGTAGAATGACCATTATTGACGGAGATGTGGTAGACCCTACCAATCGTAACCGGCAATTACCGGCCCTGGCGACCAATCATGGGGAGTCCAAAGCGGATATTATGGCCGAGCGCTTAAAGGCGATCAACCCGGAGCTCGAACTGACTGTTATCAAAGAGTTCATTACCCCGGAAATGGTAGAAAAGCTGATGGAAGAAAAGCCGGATTATTTTATCGATGCCATTGACAGCCTTACACCCAAACTGACTTTTATCGAGATCGCTTATAATAGCGGGATTCCTTTTGTCAGCTCTATGGGTGCCGGCGGGAAGCTGGACCCGACGAAGTTAAAAGTGACCGATATTTCAAAAACCTACAACTGCCCTTTCGCGATGAAAGTGCGCAAGCGTTTGAAGAAAAAAAATATCCGGAAAAATGTGAAAGTGGTTTACTCGGATGAGCGCCCGGTATATGAATCCATGATGCTGACCGATGGTACTAATTTCAAGAAATCTTTTTATGGCACCATCTCTTATGTACCTGCTGCTTTTGGCGGCGCGGTAGCTTCTGTGGCCATCCGGGACCTGATTGAATGGGAAGAAAGGAAGTAATAAGTTAATTTTTGAATGTGCCGGTTATGCAAATGCTCAATTCGTAATTGATAATTCGTCCCTGAAACTTTACCTTTGCAAAAAATTTTAATACATAGTAAAATATATAATCGTGAGAACGAAAATTAAAGATATTCTGTTAAGCGACAAGCTGGATTATGAAGTAGTAGTAAAAGGTTGGGTACGCTCTTTCCGTAACAACCAGTTCATTGCCCTGAACGACGGCTCTATTATCGACAATGTGCAGGTAGTGATCAATGAAAATAGTGATGAGGCTTTATTGAAAAATATCCAGACCGGCGCTGCTTTAAGTATCGAAGGAAAAGTCATCGCTTCACAAGGCAAGGGACAAAAAGTTGAGATCGTTGCTACCAAAGTAGAAATTTTAGGCAGCTGTGACCCGGAACAATTTCCTTTACAGGCGAAAAACCGCCCGAGCCTGGAATATTTAAGAGAGATCGCCCACCTGCGTTTCCGCACCAATGTATTCGGCGCAGTATTCCGCGTGCGCAACAGCGTCGCATTCGCTATTCATAAATTCTTTAATGAAAAGGGATTTGTCTACCTGCATACCCCTATCGTTACCGCTTCGGATGCGGAAGGCGCCGGTGAAATGTTCCGGGTGACCATGCTACCTTTTGACAACCCGCCACGAAAAGAAGACGGTACTGTGGACTTCTCCGAAGACTTCTTCGGCAAAAGCACCAATCTTACCGTAAGCGGCCAGCTGGAAGCAGAGCTGGCGGCTATGGCTTTAGGCGAAGTATATACCTTCGGCCCGGCTTTCCGTGCAGAAAACTCTAATACGGCCCGCCACCTGGCCGAATTCTGGATGGTAGAGCCAGAGGTTGCCTTTAACAACCTGAAGGACAACATGGACCTTGCAGAGGAGTTCATCCAATACATTATTAAATATGCGCTGGAGCACAACAAGGAAGACCTTGCTTTCCTGCAGGAGCGCCTGATCAATGAAGAAAAGCAAAAACCGGCCAACGAGCGCAGTGAAATGACCTTACTGGAAAAACTGAACTCCGTTGTCGAAAATAAATTTGAGCGCATTACTTATACCGAAGCGATCGATATTTTGTTACAGTCCAAACCTTACCAGAAGAAGCAATTCAAATATGAGGTTTCCTGGGGGATCGACCTGCAAAGTGAGCATGAGCGCTTCCTGGTAGAGAAACATTTCAAAAAACCGGTGATCGTTACCGATTATCCTAAAGATATCAAAGCGTTTTACATGCGCCTGAATGATGACGGCAAAACCGTTGCCGCGATGGACATCCTGGCCCCTGGTATCGGCGAGATCGTAGGTGGCTCTCAAAGAGAAGAACGCTTAGAAGTCCTGGAAAGCCGCATGAACGATATGCATATACCTTTAGAGGAAATGTACTGGTACCTGGATAGCCGCCGTTTCGGTACGGCGCCGCATGCCGGTTTCGGGCTTGGTTTTGAGCGCATGGTCTTATTTATTACCGGTATGACCAATATCCGTGACGTGATCCCATTCCCGAGAACTCCCGGCAATGCCGCGTTCTAATTACCAAGACATATAATGAGCCTTTACTTATCATTGATCGTACCGGTTTACAACCGCCCCCAGGAAGTAGAAGAATTGCTGAGCAGCCTTTTGTTGCAAAGCAATAAAAATTTTGAAGTAGTCATCGTAGAAGATGGCTCTGCCCTACCCTGTTCGGAGGTTGTTGACCGGTATGCCGATAAGTTACGCATCAGTTATTATACCAAACCGAATTCCGGGCCGGGACAAAGCCGGAATTATGGTGCAGAAAGAGCTAAGGGAAATTATTTTATTTTCCTCGATTCGGACTGCGTGATCCCGGAAGGCTATACAGCAGCGGTCTACCAATCCCTGGAACAGCAATATGTGGATGCCTTTGGCGGACCCGATGCAGCCCATAAAAATTTCACCGATTTCCAGAAGGCCATCAATTACTCGATGACCTCGGTTATCACTACCGGCGGGATTCGTGGTGGCGGCGAAAAGATGGATAAATTTTTTCCGAGGAGCTTTAACATGGGTTATTCCAAAGAGGTGTTTGAAAAAACCGGTGGTTTTGGGAAGATCCGTTTTGGTGAAGATATCGATATGAGTATCCGCATCCTGAGCAATGGATTTAAAACAAGATTGATCAGGGAGGCCTTTGTGTATCATAAACGCAGGTCTACTTTCCGGCAATTTTTCAAGCAGGTGCACAATTCCGGTATCGCGCGGATTAACCTGAACAAGAGACACCCGGGCACGCTGAAATTAGTACATGCCCTGCCAGCCATATTTACTTTAGGGGTTGTCATTCTATTGGTGGCCTCATTATTTTGTTGGTGGTTTATCCTGCCCCTGCTGTTCTTCTTCCTGGTTATTTTTGCAGACGCAAGCCTGCGCAATAGAAGCCTGAAGATCGGCTGGCTCTCCATGTGGGTGAGCTTTGTACAATTAACCGGTTATGGCTCCGGCTTTATCATCGCGTTTATCCGCAGGCACATTTTAGGCCAGGATGAATTCGCTTCTTTTGAAAAAACATTTTATAAATAAAGCTAAGGCATGCTCTACATCAAAGCACTGCATATCATTTTCATCGTGACCTGGTTTGCCGGCCTGTTCTACATGCCCCGCTTATTCATTTACAACACCGAAGCGCAAAGCAATCCTACTGAACCTGCAAAAGAGGCTTTGACGAAGCAGTTCACAGTGATGATGCAACGCCTGTGGAAAGGCATTACCATTCCCTCTGCTTTGCTGACCCTGGTATTCGGCCCGCTAACCCTTTACAAATACGGTTATTTACATCATATGCCCACCTGGTTATGGATCAAGCTGGGCTTCGTTTTAGGGCTGTATGTTTATTTCATCTGGTTACACCGGATATTTAAACAACAGGTAGAAGGACTATTCAGGTATACCTCCACACAATTGCGCGTCATTAACGAGATCGCCACCATTTTTTTAATCGCTATCGTATTCCTGGTATCCGTAAGGGATGCCATGAGCCTGGTTTACGGCCTGCTGGGCCTTATAGGCTTCATCTTTATATTAATGAGCGCGATCAGGATCTATAAGACCATACGAACAAAAAAAGAAAAACCATAAATATGCAAGAGTTAGTAAAAGAATTAATGGAAAAAGCAAACCTGGATGAAAGCCAGGCGACCAAAGCATCTGAAGTGGCTTTGGCTTTCTTAAAATCAAAAGTACCGCCTGCATTCCAGGACAAGATAGACGATATGCTTGCAGGGAACTTTGACATGAGCTCTTTAATGGGCATGATCGGCAATCCCATGGATATGCTGAAGGGTATGTTCGGTAAAAAATAAACAGAACTTGTAAAAACTGGAAGGCAGCTTTGGTATTTTATCATAGCTGCTTTTATGTTACCGCCAGCTTTAAAGAACAAGCTTTTCTTAACCGGTTAATGTTTACTTTTTATCTTTTGCACAAAGGTGATACATTTATAGACACAGCTACTCACTTCTAAAAATTACACCCTGATTACAAAACTGACTTCCTGTAAACAAAAAAGCCCGACCTTTAGCTTGAGAACAAACCAAGGTGAGCTTTTAAACAAGTATGAAACAATCTTTAGATCAATTTTTGCGCTGAGCGTTTAATTGTAGAAATACTTAGTAAATGGTAAAATCTCGTGTTTACTAATATTCACTACCCGCTCTCCTTTACTTAAGCCTAATTCAACTGCCGCTTCTTCAATACTGGGGTGGTCATATTCTATCTTTCCTACAAATGTCCCTTTTTTCCTGAGCGTTACGCTGTAATAAACCGCTTTAGCCCCAATACTTTTCAGTACCTTCCGGCCTTCCGCATCTTCAATCAACACTTCCAGGCAGATATCTTTTGCTGATGGCTCAAAAACAGTCTGAATATACCTGTAGGTACATGTACGTTTCTGATTCAAAATACTCCTCCCGTTACGGATCTTTTTAAGAATTCCGGTAACTATTCCATTAAAAAAATACACCTCTATATGATAATTATCAAGATTTGTGAGTTTGAAATCGAATTAATTTCAAGCTATTACAGTAAAGCCCCTTTACTATAACAGCCAATTTTTAAGGTGAGAGAATTCCTGGTTATTAATTTTTTTTCTGGTGTAAATAGTCAGGTTTCCTGTAAAATATAAATATATTAAACTTTGGTTAAAATTCAAAACCTTTGCAAAGCTATGATAAAAACACACAAAAAGCACCTTGTAGCTAATGTTCTACTTATTATACATTGAGCCTAAAAGGGCATTAGGCCTGAGAGCTACTCGCCGGTCGATCTGGTTATACGTTATTGCTGAGCTGTTTAATAATAGTTTCAATCGTTACCGCATCTGTAGCCGCCTTATAGTTAATTACTATCCTATGCCTCAGTACCGCCGTCGCGATCGCATTTACATCCTCGATATCCGGGGAAAATTTACCTTGTAACACGGCATGACATTTAGCCGCCAGGATCAGGTTTTGGGAAGCGCGCGGACCGGCGCCCCAGGCCAGGTATTTATGCGCCAGCTCATTACCCGCGATATTCGGCCGGGTACTTTGTACCAGTTTCACCGCGTAATGCAATACATTATCCGGCACCGGAACTTTACGGATCAATTGCTGAAAGAACAGGATCTCCGCTCCGCTCAATACTTTAGGAACGGTTTCAAAAATATTTCCCGTAGTTTGTTTTACGATCATCACTTCCTCGTCGAAGCTTGGATAGTCCACTTTAATGAGGAACATGAAGCGGTCCAGCTGGGCTTCCGGCAGCGGGTAGGTTCCTTCCTGCTCAATCGGGTTTTGGGTAGCTAATACAAAAAACGGCTTGGGCAGGTCATAGACTTCACCGGAGACCGTAATATTACGCTCCTGCATGGCTTCCAGCAGCGCCGCCTGTGTTTTGGGCGGGGTCCGGTTGATCTCATCCGCCAGGATGATATTCGCGAAAACGGGGCCTTTGATAAATTTGAAATGGCGGTTTTCATCTAAGATCTCAGCGCCGGTAATATCACCGGGCATAAGGTCCGGCGTGAACTGTATCCGTTTAAAACTAAGGTCCATAGCATCGGCTACCGTCTTTACCAGCAGGGTTTTGGCCAGGCCGGGAACCCCCACTAATAAGCTATGGCCGTTACAAAAGATCGCCATGATCAGCTCGTTCACCACATCGTCCTGCCCCACCACTACTTTTGCTATAGCAGCTTTAAGTGCCTGATACTTTTGCTGTAAATATTTTATCGCTTCTACGTCAGATGAAAATTTCGTTTCCATTTTTCAAATATAACTGGAAAAAGTTTAAAACTGGTTTAATTTAAATGGATTTCAGCGCTTTCCTTCAGCCCTTAATTATCCTGGTACATTACATCTGTCCGCAATACATATTTTATACCTTTGGTCACCTCCGCGCCTTCATGCCTTAATTCATGTTTAAATACCAGGGCATCCCCTTTTGAGGGTTTGATCACCTGCCCTTCATGAAACAGCGTGTCCCCGCCTTCAAAGTCATCGTTGAGGTACATCAGAAAAGTAAACTGGCTCCTTTCCCGCTCGTTACGCACAAAGCTCCCATCCACATGCATCTTAAAACGTTGTCCTTTTTCGTACCTGTAGAAACGGAATAGTTCATTAAAGCCTGTAGCTTTTGATTGCTGAAACACGGGCGGCAGGCAGGGTGCCGCTTTTTTCCAGAATGCTTTTGCCAGTACCGGGTCTTCGTATAGAATTCTTTCATTGTTCCGGATCCCTTTAAAGACACGCTCTTCGCCGCCCCCGAAGTTTACTTTTGCCTGCTCAAAGCCTGTAGTTTCCGCCTTTTCAATCATCGCGTCGCATACCGCCCCGGAAAGAAAATTTTTGATCACAAACAAATGCTCGTTATATTTTATTATTTCCATTTTTGTGCTGTTTGCTTAACGGTCAAAAAGTAAACGTTGTCCCATCACGGTATCATTGATCACCCCATCCCCGAACACGATAACCCCGTTTACTAATGTTTTATCAATAGTATAATCGAAGGTCTTGCCCTCGAGAGGGCTCCAGCCACATTTATACAGGATATTGGAAGCGTTAACGGTATAGGGTCGCTGTGCCACTAATACCAGGTCGGCATGGTACCCTTCACGGATATAGCCCCGCTTAGCGATCCGGAAACATTCTGCCGGGGCATGGCACATCTTCTCTACCACTTTCTCTATGCTTAACTTACCTTCCGATACATACTGCAACATCATTTGCAGCGAATGCTGCACTAAAGGCAAACCGGCTGGTGCCTGGGCATAAGGCTGTTGCTTTTCCTCCCAGGTATGTGGCGCATGATCGGTAGCGATAATATCCAGGCGATCATCAAGTAAAGCTTCCCATAAGGCCGCTTTATTTTCCGGGGCTTTGATCGCCGGGTTGCACTTGATCAGGTTACCTTTCTGCGCGTAATCATCCGCTGTAAAATGCAGGTGATGCACACAGACTTCATTCGTAATACGCTTGTCTTTTAAAGGCAGCATGTTGCTGAACAGCTGCAGCTCTTTAGCCGTGGTTATATGCAGGATGTGCAAACGGGTATCATACTTTTTAGCCAGCTGTATTGCCGTGAAACTACTTTCAAAACAAGCTTCCGCGTCCCGGATCAAAGGATGAAAAGAAGCATCTGTAGGGTTAGGGTATTTTTCTTTATTCTTCGCGATAATACGCTCATCCTCGCAGTGCGTAGCGATCAGGTGACCGGTTTCCGAAAAGATCTTGTTGAGGGTAACAAAGTTATCCACCAACATATCGCCGGTGCTGCTGCCCATAAAGATCTTGATGCCACAGACCTCTTTTAATTTTGCATTCGCTTTCAGCACTTCGTCCACATTATTATTGGCAACGCCCATAAAGAAAGAGAAATTGGCAATAGAGGAATTGGCCGCGATATCATATTTTTGCTCCAGCAACTCCTGTGTGGTTGCCGGCGGATTAGTATTCGGCATTTCCATAAAAGAGGTAGTACCACCGGCAACTGCCGCCCGGGCTTCGGTAGCGATAGTAGCTTTATGGGTTAAGCCCGGCTCCCGGAAATGCACCTGGTCGTCAATAACACCCGGCAACAACCATTTCCCGGTAGCGTCTATTTCCTGTATGTTTTCATAAACGGCGATGGAACTGTCTATCTTTTGAATAATACCATCTTTGATCAATACATCACTAACGATTGTTTTCCCTTCATTTACGATTTGTGCGTTTTTAAAAAGTATATCTTTCTGCATTTTGAATTTCAATTTCTATGTTATGCAAGTTAATAAGAAATTGCTTAAGGTCACTGATTCGTGCCTGCTTATCCTATTCAAAAAAGTAAGCCGGGGTATATCTACCCCGGCTTACTGCAAAGATCGCTAGTGCGATTATTTATTTAAGGTTATTCTTTCCGCTTTTATAAACTTATTGTGCTGATCAAAAATTTTAAGCAGGTACACCCCGTTGCTCCATTCAGCCATATCAATCATGTGCACGTTTTTTGCTTCTAAAAGGGCACGGCCATCCATACTGTATAATTGAATATTGATCTTAACCGGGCTGTTTATAAACAATTTGCCTTCTGTAGGATTAGGGTATAACTGAATAGCCGCTTTCAAACGTTCCGTTTCCCCTATCCCTACACCATTATAATTAAATAGTTCAGAGGTATCGGTACAGCCTCCCTCATTGGTCACCACAACCTGGTAATAACCCAGCTGAGTGGCGGTATAACTGGAATTGGTAGCCCCGCTTAGCGGTTGCTGGTTATAATACCATTGATAAGTCTGGTGCGGTTGCTGGGTGCTGAGCTGGGCTCCGTTCGCTACAATTATGGCTTCCGGGTTTTCGTGGATGTAAATAGATTTCCAGATAGCGGTACTGGTATCACATTTTACAATTTTGAGCCATACCGTATCACTTTGCCCGTTAGGAATAACTTCAATAGTATTGGTATTACTTGATCCCTGCCATCCTTGCGGCAGTATCCAGATGTAATCTGTAGCACCCGGCACCACGGGTGTTGTTAATGTTATCGGGGTTCTTGCGCAGGCAGTATCCGGACCTGTAATACCCCCAAGAAGGTTAGCAGTGCAAAACTTGGTGATAAAGCTGGCTACACCGCCGCCATATGTTGTGAGGTAAGCCCCGGGCGTAGCGATATTGCCAGGGCTCATGGTGCCCCCTGAAATATAAGTGTTCCCCTGGTTGTCGATAGATACGGCAAGCGCCTCATCATCACTCGACCCTCCAAAAAAAGTTCCGTAGAGCAATTGACCATTTGCATCGAATTTTGCAAGATAAGCGTCATGCCAGCCGTTGTTGGCAGTCTGGTAGGCCCCCGGAGTTTCCAGGCCATTAAAACTCTCCGTAAACCCGGCCCAGTAAGCATTTCCGGCAAAATCGCTCACTACGGCCCCGCTCTGGTCGAAACCCGTCCCGCCATAATAAGTGCCCCAGATACGATTCCCCTGGCTGTCAAATTTTACTAAAAAGGCATCCGCATCACCGTTTAATGTATCCTGGTAGGCACCGGCTGTAGCGATGCCCGAATCACTGTAGCTTACGCCAACCAGGAAGAGTTCATTACCCATAGTGGCACTCAGTACATTATTTTGATTGAAAACTAAAACCGGGCTTATCACGCTCTCGGCATTAGTACCTCCATAATAAGTACCCCATACTCTTTGCCCAAGGGTATTAAATTTCACTAAATAATAATCGAAACTACCTGCCAGCGCCGGCTGGAAAGCACCAGGTGTAGCGATACTACCCGGGCTATTGGTCACCCCGGCCATATATACATTACCTACTTTATCGTAGGCCAGCCCATCAGAGGTTTCAATAGAATCACCGCCATAAAAAGTACCCCACATTTGATTCCCCAGTGTATCAAACTGTGCTAAAACCGCATCAAACTGTGTAGAGCTGTTATTCGCCTGGTGTGCATTTAACGCGATCAGGTTATTACCTTTTGAATATCCTGCCAGATGCACCTGTCCAAAATCATTTGCCGCACAAATACCGCCATACTCTTCCCCGGAGGTTCCGAAATAACGTCCCCAAAGGAGATTGCCATCTTTATCAAAACGGCTCAGGAAGAAATCAATGTCTCCGCCACTCTGTACGGTTTGCGGGCTTCCCACAGTAGCCATACCGGTCAGGCTGCGGGTAACCCCGGAGATATACATTTTGTTGTTGCGGTCACTGGCCAGGCCAAAGCTATAGTCCATACCCTCCCCGCCATAATAAGTGGCCCACAGAAGCGCTCCCTGGGCATCAAATTTTGCCAGGTAAGCATCAAAATCCCCGGCATTAGTTACCTGGTGTGCCCCTGTAGTAGCCATATTGGTACTTAAGAAGGTACTACCGGTCACATACACATTACCGGCGTAGTCACACTTCATATTTGCCGCCAGGTCAAAACCAGCTCCGCCATAATAAGTGGACCATGCTACGGTAGGGTCAATGACCAGCGTACCGTTTACCGGCGCTATATCAAAACTCAAAATATTGCCGGTAAGTCGATACGGGGTATTGATCACGGCTCCCTGGCCCTGATCCGTTTTGATATAAGAATAAGGAGCCCCGTCTGTATGCCTCCCGAATGGTGTTGTGGCCGTAAAGCTGCCATCTTCATTAATACGCAAATGCGAAGCACCCTCGTAGGCTAATTTTATAAGCGCCGGGTTGCCGCCCGGATGCACTACGAAATCATATTTCATTTGCCCTTGCTGCTCGCTGCCTTTAGCGATATATATTACCCAGTCAATATTAGGATAAATATTTTTATAAGTAAGCTTCGAGTAGGCCTGTGCCTTTGTTCCGGCTAAACCCAGATGGCTTAAATGGTATCTTTGAAAATAAGGAAGTATCTCTTCTTTAATAACTTCCGCATCCGGGTTAGCATCTACAAGCTTTACATCCAGCCGGTAGGTGCTGTACGTTACATGTTTAAGTTGCTCCATTGCGGACGGGCCGCCATAACGTGTAAGCGACCTGTCAATTTCCGGATACCGGAACCATTGGTAATGTAAAGTACCTGATCCGACAAAAGCACAAAGCTCCGGCGTCTCTAATTTAAAATCTATGTCTTTCCTGGCCTTACCAAACTGATCAATGATCTGCCCGACATTCTCTACAAATCCCTTTTTCGCTCCCGTTTGCAGGGCTTCTGGAATGTCTTTAGCATGAGTATCGGCGATCATGAAAACACCAATCAGTAATAAAAAAAATTTCTGCATAAAATAGGGTTAAAAATCAATTAAAAAATTAAAACAGATTTCTATGTTTCATCAGGGTAAAGATAATCAGGCCGCTGCCATAAAACTATAGAGATAAATACGGGATTTTAAAAATTCAGTATTTATACGGAGTGTCTAAAAAAAGAAATGATTAATATTATATCATGAATAAATGTCTAAAAAATTACTTCCGGTTTATAGCGCTGGTAATTTTCTGCTTTCCCCTCCAGGGCCTAGCCCAGGGCCTCAACACAGGTTTCGCATCCGGGATAGAACAACAAGTAACATTAGCGGACACCCCGGAAATCCGGCAAAAAATCAATCGCGCTATTGAGCAATTCAATACCAATTTACCCCTGGTGGAAAGTACGCTAAAGCAAACGCTACAAAGCAGCCTGCAGTTAAATTATTATAGCGGGATTGTTGCTTCTTACGCTAACCTGGCTTTCGTTGAAAATCAAAAAGGCAATTATTCAAAAGCAATAAGCTATTATAACAGTGCCAAACCCTATTTAAAAAAAGGACTCAACAACAGGACTTCATTAGCCATGTTCTATAGTGCCAATGCCGTGCCCTACTCTTACCTTTCAAAGTTCGACTCTGTTTATTATTTTGCTATTAAAGCCATTAATCTCATTGACACTTTACACCCTGCAAACAGCTATGAAGCTAACGATATGATGAGTATTTACAATACACTTGGTGTCCTTTGGGGAATTGTAGATAACCCGGAACAATCTTTAGCACTCCTGGTAAAAGCAAAAAATATCGGCGATACGTTTCCGGAAAAAAGCAGGCTCTTACAAATCACCCACGATCTCACCCTCTTAAACATTGGTAAACTATACCTTGACAAAGGGGCTTTAGATACTGCCATAGCTTATTTTCAAGATATGCTAAAAAGAGGTACTAATAACACTTTGAGCGCGCTTTATCTGGCCCAGGCTTACCTTGGCAAGGCCGATACTCCGGCAGCCATTCCCCTGCTCCGGGAAGTAATATTTTTTGCCGATTCGATGCGCTTATTCACCCATGCCGTCGATGCTAAACTTAGCCTTGCCAATATTTATTTAAAGCAGTCTGAATTTAGCAAAGCATTGCCCCTGCTGCTCTCGGCGGCCCAACATATCAATAAAAACCCGGAAACAGCCCTGGAAACCCGGTATGAAAGCAACAAACTACTGGCGCAATACTATGGGGCACAAGGTGAGTACAACAAAGCATTTGATTACTTACAAAGCAATATAGCAATTGCAGACAAAATTAAACAGGAAGACAAAAGACTCACGGTTTACAAAATGGAGGCTGCCAGGATAGCTGCAGCTATAGATGCCGATAACGAAGCCAAAAACCTGGAATTAAAACTGGCAAAAAATAAACTGCAAAATAAAAACATCAGCATTATCACCTTGACTATTTTAGCTTTAATAATTATAGCCTGGGTACTTTACAGTATCCGAATGATCAGGAAAAAAGCAAAAGCTGAATTAAAACAAAAAGAACAGGAAGTTGAAATAACCCGCTTACAGTCTATTAATAAAGGTGAAGAGCAGGAACGCAACCGCTTAGCTAAAGAAATTCACGATGGTATTTTAATTCAATTAGCCAATATAAAAACGAATATAAAATACCTTCCCAAGGCGCTTGAAACCGCTAGTATGCAGGATTACATAGCATCAGCTCATTTTAAGAATATAGAACAATTAATTGACCAGACCGCTAAGGAAATGCGCCATGCGGCGCATAACCTGATGCCTGAATTTCTTTTGGAAAGCGGGCTTGAAGCCGCCTTATTTTACTTTTGCAACAGTACCTTAAAGCAAGTGGGCATACAACTTGAATTTCAATGGCTAGGCAACCCCTTGTCCCTGCCTAAAGATGCTGTGCTGTCTATTTTCAGGATCATACAGGAGCTTATCCAGAATATTGTAAAACATGCGCAGGCGACAAACGTACTGGTACAAATTTCTAACCTGGACGAAGAAGGTATAACCATAACAGTAGAAGACAACGGGAAGGGATTTGACCTGCTTCATAAAGGCAATGGTATCGGTATCAGCAATATTAAAAGCAGGGTGCATTTACTACATGGGAAATTTGATTTACGAAGTGATATAGGCAAAGGTTGCTCGGTCTTTATAGAGCTGGATACCGTATCTTTACTAGAGAATAAAACTTAATGAATCCAAAGATCTCAGTAGCAATAGTAGACGATCATCCTTTAGTGATCAGTGGCATCCAGATGATGCTCTCGGACCAGGATACCATACAGGTTTGTGCCACTTATAATAGTGGGGCTGCTCTTTTGACCGGGTTGAAAGAGCAATTACCTGATGTTTTATTGATGGATATCTTACTACCGGATATGAGCGGGAATGAACTCGCCGGGTTAATTAATAAATCATACCCGGATGTAAAAATGGTAGCGCTTACCAGCCTGGATACTCCCGCAATGGTAAAGAGTATGAAGCATAACGGCTGCAAATCCTATTTATTGAAAGGAACAGATAAAATCAACCTCATTAAAGCGATTGAAGCGGCTTGCTCAGGAAACGATTTTATAGATCCCTGCCTGGCAGACAACCTGTTACAATCCATTATCAATCCACAGAAAGCTAAGAACCATACCCCGCTTCAACTTTCCAATAGGGAACAGGAAGTGCTGCAGCTAATCGCAACCGGAGAAACTACTCATGCGATTGCCGACCAATTATGTATTAGCCCCAGAACTGTAGAAACACATCGTTTAACCCTCCTGAAAAAACTGGCGGCCAGGAATACGGCAGAGCTGGTAAGCAATGCTTTTCGTTTTGGCTTCGTAAGTTGACGGACCTGACTTTAGATTTTAGCAGGTTCCCGGAAATGTCAGGCTCTTTTTAGATTTTAGCCGAAACAATAACGATATATAAAATTGCCCGGCCAAATCGTTCCAGCGATCAGTCGGGCAATTTTTTGAATCATTATCTTAATCCGGCTATTTCTTTCTAAAGAAAATTTTAATAGGCACCCCGTTAAAACCGAAATGCTGGCGCAATTTGTTTTCCAGGAAATTCTGGTAAGGCTTTTTGATCTCATCCGGGTGATTGGAATAGAAAGCAAAAGAAGGAACCATGGTAGGAATCTGCATCACGAACTTGATCCGAACATTATGACCGCGCACCATCGGTGGCTTGTAATGTTCCGCTTCTTTCAGCATGATCTCATTCAGTACCGAAGTCGGTACCTTTTTCTGGCGGTTCTCATACACTTCCAGGGTCTTTTCCATAGCCTGGAAAATCCTTTGTTTCTCTTGTGCAGAGATAAACATTACCGGCACATCGCAAAACGGCTGTAAACGCTCTTTCAACTGGCGTTCATAATCACGGGCCGTATTGGTTTGTTTACCCTGGATCTTATCCCATTTATTCACCAGTACTACAATCCCTTTGCCTTTTCGGGTAGCAAGACTGTAAATGTTTACATCCTGCGCCGTAATGCCTACTTCGGCATCGATCAGCAGCATACACACGTCTGCCTCGTCCATCGCGTTAATCGCGCGGATCACAGAGTAGAACTCCAGGTCCTCATTTACATTTTTCTTCTTCCGGATACCGGCCGTATCGATCAGGATAAACTCTTTATCAAACATGTTGTAATGCGTGTGGATAGAGTCTCTTGTCGTACCTGCTATATCGGAAACAATGGTGCGGTGCTTACCGGTAAGGGCATTCAGCAAAGTTGATTTACCGGCATTGGGCTGACCGATGATCGCGATTTTAGGGATCGGGTTTTTAGGGTAAGGCACTTTAATAAGTTCACCAAACTCGTTTTCTTCCTCTACCCAGATCACATCTTCATCGTTTACATAATCAGCAGGGATCAGGTCGGTAACGTAGTCCAGCATATCGCCGGTACCATGACCGGAAGCCGAAGCGATCATCACCACCTGCTCGAAACCAAAGCCATAGAACTCTGTAGCAGCGATCTGGCGTTCCGGGTTGTCTACTTTATTGACCACCAGGATCACCGGTTTTTTGGACTGGTTCAGCACGGTCGCCATATCCTCGTCCAGGGGAGTAGCGCCCGAGCCGGCATCCACAACAAATAAAATTACATGTGCTTCATCAATAGCGATGTGCACCTGAGAGCGAATCTCTTTTTCGAAAACATCTTCCGAATCTGACACGAAACCTCCGGTATCGATAACGTTAAAAACCTTACCGTTCCAGTCACAGATTCCGTATTGACGATCACGGGTAACTCCGCTGAAGTCATCTACAATAGCTTTTCTTTGCTCCACCAGGCGGTTGAACAATGTAGATTTTCCAACATTGGGTCTGCCCACAATCGCGACAGTAAATCCAGGCATAATAAAAAATTTAAAAATATATAAGCCTGCAAAGGTACGATATTATATAGAACTATCATTAATAAGGCAGCCGGAGGTTGTTCCGGCTGCCTTATTAATGAGCCAATAAAATATTAAGTCTGTTATAATTTCTGGAACTTAGTAGTTACTTCCTTACCATTATGTTTTACATTAAGCAGGTAAGTACCAGAGGCAAGTGAAGATATATCAGACCTGAAACCTTGTCCTGAACCGGAATGCATATGCACTTTTGATTGCAGTACACGTCCCGACAAATCAATAATGGATACATCGTAGGCACCATAATCAGTAGTTTTCAGCACCAGGCTCAGCTCGTTTCCTGCCGGGTTTGGAAATACTTCAATACCTGTGAATGCGTTTTGTTGTTTGATCGAAGAGCCTTGCTCTTCCGTAATATTTGCACTTTGGCCTTTATTCCATTGGTCATTGCCATTGGCATCCGGGCTGCTGTTGCCATTTACAGCATTCAGGACTGCATGGAACTTAACCGTTCCTGTTCCGGCTGCCGGTGCTGTCCAGGTGAACTCTCTTACATAAGTATAATTATTGTCCGGGCTCAAGGTACCATCAAGGGGCTGGGTATGTTCTATCAGCGTATTATTGGCCCTGGTAGCTACACCTGTTACCCCATTTGTCGCCATAGTACCTACAGAGGTACCGCCGGCATTAGCCGCGGTCAACTGGAAACCGAATTTTGGTCTTGCATTAGTCGCGTTTTGCCCGCTCAGGCGCACTGTATAAGTGGCGCCGGGCGTATAGGTAGTTACCGGGTTGCCGCCTGATAACAGCTCTATAGTAATAACTGTTGCCGTGTTGGCATTGCCATGACAGGGGCTACAGCCATCATTGTTACCATTGCTGCCGGTACGGTTACCTAAAGTGCCATGCGTGCCCGACTGCAGGGAAGAAAAGGCCAGCAGCATACCTATGCCTATAGCCGAAATAGTGAGTAATTTTCTTTTCATGTTTTGATTGTTTAAAGAGTCATATTATATTGAACGTAATATTAATTATTTTTTGACAAAAAAATGACGGTGGAGCAAAATAATTTATATGAAGAGGCGTGAAAAATAGTTATGCTTTCCTGGTTTACCTTAATAAATAAAGCTTTATTAATCCATTTTTAACTGCCTGCTTTATTGCTACTAGTGTAAACAGAAGCAGGATAAGCTATTTGTAAAAAGCAATAAAATAGAACAGAATACCCGGAACTATAACGAATGGCAGACATTTTACATTATCTTTACAAACCCTTATAATAAATAAATTATGAAAAGAATTCTATTTTCTGTTATTTCCAGTCTGGCATTGGCTTCAGGAGCTTTTGCGGCTACGGGAGATACCACGGTGGTACAGGCTCATCCACAAACTTCATTTTTGCAATATGGCAACTATGATCAACCTGTAACCTTTCCAACAGGAACTACCAGCTATCGTAAGATCAATATGACTTTTACGCTGGGCAAAGAAACCTGTCCCTCAACAGAGCAATATTGTGCCCAATGGGATTATACCATACGTATTACGGTGATGACTCCTACGGACACCTTTGAGCTGGGAAGATTCATCACGCCTTATGCCCACTCATCCTATCCCAATATGCCCTTATCATGGAAACATGATTATGTATTTGACGTAACGGACTTTTACCCGATCTTAAAGAACAATGCCACCATGCGCATCAAGTATGAAGGTTATTCCTGGGGCTTTACCGGGTCTTTAAAATTTGATTTTGTAGAAGGCACTCCGCCAAGAGATGTAGTTGGCGTGAAAAAAATGTGGAACAATAGCTTCGCATTCGGGCAGACGGCCAACCCGATCAATGACCGCACAGCCCCTATTACTTTCACCAAGCCTACAGATGCGGTTTATGCAGAGGCTTACCATATCATTTCCGGCCATGGCTCTGATGACCAGCAAAATAACTGTGCCGAATTCTGTAGCAAATGGTACCGCTGGATGGTTAATGGTACTAATGTAGAGCAAAGAGACATCTGGAGAAACGACTGTGGGGTAAACTGGGTATACCCGCAATCGGGAACCTGGGTATACGACAGAGCGAACTGGTGTCCCGGCGATATCGTATTCCCTATCGTACATAAGGTACCTGCTACTGCTTTAGCTGCCGCGTCCTTTAATGCCGGCCTGGAATTTCAGGCTTACACTTCAAGCAACCAGTCTAATCCACCTTCTTATACTACTTCTAACACTTTATTCTTCTACAAAGAATATAACCATTTAACAGATGCCGGTATAGAAGATATCATTTCCCCAAGTAATAAAGATCTGTATTTCCGGTCTAACCCTATCTGTAGCGAGGTAAAAGTTAAGGTTAAAAACTATGGTAAAAACCCTTTGACTTCCATCGACTTTAGCTATGGCATCGTAGGTGAGCCCAATGCAACACATACCTGGACGGGAAATATCGGGCCAATGGAAACAGCCATCATCAGCCTGCCAACTATCGCCTCTTTTAAAACAATAACCGGCAATCATGAATTTGCCGCGGTCATTACCGGAGCTAACGGTACAACTGACCAGGAAAGCCATAATGATACGGCACGCAGCAGCTTTGCCGCTCCGCCGCATTGGGATAAAGGAAACTTTACCATCAGGATGACCACCAGCTCGATCACACAGCCTGGCAATGCTTCCAAATGGATCATAAGAGATGAAGCCGGCAATATCGTATTCCAAAGAAGCAGCACTACAGCTTCACAGCTATATATGGATACCATCCACCTGGAAAACGGCTGCTATTCTATGGAAGTGGTCGCTGAAGCCGGGTATGGCTTCCGTTTCCTGGGATCATTTGGCCCGGGAAGCCTTACTGTAAGAAAATATGATGATAATAGTATGCTGGCTTTGCCAAAATACAGCCCGGGCAACTCTGGACTTGCCGGTGACTTCGGTAGTGGCTTTATCCAGGAGTTTGTAGTAACTAATTCTGAACCTTTACCGGTAGGCATCAGCAAGTGGAATAACAATATCCAGATGAACGTATCTCCTAATCCTGCACAATCCCAGCTTACCGTGAAACTGGAAGGCATTAATGACCCGCAGGCTAAGATCCACATCAAAAATATCTTAGGCCAGACCGTATTGGAAACTAAAGCCAGCCAGCCGGAAAACATCATTAACATCAGCCATTTACCTGCCGGCGTATATACTTTGATCTATGAAAGTAACAGAGGCAGCAAACTGGAAAAAGTAGTGATCAGTAAATAATCAGTCTACTTCAATAAATATAAAAGCCCGCTGATAAATCAGCGGGCTTTTATATTTAAATAATTAACAATTAAGTTTTCAGATCAATTTTTCTATTTTTATATACCCACTTTTGATTTTTTTTATATTTTTGCAATTGAAAATTAAAAATAAGACACCAAACATACGTTTTCAAAAAGTTTAAAATTTTTCAGATATGTCAGCAAACCGCTTTACATCTATTGATGAAGTGCACATGCACAGCGAAAAAACGATTCATGACTACAGTGGCAAAAAGATCACCGATTTCTTTGCCTGTAATGTATTCAATGGTAACAAAGTTAGAGAGTACGTGAGTGATGAAGGCTATAAAAGCTGGCAGAACTCGGTGAAGGCCGGTAATAAAATTGACCGTAAAATGGCCGACCAGATCGCTTCAGGCATGAAAGCCTGGGCCATGAAGAATAATGCTACCCACTATTCCCACTGGTTCCAGCCATTAACCGGAACTACCGCGGAAAAGCATGACTCCTTCTTTACCTTAAAAGGAGATGGTACACCCTTGGAAACTTTTGACGGTGATGCGCTGATACAACAGGAGCCGGACGCTTCCAGCTTCCCTAACGGCGGTATCCGCGCCACTTTTGAAGCCCGTGGCTACACCGCCTGGGACCCGGCATCGCCACCGTTTATTATGGAAACGGCAAAAGGTAAGACCCTTTGCATTCCTACCATTTTTGTTGCTTATAGCGGTGAATCTTTAGATTATAAAGCGCCTTTATTAAAATCTATCGCGGTTTTAGATAAAGCGGCGGTAGACGTATGTAATTATTTTGATAAAAATATTTCCAAAGTTACTGTTACCCTGGGCTGGGAGCAGGAGTATTTCCTGATCGACGAAGCTCTCGCCGACGCCCGCCCGGATATCGTTCAATGTGGTCGCGCCCTGATCGGGCATGCGCCGGCAAAAGGCCAGCAGCTGGAAGATCACTATTTTGGCGCTATTCCTGAGCGTGTATTTGCCTACATGCAGGATTTTGAACAGGAAGCCTATAAATTAGGTATTCCTTTACGCACCCGTCATAACGAGGTAGCTCCCGGCCAGTTTGAGTGTGCCCCTATTTTCGAGGAAGTAAATGTGGCCGTAGATCACAACTCCCTGCTGATGGATGTGATGAACCGTGTGGCCAAACGTCATAAATTGAAGGTGCTTTTCCATGAAAAACCATTTGCCGGGGTAAACGGAAGTGGTAAACACAACAACTGGAGCCTGTCTACCGATACCGGCATCAACCTGCTGGCGCCGGGAAAAACACCCCGTACCAATTTATTATTCCTTACCTTCTTTATCAACGTAATTAAAGCGGTTCATGATCATGCGGACCTGCTACGTGCCGCCATCGCATCAGAAGGTAACGACTATCGTTTAGGTGCCAATGAAGCGCCACCGGCCATCATTTCGGTGTTCATCGGTAAATACCTGACCGAAGTATTAAGCGAGATCAAAGAACGCGTAGGCGGTAACTTCACCGAGCAGGACGAGGTAATCCTGAAAATGGACATCCACAAGCACATCCCGGAATTGCTGATGGACAATACCGACCGGAACAGGACCAGTCCTTTTGCCTTTACCGGTAACAAATTTGAGTTCAGAGCGGTAGGTTCTTCCGCGAACTGTGGCTCCCCGATGAGCACTTTAAACACGATTATGGCTAAAACCCTGATCGAATTCAAGAAAGAGGTAGATGCTAAAATCGCCGGCGGTGAGAAGAAAGAAATCGCTATTCTTCAGGTATTAAAAAGCTATATTAAAGACAGTCAGAACATCTGCTTTGAAGGGGATAACTATAGTGAAGAATGGGCTAAAGAAGCAGAAAAACGTGGCCTGAGCAACTTCAAAACTACCCCTGAAGCGCTGGATGTACTCACCAAACCGGAGACTTTGAAAATGTTCAGTGAAATGGGTATCTACTCTGAAAGAGAATTGCATGCTCGTCACGAGATCGTTCTGGAAGAATATGTAAAACGCGTACAGATTGAAGCACGTGTTTTAGGCTACCTGACCACTAACCACATTTTACCGGTAGCCGTAACGTATCAAAACAGCCTGATCCAAAATGTAAAAGGCTTAAAAGAGTTGGGCCTGGAAGAAAAAACTTATGCCGCTCAACTGAACCTGTTGAAGGTAATCAGTGGCCACATCCAGGAGATCAATGATAATGTGGAAGCCATGATCGAAGAGCGTAAAAAAGCCAATAAAATGGAGAATATGCGCGAAAGAGCGGAAGCTTATTGCACCAAAATCAAAGTACGTTTTGACAAGATCAGGTATCATGTAGATAAACTGGAACTGTTTGTTGATGACAAGCTTTGGCCAATGCCAAAATACCGCGAGATGTTATTCCTGAAATAATTGCTGCACATCATATAACAATAAAGCCATCGTTTAAATAACGATGGCTTTATTGTTTGTCATAGTTAATATACATGCCTCTCACTTCCTCAGGTCCAGGATCCTGTTGAGCTTCCCGCCCTCGCTTCGGTTAATGGTTTGAGGCGCCAGCACACACACTTTCATGCTTAAGCCAATATCCGCTTTAATCTTAACTTGTAATTGCTTTTGTGCCTGCACTACAGTATCATGCAGCAGGACTTCCGCAGTCGTTTGACTCAAGGCATCAAAGACTTCCTGTGCAAGCTCTATCTTAACTTCCACTTCATCCATACTCCCGGCCCGACTTACCACAAGCTGGTAATTTTTGCTTAAATGAACCATACCATCAAGCGCTGCTTCTACCTGCGTGTGGAACAAATTCACCCCTCTTATAATGAGCATATCATCAGCCCGGCCAATGATCGGCCCCATCTTTACATGACTTCGTTTTATGGATTTATCATAGTAAATAGAAGTAATATCGTTGGTCCAGTAGCGCAGGACGGGCGAGGCTTCTTTAGTTAGTGTAGTGAATACCAAAACCCCTTCTTTCCCATAAGGCAAAGGATCCCCGGTTTCCTTATCGACGATCTCAGGGTAAAAATGATCTTCCCAGATATAACTTCCGGTACCTCTTTCGTCCACATCTTCCTGGGAAACACCCGGACCGATGATCTCGCTCAATCCATATATATTACTGGCTGCTACGCCCAGACCAGACTCTACAGCTCCCCGGATGCTTTCGGTCCAGGGTTCCGCACCCAATATGGCATATTTTAAAGGAATCTCTTCCGGCGTAAACCCTTTCTGCTTCATCGCTTCAGCGAGCGTTAATGCATAAGAAGGCGTACAACAGATCGCTTCGCTTCCAAAGTCCTGCATCAGCATAATTTGCTTTTCTGTACCACCGCCAGAAATCGGCAATACGGTCATACCCAGCTTTTCAGCGCCATAATGCAGGCCAAGCCCGCCGGTAAACAATCCGTAACCATAAGCATTCTGCATCAGCATGCCCGGCCGGCAACCGGCCGCGTAAAGCGATCGTGCCACGACTTCTGCAAATACATCAATATCATTTTGTGTATAGCCGACCACAATCGGTTTTCCCGTGGTACCACTGCTGCAGTGCAGGCGTACGGCCTTTTCCCGCGGCACGGCAAACAGGCCGAAAGGATAGTTATCTCTTAATGCTGATTTATAAGTAAAAGGAATCTGAGGCAGGTCTTCTACCCCTTTTATCGCTTCGGGCTTCAGTCCTTTCTCTTCAAAAACCTGCCGGTAATACGGAATATTATGATATACATTTTGCACCAGTTTTTTTAATCTTTCATTCTGTAATGCCCGCAACTGTGCTAAGGGCATTGTTTCTATCTCCCGGTTAAAGTATGACATTTGTTGTTGTTTTCTGGAAATAAAGGTAGCAGATTCCAGGAAAGTATTTTAATAAAATCTGCTTAAAACTATAGTTCTGTAGCAACAAAAAAAGAGCCCATTTGGATTATTGCTATCAGAAAAAATGTTGTATATTTATAAAAGCGGATCAATGAAAAAATTAAACATTACAGGGCTCTTAACCCTCCTGCTATCACTGGTATTTTCCAGCTATAGCCAATCAGGATGGCTACCTCCGGTATATTTTCCACCCGGAAAGTTGCTCTGTGATACTACTCCCTGGAAACTGGTCCTGTTTGACAATTTTAACGGCGACCGCATTAACCGGGACCTCTGGTATACCTTTAATACCAACAACTGGGGTGATAATGATAACTGGGCCGAGTCCCGCATAGAAGTATATGGGGGCAATAAAACCATTGTGAAAGATGAAAATGTGCAGGTGAGCGATGGTTCGGTAAAATTAAAAATAAAACAGGAATCTGCTTCCTGGAAATGCAATGACTGCCCGGGCTCCCCGCAAACCAGAAACTATACCTCAGGCTATATTGGCACCAAAATGCGGTTCAATAAAGGTGCAAAGGTGGAAACGCGCCTGCGTATGCCTATCTTTGAAGGCGCCTGGAATACCTGCTGGTTCTGGGCATTGAATGAGGTGAACGAGATTGATTTTGCAGAGTCCTGGTCTAACAATGGCATGCCTTCCTGGCCTTATATAGGTAAGCATAAACCACACAATAACTACAATCTCCACAGCTGGCGCCCAAGGTGGGATACTAATGGATATATCCCTGAAGACATAGACATTTCCAATCGCTATCCCCACCAGGACTGGTCGGACTGGATCGGCAATACCCGCTTCCGTTACGAGGATTGGCATAAATATACCTGCGAATGGGATACTGCCTCGGTTACAATATACCTGGACGATGTACTTATCAATAAATTCTGGAAATATTACCGCGAGGTACCGGTACAGGTTTATGATCCTTATACAGGTGATAAAGTTTCCAGGAAAGTACGGGAAGCGCCTACATGTGCCGTGCAGGAAGGAGACTGGCAGATCACGAAGGGCTATCCCTGGAACAGTGAAAACTCCGTTTCCAAGCTGATCTTTTCTGTAGCCACTACTAAAACGAATAAGCGCCATAATACTCCCGGGCCTATAGAAATGGGGCAAATGGAAATCGATTATGTAAGAGTATACCAGCGGCATCCCGCGGAAGATGGTCATGCAGAGATTAGCAATGATACTACCGGCGCGTTGATTATCGAAGGTCCCGACAACTTATGCGGCGCAACACTTTACCGCACCAGCCAGGCATACCCCGGTGGCAAATGGTCCAGCAGTAATAATGCGGTAGTATTTGTTGACGGACCGGACTGTAGCTCGAAACGGGTCGACAGAAACCCTTATTCTTCTTTGACTACAACCACTCTTTACTATACTTACAATCCAGGAAGTGACCCCACTGCTCCACCATTAACCGCGGCGAAACTAATCACGGTTGGCCAGGTACCCGAAAGACTCTTCACTACCCGGGTCAGCAATTTATGGACCGGACAGCAAAACTTTAATTTGTGGCTTAACCCTAATACAAATGGAACGGGCTACGCCTGGAAAATATGGTATGGCCGCTCAGGCCCGGAACACTATCTTGAAGCTAAGGGTCAATATGTAAGCACCCCAGCTATTGATCTTGGCGGGCAAAACACTTATTTCCTTAAATGGGAAGTCCTGGTTACCACGCCCTGCGGATCGAGAGTTATTAGCGGCAGTAAGGAAAATAATTCCGGCAAAGGCCCTTATTTATCAGAAGCAGCTTCCTTTATGTCCGGAGACAGTTTAACGTTCAACCTGGAAGCAAGGTTTGATAACGAAATAAAATGGAAGGCATACCGGCAAAGCATTGAGGGCAATTTGAGTGCTACTTTTGTAAGCGATATTGAGGATACTTTTGCTATCACCCAATTGTTCAACAAAATAAGTGTTCAACAACTCGAACCCTGGCTGTTTTTTGAAGATAGAGCAGCGGAAAGTGTAGCTACGTGGATTGCTCTGCCAGGCAACCAGGCACTGCATGCCCAAATTTATGCTGGACCGGCTTTACAACCTGCTCCTGGCAAATTATCCAACACATTCAACCTGCAACTGCCGGCACCTGCTGCCATACTTCGTTCTGCCGTATCTATCCCGGCAGAAAGTGAAAAATAACAGGCACCTAAATATTATTAATGACCACTACAGAAAGATGAAATTCTTTTCACTATTATTTAAAAGAGAAAGCATTGCCCCTGACGGAACAATGCTTTCTCTTGCGGTAATTTTATTTACCTTAATCAACTACTTAATAGAAAATTGCTTTACCATGCGACCTGAAGGTGTGCTGATCTCCAGGTAATAAATCCCTGCATTCAGGTGACGTATATTGAAAGTATAATTCTTTTGGGCTCCTTTACCTTTTGCCGTATAGATCACTTTTCCTGAAACATCTGTCATTCTGATCTGCTCAAACACCAGCGCACTTGCATTCTCCAGCATCAACACCTCTTTTGCCGGGTTAGGAAATATACTTACCGCTGCATCTTCAAGGATATCTTTCAATCCAACACCTGCAGAGGTTACCATTACCGATTTGTTGACCTTTGTAGTATCGCCACAAGCATTGATCAGGTTAAGTGTAACAGTATAGCTGCCGTTACTTCCATAAGTATAGCTTGCCGGGTTACCCGTAGCGGTAGCATTGTTGACGCCAAATTGCCAGAAGTAGCTGCTCGCATTTGATGCGGAAGCGGCAAAATTAACCATGCCTCCGCTAACCTCTGTTGCGGTAAAAGTACCGGTGGCCAGCGGGTTAAACCCAACGACAATTGTATCCCTTCCCTGGCAGCCTGTGGCGTTCGTTACCTGTACCCAATAGGTACCGGCAGCACTTACCGATTTTGTTTGCCCGGTCGCGCCATCATTCCACAGGTATGTTCCGCCTGCATTTCCGGCGTTTAATACCAGCGGGCTTCTGCCTTCGCATATAGTAGTATCATTCCCCAGGTTAACGCTCACATTAGCTACCTGTACCTGAACCGGGGTTGAATAAGCCGCAGTGCCGCCGGAACACACTACTTTACAACGATACCAGGTAGAGGTTGCCGGTTGGGCGCTGGCAGCAGGGCTCGTTTGACTGGCACCCATACTGGTATAGCTGCCTGCGGTATTTGTTGCCGAGCGCTCCCATTCATAGCTAATGCCGGCCCCGGTACTGTTGCCGCTCAGGTTAAGGTTCACACTTGTATTGGGGCATACAGGCGCTGTTACACTGGCGGTTGAGGTTCCCGGTGTAACCGGGTTGGTACAGCCACTTACCCCGTTTAAAGTAAACTGTATTACCGGCCTCCTGTTGTCGATGGAAATATCATTCGTAGTGCTGGAGAGAGACGCGGGAAGGGAAGAGCCGGCATTGGCATAAATCCGGTCGGGAACGGTCGTATTGACCCACTCAAAGATGCCTGTCGCTATTGGTGTAGGAGTTGCGGAAGCATCCCATTCGGTCATAATCTCAATCGCGCCACCTGAATAAACAAATGGCGTGTTGAGCGTAAAGGTCATATAGTTCGGGCTGGCAGTAGCGGGTAGGGCCTGGCTGGCGTTCTGATAAACCAGGGTGGCCCCTGTGCTTAAATTGGTCCAGGTTTCACTGCTTGCGGCATAAGCGGTTGCCGAAGAGTTTTTCATATAGATCTTGAAGTTTGCCGGACCGGCGGAACTATTGCTGGTACTCTTCATCCAGCCCAGGGCAGATATAGTAGACCCACTCGTTATCCCTGCTGTTGCCAGCTCTGACTGTGTATATAAATAGGCAGTTCTGCTGTACTTATAAAACATGGTCGCGGAAATGTACATAGGTCCTACCGCATAGGAGTTGGAGGCTGCAGTACCTGTATTGATCTCAATGGTTTGCGCAGTTACATTCTGGCTCAAAAATGCTGTGCCTACCAGCAGCATTGTTGCTGCCCGGAATAAGTAATGTTTGATTTTCATGTTCATAAACTTGAATGCCTACTCTGAATCGGTTTTCGGCTACCCCTACTATTGTCTCAGCACCTACAATTTAACAATATGTTATATATAAAGACACCACACGCCAATAAATAGTTGGTATTCAAGTTAGAGCTCAATGTTTTTGATCTCTTTAAAATGCCCGCTCAGGGATAACGCGATATCGTCCGCACTGGTATGGGTCATAAAGATCTGGGGAATATCCAGGGTACGCAACAGGGAAAACAATCTCTGGATACGCGCTTTATCCAGCTTTTCAAAAATATCATCCAGGAGTACAAGCGGAGTTTTGCCTAAATTCCGCAACCATTCCAGCTGGGCAAGCTTCATCCCAATCAGCAGGGACTTCTTTTGCCCCTGTGATGCATGTGTTTTGTAAGGCAATTCATTCAATAACAGGAGCCAGTCTTCTGTATGCAAACCCAATGTACTCCGCCGGGCTTCTATATCCCTTCCTCTCTGGTAACGCAGCATCGCGAAAAGCTGTGCAGGGTCCTGTACACAAGGATTATAACGCACATCGATCGCTTCTTGCTGATGCGCTATCGATTCATAAAAGCGGCGCACCAGGGAGGGAATATGCTCAGAAATCTCTAATCTTTTTTGCAACAGGTAAGCACCCGTGTCCGCCAGTTGCCGGTCATATATTTCCAGCAGGTCCTGGTTAATGGGAAAAGCGCTTTGTTTAAGGAAAGCGTTTTTTTGCTCCAGCACTTTCTGGTAATGGATCAGGTTTTCCAGGTAAAGCGGATCGGCCTGGGAGAGTAGTCCGTCAAAAAATTTTCTACGGACCGCACTTGCGCCATTTACCAGCTCTATATCATCCGGGGCGATCATCAATGCGGTGTGTTTACCAATATAGCTGGTCATTTTTTCTACCGGCACCTCATCCACCAGCAGGCGCTTCTTGCCTTCCTTCCATATGATCGTGGATTTTTCTTCCTTATCATCAGCGCCAAACAGGCCTTCTACCCTAAAACCTTCTTTTCCTTGCTGTACATTATTAATTTCCTTACTTTGAAAATAGCTCTTTGTAAAGCACAAATAATACACCGCGTCCAGCAGGTTGGTTTTACCCACTCCGTTATTCCCGCTGATGGCAACCACAGGCGCATCCAGGTCAAAATGCCGGAAGGAGTAGTTTCTGAATTGAGTAAGTATTATGGAACGGAGTCTTTGCAATTAAAATCCTTAAAGATTGCTTAAACTGCAAATTTGCACATAAAGCTTCATTTTAGAGAGAATTTTCCCTATTTTCGCAAAAATAAAATCGGAATATAGTGCAAACACAATTTGATAAAGCGCAATACCTGGAATGGTATGAGAGTATGCTGCTGCAACGCAAGTTTGAAGAGAAAGCGGGACAATTGTACGGTATGCAAAAAATCAGAGGTTTCTGTCACTTATATATAGGTCAGGAAGCCGTTTCTGCGGGTATTATCTCTGCAATCAGGCCTGATGACAATTTAATCACCGCTTACCGTGATCACGGTTTGGCTTTAGCTAAAGGTATGACTGCCAACGAGTGTATGGCAGAGCTTTATGGCAAAGCTACCGGCTGTACCAAAGGTAAAGGCGGATCCATGCACTTCTTTTCTAAAGAGCGCAGGTTTTTTGGCGGACATGGTATCGTAGGCGGACAGATCGGTTTAGGTGCCGGTATCGCATTTGCGGATTACTATAATGAAAATGACCGGGTAACCGTTTGTTTATTCGGAGATGGCGCTGCCCGCCAGGGCTTATTGCATGAAACCTTTAATATGGCCATGCTGTGGAACCTGCCGGTGGTATTTATCTGCGAAAATAACTTCTATGCGATGGGTACCTCTGTAGAGCGTACTTCAAAAGTATTGGACATCTTCCGTATGGCGGATGCTTACGACATGCCAGCAGATTCTGTGGACGGTATGAGCCCTGAAGAGGTGCACCTGGCAATGGAAAGAGCCGTAAAACGTGCCCGGGAAAAAGGTGGCCCTACCTTCCTCGAGATCAAGACCTACCGCTATCGCGGTCACTCTATGAGCGATCCGGCAAAATACAGAACAAAAGAAGAAGAGGCCGGCTACAAAGAGCAAGATCCCATCAAACATGTATTAAGAATCATTGAAGCGAATGGGTTTGCCTCTAATGAAGAGATCGAAGCTATTGACGAAAAAGTGAAAAAAGAAGTAGACGACTGCGTTAAGTTCGCGGAAGAAAGCCCATGGCCTAATGATGATGAATTGTACAAGGACATCTATGTACAGGAAGATTATCCGTTCATCAAAGATTAATATTTTATTTAAAATAAATACATAAGCCCGTGATACATTCATGGGCTTTGTTGCGAATGGTTAAAACATGCAGTATAAGGCTAAATTTAGCAAAGCTTTATGCCGCCGTATTTGACCATTTTTTTACATTTGCTGTACTTTTGGGTATAAATATGAAAAAGTTCTCCCCTTACTTTGTTGTGTTTGCATCATTATTCTTCTTCTGGTCCTGTAGCGATAAGCAGGCAGACCAGTTTGAGGTCGTCGGTAAGATCGATGGTATGCCGGATGATGTACTTGTATATTTAGAGGAAATAGGATTGAATAATGAGCTGAAAATTGTGGATTCTACAAGAAGCAATAATAAAGGCGGGTTCTTATTAAAAGGTGCACGTGCCGGTGAGCAAAAGCTTTACCGGGTCAAAATGGGCAACAAATGGGTACTGGTGATCGATGATGCGGCAGAAGTGACCATTAGCGCTAACTGGAATAAACTGGAAAGCGACTATTCTACCAAAGGATCTGCGGGCTCTGCCAGCTTATCTAAACTCCTGAAGAATATTTATAGCTACGATAAACGCATTACAGAGCTGCATTATACCATTGAAAACCTGAGTATTGATCCGGCCACGAATGATAGTGTAATTACTTTAGCCCAGGCGGATCTTGAAAAAATCAATGCAGAGCAATCTAAGTTCATGATGGCCTATGCCGACACGACAAAATTTTTACCGGTAGCTATACTAGCCGCATTCAGGTCAGACCTGGAACAGGACCAGGATTATTTAAAGCAGCTTATGGCTTCACTGGATAAGCGTTTTGCCAACCAATCTATGGCCAAAGAGTTCAAACAGTACCTTTCAGAAGCCTTGAATAAAAAAAGCATTTCCAAGATAAAGATTAATGACCTGGCCCCCGCCTTTACCTTGAAAGACCTTAATGGTAAAGATGTAAGCCTGGATAAATTTAAAGGCAAATATTTACTGATCGACTTCTGGGCTTCCTGGTGCCCGCCATGCAGGGCGGAAAATCCCAATGTAGTAAAAGCTTACACAACCTTTAAAAGTAAGAATTTCGACATTCTTGGTGTATCCTTGGACACGGATGAAGCTAAATGGCAATCGGCCGTTAAAACAGATAACCTGAGCTGGACGCAAGTAAGTGACCTGGGTGGCTGGAAATCAAGCATTGTAAGCCTTTATGGCATTGAAGCCATACCGGCCAACTTCTTATTGGATCCCGAAGGTAAAGTAATCGCCACCAACCTGACCGGTGCAAAGCTGGAAGCCACTTTAAGCGAAGTCTTAAAATAAGGCTCATTCCATAATTCCAATCATATTAATTTATTTTTACGGGCCATCTGTTATCAGTTGGCCCGATTTTTTATATATTCACTTCATGAAACAATTCATCAACACGCTGGGTATCTGTACAATGGTACTGCTACTATTTTCGTCCTGTAAGAAAGATTATAAAAACAAGGATAGCACTGCTTATAAGATATTAGGGGAATGGACGCCCGAAAAGCACCTGATCTGGTACACCGACTTTAACGGGCAAACTGTATTACATGAGCGTACCACATTTAACCGGGACACCTGGGAGTTCAATAAAAAGAAATTGCTCTATATACACCCGAATACACCCGAAGTAGGCTCTTATTCTTACCGGTACCGTATTGATGATAAAGCACTCGACATCGCCGATGGAAAATATACCATCAGACAGTTAGACGAACATCATTTAAATTTTTACCAAAAGTCAAACGATACGGCTGTAATCAATGGCCAGGCAGTAGGCATCGTTCAGGAAATGGAGTGGCAGTTTATCAAATAATGCGCTACTGAGCAATATCCAAATAGCCCGATATAAATTATGAAAAAACACCTCTTAGTCCTTTCCATATGCTGTACCGGTATTTTCCAGGTTAAGGCACAAATCAAATTAAACCAGGACATCGCTTTGCAGTTGAGCCGAGCACCGCTACATTGCATCCCCGCGGAGTTCCCTAACAAAACATCACATCTAGCAGACGCTCCTGCTGATGCCCGCTTATTGCCCTCTGAATTACATCCCGTGTTTTATGGTTGCCTCGACTGGCACAGCTCGGTACACGGCCACTGGATGCTGGCACGACTGCTGCAGGTATACCCCGATCTGCCTAACAAGGATAGCATTATCAATGTATTGAACAATAGTTTTCAATTAGAAAAAATGCAGCTGGAAGCGCAATACTTCGGTAAATACACCGCTTCTCAAAACTATGAACGTACTTATGGCTGGGCCTGGCTTTTAAAGCTGGATGAAGCCCTGGGTAAATCACAGGACCCTGTATTCCGTAAATGGCATACCGCGTTGCAACCCCTGACCGAAAAAATCGTGGAGCTCTGGAAAGCCTACCTGCCCAAGCAAACTTATCCCAACCGTACCGGTGTACATCCCAATACCGCTTTCGGCCTTGATTTTGCCCTGGACTGGGCCCTGTTCAAAGGCGATAAAGCGTTTGAAAAAGCGATCCGGGAGAAAGCCCGGTACTTTTACGGCAACAATAAAAATATACCGGCCTACCTGGAGCCGGACGGCAGCGACTTCTTCTCCCCCAGCCTGATGGCTGCGACACTGATGTCTAAAGTATTGGATAAAAAAGAATTCCAGGCCTGGTTCAAAGCTTATTATTCCAAAGAAAGCCTGGAAAGGATCTGCGCCCTGCCAACGGTAAGCGATCGCAGCGATTACCAGATCGTGCACCTGGACGGCCTGGCATTCAGCCGGGCCTGGTGTATGCGCACGATAGCCAAACATTTAGAGGTAAACAATCCTTTAAAACAAAAATTTGTAACGACCTCTGACCTCTTCCTGGAAAAGACATTGCCCCAGGTATTCAGCGGTTATGGCGGCGAGCACTGGTTAGCCTCATTTGCCATATATGCTTTACTGGAAACATAACAATAAGGGCTGCAATCAATTGCAGCCCTTATTGTTAATCATATAATGAACCTGGAATTATTCAGATTTTGCTTTCGGTTTTTTCATGATCGCATAAACTTCTAATGCGAAACCTAATAAAATAACGATTGGGGCAAGCGTAATACGGCGGAAACTGAAAATTTCCTGGGAGTATACATTCGGATCGCTGCTACGGCCACCGGACATCAGCATGAAACCAATTACAATAATAACTAAACCTATGAACATCAGGTAATAATTCTGCTTATCAAACAAGAATGTTTTTGATGTACCGTTATTTCTATTGTTTGCCTTTGCCATTTTTTTTAATCAGGGTTTTGAGGAATCAAAAGTAAGGAAAAATTCTTAATACAAATCTTCGACTTTCAACTTTAAATACTTGTAAACAGAACGGTGCGTACTAAAAAAGGAGATCACCACCCCTAATACCAAGATCAATACAAGCAGACCGATCAATAAATTACTATCTTCTACCGCATAGATCTCGGGATACCTGCTTAATACGATCGCTCTCAGGCCTAATATAGCTACAATAGCGATACTGGCGCTGATGAGGCCGCTAAGAATCGCTGAAATATCAAAGGGTTTGGCAATAAAGCCTCTTGTAGCCCCTACCATTTGCATGGTTTTGATCGTATGGCGGTTGCTGAACATGGAGAGGCGCACTGTATTGTCGATCAGGAACGTAACACTAAGCAATAAGATACCGGCAATTACCGCAAGAATAATACCGGCACGATTGATCATTTTGGTCAGGCTGTTCACTACCGGCTTGGCATATACCACTTCTCTTACGATATTGCTCTGTTTTAAGAATTGCTCTACTTTAGCCAGGCTATCCGGGTTGACGAATGCCGGCTGCAGGTTTAATACGATCGAAGTGTAAAGCGGGTTGAAGCCCAATAACTCCCCATGATCTACCGCATCTATCTTTGAAAGCTGCTCCAGCGCCTGTTCTTTCGTGATCAGTTCGGCTTTCTCAATAAAGCTTTGTTTTTCCAGGATTTCGTGCAGCTGATTATATTTTTCGGGACGCGTATTGTCGTGCAATATCACATCCACCTGGATACTACTTCTGACAAACTTATTCAGGCCCTGCCCGTTGATCATGATCCAGCCCAGCATACCGAGCAGGAATAGTACCAAGGACACCCCGATTGCAGAATATATATGAGATGGCGTTATTCTTTTCATTTAAATATTTTTATCCGGTCTTGCTTAAGGCCTTATAAATTTGTTCAAAAATAGGAAAACTATTCCTTACCACTGTAAGACAAGCCAAATATTGAAAATAATTTTTTGCCCCTACTTCCTGATCCATATATTTTTTTAGCAGAGCACGCCTATATTTAGATTGCAATTATTAAGCCCGAATAGCTAAATTTGCGGGCAATAATTATTTCAGCTTTTAATTTTACAAATACAATACCATGGACAAAATAGCCATACTGAATGAATATACCGAAGCAGCAAAGTTAGGTGGCGGGCAGGCCCGTATCGATAGCCAGCACAAGAAAGGTAAGCTTACCGCCCGTGAGCGTATCCTTTTATTAATGGACGAAGGGACTTTTGAAGAGATAGGCATGCTGGTGAAACACCGCAGCTATGATTTTGGTATGGAAAAAGAGCAGTATCTCGGCGATGGTGTGGTTACCGGTTATGGTAAAGTAAACGGCCGCCTGGTTTATGTATTTTCCCAGGACTTCACCGTTTTCGGGGGTAGTCTTTCCGAAACCCATGCCGAAAAGATTTGTAAGATCATGGATATGGCTATACAGAATGGCGCTCCTGTGATCGGGCTGAACGATAGTGGCGGCGCCCGTATCCAGGAAGGCGTAGTTTCCCTGGGCGGCTATGCCGATATATTTTACCGCAATGTGCAATCATCAGGTGTAATACCGCAATTGTCCGCCATCATGGGCCCTTGTGCCGGCGGTGCCGTTTATTCCCCGGCGATCACCGATTTCATCCTGATGGTGGAAAATACCTCTTATATGTTTGTAACCGGCCCTAACGTGGTAAAAACGGTTACCCATGAAACCGTTACCAGTGAAGAACTGGGCGGCGCGATTACACATGCTGAGAAGTCAGGAGTAACGCACTTTGCCTGCGCGAATGAGCTGGAGTGTATCGACTACCTGAAACGTTTGCTGAGCTATATGCCGCAAAACTGCGAGGAAGACGCACCAGTCTATCCTTATGAAGCGGGTAACGAGATCCGGGCCAAATTAAACGAGATCGTTCCTGAAAATGCCAACCAGCCTTACGATATCAAAGAAGTGATCGAAGAGATCGCAGATGCCGACTCTTTCTTAGAAGTACATAAACTATATGCCGAAAATATAGTCGTAGGCTTTGCACGCCTTGCCGGCCGTAGTATTGGTATCGTGGCCAACCAGCCGGCGAGCATGGCCGGCGTACTGGACATCAACGCCTCGGTAAAAGCAGCCCGTTTCGTTCGTTTCTGCGATGCTTTCAATATTCCTTTACTGGTGCTGGTAGATGTCCCGGGATTCTTACCGGGTACCGACCAGGAGTGGAACGGCATCATTACCAACGGCGCTAAATTACTGTTTGCCCTAAGTGAAGCTACCGTGCCCAAGATCACGGTAATTACCCGTAAAGCTTATGGCGGCGCTTATGATGTAATGAATTCCAAGCACATAGGCGCAGACCTGAACTACGCCTGGCCTACTGCCGAGATCGCGGTGATGGGAGCGAAAGGTGCCGCTGAGATCATCTTTAAAAAGCAAATAGCCGAAGCGGAAGACCGGGATGCCAAATGGAAAGAGAAAGAACTGGAATATACGGCTAAGTTCGCCAACCCTTATGGCGCGGCGGCCCGTGGATTTATTGATGAAGTCATCCTTCCGGAAGTAACCCGGGAGAAGCTGATCAAAGCTTACCAGATGCTGGAAAATAAAGTAGTGAAGATGCCTAAAAAGAAGCATGCTAACATCCCGCTTTAATGCTTAAACCATACATTTTTTAAAGAGCCTGGATATCCGGGCTCTTTTTCTTTTAGATTAAACCATTGTTAATTTATAATTTTTTACCCTTATTAATAATATATAACCTAAATTAGTCATTCAAAATCTAAAATTGTTTAACCTAAAAATACGGCAATATGTCAACAGAAAACAATCCAAACCAGGAACCACAGGAAGAGAAAAGCTTTTGGGATAAAGCGAAAGATATGGCAAGCGATGCCTGGGAATCCGCGAAAGACAAGGCGGAAGAGCTGGCAGATAAGGCGGAAGACGCATGGGATAAGGCAAAAGATAAAGCCGAAGACGCATGGGACGCCACTAAAGATAAGCTGGCCGACCTGAAAGATAAGGCAGAGGACAAAATTGATGAGTTAAGAGGTAAAAGCAACGATACAGATCCTAAAAATGCTTAGATTTCTTTAATTACCCCTTTAAAAAACGCGCGAAAATATTTTTCGCGCGTTTTTAATTTTAAACCTTTTGCTAAAAATTAAGTCTTAGGTGGGCCTGGTAGCAAATAGCTGTCCCTTTTAAAGTATTTTTGTATACCCAAACTCTAATTGAAGATGAAATTCAGACTTAGTTTATTGACCGTTTCGGGAGTTGCCGTGCTCTCCATATCTACCGCTACTGCACAGAATTTTGAAGACGCCTTAAGATACAGTGCCCTAACAACAGGTACAACTGCCCGGTCTATGGCCATCGGCGGCGCTGCAGGATCTTTAGGCGCCGACTATTCTGCCGCTGCCGTAAACCCCGCAGGCCTGGGCGTTTACCGGCAAAGCGAGCTTACGATCACTCCCTACCTCAATTTTAACGGGACCGCTTCAAAATACATAGATAACAACAATACTACCGACAATAATACAGCCTTCAAATTGGGCAATATAGGCCTGGTGTCCACTAACAATCTCAAAGGCCGTTCCGGATGGAAAAGTGTCACCTTCGCTTTAGGCTTCAATAAACTGGCCGATTTCAATACCCATAGTACTTACCAGGGCGTCAATAACCAGTCTTCTTTTTCTGAAATAATGGCCCAGGAAGCGCAGATATATGGTACAAATGAAGCAGACGGGCCTATGGGCTTCCTGGGCTATGAAGGTTACCTCCTGACCAATGATCTGGGATCTGTACCATATAGAAATGTAATCGCCCAGGGCGGATCTTTAAAACAAACAAAATATAATGAATCCAGGGGCGCGGTAAATGAATATAACCTGAGCCTTGCGGGTAACTATGATGATAAATTCATGATTGGCGCCACTTTAGGCATTACCAGTTATCGCTTCCGCAGAAAAACCGAATTTGTTGAAGCAGACAATTCCGGCAATACCAATAATGATTTTGATTATTTCAGCCTGATTGAAAACCTGCAAACAAACGGTGTGGGCATTAATGGTAAATTCGGTTTTATTTATGCCCCGGTACAAAGCTTCCGGGTCGGCCTGAGTGTGCACACCCCTACTTTCGGCAGCTATACTGATTATGTCGATTATGACCTGGTATCAGAAGTGGAGGGCAAGGGCCGCTATAATATAATACCACAAAATCTTTACCAGTCCGACTATTCGATCACAACCCCTATGCGGGCCATCGTTAGCGCTACCGGGTTTTTCGGCAATAAAGGTTTCATTACCGCGGATGTCGAATATGTACCTTACAATACTATGAGAATAAGATATGAAGGAAATGGCGTTTCAGAATTAGAACGCGCGCAAAATGACTATATAAAATCTAATTTCAGGTCGGCGGTGAATGCCCGCGTCGGTGCGGAGGTCAGGGCGACAAAAGACCTGTCTTTAAGAGCAGGCGCCGGATATTATGCCAATGCCTATAAAGAAGGCAGCAACGATTTAGGTGGCGACAGGCTTGACCTGTCCTTAGGACTTGGGTATAAACTTGGCGCTAATACCAGTTTAGATCTTACCTACCTGCGTAGCGATCAGACTTATAAGGACTCTCCTTATCGTTTTTCAGATCCCGATCCTTCCAACCCTGTAACATTCTATGACGCTTCTATCCGGAATACCAGGAACATGGTCGCCCTTACTTTAGGCGTAAGATTCTAATAAAAAACTAAAATGAACGATTAAATAGTAGGGGATGATAGCATAATTAACATCCTCTATTTTTTATTTATGAAATATGCATTTATCTTTGTTCCGTTAAATAAAAAAAATACATTTAAATAATGGCAGCAGTATATAATGACGCGAACTTCGAAGCAGAAGTATTACAGTCCGATAAGTTGACTGTAGTTGATTTTTGGGCACCCTGGTGTGGTCCTTGTCTGGCTTTAAGCCCTACAATTGATGCTTTGGCAACAGAGTATGATGGCAAAATCAACGTTGGTAAAGTTAACGTTGACGAAAACCCTAACCTTTCTGTAGAATACGGTGTAACCAGTATCCCATGTATCCTGTACATTAAAAATGGCGAAGTTGTGGACAAACAAGTAGGCGCAGCTCCAAAATCTGCTTTTGATAAGAAAATCCAGCAGCACCTTTAATCAATAATTAAAGTAAAAAAGAAAGCATAGTTGAAGTATTCAACTATGCTTTCTTTTTTTACATCTGTATCCGTTTAAAAAAAATGCGCTTTCTTTGTTAATATTTATAAAAAAATTGTATTTTTCCGAACTTAAAATCATTTTTATGAAATCCAGTTTGCTAAAAAAGATTGTAGCAGCTTCTGTTTTGCTGATAGCAAGTATTTCTCCCTCCCAGGCTCAGTTTGGAGTCGGTATACCTAACTTTTTTAAGAGATTTGAACTCGGCTATTCTTATGCTATTGGTTTTGCAACCTATAATAGTGTAGAAAGAGTTAAAAACCCGAATAATGAGACTGTTTATGAGAACAATATAAAAGAGAATGTACGTTCTAAATTCGGATATGGTGGTTTAATGGGCTCTTATATCCCCTTAAAACGCGTAGGTAACAGCCTGATGGCTATCGGCGTAAATTTCCAATACAATGCTTTCCTTTGGGATTACACCACCCCTGTATTCCAAAACTGGGTCACCAATGAAAATGGCGAGATCACCGGCGCTTACTACTCTGATGATTTTGGCCTTGGCTTCTCTTCCATGTCCATACAGATGGCGGTCCCGGTAAGTCTTGATTTCAAATTCGGCGCGGAAGCTACTTTACAAAAAGCAGCGAAGTTCACCGGAACGATCGGGGCGGGCGTTTATCCTTCAGCCAACATGACGGTAGATTTCGATAACGGCGGATTTGGTTTTGGCGTATCTCCTTTCGTGAAAGGTGAGATAGGTATTAAAGGTGGTATCCTATGGAAACTGCGCGCGCAATACGTTATGGGCAGAATTCCTTTCTACACGGATGGCAATTCCATCGGTGGTTTAATGGGTTCTTCCAATTCCAGCGAGCTGATCGGTAAAGGTGTAGCCAGCGTTTCTTTAGTGTTCATGCCTTTCTCCTGGAATTTCAGGGAAGATGGCTGGTGGAACTGGCACAGATAATTTAAGAAGCAATTTAACTTAATAGGAAAAATGGTTCAGGAGTTTAATTCCCTGAACCATTTTTTATTACTGGTATATTTTAAAATAAGCTCCCGTTCTTAACATCCGGGGTTCTATTGAGATGCGCATACGCTTTCGGTGTGGCCTCTCTGCCCCTGGGTGTACGCACGAGGTAACCTTCCTGGATCAGGAAAGGTTCATAAACCTCTTCTATGGTGCCAGACTCTTCCCCTACAGAGGTCGCGATATTATTAATGCCTACCGGGCCACCTTTAAACTTTTCGATCAGGCAGGACAATATACGGTTATCCATTTCATCCAGCCCGTTAGCATCCACCTGTAAGGCCTTTAAGCCATGCTCGGTAACCGCCAGGTCTATCACGCCATTGCCCAGGACCTGGGCAAAATCACGCATGCGCCGCAGCAGGCCATTGGCAATACGCGGTGTACCCCGGCTTCTGCCAGCAATTTCAAATGCAGCATCCGAAGTGATCTTCACATTCAGCAAGCCTGCCGACCGGCTGACAATACCTTGCAAAACGTTCTTAGGGTAGTAATCCAGCCTTGACTTGATGCCAAACCTGGATAGTAAAGGCGCTGTAAGCAATCCCGAGCGGGTCGTTGCGCCTACCAGGGTAAACGGCGCGAGGTCGATCTGTATCGTACGTGCATTAGGCCCGCTATCAATAAGAATATCAATTTTAAAATCTTCCATCGCGGCATAAAGGTATTCTTCGACCACGACACTTAACCTATGGATCTCATCAATAAACAAAACATCTCTTTGCCCCAGGTTGGTGAGGATACCGGCAAGATCACCGGGTTTTTCCAAAACCGGGCCGCTGGTTTCTTTAATATTCACCCCAAGCTCGTTCGCCACGATGCGGGAGAGCGTTGTTTTCCCCAATCCCGGGGGGCCATGAAACAGGACATGGTCCAAAGGCTCGCCCCGGAGATTAGCCGCTTTGATAAAGATGCGCAGGTTTTCCACCAAAAGCGGCTGCCCCGAAAACTCTTCTATAGACTGCGGTCGGATCGTGTTTTCGAACTCTTTCTCTTTGGGCCCTAAATTATCATTCGGCCTTACATTTGATGATTCCATATTCTATACAAAGATAAACTATTGCCGGTGTTCTGCTGTACCTGCGACGGCAGAAATACTTTAATTTTGAATAAAATTATACGGAGAAGATCGTGACGGTTTTAGCAGCAACATTAGCCACCATAAAACATTACTGTGCTTACCAGGAGCGCTGCCATAGCGAAGTGCGGCATAAATTGCTGGAACTGGGCTGCTATGGTGCAGAGCTGGAAGAAGCCATTGGTATTTTAATCGAAGAAAATTTCCTGAACGAGGAGCGTTTCGCCATAGCTTTTGCCGGTGGAAAATTCAGGATGCAATCCTGGGGAAAAGTAAAGATCAGGCAGCATTTAAAACAGAAACAGGTATCGGAATATTGTATCAATAAAGGCTTGAATAGTATTGATGATAAAGACTATAATGATAAGCTGCTCGCCCTTTTTGAAAAGAAAAGCCAAAGCCTGGGCACGGAACGCAGCCCCTGGCGCAAACGCCAGAAAATCGCTGCTTATTTACTCCAGAAAGGCTTCGAAAGTGATTTGATACAGCAGGTTTGGAATTCGGATGAAAGTATGTAAATTTGGTTGTTGGACGTATGAGTAAGATGGTAAAAAAGATCACAGAAGGAGTATGTGTTACAGTAGAGGTTTTCTACAGGCCTGAGCAAAGCAGCCCTGTAAATAATAGCTATATGTTTGCTTATAGAATTACTATTGATAATTATTCTAATGTCCCGGTACAGCTGCTGCGCAGGAGCTGGTTTATTGTAGACAGCACCCTGGGACTGCGTACGGTAGATGGAGAAGGTGTTGTAGGCCAGACCCCGATCCTGGATGCCAATGAAACCTTTCAATACGTATCCGCGGCCAACCTCCGTTCAGATGCAGGTAAAATGTACGGGGTTTATCTTTTCAGGAACCTGTATACCAATAAAGATTTCGAGGTCATCATCCCGGAATTTATGTTGATCGCTCCTTTTAAAGCGAACTAGCCTTTTCCTTCCTGCCCGATCTTCAGGACCACATTCCCGATTTTCCTGCCGGTATCTACATATTCATGAGCCGCTACGATCTCGTCCAGGGTAAATACCTTATCGATCACCGGCTGGTAATTGCCGGCTTCAAACAATTGACGCACCAATACCAGTTGCTCCTTATTTTCTTTGGCAACAGCCATACCACCCACCGTCACAAACTTTCCATGGGGTGCTAATAAAGAACGGCATTCTTTTTTTGAAAGTTTTCCAACCGCATCAAAAATGATATCATACTGCTGCCCTGATCTGGTAAAGTCCGTTTTATCATAAAGAACTATATTGTCAATGGTAAATGTGCTTAAAGAAGAAGAAGCCCTGGAGCTGCACACCGCCGTGATGATTGCCCCATAGTGAGCGGCTATCTGCAGCGCGGCAAATCCTACCGAACCGGTAGCCCCGTAGATCGCCACTCTTGGCCGGTTTAGCTTTTCGATACCGGCAGCCTGCAAAAAGTGTATGGCGGTGTGTGCCCCGAAAGGTAAAGCGGCAGCAGCCTCAAAGCCCGCATTTGCCGGCATTGCGATCATTGTTGCCTTTTCAGGAAGACACAGGTATTCGGCATGGGCACCAAAATTAAACCCGGTAAGCCCGAATAATTGATCACCGGGTTTAAACCGGCTCACCTTTGCGCCCACCTGCTCCACTACCCCGGCGAAAGTTACGCCCAGGATACTTTTCCTTGGTTTTGAAAATCCCAGGATGAAGCGCATCAACAGCTTCATCCAGCCATCGGCTTTCAGACCACGCATGCGCACGTCGCCCGAATTGACCGTGCTGGCCATCACTTTGATCAAAACCTCGCCGGGCCTGATGGCGGGCTTCGGGACTTGCTTTACAATTACTGTTTCAGGTTTTCCATAAGCTTCGCATACAGCGGCTTTCATAAACTGTTGTTCCATATACTCTTGATTGCTTTGGGCAATATTAGCACAGTAAGCGCTCCCGATTGGTTCACTTAAGTTAAGAAATGAAAGATAGCTTATTTTTTAGCCAGGCGATTCCGCAAACGGCTTAAGGATTGAGGGGTGATCCCTAAGTAAGAAGCCAGCTGGTATTGGGGTACCCGCTGTATCAAACCGGGGTCAGCTGCCAGCAGCTCCAGGTAGCGCTGTTCCGGGCTTTGAATTTTAAAGTGGTTCAAAGCTCTTTGCTTTTTGGCTAACACCTGTTCTGTCATCGTTCTGCACACGCGCTCCAGTTGTGGAAACTGATCAAAGACATTTTGCTGCACTTCTGCATCTGAAACAATTAAAACCACATCTTCCAGGCAGCTGAGGTAATAAGCGGAAGGCTCCTTTGCAGCTACGCAAATCGGGGAAACCGCCTCGAACTCCGTGTAAAATTCCGTGGTCTTTTCTTCCCCGTCAATAATATAGTAAGCACGCAGGCAACCCTTAATAATAAAATACTCCTCGCGGGAGCGCTGGCCTTCCTCCAACAATAAGGTTCCTTTTTTAAAAGTCTTTATCGGGGCCATATCCACAAGCTGCTGTGCCTCTTCTGCAGTACATATGCTATTTTGTGCCAGGTAGGCTAAAAGCAAATCATTCACGGTGTCGTAATTATTTGATCTTACAAATGTATTTAAAGCATTCCAGAAATAAATAAATTGATCATAGGAGCCTAAACTGTTTTTAAAAAATTTAACTGTAATATATTTTGTTACTATTAAAAAAATTTTACTTTTGCTTTGAAAATGAACAATACCAGGTTATCTACTGCTTTACATATATTATCGCTTCTGGCACATAATGATGGCGATATACTGACTTCTGAATGGATCGCAGGTAGTATCGGCGTTAACCCGGTAATCGTACGCAAAGAAATTTCGGTATTGAAAAAGGCTGGCCTTGTGGAAAGCCTGGCAGGAAAAGAAGGCGGTACGCGCCTGGCCAAAAACGCAAAAAAAATAAAGCTTGCTGATGTATACCAGGTAGTAAGCCAGGCCAGTCTCCTGGGCAAACAAAATCAACATCCTAACCCGGCATGTCCTGTAGGTAAAAAGATCAATACGGAATTAGCAGCACTATATGCCGAAGCAGAACAAAAAGTCCTGAGCTTTTTAGGGAAAAAAAACCTGGCTGAATTCAGTAAAGTATTTTAAAATTTTTTTTAGTTCAAATTGTAACATATTTTATTACATTTAAAAAATAAACAACAATGAAAGTAGCAGTAATAGGTGCCACCGGCTTTGTAGGCACACAGGTAGTCAATGAATTGGTAAACCGGGGTAATGAAGTCATTGCGATCGCCCGGAATACGCATAAAATCCCGGCCAATGGAAAGGTACAGGCAAAAGCGGTTGATGTAAATGACGAGTCTGCGCTGGCAGAAGCGATCAAAGGCAGCGATGCGGTAATCAGCACCTTTAACGCCGGCTGGACCAATCCGAATATTTACAATGACTTCCTGAGCGGCGCGCGGCATATCGAAAAGGCTGTAGCAGCTTCCGGCGTAAAACGCTTTATCACTGTAGGTGGTGCCGGCAGTCTTTTTATAGCAGAAGGTTTACAACTGGTAGATACACCTGAGTTCCCGGCTGAAATTAAGCCCGGTGCACTTGCAGCGAGAGATTACCTGAACGAAATAAAAAGTAATGAAATGTTAGACTGGACTTTTTTCAGCCCGGCTATTGAAATGCACCAGGGAACCGCGGGTGTAAGAAAAGGAACTTACCGTACAGCCCTGGAAAGCCCCGTATTTGATGAGGATGGCAGAAGTGTACTTTCTGTGGAAGATGTAGCTGTTGTACTGGCAGATGAACTGGAGCAAAACAAGCACATCAGGCAAAGGTTTACAGCAGCTTACTAAAATAAATAAGGTATAAAGGCCACCTGGAAATTTAAGTCGCAATCCTCATTGTTCTATTTCGACGGAGCTCAATAGGACAAGCCGGAGCAATTTTCAGGCGGCCTTTTCTATTTTACAGACTAGTTTTTAACGACCTTAAAAGTATTGGTGTAGGTTCTAGTTTTATCTGTAGTTGTTACCTGCAGCATATAAACGCCGGCGGCATAGGGTTTAAAATCCATTGTGATCAATTCTGATCCGTTATGTTCCTTTATTTTTCTGACGTATTGTGTACGTCCCGAAACATCGGACAGCTTAAGTGTTACCTCAAGGTTACGGGTAAGATTAAATTTTATATTCAACTGGTCGCTGGCCGGATTAGGATAGAGGCTCATTCCTTCCAATGCCAGTTTATTATCATTGATACCGGTAACCTGCAACATGGGTTGCAAAATGCCCTGGGTCACTACTAAGCCGGCAGTCGCCACAGTATTGACCAAAACCATTTCTCCTACTGACCATTCATAGGTATTGCCGGACACCGCGGTACTGCCTCCTGCTGCATTTAAGGTAGCCGGGCCAACTGATTGTGCAGTGCACATATAATTCAGGCTGGTCATAAGCAGGGTTACCAGTACTATTTGTAAAGTTTTCATATTTTAAAAATTTATGGGTTACAAATAGGGTATTATTTACTGCTTTTCATTTCTGCTCTTAAAGCGGCTATTTCCGCTTTTAAAGCTTCGATTTGCGCTTGTTGTTCCTGGATCGCTTTGATGGCCACGACACTCATCCCGGCATAATCCACGCCCAACTGGTTCTCCACTATTGGATTACCGTCATTAGCAGTATGTACAGCCACATATTCCGGGAATTTCTGCTGTAGCTCCTGGGCGATAAAGCCTATAGTCTGTTTGTGGCCGGGATCATGCTTAAATTCATAACGCTTTGCCTGTACGCTCATAAGCTTTGGTAACACACTTTCCAATGGCTGGATATTTGTTTTAAGCCGCTCGTCTGAAAGGCTGGTGTAAACACCGGTATTGCCATCAAACTGTCCCAGATTACCGGTCCGGCCTATGATAAGCGCCCCGGAAGAGGAAGAGTAAAAGCTCCAGCCACTGGACGCAGTGGTATTAACGATACGGATACCATTGTCATTAAAGCTACCGGTGATCCCATCCACCTGTAAACGGTATTTAGGGAAACGGGTGCCGATACCGACATTCCCGATAGAATCTACCGTCAATTTAGGGACAGCTGCTACAGTGAGGTGTACTGACCCGATATTGTTACCGCCACCGGTACCAAAATCCACATCTTCATTCTTACCGGAATAACTACCAAGGTAGCCCCTGTACTGACCCGCCTCATAAAAACCCCACCAAAGGCTGCTGGTCGTTGTACCTCTGAGTCCGGTACCCCCATCAGAAGTAGCTTCCACTCCTTTTGCCATCAAAGCAAAAGGTACTGAATTCAATTGTTGTGTTCCAAGATCGGTATAGCTCGTACCACCGGCCGGGTCTACTTCTACTTTAATTTTTGCCCTGCTTAAAGCGGCGGCGGCACTCATAGTTCCTGTAATAACTGTGCCATCTCCAATCTGCAGGTTATACAGGCCATAGGCATTAGTTGTCGCCGTTTGGGATTCTGAAAAAACAGCCACATCTGCATTGTCTAAAATGCTGATGCGCAGGCCGATATTCTGGTTCGCCAGTGGGGCACCGGATGCATTCCTGGCGATACCCTGGTAGTTAAGGTTTAAAGGTTGTGCAAAGCTGCTTCCAAAGAACAACAGGCAGAGGGCGATTGTGGTTAAAATACTTTTCATGATCTAATTTTTGACGTTATAAATATTTTTATAATGTAAAATTAGCTCCCGGCACTAAGCAAACAATCAGGAAAAATACCCTATTTATAGTGAAAGTAATTAGGTATAAGCATGTTCGTTATAACTTATACTCCTACACTATCAGGGCTTATCCGCAATAAAAAAAGCAGAAGAATAACCTCCTGCTTTTGCTTATTTATTTTTCAATTTTATTACTTAAAAGTGCCCTTCCTTATCTGGTCCACAATCGCTTTTCCTCCTTTTTCCAGCACCGCATTACCGGCAATGCCCCCGGCTTCGGCTGCCTGTGCTACAGGAAATACCGCATCATGTTCTATCAATGTTTTACCGTCCACACTACAGATACTGCCTTTAAAAAAGAGCTGCTCTCCTTTCACTTCCACGAACGCGCTCACCGGTGTAGAACAACCGCCCATGAGGGTTTTCAAAAAGTCACGCTCTACTTTTACTGCCATTGCTGTAGCCGGATCATCGAATGTTTTTGTCGCATGCAGGCAATCATTATCTCCTGTCCTGCACACGATCATTATAGCTCCTTGCGCCGGTGCCGGCAGCATCCAGTCTAATGTTTCATATTGCCCGGGCAATAAAGCTACTCTTGACAAACCTGCTTCGGCAAATACTGCTGCATCCCAGTCGCTGGCTTCCAGTTTTTGTAAACGCGTTTGCACATTACCCCGCAGGTTTTCTATCATACATCCCGGGTAACGGTTTAACAGTAAGGCCTTACGACGTACCGACCCGGTCCCGATCTTTGTATATACTTCCTGCTTTGTTTTTCCTTTGGGAAAGACTAAAATATCTTTGGCAGAAGCGCGCGGCAGTACAGCTGCCTGCTCAATACCCTGCGCCAATTGGGTGGGCACATCTTTCATAGAGTGTACCGCAATATCTATTTTATCGCTTAACAAATAAGCGTCCAGGGTTTTTGTAAACACTCCTTCCACACCCATCGCGTAAAGCGGAGTTACTAAATCCAGGTCGCCTTCACTTTTCACCGGTACCAATTCCGTTGCAAAACCGTTTTGCTCCAGCAGGTTTTTAACTGTGTTGGCCTGCCACAGGGCCAGCTTACTATCCCTGGTCCCTATTCTTATTATTTTCATTGTAAAGATTATATTCAGATCCGGTCGGGCGTCTTGCTCCAGGCCTTTTTGAATTTTTAATTTTTGACTTTTAAATTAAAACCGGTATACACCCAGCCAATCCATCGCATTCTTTGCCAGTAAAGCCTCCTGAATAGCCTTATCATGGATATGGGTTTCAATCAGCTTCCCCGGATGATGCTCGCCCAGCGGGAATGGATAATCACTACCCATACAGATCTTATCGGCACCCATTACGTCGATCACAAAGTCCAGGGCCTGCGCATCGTGTACCAAAGCGTCGATCCAGAACTTACCAATGTATTCCCTTGGCGCTATAGCATTATCAATCGCGCAGAGATCAGGGCGTACATCAAAACCATGCTGTATGCGGCCTATCGTTGCGGGGAAGCTCCCGCCGCCATGGGCAAAAGCTACTTTTAAATGCGGGAATTTTTCAAATACCCCGCCAAATATCATAGAACAGATCGCCCTGGAAGTTTCTGCCGGCATGCCTACCAGCCATGGGAGCCAATAGCGCGCCATATCCTGCTCGCCCATCATTTCCCAGGGATGCACAAAAATACTCGCGCCCATTTTTTCAGCGGCTTCCCAGAAAGGGAAGAAAGAAGGATCACTCAGGTTTTTACCATTGATATTAGACCCTATTTCTATACCCGGCATCTTAAGCTCTTTGATACAGCGTTCCATTTCTTTGATCGCCAGGTCAACATTTTGCAAAGGCACCGTACCCAGGCCTATAAACCGGGAAGGATGTTGCTCCACAACAGACGCGATATGATCATTAAAGAACCTTGATGTTTCTAATCCGTGTTTGGGATTGGCCCAGTAGTTAAACAAAACCGGTATGGTGGACAAAACCTGCACAGTAACTTCCGTGTCATCCATTTCTTTCATCCTCGCACCTGCATCCCAGCAGTTTTGCTCCACTTCCCTGAAGAAAGTATCGCCTTTGATCATTTTGGCGCAACAAGGTTTATGATGCTGCAGGGTAATAAAATCACCGTAACCGAATTTTTCAAACCAATTAGGAATGTGCTCCGGCATTATATGGGTATGGATATCTATTTTCATAATTCAAAAGTCAAAATTAAGAAGCCTCTGTTGCGTTGCTCACAAAGAACACAAAGGTACAGAGAACACCGAGATAATTCGAACGAAAAACACTATAGATAGCATTTGTGCATCTTAATCCATAGCACTTTTGCAAGTTATTTCAAAAGCAAAGTTTACCGTCCATTTTGGATCAAAAAATCGCGCCACATTTCCAAAATTTCATAAAAATCTTTTAGTGGCAACTCTGCAAAATCATCAGAATAGCGTGGGTGGTTGTAAAAAATAGAAACTTTGCCTTCAAAAATCCTTGCCCCGTAAGCATTCGGAAGTAAACTGTTATCTCCATCCTCAACTATTCCACCTTTTAAATATAGTGCCGTTTTTGACAAATAGCCTTTCGCTTGCCGTGAGGAGTTAACATCATCAAGGAAATCAGCCACTGCACTACCATGCGCTTGTGGTCCAAATTCATCTGTACACTCAAACACTATTTTATATTTTTTAAGTAATGCCAGGTTCATAGTTACTTCCTTATGCCATTGTTCAACAATTTTATTCCATCATCTTATCCACTATAGCTTTACGCAGCTCATAGAAGGCCGGTCGTAATGCACTTTCTCCATCCGTACCGTAGTTCACGATCAATACCATTGTTTGTCCTTTCTCCGGAAAGTAAAACATATCGGCACTATAGCCCAGGTCCCGGCCCCGATGGCCCCAGGCATATTCTGAGGGATCTGCTCTATGTATAAAGTCCTTCATCGCTCCCGCCCCAAGGAGCCGGTCGGCACCTGCTTCCAAAGGCATATCGAAGGTCAGCATCTGGTCTAATGAGTTTTGACTCAGGAGGGACCGGTCTTCAAACAAAGCTTCAGAGAATTGCAAGAGGTCAAATACATTAGTGTATAAACCTGTGTAGCCATTACCACTCCCGGTATTGTAACTGGAAACATTAGCAATGGTCCTGTTATTAAACAGATCATAATAACCCTGGGCTACACTATGAGCGGGTAAAGCATCATGGTAATAATAAAAACTGTGCTGCAATCCCAGGGGCTCAAAGATCTTCTCGCGCAATAGTTGTGCATGTGAAATCCCCGTAGCTTTATCAATAACCATGCTCAACAGCAAAGTATTGGTATTGCTGTATCCTTCCTGCGTACCGGCTTCAAAAGCCGCCGCTTTACCCCGAACAAATTTCAGGATATCATACTGGTCCCGGAATGCAGGCGGATCATTCAATACAGAGAGGTAAAAGCTATTGTCTGTAATCACATCAAAAATACCGGTAGTATGTTTCAGTAGCTGTCTTACCGTAACTTTACCGGCATTGGCAATATCTTTCAAATCTTTTGCGGATAGGTATTCCGATACCTTTTTATCCAGATCGATCTTTCCTTCTTCTACTAATTTAAAAGTAAGAGCGCCCATAAATATTTTGGTCAGGCTGGCCACTTTATTGACATGGCATGGCTGCATAGGTATTCCTTTAGCAATATCGGCTTTACCGGAAGCTCCGTACCAGGTACCTTCCGCATCCTTTACCAGCAAGGCAATACCAGGTAATCCTTTATGGGTAAAATCCGCTATTATTTCCTGGAAAGCCGTCCCTTTGCTATGCGAAGGAGCTGTAGCAACCGAACAAACTTCTGTAGGCGTAATACTCCCTTTACGGGAACAAGCGCTCAGCAGTAATACGCCGGCTAAGATCATTAATTGGCGTTTCATATTACCTTTTGTTTTTGAATTTTGTAAAATAATATACGCCACCTAAATGCACTGAATTGTTGGGCAGTACAGGCACATATTTATTAACGAATGGCGATTGCACCCAGAACTGGTAACCAAAGAAGACATCTAAAGGAAGCTCCGTCTTTTGCCGGAAACTATACCCGAGACTGAGGTTCAGGCCAGCCATAAACTGGTGACGACCTTTAAAGGTTTTTTGCTGATAGGTCCCGTCTTTAAACTCAAACAACTGCATTGCCGGTATAGAAAGAAGATAACCCGCACCCAGCTTAGGTTCTACATACCAGTCAGGAGTAAATTTATAACGGTAACCTAATTCTGTATACAATTGAACGCCGTGTTGTGCATGCCGGTGATAGAAATAGCCCAGCTTTGCCGCCTGGAACCATTGTGATTTTTCTTTTTGAGTATAATAAAATCTTGTACCCAGGCTTAAACCGGGATGAAAGGTCGGACTCCAGACCCCTAATATCCCCTTGCCCGGCATAAAGGTACCATTATTAAAAAAGCTCAGCTCTACAGGAGTAGGCCGGGTGGCCGTTTCCTGAGCTAAGCCGAATGGGACCCTGATTAAAATAAATAAAGCTATAATATAGAAGTATTTCATACCATTAAAATTAATCGGTCATTTGGATACGTTTTTTTTGATATAAGCGGAAGAACAGATAAACAAGTACAATTGCATATAAAGCACCTGCAAAATACCTTTGGAAGATCACGGTATGGTAATTATCAAAACGGCCCCATCTAAGCAATGATTCCAAATTCAAAAAATAAGCTATTGAAAAAAGAATAAAGGGAAAAAAGTCTTTTTTCAAAAAACTATAGCACATTAAAAACAGGAAAACAGGGTGGCTATAGCGTTCATGCATTTGTGTATTGAAAAAGTAGAAGTTAAGGCCTATAAGCGCCGCTGACAGCATTAATTTATCAACAGAAAACACATTGTCAGTATTCGCCCTAATTTTAATAAAAATTGCCTTCAATAATGGCAGCAGGGCGAAAAAAGAACTGATACAAAATAAAGTAAGGCCTATCTGTTTATAGGTAATAGTACCCAATAAGGCGGTATCGTCCGGAATACTATCTGCATGATCTGAAAGAAAAATACTCCACATATTAGCAGCTCCCATGGTAACTACCGGAAAATAACCGACCAGGCCGGTCAATGCGGCCTTAAATATCAACCACCTTTCTTGCCCTATAATGAAAGGCAAAGAAATAAGGAGCAGGCTTGTCACAAAAACGAGTACCGCTGTACTTACTTTTGACAGCCATTGTTGTATAGGGATTTGATACAAAAGGTACAGCCCGAATACAGGCACAAAAACGATCGCCTGCAACTTAAATACGAGGCTAAGGGCTAAACATAATGCCGCCCATATTATTTTTTGCTTATGAAGGAAATAAATAGCCGCAAATACAAAAAAGCCAAGGATCGCATCCACTTGTCCCCAGATAAGGCTATTGTATAAAAAGGAAATATTAATAAAGGCAAATAATAAGAGTGTCCAAAAGGAGTATCTTTTTTTCAAAAAAAGGTAAACAAAATAAATCCCTAAAATATCAAATACCAGGGTAATGAACCGGAGTAAATAAATATACTTTTCCAAATGATCCCTAGAATCGAAGAAACTGGCAAAACCAGTCAGGATGTAGTGGTATAAAGGATAATAATTGGTAGAAGAAAAATAAATGTTCTTTAGCCCGTTTTCTTTTCCATACCAAGCCCAACCTGCCCAATAATTAATATCAGCAACGAATCCGCCATGCATTATTGCATTAATAGTATAAAGCCCAAGGAGAACAGAGATCAGTAAATAAATCCAAATTTTTTTCACATTATATAGACGCATAAAGCAACAGGTTAACTACTAGTTACAATATTACTTTAAAAGTTTTATAATTATAATCCGGATTTTATAAAGCAGTTATCAGCATCATTTGCTTTGAATCTTTTGATTGTTTTTTACAGGTAGCAAAAAAATTCCGGCTGATAATCAGCCGGAATTTTCTTATTAAATATTGTAAGCTTACAAAGTACGTTTTACTTCTACTTCTTCGTAACCTTCGAGGACATCCCCTACTCTGATATCATTAAAGTTCTTAATACTCAAACCACATTCATAACCCGCGGCTACTTCTTTCACATCGTCTTTGAAACGTTTCAGTGAAGAAAGCTCACCGGTATGTACCACGATACCTTCACGGATCACATTCAGTTTAGTGTTCCGGGAGAATTTACCATCCATTACATAACATCCGGCAATAGTACCTACGCCACTGATCTTGAACACCTCGCGCACTTCGATATTACCCACCACTTTCTTCTCAATAGTAGGCTCCAGCATACCTTCCATCGCCAGTTTGATCTCATCGATCGCATCATAGATGATGGAGTAGTAACGGATCTCGATATTTTCCTGGTCAGCCAGTTTCGCTGCCTGTGAAGACGGGCGTACCTGGAAGCCGAGGATGATCGCATCGGAAGCTGAAGCCAGCAATACATCAGATTCTGTGATCTGACCTACACCTTTGTGTACAATGCTTACTACTACTTCTTCAGTAGACAGTTTTTGCAGGGAGTCACTCAAGGCTTCTACAGAACCATCGAAGTCACCTTTGATGATCACATTAAGCTCTTTAAAGTTACCCAATGCCAAACGACGACCGATCTCATCCAGGGTAATGTGCTTACGGGTACGGATACCTTGCTCCCGCATGATCTGTGCACGGCGGTTAGCAACGGTCTTAGCTTCAGATTCGTCGGCATATACTTTGAATTTCTCACCTGCTTGTGGTGCACCATTCAAACCTAATACCTGAACCGGGGTAGACGGGCCCGCTTCTTTTACTCTTTGCCCGCGTTCATTGAACATGGCTTTTACTTTACCAAAGTGCTGACCGGAAACGATCATGTCACCCATGCTTAAGGTACCATTCTGAACCAGGACGGTAGAAACGAATCCACGACCTTTATCCAGGGAGGCTTCAATAATAGAGCCGGTACCTACTTTCTCAGGATTTGCTTTTAACTCCAGCAATTCTGACTCTAATAATATTTTTTCCAGCAATTCTTCGATACCGATTCCTTTCTTAGCAGAAATTTCCTGGCTTTGGAATTTACCACCCCAGTCTTCTACCAGGATATTCATACCGGCTAATTGCTCTTTAATTTTTTCAGGGTTTGCACCATCTTTATCGATCTTGTTGATCGCAAATACCATTGGAAGTCCTGCTGCCTGGGCATGCGAGATCGCTTCTCTTGTTTGCGGCATGATGGCGTCATCAGCAGCAACAACGATTACAGCCACATCGGCCGCCTTGGCACCACGGGCACGCATCGCTGTAAAGGCTTCGTGACCCGGCGTATCCAGGAAGGTAATGTTTTTACCGGAATCTGTAGTAACACGGTAAGCACCAATGTGCTGCGTGATACCTCCGGCTTCACCTGCTACCACACTTGCATTACGGATATAATCCAGCAATGATGTTTTACCATGGTCAACGTGACCCATGATGGTAACTACAGGCGCTCTTTCTTCGGTATCTTCCATACCATCATCTTCATCCACTTCTTCATCAGCATCCTGCTGTAAGTTAATGAACTCCACTTCACGATCAAACTCGCTTGCCACAAGCTCAATAACCTCTGCATCCAGCCTTTGGTTGATAGACACCATGATACCTAAGCTCATACATTTACTGATAACATCAGTAAACGGAACGTCGAGTAAGGTTGCCAGTTCAGAAACAGAGATAAACTCGGTTACCTGCAGGATGCTGCCATCGTGCTCAGCTTCAGCAGCTGCACGTTTTTCAGCCATCTCCTCCCGCTTGCTTTTCCGGTATTTAGCTTTCAGGTTTTTACCTTTACCGGCACCACCGGCCAGTTTGGCCTGTGTTTCCCTGATTTTATCCTGGATAGCTTTTTGATCTACTTCCTGAGGTTGAGCAGGCTGGTTATTAAACCTGGTATTACCACGGTTGTTATTATTATTGTTGCGATTATTTGCACCCGGCCTGTTATCAGGTCGGTTACCACCACCCGGGCGATTCCTGTCGCCAAATCCGCCACCTTGACCAGGACCACGTTGGTTTCCTTGTCCCGGATGGCCTCCCTGGCCCGGACCACGGTTCTGGTTATTTCCAGGACCACGGTTTTGATTATTATTACCGCCTTGGGTATTGCCTTCCGGTTTTTTATTGTCTACCGGAATACGTTTGCGTTTGCGTTTCTCCCTGTCGCTGCCTCTTCCGCCGTCATTTACCGGTAATTCGATCTTACCTAAAATTTTCGGTCCGGCAAGTCTCGGCGCATTCATTTCAATATGCTCCGGTTTTTCTTCTTGTGGCGCAGCTGGTTTTTCTGGCTCAGCAGCAGGCTTTTGCGGTACCGGTTGCGGCTCGGCTGGCTTCTGCTTTTCCACTGCCGGGGTTTCAGCTATCGGCTCTTTCACCTCGGCGGCTACCGGAGTTGCTTCTTTCGGTACATCTTCGGTTTTCTCTTCTTCTTTCTTTTTTGCAGCGCCTTTTTTCGGTCTTGTAGACATATTAAGTCCCTCTAAATCAATTTTATCCAGGATTTTTGGGCCGGACAGTTTAGGGGATTTTGTTTCGATATGCGATGGAGTAGCCGGTTCTTCTTCTACAGGCTCTGTTTTTGCTACCGGTACTTCCTCCGGTGTGGTTTCCACCTTTTCTTCCACTACAGGGGGCTTCACCTCTTCCGGCGTTGGTTTTTCCACCACAGGGGCAGGCTCCTCTTTTACAACAACCTCTGGTTGCGGCAATGGATCCGGTTCAGCAACCGGCTGCTCTTTAGGTTCAGGAATAGTTTCCTCTTCCTTAGTCACCTGGGGCTGTTCGGCCTCTTTGGTTCCTTTAGGTTTTGCACCAGATTTTTTATCTTTAGCGCCCAAGTCAAGTTCTTCTTTTGACTTATTCAGATTTTCCAGCAAAGAGCCTTTTGGTAAAGCTATGGCATCGCTTTTACGCTTTGCCGCTTTATCTTTAGCAAACTCGTCCTGCAATGCAAAGTACATTTCCTCTGTAAGCTTCGCACTGGGTTTCGCGTCCATCTCAAAGCCCTTCTTGGTTAAGTACTCCACTAGTGTATCCTTACCAATGTTAAACTCCTTGGCTGCGGCTAATAGTCTGGGTGTATTTGTTGTTTCTGACATTCTAATATTTGAGTTCAACCGCGTGATTTATAACGCTCTTATATTCTATCTGTATTTAATCATATTGATAATATCAGCACGGTTGAAAACTAATGATATCAATACCTTTTTTGAATATATTTCAAATGAACAGGAAACCCGCTCATTAATTTATGACGCCTTAGACTAAGATGCTGACTCATCCTGATCTTCTTCAAATTCTGCTTCCAGAATACGACGTACGTCCTTAACTGTTTCTTCTTCCAGGTCGGTCCTGCGGGTTAACTCCTCTACTGAATGCTCTAAAACACTCAATGCGGTATCATAACCTACTTTTTTGAACTCGGCAATAACCCAGGATTCAATTTCATCGCCAAACTCTTCTAAATCAATGTCAAAGTTAGCTGATTCTTTTACATCACGATAAACATCAATGTTATACCCGGTCAATTGTTGTGCCAATTTAATATTAACCCCTTTACGGCCAATGGCCAGAGATACCTGGTCAGTATCCATATACACCTCAGCCTGTTCTTTTTCTGAATTGATATCGATACGATTCACTTTTGCCGGGGTCAATGCTCTCTGGATCATCAAGGAAGCATTTGCCGTATAGTTGATCACATCAATATTTTCATTTTTCAATTCTCTTACGATACCGTGAATACGGCTACCTTTCATACCTACACAGGCACCTACCGGGTCAATTCTGTCATCATAGCTTTCAACGGCTACTTTAGCACGCTCTCCGGGTTCACGAACAATTTTCTTGATTGTGATAAGGCCATCCTGTATTTCCGGAACCTCGATTTCCAACAATTTTTCTAAAAACGAAGGGTGGGTCCGGCTTAAAATAATTACCGGGGTATTAGCCCTCATTTCTACTTTCTTGACAACCGCACGTAAAGGTTCTCCTTTTCTGAAAAAGTCGCCGGGTATTTGTTCAGATTTAGGCAGTAATAGTTCATTACCCTCTTCATCTAACAGCATCAGCTCTTTTCTCCAGATCTGGTATACCTCACCATTAATAATTTCCCCTACACGTTCCGCGTATTTTTGCAGGATCGTATTTTTCTTCAGATCGCTGATACGCGCCGCTAATGTTTGCTTGGCTGCTAAAATAGCTCTTCTTCCAAAGTCCAGTACGTCGATCTCTTCATATACCTCTTCACCGACACTGTAATCCGGATCGATCATTTTGGCCTCAAAAAGCTGGATCTCTGCATTATCATCTTCTTCAAATCCATCTTCCACAACAATTCTTCTTCTGAAGATCTCAAGGTCACCGGTTTGATCATTTACGATCACGTCAAAATTTTCGTCTGAGCCGTATTTTTTCCTTAACAAGGTTTTAAAAACGTCTTCCAGCACTTTCATCAAGGTGGAACGGTCAATGCCTTCGGCTTCTTTAAAATCCTGAAATGATTCTATTAAATTGATACTTGCCATCGTATAATATTATTTGTCAAGCTAGCTGATTGCTATACTCTTTTTAATTGATTTAAAAAACGATTTGTACTACTGTCCGGGTTATGGTATCAAAAGGTATTTCTACGGTAGAAATCCCTTTGTTTTTAGGCAATTTTATTTCTAAAACCACTTGCGCGTCTGAAGCTTCTTTAAGCACCCCAAGATGCTTTGTTTCGTCTGCAAGCGTCACCTCTACTGTTCTCCCGATATTCTTTACATATTGACGCAAAAACTTCAGAGGTTCATCCACACCCGGGCTGGATACTTCTAAGGAAAAATCGCCCTCGGGATAGATTGCCGCTTCTTCGATCATTTTATACAGAGCCCTGTTTATCTTGGTACAGGCTTCAATATTTACACCCTGATCGCCATCCAGATAAACTTTTATGTTATTGGTAGGCTTCATTTTTACTTCAACAAGAAAAAGGGAGGAATCTGCGGTCAGCTCGTCCACTTTATCACTTACTAGTTTTAATATATCCATTTTTTCAACAAAATATGGGGGCATCCTGCCCCCAACTCAATGTTCTGCTGCAAAGGTATAAAAAAGAATTAAAATCACAAAATGGATATTATTTCCATTATATTAAAACCTATTGTAAAATATTTGTTATCGGTAGTTGTCGTCTGTTAAATTATTTATCTTTACGGGTATTAATCAAACCTAAAATAGAAAACATGACAATCAAAAAATTAGTTCCCGTGTTATTATTGGCTGGTACGGTGGCCTTTACCTCTTGTAAATCATCAGTACCTGATGCTGAAGTAAAATCTAAAGTGGAAGCAGTAGTAACTCCCGGAGTTACTGTAGACGTAAAAGACGGGGTCGTTACACTGAACGGTACCGTAAACTCTGATGCGGATAAAGCAGCAGTTGAAGCAGCAGTAAAAGCACTGGATGCAAAAGAAGGTGTAAAATCTGTAAATAACAACCTAACGGTAGCTGCGCCGCTGCCTGCAACGCCGGCTCCTGAGATCAATACAGCAGACGCAGACCTGCAGGCTAAAGTAGCTGATGCTACTAAAGATTTCCCAACAGTGAAGGCTACTGTAAAAGATGGTATTATCACGGTAACAGGCGAGATTGAAAAAGCTAAGGTAACTAAGCTAAAACAATCTTTGGATAACCTGAAGCCTAAAAAGACCGATATGTCTGCAGTAAGCGTAAAATAATTTATAAAATTTTAAACTAGTTAAATCATGTCATTACAAGATAAATATAAAGCCCTTATTGAAGCGGCAAATTCAGGAGTTTCTGATTTACGTATTGGTGAATCTGAAGGGGTATTGCATATCCAGGGCACTGCGCCTACCGCTGATATTAAAAATAACCTGTGGAACATTTATGGTTCTATAGACCCTAACTTTTTAACCGGGGATGTGGTCATGGATGTAGATGTTGCCGGCGCTGTAGCAGGTAGTAAAGTTGAAGTAATTACAGAGAGCAGTAATTTAAATATCCGTAAAGGGCCAGGTACCGACCAACCGATTGTAGGCAAAGCCGCAAAAGGAGAAATCATTACTTTGGTGAGCAAAGCCAATGATCAATGGTGGCTTGTACGCACGAATGATGGCGAAGAAGGCTATAGCTATGCGCAATACCTGAATCCTGTTGGTTAATCAGATGGCATAAATTTCTTTTGTCAACCACTCTTTAAATAAAAAATGACCACTAAAATTAGTGGTCATTTTTTTATTATCAAGATACAAAACGGATTAGTTTTGAATCATTTCTCTGTTCTGTTCTAATTCCTGGCTCGGTATCCGGAATACTAACAAATCGCTACCCGCATTAACAGTACTTCTACCAACAAGTAAGAAGCGTCCAAAGCCATAGCTGATCATTGTAGCTGAAGTAACACCACCGCCGGAGAACGGAGTCATACGGCGTTTTGCTTCAAACAAGCCATGACCTTCGCCCCACAGTTCAATTCTCTTCTGTCTCCAGATTTCCTGAACCAACTGGTCTTTTGAGGTACCTGTATAATTATAATCTACATCTCTAGATTTACCGAAAGCTTCCAGAACGGTTTCAGCTGCAGACAAATTACCGGCATGTGCCAAAGCTTCAGCCTGGATAAGATACATTTCAGCAGAACGCATCAAAGGATAATCCGCTACAAATGAATTTGGTTTTTGAGCTTTAAACTTCTTAGTTCTTATATATGCTCTTGTTTCTCCCCTGGAATTGACATAAGTCTTTCTTTCACCCCAGGTACGACGATAATCTTTTTGACCCATTGGCAATAAACCGCCATTTAAAGTATCAAAAAACATTAAGCTGATCAAACGCTCCTGGCCAACAGCATAGGCACCTTCAATATCATTTGACATATGAGATAAGAAAGAGGCGTAAATACCATTCGCTTCCGCGTTGATTTCAGAACCCCAGATCCACTCGCGGTTTAAAGTTCTGTTGAACCCTCCGGCAATATCAATTGAGTCCATCAGAGGATATCCCTGTCTGGCTTCTTCAGCAAGCGTAGCGGCTTTATTCCAGTTTTGCATATATAATGCTACACGTGCATATAGACCTTTAGCAACATTAACATCAATCTGGCTTTTATCTGAACCTCTTACAAAGCTTGAAGTGCCTAATAAACTTATAGCCTGATCCAGGTTATCTGTAATAAACTTATAAGTTTCTCTAAGGGTAGCTCTTGGTTTTGGCGTTTGGGTTGGTGCATCATAGAGTGGTAAACCCAGAGCCTGATCAACATTAGCACCAGTTTGCGTTTTAGCAGTTCTGGTTCCGTCAGAAACTTTAAATTGATTATCAAAGTACGGGAACTGATAATAGTTAGCTAATTGGAAATAAGCATAAGCACGGTAGAACATCGCCTGCGCTTTAATGTTATCCTTGTCGGATTGTTCACCAGTTGCATTATCAATATTAGCGATGATCATATTCGCATTATGGATCATCCTGAAGAAGTAACCCCAGATATAGGAACCAGTTCCCTCAGGATCGCGGTCCATAAAATAATAAGCGGTTACAAACCATCCGGATCCTTGTCTGACCATACCCATATCGCCACACATTAAATCTGACATAATACCGATCGAAGGTACGCCAAATGCATCATGGTCAGCGACCTCATACATCATAGCGTGAATACCATTCAATGCGGCTCTTGCACCTTGTGTTGTTTTAAACACATCTACTGAAGGTACCTGTGTTGTTGGCAATTGAGTCAGAAAGTCTTTTTTACAAGAATTCAAACTTGTTAATGATACTGCAGCAACGATACCCAGACTTATATTTTTAATAATTCTTTTCATTTTTAATTTTTGATATTTTTTCATCAATAAATCTAACAGCAGATTAGATTACTGCAGTGTAACATTTAAACCAACGACATATGTTCTGTAAGGGAAGTAGTTAAAGCTTGATACCCCTAAGAAATTCACATTCGGGTCCATACCCACTCTCCTAGACCATAAGAATACGTTCTCGGCAGCTGCATACAATCTCAATGCTTTAAATCCAACTCTGTCTAATGCTTTATTAGAGAACGTGTAGCCTAAGTTTACATTTTTAATGTTAAGGAAACTGTTATCAGTCAAAAACTTACTTGACATACGGGCCAGGTTGATACCACCTGAAGAGTAATCTAATCTTGGTTGTACATCTGGATTAGTTTCATCACCAGGTTTTTTCCATGTATTTAACATATCCTCGTGAATTGCCCAACCTACTTGTCTTGGTCCGCCATTCATTAAGTTAGCATAAGTCTGATCGTAGAACTGACCGCCTAAACCGAACTGAACCATGAAATTCAGGTCCAAACGCTTATACTTGAAGTTATTAGACAATGAACCTTCTAACCATCTGAAAGCAGAACCGAACATTTTATAGTCTTCTGGCAATAATGATCGATAATCATTTGTAGCAGATCCGTCTTTTTTGTACCAGGTAGGTTTACCAGCAGCATCTACACCAGCATATTCAGGCATGAAGTAAGAAAATGCAGCCTCACCTTTAAATAATACCTGGCCGCCGCCGCCTAATGAATCTTTACCTTGTACTTCAATAATTTCGTTCTTGTTATGGAACGCGTTCAAGCGAACATTCCAGTTAAAGTTCTTGTTACGAACTACATCTCCTGAAACGGACAGCTCAATACCACGGTTGCGCATAGCCGCAACATTGTCATAGTAACCGGTAGAACCTACAGAAGAGGCTAATGGTGTGATAAATAATAATTGATTAGATCCCCTGTTATATACATCAATGCTACCTGTTAATCTGCTCTTAAACATGGAAAAGTCTACCCCAACGTTCATATCAACAGACTCTTCCCATCTCAAGCTATCACTTTTATATCTTGCAAAAATCAAACCGGGATTACTTGCATTATGATTAATTGTATAGCGCTCCAAATAAGCATAGTAATCATTGATCGCGTCATTACCAGTGACACCCCAACCAGCCCTGATTTTCAACATATCCAACCATTTTTTGGTCGATTCCATGAATTTTTCATCAGAAATAACCCATCCGGCACTTACCGCACCAAAGTTACCCCAGCGAACATTCGGACCAAATCTTGAAGAACCATTCCTACTAAAGGAGGCGTCAAAGTGGTATTTGCCTTTATAAGCATATTGTAATTGAGCAAAATACATTTCGATGGCCATATTATCAACAGCGTCATCAGAGCTTTCCTGAACAGCGGCAGGGCTTGAAGCCATCCACCAGTTAGGCAATGCGAACCCGGTTCTTGTCAAACTAGAACCTCTTGTTACAATGTTATAAGCTTCATGACCTACAGTAAGTCCTAATTCATTTTTTTGGTTACCTTCAACATCTTTGGCAAAAATACCAAAAGTTGGTCTCCAGGAAACGAACTGGTTAAATGTAAAGTTAGAGTTAGTGGTATAACCAACACTCATTCTTCCTCCTACATTCTGAGCATCTCCGTAAGAAGAGTTATAATATTGTGTACTCTGCCTGTTGATCAGGTCCGTTGAAAATTGTGTTCTCGCCGTAAAGTCTTTAGCAAACTTAGCTTCAGCAAAGGCCATACCGTTTAAGGTTAAACCTCTTGAGTAAGGTTTATTATACATTAAAGCGGCCAGACCATTAGTATTGTTTCCGAATGGGCGCACCTGTAAAGAACCACCACCTGGATAATTACCATCATCATTATAACCGAAGTCGTATAATGGAGTTACACCATCCGCCTCATACATGCGGTTACCATTTGCATCGTACCTGTATACCGGGTAGATAGGTCCGGTAACCCTTGCAGTGAAGAACGGGTTAACATAAGCGTTATCACCACCTAAGAAGAACAATTGATAATCTCTCGCACCTTGTAATTTAACGCCGGCCTTTAACCAGTCAGTAACCTGAGTCTCTGTTTTCAGTAATGCGGTAATACGGTTATAGTCAGAACCCTTAACAATACCCTGGTCACGTGTATAACCTACAGAGATATAATAATCACTTCTTCCGTCATTGTTGCTGATAGCTACATTATAGTTCTGTCTTAAACCTACTCTTGACAGCTCTTTTTGCCAATCATCCTGGTATAATAAAGTGGCGTTCGGGTTTAAAGTTCCGGTGGCCATATCCATCAACTGAGAATTGGGTACATTATAAGCATTATAGTTACCTAAACGCTCTACGAACAATTCAGAAGTCCTGTCCGCCGGTTGTACACCTTCTTCATCCCAGGCAGCAATAACGCCTACCAAAGCAGTTTCATAATATGTTTTAGGGTCCATGATCCTCTTATATTCACGCCCCATACGGGTAAGCGCACCTACAGATGCATCAAACTGAATCCTTGGTTTTTCATTTTTCTTACCTTTTTTAGTGGTAATCAGTACTACACCATTGGCAGCACGTGCTCCATATACCGCTTTAGAGGTAGCATCCTTTAAAACATCAAATGAGGCGATATCCAAAGGGTTAATTGACGACAATGAACCTGAATAAGGAGCACCATCCAATACAATTAGCGGTGCTGTATTCGCACTCAAGGAACCCATACCACGTAACATGATATCAGGGCTGGAACCTGGCTGACCACTACCTGTAGTTACCGTTACACCAGGTACACTACCGGAAAGTGCTTGGGCAGCGTTTGTTACCGGTCTTCTCTCAATTTCTTCAGAAGTTACGGTACCGATAGCACCAACATAAGTTCTTTTGTCGATTCTTTTACCAAATACGGTAATTGCTTCTTGTTCTTCGGCTTTGCTTTCTTCCAGAAATATAGTACCCAGATCTGTTTGATTGGTAACTTTTACTTCTTTCACTTGCTTACCGCTATACTCAATAACTAAGATCGCACCTTCATCAGGAATGGCTAAAGTAAATTTACCATTATCATCCGCAGCGGTACCCGTTGTGGTACCTTTAATCATAATTGTGGCACCCGCTAACGGATCCCGATCATCAACTACAGTACCACTTACCTGCTTTGTTTGCGCAAACGCGGCAACAGATATTGCAGAAGTTACCAATGTAGTCAGTAATAATTTTCTCATATACCCTATTTGTTTAAAAAACGTTATTTTGTGATTACAAATTTATATTGACCTGTGCCTAATTCACTACTTAAAGTCAAAAAGTAAATACCTGCTGTATAAGCACTTAAATCTATTGATTTAATATTACCATTTTTATTATTGAAGCTAAATTTAGCAATTTCCTTACCTGTTACATCCATAACACGAGCATTAAAATCTGCTGTTTGGGCCAGGTTCAACTGGATGTTAATTTTACTGCCATTTGCCGGGTTCGGGAACAGCATTACATCTGTATCTTTAAGCTTATTGAGCTTTACAGAAGTTAAATCAGAGCAATTGTCAGATTCTGTTGTAGGAAGCCAGCTTGGATTTAATCCTAAAGGATCTAAATGATCTTTAAGGCGGGAAGTCGGACCTGCATGAGCTGGAAATGCCGTCTGATCCCAGCTGTTATCCCAACCAACAGATAATTTTGAATACAAGGCAGAAGAACCGAAGTCCTTACCGTCCTGAGGACAAGTACCGTTAGCACCTCCGGATAAATCTCCTACCAGTAATCCGTCTACATCAAATAAACCGCTACCAGAAGATCCGCCTGAAGTCCCACCTACTGTAAATGGAATATCCCAGTGTGTAGCGGGTACTGTCGTTTGGTTAAAGGTGCCGCCTGCACTAATTGAATAGCCAACAGAAAGCTTCTTCACATCACCTGTAGGGTGGTGAAAACCATAGAAAGTATGGTATTTATCTATGTTCGTAGCAAGGTTTCCAGCCCTGTTCCAACCTGCCAGTTGGTAGCCGCTTGGCAATGCTCCGTTAAGCTCCAGCAATAAAAAGTCCTGCACGAGACGGGAACTGCCAGATGTACCGCTTGGAAATGATGGGTAGTAACTTCTGGACTTATACTTTGCACCACTTGTTAATGTTGGTGAATTGACATCCGTTGGTGCTGCACCATTCGAGCAGGCGCTCATCTGATAGTCAAATCTGAATTGCCAGTATTGGAAATGGGAATCACTCATTCCATTTGCACTGTCACAGTGGCTCGCTGTTAAAAACAGCGGTTTACAGGTACCATTGGGCGTATTACCCGTGTTATTAATTAAAGTACCGGAACAGTATCCTAATACCTGGTTTGCCTCGCTGACACCTACAATTCTTAAGGTCGCCTTTCTCGCTTTATCCTGAGGGTCTCCCTGCGGACATAAAGCGTTAACATGACAGGCTGCAGTAGCACCGATTGGCGGATCGTTCACCAATGGCACATCTCCCGCATATGTTACAGCCTCATTTTCAACACCCCTGAAGTAAGCGCCGATAAAGTTCAGTTTCAGTGCAATATCAGCAATGCTTACACCATTCGCTACATTTAATTCTAAGTGTAACTGATCTCCGATTATTGGCTGATTGGAGAAAATTCTTGACTCAGGGCTTGTGCTATTATCATAAGCACCTAAGACTTGTCTTTTGTTATTATTATACAAAAACAGATTAACTCCTTTTGGCAAATAAAAATCTTCATAATAAAGCGCTAAAGCTTTTGCATTCGGAACCTGAATGCTTACTTTAAATATCTTTGATCCATCGCTTTGAATGGTCCATTCTCCATCGTTCAGTAAATCCCTTTTTGCAGCAATTGACCAACCGACTTCATATGCGCCGCTATTTTTTGTTTCCCGCTTTCCGCTGATATATTCTTCAAAAGTTGCGTCACTTATTTTCACAACATTCGATTCTCTTACGGTTTCTTTTGTATAGAAACTTGCAGGAAATCCTCCCCCACCAATTTGAGAAAAAGATTTAGTAGCTCCAATACTTAATAAAGAAATTGAAGTACAAAAAAAGACTTTTTTCAACATTTCTAATTTTTTTTACAAGCAACGCTTGTTATTAAACGGATTCATTGTTAACCCTAACAGAGCAATAAACCAAAATTTATTTCTGATTATAATGGTTTATTGCTCAGTTAAAGTTAATTATTGGAAATTTTTATTTCCAATATAATAAAGTAATCTTAGTTCTTTACAAACTTAGTTGTATTTACACCAAATTGTGTAATAACCATGATGGAGTAGTTACCAGCCGGTAATGCGGAAACATCAAGAGAACCATTGTATTGGCCTGCTTGGGTAGCACCGAAGTTTTCAGTTTTAACTGTTCTTCCGGTGATGTCCATTATTTTAACTGTTTGATAAGTACTTGCTTTTTTAACCTCAAAGCTGTAGTTGATTTTGCTGTGAGCGGGGTTAGGATACAAATCTAAAGATTCATATTTTGTGCTGAAGCTACCTTTAATACCAACAGTACCAGGACCCCAGATTACAGGGATATACTCAAGGTTGTTTCCTCTGATCGTATCGCGGAAGGTAGCAGAACCGTCTTGTGGCCATTCTGTTGCATAAGCAAAGAAGCCATAAACCTGACCTACAACTAAGTTTGGTCTGTCCACTAAAATTGAGCTCCAGGTAGTAGAATCAGCTTCATAGTTAGCAATGTTCAATAAAACGTTTACTGAATCTGTCGCTTCAAGGTTACCGTCAACAGCAAAGATCAAACCTGTATCAACCGGAGTGGTAATCGGACGTACATATCCGAATACACCACCTGAAGGGGAAAGAGTGGAAGTCGGAGTAGCATAGAACACCTGATCGCCGGTTTCAAGACCAAAACCGCTGCCAGTAGTTCTGATAAATATACCGCCTTGGATACTGTCAAATGGGTTAGTTTGATAAAGAACAGAATACCAGCTAATTCCTCTTCCTGTAACCGGGTCTAAGTTTTCATTTTCAGTAATAGCCGGCAATGCCTGCAAATCCACCTGAGGTACTGTTTGCGCTTGACCTGTAAATGCTGCCAGAATTAACGCAGCCGCCGCATAAATTTTCTTCATGATTTCAATGTTTAATTTTTAGAAAATAATTAACCAAAGATAATGAAAAATTAATTCCAACAAAATTTTTTTGTATCATTTAAGGGCTTTAAGCCTTAAGCTTCCTTATACTTTTGCTCTTTGGTTTGTAACACACTTCAGTTATATAGATACTAATGCAAAAGAAAAGGTTGGAAAACCACTTAAAAAATTTTCTTAAAAAATGCCGCATTACCTAATGTTCTGCTATAAGGTTTATTAACAAGCACATAAAAAGTGATTAAACTTTTTTTGTTATTTTTGATAAAAATTTAAAAATGGAAAATAAAGCAAAAGTTATTTTTGGCGGCAATTTTATTTTGTCAATGTGTATGGTTATTTTACCGCTTATTGTTTTCACGGCTTGTGGTACCCAAAAAAAACTATCTGAAACAGAAAGTAAGAATGAAACTATAGAAACGAGTAGCACTGCTAAGCCCACTTATAAAGTAAACGAAACAAGTGTTCAGCAAAAACCGCAAGTAGTTGAAAGCACTAAATTCGTTCGCTAGTTATTTTGATTTTATAAACATCTTTTTTGATCAACAGGAAAGGGATTGCAACTTTGATGCAATCCCTTTTTATATATCCAGGAACCGGTCAACAAGATCCGGTTTTGCGCCACGAATCCACACAGTGTGTATATTTTTTTTTAAAAAATTTCTTCACATAAAAATTACTTTATAATATTGTAAAAGAATTCGTTCTTACTAACCCATTTTTAAAAAAGTTCAGCGCAGAAAACCGTTGAACTTTTTTCTTTTTAAACCCTTCAAACCCTCTGCTACAGCCTCTTTCAAGGTTTTATATTTTTTCATCCATGTCTTCATTCAAATACATTTTGTTTTATAAGCCCTTCCAGGTGCTTTCGCAATTTTCAAAAGAAGGCGATAAAAAAACACTTGCCGATTATTTTCCCGGCCTTGAAAAAAATATTTACCCGGTAGGTAGATTGGATTACGACAGCGAAGGTTTACTCTTCCTGACTAACGATACTTCACTCAATCAAAAATTATTACATCCCAAAAACGGGCATCAGAAAACATACTGGGTACAAGTAGAAGGAGCGGCACAAGAGCAGGATTTACTGGATCTGAAAAAAGGGGTCAGCATTTCTGTAAATGGCAAAATACATAAGACCCTGCCTGCAAAAGCAACCGTAATACCAGAGCCCGAACTGCTTCCGGAACGCAACCCTCCTATTCGTTTTCGTAAAAATATACCTACTTCCTGGCTATCCATCACTATAGGAGAAGGTAAGAACCGACAGGTGCGCAAAATGACCGCTGCTATTGGATTTCCAACTTTAAGACTGATAAGGGCAGCAATTGGAACTATACAGGCAGGAGCCCTAAAACCGGGAACATTCCGGGAACTAAGCCCTGAAGAAGTAAAGCAACTCATGCGAAAGTCTGTATAGCTTAAGCTGCTGTCTAATAATAATTACATAACCCGGCTCTAACATTACAGTAATACAAATTTTTTTGCTTTGTTGAAAACCACCACAAAGCATGGCCAGAAAAGTTTCGGTTGTTGTCGTAAGTGATGTGCATTTGGGCACCTATGGTTGCCATGCCACAGAACTGCTTAATTATCTAAAAAGCATTGATCCCAAAATACTTGTCCTGAACGGGGATATTATTGATGCCTGGCAATTCAGCAAAAGTTATTTCCCGCATACGCATTTCGAGGTCATCAATGAAATCTTCAAAAAAGTCGCTAAAGGCACCCGTGTCGTCTACATCACCGGTAACCATGATGAATTCCTGCGCCGCTACTCCGATATGGAAGTAGGCAATATCCTGCTTACCGACAAATTCCTGCTCAATATTGACAACAAAAAAACCTGGATCTTTCACGGGGATGTTTTTGATAATACCACTAAGGGTGCGGCAAAAATCCTGGCCAAGCTCGGCGGTAAAGGATACGACCTGCTGATCTTGCTCAACAGCATGATCAACGCCTGCCTGAAGATGCTGGGAAAAAATAAGGTTTCTTTTTCTAAAAGGGTTAAGAATAGTGTAAAGAAAGCGGTGGCCTATATCAACAAATTCGAAACAACCATCTCGGAACTGGCCATTGAAAAAAATTATGACTACGTGATCTGCGGGCATATCCATCAGCCCTGTATTAAAGAAATTACCACCAATACCGGCAAGGTACAATACCTTAACTCCGGCGACTGGGTGGAAAATCTTAGCGCCCTGGAGTATAATAACGGCAACTGGGAACTATACCAGTACAATTCCAATGATTTTGCAGAGCAGACTATAGAACGCGCTTTAAAGAAAGCCCCTGAAGCCAACATTGAAGCTGACATTTTTAAGTACCTGCATTACAGCCAATCCATCAATCATAAAGGCCTTTAGCCCTGCCCCTATGAAAATTTTCTATGCCGTACAGGCCACCGGCAACGGCCATATCAGCAGGGCAATGGAATTGCTGCCTCATTTAAATAATTATGGGGATGTGGATGTTTTTCTAAGTGGCAGCAATTCCAGTCTGAACTCAGAATTACCCGTATTATTAAGAAGCAAAGGACTGAGCCTATTTTATAACCACAGCGGCGCGCTTGACTTTAAAAGAATCGCTCAAAACCTTGCCCCTATTGAGGTCTATAAGACCGCAAAACAATTACCCGTTGACAATTACGATCTGGTCATTAACGATTTTGAAGCTATCTGCGCCATATCTTGTCGTATTAAAAATAAAGCCTCAGTTCATTTCGGCCACCAGGCCAGTTTTACTTCCAGTCATGTACCCAGGCCTGAAAATAAAAGTACGGTTGGCGAGTTCATTTTAAAAAACTTTGCCCTTGCCTCACTTAATATAGGCTTACATTTCCAGGCTTATGATGATTTCATTTTGCCTCCGGTGATTAAGTCGGAAATATGGAACGCGCAACCAGAGGACGGCAATTATATTTGTGTCTATCTTCCCTCCTATTCCGACCAGGAGATTTATAAATATTTACAACAAATAGCGGGTCAGCAATTCGAAGTTTTTTCGAAAGAAGTCAAAGCCATAGCACGAAAAGGCAACTGTACTTTTATCCCTGTGGATAAAGAGCGGTTTAACCAGAGTTTAATCCGTTGCGCGGGCATCATAACTAACGCGGGCTTTGAAACCCCTGCAGAAGCCATGTACTTAAACAAAAAGCTATTGGTAATTCCCATAGGCGGTCAATACGAGCAAAAGTGCAATGCCGCGGCATTGCAGCATCTCGGGCCGACAGTGGTCAATAAGATCAGTCCTGATTTTTCTAAACAGATCAACGACTGGCTTCACGAAAAGACACCGCAATACAATCGTTCATTTTATTTACCCACCGCCACGATCGTAGATCAAATGATGCAACAGGTTACGGCAAAAATCCTGCATTAAAAAAGGCCGGAAAATCCGGCCCTGGTTAAAAAATTATTTTACGATTTCATCAATCACTCTTTGCGTCAGCGGATGATAATTCGGCCTGGCTTTTTTGTAAATAGTCCTTGCCATTTTATTACCTTCTGCGGTAGCCATCATCTCCTTATACAGCGGTTGCAAAAATTTCTCTCTGCCGGTTACCATCAGGAAGGCCTCCATTGCCGGGTAAGCTGGCTCATACTTATTTTTCAGGGCTAAAAGATACCAGAGATCCGCCTTCTCGCTATTCTGTGTCTGTGTAAGTTGAAAGGTCTGGTCTAAAGCTTTCATTTGCTCCGGGCTTAGCGGTGTTTTGCTCAGTTTTCTCAGGAAATGCATCCATTCAAAGGTGGACCATTTTCCTGTTTTTTGGCTGAAGCTCATATCCCCTTTCAGGAATTGCGCCGTCGCGGTATCTACTTTATTAAAACGTAGTTTGTCCGCCCGGGGACAGGTCTGGGGAATACCCGGGGCATACAGCCATTCATTAATGTTCACCTTGGCTTTCCATTCGGTAACTTCATTCAGCAGATTCTTATTCAGGTACTCCGTGAAATCCCGCGTATTCATGGTCTTGAAAGCATTTTCATTAAAATATTTGGTAAGGAAAGCGTCCATTTTACTCCTGCCTACTGTTTGCTCTATAAGTCTTAATAAATGTCCGCCCTTTTCATAGGGGATATCGGTCAAACCTTCATCCGGGTTGCGTCCCTTCAGGTTTAAGCGCAAATGAGTGTCTTCGCTTTCTTTGCCCAGGTCGGCAACGATCGCTTCCAGGTCCTGGTAGCCGATCTCCCAAAGCATGTCCGCGTAATCTTTGCCCATCATGGACTCCATAATTCTGCGCTCAAAGTAGATCGTAAATCCTTCGTTCAGCCAGAAGTCGTTCCAGGTCTGGTTGGTCACCAGGTTACCGCTCCAGTTGTGTGCCAGCTCATGCGCGATCAGGTTTACCAGGGATTTATCACCGGCTAAAATCGTAGGGGTGCAAAAAGTCAGTTTAGGATTTTCCATGCCGCCTATCGGGAAGCCGGATGGTAATACCAGGATATCGTAGCGTCCCCAACGATAAGGCCCGTAAAGTTCTTCGGCCTTATGCACCATAGCACCTACGTCTTCAAACTCTTTATGTGCTTTAGCGAGCATTGCGGGTTCGGCATAAACCCCGGTACGCTTATCGATCGCCTGGAATTTAATATCGCCAACGGCCAAAGCCATCAGGTAAGCCGGTATGGGCATGTCCATCTTAAAATTATAGATTCCATCGTCGGACAGCGCCTGTGGATTTTCCGCGCTCATCAAAGCCATCAGGCCTTTAGGCACTTTAACTTTTGCATTGTAAGTGTACCGCACACCGGGGCCGTCCTGTACCGGGATCCAGCTGCGGGCATGAATACTTTCTGATTGGGTATAGAGGAAAGGTTCTTTTTTGCCAAAAGTCTGTGCCGGCTCCAGCCATTGCAATGCAGTAGCATTTTTGGTGCTGCGGTAAAATATTTTCACCTGTTTTGTTTCGGGCTTAAGGCTTATGGATAAAGGCGCTCCGAGTATGCTGTCGGCTTCTCCCAGTTCAAAATCAGCTTTAGTCCCGTCCCCGTATTTAATGCTGTCAATCAGCAGATCCCGGGTATCTACAATAAACTTATCCGCTCCAGCTTTCTTCTTTTCAATATCCCAGGTCGCCGTACCTGCAATACGGTGTTGTTTAAAGTCCACTTCAATATCCAATGCCAGGTGTTTACCCAATACTTCATCGGCATTGCTCAGGGTATGATAATCATTATTATCAAAAACAGCTTCCGTCGCGGATTGCGGTTCTTTTGCTGCTTCCTTTTTCTTACTGCTCCCCCTGGAATTACAGGCGAATAATAAGGATAAGCAGCCTGCCGCTAATAAAATCTTTTTCATACAATTACAATAAATATTGAAGTCCGTTTCCAAATATAATCGCTTTCCGGGAATTTTAATAGCAGCAGGTTTTTTAGTTTAAATTTCCAGCCCATTCCAGTCCACAATAAATTACATTTGTACTACTAAAAGCAAAGCATGCATTATTTAAGTTTTAACGCCTACCTCAACGAGAATGCCGATCTGCCCAAAGATACTTTTGCGCCTGTCCTGGACAGCATGAAACGGATGGAAATAAAAAAAGGAGATTTCCTGTTAAGGCAGGGCGAGATCTGTACTTATTCTTTTTTTGTAGAGTCCGGCCTGCTCAAATATTATTCTATAGATGAGAAAGGGAAAACGCATGTGCTACAGTTTGCACCGGAGGGCTGGTTTGTCACCGACCGGGAGAGTTCTTTTTTCAACCGGCCATCCTCCTACTTCATTGATGCGCTAGAGGATAGTTCGGTGCTGGTCTTTAATGAAAATGACGTCTGCCAGTTGACAGACCTGCAGCCGCAATTCGGCGTACTCAACAACCGTTTATTGCACCGCCATATCAGCCAACTGCAAAACCGGATCAATTTATTGCTCAGCGCTTCGGCCGAAGAAAGGTACCTTGAATTTGTAAAAACATACCCCGACCTGATGCTGCGCGTACCGCAGCACCTGGTGGCCTCCTATCTGGGGATCACACCGGAAGGATTAAGCCGGGTAAGACGGGAACTGGCTTCCCGGAATTTCAAAAAATAGGCATCTAATAAAAATAATAGGAAAAATTATACTTTAATAAGTACAAAATATATATTTGCAAGAGCGAAAATTAAAAAATGAACATGAAAAAATTTGTATCCTTCGTGGTGCTGGCGGTAACAACGCTGGTATTTTTTAGCAGTTGTTTCCAAAAATACAGGGAACCGCAGGCAGATGACGGAAGCGGCGTAAGTGCTTCTTCAAAATGGGACTGGAAAGGTACCGCTCCTTTTTCGGGTGTATTTGGTGGACAGAGTGTGAATTTAAATCCTCAGTATAAACTTGAAACGGTGAGTAACGGTGCCGTGAATCTATACTTAACGGCAATAATGAACACAAATGGTAATACCACCACTACTTATAGTTTAGGTCTTAAAAGGGATATAAAGCCCGGCGTATATATTGATGATGGCAGCAAAATGAATATTTTGCTCGGCTATGTTCCAAACCTTTCACAAAGTGTTCAATATCAAAATAGTAAAGTCGTAGTTAAAATCATCAGGAACGATGACAATTATATTGAAGGTATGTTCTACGGAAAATTAAAGAAGTCTGATGGAACAGGTGATATTATGGTTGAAAACGGCTATTTTTATCTTGATAAAACTAAATTTGTCAATATGCCATAATGAATTGCCAATACTCACTTAATTTCATATACAAAATAAAGAGGATGCGAATACGCATCCTCTTTATTTTTGACCTCAATTTCCAAATTCAAACTAAAAATTACGCTGCCATGACTTTGCAACTGTTAAAAGGAAAATGCGCTTTGCGCCGATTTAATGACAGTATTCTGACAAACATATATTCAAAATGACAATTAATCGGCTGAAAGCCGCGCCAGTACTGAAAAAATTTTTTTAACAAATGTGAACAAAATTTAAATTTCCTGTTGTACTTTTGCAACCATCATTAGTGTAAATTTTACGTTAAAATTAAATTCTAGATATTAGTGTCTGCATATTTAAAGCTCAATTTTATGTTTAAACGTGTAAGTATTGTAGCCCTCCTCGCTGTTTTAATGGCATTCGGAGGTTTTACCCAAGCGAACGCACAGGACGGGAAAGCTCTTTTCCAGGCTAACTGTGCCAGCTGTCACAACCCTCTCAAAGATGCAACCGGTCCGGCCCTGAAGGGAATGGATGAAAGAGTGCCCAGTAAAGAGTGGTTATACAAATGGGTACATAACTCTGCTGCGGTAATCGCCAGCGGTGATAAATATGCCAACGAAATTTATAATAAGTGGAACAAAACGGCAATGACCTCGTTCCCGAACCTTACTGAAGCGGATATCGATGCCATCGTTGTTTATGTAAACTCTGTTGAACTTCCTAAGGATGATAAACCAGAAGCAGGCGCTGCTGGTGCAAAAGAAGCCGACAATACCTGGTTATATGTAGCAATCACTGCGATCCTGGCTATCCTGGCAGTAGTATTGATCCGCATCAACAAAAACCTGGCCCGCTCTGCCAACGACGCGGAAGGCAAACCGAACACCAAACAGATCTCTCTTAGAAACAATAAGTTATTTATAGCTATTGCAGGTATCATCATCTTCATCCTTGCCGGTTACTGGATCGTAAACGGTGGTGTGGAAATGGGCCGCCAGCAAAACTATATGCCGCATCAGCCGATCTTCTACTCGCACAAAGTACACGCCGGTATCAACCAGATCAACTGTCAATACTGTCACGCGGGTGTGAATGACAGCCGCCAGGCCATGATTCCTTCTACTAACGTATGTATGAACTGTCACAAGCAGATCAGCGAATACACCGGTGAGCAATTGTTTGACCACGAGGGTAATAAAGTAGACGGTACGGCGCAAATCCAGGAACTGTATAAATATGCAGGATGGGATCCGGCTAAGAAAGATTACAAGCGTAATGCTAAAGGGGAGATCCTGGCTACGCCGATCAAATGGACTAAAATCCACAACCTGGCTGACTTCGTATATTTCAACCACTCTCAACACGTAAATGTAGGTAACGTACAATGTCAAACCTGTCACGGTCCTATCCAGGAAATGGATGAAGTAAAACAATTTGAGTCTTTATCCATGGGATGGTGTATTAACTGTCACCGGGAGACAAAAGTGGACTTCCAGAACAACAATTACTACAGCATTTTTGAAAAATACCACCAGGAGATCAAAGAAGGTAAGCGTGATGGGGTAACTGAAGCGGAATTAGGTGGTCTTGAGTGTCAAAAATGTCACTACTAATACATAAGTAAGATAACAACAACATTATTTAACATACATCGTTCATCGGGTATTTTATTATAAAAAGACTATGAGTCAAAAGAAATATTGGAAAGGTTTAGAAGAGTTAGCCAACACACCAGAATACCAACAAAGTGTAGCTAATGAATTTAATGAAGAGTTACCGGTTGAATTACCAGGCGACAATTTATTGAATGCACAAACACCAAGACGTGACTTCCTTAAATTTTTAGGTTTCAGTACTTTGGCAGCAACTGTTGCCGCTAGCTGTGAAATGCCGGTAAGAAAGGCAATTCCATATGCGATCAAGCCTGAAAATATCACTCCGGGTGTACCTAACTATTATGCTTCTACCTTTGTAGACAACGGAGAATGCGTACCGGCTGTTGTTAAAACAGTTGAAGGTCGCCCTATCATGATCGAGGGTAATACTTTATCCAAGATCACTGAAGGCGGTACTTCTGCACGTATGATCGCTGCTACTTTGAGTCTATATGACAAAACAAGATTGCGTCAGCCACACGTTGATGGCAAGCCTGTAGATACTTTTGAAGAGATTGATGCCCAGGTAAGCGCTGCTTTAGCTGCTGCAAATGGTGCCATTTACCTCTTAACCGGTACTTTAATCAGCCCGACATCTGAGAATGTAATTGCCCAGTTCCTGGCTAAATACCCGGGCGCCAAACACATAACTTTTGACCCGGTATCTTATTCCGGTATGTTATTGGCTAACGAGATTTCTTATGGTAAAAGAATGCTGCCGAACTACCAATTCGATAAAGCCAAAACGGTTTTAAGTATCGGTGCGGATTTCTTAGGAACCTGGATTTCCCCTGTTGAATACAGCAAAGGATATACCAAATCAAGAAAAGTAAGCAGTAAAGATATCACTACCGTTAGCAACATGAACAAGCACTACCAGATTGAAGGTATGCTGAGCATGACCGGGGCTAACGCGGATGAGCGCGCTACCTGCCGCCCTTCTGAATACGGTAAAGTAGCTGCCGCTTTATATGAGCACGTTGCTTCCGGTACCCAACCGAATACGGGTTCTAAAAACTTAGATAAATTAATCGTAAAAGCTGCTGCGGACCTTAAAAAAGGTAACGGTTTAGTCGTATGTGGCAGCAACGATGTAAATACACAGATCATTGTAAACGCGATTAATGCCGCTATCGGTGCTAATGGTACTACAATCGACTTCTCTACTCCTGCAAAAAACAAGAAAGGTATTGATGCGGACATGGTCGCATTGGTAAATGCAATGAATGCAGGACAGGTTGGCGCCTTGATCATGCACGGTGTAAACCCTGCTTATGAATATTTCGACAGCGCTAAATTTGTAGAAGGTCTTAAAAAAGTAAAAACTACCATCTCTTTTGCTGATCGTCTTGATGAGACCGCAAAACTGGTAAAATATGTAGTTTCTGACCACCACTGGTTAGAAAGCTGGGGTGATACTGAAGCTAAAGATGGCTATATCAGCTTCATCCAGCCTACCATCGCTCCTTTGTTCAAAACAAGAGCATTCCAGGACAGCTTATTGAAATGGGCCGGCGCTACGGAAACGTACCACGATCAATTCAACGCTTACTGGGTAGGTAAATTAGGACAAGCAACTTTCGATAAGGCTTTACAAGATGGTATTATCGAGCCTGCTACTCCTTCTATCGTTGGTGCTTCTTTCGCAGGTAATGTAGCCGATGCTATCGCTAAGGTGAGAGTAGCAAAATCTCCTGCAGAATATGAAGTAGTCGTTTTCGAAACGGCATCTTTAGGTACCGGTGGCGCATGGTCTAATAACCCATGGTTACAGGAATTACCGGATCCGATCTCTAAAGTAGCCTGGGACAACTATGTAATGATGTCGCCAAAAACTGCAAAAGAGAAATTTGATGCAGAACTGACTACTGTAAACCAGGTAGATCCCAAAAAACGCGTATTAAAAATTACCGTAGGTAATAAATCTGTTGAATTACCGGTTATCGTTGTTCCGGGTATGCACCATAATGTAGTTGCGATCGCAATTGGTTATGGTCGTGATAAAGGTGTTGGTCTTGCAGCTGCTGACCTGGGTAAAAATGCTTATCCGTTATTAAGCTTCAATGGCCAGACATTCAGCAACTACGCGGATGCTAAAATTGAAAAAACAGCAACTTTCTACCCTGTAGCGGTAACCCAAACCCACAACAGTGCGGAGAACAGGCCTATTTTCTACGAATACTCTAAAGATGAGTTCGTAAAAAATCCATATGAGCTGATCGATGAGCGTAAAGCGGCATTAGCCCACTATGTACATAATCCTGCCCACGATCCTAAAGCCCCTTCTGAAGATCATTTTGGAAAAGGTAAAGATTTTGATGCAAGAGGATTTGAAAAAGCTTTCGAGAAATTCGGTACCCACTACCCTGTTCACGAAAAACCAGGTTTGCACTGGGCAATGTCCATCGATCTGAACTCTTGTACCGGTTGTGGTGCCTGTGTCATCGCTTGTCATGCGGAGAATAACGTATCTGTAGTAGGTAAAGAGCGTGTGATCAAAGTTCAGGAAATGTCCTGGTTGAAGATCGACCGTTATTTTGCCGGTGATCCAAACGATCCGGATACGATCCAGACGGTATTCCAGCCGATGTTGTGTATGCACTGTGATAACGCTCCTTGTGAAAACGTTTGTCCGGTATCTGCAACCAACCACAGCTCTGAAGGTCTGAACCAAATGGCCTATAACCGTTGTATCGGTACTAAATATTGTGCGAATAACTGTCCTTACAAAGTACGTCGTTTCAACTGGTTAGACTGGAATGATGCAGACTGCTTCGAAGATAACTTATACTCTGATGGCCGTCGTGATGATATCAATGATGACCTGACGAGAATGGTATTGAACCCGGATGTTACCGTACGTTCCCGTGGTGTGATGGAAAAATGTTCTTTCTGTGTACAACGTTTACAAGAAGGTAAACTGAAAGCTAAAAAAGAAGGTACTCCATTGAAAGATCACCATGTAACTACTGCTTGTCAATCAGCATGTGGTGGTGGCTGTATCACATTCGGTAACCTGAACGATCCGGAAAGTGCGATCTATCAAGACAGATATGTTAACAATAAAGAGCGCCTGTTCTACATGTTAGAGCAAATCCACGTGCTGCCAAACGTAAGCTACCTGTCTAAGATCCGTAATACAGAGGTATTAATGACCGGTTCAGATAAAGATGAAATTTACAACCAACACTTATAATAGCCTGGCTATATAAGTAAACAGAACAAGATAAATTGTATTAATCAACAGCGAAAGTCAAAACAGAATAATAAATGATTCGAAATATCCTAAAGAAGGTATTGAAGACGTTACAGATTCCTTTGACAGAAAATTTGGCTATTGATATCAATACAGAAAAAATAGTAAAACAGTTAGCACGGGAAGGAAGGATTAAAAATTGTGTTGATATAGGTGTGTTAGACGGGGAAATCTTAGAATTGTTCCTGAAATACATTCCAGAAGGCGAACATAGTGGTGTAGAACCTATCCCGGAAAAGATTGAATTACTAAAAGCAAAATTTAAGTCGTATAGTAATATACATTTGTATAATTTCGCGGCCGGTTCTAAGAACGAGGAGAGCACCTTTAACCTGGTAGTATCCAATCCTTCTTACAGCGGTTTGAAAAAGCGGGATTATCCGAGAGAAGAAGAAGTAAAAGAGATAAAAGTAGCAGTAAAACGATTAGATGATATTTTACCTGGAGACAGGAAAATTGATTTAATCAAGATAGATGTTGAGGGAGCTGAATATGATGTTCTTTTAGGGGCCGAAAGTGTTTTAAGCAAGTATAAACCTATCCTGATTTTCGAATTTGGTTTAGGCGCTTCCAATCACTACGGCGTAGACGCTAATAAGTTGTATCAGGTACTGGCCAGACACCAGTACAAAATATTTACATTAGGCGACTGGCTGAAAAAGAACCCACATCAAACGCCTGAAGTATTTGACGAAAATTACAGAACAAACAAACATTATTATTTCATAGCAGAATAGGTATTTCACATTATGCATTTAAAATACGAATCGTTCATTAGAGAGCCATTAGTAGATGGCGAGAAGAGCTACAGTGACGTAACAGCGGACATCTGTCGTCCTATCGAGCAAAAGCCAACCAAACTTTGGTATTTTGGCTTCTTCGTAGCATTGGCTTTTTTAGGTTTCGGTGCTTTCTCTGTATTCTGGGAGGTATATTGGGGTCTTGGTACCTGGGGTATTAACCACACCATGGGCTGGGGCTGGGATATTACCAACTTCGTATGGTGGGTAGGTATCGGTCACGCCGGTACGCTTATCTCTGCGATCCTCTTACTATTCCGCCAACACTGGCGTACGGGTGTAAACCGTGCTGCAGAGGCGATGACCATCTTTGCCGTAATGTGTGCGGGCCAGTTCCCGATCTTTCACATGGGCCGTGTATGGGACGCGATGTATGTATTACCGTTGCCTAATACCCGTGGTCCATTATGGCCTAACTTTAACTCTGCCCTTCTTTGGGACGTATTCGCGATCTCTACCTACTTTACCGTTTCCTTGTTGTTCTGGTATTCCGGTTTGATCCCTGACTTCGCAACGATCCGTGACAGAGCTAAAACTAAATTACGTAAGCGTTTATACGGTCTGGCATCTTTCGGATGGACAGGAACGGCTAAAAACTGGCAACGTTTCGAGTCTTTATCCCTGGTATTAGCAGGTTTATCTACTCCACTTGTACTTTCTGTACACACGATTGTATCTTTTGACTTTGCTACCTCCGTAATTCCGGGTTGGCACGCTACGATCTTCCCGCCTTACTTCGTTGCGGGTGCGATCTTCTCCGGCTTTGCGATGGTAAATACCCTTTTGATCTTAGTAAGAAAGCTATATCGCCTGGAAGAATACATTACCATGGGCCACATCGAGGCAATGAACAAGGTAATTGTATTAACCGGTTCTATTGTAGGTATCGCTTACCTGACCGAGTTATTCATGGCATGGTATTCACAGGTTATTTACGAACAAGAAGCCTTCAAATGGCGTGTAATGGGTCCTTACTGGTGGTCTTACTGGGCAATGATGACCTGTAACGTGGTATCTCCGCAGTTCTTCTGGTTCAAAAAATTACGCAGAAACATAGTATTCTCTTTCATCCTGTCTATCGTAGTGAACATTGGTATGTGGTTTGAACGTTTCGTAATCATCGCTACTACATTGTACCGTGATTATATTCCTTCCAACTGGACTTACTATTCACCAACATGGCCTGAGTTAGGGTTCTATTTAGGAACATTCGGTTTGTTCTTTACCTGCTTCTTCCTGTTCTCTAAGTACTTCCCGGTAATCGCGATCGCTGAGATCAAGTTTGTACTGAAAACTACCGGTGATAAAGCACATAAAGACAACTTAGCATTAGAAGAAAAATCATTAGAAGAATTTATCGAAATCGCTAACCACGCGCACTAAGCTGTATAGGTGAGGAATGATAAGTGAGGAATGATAAAATAGCGAGAAAGATTTATAAAAAATAATTGAAAATTTAGAATTCAAAATTCAAAATTGAAATAGAATGGCAGTTAAAAAATTTGCAATAGCTTGTTACGACGATGAGGCACCATTATTTGATGCCGTACATAAAGTACGTCATAGCGGTTACAAATTGCACGATGTATATACTCCCTTTCCTGTACACGGTTTAGATCATGCTATGGGATTGAAAGAAACAGATCTACACATTGCCGGCTTTATCTTTGGTATTACAGGTACAAGCACTGCCTTAGGCTTTATGTCCTGGATCTTTACTTCAGATTGGCCAATCAATTACGGTGGTAAACCATTTTTCTCTTTACCTGCCATGATCCCGATCACGTTTGAGTTAACAGTAATGTTCGCTGCTGTGGGTATGGTATTGACTTATTGCTATTTAAATCAAATCATGCCGGGCGTTAAGAAGCATGTCTTCCACCCGCGCCAGTCAGATGACCTGTTTGTAGTAGTAATAGAAGTAACTGAAGGTACGGACGAAACAGAATTGATGAACTTCTTAAATGAAACCAAGCCAGTAGAAACGGATGTACAGATTGCTGAAGAAGGCTGGTGGTACGGAAGATTTGACCAGGAGGAAAACTATTCTAAACAATTCGCATCATAATATTGACTTTGTAAAAAGTCGTTTATATAAAAAATTTATGAATAAACGTTTTTTTGTAACCATTTTAATAGGAGGAGCAGTAGCACTGTCTGCTTGTAACAGTGGGGGCGTACGTCGTAATCCGGGTAAAATATATGCCCCGGACATGACTTATTCCCGCGCTTACGATGCATACACTGCCAATCCGATTTTTGCAGACTCTTTGACATCTCAAAAACCTGTAGACGGAACTATTGCAAGAGGACATGATTTACCGTATCACTTAAACGAAACGGATACAACTTCCTGGTATGCTATGCAATCCCCTTACAAATTCTCTGAAGGAGAAATTGCAGAAGGTAAACGCTTATATGATATTTACTGTGGCGTTTGTCACGGGCAAAAGCTGGATGGTAACGGACCATTATATAATGATGGTAACGGACCCTTCGCGGCTGCACCGGCAAACTTCAAAGGACCTAACTACATTAATATGACCATTGGTAGAATGTACCACGCGGTTGTATACGGAAAAAATATGATGGGTTCTTATGCAAGCCAGTTAAACACAAAACAACGTTGGCAGGTTTTGGCTTATATCAAGAAGTTCCAGTCTGAAAACGGTGGTGCACCATTTACGCTGTCTGCTGATGGTAAAAACACAGCTCCGGCGACTCAGGATAGTACCGCTGCAGCCCCGGCAAAAACCGCTGATACTGCTGTAGCCCATAAATAAGTCGATTCAAATAACTAATTATTTAAGATATAATAAAATTAAACACATTATGACCGATCGTTTTGAAGTCCCTTCGGGTTTAAAGAAAACCGGTTTGGTATTATTAGCAATAGGTATCATTACTATTATTGCAGGGGCGATATCTTTCCTGGGTAAGCACGAAGAAGCCGGGTTAACCCGTTTCTGGTTAGGTCTGGCTCAGAATAGTATATTCTTCCTGTTTATGGCCATAACTTCGGTATTTATCCAGGCTGCAGCTGCATTAGCTCAGGGTGGCTGGATCGTGGCTTATAAAAGAGTTCCGGAAGCAATCGGTGCCAATGTATGGGTATTCGGCCTTATTGTATTGATCATTCTCTTTAGTATCGTATTCGGACTTGGAGATCACAATCCTATCTACCACTGGGTACATGCCGATGGAGATAAAGTAATAGAAGGCAAGTCTGCTTTCCTGAACAAAGGTATGTTTGTGGGCTTCTCTATTGCTGCAGTAGGCCTTTGGAGCTTCTTCGGACGCAAGTTCAGGTCTATGTCCCTGGCACAGCAAAGCGCCCCTAAAAACTCTACCAAAATCTACTGGAGAACAATGGTTGTAGCCGGCGGTTTCATGGTTGTTTACGGTCTAACCATGATGAGTACTACACCTTGGTTGTGGATCATGAGTATCGATGCACACTGGTACTCTACCCTCTTCAGCTGGCACGTATTCGCAGGCGCTTTCGTTTCTGGTATGGCTATGATCCTTTTATGGACTGTATACCTTAAAAACCAGGGTAACCTAATCCTGATGAACAAAGAGCATACACACGATTTAGGTAAATTCATGTTTGCATTCTCTATCTTCTGGACTTATACCTGGTTTGCCCAATACATGTTGATCTGGTACGCGAATATTCCTGAAGAAACTGTTTATTACAATACCCGTCAAAACGGCGCTTACAGCTTCCCCTTCTATCTGAACCTGGTTGTAAACTTTGTTGGCCCGATCCTGATCTTAATGTCCCGTCCAAGTAAACGTAACTATTTCACGGTTGTTTTCATGGCCCTGATTATTATCTTCGGACAATGGTTAAACTTATACTTGTTAACCTACCCAGGCCCTACCGGCAACAACTGGCACATCAGCTGGTATGAAATGGGTATATTTGCAGGATTTGCAGGTTTAATGATCCTTACGGTATCCAGAACATTGGCAAAAGAAGACTTAATACCACACAACCATATCTTATTGAAAGAAGCCGTTGTACACTTAAGTTAATAGAATAAATAAGAGTTTAGCGAAAAATTAAGGTGTTTACACCAATATCATTCAATATTAATAATTAAAAATACACAATGTCGGGATTAATATTAACCGCCTTAGTTATTCTGGTCTTTATCGTTATTTACCAGATTGCACGAGCTAGTGAGTATGTAAACTTAATTCGTGGCGAAGAGGAAACTGTATCCAAAAAGACAAATAAAGCTTTGGCTTGGGTATTACTCATTATCTTCTTTCTGGGAATGTGGGGTATTTATGAGTGTCACGTACACTTAGCACCACTTTACCTGCCTGAATCTGCCTCTGTTCAAGGTCTTGAGTATGAGAGCATGTTAATGTGGACTATCATTATCACTGGTATCGCCTTTTTTGGTACCCAACTTTTCCTGTTCTGGTTTGCCTTTAAATACCAGGCCAGAGAAGGCAGAAAACCTTTATTCTATTCCCATAACAATAAGTTAGAGCTGATCTGGACTACCATCCCGGCATTAACCTTAATGATCCTGGTAGCTATCGGTTTGAAAAACTGGAATAACATGACTTCCAAAGCGCCTGATGATGCTTTGAAAGTTCAGGTTGTGGGTAAGCAGTTTAACTTCATCATCCGCTACCCGGGTAAAGATGGCGTGTTTGGTAAAACAAACTTCAGACTGATCAACGACGCGAATAACGTATTAGGTCTGGACTGGAACGACAAGGCTTCTCATGATGATATTATCATTGAAAATGGTGAGATCCACATCATCAATGAAAAACACGTACAGTTTGTGATTAATTCCCGTGACGTATTGCACAACTTATCTTTACCTCACTTCCGTATGAAAATGGATGCCGTACCTGGTATAACTACAACTTTATGGATGACGCCAAGAATCTCTACGGCTAAAATGAGAGAGATTACAAAGAATCCTGAATTTGTATACGAGATCCCTTGTTCTGAAATGTGTGGTAAAGGTCACTACTCTATGAAAGGAACAGTGATCGTAGAAACAAAAGCTGAGTTTGAGAAATGGTTGTCAGAGCAAAAAACATACTATAGCATGCATAACGGCGTAGCTGAAGCGCCAAAAGCGGATGCACCGGCTAACGCTGCACCTGCAGATTCATCAGCTGTAAAAAAAGACACAACAGCTGTTGCCGTTAAATAGTAAAAATAATCATTCAAAAAACAATATAAATTATACGCCTTGTTTACAAGGGTTGTAAATTGAATATAAAATGAGTCACGACGCTACTTTAGTACAAGCACACGATGCACACGGACATCACGATGGTCACCACGAGCATCATAAGCAGCATTTTATTACGAAATACATCTTTAGCCAGGACCATAAGATGATTGGTAAGCAATACCTGGTTACGGGTATTATCTGGGCGATAATCGGGGCATTGTTCTCCGTATTCTTCCGCTTACAATTAGGCTTTCCTAACTCTACTTTCCCGATCATGGAACAATTCCTGGGCGAGTGGGCTAAAGGGGGTAAATTAAGCCCTGAATTCTACTATGCGATGGTTACCATGCACGGTACTATCCTGGTATTCTTTGTATTGACTGCAGGCCTTAGTGGTACCTTCAGTAACTTCCTGATCCCATTGCAGATCGGTGCAAGAGATATGGCCTCTCCATTTATGAATATGCTTTCTTACTGGTTCTTCTTTATTTCCAGTGTGATCATGTTCATCTCCCTGTTTATTTCTACAGGTCCGGCGGCCGGCGGGTGGACAACCTATCCCCCATTGAGCGCCCTTAAAGAAGCTTCTTTAGGTTCCGGCTTAGGTATGGATCTTTGGTTGATCAGTATGACCTTATTCATCGTTTCCCAGGTGTTAGGTGGTTTGAACTATGTATCTACGATCCTTAACATGAGAACGAATGGTATGAAGATGACCCGTATGCCATTAACTATGTGGTCTTTCTTCTTTACTGCTGTATTAGGTTTATTATCTTTCCCGGTATTGGTTTCTGCAGTAGTTTTATTACTGTTCGACCGTCACATGGGTACCAGCTTCTACTTATCTGAGATCTTCATTGGTGGTAAAGCATTATCACACATGGGTGGATCCCCGATCTTATACCAACACTTATTCTGGTTCTTAGGTCACCCTGAGGTATACATCGTAATGTTACCGGGTATGGGTATGGCTTCTGAAATCTTATCTACCCACAGCCGTAAACCTATCTTCGGTTATACAGCGATGATCATTTCCCTGATCGGTATTACTTCCCTGGCTTTGATCGTATGGGCACACCACATGTTTGTATCCGGTATGAGTCCGTTCCTGGGATCTGTATTTGTATTGTTAACCTTATTAATCGCGATTCCATCAGCTATTAAAGTATTTAACTGGCTGACTACGATCTGGAGAGGTAGTATCCGTTTCACGGTACCTATGGTATTCGCAATCGGTTTCGTATCTATCTTCATCTCCGGTGGTTTGACCGGTATCTGGTTAGGTAACTCAGCATTAGATATCCACCTGCATGATACTTACTTCGTGGTAGCGCACTTCCACCTGGTAATGGGTGTATCTGCCTTCTTCGGGATGTTTGCCGGTGTTTATCACTGGTTCCCTAAAATGTTCGGCAGGTTCATGAACAATACTTTAGGTTACATCCACTTCTTTGTAACATTCATCGGTGCTTACCTGATCTTCTGGCCAATGCACTATGCAGGTCTTTCCGGTATGCCACGTCGTTACTATGACTATACCCAATGGGCTACTTATGCACCTTACCAGAAAATGAATGAATTCATTTCAATAGTTGTGGTAATCACATTCTTTGCTCAATTATTGTTCGTTTTCAACTTCTTTGTAAGTATGTTCAGAGGTAGAAAAGTAACCAGTACTAATCCTTGGGGATCTACTACATTAGAATGGACTACCCCAATCCATCCCGGACATGGTAACTGGGAAGGACCAATTCCTGAAGTATACAGATGGCCTTATGACTATCGTGATGATGGTAATGGTAAAGACTTCATCCCACAAAACGTTCCTTTACGTCCGGGAGAAGAAGAACATTAATAAATATTTAAGCTAATAGCGACAAAATAGATAGGAAACTGCTTTAGTTTTCTATCTATTTTTTTATCCCTATCCCTAAATTATTTTCAGCTTCATAAGCTCTTTTTGTTTCTAAGTATAAAAGAAGAGCTTAAAACCGGAAATAATTAATAATGCCGGCACATTATTTTGAGTGTATAAAGCACCACGCCATTAAAAAATACCATCCCTACATCTTTTAAAAAACAATTCCTAATAAATGAAATACATATTTACAACTTTAACGGGCTTTCTATTTCTTACATCAATTAATGCTCAGCAAAAAGCTGCTGAACCAAAATTCAGGGTACAGGTGGAAACTGGTATTTCCAGGGCTAATATGTATATTGATCTTAACATACCCCGTGTAGATCCCATTAATGGAAATAGAATTGTGAAAGTTACTCCGGGCATATGGGGAGATCTAAGGCTTGGCCGCAATACAAATTTTGAATTTGGCTTCCATCATTACCAGTCCGGTACCCGGTATTTTGAACGAAAATTCTATAAAGAAGAATTTATACTCAAATATGTAAGGCTGCATACTAATATTAAATATCGATTGATTAAAGGTAAAAATAATCGTTCGGGTGTATTTGTTGCAGGTGGTCCATACCTGGCGTATTTAGGTTCAGGCACATTTACTGATAGTGGCAGACCTGTTATAGGCCATAAAGGACCTTTACAAGCTTACAAAAGAATAGATTATGGCCTATCGGGTAGTATCGGCTATATGACCCCGGTTGGTCTGTACGCACGGGTTTCTTATGCGCATGGGATACCAAATGTGTATAAACCTGTCGATGAAACCGACTTATTAGTACTTAGAAACATCAACAACTGGATGTTCAATGTTGGCTACCAGTTTTAATTATTATTAAAAAAATTTATACTGCATTTAGCAACATTAAAAATAATATAGTCCCCCATTCATTCTGAATGAAAATAAAAACAAGAGAGGCTGACCATTTCTGTCAGCCTCTCTTGTTTTTATTACATTTTACTCATATCTTAACTGGTAGAGTATCCAAATATTCAATTCTCCAGTCCACACGTTTAGCTTCTTTTCTATTACAGAAAGATTTTTTCCCTGAAGGGAAGTAAATAAATCTACAAGCAAAAGTAAAGATCATAAAATACCGTTGCCTCAAAATGAAAATTATAAAAGGCGTATTATACAGTCATCCTTTATTGATATTGTCAATTCCATAATGATGCATTTCCACGTAGCAAATTATAATTAGCAATCAAAACTCATTTTTATAAGAGCTTTATCCTTTATCCAAGGCAGCGACTAAACGATCCACATCACTTTTATCATTATACAGGTGTAATCCGATGCGGATACCGCTACCTCTCGGGAAACATTTAATCCCTTTCTGCTCCAGTAATGGATACATTTCCTGGGGTACCTGCAGGTTGATTAAAGATGATTTACAAGATCTGTGCTTTATAATCGGTAATAGCCATTCCCTTTCCTCAAAAACCTGGTAAGCATAAGCATTAAGATCATCAAGATATTTTTTTATTTTATTGATATTCAACTCTTTATAAAAATTAACAGCCTGTAATAAAGTACCATGAGCTAAAGTGTCCTGGTGACCAGGTTCAAAATAAATATCAATGACCGATTTATGGGCCAACATGGGTTCAGTAGGTTTCGGGCGTTGCCGGGCATCCGCATATAAAATGGAATGTAACGCTTCAGAAAGCATCACATAGCCATTTCCAAATCCTGCCATCAACCATTTATAACCACTTCCGGCAACCGCATCGAAACCAGAATCGATAAAATCAAATGCCTCTGTGCCCAAATATTGTGTAGCATCCCCGATTATGATCAGGTCAGGATTGTCTTTTTTCAATTGTTTAATAAATGCCAGATCAATTTTTAAGCCGGAAATATACTGGACAATGCTCAGGCATAATACATCTGCTTTGCTATTCTTTATAACATTCAGGATATTTTCCTCCAGATTTCCTTTATGCACTTCGATCAGCTCATAAGCAAATCCTCTACTCTGTATTGCATAATTTACAGATGGATAGTCATCTTCCAATATGGCATACTTAAGCCCTTTAGGCAAACCATCAAGTAGTACATTATAGCCAAAAGAAAAATTTGGCACCAGATAAAGGAGATCTGCGGGACAATTAAATAGTTCAGAAAAACCTATTTTCACATTTTGTATAAAATCCGGCTGTTGATTACGCAGGTCACCGGCGGCTTCAAAAAAGGTTTCATCCCACTCCCTGCGCCATTGACCATGTGCACGCGGTATCAAACCATTTTTAGGGGTATTCAAATATACTATTTCTCCAGGTATGTCAAAATAATCTTTGTAAATCATTACTTTTTGTATTAAATTATACTATAATATATTTAAATTTCCAGGCTAAAATTAATTTTAAACCAGATAGGAAAGTTAAGCTTTATTCCTTTTTCTTTCAAAATAAAGCTTTCCAGACTATAAAATTACTGTAACCCTTTACTTATCTTTTTTATAAAATAAGCCATAGCTACCACAATAGCTTCTAAAATAATTTTACTCAATACCATCAGGTATAATTAAGTTGTACGCCGGATCTTTGTTAATTACTTTTCCATCTACACTTCGTACTTCAAAAGTACCTCTTTTTCCTGCTCCAATACCCTCTTTGAATCCTTTCAGGCTATCCTGAAGAAGGAAACGGTGCACAAGCAGATTTTTTATTAAAATGTCGGGCCCTAAAAGCAATTTTTTCACTTTTTGTAGCTATTTTAGATCTATTTGACCTGTTTTTCCAGTGAATCAATGATTTTTGAACGTTAAACTGGTATTTCAGATAAAATGCTATTGACTTTTTTTGTTTAATTTTCTCATTTATCATATTCGGGCGTTGCTTATCTGCCAGACCTATATCAAATACTTTTTGTTTAAAAACACATACCAGCATTTATTATCCCGGTGCAATAAAGTATTAAATTCTGTGCTAGAAGAGCAGGATCCGCTATAGTTTTATCAAGCTCCCTTTCTGATCAGGTCATCAATCAGGAATTATGAAAAGTATACATTAGGTTCCTTTTATGAAATGTTTCAAACCTATTTACTGCTCTATTACTAATCAATAATACCACTACATCCAGTAATTTAAAACAAGTAAATATACATTGCTACTACTAAAGAATACTTATAGCTTTTTGTACTTAAAAAAGAAATTCAGTTAAATACCTGCCACATTGTAACGAAATATAGATAATATCCTTTATTATTAAAATTGATAAAACAACAGGTAATAAACTGTTTTAAAAACCTATAATGCTATGGGTATAAATTCATTTCATAAAAAAAGCCTGTCCTGGTATAAAACCAAAACAGGCAATAAATAACTAATCTAAATCAGTAGGGAATTACTACCTACCCATATGTACCATCAGGATCTGGATATCACTCGGGTTAACCCCGGATATCCTGGAAGCCTGGCCCAATGTCTGCGGCCGGATCTTCGATAATTTCTGTCTGGCTTCAATAGATATAGCCTGTACTTTTTCATAATTAAAGCTATCCGGGATGATCAGCTCTTCCATATGCCCCATACGGTTGGCCATTTCTCTTTCCTTTTCCATGTACACCCCGTACTTCAAAAGTATCTCTGCCTGCTCCAAAGCCTCCTCTTTGAAGCCTTTTAAACTATCCTGTAGCAGGGCATGGTGCGCAACCAGATTTTTTATTGAAATGTCGGGCCTTAATACCAATTTTGATGCTTTTTGACGCTCTTTTAGGGCTGTTTGACCTATTTTTTCCAGGAAATCATTAATTTCTGAAGGTTCAACAGGCATTTCAGATAAAATGGTTTTTACTTTTTCCGTTTGTTCAATTTTCTGGTTTACCGCATCCAGGCGTCCCTGGTCGGCCAGTCCAATGTCAAATCCTTTTTGCGTAAGCCGTATATCGGCGTTATCCTGACGCAATAAAGTCCTGAATTCAGCCCTGGAAGTAAACATCCGGTAAGGCTCTTCAGTACCCTTACTAATAAGGTCATCGATCAAAACACCTATATAAGCTTCATCTCTTTTTAAAGTAAAAGGCTCCAGCTCATGCGCGTTTCTACTCGCGTTAATACCCGCGATCAGGCCCTGGCAGGCCGCTTCTTCATAGCCGGTAGTGCCATTGATCTGGCCTGCAAAGAATAAATTCCTGATCTGTTTGGTTTCCAGAGTAAGCTTCAATTGCGTAGGCGGGAAGTAATCATATTCGATCGCATACCCCGGGCGGAAGAACTTACAATTTTCAAAACCCGGTACTTTAGTAATGGCTTTATATTGTACTTCTTCCGGTAAAGAAGAAGAAAAACCATTAACGTAGATCTCTACCGTATCCCAGCCCTCCGGTTCTACGAATAACTGGTGGCGGTCTTTATCGGCAAAGCGGTTGATTTTATCCTCGATACTCGGGCAATACCTGGGCCCGGTACCCTGTATTCTACCCTGGAACATAGGCGATTTATCAAAACCGGTCTTTAAAATTTCATGTACCTCGGGACTGGTATACGTTACCCAGCAGTTTCTTTGTTTCTTAGGGTCCTTTTTAATCGGGTTATTTACTTCCTTATAAGAGAAGCCTACTACTTCCTCATCCCCTTCCTGTACTTCCATTTTATCATAATTCAGGCTTCTGCCATCTATTCTGGGTGGTGTACCGGTCTTTAACCTGCTGGCTTCGAAGCCTAATTCCACCAATTGTTCTGTAATACCGGAAGCTCCTTTTTCTCCCATTCTACCACCGCCAAACTGTTTTTCACCTACGTGTATAATCCCATTCAGGAAAGTACCATTAGTCAGCACTACTGTTTTAGCTTTTATTTCCTGTCCCATACCGGTTATAACGCCATAAACAGCACCATCTTTTACCAATAAACCTTTTACCATATCCTGCCAGAAGTCCAGGTTAGGTGTTTGCTCTAAAGCATACCGCCAGGCACCTGCAAACTGCATACGATCAGATTGGCACCTGGGGCTCCACATAGCGGGTCCTTTAGACCGGTTAAGCATCCGGAACTGGATCATGGATTGATCAGAAATAATTCCACTCTGACCCCCTAAAGCATCAATCTCGCGTACGATCTGGCCTTTACCTATACCACCCATAGCCGGGTTGCAGGACATCTGGGCAATGGTTAACATATTCATCGTTACTAATAAGGTTTTACTACCCATATTAGCGGCAGCAGCGGCGGCTTCACATCCGGCATGACCGGCGCCTACTACTATAACATCATATTCTGGAAACATCTTATTATCTGTATTAAAAGCTTATTACAACATGTAATCAAGAGCTGCAAAGATAAACAAGTATAAGGAATAGACCTATGCGATTGTATTTATAAGAGTATAGGTTTAGCTAAACCAGTAGTTTCACGTGGAACAAAACAAAACATTTTAAAAATAAATAAAACATACCTGATCATATCAAAGAGAATAAGAACATAAACGTTTCACGTGAAACAAGTATTGCTTATTTCACTTATCATATATCTACGGCAGGCTAGATTATACTAACTAATAGAAAGTTCCACGTGAAACAAGAATATATCAATATAAATACTTCACAGGTTATTCCAGTAAAGTGTGCTAAAATAATAGACCCTGGACGATGATATAGACAATATACTCTAAGCATATACTATCTAAGATAAACAGCATAAAACAATGAACAGATTTCCGCTATCAATACCAGGTGAATAGTTTCACGTGAAACATTAGCCCTTAATACTACCTTATTACTTAAAAAAAGTTCCACGTGGAACTTAAATATAATACTATCATTAAATGAAGGTAGTGTTCATATGAAGTATAGATAATGTCTTACCTTTGCATCTCAATCAACTAGTAAAATATAATGTCAGGATTCGAGAACTTTGATCCAAACTCAGTAGGGCTAAAAGATAATAACATTTTTGGCTTACCCACTACAGAAGAAAACTCAGCATTAATCATCATCCCAGCACCCTGGGAAGTAACCGTGAGCTACCGTGCAGGTACAGCCAAGGGCCCGGAACAAATCATGGAAGCCTCTTTACAGGTAGATCTTTATGATCCGGATGGTGTAGACGAATGGAAGAAAGGCTATTATATGCTGCCGATAGATAAAAGTATTGAAAGTAAAAGTGCCTACCTGCGCTCCTGCTCTGAATTGATCATTGGCGCCTTATCTGAAGGAACAGATATAGATTGTAACGGTCAACTCTGCAATAAACTAAAAGAAGTAAATGAAGGTGGTATATTCTTTAAAGAATGGTTGAAAGCACTTAGCCTTAAGTATATGGACCAGGGTAAAAAAGTAGTCCTGCTGGGTGGTGATCACAGTACTCCATTAGGCTATATACAGGCCCTTGCTAGTAAATATAAACAATTTGGTATCCTGCAGATAGATGCCCACGCCGACCTCAGGGAAGCTTATGAGAACTTTACCTATTCCCATGCCTCTATTATGTATAATGTACTCAAAGAAGTACCGGAAGTAAGTAAGCTGGTACAACTCGGCATCAGGGATTATTGTGATGAAGAACTGGATATTATTCAAAACGATAAGCGGGTGAGTACCTTCTTCGATAAAGAAGTAAAAGAAAGAATGTATGAGGGAGCTACCTGGAAGCAAATAGTAGAAGATGTTATTACTGCCCTTCCGGATCATATCTATATCAGTTTCGATATAGACGGCCTTGATCCTAAATTATGCCCTAACACCGGTACACCCGTTCCAGGAGGATATGAAGTAGAGCAAATCTTTTACCTTTTCAAAAAGATAAAAGAAAGCGGTAAAAAGATCATTGGCTTCGACCTGAACGAGGTAAGCTCGGGAGAACATTTTGACGACAGTATAGATCCGCTGGTAGGGGCACGTGTACTCTACAAAATGTGTAACCTCTTTATGTCTCAATCTTAATCCCGATACATGCCGTCCTATCAATTAAAACTAAACAATAAAGGGGTTAACAAAAGAAATGTGACCTTCTCGCACCTGATGGCAGCTTTCCTGCTCATCATTATGGGAGTAGTCAGTGCTACCATCCTTAAAACATTAGCGGAAACCCAGGCAGCAGTCATCAATTCTGGCGTATTCTATGCGGTATCAGGTACCTATGTACTGGCGGGTATTCTCATCCTGTTTATCACCATTAAATTCAATAAACAGATCACCGCAAAGAGAAGTATGAGCACACAGTTAAGAATCTTCGAGATACTGCTCTTGTTACCCACCCTGATCTATTGCCTGCTGAAACAGTGGCATGTACCTGCAGCTTATGCGGGTATCGGTATCTTTGGTATCCTCTATGCCTTCTATTATGAATTCAGTTCCATAAAAGATAAGATCGTTACCATAGATGATAAAGGAATCAATAATCCCCATTCTAAAACCAGCTTCTTACCCTGGGAAAAGGTATTAAGACTCATCGTCCGCCACCAGATACTGACCATAGAAGCACAAGGCAATAAGCTCTACCAATATGATCTGCAATCAGGACAAACTATAGATGTAGCAAGTATTGAAAGCTTTGCTACCCAAAGAATAAAAGAAGAAAAGAAAGTAATAAAGAATGACTGGTAATAAAGCAACAGGATATAGTTATATCCTGTTTCTTTTTATCCTTTACTATAAAACAGTAGTACAATCAAAATACGCATTATGTACAGCGAGATTTAATCATTAATTTATTTGGCAAAAAATAAAATATTAACTACATTTAAGAGTAAAACAAAACAATTCACTTTAACCAGAAAACATCAAAACTATGACTTTAAATCCAGGCCAGGTATTCGAAGAAATAACCAGTACTACAGAAAAACTCTATAAAGGTTATGAAGCGCTCCAGGAAATGAAAGAGGTGGAAGTCGCTACCACACCTAAAGAACTTGTCTTCCAGAAAGATAAAGTAAAGATTTACCATTACCTCAGGGAAGGGGCTCCGGTTAAATGTGATATCCCGGTATTGGTATCCTTCGCCATGCTGAACCGTCATGATGTATTAGATCTCCAGCCAGATAAAAGCCTGATGAAAAAATTCGTAGACCTGGGACTTGATGTGTACATCATGGATTGGGGCTATCCTACCCAGGCCGACAAGTACCTGACTATGGAAGATTATATAGATGGCTATATGAATGATGCGGTAGATTTCATCCGTAGAAAGCATAAAGTAGCCAAGATCCATAAAATGGCGATCTGCCAGGCAGGAACTTATTCAATGATCTATGCTTCCCGTTACCCGGAAAAGCTGCAAACCTTAACTACTTATGTAGCGCCATTTGATTTTGGCAGCAGGGATAATATGCTGTACAAATGGGCTAAATACATGGACGTAGACGCTATGGTGGACAGTGTAGGTACTATACCGGGCGAAATGATCGACAGCGCCTTTTCTATGTTAAAGCCATCCATGAACATCTCCAAATACCTGGGTATCATGGATAGCCTGGATGATAAAGATAAAATGGCCAACTTTATGAGAATGGAAAAATGGAAAGCGGATCTACCTGCCATCGCTGGTGAAATGTACCGAAAATACATTAAAGACCTGTTCCAGAACAATAAACTGATCAATGGGGAAATGGAACTGGGTGGCAAAAAGATTGACCTTAAAAATATGACCGTTCCTTACCTGAACGTATATGCAACCGGAGATACTATCATTCCTAATAATTCCACTTTAGCGATAATGGATAAGATCGGTACAAAAGATAAAACAGAGTATGCCTTCCCCGGTGGCCATATCGGTGTTTTCGTAGGTGGAAAATCACAGAAAGAATTAGCCCCTACCGTTACTAAGTGGGTGATCGAAAGAAGTAAATAATGTAATTAAAGTATATAGTAAAGTCGCAGTTATGTTGAAACTGCGACTTTATTATTTATAGGAACAATAGCAGGCCATTTTCCAGGCAAAAAGCCAAATCATATAACAAAATATATTAATTCAACACTTTAATATAATAATTTTATATAATACATATTTATCCACATTTCCACGTGAATAGCAGCTGTATAAGTATACTTCTTAAAGATTTCTTCACATTAAACGGGTAAAACGCGTGGGTAAAAGTTAAGAACTTAACAATAAAGTGTATTATCCACCATTATATAAAATTTAATCATAATTTAATGATAAATTCATACAGCAGCACAGGGTATAAATAGGTGGTTATTAGAATTCACAATGGAAAAAACAACAAGTGATAACTTTAATCCACAATGTGGAATACAGTTAGTCAAATACAGTACTGGCAATAGTTTCAGAAGATCGAGCTAATGTGGATAACCCCCTGCTAACTCCATATCTTTATAAAACAATAGGCTAACAACTATAGTTTTCCATATTTCCACAGTTATAATAATGGTAAGTTAATTTTATTTTAAAAAATATAAACAACTATTAATAGCCTGTGAATGGGAAAAACGGGCAGATTTGTTTTTCCGTTCAAAGCTGCTACTTTTGTGCTCCAATCCATTCAATCGTGCTAAAAGTCAAAAATTTACATATCCAGTTCGAAGGGCCAAATCCTTTCCATGCGCTGCAGGGTATCTCCTTCAAGATAGCCGCAGGAAAGACCCTGGCGCTGATAGGGACTTCGGGTTCCGGTAAATCCCTGACTTCCCTGGCTATTATGGGCCTTTTACCCGAAAATGCAAGGCAGACCGGCTACATCATCCTGGAAGAGCCTGATGGTGAATTGATCCTGAATACGCTGAGTGCTAAAGAATGGGGAAAAGTACGGGGCAAAAAAGTGAGTATGGTTTTTCAGGAGCCTATGAGCGCCCTTAATCCGATCATGACCATAGGGGCGCAGCTTACAGAGAGTATACTGGCGCACCAGGCCATAGACAGGTCCGCGGCAAAGAAAAAAGCCATAGAGTGGCTGGATAAAGTAAAATTGCCTGAGCCTGCGGCCATTTATCAACGTTATCCACATCAGCTCTCCGGCGGTCAAAAGCAAAGAGTAGTAATCGCGATGGCGATGTGTAATCATCCCGCGGTGTTAATCGCTGATGAGCCCACTACGGCCCTGGATGTTACCGTACAGGCAGAAGTGATCCAGCTGATGAAACAATTACAGCGGGAATTTGGTACCGCCCTGCTGTTTATAACCCATGACCTGGCCCTGGCTAAGCTGATCGCTGATGATTTTATCGTACTGGAGAAAGGCAAAGTAGTGCCGGACCTCATTAGACCTGAATTTAAGGCCCCAAAAGCCGAACCGGTAGGGAATCCCTGCCTGCTGAAAGTTGAGGGCTTAAAAGTGCATTATACAGAGCGCAGTAACTGGTTGGGGAAACAGGAAAAAGTCTTTAAAGCAGTAGACGGCGTAAGTTTCGAGATCGAACAGGGCGACCGTATGGGCCTGGTAGGGGAATCGGGATGTGGAAAAAGTACCTTGAGCAAATGTATCCTTGGCTTACAAAAGGCTACTGCCGGCAGTATATGGTTTAAGAATAAAGAATTAACGACTTTGCCGGGCAAGCAATGGTTTGACTTGCGCAAATCGATCCAGATCATATTCCAGGACCCTTATGCGTCTTTAAACCCCAGGTTGAATGTCCGTGATCTTTTATCAGAACCGCTGCAGGTGCATAAAGTTGTGGATAAAGCAGGTATGGAGCAGCGTCTTAAACAGCTACTGGACCAGGTACAGCTACCCCACACCGCGCTGAAGAAATATCCGCATGAGTTCTCCGGTGGGCAGCGGCAGCGGATCTGTATTGCGCGGGCGCTTTCAGTAGAACCGGAATTTATTATTTGCGATGAATCGGTTTCGGCATTAGATGTCAAAATACAGGCACAGGTACTGGAGCTTTTATATGAGCTGCAGACCGGGCTGGACCTCACTTACTTGTTCATTACCCATGACCTGCATGTGGTAAAGTCTTTCTGCAATAAAGTAATGGTGATGCAAAAGGGCTTAATCGTTGAGGCCGGAACTGCGGATCAGGTACTGACTTATCCACAGGAAAATTACACGAAAAAATTACTGGCGGCTGTGCCGCATGCGGTATAGGAGCAGTATAATTTTAAATTTATTACAGGTATTGCTGCATTTTTATAAATGCTGAAAAAGTATTTACTAGCAAGCTTGGCAAAGATCAATATTAAGGCCTTAAAGTGGCTATTTTTAGCTTTCCTGAACCTTTTATGGGACCTAAACCTATCAGAGCTTATTTAAGTCAATAATCCGCCTTTTTATACCCTAGCACAGCATAATAAGTAAGTCTGGCTATAGCTCTATTTCTTTTATTCCTTTAAATAAAAATGTGTTGCGCAAAAAGCGATAAACAAAAAGCGCTGACCCTTAGAGTCAGCGCTTTGCTATTTACAAATCAGGTGGAATTATTTTCCTTCTTCTTCGTCTTTCAGTTTAGCTTTGATATCGGCTAATGCACCCAGGTTACCTAAAGTTGGTTTTTCAACCTTATCCTGTACTTTTTTCACAGAATCTTTAGTTTCTTTAGCAACAGCTTCTCTTTCATCAGCTTTAGCTTGTTCCCAAACTCGGGCATGAGAGGCCATGATGCGTTTGTCGTTACGATCGAACTCGATGATCACGAACTCTAATGTATCGTCTACATTGATATCAGAACCATCTTCTTTACGTAAGTGACGTGCAGGAACGAAAGCTTCTAAACCGTGCTCTAACTGGATGTTAGCACCTTTGTCATCTTTACGGATAACTTTTGCACTGTGTTTAGAACCAATCGGGAAGATACCTTCAAAGTTGATCCATGGATCGTCTTCGATTTGTTTGTGACCTAAAGACAATTTGCGGTTTTCTTTATCGATAGATAAGATAGCCACTTCGATTTCATCACCTACTTTAGTAAATTCAGATGGGTGGTTGAAACGTTTAGTCCAGCTTAAGTCGCTGATGTGGATCATACCGCCGATACCGGTTTCTAACTCAACGAAAACGCCATAAGGAGTGATGTTTTTCACAGTTCCTTTATGTTTGCTGTCAAGCGGGAAACGCTCGTCGATATTTTCCCAAGGATCTTCAGTCAGTTGTTTGATAGATAAAGACATTTTACGCTCGTCTCTGTCCAATGTTACCACTTTAGCTTCGTATTCGTCACCCATAGTGAAGAATTCTTTAGCATTGATAGGCTGAGAGCTCCAGGTAATTTCTGAAACGTGTACCAGACCTTCAACTCCAGGTAATACTTCCAGGAAGGAACCGTAGTCTTCGATATTAACTACTTTACCTTTTACAACAGAACCTTCTGTGATATCAGCAGGAAGGCTGTCCCAAGGGTGAGCAGATAATTGTTTCAGACCTAAGCTGATACGTTTTTTCTCATCATCGAAGTCAAGCACAACAACGTTCAGTTTCTGACCGTTCTCTAAAACTTCGCTCGGGTGAGAAATACGGCCCCAGCTGATGTCTGTAATGTATAACAAACCGTCTACGCCGCCTAAATCTACGAAAGCACCGAAGTCAGTAACATTTTTAATGGTACCTTCTAATACTTGTCCTTTCTCTAATTTAGACATGATCTCGCCGCGTTGTTGCTCCAGGTCGCTTTCGATCAGCGCTTTGTGAGAAACTACCGCGTTACGGATTTGCTCATTGATTTTTACAACTTTGAAATCCATAGTCTTACCTACGTACTGATCGTAATCGGTAACCGGTTTAACATCGATTTGAGAACCTGGTAAGAATGTTTCCAGGCCATTAACGTCAACGATAAGACCACCTTTAGTTTTAGAGGTGATGGTACCGGTAACCACTTCGCCAGATTTGAAGTAGTCAACAACGTTTTGCCAGCTGCGTACCTGGCGTGCCATACGGCGGCTCAGGTTAAGATTACCCTGACGGTCTTCTTTTTCAACAACTAACACTTCTACTTCATCACCGATTTTTACACCTGGCATGTCGCGGAATTCGTTTAAGGATACTAAACCATCAGATTTATCACCAATATTGATGATAACATCAGTTTTAGTCAAACCTTCAACTGTACCGGTGATTAATTCACCGTCAGTGATAGATTTAAATGATCCTTCATACTCTTTTTCAAGAGCCTCACGTTTGTCACTTGAGTAGTTCGAAACGTTTCTTTTGTCAATGCTCCAATCGAATTCATCATGGGCACTGTTTTGTGGGTTAACAATAGTGTTTTCTTCCAATTTAAATGTCCTCCTTTTATAAGAAATTTTTAGGACGGCAAAGATAGTACTTTTTTATAATGTGGAAAACTTTTTATTTTTATTAATACGAACAGCGATTAGCCCAGCTAATAAGCTTTTATGTATTTTTAAATCCTGCAAATAAAACAAAAGCGTATGCAAGCATATTTGGACTGTAGTCAAAACCTATAAGGTTTCAAAAACCTTATAGGTTTAAAAAGTCCCTTTGAAATAGAATATGATTATATTAAACTAAAAAATTATGGAAACAAACAGCAAAAAATCGGGCCTTAAACGTGGACTCCTGGTTATGCTCATCTTTCTAGCCGTCCTTTGCGGCTGGGCCTATTTTGAATTGCGCGAAAAAGGTGCGACCTATATCGACAACCCGGGTAAGCAGGATATTACCGTACAGATAGATGATAAAACTTACCAGGTGCCTGCCGGGCAATTTGTAAAAGCGGAAGTATCGTTGGGCGAACATAAACTGAGTTGCCGGGAAACGGGTATAGCGAATGAAACATTCCAGGTAGACCCCTGCAAGCAGGGGCTGATCAATCCTACCCGGTCGAAATATGTGATTTACAATATTATTTACACAGAAAAGGACCTGCGGGCACAATTCAAACCTTACGAAGTGGAAGGAAAGGAAGTATATTCTCTGTTGGGCGCTCCGGAAGTTACCGATGCACTATTTGTTCCTGATCGTACTATGGGCAATGGCGGTAATATTGATGTAAAAGAGCCTTCCATCAAATCCTACAGCCGGTTAAACCAGGATTATGCTTTCCTGACGAAAATTTTCCGCCTGAAGGAGTTTTTTGAATTTTATGACAAGCATAATCAATAAACCGGGATCCATTTTCCCTATGTAAAATTGAGCAAAAATGAAATACAGGCTGCTAAAAATACTGGCTACCCTTATATGTCTTCTTCAATTAGATATGGTCCATGGAAGTGAATGTTACCATTACCATACCAAAACGATCCACGCAATAGAGGCAGAGGATGGAAAAGCATTTTGGGTACAGACGGTAAAAGATCCCAATGGCATAAGTATTGTTTCCTATAAAAAGATCCTGGTAGCAGGCGTTAAAACAGACGGGCTTCGGGTAGTAAGTGAAACCGGCGAAGGAATCATTATTGCCGACACCGATTACTATTACTGGCTCGACAAAAATCCCTATACTTTTGAAGAGCAGGGTGCCGGGAAGATCATAGAAAGCCGGCAGGTATCGGGAATATTTGGAACCACCACCTTTCGCATAAACGGTAAATGGACCCATGTTGATTATAGCCCTTATACGAAAAAAGCAACGCTTAGCCCTATTCCGGATTTTCCGGATAGCCCGGAAATAATAAAACACTTTACGGAAGGCAGAGGTGATTGCTATCTCATCAAAAACAGGCAGCAGGTATATGCCTACAATGAGGGGGAAAAATCTGTACAGGTAATACCCGGCCTGGAACCGGGGCAGACCCGGTTTTACCAGACCGACTGGGCTTATGATAATCATTTCCTGTACGACGATAATACGTTCTACCTCATCGGTATTAATTTTGACGACCCGCAGGACATCAGTGAGCAGTTTCGGGCCCAGGGCCTGGAACACAAATTTACCCAAGCTAAAATCCGGCAGACAGACTGGAATATATTTCTTGACTTTGAAGACGGCAATATATGGGGCTATATAAAAGCCGGCATCGATCTGCAAGATGGAACCTCCGTTTATTTCTACCCCGTTGAGCAGGCAAGCTACTTAAGCAATTGTAACCTGGTACGCTATAACAAAAAATTTTATAAAGGTGCCTGGGAACTGGCCAATAACCAATATGCTTATGACATTGATGTATCCCGGGTAAAGCATACGGAAAACCTGGAAGAGCTTTTTCCTGATGTTTTTTGGGACGGGGAAATGTACTACCAGCTCCAGTATGAGCCGGCATTAATGACACCCGTCAGCAACGGGGCGAACATAAACACTAAAAATATAGTAGCCAGGCATAATAATGCAGCAGGCGCTTATCAAAACGCTGTAGCGCCATTTTTTACAGATGGAAAGAATATGTTTCGCTGGAATGCCGCCAACGGTCAGTTCAGCGACTTCAGGCCTTATCAAAAAATTAAAGACCTGAAGCTGGCCTGGCTGGTCGATAACCAACTATATATCGAAAATAAATTTGTGGATAATATAATGGATTTTAATACCGCGGAATTTATTGGATCCCAGGTAGAAGTGATCAGTTCCTGTGACGGCGGTGAAGGTCAGTACCCGGTGGTAGTGAAATACAACTATTATTTCAAAGATAAAGCCGGTATCTATCTATACCACAGTGATAAAAAATTATTGAGTAAATTAGCTGTAGACAATCCGGAAGCGTATACAGAAGCTCAATTTATTCATAAGCTGTTCCGGCAGTAACGAGCCATCCCAAAAGTTTCAAAAATCCCTATTGTGACCCGGACAATTAAATAAGCATTAACTTAGGAGTTTATTTAAATTTATAGAGGAAATTTTTTTAGCTCAGGACGAGTTCATCAATCAAATAACATAATCAAAATAAAAATGAAAACGAATCATTTAATTGTGGCTGCCGCAGCATTGGGTAGCTTGTCTGCCTGCAACAATGGCGGCGATTCAAAAAACACCGCAAATTACAAAGACGTGAATAACCCATTTTTTAAAGAGAGCCCGCTCCAGTATCATGCCCCGGAGTTTGATAAAATAAAATCGGAACATTTTAAACCCGCTTTTGATACCGGTATGGTGCAGCAAAACGCGGAGATCGAAAAGATCATTGCCAATAAAGAGGCGGCAAGTTTCGAAAATACCATCGTTCCCCTGGAAACAAGCGGTGAGATCTTAAAACGTGCGCAGATCGTTTTTTACAATTTTACTTCTGCCAATAAAGACGAAGCGATTACCAAACTGGAAGAAGAATATGCGCCTAAATTTTCGGCGCACAGCGATAATATATTTTTAAATGACCAGTTGTTCGCCCGTGTAAAAACGGTTTATGATAACCGGGAATCCCTTAAAGATGCCGAGGACAAAAAGCTGGCAGAATACTATTTCGAGAAATTTGAAATGGCCGGTGCTAATTTAAGCGCCGAAGATAAAGCTAAATTGAAAAAACTGAACGAGGAAGAAGCGGCATTGAACGCGAAATTCTCCACGCAATTGCTGGCAGCCACAAAAGGCGGTGGCGTACTGTTTGATGATGTGGCCGAGCTGGAAGGCCTGAGTGCTGAAGAGATTGAGTCAGCCAAAAGCGATGCGGAAAAAGCGGGCCAGAAGGGAAAATACCTGTTGGCATTGCAAAACACCACGCAGCAACCGGCTTTACAAAGCATGAAAAACCGCGCTTCGCGTGAAAAATTGTATAAAGCTTCCTGGACCCGTACCGAAAAAGGAGATGCTAATGATACCCGGAAGACCATCGAACAGATGGCTAAGTTACGTTTGCAGAAAGCAAAGCTTCTAGGTCAGCCCAATTACGCGGCCTGGAAGCTACAGGACCAGATGGCAAAAAATCCTGCAGCGGCAAAAGATATGCTGAAGCAAATCGCTACGCCGGCAGTAGCAATGGCCAAAAATGAAGCGGCCGAATTGCAAAAAATGATTGATGCGGAGGGTGGCAATTTCAAGCTGGAACCCTGGGACTGGAATTACTACGCGGAAAAACTGCGTAAACAAAAATATGACCTGGACGAAGCGCAGATCAAGCCATACTTCGAGATCACTACGGTATTGGAGAAAGGCGTATTCTTTGCAGCGGAAAAATTATACGGGGTTACTTTTAAGAAACGTACTGATATCCCGGTGTATCACCCGGATGTAGTGGCTTATGAAGTTTTTGACCGCGACAGCAAATCTATAGCGATCTATTACCTGGACTTTTATCAACGCGACAGCAAATCAGGAGGCGCCTGGATGAGCAATTATGTAGAGCAGTCTACCCTACTGAACCAGAAGCCCGTGATCGTAAATGTGTATAACTATCAAAAGCCGGCGCAAGGCCGCCCTTCGCTGATCAGTTTTGATGATGTGGAAACCATGTTCCATGAGTTCGGTCACTCGATCCATGGCCTGGTAGCGCAACAGAAATATACTTCTATCTCAGGTACCAATGTACCGCGCGATTTCGTAGAGTTCCCTTCGCAGATCAATGAGCACTGGGCTTTAGAACCTTCTGTGTTGAAGAACTACGCAATCCATTATGAGACCAAGCAGGTAATTCCGCAGGCATTGCTGGACAAAATGGATAAAGCTGCAGGGTTTAACCAGGGTTATGCCGTTACTGAACTGGCGGCAGCCGCGGCTTTAGATATGGCCTGGCACAGTGTTACTGATGAAGCGCAGATAGGAGATGCACTGAATTTTGAAAAGAAAGCGTTGACTGAAGTAGGTTTACTGGTCAATGAAGTACCGCCACGTTATCACTCCCCTTACTTTAACCATATCTGGGGTGGTGGTTATTCTGCCGGTTATTATGCCTATATCTGGTCCGAGATCCTGGACCAGGACGCTTACCAGTGGTTTAAAGATAATGGCGGCATGACCCGTGCGAATGGCGACCGTTTCCGCGAGTACATCCTGGCGATTGGTAATACCAAGGACCTGAACCAGGCTTTCAAAGACTTCACCGGCCATGCAGCGGATATTAAACCGCTGCTGAGAAGCAAAGGATTTATTCAATAAGGATTATCATCTGATCCTAAAAATAAAAAGCCTCCTGTTCATCGAGCAGGGGGCTTTGTTGTACACCAGATGTAAAAGTAAAAAACTCCGAAGATATACTTCGGAGTTTTCCAGTAGGGCAGCCGGGATTCGAATTTGCCGCACTAATTTTTCAACAGTTTATTTTTTAATCACCGTACGGGTATTTACTGCTTTACCCGCTATGGATGTTTTAAGGAAATAAGTGCCGGGAACGATAGTACCAAGTTCGCTCAGTTGTACCGGGTAAGTTCCTTTTTCTGCTTTAATTTCCTGTTGTTTCACTACCCGTCCGGCAACATCCAGTAAATCCAGGCGTACTGTGCCGGCCTCTTTAAGGGTAACAGAAGTGTTAATCACATCGGAAAAAGGATTTGGATAAATTTTAGCAGCACTCAAATCCAGTTTTTTCTCTTCATTAAATATAGTCAAACCTTTCCTGTGATAGGCATGGTGTAATATGTCCCAGCTAAGTGAGTTATCATAATCATAATAAACCGTATACAAATGCCTGTCTGCTGTATGCCCCGCACCTGCCTTACTGAAGGCAATTCCCGATTTACCTGTATTAGGATAGGGATTTGGTGTAAATGCATTTGGCATTTCCAGGTAATCAAAATCGCTGATTAAGCTGCTGCCATCCGGGCTCATGATCAGTCCAATGTATCCATTACGATTATTATCCGTGCTATACCAGCCGACGGTAATCTCATCTTCTTGTGAAACACCTCTTGAGCCATAATTAAGACTGGGGCTATAAACATTGTACAGGCCAACTATTGAAGTATTGCCCAGTATACCGGAATTTACACTCACTGTAGTAGGCGGTGTACCTGCATTGTTGTCTACCAGGCGAACGAATACTTCTGAGGCGTTTTGGTCAGTATAAGTATAAGCCCAGTTCCTTGAATCATCTTGATCCTTGCTGTCTATTACCAGGTTAGAGTTGAGTGCTGTGGTCAGCAGGTTGACATCTTCGACAGAAGGGGTAACACTGATTGCCGGTAGTGGTAACATCAGCTCGTCAAAGTCAATTACTGACTTTGTAATAGCCGTTCCGGATGCATCGTGGTATACATAATGCAGGTACGGCGCTGAGTGACTGGTATGAGACAATGCAATGTCTGGACCTGCTGCTCCTGCGGTTCCGTTCATATACATAATATTACCCCAGTTACCGGATTTACAGCCGATTGTTTGCAGGCCACCGGCTAAGGGGTTATCCCATACAATAGCCACCCTTGATAAGTCTTTGCTATCACTGTCCATCCGGATCCGGTGATTGAAAAGAGACAGCGTTTGGATGCTCAGGTCAATAGTAGTGTTGTAGACTACCGGGTCGGTAGCCGATGGTGTTATATCAAAGATATCCACTTTAAAGCCGGCCCATTGATAAGCTACCAGTACCTGTATAGTTCCTGTACTCTCATTGTACACCGCACCTACCTGCAAATAGGAGGCATCCTGGTAGTTAGGATTAGCCTGTAACCCGGTGAGATTACCCTTATAAACTACATTTGTCGGGTCTCCCGGTTTGGTAAACTGCACGGTTACTTCCCCGTAACCGAATCCAAAGGCGGCCAGGTATACATCTACTTCACCCCATGCCGTATTGTTTGTCCGGTCTCTAAAGGAAAAGCAGGAAATATCTCCTGAATAACTTATGGGCCAATTACTATATACTTGCTCATGGGCAACCGGATGTATAAATGTCTGTGCCTGTGCCATGTACGTTCCGGAGAGGGTCAATGCAGACAATGCCGCATGCTTAAATAGCTTTGAAATCATAATAAATAAAAAGTTTTTAGATGAAGCTACAATTTAAAAAATATATCCAATTAATTAATGTATTTCCCGCTTAAATTTAGTATTAAATGAATGATGAAATTAGAAATGATAGTTTGATGACTTTTCACCTGAAAACCTTTTTATTGTTCCAGCTCTATTTTTAAGCAGGAAGCCGGTAGGAAAGGTAATGTAAATAGGATAAAATTTCGGAAAGCAAAAAACCGCGATTCAGTCGCGGTTTTTAAAAATTGCTTTATCTAGTTGGAATATCATTGCACTTCTTTCTGATGAATCATAAGAGATCAATAATGCTGATTTGAAGTCGTAGCTGCTGCTGTAACTGCTTTGAGGGATTAGCTCTATTGGCCATCTCGAATGAAATGATTTGGGATTGATCCTTCAGCCCCTGGTAATAGTAGAGCTCCGCATTGATTACCGGTCCCTGTTTGATTCGGAAAGACAGGCCAGTCCCTATCATTACCCCATAATCCAGGCGGTTATATTGCGGGTACATAGCATCCATAGTACTGAAGAAATCTTTGGTAGGATCATCATGCCCAATAAATTCAGCAGAATTATCTGACATCCTATAGCCTATTGATCCGCCCAGGTAAGTATAGGGGCGTATTTTTTTTGCAGGGGACAAAAAGTTATATCTTATTTGCAGCGGAAGACGTAGCATACTGACGCTTTCTTTTTGTGTAAAATTGAGCGTATACTCTTCCGTAAATCCTGGAAAATATAAAGAAGGATTATAGACGGTACTTCCTTCGTAGCCATCTCTTGAAAGTTGCAGTGATGCCCCTAATTGCCAGTGATCATCAAGCTTGTATAAAGTCTGCAGGCCTACTCCGAAAGAGGGACTGTTTAAGCGGGAATCATAAACATTACTAACGGTACTCAGGCCCAGGCTGGCTTGAGCTCCGAAGAACCATTTGCCGGTTTGTGCCTGTGCTAAAATACTTAATGAAAGGGCAAGGCCCGACAGTAAAATTTTTTTCATATTTCTATCTTTTTAATCAGGAGACGTAAAAATAACAAAGAAAATTTTTAAATGAAGCTACAATTTAAAAAATATAGCTGAATAGTCAATGTATTTCAGATTAAAATTTAAACTGCAATACATGATATAAATCGATATGATAGCTTAATGACCTTTCTTTACCTAAAAAGAAAGGTATATGCTTTAATAAGGCGTGTAACAGGATTAAAACTACAGGAAGCAAAAAACCGCGAAGGAATCGCGGTTTTTAATTACTTTATCTATTGCAAGGTTGCTATTATACTTAATGAAAGGGCAAGGCCCAGCAGTAAAATTTTTTTCATGTTACGATGTTTTAATCAAGAGACGTAAAATAAAGGTGCAAGCTTAGAGGGCAGGCTTTGTTTTATTGTAAGGTTGTTAATTTATAATAGGTTGAGGAGGAATGTTTTGAATGGTATGCTTGTCATAGTGCTTGAGTGCACCATAATATATGGGATCCATAAGTTAAAAACATAAACTGGAATTGTTCAACCCAATAAAAAAAGTCGCACTCATTTTGAGTGCGACTTTTTTATCAGAGCAGAAGACGAGACTCGAACCCGCGACCCCAACCTTGGCAAGGTTGTGCTCTACCAACTGAGCTACTTCTGCATGTGAAGCTTTAAATAAAGAAGCGTTTCGGGATTCCAAAACGCTTCTTTCGTGGGTGCCCCAGGCCGGACTTGAACCGGCACGGACATTGCTGCCCACAGGATTTTAAGTCCTGCGTGTCTACCAATTTCACCACCAGGGCTTTAACCAAGCTTTAAAAAGCAAGTTTAAATGCTATCCTGAAAACAGGATATGGAGCAGAAGACGAGACTCGAACCCGCGACCCCAACCTTGGCAAGGTTGTGCTCTACCAACTGAGCTACTTCTGCATGTGTTTTTAAGAACTTCTTTTCCCCGTTTGGGATTGCAAAGATAACAAACGATTTGATTCCAGCAAATATTTTTTAAAAAAAATCCTCAAAAGACACGCTTTATTTTTTAGAATTTGAACGTAACGCCCACGTAATTATGCGGGGTTACCTTCTTCAATTCTGCTTTTACTTTTTCGTTTACGTCCAGTTTCTCAATAAAGGCATGCATGCTTTTTTGCGTAATGCCCTCCTTCCCGCGGGTCAACGCTTTCAAAGCTTCATAAGGTTGCGGATAACCGGCACGTCTTAAGATGGTTTGGATCGCTTCCGCTACTACCGCCCAGTTATTTTCCAGGTCTTCGTGCAGTTTAGTTTCATTCAATAATAATTTACCCAGGCCTTTTTCGATGGATTTTAAAGCGATCAAAGCATGTGCCATAGGCACGCCTATATTTCTCAATACCGTGGAGTCGGTAAGGTCACGCTGTAAACGGCTCACTGGCAATTTCATGCTCAGGTGCTCATAGAGGGAGTTGGCAATACCCAGGTTCCCTTCCGCGTTTTCAAAATCGATCGGGTTTACTTTATGGGGCATCGCTGAAGAACCTACTTCACCGGCTTTTGTCTTTTGCTTGAAATACTCCATAGACACATAGGTCCAGATATCGCGGCACAGATCGACCAGGATGGTATTGATACGTTTCAGGGCATCAAAATGCGCGGCCAGGTTATCGTAATGCTCAATCTGCGTGGTATATTGCATCCTTTGTAAACCCAGTCTTTCGTTGACGAACTCATTACCAAATTCCACCCAGTCCTTTTTAGGGAATGCTACATGATGCGCGTTGAAATTGCCGGTTGCACCACCGAACTTAGCTGCATAAGGTACATAACCGAAAAGGTCTACCTGGTTTTGCAGGCGCTCTACAAATACCATGATCTCTTTACCCAGAGTAGTCGGAGAAGCAGGCTGGCCATGTGTTTTCGCCAGCATCGGGATTTTCTTCCAATCCTTAGCCATCTTTTTCAGGCTGGAAATGATATTGAGCAGGTAAGGCATATAAACGGTCTCTACCGCATCTTTCCACAATAAAGGAATCGCTGTATTGTTGATATCCTGGGAAGTAAGCCCGAAGTGTACCCATTCGGAAATAGCTTCCGCGTTCAGTGCTTTCAGCTTTTCTTTAATGAAGTATTCTACGGCCTTTACATCATGGTTGGTCACTTTTTCCGTTTCCTTTACCTGCTGCGCGTCTTCTTCCGTCATTTCTTCATAGATCGCTCTTAATTTAGCTGCGGTCAGTCCTTTGGGTAATTTGAAAATATTTTTTTCCGCCAAAAGGATAAAGTATTCTATTTCTACTTTTACGCGGTATTTAATTAACCCGAATTCCGAGAAATAAGGAGCTAATTCCGCGACCTGGTTGCGATATCTGCCGTCTACAGGGCTGATAGAAAGTAATGGAGTGAAATCTTGCATAAAGGTTGCTTTATGATGGTATGAAAAAGTTCGGGGCAAAAGTACAATCAATTTCTCGATTCCATAAAGCAACCTTTTAATATTTGGGGCATTTATTAAGGCATAAGTATCCGGTAGCAGGCAGTGGATGGAGAAATGTTTATTTTTGAAACCACTATCTTTAAACCAGATTGATATAAACCCTTAACGATTATTATGCCTAAACCCCCTTTAGCGAAAGCCGTATGGCTGCTCCTCTTTACTTTGTTGTGCTCTGTTAATTTACTGCACGCCACCCGGCTGAACGGTGTCATTAAAGATGACGAAGGAGTGATTCTACCCTATGCGGTTATTTCTGTTAAGGGGACTAATACAGGGACTTCGGCCAGTGAAGACGGCAGTTATTTTTTAGAATTACCGGAAGGAACTGCGACCATAACCGCTTCTTTAATGGGCTACAAGACGGTATCTAAAACGGTAACTATTAGTGGAAAAGAGCAAAAGCTGGATTTCGTGCTGGACCTCGAGTATGAATCACTGAGCACGGTGGTGGTCAAGGCAAATGCCGAAGATCCCGCTTACCAGATCATGAGAAACGTGATCGCCCATAAATCCATAAATTCTAAAAAGCTAAAAACCTTTGAAACGGACATTTATTTAAAAGGAAAGCTTTACCTCAAAAATATCCCTACCAAATTATTCGGCCAGGAGATTGATGAGGAGGGAATGCAGGAGCTACGAAAAACATTGAACCTGGACTCCAACAATAACGGGATCATTTATTTTTTGGAGCAGTTTACCAAGTACTATTATAAAGCCCCCAATAAAGAATTTAACAAGGTTAATGCTGTAAAAACCAGTGGTGATCCACGTGGCCTGGGTTTTGCCACTATGCCGGCTATTATAGATGTTTATGAAAATAATGTAAACCTTATGAGCGGCATCAATCCCCGCGGATTTATCTCGCCTGCGCATACCAATGCTTTCCAGTATTATAAATTTGCCTTTAAAGGAGCTTACCTGGAAGATGGCCAGTTTATCAACAAAATAGAATTCTGGCCTAAACGGACGCTGGAACCTACTTTCCGGGGTACGCTTTACGTGGCAGATGAAGACTGGGCATTCAAGCAACTGGAGCTGATCCTGGACAAGCGTGCGCAAATAGAAAATGTGGACACCGTGATCCTGCGGCAACAATACAGGAAGGCAGAAGCCGGTAACTGGATCATACAGCAGCAGGTGCTCTACCCGGTGATCAATATATTTGGCTTTGGTATCGCCGGCGACTTTCTTACCAATTATACCAATGCAAAAATCAATCAGCCCATAGACGAACAGGTATTTAAAACAAAGCTCCTCTCTGTTTATGACAGCAATGCTTTATCCCCGGCAAATACTTACCTGGAAGATAACAGGCCCATTACGCTCTCCAATGAAGAGATCAAAGATTATAGTTTTAAAGACAGTACTTATAAAGAGACGGTGAGAAAAACAGATTCCCTGTATAACAGCGCTCAAAAAGCATATGATCCTATAAGTATCCTGCTCACAGGCCCTTATTATAAAAAGAAGAACAACCAGCTTGGTATTGAAAGCCTGATGGGCACCATAGGTTTTAACACCGTAGAGGGTTTGGTTTTAGGCTTGAACCCTTACTGGAAACATGGCCTGGGTGGGGGTGACAGCTTAAATATTACCTGGAGAAATCATTACGGCTTTTCCAATAAGCAATTTCAATCGTCCCTGCGCTGGAATTACCTGAACGTGGATTCAGGGTTCAGGGGAAGATCTTACCAGGTTTGGGGCATCGCGGGCCGGGATGTGGCACAGATCAATATGCCGGACCCGGTCATCCCATTACTGAATACTTATACCAGTTTATTTGCCGGTTACAATTTTATGAAATTATACCAGGCGACCAAGCTGCAGCTTGGATTTAACCATAACCTGGGCAACGGCTTCTCCTGGGCTTTCAATGCTAATTTTGAAGATCGCCAAAGTATGGAGAATAGTACGGATTTTAGTTTTAGTAAAAAAGCGAAAGAACGTTATACGCCTAATAACCCGGCAGAGTTACCGCCATTTGAAAACCATAGAGCCTTTATCCTGGACCTGGGCATAAAATACCAGCCGGGTTGGAAATTTATCCGGTACCCCGGTTATAAATCAGGCATTGCCAGCACAGCACCGGTTTTCGAATTGAATTATACCAAAGGTATAAGTGGCCTGCTGGACAGCAAATCTGATTTTGACCGCTGGCAGCTGAGCATTACCGATGATGTATCGATGAAGCTACAGGGTATACTTCGTTATCGTTTAAGCGGCGGCGGGTTTTTAAATAAAAATTATGTGGGCAACCCGGATATGTTTCATTTATTCAGCAATGAAGTCGCCCTGGCTGCACCCTACCTGAAAAGTTTCCAGACGGCGCCTTATTTTTCTTACAGTCATATTCCTGAATTATACACACAAGCCAACGCGGAATGGCATCTTAACGGGTTCCTGACCAATAAGATCCCGGGATTCAAAAAGCTAAACTGGCACCTGGTACTTTCCGGCAATGCCTTTTATACCAACCCGGATATGTACTATGCGGAATACGGTATAGGCCTGGAAAATATAGGGTTTAAGTTTTTCAAATTTTTCCGCTTCGACTACTATGCCGGTAAAGGCTCGCTGAATAAGGATTGGCGGCATGGCTTCCGCTTAGGCGTCAGCATGCCGATGAGTATGCTGGCCATGTAATGAGTGGAACAGTGACAGATCACATCAGGATGTTGTTTACCGGCACTATAGCTTCGGGAAGGTCCTTACGGTCCAGCATTTCTTTCAGGTCGGTTTCTATCATTTTGCTGATCTGTGTGATGGGAACATCATTGGCACCACCTTCAAAAGGATTCAAAGAGTTTTCGCCGACTGCGTCTAAAGTAATAAATACCCAGGCGATTAAGGTCGTTAAAGGAATCAGCAGGAAAACCGAGTAACCTTCCAGCACGGTACCCGCGCCTATTGCAGCACATTCTTTAAGCAGGCCAAAAGGTAACAGGTATACGAAAATATGCAAGAGGTAAGTAGTGATCGATGAGAAGTGTCGCGGGTAAGGAAAATTTTTGATGCGTTCTGCCTTACCTTGTTGATCATAAAGACTGCTGATACTTTGCTGTAATTGTAATTGCTGTAATTCAGTGATGGCGCCGGCTTTACACAGCTCATTGAGGTGTGCCGATTGTACTGCCAAAACCTGGGAGGCCCTGTTCTTTTTTGACAACAGTTGCTCCAATTCTGTTTTGCTTAAATAGGGAGCGACGGAGTCTTCCAGTTTTTCCGTCCACTCCGGTACTTTGTATCTCCCCTCCATATATTCCTGCGATTGCTTGCCACTTAAGGTTTCCCATACCCTGGGTTCGCGAAGCTGGTACCTTAAAAAAGTCAGCCAGGCAAAGTGGCGATCGAATATTTTATGGATGACCGCAGGTGTTTCATGGTCTTGTAAAAAGTCGCGTGCTTTTACGGCAAAGCTCCTGCTGTCATTGATGATACCACCATAGATCTGTCGGGCCTCCCACAGGCGGTTATAGCTGGCATTATTTTTAAAGCCGACAATAAAGGCCACAGCGGTACCCAAAACAGCAATCGGTTGCCAGGGAATGCTGAGAAATCCCCATTTCAGGAAAAAGAACAATAAAACGGGAATGGTACTGATGAGGAAGCAAAACAGGAATGTTCTGCGGGTCCATATGGCGAATTCTAAAGGGTTGTAGCGTTTACCGGCATTCATATTCAGGAATATTGAATCTAAAAATAAAACTCATTTGTTAATTCCCACCCGGATTTTTTAGTTTTTTATTATTTATATTTATGATTAATTAAAAACCAAAATTTTGAATAAGACTTATCTTTGATTTTATACCTAAAATGAGCATATGATAAGATCGTTTGCCGGAACAATAGCTTTGGGCTTTTTATGTTTGGCTACTGCCTGTAACAATAACCAGCCCGATCGGAATACAGAGCGTAAAAGCCAGGCTACGGATAGCAGCCAACAAAATAGGGTTCCCGAAAAGAAAGAGCCGGAACCTGAGCAAAAAGCAGCCGATGTAAAATACAGTTTTATAAAAAAGAAAGACTGGCAAAGCCGGAAAGATTCTTTTGAAGGAGCCAGGCACTTAGACTTATTGATCGCGATCAACCGGGTGGATTCGTCCACGATCAAAAGACTGGACAGTATTATGGTCCCGAACCGTTATGATCTGCCCTTAAATGCTTATATGCCTTTCCCGGAAACCGCGGAAGCCTTAAAGCCGGTGAAAAAGATGCTGATCTTTTCCAACCTGCACCAGGCATTTGCGGCTTATGAATATGGTAAGCTGGTGATCCAGGGGCAAACGAATACTGGTACAAAGGCTAACCCTACCCCACCGAAACTATATTACTGTAACTGGAAAGCCAAGCGCAGTGTAAGTACAGTGAACAGCAGCTGGATTCTTAACTGGAATTTTAATGTGAGCAATTTTGGGGGCATAGGTTTCCATCAATATGCTTTACCGGGTTACCCGGCATCACATAGTTGTATGCGTTTGCAAAGATCAGATGCCTATTTCCTGTATCACTGGGCGGAGCAATGGATTATGCAAAACGACCAGGTGGTGGCGAATGGTACACCGGTATTGTTATACGGGGAATATCCTTTTGGTAAACCAAGGCCCTGGTTTGCGCTGGTTGAAGATCCGAAGGCGATGACGATTACCCAGGAGCTACTCAATGATATGCTGCAACCTTATTTAAGTGAGATCCTGGAAAAACAAAAGCAACGCGAAGCCCTGGTTTCGAATGAACAACCTGGATAAATATAAACATTAGTATTGTGGCTAATGGCCCACGTTTCGACAGGCCCAGTATGACAATGCAGTTTCGAATAAAGACCGGACGATTATAACAAAAGTAATATTATGAATGAAGATGGGCGCTATACAGCGCCCATCTTCATTCATAATATTAATCAGTTTTATTACCTGCTTATTACGAAGTCCGCTAAAAGCTGTAAAGCCTTTAAAGTCCGGCATTTTCAGGCGTTCGATCATTTCCGATCAGGGGTGATCAGGCAGGTATTAAGGGTTAGGTTATTCCCGGTGCCTGTAATTCCATAAATACCGGTAAAAAGAATTACATTTTATTACTGACAGACTGTTGTCCGGTTACCATATAAATTTGCTTTATAAATTAAAAAACATGCATCAGGAACAAATGGAAGGTTTTTATTTAACCGGGATTACAGTAAGAACAAATAACATTAGCGGGGCGGCTGCAAATGATATCCCGGCCTTGTGGCAGAGATTCTTTGCAGAACAAATAAGCGATAAGATCCCTCATAAACTGGATGAGGCGCTCTATTGTGTGTATACAGATTATGAAGGAGATTATACACAGGACTACACTACCCTGTTGGGCTGCAGGGTAAGTTCGTTAGAAGATATTCCCGAAGGCATGGAGGGCTTAAGGATCGCGGCAGGGAATTATGCCTGTTTTGAAGCAAAAGGTAAAATGGAGGATGGGTTCGTTTTTAAAAAATGGACCGAGATCTGGCAATCTGAGCTGGAGCGCGCTTATACCGCCGATTTCGAGGTTTATCAATTCAATGGGAATACTGAAGCGCTTGTTGTGCCTATTTATATAGCTTTGCAGTAATGTTATCCCAGCTTGAACGTTTTTATGAACAACAGGAAGATTCTTTGCGCTCCTTTATGCTCGCAATGAGCAGTCTTATACTTAGCCAGGATCATGGGATAACCAATGAGCTTAAATATGGCATGCCGTTTTTCTGTTATAAAGGAAAGATGTTCTGTTATCTTTGGTTTCATAAAAAACACAGGCAACCTTATATAGGTTTCGTAGAAGGCTGGCGTTTTGAAGAACCTTTCCTGTTGCCGGAAAAGCGTTCAAGAATGAAAATATGGCTGTTGGATATGCATGAAGATTTGCCCATACGGCAGCTAGCACACTTATTACAGAAAGCTTTGAATTTTTATAAAAGCGGTGTGATTCCTGTAAAGCACAAATAATATTTTCCGGAATGGTTTATTTATTCAGGAAAATATGCTCTTCTATCGTCATGCCTTTTTCCAGCCAGATCGTCTGTATACCGGCGTTTTTTGCCCCTTCGATATGTTGTGGACTATCGTCCACAAATAAAGTGTGGGCAGGATCAAAACCGGTATAATTCAGCACATATTCAAATGTAGCGACATCCGGTTTACGCATACCGATATGATGACTGTAAAAAACCTTATCGACAAAGACCGCAAGGCTGTTGAAACCGCAGCGCTGCCGAAGTATTTGATTGAAAGCCTGTTCATGAATACTGTTCGTATTGCTCAACAGTACGGTATCATAATGCAATTGCAATTGTTGCAGAATCTGTAATCTTCTTAAAGGAAAATCCAGTAACATCGCGTTCCAGGCGGCGATAATATCTTCCGGCTTTACCGGGCCGGGTATCCATTCGCTTATGCCGCTTATGAATTGCTGCTCGTCTATTTTCCCGGTTTCAAAATCAGAAAAAAAGTCACTTTGCACCGCCTGGGTATAATGCTGCGCAAAATCTTTCAGGCCCAATTGTACAAAAGCATCTTCGGTACGTTGATAATCGATATCGAGCAGTACGCCGCCAAGGTCTAAAATAATATGTTTGATATTCTGGATCATAAAAAGCAAAAAGCCAGACAAAAATAGGGTCTGGCTTTGTAATATATCGTGTTATTATTTTTTAGCAGTATCTGTTGCAGCAGCAGGGGCTTCTTTTTTATTGCCACCGTTTTTGTAATCTTCGTTCATCGCGTCCAATACTTCCTGGGTGATATCATAAGCTTTGTTGGCATATAAGATCGGGCCCCCGCTTTTCAGGTAAGTGAAGATGAAATCATATTCCCTTTCCTCGTTGAATTTGGCTAAGAATTCGTCCAGTTTCTTTTGAAACTCATCCTGTATCGCCATTTGTTCTTTCGCGATCTCGGCAGAGATCGTCTGGTGGCGTTTTTCCAGGGCCTGTTGTTGTTGTCCCAGGCGTTTTTGTGTTGCTTCCCCTTCAGCCTGGGTCATGGTACCGGCCTGGATCTTTTTCTGGAAAGCGGCAAATTCATTTTGTAATGCTTTTTCTTTATTGGCCATTTCGCCTTCATAAGCATCCTGTTTTTTCTTGAATGCAGCCTCCTGGTCCTTTAAATACAAATAATATTTGTTTAGGGTATCCGCATTGACAAAAGCCAGTTTTAAACCGGAATTTTCATTCTTGGATTGAGCGCTTTGTGCAGGTGTATTAGTTTTTGCAGACTTCTTTCCTTTATCGCCGCAGGCCGCTAAAACAGCTATAGAAAGTAAGGTAATGCTTATTAATTTCAATTTCATCATCGTATGTTCGTTGCTTAGATTATATATTTTTCAGATGCGAAAGTAAGACTAGATAATAGTTTGAGCAAATATTAATCCGTCAATTCGTCTTCTTCTTCGTCTTCTGCATCATTTTTGTATTTATTTTTCTTTGTCTTAACCGTTTCCTTGCCGGCTACCACGATCACGATCTCTCCTTTGGGGGGATGCGCGTTGTAATACTGGATGAGTGCTTCCAGGGAACCTCTTTGTGTTTCGGCAAACAGTTTGCTGATCTCCCGGCTTACACTGGCCGGTCGTTCGCTGCCCATAAACTCCTTTAGCTCTTCCAGGCATTTGACCAGGCGGTGGGGTGATTCATAAAGTATCATAGTCCGCTCTTCTTCCCCCAGTTTTTCCAGCATGGTCTTCCGGCCTTTTTTCTGGGGTAAAAATCCTTCAAAAATAAAGCGCTGCGTAGGAAGCCCGGATACTGCTAATGCAGGTACAAAGGCGGTTGCGCCAGGCAGGCATTCCACCTCAATATTATGTTGTACGCAGGCCCTAACCAGGTAAAAACCCGGATCGGATACTGCCGGTGTGCCGGCATCTGTAATTAAAGCCAGGCTTTTCCCGGCCTGTAATTGTGCTACGAGGTTTTCGGTCACCTTGTGTTCGTTATGTTGATGATAACTATAAAGGGGCTTTTGAATATCGTAATGTTTCAGCAGTTTCCCGCTGGTACGGGTATCTTCACATAAGATCGCGTCCGCCTGCTTCAGGACTTCTAAAGCGCGCAAAGTGATATCTCCTAAATTGCCTACAGGCGTTGGTACCAGGTACAATTTCATGAAGTCTTATTTTTGAATAGCCGGGTAGCGATAAAGCATTGAAGTGAGTATATACACCAAAAAGGCAATGATAAAACCTGCAAAGCCCAGTAAAATAAAACCACCGACCGCAGCGATCACGATTAAGCCATGAGCCCACCAGCCGCCAATACCGGCTACCGGTGCTTTCCATTTCAGGAACGGTCTTTTGCTTACCATCAATGCCGATAAGATCACCACGAACCCGATTAATACCCATTTGTTCTGGATAGCAGCGGTAAGCTGATCCCGGAAATTTTCCAGGATACCGGTTTGGGAGAATATGGCTAATGGTAAAAGCGCTACAAAAATTCCTGCTGCCGGGATCGGCATACCGGAAAAATATTGCGATTGCGCTTTACTGTTCTGGTTGAACCGTGCCAGGCGCAATGCGCCAAAGCAAGGCAATAAGAAAGCCAGGAAGGTGACGAATGGATTTACTTCCATCGCTTTAGGCGCACTCATGGAGGCCATCCACAACATCTGGTAAATAATCATCGCCGGGGCTACACCAAAGGAAACTACATCCGCCAGGGAGTCCAGGTCCTTGCCAATAGGGCTTTCTGCTTTTAAAGCTCTTGCCGCCAGGCCGTCCAATACATCAAACAAGGCTGCCAGCAGGATAAAATAACTGCCATAGACCAATTTTGAAGAGCCTAATATGGGATAATAATCCATACCCCCATTTGTCGTGATCAGGTGCGGATGCGCGGTCAGGACAAAGGAAATGGCGATACAACCGCAAACCAGGTTACACAGCGTAAGAATATTGGGTAAGTGCTTCATTCGGGCAGCTTGTATTTATAATTTAAAGTTGGGCTAAGTAAGCATCAAATTCCGCGGCCAGTTTTTCAGAAGCCGGGATCAATGGCAGGCGCAGTTCATTACTGATGATGCCGTTTTTGTGCAATACATATTTTACACCACAAGGATTACCTTCTGCAAACAGCAGGTCGATGCCTTTTAATAATTTATAATGTAATTGTCTTCCGGTATCAAAGTTACCGGCCAGGCAATCGTGCACCATTTTACAAAAATACCTTGGGAAACTATTGGCCGCAACAGAGATCACACCTTTAAAGCCGATCGCTACTTGTGGAACGATCAGGTTATCGTCACCGGACAGTACGCTGAAGTGTTCCGGCGCGTTTTGCACGAGTTCCATACATTGGGCCATATTACCACTGGCTTCTTTAATGGCCACGATATTTTTGTGGGCATTAGCCAGGCGGATCGAAGTTTCGGGAAGCATATTAGTCACCGTTCTTCCGGGTACATTATAAAGAATGATCGGTTTATCGGTAGCTGCTGCGATAGCGCTGAAGTGCAGGAACAATCCTTCCTGGGAAGGTTTATTGTAGTAAGGAACTACGCTTAAGATACCGTCTACCTGGTCCATCGGGTACTTTTTCAGCCCGTCCAGTACTTCTTGTGTACTATTGCTGCCCAGGCCCAGGACGATAGGCTTTCGTTTATCGTTGTGCTCGATAATACAGTTGAGCACAGCCAGTTTTTCTTCTGTGCTTAAAGTTGGGGTTTCCGCGGTAGTGCCCAAAGCGACTAAAAAATCAACGCCACCTTCGATGGTGAAGTCTACTAATCTTTTTAATGCTTCGAAATCAATACGCTTATCTGCGTTAAAAGGTGTGACCAAGGCCACACCAACTCCGTTAAAGCTCATTCGCCTTTATATTTTTATATGTTTTTGAAGACTAAATTTCGTCGTATACGCCCATTTTGGAGAACTTCTCAATACGTTGTTCCACGCGTTTATCTGCTTTTACAGAAGATAATTTTTTGATATTATCCAGGATGTATTGCTTCAGGGTTTCGGCCATAGCTTCAGGCTGGTTGTGTGCGCCGCCTTCCGGTTCCGGGATTACGTCGTCTACCAGCCCGAAGGAAGACATGTCTTTAGAAGTAAGGTGCAATTGTTCTGCCGCCTGTACTTTATAATCCCAGCTGTGCCACAGGATGGTAGAACAGTTCTCCGGGGAGATTACCGTATACCAGGTATTTTCAAGCATGGCTACTTTATCGCCGATACCGATGCCTAAGGCACCGCCGGAAGCTCCTTCTCCGATGATGATACAGATAACCGGCACTTTCAGGTTCACCATTTCAAACAGGTTACGGGCAATCGCCTCACCTTGTCCGCGCTCTTCGGCTTCCAGGCCCGGGAAGGCGCCCGGAGTATCGATTAAAGTAACAATAGGTTTATTGAATTTCTCTGCCAGTTTCATCAGGCGCAATGCCTTTCTGTACCCTTCAGGGTTGGCCATGCCAAAGTTGCGCAGTTGGCGTTGCTTGGTATTTACCCCTTTCTGATGCCCGATGAGCATAACAGAATTACCGTCTATTTCGGCAAAACCACCTACGATCGCTTTATCATCGGCCACATTGCGGTCGCCAAACAGCTCCGTGAAAGTATCACAGATCTGGTTGATATAGAATAAAGTATAGGGGCGCTCCGGGTGACGGCTCAGTTGGACCCTTTGCCAGGGCGTCAGGTTAGAATAGATTTCTTTCCGGGTATTGGCAATGGTTGTTTCCAGCTCTTTTACAGAAGCGGACATATCCACGTTATTCTTTTCTGCCAAAGCTTTTATTTTTTCCAATTGCTGTGTTAAGTCCTCAATCGGCTTCTCAAAATCTAAAAACTGCATAATATGTACTCTGGTTTAATATGCAAATGTAGTTGTTTTAACGGAAATTACTCATGGAAGGACTAAAGGATTTGGAAGCGGGGAATGGGTATCGGCAAATGGTCCAGGAAGAAATTTAGGGTGTTTTCCAACTTTTGTACCTGTTGCTGCATCTGAGTGGCAAAATACCGGGTATGTACAGGAGTTTATTATTTATAGTATGCAGTTTATTTTCTTTAAGCCAGTTATTTGCCCAGAGAACAATCGTAGGGAAAGTGACGGATTGTGAGGGGGCGCCATTAACCGGAGCGACTATTATTATTAAGGACGGAAAATTAGGTACTGTTGCAGATGAAAATGGTTTTTATCGTATCGAAATGCCTAAAAAGCCGGAGGTAAATAAGCAGGCTTTGGTTTTTGATTATCCCGGAACAGAAACAACGACAATAAAGATAACAGATCAGGATACGATCAATGTAATATTAAAGGAAGATACGGCAACTCGTAGAATGGAGGAGTATCCTGGTAGAGGAAGGCGTATAGATAAGCCGGTCATTTACCTTTATCCTGAAAAACAAACAGAAGTCAGCCTGCAGGTGCACTTTAATGGTAAACTGGATTTCACCTATCCGCCTTATAAAAGCGGCTGGAAGGTGGTCGCTCAACCTGATGGCACATTGACCGATAAAAATGATGGCCGGGAACATAAATACCTGTTTTGGGATGGAGAAATGTCATTTACTCAAGAACAAACTACTTATGCTTCAGGTTTTGTGGTCCATAAAGACAGCCTGGTGGCATTTTTTCAAAAATATTTGCCCAAAATGGGCCTGGAATCCCATGAATACAATGATTTTATCGTGTTCTGGACACCGCTGATGCAAAAGAATGAATGGAACTTTATTCATTTCAGAACGGGGGCAGCTTATGACATTATTGCTACGAATACGGTTATACCGAAGCCGGATACAGAGATCAGGGTCTTTATGGAGTTCGCAAAAGTAGCTAAGCCATTTGATATCCCGGCCCAGGAAATAACTACGCCGTCGAGAAAAGGCTTCACCCTGGTGGAATGGGGTGGCGCAAATATGGAAGCGATTTATTTCAGCATTCCATACACGAAATTCAAGCCCTCCGGAAAGGAAGGGATGTTTAACGTGGAAGGTAGAATAGATGGTTGTATCGGTCCGGCGAAACCCTTCAACCCGGAAAAAATTTAGCATAGATTTTACTATTAAAGGATAGCGGCAAAGCCTAATTTTGCAGTCAAAATATTGAATGTCATGTCTGCAACCATTAGCGTTTCAAAAATAGAACAGTTACAAGCTGCCCTTAACCCTTTGCGCCAGCAACTTGCTGACCACCCGCTTTACAGCAGTATAAAGGAAATGGAGAACCTGAAAGTATTTACCCAAAACCATGTGTACGCCGTCTGGGACTTTATGAGCCTCTTAAAAGCCCTTCAAATTCGCTTAACCTCTGTTAGCCTGCCCTGGCAGCCGGTAGGTGATGCCGAAACCAGGTTCCTGATCAACGAGATCGTTACCGGGGAAGAAAGTGATGTGGATGAGCAGGGTAAACGTTGCAGCCACTTTGAATTATACCTGGAAGCTATGGCGCAATTAGGCGTGGATACCCGCCCTGTCCTTGATTTCTCTGCCGGCCTGACCGCGGAAAATTACCGGGAATATATTGCCGCAAGCCCGCTTCACGAAGCCGTAAAAGCCTTCCTGGCCTATACTTTTGATATTGCTTTTCATGCCCCTGTTCATGTCATCGCTTCAGTATTCACCTTTGGCCGGGAAGATATCATTCCCGATATGTTTATCGGCCTGGTCCGTTCCCTGGCTACTACTTACCCTGAAAAACTGTCTATTCTTAAATATTACCTGGAAAGACATATTGAAGTAGATGGTGGCGAGCACAGCGACCTGGGCATGCAAATGGTGAGCAGGCTGTGTGGCAACGATACCGCGAAATGGCAGGAAGCTACGGATGCGGCCATCCGCTCCCTGGAAATGAGGGTCCGTTTATGGGACGGTATTAAAGCACAATTATAAGGAAATGTACTTATCGGCAGGTCTTTGTTTCTTAAACCTGCAAATTTGGCATTCCGGTTTTTTGGATTGATATTTGTAAAGATTAGCTTAATTAAAGATATTATTATTATGGATTCAAAAGAATTTAGAAAATACGCGATACAGCATCAGGGGATCAGCAGCAATACCTTTGATCAATATGCAGCCTATGTGAGCGCGGACCCTACCGCACTTACTCCATATATTATCGAGGAGCGCCCGATGAATGTCGCTTCCATGGACGTGTTCAGCCGCCTGATGATGGACCGCATCATCTTCATGGGTGAGCCGATCAATGACTATGTGGCTAATATCGTAACCGCGCAGCTGTTGTTCCTGGAAAGCACTGACCGCTCCCGTGATATTCAGATGTACATCAACAGCCCGGGTGGTAGTGTATATGCCGGCCTGGGTATCTATGATACTATGCAGGTGATCAACCCTGATATCGCAACCATCTGTACCGGTATGGCTGCCAGTATGGGCGCCGTATTGATGTGTGCGGGTACACATGGTAAAAGGACCGCTTTGCGTCATAGCCGCATTATGATCCACCAGCCAAGCAGCGCTATTGGTGGCCAGGCTACGGATATTGAAGTAACGGTTAAAGAGATCAAAAGAATAAAAGAAAACCTCTATACCATTATCTCTGAGCATACCGGTCAGCCTTTTGAAAAAATCGCTGAAGACAGTATGCGCGATTTCTGGATGCTGGCAGAGGAAGCTAAGGCTTATGGTATCGTTGATGAAGTTTTATCAGTAAACCCGAGAAAAGCTAAAAAATCCTAATTAACCTTTTAAAATTGAGCACAATGAATATAGATAAATTGCACCAGCTGAATATCAGGATGGAAGATGAAGAGGAGGAGGAAGAAGAGGAAAAACCACAAGTGGATAATATCCCGGGAAGTATGTGGGCCAAGAAACAGGAAGAATTATTCTTTAAGAACCGCAATATTTACCTGTGGGGGCCTGTAGAAGATAAATCCGCGAAAGATATCGTGAACCGTTTACTCTTACTGGACGCAGATCGTCCCGGTGAAGAGATCAAGTTTTACATCAACAGCCCTGGTGGCGTAGTAACCAGTGGTATGGTGATCCATGATGTGATGAAGATGATCCAGTCGCCGGTAAGCACGATCTGTATGGGATTAGCAGCCAGTATGGGTTCCATCTTGCTGAGCGCGGGTGAAAAAGGCAAGCGTTTTATTTTCCCGCATGGGGAGGTAATGATCCACCAGCCAAGCCTGGGTGGTTACTTCCGCGGGGTGAGCGCCGACCTGGAAATTCATGCTACACAGATCCAGAAAACGAAAGAACTGGGCACCAAAATCCTTGCTGAAAACTGTGGCCAGGATTTTGAAAAAGTGAAGCGTGATATGGAGCGCGATTACTGGATGGACGCGAAGGAAGCTATCCACTATGGTATCGTGGATGGTATCCTGGATAAACTATAATTTCAGTACTATACTAATAAAAACAGAGGGCGGATTCATCTTGAATCCGCCCTCTGTTTTTATCTTTAAGACCAGCTTATTTAACTACTTTAAAGGTCTTTACCGTATCCTTACCGGATACTTTTAAATAATAGATCCCGGCAGCTTCCTGTTGCAGATCCAGCTTAACGTTGCTGTTAGCCGCATTTTTCGTTACCTGTCTGCTCAGGATGGTTTTTCCTAAAACATCAAAAAGTTGCAGTTGGTAAGTACCATTTTCTGAATGGCCCAGGTCCACATTCAACATTGCATGACCAACAGGGTTCGGATGAATCCTCACCTCGAAATTGTTTACCTGCTGGTTAGTCAGCATGCGGACATTCGATAACCGGCCGGACCCGTCATAAGAAGCGATCCTTAAACGGTAGAAAACCTGTTTTACATTCAATGCGGCAAATTGCCGGTCTTCTACTTCATAACTATTTTCTGCCAGTTTGTTGAATGCAAGAAAAGCAGTACTTGAGATCGGCTCGAATTGCCTGCCATCTTCACTGCGCTCCAGGATGTACTGGCCGGCATCATGATCTTCTATAGCCTTCCAGCTCAGTAAGGCGGTATTTTTATCTGTTTTACGGGCCTCGAAAGACAATAAATGGGTAGGCGTAGGCACGGTGATCGTCACAGATTTGCTGTTAGCGGAAAGCTGGGCGCATAGACCACCGGTTTGATTCAGTGTCGCTGTTTGCAAAGCAGCGAACGAACCATTTTCATAAACCCCCAGGCTGGCCAGCGTATTTGAAGTAGATAAACCATAAACGGTATAGCTACCTACAGGATAATCAATAGCGGAGCGCATATCCGGATCGGCAACGATCTTATGGACCAGATTACCGGTATTATTGACGATTACATAGAAATAGTTAAGGCCGGGATTGGAAATACCGGTATTGAAAGTAGCGCCGGCCGGTCCGCTAACCGCCACGTTATAGCTAACCGGGTAAGAAGAAGGCCCGAAAGTGGATAGGTACAAGGTATACTTCTGATCTTTACACAGCACAGCGGTAAAAGGTGGATTGCTTACACCCCCGTTGTAGGTGTAAGTAGCGCCGAGCAGCCCGCCGCATTTATTCATGGGGTTATAATCTCCGGCATACAGCTTACATACAGTTCCGCTTGTGAAAGTGTAGCTGCCTGTATGAGAAGGATAAATGGTAATGGTCTTGTATTTGATCGCATTGCTGAAATCAGTGCAGGAACTCAGGGTATTATCAGGTAGTGTAAGATTATCGTCAATATCGGCAGCCAGGATCTGGCCGCTTACCGGTATGGCGACTGTGCCCGTACTGAAGGCAGGGCTAAGACTCAGGTCGAGGTTCGGGCTGTTGGTACCTTCACTGATCGAATTGTCCGGGGTGAATGTGGTACCGTTGGCGAGGCAGCCCGAGCTGATATCAATTTTTGCCCTGTTGATGTTGAAGTAAATATTACCCAGCGCTTCTATCATAAAGCGGCCGTCACAGGTAGGCAGGTTGGGGACTATGATCGCTTCTGTACCATCATTGGCGGTGCTGTTGCTGATGATGTGGGGAAATGTTTTGCCGCCGTCTGTAGAAAACAGGATCCGGATATTGGCGGTAGGCACACAGGCTATAGCGGTATTCCAGGTTAAGGTTACGGTGTTGGTGCCATTCGCGGTAAGTGAGGTAGCGGTATTCAGGTTAGTAAATTCAAAAGCGCCGCAACTCTGCGTATTAATGACAAAGTTTTCCTGGGCTACACAGCCCGCTTCGTCCCGGTTATCTCTCACTACCGCTCTGAAATTCATGGTTCGCGCAACTGTAGGTAAAACTTCATAGCTGCCGGTACTGACTCCTGTTAATACAGCTAAAGAAGGAAAATAACGGGTGTTGGCTGCAGCAGGATACATGGACCGGAATAAGGGTCCTGATGTAGCAGTAGGACTGGGCAAAGTGCTGATACCGCTGCCACCTTGCGGGTCCATCTGGTCAAAGGCGTAAGTCAATACGTCTGTTCCGTCGGTAGCATTGACACTCAGCTTGAAGGGGGTGCTGTGCGGGATATTAAAAGTATTGCCCGTGGTGCTGGTTACGGGGCTGGCATTCCCGCTGGCACTATTGGAAGAGCAGGTAGCAGTCGCCAGTTTGGTGATGATCTGGCCGATATTGCCGGCATGGAAATAATCATCGGAAGCATTTTGATAAGCCAGTCCGGTACATACACCTGCATAAGCCATCAGGGAAGAGCCACCTCCGGTTTCCCAGGAACTGGCTGCGGTATAATTGCTGCCACATTGCCCGGTATTGGCAGACATGGTATGGGTGGCGCCAAACTGGTGGCCTATTTCATGCGCTACCACATTATCAAAGCCATAACCTGTAGAGCCAGTACTGAGCCCGGCAGCGGAGCCACCTTTTATGCTGTTGTTACACACGCCGTTCAGGTAAGCGATACCACCGCCCCAGCCGGCGCCCTCGCCAAATACTATGCCGACGTCGAATGCTGCAGTACCGGGATTACTGTTAAATACTCCTATGGCTTCTGTCAGGGTAGCCGTGCCATTAAGCCCGGCAGCAAAGGGGTCCGAGGAAGGGTCCGGGTAGATGAGCGCGTTATTGGTCACCAGCTGGAACCTTACGGTTACCTCTCTTTCGAAGATCTCGCTCACATTATTTACGGAGTTGGTTACCCGGATAGTGGCATTGGCCTGACCTCCTGCCCCGACCGTATACTCCCCGGTTGTAGTTACCGCCATGCGATAGGTACGTACCAGGCAGTCGCCATAAGCAGCGAAAAAACGCCGGCCAGGTACAGGGGGAACGGTACCTTCAAGATGCGGTTCATTCTCTGTAAGACATAGGGGTATATTATCAGCTGTTAGCTTAATATCCTTGCTGTAATAAGCTACAAGAACCTCCGGTCGCTTGGGGTCCAAAGGTTCAAAATACCAGGTTTTACCGCTGGAGGCTTCCCGGATTTTACCCATAAAGCCCATCGGGCTTAGGGTAAACCGGATAGTAAATGACCCGTCCGCGGAAATTCCTTTAAATGCTTTAAGCTCAGGATGGGCTTTTTGAAACGCGTCGGAAAGCACGCCACTGTTCCGGGTTTTAAAATCAATGATCCGGCCATCGGGTAAAGGAATAGCAATATGATTCAGGGCCTCTTTTGAGGCCAGAACCTGTTGTATATCCTGCTCGAACAGCTTAAAACTGTTGAATTTATTAAAGGCAGCCTGTAAAACTTTCTGGTCTTCTGCAGGTTTAACTTCCTTTAAGGGATTGAAAAATTGTGATTGCGCCAACAAAGGTTGTGTACTCAATACAACCAGGGCACTGAGGCAGAGTTTGTATAGTCGATTCATATTTGTGAACTGTTTGTTAACAAATATAAACTATGTACCAGCTTTTTTATAATAAAACGATACTATTTTATGAAAAGAGCTTAAAGTTTACAATTTGCTCATTTTGCATATAAAATTTTAGCGACAATATTTACTTAAGCCGGTAATGCCCGGTGATTTTGTATTCAAATAATACATCTTCTTCTACCTGCCCGCCGCCGATGTTGTGCACGATCTTATAGCGGCTTTCATCGCGGTTCGCATTATTACTCACGACGCCTATGTGGGTCATGCCATTACTCAATACCCAGGTGACAATATCACCGGGCTGGTAATCCTGGCCATCCTGGGTTACAGGCCGGCTATACCCTTTACGCTCAAAATACTTCATCAGGTTAGGTACCCGCCTGTGGTCGATATTTTTATCGGCCGATTTAAGGCCCCATGTTTTGGGGTATAAAGAAAAGTGTTTCTTCATATCCTCATGTACCTCTTTTTGCAGGTCAATATCCAGCTTACGAAGACTGCGGATGACCACATCGGTACAAACACCTGTGCCGGGGGGCACATCACCGCCGGGATAACTCAAGACTACATAATCGGGCGTGTACCGTACCGTAGGGTCTACTATGGATACGGCTGCCTGCGCTAACTTTGTACCAAAGTCTCCGGCTTTAGGCAAGTTCCCGCTTTGTGGCGCTGTTTTAGCCTGTGCCGCTACCTGTTGTTCCTTCCCGGGTATCGCCGATTGAGGTTCTGCGGTATTGCTGCAGGCACCCGTAGCGCCCAGCAGTAAAAAAGCAATTATATTTGCAAAGGTGATCTGCTTCATTTTTAGTAAACGCTGTTTGTGCAGCATTCCATAAAAGTAAATCTTTTCAAAATAAAATGTACTCAAATATCCATCTGCGTTCTTTAATGCCGGAGTTTTTTAAATTATCAAAAACGACCGTTATCAAAGGCATGCAATGTGAGCGCTATTTATACCTGTTAAAGCATAAGCCGAAAGAAAAGACCCCGCATGATGTACTTACCCTGCAAAAATTTGCATCCGGTAAAAGCTTTGAAGCCACATTCAAGGAAACTTTTCCTGGTGGATTAGCTATAGATCATATCCTAGGGAAAGATATTTATGCTATAGGGTCGTCCTTTACCAAAGCTGTTTTTGAACAAAAACAGGCGGCCACTTTATTCGAAGCCTGTTTTTTGTACCGGCAGACCCTGATCATGACCGATGTTTGCCGGCTGCATGACGATGGTAGTTTTGAGGTCTATGAGGTGAAGAACGGGACAGAGGTGAAAGAGGTTTTTATAAGAGATATGGCCATCCAGTATTATGTGATCAAAAATGCCCGGCCGGGTTTAGCTCATTTTTACCTGGTATTGAACGACGGCGAGGATGGCTTCGTCATAAAAGACCTGACTGAAGTACTGGAAACAGAACTCAGCCGTTTTGAAGAGCTGATACCCAGGCTTTTAGCAACCCTGCTCCAGGCCGAAGAACCGGCAGTGGCCATTGGTGAGCAATGCCACAAACCCTATGACTGTGAGTACATTGCCTATTGTACTAAGAAAAAATAATTAATTGACATAGCGGATTTTACATTACAATGTGAATATGTTATATTTGCAGCATTAAATTTTCAAAATCCGTAAAAATGAATTTACACGAATATCAGGCTAAAGAACTTTTAGGAAAATACAATGTTCCCACCCAGACTGGCGTTGCGGTATCAACTCCGGAAGAAGCAGTAGCGGCTTACAAGAAAATCGCAGAAGAATCCGGAAGCAAATTTGCAGTGATCAAAGCGCAGATTCATGCCGGTGGCCGTGGTAAAGGTACCATGAAAGAAGTTCCTGCCCAACACGGTGTACAGGTAGTGAAGAGCGAAGAGCAGGTAGGTGAAGTGGCGCAAAACATCCTGGGCAATACATTGGTTACGATCCAGACAGGTGAAGCCGGTAAAGTAGTAAACAAAATATATGTAGCTAAAGATATGTATTATGATGGCCCTTCTGAGCGCCAGGAATTCTACTTATCTATCCTTCTGGACCGCGCTACCAAGCAAAACGTGGTAATGTATTCTACCGAAGGTGGTATGGATATTGAAGATGTAGCGCACAATACTCCTGAAAAAATTTATAAAGAGTTTGTAAAGCCTGGTTATTCTTTACAAGGCTTCCAGGCGCGTAATATCGCGTTCAACTTAGGCCTGACCGGTGAAGCGCAAAAAAACATGATCAAATTCGTTACTAACTTATACAATGCTTACGTAGGCCTGGATTGTGAAATGTTAGAGATCAACCCATTGTTCAAAGCCTCTGATGACCAGATCCTGGCAGTAGACTGTAAAATGGGCTTAGACGAAAACGCCTTGATCCGTCATAAAGACCTGGCTGCATTAAGAGATAAATCTGAAGAGGATCCTACAGAAGTAGAAGCAGGCGAGTTCAACCTGAACTATGTAAAATTAGATGGTAACGTAGGTTGTATGGTAAACGGCGCCGGTCTGGCAATGGCTACCATGGATATGATCAAATTAGCAGGTGGTGAGCCGGCTAACTTCCTGGATGTAGGTGGTACCGCGAATGCGCAAACAGTAGAAGCAGGTTTCCGTATCATCATGAAAGATCCTAATGTAAAAGCGATCCTGATCAATATCTTCGGTGGTATCGTTCGTTGTGACCGTGTTGCTGCAGGTGTGATCGAAGCGTACAAAAACTTAGGCAATATCGAAATTCCGATCATCGTACGTTTACAAGGTACTAATGCTCCTGAAGCTAAGAAACTGATCGAAGAGTCTGGCTTGAAAGTACAATCCGCGATCCTGTTAAGCGAAGCTGCTGACCTGGTTCAGAAAGCCGTACAAGGATAATCAACGATTAAAAATACTATAAGAATAAGGGTGCGATTTATCGCATCCTTATTTTTTTATGTGATCAGATTGCGTTTGTTTATATTTGAAAGAATTACACCCTTTAACAAACATCTTTTATGCAAAAAATATTTTTAATAGCTGTATTGCTGGCGCTCAGCGCTAATGTGAGTATTGCCCAAGATAAAGTGATCAAATGGGCGAATGATTCTTTAATCCTTGATGAGTATGATACTATCATTCGCAAAACCGGTAACCAGCTTGAAGGAAAGCTGGAAGTAAAGCGGTTCAATAGTAAAAAAATATATGAAATTAAGAAGGGCAGCCTTCAATCCAGATATACTTATAGCCTCCAGGGCATAAAAACGGGAGAGGTGTATTTCAAAAATGGACAGCCGCATGGTAAGTATACCGAATGGAATGATTATGGAAGCGGCTTAACTGTTGAGGGCTATTATAATAATGGATTACAGGATAGCAATTGGGTATTTTATCATCACAACGGAAAAAAGCAATTCGAAGGGCGCTTTTCAGCAGATTCCTCAAATCTTATAGATTATTTCGAGTACGAAAGATCTGTTCCGTTTGAAGGAGGAGGGATTGCGATTGAAAGAGTTTCAGATAGAGGTCATTCTCCTTTCGATGGTGATTGGGTGGTATATGATGAAGAGGGTAATAGGGTACAAACCTTAAGATTTAAGAAGGGTGTTTTAGTAGGATTTTATTTAATCCATTATTAAGGAATACAAAAATTTACATTTTATGAAATACTACTTCCTTTCTTTAATAACCTTACTTCTATTGTCCTGCAATAATAGCAGCGACCAACAACAAAATAAACACGATGCAGTAGGTACGGTAAGCCCGGAACAAAATACCCGCCACATCATCTACCTGCATGGCCGCATCGTAGAGCTGCAGGGTAAAGCCGCCTTTAGTGAAGAACATGGTAAATACGAACTGGACAGCATCCTGGATGCCTTAAAGGACGGCAATGCCCAGGTATATTGCGAGCTGCGCCCGGAAAACACCGAAGTACCTGCTTATGCACAAAAACTGTCCCGGATGATTGACAGTATGGTCGGTACCGGTATAGCGCCCAAAAATATCAGCGTGATCGGTGCCTCGAAGGGTGCTCTTATCGCCGCTACAACTTCCAGCATCAATCAGCAGCCGGTCAATTATGTATTGATGGGTGGCAATAACCGTACGATAGAGCAACAAAACGATTGGCATTTCCATGGCCGTGTCCTGTGCATTTATGACCCTTCCGATACCATTGCCGGTAGAAGTTATGATTACTGGAAAGCGCACTCTCCACAAGTAAAAGCCTTTGAGCAGCTTGAATTGAGGGAACAGCTGGGACATGGATTTCTGTATCGCCCGCTGCCTTCATGGACCGTTCCGGCCATCAAATGGGCCCGCAATGAAAGTCTTTAATGCTATTAACAACTATTTAATTAGTATCAGCATCTCAATAGGCAACATGAATAATACCTGCTCCCGGTCACTATTTAAGTAAATATTTATACATTTTTCTTTAATTGTATAAGTTATGATCTTCAATATTTTCAGGAGGAAATGAAGCGTAATTTTCATTGTGCCGTAAGCGGGCCGTATTCAATAATGCTTAACACTTAATTAGGCGTTTTTTTATAAATTTGAAGCTTCAGTCTAAAACAAAAAACAACAAAAAGCAAAAACAAAAATTTATGAAAAAGCTGGTATTAAGCTGCTTTATGGCAGCCTGCTGTATGGGTACTGCCCAGGCCCAAAAAATTAATTTAGGAAAAGCGGCTAACGCGGCCTCAAAAGGTGTCGGCGCTCTTTCTTTCTCTAATGCCGATGCGATCAGGTTGTCTAAGGAAGCGGTTGAGTGGATGGACAATAATAATAAAGTCGCAGGACCTAAAGATCCCTATACCATTCGCCTGAACCGCCTTTTTGGCAAACATAAAAGCCAGGACGGTTTAACCTTGAATTATAAAGTTTACCTGGTAAAAGACATTAACGCCTTTGCCTGTGCAGATGGTAGCGTACGGGTATTTTCTTCCCTAATGGACATTATGACCGATGATGAATTATTATCGATCATCGGCCATGAAATAGGCCACGTGAAAAATGAAGATACCAAAGACGCTATGAAGAGCGCTTACCTGAAAGCGGCTGCGGTTGACGCGGCTTCTTCTGCTTCAAGTACGGTACAAACCTTATCTGAAAGCCAACTGGGCAAAATGGCTAATGCCATGCTGGACGCTTCACACAGCCGTAAGCAGGAATCCGAGGCGGATGAATACGCCTATGATTTCATGAAAAAGAACGGTTATAATGTAATGGGCGCTTATACCGCGTTTAAAAAACTGGCGCTTTTAGCAGGCGGTGCTACCAAGCAGAGCGGTTATGAAAAAATGCTGAACTCTCACCCGGATAGCGACAAGCGTGCTGAAGTGGTAAAGAAGAAAGCGCAAAAAGACGGTACCTGGAAAGACCCGGGTACGGTTGAATTACCTAAAACAAAGCTGACCAAGTAATTGGACGCATAATACAGAAAGCTACTCTTCATCAGGGTAGCTTTTTTTTGTTGCAGGGATAATTGATTGAATGGACATTGCTTATTTTTAAAGTAGCTTTGCCGGCAAAAAAATGAAAGATCCCAAATCGCTGACTTCAGTAGCCGAATTTCATACCACCTTTCAACATCCTATATTACCGGCCCCGGCGATCCCTTCCGAAGCCAGGAGCCAGCTCCGCGTTGCTTTACTGGCAGAAGAATTGAAAGAACTGGAAGCGGCTATAAAAGACAATAATATCGTGGAAGTAGCAGATGCGCTTTGCGACCTGCAATATGTACTCTCGGGTGCTATCCTTGAATTCGGTCTACAGGATAAATTTGCCACATTGTTTGAAGAAGTGCAACGGTCCAATATGAGTAAAGCCTGTAAAAGTAAGGAAGAAGCAGAGGAAACGATGCAACATTATTTTGATAAAGACGGAACAGAAAGTTATTTTGAAGAAAAGGACGGCTTGTTCCTGGTCTACCGCAAAAGTGATAAGAAAACACTTAAATCCATAGCCTACTCTCCGGCGGACCTTCAATCGATCCTGGAAGGATAATTGTATTATAAATTAGAATAAGCGGGTTAAAGCAATTGAAAAAAGGTTGTATAAAAAGCTAAAACTCTTGTCATATTGAGCTACGTCGAAATGCGACAAGAATTGAGCATCAAATTTGTCTATCCTTCTATAAACCCAGGAGGACAAATTTGGCAACCTTTTTAGACAAACTCATTTAGTTATACCTAAGATTAGAAAATACTGGAGCCGCTTTTGGTTTTCGTTATTGCTTCCCGTACATCGCTGTAAAAAGCATTGAATGTTTCCTTTTTTGTTGATTTATAAATTGCTTTTGCCGCGAGTAATACCAGAAGAATCCACAAAGCGCCACCGATACCAAACATGAATTGTCCGTAGATAAGGGATACAATTCCGGAAAAAAGAATAATACTGCCCAAGAGGGTTACTATTGCTACCCATACAGGAAGCGTAAAGTCTGTATTGAAATCTGCGCCCCTGGACCGGATCACATGCTTCATCTTGTTAACGGGGATAACGATACATCTTTGACTACGAAACGGCTTTCTGATCTCGGCGGTCGGGTAACGGGCTTTCAGATTGTCAAAAAGCTCATCTATAGTTAAATTGTTCAGGTTCTTAATTTTCATATTGGTCGTTATATCTGCCAAAAATAACGATTTGTAACTTATCCTTCAAAAAGTCGGGCAGCGATCCCATCCGCGAATAGTTTACCGGCCTCGGTAAGCTTTAAGTGTTGTGCGCTCAGATTGTAGTGCGAAGGGCTTTCTTTGCCCAGCCTGCTGATTAATCCATCTAAAGCATTCTGCCCGAATTTTTGCCTGAACTTATCCAGGTTCATCCCCCACATCGTCCGCAAACCGGTCAGGATCATTTCATTGACCTGGTCTTCCCGGCTGAGGATTTCTACCTCGTGTACGGGGTCTCCGGCAAATATACCTTTACAGTATAAGGAATTATTGGCCACATTCCATTGCCGGCTTTGCCCGTTGAAAGAGTGGGCCGAAGGCCCGATGCCGAGGTAATGCGCTCCATTCCAGTAATTGGTATTATGAACAGCATAATGTCCCGGCTTTGCGAAATTGGAAATCTCATAATGTTCAAAGCCATTGCTGCAAAGGGTCTCGACCAATATTTCAAATTGCTCGGCGGCCTGCTCACTTTTGGGTTCAGGTGTCTTTCCTTTTGCGATTTGGTGGGCCAGGGCCGTTTTTTCTTCTACAGTAAGGGCATAAGAAGAAATATGTTGTACGCCCAGGTCTATGGCCCGTTCCAGGTTTTCTTTCCAGTCCTTATTGCTCAGGCCCGGGGTACCATAGATCAGGTCTATGGTAATGTTTGTATAGCCCGCCTGCTGTGCCAGGGAAACCGCGTTAATAGCCTCCCCTGCATTATGGGCACGGTTCATAAACTTCAGATCAGCTTCCCGGAAAGATTGTATGCCGATGCTCAGGCGGTCCACCGGTGTCCTTTTTAATTGCTCCAGGAAAGTTGGGTTAATATCATCCGGGTTGGCTTCCAGGGTACATTCCTTTAGTTGCTTAAATGTAAAACTTTGGCGGATCTCCGTAAAGATTTTTTGCAGATCCCCTGCTGCCAGCAAAGAAGGTGTACCGCCGCCGAGGTATACTGTTTCCAGTTCCTGTGCCAGGTAAGCATTCCGGTTCCTGAGCTCCTGGGTAAGCGCCGCTACCATTTCCTCTTTATGTTTTAAAGAAGTAGAAAAATGGAAGTTGCAGTAATTGCAAGCCTGCTTGCAAAAGGGGATGTGAATATAGATGCCGGCCACGGATTAAATAATGCTTATACTGCAAATTTCAGTATTTTCGCTTTTACATAAACAAAAAAATATGCGTTACCTATATCCACTTATTGGTCTGCTCTTAGGCGGTAGTATTTCGGGTGCTGCCCAGCAGGCACAAAGTGCAAAAGTAAACAGTACCGAATCCTGCAGCGATTTAAGTGTGCATAGCAGACTGGTAGACCTGAACAAAGACCTGGAGGCTAAGCAATTTCATATGGCTTTTTTCAGTTCCGGTAACATTCCTTCCAAGAACCTGATGAGCGTACGCCTGGAGTGTAAAGCCGGAGAAACCTACGAGATAAGATATGTATTGGGCAGTCATGCCAGTAAATACCAGGTGAATGTGATCGACAATAATGTGAATCATATTTTGAAGCGGAAAGATAAAACAAACGCCGAAGGCTTAACGGTAGTCAGTGAGCGCTTTGTGGCTAAATCTACCGGCGTATATGTGATCGTTTATTCACAACAGGCTAAAGTGGACAACTGCGTTGGCTTGTCGGTATTTAAAAAGTAAACAGCCGCAAGGTACTTAATGAAGCAGTGGATCCGGAGCATATTTAACTGGAAAGCCGACCACCCGGTCAGCTTCTATCTTACAGATTTCTTCTTCAGGAAACTGTTGAGGCAAAATGCTGATGTACGCTGGCCGGTACACTTTACCTCTACGATAAGGGCCGGTATTAATCTAAAGGCGGGGGAAGGGACTTTCCCCGGCGACTCGCCTAATAACTATATCGATGCCACAAATGGTGTGGAGGTTGGGAGTTTTACCAATTTTGGACCTAATGTCAGCGTCATTTCTTCTAACCATGACTTTTATAATAACGCGGTGCTTACCCCTGCGCCGCCGGTGAAAATTGGCGCGTATTGCTGGCTGGGCTCTCAAAGCGTGATATTGCCCGGCGTATGCCTGGGTGATTTTACTATCGTAGGCGCCGGGGCGGTAGTTACCAAAAGTTTTGAGGAAGGGTACTGCGTGATCGCGGGTAACCCCGCTACCATAATTAAGTATTTAGATAAAGAAAAATGCCTGGCCGCTGAAACGGGATCGCTAAACTAAGGCTATGTACAAAGACACTTTATTGATTTTTATCAACAGGCTATTTGTCAACCTTTCGCTGGTCCTGGGGACCTACCTGTTTGCGCACCAGTTGCAGCCCGCGGACTTCGGGGTATACCAGAATTTCTGGACCCAATTCAACACTTTTTTTGCCATTGCCGGCCTGGGCCTCGCTTCTTTTATTTTCTCTTACACCCCGGCAAAGGTAATCCAGATCTTCAGATCGCTTAATGCCACCCGCAAAGGTTTGGGAATAGGGCTCATCTTGGCCTGTGCCCTTCTATTTGGAGGGCTGCAATACAAAGCCGGTGTAAATTTTAGCTATGCGGCGGTGTTCCTGGTGTTCAATACGCTCAGTATTTTTACCGATAGTTTCCTTACGATATTTAAAAAATATAAAGCGCTCGTCGCGATCAACCTGGTCTATTTCCTCTTTTTTACAGGGCTTCACCTGTTCGCAATCCGGCAGTCGCCATTTGATTTTAATCAATTGCTCCTGGCGCTCACTGGCCTGGTATTGCTGAAGTTTGTACTTTCTTTTTTCATCATCAGGAAACTGTTCCGGCAGGCCGACGTTCCGGCGCTGGAAGACCGGAAATACTTAAGGCTCTGGACCCATATTTATTTATTCGACCTGGTACAGATCCTGCTCATTTACCTGGATAAATTTATCGTGTCGGTGTTCACGGCTGCAGAAGTATCTGTTATTTACCAGAATGGTACTTATCCCATACCGATTATCCCAATATTATTTACCGCGGTAAGCAGTGTTACCCTGATGCGCTTTTCTACAGAAACGGGGAGCGAGGCCGGGCAGGCAAAGATACTTTCCGATTCGGGAAAAGCTTTAGCCACAGCGGTGTTCCCGGTATTTTTCTTTTTCCTGTTTTTCGCCCATGAATTTATTCAGTTTTACTTCTCGGATAAATACCTGGAATCGGTACCTATTTTCCGGATGAGCCTGTTGATGCTGCCGTTTAAGGCGTTTAATTTTACTTTATTGTTCCAGAGAAAAGAGATGGGCAGCCTGATCAATAAAGGCGTGATCATTGATGTGCTTACGCTTTTGTTATTGGTATTCCCGCTTTATAAGGTCCTGGGACTGAAGGGGATCCCATTAAGCTATGCCCTGGCTACCCTGGCCCAGGCAAGCTTTTATATTTATCATCATAGAAAAGTGTTGGCACAGGACATCAGCGCTATTTTACCCCTGAAAGACTGGTCGCTGAAAATATTGATTTTCGGATCTATCAGCCTTGTTTTACATTATGTGTTCAGCGAATTAGTATTTTTGCCGCTATTCTGGACTTTGGCGCTTAGTTTTTCCATTCTGGCAGTAACAGCGGCCGGGTTTTTATATAAAGAAATAAGGAGTAATAATAATGTGCGGCATTAGCGGATACATTACCCGCGGGCAGGCGGTAAAAGCAAGTAATATCATCGGGATGAACGAGGCCATTCGCCATCGTGGTCCGGATGATGAGGGCTTTGTATGCCTGCAGGAAAATGATTTCAATTCATTTAGCGGCGCCGATAGTACTGCAGCGATCAAATCTTTATATCCCCGTTTGCAGGAAACGCAACTCAGTAAATTGGCATTGGGTTTTCGCAGGCTCGCTATCCTGGACCTGAGCGAAAAAGGCCACCAGCCTATGCTATCGGGTCGGGTCTGTATCACTTTTAATGGCGAAATCTATAATTTCAAAAGCCTTAGAACAGAACTACAGGCAAGCGGGGCTACTTTTTATTCTACCTCTGATACCGAGGTGATCCTGAATGCTTACCGGAAATGGGGTATTAATATGGTGAGCCGGCTGAACGGTATGTTCGCGATCGCCATTGTCGACCTGGACCTGGGCAAAACATTCCTGGTCCGCGACCGCATGGGGATTAAACCCTTGTTTTATGCGCAAACAGGCAGTCATATTACCTGGTGCTCTGAAATAAAAGGGATTTTAAAGGCAGAATGGATCAGGCCGCAGCTTTCTATGGAAGGTTTACTTTTAAATTTCCAGTTTAAATCTTCAGTAGCACCGGAAACCTGTTTTGAGGGAATCCATTCCTTGCCGCCTGCCCACATCCTGACGATTGACCAGGAGAGCTTAGCAACAAGCCTGCACCAATACTGGCAGATTCCCCTGGTCCCTGAAAAATATACCGGTGGTATAACCGAAGCCGTTGCGGAGGTAGAGCAGAAGCTGAGCAGTATTACCGCCCTCCAGATCCAGGCCGATGTCCCGGTGATCACTATGATGAGCGGTGGTGTAGACTCTACGCTGGTCACCGCACTGGCACAAAAGCACAACAAAAATATATCCAGCTATACCCTGAGCATTGATGGTTCAGGAGAAGGAAATGATGAATTGCCGCAGGCCCGTAAAATGGCCGAGCAATTGAACATCCGGCAATACATTCAGCAAATAAGCGATGCGGATATTTTAGAGAATGCTTTTCATCATATAAGCCATATTGAAGAGCCCTATAACAGCCTGGATGTTACTTTCAACGCGGCCAGGTTTTTGCAGGAAGAAGGATTTAAAGTAATTCTTTCCGGTAACGGGGCGGATGAGTTATTCGGGGGCTACAACTATAACCTGAACCTGCCTAAGTGGAGAAAATTAAGACCTTATAGCTTTATGGCCGGTTTATTGCCTAATAGTCCTGCCATGCAACGCCTGAAGTATTACCTGTCGATCAGGGATATCGGCCAGTTTTTCCTGAGTACTACCGGTGGGCTGAGGGCTTACCAGCTTGCAGACCTCGTGAAAAACCAGGATTTGAAATCGATCCGGAATATTACAAAACCGTTTCTGGAGTCCACAAAGTTTGCTTCCGACTACGAAGGTTTATATTATTATGACCTGAAATATTCGGCAGGCGCGCATCATGTGTACCATGACGATATATGCGCCATGAGGTACAGCGTGGAAATGCGTTTTCCTTACCTCGACCATGAACTGATAGAGCTGGTCTCAAAACTACCTTTGGCTTATCGCTATAACGGGCGCTATACTAAACCGCTTTTGAGGAAAGTAGCGGCAAACTATATTGCCCCGGACAACCTGCAGATGAGTAAAAAAGGCTTCTCCCTGCCCCAGGACCGGGTGCTGGAGACCAACAGGGAATTACAGGATTTTGTAAACAAGCAGATCGCTTACCTGAAAACGACCGGTTTGTTTGAACCAAAAGCCATTGATAAAATTGTGCGGGAAGGCGCGCAAAGGCATTACTATCTCTATACCTGGCAACTGGTATCTACAGCTATCTGGATGCAAACCTACCTGTAGCCTTCTTTTATAACATTTCCATAGCTAAGGAGTAAAGCTTAATTGCTACTTTTGCAATATATAATTATAGGCATATTTTTGCATTTTACTTTTAATTAATACTTTATAAATTGATAGAAACGAAGAATATACTAGACCAGGAAGTGGACGCGGTCCTGATAGGGCTGATACAGAAAGACCAGACAGAAACCCAGGTAAGAGAATACCTGGATGAGCTGGCCTTCCTGGCCGACACAGCCGGTGCAAAGGCGGTAAAGCAATTTGTACAAAAACTGCCCCATCCTGATAGCCGTACTTTTATAGGTAAAGGAAAACTGGAGGAAGTGGCTGCTTATGTAAAAATGAAGAAAGTAGGCCTCGTGATCTTTGATGACGAACTTACCGGTTCACAAATAAGTAATGTTCAAAAAGAAGTGGGCGTAAAGGTCGTAGACCGTTCCGACCTGATCCTGGACATTTTTGCCCGCCGCGCGCAGACGGCCCAGGCAAAAACACAGGTAGAGCTGGCGCAGTACCAGTATATCCTGCCCCGCCTGAGAGGGATGTGGAGTCACCTGGAACGTCAGGGTGGCGGTATCGGTTCCCGTGGCCCGGGTGAAACGGAGATCGAAACGGACCGTCGTATCGTAAAAGATAAAATCAGCCTCCTGAGAAAGCGGCTTTCAGAAATAGATAAACAATCGCAAACACAAAGACAAACAAGAGGTGAGTTTATCCGCGTGGCGCTTGTGGGCTATACCAACGTGGGAAAAAGCACCCTGATGCGCGTGTTAAGCAAATCGGATGTGTTTGCGGAAAATAAACTATTTGCGACCCTGGAAACAACTACCCGGAAAGTGGTATTCGAACAGACCCCTTTCCTCCTCAGTGATACCGTTGGATTTATCCGTAAACTGCCACATCACCTGGTGGAAAGCTTTAAATCCACCCTGGACGAGGTACGCGAAGCGGATATACTATTGCATATCGTTGATATCTCGCATCCGCAATATGAAGACCAGATCGGCGTGGTAGATAAAACTTTACAGGAGATCGGGGCTTTTGATAAACCGATCATATTGATCTTTAATAAAATGGACCAGTATATCAGGCAGACCTTTGATGAATTCCTGAGTGAAGAAGTCAAAGAAGACCTGCTGAAGCAGCTGTACCGGAGGTGGGATAACCTGACCCATGGTAATGCCCTGTTCATCTCGGCGCTGGAACTATCCAATATAGAAAGGTTGAAAGAAACGCTTTTGCATAAGATCAAAGAGCTTTATGGCATACGTTATCCTTACCTGAACAATTTTTATTAATACCAAGCATCACAGCATACATGAGCAGCAAACTCTCTGTTAACGTAAATAAAATAGCTACTCTTAGAAACAGCCGTGGCGGCAATAATCCCAACCTGCTGCAGGTGGCATTGGATTGTGAACGTTTTGGCGCGGAAGGGATTACCGTTCATCCCAGGCCGGACGAGCGACATATCCGCTACGCGGATGTTTACGAGTTAAAGCAGCACCTGAGTACAGAGTTTAACATCGAAGGTAATCCTAAAGAAGATAAATTCGTGCAGCTGGTATTGGACAATAAACCGGCACAGGTAACCCTGGTGCCGGATGCTACCGATCAGCTTACCTCCAACCACGGCTGGGATACGATTAAAGAGCAACAGTTCCTGCAAGACATTATTCCTGTATTCAAAAAAGAAGGGATACGGGTTTCTATATTTGTGGACCCGGTGGCAGCAATGATAAGAGGTGCAAAAGCCTGTGGTACCGACCGCGTGGAATTGTACACCGAGGCTTATGCCAAAAATTATCACGCGGATAAATACGCTGCAGTAGCGGATTATGTACAGGCGGCAAACGTGGCTGCGGAAGAGCAGCTCGGTTTAAATGCCGGGCATGACCTTGACCTGCACAACCTGCGGTTTTTCGCACAAAGTCTCCCCAATCTTTTAGAGGTTTCGATCGGTCATGCGCTGGTAAGCGACGCTTTATACCTGGGTTTACAAAATACGGTAGCGATGTATCTAAGATGTTTGAAATAATTTGCGTCTTTCTATAAATAAGGTTAGAGCAGTATAGCTTAACAGATGGCTTATGAATACTTTAAAATTTTTCCTGTTGGCGTCCTGCTTATGGTTGCCGGCATTTCAAGAAGATGCAGCCGCCAGGACATTGCCTAAAAATAGTGTGGGTATTAACACTATACAGGTGATTAATAATCATATAGGATTTGGCGCCTATTATGAGCGCTTTATTGACGCTAACGACAGGTTAAGTGTCATTATTCCTGTTTCTATCGCCTGGGAGATGAGGTCTGCTGACAACCTATACTCAGATACTGCGAATAAAGGCAATAATAGCTCCCTGTTTTTTAACCCGGGCATAAAATTTTATCCTACCGGTAGCAAGAAATTTTTCAGTTATGCCGTAGGCTTTTCCATCTTTTCACACATAGGTGCTGCAGAACGTATCTATGGGAGTAAGGCCCCTGATTTACCTTATTTACAGAAGCAAACCTACCGGTTTTCCTCGGCTGGGGTGTTATTGAACAACTATATCAATTTTAAGATCAACCGTAATATTTCTTTTGGCTTTGAAGTAGGCATCGGGCCGACCTATTTTAATAATTATAAACAGAAAGGCACTACTACAGTAGTAAAAGGCGGGATCACAACTATTCCTAATATTGCTTTTCAATGCGCTTACAGGTTCTGATTTTTTGAGGAAACTTTTATACGAATAGTGATTTAAGAACGTTAATCAACATAATTGCCTCATTTAAAGATATATGAATATGAAAAAAGTAATACTTTGTCTTTCCGTTTTAGCTATGGCCTATAGTGCCGGTGCACAGCAAAGAAATTCCCCCAAAAACAATATAAAATTCTATCCGCTGTCTACTTTTGCTTATGGCGGTGTTGGCCTGGGTATCGGTTACGAGAGACTCCTGGATAATGAAGGCAAGTTCGGCTTGAACCTGCCGGTATATCTCGGCCTTGCCAATGCTGATAACAGTAGTACTATGGATGTAAGGACTAATACTACTTTTATGTTTAGCCCGGGGCTGAAGTTTTATCCTGGTGGTCAGCGCAGGGTGACCTACGGCATCGGTGCTTCCTTATTTGGATCATGGGGCCAGGATGATAATTATTTTGAGTTGTCTAATGGTTCAAGAATGCTGGTTACCGAAAATGTGATAAGAGCTGGGATGCTGGTCAACAATTCCGTACAGTTCAATATAGGCCAGAAATTTAACCTGGGACTGGACCTGGGCTTGGGGCCAAGCTATATAAACCAGTTTAACAGGTCTGACGGGTTTGATTATTCTGATGGTATCCGCTTTATGGCCAACTTTGGGTTCCATTTGGGCTTCCGTTTCTAAAAAGCTTAAGTATGAGTATTAAAATAAACGCGGCAATTTTTTTGGCTTTTGGCTTGTGTAGCTTAAACGCTTCCGGTAAAAAACCGGAGCCACTGTCCCATAATTACCAAAGCCCTTCACCGGCAAATGTGGTCCGCTTCTCCCCTATATCCATTTTTTACGGTGGTATGGGCTTAGGGCTGTCCTACGAGCGGTTTATTGATAAAGCACAAAGAATCAGCTTTAACCTTCCAGTTTATGGCGGACTAAGAAATTATTTTATCGGGCAGTCCAGGAATACTGCGGGTGTTGTTGAAAACAACTTCAGCATTCTGGCCAACCCGGGTATAAGGTTATACCCGCGGGGGCATAGCCGGAAACTGGTTTATGCCATAGGCCCTTCCGTATTTTTAAGCCATGGTACTGAAAACGGGTACCAGGGCGGAACAGATCCTTTAGGTAACTATGTAGAGTATGCAGAAGGTACTGAAACCCGCGTAGGCAGCATGATTAACAATAGCCTTTCTTTTAATATTTCCCCTAAGTTTAATGTGGGCCTGGAGGCCGGCGTAGGCGTGAGTTTATATACCCGTTTAAAAAATAATACTTCACAAACATCGAGAAACGGGTTAATAGAGCCTATGGCCCTGTTTGCTTTCCAGATCGGCTACAAATTTTAATTAAAAGTGTATTCAGGATAGAGGAGTGATCAGCAAAATTGATCACTCTTTTTTTATCACTTTATTTTTATACCACACATTTCATTACAGGCTTATCTTTTATTAGCGCATCCTTTTTATTTTTGATATTTTTGTGAGGTATATAATTTATCCGGATGAATCTTAAAGAATTAAGTACGGCAGAGCTTGAAAAGAAGCATAAGACAACCGCAGCATTGACTTATACCCTGGCTGGTATGCTGATCGTGTTATTGGTATTAGCTGTTTACCTGTCCGTAAGGGATGGTTTTAATGCGCTTGTAGTAGTGCCTGTAGCTTTATCTGCCATTGTTATTACCAACCTAAGGACTATCAAAATGATGAAAGCGGAGTTGGCAGAAAGAAAAGTGGCGCAATAAATCCATCAAATAATTTTTAAGATGAAAAGTATTTATTTTAAGGAGTTGAATTCCTTTTTGAGTTCTATAGTAGGTTATGTAGTACTATTGGTTTTTTTGATCGTATTGGGTTCCTTACTTTGGATATTTACCGATACCCGCTTCTCCACATTCGAATATGCCAGTATGGAGCCTTTCTTCTCCATGACCCCTGTGCTGCTGGTATTCCTGATCCCTGCCATTACCATGCGCAGTTTCGCGGATGAATATAAAGGCGGCACTATTGAATGGCTGCTGACAAAACCGCTTAAGCTAAGCCATATCGTAGGCGGGAAATTCTGGGCCTGCTTTACCCTGGTGCTCATTGCGCTGATCCCTACCCTGATCTATGTATTCGCTATTAACTGGCTGGCCATTGACAATACCACATTGGACTTCGGGGCCATTTTCGGGGCCTATATCGGCTTACTTTTATTAGTAGCGGCATTTACTTCGATTGGTATATTTTCCTCCACCCTTACCGATAACCAGATCGTAGGCTTTCTACTTTCCGTCATTTTATGCGGTCTTTTATACTGGGGTTTTGAAATGATTTCAAGGTTACCGTTTTTTGCCGGGGGAGCAGATTATTATATCCAGCTCCTGGGTATGGACTGGCACTATAATGCCCTCAACAGGGGGGTATTGCATACCCGTGACATTATTTATTTCCTGAGTATTACGATACTGTTCTGGCAGGCAACCTTATTCACCCTGAAGCGTAAGCGTTTAAATTAATCAGACCAGTGAGAGCGAGAATATATAAGTCGACAGGAAGCCATTACCAGGCTATGGACGAAAATGGCCGTATGTGGGTGGCAAGAGCAAGAGGAAAATTCAAAATAGATACCGAGATCAAATCTTCTAACCCCATCGCGGTAGGCGATTGGGTAACCTTACTTTTGGAAGACGAAGCCGCCGGAACGGCTATCATCACCGCGATTGAACCCAGAAGAAATTATATGGTACGGGTTTCTCCGCAAAACAGGCATCATAAGCATATCGTAGCGTCTAATCTTGATGAAGCGCTTGTGGTGGCTACTATTCACAGTCCTAGGACTTCTAACGGTTTTCTGGACCGGTTTTTGATCACGGCAGAAGCTTATCACATCCCCGCTACCATTGTGTTCAATAAAGCAGACCTTATACAGGGTGAATATGAAGCAGAATGGGAAAACAGGAAAGCTTTATATGAGAGCATCGGTTACAAAACATTTACCATACAGGCTACAGAACCTGCCAGCATAGCTCAATTGAGCCGGCACCTGCAGGGTAAAACCACCCTGATCAGCGGTCACTCCGGGGTGGGCAAAAGTACCTTGATTAATGCGCTACTTCCCGACCTGGAACTAAAAGTCCAGAGCCTGAGCGACTGGAGCGGCAAGGGGCAGCATACCACTACATTCGCACAGATGTATGATATGGACCAAAGCAGTCACATCATTGATACACCAGGGGTTAAAGAATTCGGCATTGTAGCCATCGATCAGTATGAGCTGGCACAATATTTCCCGGAAATGCGGGCCCTGATGCACGAATGTAAATTCAACAACTGCCTGCACATTAATGAGCCGCAATGCGCAGTGAAAGAAGCGCTGGGCGAAGCCGTTTCTTTTGAACGGTATGACAGCTACCTGAATATCCTGGACTCGCTGCCTAAAACAAATTATTAAAAATGGAGGAAGGAACAGTAAAAATTATTAGGACCCAACAACCAGAATACCTGGAAGTGCTGGCGCTAAGGCAGGCAGTACTCCGGCAACCGCTGGGCCTGAATTTATATGAAGAAGATCTTTCGGCAGAACTGGACGCGCAAATATTTATCTGCCAGCTGGACCATAAGGTGGTAGGCTGCCTGCTGGCCTTACCGGTTGATGTAGATGCTATCCGGCTGAAACAAATGGCCGTATCCGCTCAGTACCAGGGAAAAGGTATCGGTAACCAATTGATGCTGGCCGCAGAAAAATTTGCAAAGGCTAAAGGGTTCCGGAAAATATATTTTCACGCCCGAGAAACCGCGATCCCTTTTTATGAAAAACTAGGCTACGAAATATTAAGCGGGACTTTTGAAGAGGTGGGCATCCCACATAAAAAAATGGGAAAAACCCTGTAATTATTATGGCAAAGGCGAGGAAAGAAAAAGTAGATACATTGGCCGATTTTAACCGCATACTTTCGGTTTTAAAAAGCAAACAATACAACCCTTTCTATTTATTAGAGGGAGAAGAGTTTTATTATATAGATCAGCTGATCGATTTTTTTGATGAGCAGATACTGGATGCGGACCAGAAGGATTTTAACCTGATGACCCTTTATGGTAAAGATAGCGAGTGGTCTGATGTGGTAAATGCCTGTTCCCGCTTCCCCATGTTTGCCGAGCATACCATCGTTATCCTGCGGGAAGCCGTGCAGATGAAGAACCTGGACGAGCTGATCCCTTATTTCAAACAACCGACCGGCTCTACCCTGCTCATTATCGACTACAGGGGAAAAGAGACCAATTCAAAAGATAAATGGGCAAAGGTTCTGGCCGATAATAACGCGGTTATCTTTAAAAGCCAGAAACTTCCGGAAAGTGAAGTCCCCACCTGGATACAGCAATATGGCGGGATGCAGCAACTAAAGATAGAGCGCGAACAGGCAGAAACCCTGGCGGCTTACCTGGGCAATGACCTGCAAAAAATAACCAACGAACTGGATAAGGTAAAGATCAACGAACCCGACCTGGGAACATTGACCCCGGAGCTGATCGAAAAATATATCGGTATCAGCAGGGACTATAATTTCCTGGACCTGCCCAAAGTAATCTTCCAGAATGATACGGTAAAACTTAGCCGCATGCTGACCTATTTTGTCGCTAACCCTAAAAGTGCACCACTGCCACCGCTGGTGGCTACCTTTTACACGTTTGCCGATAAAATCTATCGTTGCTACAGCGTACCTAATGATTTCAACAATCCCGACAGCAAATCCCTTTATTACTACCGGGAGTATGCTGCAAGATTTAATGTAGAAACCATTCACCGCTTTATCGTACTGCTGAATGACCTGGCCCTGAAAACGGTAGGTATAGGTACCGGCGCTAAAAACGACGGGGAGATCCTTAAAGAGATGGTGGCAAAACTGATCCTCACTTTATACCCTAAAGGAAACTAGCGCTAATCATTAAAAAATAAATTAACCCAAGCATAAATATATGAACTTAGATATAAACGGTAAAAACGCACTGGTAGCCGGGAGCACACAAGGTATAGGCCTGGCAATCGCAAAAGAACTGGCTTTACTGGGCGCCAATTGCACCCTGATCGCCCGTAATGAAGCAAGCCTGAAACAGGCCGTAAGTACCCTGGATACGACAAAAGGCCAGGTGCATGACTACCTGGTTGCCGACTATAGCGATTATAAGCAAGTGGCGCAGACCGTGCAGGACTACGTAGCGAATAAAACCATGCATATCCTGATCAATAACAGCGGTGGACCTGCAGCGGGCCCTATTGTTGACGCGACACCGGAAGCTTTCTTAAATACCTTCCAGCAACACCTGATCTGCAACCAGCTGGTAACGCAGGCCCTGATCCCCGGTATGAAAGCAGCGGCTTATGGCCGCATCATTAATGTGATCTCTACCTCTGTGAAAATACCGCTAAAAAACCTGGGCGTTTCTAATACCGTAAGAGGGGCGGTAGCTTCCTGGGCAAAAACCATGAGCAATGAGCTGGCTCCCTTTGGGATCACTGTAAATAATGTATTGCCCGGCGCGACTGAAACGGCAAGGTTAGGTAGCATTATCGATAATAAAGTAAGCAAAACCGGTATGGATAAAGACGAAGCGGTAAATGAAATGATCAGCGAGATCCCTATGAAGCGTTTCGGCAAGCCGGAAGAGATCGCTTCCCTGGCCGCTTATCTATGCGCGCCCTCCGCGGCCTATATCACCGGCGTAAGTATCCCGGTAGACGGCGGCAGAACAGGAAGTTTATAAATAATGAGTAACAGAGATATTGCCTATCTTTATCTTTTAAAGCGGTTATGCAGAGAATTCTATGCTTATTAGCCTTTATTTGTGCCACAACGCAAAGCATCGCTCAGCATTTGTTTGAGCTAAAGAAAGGTGTTGTGGAATTTGTATCCGATGCCCCGCTGGAAGTAATCACCGCGCGGTCAAAGATGCTGAGTGGCATACTGGATATCAGTAAAAAGCAATTTGCCTTTAAGGTGGAAATGAAGTCATTTGACGGCTTTAATAATGCGATGCAGAAAGGGCACTTCAATGAGAATTATATGGAGAGTAACACCTTTCCCCTGGCCGTTTTCAAAGGAAAAATAATAGAAGATATCGACCTGGATAAAAAAGGAACCATAACGGTACGGGCAAAAGGGAAATTCATGGTGCACGGCGTAGAGCAGGAAAGGATCATCCCGGTTACTTTAAAGATAGGGCCGCAGCGTACTATATCGGTCAGCAGCAAGTTCAACGTTATGTTGGCTGATCATAATATAAAAGTACCAAAGGTCGTGATCGAAAAATTGTCTCCCGAGATCTGGGTAACGGTAAATGGTGTCATGACTGAAAAGCCTTGAGATGAAACAACTCTTTACCGCCATCATTCTCCAGTTTTTGCTATTACCTGAGGCAGGCAGCCTTAATGCCCAAACCCCGCTTTCAAGAACATTTTGGCTGGAAGAAGAGAATACGGCAGTCCGGGTGAACCAGCTGTGCATGGACCACCAATCTTATATTTTCCTGGCAACGGACAAGGGCTTGTTCCGCTTTAACGGGGCTAAGTTTACCAGGGTCAGAAGCGCTGTAAAAAGCCCGGTTACGGCAGTTGCCGCTTATGGCAATAAATTATGGCTGGCCTATAAAAATGGTACATTGGGTACCGTGCAAGACGATTCTGTAGTACCACTTACTTTACCCGAACCTTATGAGCGCGCGGAAGTCAAATGTTTATTACCGCAAGCGGGAAATGTACTGTGGATCGGTACGGACAACGGCTTGTACCGCTACAGGGATAAGCAAGTGCAGTATTTTAATACCGATAAAGGACTTTCCGATAATTTCATTTACCAGATCGTCAGCAGCCATAACGGCCATATATGGCTGGCTACTGACTATGGCCTTAATGAACTAATCCCCGGCCAAAAAACATTCCGGATAAAGCAGTACCGGACAAAAGATATTTTAGGGGATGATATTGTCAGCGCCATGGCCTTGCTTAACGACTCTGAACTACTGTTGGGAGCAGAGAAAGGAAAACTGGCCAGGTTCAATATAAATACGAAGCAACTAAGCCCTTTAAATTTGTCCAGGCAGCCTGCAGGACAGATCCTGACTATATTACCCCTAAATAATAAAGAGATTTGGTTCAGTACCATAAACGCGGAACTTTGGCAACTGAATATGGTGAACGACGATTCTTGTGCCGCCCGGGAAATGTCTTTACCTCAAAAAGTGATCACTTCCCTGCTGCCCGATAAAGCAGGTAATATCTGGGCAGGCAGCTTGTCCGGGCTCAGCATGTTAAGTAACCGCTATATGGAAAGCATCAACCTGCCACCCCCCTACCGGCTAAGTGACCTTACCGCTTTGGCCATTGATGCGCATAATGACTATTGGATTGCCTTAGGCAAAGATCTTTATCAATCCGGCAAGGATGGTACAATGAAAAAAATGCAGTCTTTTCCCAGTAAGATCAGTGTGCTTCATTTTGACAGGGAAACAGGATTGTGGCTGGGCACTTCAGCAAACGGGCTATGGCGGAAAAAGAATGAAAATAAAATCTTTGAGCAGGCGGCAGCTTTTGACAACAATAGCGATGGCATCCTGAGCATCTCTACCCTGCCGGGTTATTTATGGGTAGCCGGATTGAGCGGGCTACACAGTTATAAAGTGGAAGGTAATTATATTCGCCGTACACAATTGTTCAAAGAGCAGGACAAGGTAAGCGGGGAGTACATCTACAGGCTGGTGGCAGACCCGCAAAATAACCTGTGGATGGCCACAGACGGCTCGGGCATCAGCGTTTTTAAAAAAGCCCGGGAACTGGTCAACTGGAATGCATTGGGAAAAGAGCAGGAAGATGTTATTTATAGCCTGGCCACTGCGCCAAATGGTGGCGTATGGGCGGCGAGCATGGATAATAATATCTACAGTTTGAAAGGAGCACAATGGCAATTATTCAAATCATCGGAGCCGGGGCATACCATTACGGGACTGAGTGTTACTAACAGCGGGGAGCTGATCGCGGGCTACCAGAATTGTGTAGACCTGTGGTACCCGGAGCAGAGGTTGTACCGGCACTTCAATGCACGCCTTGGGATGGGGGTTGATAGCTTTAGTCACCTGCTTAACACAGCCGCTAAAGACCAGGCGGGCAATGTTTATATACCTTATAACCGGGGTTTACTATGTTTTAAGAACCAGGAACAACATTTTGATATCAGGCCGGAGGTAATCCTCAGGGCTGTGTTTGCCAATTCGGAACAATTGATGGCCCCGGGCTCTTCCCTGAGTGCCGGAGATTACCTGCTCAATTTTTATTATGACGGGATCTGTTACACCAACCCTGAAAACCTGCACTACCGCTTCCGTTTAGAAGGGTATAGTGATGAATGGATCTATACCAGGGACCTGGAAGCAGTATTTCCAAAATTGAAATGGGGTACTTACACTTTCAGGGTCCAGGTAAGTCTAAGCGCTGATTTTAGCCAGGTTAAAGAAGCGAGCTATTCATTTAGCATAGCTACTCCTTTAATGCATCAAAGGTGGTTCCAGGCGCTCCTGTTACTTGCGGTGATCGGCCTTGCTATATTCATTATAAAATGGAGAGAGCGCAGAATGAAGCGTATCGCACAATTGAAAGAAGAGAAATTGAACTTTGAATTTGAATACCTGAAAAGCCAGGTCAACCCACACTTTTTATTCAATAGCCTGAATACGCTTACCGGGTTGATAGAAGATGACCAGCAAAGCGCTGTGCAGTATACAGAGCGTTTATCAGACCTATACCGGCATTCGATTATATCCTACGGGAAAGATAAAGCCAGCCTGGCCGAAGAAATTGAATTATTGTATGCTTATATTTATATCCAGGAAGCCCGTTTTGGCAAAGCCCTGCAAATAGAAGTGACGGTAACCGAAGCGCAGCAAGCTAAATATTTCCTGCCGATGATGGCATTACAACTTGTGGTGGAAAACGCGATCAAACATAATGTAGTCAGCCATTTGCAACCCCTGGAGGTTAAAGTTTTTGTAGCAGAAGAAATGCTGATGGTGATTAATAAGATCAACCTGAAAATAAGCAGGGAAACCCATGGCGGCATAGGCCTGAAAAATATAGAACGCCGTTATAAAATGCTGAGCGGTCTTACGATGGCATATGGTGCCGTGGAGGATTGCTGGATCGTTAAACTCCCTTTATTGAAATAAGCATGAAAATCCTGATCATAGAAGACGAACTACCTGCCTTTAAAAGACTGGCCAGGCTTATCACGGAGCTGGTACCGGATGCCGATATTGCAGGCCCGGTAGACAGTGTACAGTCGGCACAAGCCTGGTTTCAGCAGCATCCGGTACCCGATGTGCTGTTTACCGATATACAGCTTGCAGACGGTAATACGTTTGATTTTATTAAAACAGTACAACCCGCCTGCCCGATTATTTTTACTACTGCCTATAATGAATATGCCTTACAGGCTTTTGATACTACAGGCCTGGACTACCTGTTAAAGCCTATAAAAAGAGAAGACCTTAACCGTACCCTAAGCAAGTTGCGCAGCCTTAAAAGCTTTTTTCAGCAGGATAAAAGCGAGGCCCTGAATGCGGGATACCGCCAACGGTTTATGGTGCGTTTTGGTGATCATATAAAAGCCATAGCCATAGATGATATTGCTTATTTCTACAGCGAGCAGAAGACGACTTTTATTAAAACAAAAAGCGGGAAATCCTATCCTGTTGATAGCAACCTGGACAGCCTGGAGCAACAGACAGACCCCCGACAGTTTTTTAGGGTCAACCGGCAGTTCCTGGCCAGCCTGCAAGCGATCACTGATATTAAAGTACATACAAAAGGCCGGGTGATCCTGTCGCTGGAGCCTGCTGCAAAGGAAGATCCTGTGGTTAGTTCCGAGAAATCAGCATCCTTTAAAAGCTGGGTCTCCGGTAAATCATAGACCTTTACCGATTCAGCGGTAAAAATTCCCGTTTCATCCGTATATTTTTTTACAGGAATAATACAAATAAGATATTTGATTCAGCATAGTACTCATCTGAATTAATTATGAAAAAGATAGCTCTGGTAATATTAGTCCTGGTACTGATCGGCGGATCAGTAGCCTATTATTTCTTTAATAAAAAACCGGCACAGGTAGAAGATATAAAATCTGAAGCCATTACAGCCACAAGCCTCGCGAAAGCCTTTGAAGAAAATGAAGCTGCCGCGAATAAAAAATACCTTAACAAAGTAATGGACGTTTCCGGTACCGTACAGGAGATCAGCCAGAACCAGGATGGACAGATGGTCATTGTGCTGGCTTCGGATGAAAATCCGCTGTCCGGGGTACAATGCACCATGCGCGAATCTGTAGCGAATATAAAAGCCGGTGATCAGCTGACCATTAAAGGTTTCTGTAACGGTTTTGTCATGACCGTGATCTTATCGGATTGTATTCAGACTAAATAAGGCAAACTATGAAACGCTGGATTAAATTGGTTTTAGGCGGCATGACATTGAGCGTAGCATCGAGCTCGTGTAAACATGAACCGATGCCCGGCCCGCAAACACCAGGCATAATAGACAGCGGCGGGGTGAACCTGCCTGTAGATACGGCAAACCCCGGGTTTAGTAATACCATACTACCGATTTTTATCGCCAACTGTTCCGGCTGTCATAACGATAACCTGGCCAGTGATGGTTATAACTTTACGACCTACGAAAACATAAAAGCAAAAAAATTCTTTCCCGGCAACCCTGATGATACCAAACTTTACGAGGCGATAACCGATGATGATGAGGCCGACAGGATGCCGCAGGCACCTAATCCCAGGCTATCTTCGGGGCAAATACTGCTAATCAGGAACTGGATACTCCAGGGAGCGCAAAATAATTAAACCAGAAATTAACCCTTTAATTATGAAACTACCATTCAAATACATTGCTTTAAGCGTATTAAGTATAGCCACAATAAGCCTAGTTGGCTGTTATAAAGACAATGCGGAGGAAATGTACCCGCCGGCCGGAGGATCGACTTGTGAAACCGGCAATGTGACCTTCAGTAATACGGTAACTACACTTATAGCAACAAATTGCGCTACCGCGGGTTGCCACGCCGGCAGTTCACCCACGGGTATTAATCTTTCTACTTATGCAGGAATAGCCGCGATAGCGAACTCGGGAAAACTCATGGCATCTATCACTCATAGCGGCAGCGCTTCTGCTATGCCTAAAGGCTTACCGAAACTGGATGATTGCTCCATTGCAAAAATCAAAAAATGGGTAGATGATGGTGCCCCCAACAATTAATCTGTAACCAAACTAAAATATTAAGTAATGAAAAAGATAGTAATAGCACTTGCAATGATCGGTGCCGCACAACTGGCACAGGCCCAAAAGTACATGACCCGTACCGGAAAAGTTTCTTTCTTTAGCGCTACAAAGATCGAGAACATCGAAGCGTTCAACAATGAGTCGGCGGCAATCCTGGATAGCAAAAGCGGCGACCTGGTTTTCCAGATACCGATAAAGAGCTTCAAATTTGAAAAAGCGCTGATGCAGGAGCACTTTAATGAAAACTATATGGAAAGCGATAAATTTCCTAAGTCCGAGTTTAAGGGTAAAGTAGATAATATTAACGCGGTGAACTTTTCAAAAGACGGTACCTACCCGGTTACGGTTTCCGGTAACATGACCATTCACGGGGTTACCAAAAAAGTACAAACAAAGGGTACGGTTAAGGTCGCAGGTAAAAGCATTACGCTAAACTCGCAATTTAATGTAAAGCCCGCTGATTATGGGATTAAGATCCCTTCTGTAGCGGCCGGTAAAATTGCTTCTTCTATACAGGTGACCGTAGCCAGTACTTTAAAAGCCATTTAAATTATCAACTTTTTAGCCCTTATCTATTTATGTCGAACCAATTAGTAAAAACCCTTTTTGCCTGCCTCTTTATGATGAGTCCCCTTGTCATGAAGGCACAGACCGATTCTACCGAAACTAAAGAAGAACAAGATCTTTCTAACCTTCTGGAAAGCGAGGACCAGGCTAATGACTCCGGTAAAAAGCAGTACACAACAGCAACGTTTAAAACTACCCGCATCGCTAACGGGCACAGCATTGAAAATGTAGGTAAAGGAATCCTGGATTTCAGGATCAATCATAGGTTCGGTGCACTGAACGGAGGGTTTAAAGAATTTTTTGGGCTGGATAATGCCGTTACCCGTATCGGGTTCGATTACGGGATCACCGACTGGTTGATGGTGGGTATCGGCAGAAGTACTTTTATGAAAGAAGTGGATGGCTTTGCTAAGGTGCGTATTCTGAGGCAAACTGATGATAACAGCATGCCTGTTTCTTTAAGCTACCTGGGCGCCGCTTCTGTACAGGGCGTTAAATTGCTGGAAAATCCTGCCGGCACCGACTATCCTTTTTCCAACAGGTTGGGCTACGTGAATCAATTGCTTATTGCCCGCAAGTTTTCAAGTGCATTTTCTTTTCAGTTGATGCCTACGCATGTACATAATAATTTCGTGATGTATAAAGATGAGCCCAATGACATTTTTGCATTAGGTGCAGGTGGCCGGCTTAAGTTAAATAAACGTTTAGCCTTAACCGCGGAATATTACTACCAGCTTGGAGATCGTATGCGCGACAGCAGGAATTCTTTTACCTTCGGCCTGGATATCGAAACCGGCGGTCACGTATTCCAGTTGATGTTCTCCAACTCTACAGGCGTTTCAGAACGTTCGGTAATAGGAGGCACCACAGAGCGCTGGGATAAGGGCCAGGTACATTTCGGCTTTAATATCTCAAGAGTGTTTACGGTAGTAAGACCAAAAGAGTTTAAAGACAGCAGGAATAAAATATGGTAGTATAGGGTATATGAATAATACGAACAGGTACTGTTAATACGGTGCCTGTTTTTGGTTTAAGGGCAAAATAAATTCAAGTATATGGCCTTATAATAACAGCATCAATGCATCGGATCACATCAGCACAACCAATTCGGTTCATCCATTTTTTGCTCCAGCCTTTTTTAATCCTCTTGCTGCACTTTGCTGTGATCCTTTTCAGCGGGGAACCGGGCGGTAGTGTGGGGATGATTCCTTTATTGGCTGTTTACGCGATAGCGATCCAGATGGCCGCCCTGCTTTTCCTGTACCTCATTGTGGGAGTGCTTTTAAAGTATAGGAACAGGCCTCTGTGGATTGTAACCGGGGCTATTGTTTTTGAGCTCGCCATTATATTGGTGAATGGGGAAACCAGTTTAATGTTTTTATTTGCACAGGGTACAGATCGCGTAGTGAACCTATCTTTTCTACTGCCCAATATGCTTGCGACAATTATTACGCTATTGGCGACGACGAAGTTATCAAAGTAAAAAGGTGCTATCCAGACGATAGCACCTTTTAAAATATTTTATCGGGAGATTACATTTTCCACTCGTCTACAGAAGTATCTTTAAGTTCTGTAACTTCTTCTGTACTGCTTGGGCTGTATACAGGTGCCGGAGCCGCTACATATTCGCCATGGCTTTGTTCCGCATCGTCATGGTTGAAGGCGTCAAAGTCAAAATCAGGCATTAAATCGGTTTTTACAAAATCAATAGTTTCTGTAAGCGCGGTCAAAAACTTGTTGAAATCTTCTTTGTACAAAAACATTTTATGACGGTCATAGCCGTCGTCGTTAAATCTTTTTTTGCTTTCAGTGATAGTGATAAAGTAATCATTACCTCTTGTTTCCCTAACATCAAAAAAGTAAGTTCTTCTTTTTCCGGCTTTAATCTTCTTACTGAAGGCCACCTCTGCATTACGCTTCTCTTCGTAGTTTTTGTTGTTTTCGTACGACACCGTTCTTAGATTTAATTGTGAATGAATGTAATGCAAATATAATAAAGCCAAAATTTTAACCAAGAATTTGGAATTATTTTTTAGAAATTTTCCTTATAAGTTATTATTTTATGTTTCGCAATTATCGCCTCGCTGCCTTCTTTGATTAATCGGAATACAGGTTCATAGCCGGATTCATTTCCATACCAGGGGTCGGGAACCTCTCTTTGTTCCCCTGGGAAAAGTTCCTCCAGGAAAAACTGCACTTTTTGCAGGTCGGCTTCCGTACGGGCAAGCTGTTTTACCTCATTGTAGACATCCCGGGCCATCACATAGATAAGATCATAGGTGTCAAAGTCGCTTACTTTAAACCGGGCGGCCCTTTGCGCGCCAATATCATAGCCGTTTTGCCTGCATATTTTCTGCGAATATTTATGGGGCGCTGCTCCGGTATGGTAGCCATTAGTGCCGGCAGAGGCTACCTGCCAGCATAATCCGGCCTCGACAGCCATTTGTTGCAACACACCTTCAGCAATGGGCGACCGGCAGATATTGCCCAGGCATACAATTAAAATTTTCATATATGATAGGGTTTTGGATCAAAAACGAGGCAAAAATATTGTTTCGCCCGCTATGCTGTGTCCTTAAAATTATATATCTATAATAATAGAGGATATATTTTGGTTTAACATTAGTTTTTGGTAAATTTGCCCACTTTATTAAAAAAATTCACTATAGGAATATGGCAATTATTCAGAAAATTCGTGATAAATATGCAAAAGTTGCAGGCGGGGTCATCGTATTGGCCCTTGTAGGTTTTGTACTAATGGATGCGACAAGTGGTGGCCGGGGCGGTGGTCTTTTCGGTCCTTCTTCAACAGTAGCCAAAATAGATGGAAACAAGATTGATGTAACAGATTACGATAGAGCGGTTACCGCCCAGGAAGAGCAGATGAGAGCACAAAATCGTCCTATGGACGAGAATGCTACAGCGCAGCTGAGGGACCAGGTGCTGAACCAAATGGTAATGGACAAGCTGACCGGGGAGCTTAATGAGAAATTGGGTATTTCCGTTTCTGATGTGGAGCTGAAAGAAATGCTTAACCCGGCCAATCCTGACCCTATGGTACGCCAGGCATTTACCAATCCGCAGACCGGAGAGTTCATGGGCGATCGTATAGCGCAGTATGAGCGAGCAAAAGATCCAAAAATGAAAGCTGAGTGGGAGAACTTCAAAAGCGCGCTGATCGCCTCCAAGATCCAGGCTAAATTGAATGGCTTGCTGACCGGTAGCTTGTACACCCCTAAGTTTGTATTAGACGACCTGCATGACGGTCGTGCAAATGCTGCAAATATTTCATTTGTAAACTTACCTTACACATTGATAAGCGATGATAAAGTAAAAGTTACCGATGAGGATATCAACAAATATGTTGCTGCGAACAAGAAAATGTTTGAAGTTAAAGAACCGAACAGGAGCATAGATTATATCGCGTTTGATATCAAACCTTCTGCTGAAGATTCTAACCGCGTTCGTACGCAGCTGGAAGAATTAAAAGAAAAAATGGCAACAACTACAGATATCGACAACTTTGTAAAAGTAAACTCTTCGACTCCGGTACCGGTGGCTTACCAGTCTGAAGAAGCGATCAACCAAATGCCTGTTGCTGATATGATCAAAACTGCGGCTATTGACGCGATTGTAGGCCCCTTCGCTTATGGACAAGATATGGCTTTAGCTAAAATTATGGAAAGAGCTACTCTGCCCGATACGGTTAAAGTACGTCATATCCTGGTAGCAACAAAACAAGGTGGCCAAAGCGTGCGTACCGATGCCCAGGCGCAGGCAAGAGTAGACAGTATGCTGGCTTTGGAAAAATCAGGCGTTCCTTTTGATTCGTTGATCAAAACTTTTTCTGATGATAACATTGCGCAAAATCCTACCGGTGAATACGAATTGCCTTTAAGCCAGAGATCAGGATTTACTAAAGAGTTTGGTGACTTCGCATTTAGCGGTGCCGGTGCTGGCTCTTCCAAAGTAGTTAAGGTAGAAAGCACGAATTATTCCGGTTTACACTATATCCAGATCATTAAAAAGAGCGATAAAAATGTAAACAGTACTAAGATCGCTTATGTCATTAAACCGGTAGTTATCGATAACAGTACTTATAATAAAGCTTATGCAGCTGCTTCCGCTTTCGCTACAAAAGTAGCGAACGCGCCTGCTAACTTTGCCAAAGAAGCTGCCGCTTCCGGGTTAGTGGTGCAGTCGGCACAAGGTTTAAACCGCAACAGCAGCCTGGTACAAGGTGTTGGCGCTTCCGGCGAACTGGTTAAGTGGGCTTATGAAGCTAAAGCCGGCGCGGCGTCTCCTATCTTTAATGTAGGGGCTAACAAAATCGTTGTAGCGAAATTAAGCGAGATCAACGAGCCGGGTATACTGAAACCTGCAGGCACAATGAAAACAAGCATTGAGAACATAATCAGGCAACAAAAGAAAGCCCAGCTTTTAATCGATGCCAACAAGCAAAAAACTTCTCTTGCAGATATCGCTGCCGCTAACCAGGTGGAAGTAGCTACAGCGGATTCTATTACCTTCTCTTCCCCGATGATACAGGGGCTGGGTAATGAGCCTAAAGTACTAGGCTATACTTTCTTCAAAGGATTTAAAGAAGGTACGATTTCTCCGGGTATTGCCGGCTTTAGCGGGGTACAATTCATCACGGTAAACCAGCGTTACGCAAAACCGGGAATGGGCCGTGACCTTAAAATGGAAAGACAAATGAGCGAGGCTATGCTGAAAAGCAGGGCAGCTCAGATGATCCTGGAAGGCTTACGTCAATCGGTGAAATTCGAAGACTTAAGATACAAACTGTACAGATAAAATTATTTTTCAGCTACAGCAAAAGCGGGCGCTCCTGAAGCGCCCGCTTTTTTTAGGCACCATAAGCCTGCCGGTAAACTGAACAATTATTCCTAAATTTGCGCATATTTTTGGCAACACTACCAGCATGGCGAAAGCGAAAAAGCTTTATTTTACCGTTACAAACGACCTGAATTACGATCAGCGTATGATACGGATCTGCACTACATTGGCAGCGGCAGGGTATGAGGTTACCCTGGTCGGGGTGCAACGCAAATACTCCCCGGAGCTGGTAGAAAGACCGTTTAAACAAAAGCGTTTACCTATACTCGCGGATCGTGGACCGCTTTTTTTCGCTTCCTATTGGACTGTACTTTTTTTCTATCTCCTGTTTAAGCGTACCGATGCGATTTGTGCTATTGACCTTGATACCATGTTATCGGTGTATTATGCCAGTAAACTCAAAGGTTGCAAACGCCTTTACGACGCGCACGAGTTATTTACGGAAACAAAAGAACTCGTAGAAAAGCCGTTGCATGCCCGTTTTTGGAAATGGCTGGCCAAGCGCTATATTCCCCGTTTCCCGCTAGGCTATACCGTAGGTAATATGGTAGCCAAAACTTTAGCCGAAAAATACGGGGTACAATACCCGGTCATTACCAATGCTACTGTATTAAAACCATTATCAGCAGCAGAAAATACAGAGCCGCCGTTTATCCTTTACCAGGGCGCAGTGAATAAAGGACGTTGTTTTGAAGAGCTGATACCGGCCATGCAGTGGGTAACCATGCCCCTGGTTATTTGTGGCGAGGGTAATTTCTTTGAGCAGACCAAAAAACTAGTGGAACAATACAAAGTGGGGCATAAGGTAACTTTAAAAGGCTATGTGCCGCCTGGCCAGCTGAGCGAGATCACCCGCAAAGCCTATATGGGCCTGATCTTACTGGACGATGCCTCGCAAAATAATGTCTTTTCTTTAGCGAACCGTGTGTTTGATTATATGCACAGCGCAGTACCACAACTCTCTATGGACTTCCCCGAATACAGGGCCATGAATGAGCAATTCGAGATCGCTTATTTGTTGAAAGCTCCCCTGACACCGGAAAGTATCGCAGCGGGCATTAACCACCTGGTTGCAGATAAAGACTTGCATGAAAGGCTTAAGGATAATGCCTTAAAAGCCAGGGAAGTCTTCAACTGGCAACAAAATGAGATCCGCTTACGTTCTCTGTATGAAAACCTTTTTAATGCTTAACCACTCTTGACTTTCTCCGTTGTCATCCCCATGTATAATGCTGCTCAAACTGTTTTGAGTACGATAGCTTCATGCCGGGACCAGTCTTACCCGGTTAAAGAAGTGATCATCGTGGATGACGCGAGCACAGATGATAGTGTAGCCAAAGTGACCGCGGCGTATGGAGATAGGGTTCAATTAATTCGCTTTCCCGTTAACCGCGGTCCATCTGCAGCCCGTAACGCAGGCTGGGCAATGGCTACAGGAGATTTTGTAGCCTTCCTGGATGCGGATGATACCTGGCATGCGGACCGCGTAGCCATAATGAAACATTTCCTGGAAAGAAACCCTGCTATTGACTTTATCTGGAACCGCTATACGCATAAACCTTATACCTATGCCGCTATAAATTCCGGGGATGAAGTGCTGAAAAAAACTTCCCTTTTAGAACTTTGTATCACCAACCCTATCGCACCTTCTGCTGCTGTTATAAGGCGTACCGTCCAGGCGCCATTTGACGAGCAAATGCGCTACAGCGAAGATTATAAATGGGTCTTAAAGTGCAAAGCGGTCTGCAATATGTACGAGGTACATTTATTACTCACCTACCGTAGCCGGCCCATGATGGCGTCCGGCGGCCAGAGCCAGCGGTTGTGGAAAATGCGTAAGGGAGAGATAAAGTCATATGCCAGCCTGGGAAAATTAAATCCTTTCCTGTACCTTCTGTTTCCCTTTTTACTCCTATGGAGTATTTTTAAACATTTCAGGATACTGACCAAACGCCGGCAATTAAAAAAGCCGGAAATAACTGTTTAACGTGTATTCCGGGCTTATTGATAGTTTGGTATGGCTTACAGGACTTTAGATCTTAGATCCGCCAGGTTTTAAGCCCGTGCTTCGTAAAGGAATAGCTCCTGTGTACGCCACCAAAAGCAGCCAATGCTTTTTTAACAGCATACTTTGTATTGTTAGGGCAATAAAAAATCATAAAACCACCCCCGCCGGCCCCGCTGATTTTACCCCCGGTCGCCCCGTTGGCTTTTGCCGCCGCGTATATATTCTCAATTAATTCATTACTGATTCCCTCTGCCATCTGCCGCTTTTGCTCAAAGCCTATGTTCAGTATGTCTCCGATCCCGTGCAGCTGGCCCCGCAGTAAAGTTTCTTTCATCAGCTGTGCCTGGTGCTTCAGCTGGTGCATGGCCTCTATAGAGGTGGATTTATTGTCGATCACGTTCCTGCTTTGCTTCCTGATGATCTCGGCCGATTCCCGGCTGGTGGAAGTGTAGTACAGCAAAAGATTATTTTCCAGCTCATCAATATATTCCTGCCGGATGCGCAGCGGGTTGACAATGACTTTATCATCCGCGTAGAACTCCATAAAGTTTACGCCGCCGAATGTGGCCGCGTACTGGTCCTGCCGCCCGCCGGCCAGGGCCAGGTCCTTGCGTTCAATATCATAAGCATATTGCGCGATGTCATATTCACCAAGCGGTAATTGCAGCATCTCTACAAATGCACCCAAAATAGCGACAACGAGGGTAGAAGAAGTACCCAGGCCGGAACCTGCGGGCGCGTCAACAAAAGTAGATAGCTTGATCCCTTTCTGCTCAAAAGGATAATCCTTTTGAATCCTGTTATAAACACCTTTGAGTAAATCCAGGTGCCCGTCAATAGGAAGGGAGGTTTGCCAGGGATATTCAGCAAGTTCGTCCCGGTCAAAAGCCTCAAGAATAATTTTGTCTTCTTCCAGGACCTCTATGCTCGCGTTGGCATAGAGAGAAATGGTGGCGTTAAGAATGGCGCCGCCGTACTGGTCGCAATAAGGGCTTACATCGGTACCACCACCGGCCAGCCCTATGCGTAGGGGTGCTTTACTTCTATAAATCATCTGTTCAGGCTTTGCATGTTTCGGTTCAATTACCTGCAATTTAGTGCTTCTTTACTGTTTGGTAAACATAAAATCAGGGTTTTGATCTTAATTTCAGATCGGGGACCAAAGCTCTCACTTTCCGCATAAAGTCGCTGCCCGGATCTGATTTACCGGTATAATAGTTACTGTTCGTTTCTTTCCATAATGCCGTATTGCGAAAAATCGAGTATTCTGAATGGCCAATGAGGTACTCTATTTTATGTCGCGCGCAAAGATGCCTTACCAGCGCGGCATTTGCCCTGACCTGGGCTTCGGTGAGCGGAGCTTCGGGTCCGCCGACATTCTCTACGCCGATAGCCATATAATTAAGCCCGATAATATGCCGGGCAAAAATAGTATCCGGCAATAATTGATACACTGTACCATCCCGGTCCACCAGGTAATGAGCGGATACATTAAGAGCGCTTTGATTTTTATTGGCCGTTCGGGCCTGCTCTATTTCTTCCTTGTTGAAATAATTGAAATTGCTGTTCAGTGTTCCGCTGCCGGTGAAGTGCAATACGATCATCCGGGGTACAATCGTCGGTTGTGTTTTCTGTATACCATGCCTTTTATGTAAATAATCCAGGCTTAGCTGCTGCCGTTTTTGGTTAAAAACGATCGGTTTTTGAACGATGTTTAATTTTCCACTGTTTTGTGCAACCGATTTTGTGCTGTTGCTCAGTGCACAAAAGCTGCCTATTATTAACAGCCAATACCTTAGTTTCATATCCGGGAGCTTATTGAAGAAAGAAGATTAAATTTAGTAGCCCAGCCTTGCTTTCACTGATTGCAGGTAACGGAGCGTTTTATTACTAACGGGGCTTGATTGTACAGATTTCGGTATCCCGGTATTGCGCCAAAGGTGCCGCAAGGCGCCGGCCAGGTCAAAGCCGGTTCTTTTTAAATAAAATAAAGACCACATCAATAAAGTGGTGTAAAAGTACTTTTTGGGTAAATAGCGATAAGCCACAATACATTTATTACGCCACATCATGGCCAGCTTGGTTTTGTTGGGCAATCGGCCTTGGGGGGATTCTTTATGCAGCACTTTCACATCCGCATCATAAGCAATAGTATACCCTGCATCCAGCGCCCTGAAGCTAAGGTCATACTCCTCTACGCCATAAAAAAAATCTTCCGGGTAATAGCCGGTTTTATCAAACAGTTCCCGCTTCATCAGGTGTGCCGCTCCTGTAAAATAATAGGTCAGGAACCAGTCTTTGTCTTTGTAAGCTTCATACTGTTTATGCGGTAACGCGTTTTTCTGGCGTTCGCCGGTAGCGTAATAATAGATATTAAGGGTAATAATGGCTGTATTATGCTGCACATATTGCTCTTTGCTGAATAAACGGGCAATTTTTTCAATCGCGCTTTTATCGGCAAATACTACATCATCGTCCAGGACCAGCAAGTGCGGGAATTTTGCCCTTTTGATCAGCAGGTTTCTACCCCCGGCGACCCCCGGGTTGTTTTCGTTGACCATATAATCGATAGGCAGACTGGTGCGGCTGATAAAATCGGTTACCTTTTCATACGAATCGCTGGAATTATTATTCAGTAATAAGATCTCTCCTACATATTGCGCTACCTCGTGTTGTGCTTCAATATCCTGGAGTAAGAGCAAAGTATCTTCTGCCCTGTTATAGGTAATAACAAGGATACTTAATAAAGGTACTTGATGTTGCAAACCCGGATTCATTTTATTAAGCAGCAATAATAAACAATTTTAAGCAGTATCTGCTGCTGCCTTTAAACCGGTGACTTGTTTCCTGCATGACTTTCACTATAAATAGCTGATTGCGGGTATAGCTGTACAGAACAGGTAAAATATTTTAACCACTATTTACAAGACCTAAGCCATCAAATTGTAGTATTTTGCGCTAGCCATTATTATAAAGCAAAAATTAAGTATATAATTATGAAAAAAATTCTTTGTCTGGGATTTTGTCTGCTCAGCTTGCACAAGCTGTCACATGCTCAATCCGGAAAGCAGAAATGGGTAGACAGTACCTATAAGGCCTTGCCAGAGAAAGAAAAAATAGGCCAGCTTTTTATGGTGGCTGCCTATTCCGGTGGTGAAAAGTTCAACGAGGGACAGATACAGAGCCTGATAGACGGCCGTATGATAGGCGGTGTAATCTTCATGCAGGGAACGCCGGAAGCACAGGCCCGGCTTACCAATCAATACCAGCAAAAATCAAAAGTACCCCTGCTCATCGGTATGGATGCGGAATGGGGCTTAGGGATGCGGCTTACCGGTGTCCGGAACTTTCCCAGGCAAATGATGATAGGCGCGACCCGTAGCCCGGCGCAAATGGAGCAGATGGCTATGGCCATAGCTTACCAATGTAAGCGTATGGGGGTACATGTGAACTTCGCGCCGGTTGTAGACATCAACAATAATCCTGAGAACCCGGTTATCAACTTCCGCTCTTTCGGAGAAAATAAAGAATGGGTAACCACTCTTGCCAAAGCCTATACCAAAGGCCTCCAGGATAATGGGATCATGGCCTGTGTGAAACATTTCCCGGGTCATGGGGATGTAGATGTAGACTCCCATTTGGAATTACCGGTGATCAATAAAACCAAAGCACAGCTGCAGGCTATGGAACTTTATCCCTTCCAGATGCTGTTCAACTATGGCGTGAAAAGTGTCATGATCGCGCACCTGAGCATACCGGTCTTAGACGCCCGCAAGAATGTGCCCAGTACCTTATCTAAACAGGTGGTAACAGATCTTTTGCAAAACCAGATGGGCTACAAAGGGCTTATCTTCACGGATGCGCTTAATATGCAGGGCGTTACCAAGTATTTCCCGGAAGGCGATGCCGACCTGCAGGCCTTTCTTGCCGGCAATGATGTATTGCTTTTTTCCCAGGATGTACCTAAAGCGATTGCCAAGATCCAGGATGCTTTAAAAACCGGCAAGGTCTCTGCCGCGCGGCTGGAACAAAGTGTCAAAAAAATATTGGCGGCTAAATATGATGTCGGATTAAACGAGTTTAAACCTATAGTTGCTGAAAATGCAACAGCCGACCTGAATGCCTATACTGAAACTATTTTTGACCAGGTTGCCAGGGCTGCTATTACACTGGTGCGGGATGATAATAATGTACTCAACAAGCTCAACCTGAAACCGCAGGCCAATTATGCCTATATTTATGTGGGCAATAAGGAATTGAGCAACGTAAACCAGGGTTTCCCGGAAATGCTGCGCCAGGATTTACCCAAATTATATGTACAGTTATTTGGAAAAGGCCAGACCGCTTCACGAATAGAAGGTATCATGCAGTCTTTAAATAATTATGAGGCGGTAATTGTGGGTATGCACGACCTGAACCTTTACCCGAAAGATAATTACGGTTTAGACCAGATGCAGCTGGCACTCTTAAAACAACTGAGCAGAAATAATAAAACAATTTTCATTGATTTCGGTAACGCCTATGCTCTTCAACCGGTGTGTGGGGCCCACTCCAGCATAGTGACTTACGAAGAAAATAACAGTACCTATAAAGCGGCGCGGGATGTATTGCTCAGCAGGCTGGTACCAAAGGGAATTCTGCCGGTGAGCCCATGTGGCCATACAAGTACCACAGGGCAAAGTGTCAAGCATGAGAATGGAATTGTAGTGACCACTAATATGCATCCCGGAACAGTCACCCCGCCGGCCAGCACTTCTAAACCAGTGGAAACAAAAAAGAATAACGAATTACCTGTAAACGCTATGGGTAGCAATAGCCGTCAATTGATCAAGAATCCACAGGCCCTTGCAGACCTGGATAAGTACCTCAGCGATGCTATTGGTAAAGGAGTATTCCCCGGTTGCCAGGTACTGGCCATGAAAGATGGCCAGGTGATCTACAAAAAAAGCCTGGGTAACTATAGTTACGGGGTAAATGAGCAACCGGTAAACGATAATACCATCTATGATGTGGCCTCGCTTACCAAAGTAGCGGCCACAACATTGGCAGTAATGAAGCTATATGAAGAAGGAAAAATAAACCTGAATGCTACATTAGCCAATTACCTGCCTTCGGTGAGCGGCACTAATAAAGCTAACCTGAAGATCAGTAATCTACTATTGCACCAGGCGGGACTTAAGGCCTGGATCCCTTTCTACAAAAGTACTATTGATAGTGAAAACAAGCCTTATCCTAATATTTACACGGCGATAAATAACCGCCAGTTCGGTATCCCGGTGGCATCAGGCATGTTTATGAATAATAACTATATAGATACCATATGGAAAACGATCCTGGAAAGTCCGCTGGGACCGGCAAATTATACTTACAGCGACCTGGATTTCCTGTTCCTGCAAAAAGTGGTGGAAGCAGTTACCCGGATGCCGTTGGATGAATATGTTGAGAAAACTTTTTACACTCCGCTGGGGCTGCGTAATACCACCTATAAACCATGGGAGAAAAACCTGCAGCAGCGTTGTGCCCCCTCTGAGCGGGACAATTATTTCAGGCATCAGTTGCTGCAAGGCTATGTGCACGATATGGGTGCGGCCATGCTGGGTGGCGTGGCCGGCCATGCTGGTTTGTTTTCCAACGCGGAGGATATAGGTATAGTCATGCAGATGCTATTAAATAAGGGAAGCTACCGGGGAAGGCAGTACTTCAGGCCGGAAACAGTGAATTTGTTTACCAAATATACCTCCGGTATCAGCAGGCGTGCCTACGGTTTTGACAAGCCCGAAAAGAAGGCGGGCGATGGCGGGCCGGCATCCGATCTTGCCAGTAAATCAAGCTTTGGTCACCAGGGTTTCACAGGTACCTGCGCCTGGGCCGATCCGCAGACCGGTATTGTATTTGTATTTTTATCAAACCGTACTAATCCGACAGCAGAAAATAACCAGATCAACCGGTTAAGTGTACGTACTATAGCGCAGAGTTATGTTTATAAGGCCCTGGGTTATACCAAATAAAAATCGCGCATCAGCACAGTAACATGAATAACCGATTATTTCAGCTGCAATATTTTGCACCGGCAGTACAGCTTTTATTTTTCTTTTGTTTTTTCTTTGTAGCCAATCTCCTGCAGCTTGGCCTTAACCAGGCTTTAAATATCAATACTGCTACGGGAAGCAGCCTGCAGGTTTTAGGGATGATGAGTAGCAACCAGCTACTTGGCTTTCTCTTACCGGCTTTGGTTTTTGTATGGTTATTGCCGCAACCGCTAACTACTTTCTTTCACTTCAGGAAAATAGAAAAAACTTCTGACTTACTCAGCCTGCCGGTACTGGCCCTGGGTACACTGCTTTTAGTTTTAGGGCTGGCAGAGATGATACAGAAATTACCATTAGGACAAATAGCAGATGAACTGCAGGCGCAAAGGAGAAACCTGGAATCATCTGCGTTACAAATGAACTCCGTTGCTGAAGTCCTGTTGCGCATCATTGTGATGGCCTTATTGCCTGCTATCTGTGAAGAATTGTTTTTCCGGGGTATATTACAGAGAATGTTCCATTCTTTTTTCAAAAAACCGCTGCTGGCTATCCTGGCTACCGCTTTGGTTTTTGCCCTGTTTCATGCGAGCTGGTATAATTACCTGCCGATTACGATCGCGGGCTTTATTTTAGGCTTCACTTATTTTTATACCGGTAATATATGGTATAATATCATTTTACATTTTTTAGTGAACGGCACTCAAATCCTGATCGCTTTTTTCCAGGACGATACTGCGGCGGAAAGCTCCTTTCCGCTTACATTTGCAACTGGTTTTGTTATTTCGGGCCTGTTCCTGTGTGTTGCTGCCTTAAAACAGCTCAGGAAAGGAAAGCAAATTTCAGGCCTTAACTGGTCCATGCCTTACCGGCAGCCGGGCCAAAATTAAAATTTATGAATTGGAGTGTTTTTTTTACCCGCTTAGGTTCAGCCATCATTTTTTCCGCTATAATGATGGCCGGCCTGTTAGGCGGCCTGTACCATTTCCCCTGGAGCATCTGGATATTAGCCTACCTGATCCAGTTTTTATGTATCAAGGAGTTTTTCAAGATGGTCGCCCTGATCTTCCCGCAAAGTAGTTTTCCGAAGTACATGGAATCCCTGGCCCAGCTGGCAGGAGTATTGGTTGTTGCGGCAGTTACCATTTGGGATGCTTCGATTGCCCTGCTTACCATAATCCCGGTCTTATTTTTACTCAGCGGAATACTGAATAAGAAAACAGCGCTTGAGGCCGCTTTTAGCGCTATAGTGGCATTGTTGTACATTTCACTGCCCATGGCCTTCCTGGTAAAATTATGGAGCATTCATTTTTCCATTCCCCTGGCCCTGATCCTGATGATCTGGATGAACGACACTATGGCCTATATCGTTGGTTCTTTCATTGGTAAAACGCCATTTTCTCCTATTTCTCCAAAAAAAACCTGGGAAGGGACAGCCGGAGGCGCCATCTTGACCATTGCCGGCGCGGCCGTTTGGGCGCATTATGCCCATATAGATGGCCTGGGGAGTGTAGACTGGATGGTATTAGCCGCCTGTGCGGCGATCGCGGGTACGGCCGGCGATTTACTGGAATCAAAATTGAAAAGAATGGCCGGTATTAAAGATTCCGGGAATATTATGCCGGGACATGGCGGGGCTTTGGACCGGTTCGACTCCCTATTGGTTGCTTTACCCTTTGCCTTTTGCTATGTGATGCTTTTTGTGGTGGTGGCGCCATAGGTAACAGGTATTTAAAATGTTCAGTAGAAGTAAAACCTTAAATTTGCGGGAATTAATTTTAGATTATGAAGGTTATTGTTGTAGGAACAGGATATGTAGGATTGGTTTCAGGTGCCTGCCTGGCCGATGTGGGTGTAGATGTAGTGTGTATTGATATTGATCAAAAGAAAACAGAAAACCTGAAACAAGGTATACTCCCGATATATGAGCCCGGCTTAGAGGCTATTGTAAAAAACAATTACGAAAGAGGCCGCTTACACTTCAGTACGGACCTTGCCGCGCATATAGCCGGCGCGGATGCTATCTTTATATGTGTAGGTACGCCTCCGGGCGAAGATGGCAGTGCGGATATGCAATATGTACTCTCTGTAGCAAAAGATATCGGAAAGTATATGAATGACTATGTGGTCGTCATTACTAAAAGTACCGTGCCGGTAGGTTCTTCCCATAAAGTGCGTGCCGCGATCAGGGCAAGCCAGCAGGAAAGAGGGGTAGATATCCCTTTTGATGTGGCTTCAAACCCCGAGTTCCTTAAAGAAGGGGCTGCCATTAAAGACTTTATGAGCCCCGACAGGATCGTTGTGGGCGTGGATTCCGGCCAGGCCAGGGAGGTAATAGATACGATCTACAGGCCTTTCCTGCTGAATGGTTACCGGATCTTATACATGGATATACCCTCGGCCGAGATGACCAAATACGCGGCTAATGCCATGCTGGCTACCAGGATCTCCTTTATGAACGATATCGCCAACCTGTGCGAACTGGTAGGTGCCAATGTCAACCAGGTACGCCATGGTATTGGCGCGGACCCCAGGATCGGTAAAAAATTCCTGTATGCCGGTGTCGGTTATGGAGGCTCCTGTTTCCCCAAAGATGTAAAAGCATTACTTAAAATGGGCGCGGAAAACCAAAAGCCGATGCGTTTACTGGAAGCGGTGGAAGCGATTAACGAAGACCAGAAGAAGGTACTGTTTGCTAAAATAGCAAGATATTTTGAGGGGCAACTTACCGGGAAGACCATAGCTGTGTGGGGGCTGGCATTTAAACCGAATACAGACGATATGCGGGAAGCACCTGCCGCCATCCTGATCGATTCTCTGTTAGCTGCCGGGGCTAAAGTGAAAACATTTGACCCGGTGGCGATGCACGAGGCGAAAAAATTGTTCACGGCTGGTTCCGACCTGGTTTTCTGTGAAGATGTGTACCAGACCGTAGAAGGAGCAGATGCTATCGCTTTGGTTACAGAATGGAACGAGTTCCGCCTGCCTAACTGGGAGCGGATTAAGTCCCTGGTCAACAACCCGGTGATTTTTGACGGCAGAAATATTTATGATGACATCATGCTTAGCAAGGAAGGATTTAGCTATTTTGGTATAGGTCAAAACAAGGCTTAGTTTCTTTTCTGTACATTTTTTGGTATTTTTGTGCGTATTCTTTTTCTAATATATTATATTTGTTAAATGTTCAACCTTATTTTATTTGGCCCTCCCGGTAGCGGAAAGGGAACCCAATCCAGCAACCTGATCAACACTTTTGGCTTAAAGCACCTGTCTACCGGCGATCTTTTGAGAGATGAAATCGCCCGCGAAACAAGACTGGGTCTTGAAGCAAAGAAATTTATGGATGCTGGGCAATTGGTACCGGATGCGGTAGTCATCGGGATGATCGGTTCCAAGCTGGACGAAAACCCGGAAGCCAAAGGATTTATCTTTGATGGTTTCCCAAGAACCACGGCCCAGGCAGAGGCTTTGGATAATTTGCTGGAACTTAAAGGGACAAGTATTCATATGCTGATCTCCCTTGAGGTGCCTGAAGAGGAACTAAAGCAACGCTTGCTCTTAAGAGGGGCTGTTTCGGGCAGGTCAGATGATAATGAAGAAATCATTGCCAACAGGATTGTTGAATACAGGGCGAAAACAGAGCCGGTTTCCAATTACTATGAAGCCCAGGGCAAGCTGGAAAGAATTAAAGGTGTGGGTGAAGTAGAAGAGATATTCGGAGCAATCAAGAGTAAGATAGCCGCCTTTATCCTGCCGCAGTCTTAAGACTTATTATTAAATATTTTGATTAAATTAGGTAAGCCTTCGTTTGAAGGCTTTATTTTTGCACAATATGGAGAAAGCGAATTTTGTAGATTATATCAGGATTTTTTGTCGTTCGGGAAAAGGGGGAGCAGGTAGTATGCACTTTATGCGTACTAAATTCAATGCAAAAGCCGGACCTGATGGCGGAGATGGGGGTAGAGGGGCACACATAATTTTAAGAGGCAATAAGCAATTATGGACCTTATTGCATTTAAGATATCATAAAAACATTCTTGCGGAAAACGGTGAGAATGGCAGTGGCAATAACAGTTCGGGACGCCAGGGCAAAGATATTTACATCGATGTACCCTTGGGTACTATAGCTAAAGACGCAGAAACAGGGGAAATAGAAGCGGAAATCCTGGAGGACGGCCAGGAAGTCATCTGGATACCGGGAGGTCGTGGCGGATTAGGCAACTCAAATTTTAAATCTGCGACCAACCAGACCCCGGAATATGCACAGCCGGGTGAGATGGGAACCGAAGGGTACAAATACCTGGAGCTTAAAGTCTTGGCAGATGTTGGCCTTGTTGGTTTTCCGAATGCCGGCAAATCAACTTTATTATCTGTAGTCAGTGAGGCCAAACCTAAGATCGCCAATTATGCCTTTACAACCCTTACCCCTAACCTGGGAATGGTGAACTACAGGGATCATTTGTCCTTTTGTATGGCCGATTTGCCGGGTATTATAGAAGGAGCTGCCGAAGGAAAGGGGCTCGGGCACCGGTTTTTAAGGCATATCGAACGGAACGCGGTTTTACTATTTATAATACCCGCAGACAGTGCCGACCACAGGAAAGAATTTGACGTATTATATAGTGAACTGGAGCAATATAATCCAGAATTGCTCCATAAAAAAATGCTGATCGGTATCAGTAAAGCAGACATGTTGGATAAAGAATTGCGGGATGCTATCTCGAAAGAATTACCGGCTGATTACCCACATTTGTTTTTTTCTGCAGTGACCCAATCCGGGATTACGGAATTAAAAGATGAGCTTTGGAGAATGCTTAATAGCTAAAAAGGAATAATTTAAAAATAAAGGCATATTGGATTTTTTATCTAATATGCCTTTTTTGTTCGGAAAAATCATTACTATTTCATGTAATTTTTGTTTTGATTTATCTTCTTGAGGATTGTTCAATAGTGTTTTTAATTATTTATAATTATATTGATTTTTAGAGTTTTATATTATAGTTAATGAAATACAAATAATTAATTTTGCTATTAAGATTTCGGGTTTATTATGTTACTCTTTGTCAGAACTAAGTTAAATTTGTAGGGATAAATCTATAGTTAAACTTAATATTAATCATGAAAACAAATTTTACCAACTTAAAGAGCACCCGTACCATTTTTATGGTACTTGTGATGTGCTTGCTGGGATTGAGCGCGCAAGTCAGGGCCCAATTGCTGCCAGCCAGTAGTTACGGATTTACTGCTCAATCGGCCACCTTCACAGAAATTACCGGAGGTACTGTGATCTCTGCCATTCATACGGATGATGCCCTATCCGCCAGTCTGCCCATTGGCTTTACCTTCAATTTTTGCGGGACAAACTACCAGAATTTTGTTATTTCTTCCAACGGCTGGATGAGCTTTAATACTTCAGTTGGAGGCTCTGCCACTTATAACGCAGAGTCCAGTCTGGGTGACATAAAGCCGGCTTTGATGCCACTTTGGGATGATATCTCCGGATCCGTAGGTGAAGCAAGATATGAAGTGAGTGGTGCCGCCCCTAACCGGGTGCTTACGGTTCAATGTAAAGACTGGCGCTGGAACTATAGTTCTTCTTACCCGGCTACCATATCTTTCCAGATTAAAATATATGAAACGACTAATATCATTGAATATATCTATCGCCAGGAAACGGGTACCGGTAATACTTCCGGGTCAAGCGGGGCTTCTATTGGTATTAGTGATGCCGGAGCACCGTCTACTTACCTGGTATTAAATAATAGTACAGCTACACCAACACCCAGCTCAACCGCTTTTACAGACAATATCACTGCACGCCCGGCTACCGGTCAGCTTTACCGCTTTACCCCGCCTCCTCCGTGTAATGCTTCAGGCTTCCCGGCTACCACGACGGCCACTGCTAATCCATCCACTATTTGTTCGGGTTCCGGTGCCCAGCTCAGCATGAACTTCACCCCTCCGATCGCCACAGGCATTACCTACCAATGGCAAAGCTCGGCAAATGCCGCCGGGCCGTTTACCAATATTGCAGGTGCCACTTCACTGACTTATATCGTTTCCAATGTTACCGCAACGACTTATTACCGTTGCCAGATCTCCTGTTCAGGAACTGTGGCACTTACCAGCTCTGTAGCCCAGCTGGTAACTACAGTACCCAGCATGCCTACCGCCAATGGCGGCTCAAGATGTGGCCCAGGCTCTGTGCAGCTAACCGCCACTCCTTCGACTTCGACTAATATAATACGCTGGTATGAAAATGCTACAGGAGGTCTGCCTTTAGCTACCGGTAATACGTTTAATACACCGTCCATCACGAATACAACCACGTATTATGTTGCTGCCGGTGCCGGGGGTACTTCGATACCACCTACATGGGTAGGAACCGGAACGGGAACACTGAGTGGTAATCCTAATCCATATTATACTTTATATGAAGGACTTAAAACCCAATACCTGATCCGGTCTTCCGAGTTGATCGCATTGGGCTTTACAGCCGGAAATATTACAGAACTCGCATTTGATGTAGTGAATGCCAACGGGTTTGCTTTGTCTAACTTCTATATCTCAATGAAGCAGACTTCGGCTACAGCCCTGAGCTCTGCCTGGGAAACCGGACTGACCACAGTATACACTGCCCCCGCAACCTTTACGCCTACAGCCAATTCAGTAAATGCCTATACTTTCCAGAGTCCTTTACCCTGGGATGGTGTTTCCAATTTAGTAATTGAAGTTTGCTTTAACAACCCGGACTGGAGCAGCGGGCATAGTGTAAAATATACATCAAATGTAGGATTTAATGCTTCTAGCTATTACCAGGAGGATGGTAATCCAACACTTTGTACGGCACCGGGTACGGGAAGTCTTTCTACGGATAGGCCAAATATCCGCCTGAGCATAACAGCGGGCTGTGAAACCAGCCGTTTACCGGTTGTTGCTACAGTAAACCCGGTACCTTCGGTTAATATCGGTGCTGATTTTGATACCTGTATCGCGGTGGCGGCAACTTTCAACCTGGAAGCAGGCCCTCAGCCTAATAATGCGACCTACCTTTGGGATAACGGTACTACAGCCAGCTCAA